>Ga0326727_10000780_pt1 | contig 127305 bp, 110 predicted proteins | sample MB2enrmetagenome_FD_207643 | JGI IMG/M metagenome (GOLD analysis project Ga0326727, IMG submission 207643) | Lab enriched peat soil microbial communities from McLean, Ithaca, NY, United States - MB29MY | ecosystem: Environmental > Terrestrial > Soil > Wetlands > Peat | place: USA: New York...
AAGAAGAAAATCCTGCTCGGGAAAATACGGCCGGTAGACTTTCGCCATACCTAAAGACTGCCAGCTTCCAAGCCGCTGTTCAACCCAGCCTCAACAAAATCTCTGCCTTACTCAGACGTGCTCCTAGAAATGCCCATTTCCCTCGCCTGCTACTTGGGAACACCTCTGCCATCCAACACCGAAAAAGGCCCAAATCTCCGCCAAAATCGCACTTGCGCAAAGATGTGGGTAATTGAAAGGGCTCTGCCGGGGGATATTTACAAATGAAGATGCACGACCTCATTCGGATCTTCGCCTCCTGGTTAAGATGCTGCTTGCGAAACCGCGCGGAGAGCCAGAACCGCGGAGGATCGAATCGTTCTGTTCAAAGCTGTGGCGGAGAGTTACAATCGCCGTGAAGTTCCGGGACCCCAAAGAATCGGGCTCAAACAGATTGAAATGCAAATGTTTTCATGGTTCATTTCAACGCGAGCCGGTATGTTATTGGGTCCACGATACGGCGAAAGGGAGAGTTATACATGGGCAATGCTGGGATGCGCGCGCCAGAGGCGAAACTGCGGATAAAGATGGCAGGCAGGCTGTCGGCACTCTTTGTTCTGGTGCTTCTTTCACCGTGGTCTTACGGTCAAACGGCTTCCGCAACGCAAGCGGCTCCGGGAACGCAGCCTGCGCAAAAGAGCACGGAGCCGGCGCCCAGCATGAGCACCAATGCCGACGAGGTTTCGCTCGATCTGGTCGTGCACGACAAGAAGAACAGGCAGGTTCTCGATCTCAAGCCGGGAGACATAGCGGTTACCGATAACGACGCTCCCGTTGCGCTCAGTAACCTTCATCTCATCAATGGGAACGCGACCGCCGGCCACCTGATTACGATCGTCTTCGATCATCTTGAGGGTCCGGCGGCGAAGAACGCGCAGGGCATTGCGAACAAGATCATCAAGATGGCTCCCAGGAGCGGGTTTTCGTTTGCGGTGTTGACCGTAGGATCGCGTCTGCGGATGATTCAGGGTTACACCGAGGACCGGCAGGCGCTGGCCCATGCCCTGGATGTGGCCACCGGCGAAGGCGAAGTGCAGCAGGGACAGGTGATCGCGGTCGCGGAGAAGAGCCTGATCGACGAGGCGCAGACCGGGGTCGATGCATCGGGCAAGCTGGTGAACGTGCAGGATCGCGCCATCGCCAGATCGCTGGCGGCGGCGCTCGAGGGCTCGCAGCGGATTGTGCAGGATCAGCACACCCGGCCGGCGCTGGCGGGCCTGCTGGCCCTGGCGCGCTCGCAGCAGCAGATTGTGGAGAGAAAGACCATCATCTACTTCACGCTGGGCGCGCAGGTGGATTCGACCGCCAAGGATATGATGCACACGATTGTGGGAGCGGCGAACCGCGCCGGCGTGAGCATTTACACCGTCGATATGAACGGTCTGGGCTCGGGGGCCAGGGACCAGTTGATGACCATGAGCGCCATGGGGGCCATCGCCGGCAGGAACCCGATCGGGACTCCGGCACAAGGGCAGCCGGGGGACCCGGCCGGACCCGGCGCGGGAACCTTCATTGCCAACAACACGACCCGGTTTGAAGGGGACGGAATCGGGAACGAGAACAACAGCCCCATCGCGCAACTGGCCACCGGCACAGGCGGCCTCTACATCGACGGCCAGGACAGCGTAAAGAAGCCACTGGAGCGGATGTTCCAGGATATGTCGGTCTATTACCAGGCAACCTATGTTCCTCCCATCGAGGACTACGACGGAAAGTTCCGCTCGATCAACATCAAGCCGCTGCGGGCAGGGCTGACGGTGCGCTCCAAGACCGGCTATTTTGCGCTGCCTCCGGGCGGCGGAGAAGGCATTCGCCCCTTCGAGGCGCCGCTGTTGAAGTTTCTGAGCGGATCGCCACTGCCCTCCGACCTCAAGTTCAACGCCTCGATCTTGCGCCTGGGCGATCTGCCCGACGGCTACACCAACTCGCTGGTGGTCGAGGTGCCGCTCTCGGAGCTGCAAATCAAGAAGGACACGCACACGAACCTCTATTCGGCGCATGTGTCGATCGTGGCCCAGATCAAGGACAAGAATGGCACGGTGATCGAGCACTTCAGCGAAGATATTCCGCGGCACGGGGCGCTGGAGGCGGCGGAAAGGGCCAGGTCGGAGGCCATTACGATGCAGCGCCATTTCATCGCTCCTCCGGGCGCTTACATCCTGGAGGCCGCGGTCATGGACCGCTTTAGCGGCGATGCGGCCGCGGAGCGCGTGGGTTTCGACGTTCCGCAGGCGCCCGCCGGGCCCGCGCTCAGCGATATGATTCTCGTCCGCCGGATCAATTCTTTCTCCGCCGATGCCGATTCGATGGAGCCGCTTCGCTATGAGAACGGCAAGGTGACGCCGAATCTCTCCGGCCAGGTGACGCACGAGGAGAAGGCAGTCTCTCTGTTTTTCATCCTTCATCCCGATCCCAAGCTCAGCGAGCCTCCCAAGCTCGAAATGGATGTTCTGCGCGACGGCCGGCCGGCCGGACACACGCCTCTACCCTTTCACCCGGGCGGCGGCTCGGGGTCGGTTCCGTACATGGCCACCCTGCAGACCAGCGCTCTTGCTCCCGGCTTCTACGATGTGACGACGCGATTGACGCAGGGCGGAAAGAAGGTGGAGAGCACGATCGGATTCACCGTTGAAGGCGGCCAGCCGCTGATTGCCGGCAATGCGGCGGCGGAAGGCGACGCCAAGCTGCAGATGCCGGGCATCGATTCGCACGCCGCGGGGCAACTGGAGATTTCGGTTCCCGACAAAGCCGTGCCGCCGCCTTCGGCGGAGGAGTTGAAGTCAATCATCGAGGACGCCAGAAAGCGCGCGGTCAGCTACTCCGAAGGGCTGCCGAATTTCATGTGCGTCGAGGTGACCAACCGGTCGATCGATCCGACGGGCGAGGGACGCTGGAGGCACAGGGACTCCGTGATGGAGCTGCTGACCTATCGCGACAAGGCCGAAACCCGCTTGACGCTGGAAGTGGACGGCAAGCCGGTGGACGTCGATCGGGAATCCATGAAAGGACAGTTCTCGAGCGGCGAGTTTGGCGGTGTGCTGAACGCGGTCTTTGACCCCTCGGCCAAGGCGGACTTTCAATGGAAAGAGACCGATGCGCTGGGCACCGGCACGGTGCAGGTCTTCAACTACCGGGTTGCAAAAGAGAACGCCAGCTTCAAAGTTACCGGAAGCGACAAGGCCACGGGAGCCAGCGGAGTGCAGATCACGGTCGGCTTCCATGGCCAGGTCTTCATCGACAGCGCGACCCGCAGCGTGCGCCGCGTGACCCTGCAGGCGGACGATCTGCCGCGCGATTTCTCGGTGCACGCGACGGCCATGGCCGTGGACTACGACTACGTGGTCATCAACGCGCACGACTATCTGATGCCCATCACCGCGGAGACGAGCCTGAAGCAGGGCCGCCGCGAGGCAGTTCTGAACGAGATGGAGTTTCGCGATTACAAGCGCTTCGGATCGAATGTGAAGATCCTCGGCTATAAGCCCATGGACAAGCCCTAGTACCGTGTCTTGATGATTTCGTGCTTTCCCAGGTCTCCGAAGGCGAGGGACCTGGGGCACCCAAGGGTTGTGCCGGATTACCGAATCTCGCGGACACGGTACTCGGGAAATCTTGTTTTTCACTCTGGGAATCGCGTTCAATGCGCGAGCGGCGGCTGGAGATTTCTCCAGCCGCCGCTTGACTTTGCGCCATCGAGCGAGGAAGATGATGGGCACTCGAATGTGAAAGCGAGGTTCAAAGACGAAAGCCGTTCCTTGAGAATTCGGGATGTCGAGAGAGAGGTCACCCATGCGACTGCGTCTTCCCCCGTTGTTGCCCGTCCTCCTGTGCGCCGGTCTTTCCGCCCGGCTCGGCGCTCTCCCGCCGCAGACGCCCTCCGCGTCAGAACCCGCCACCGAAGGTACGTACACTTTTCGAACCTCGGTGAGTTCCGTAGTCTTGGATGTTGTGGTGACCGACGGGCGGGGCGGCCTTGTCTCCGGTCTCACCCGCGACAACTTCCGCGTGATGGAAGACGGCGCGCCGCAGACGGTGGATTTTTTCGAGCCGCATGGCAGCGAGGCGTCCGGCCCTGCCGCCCTTCCGCCGCGCGAGCAGCCCGGCGTCTACAACAACATTCCCGCTGCTCCCTCCGCAGCTTCGGTCGATGTGCTGCTGGTCGACTCCTTGAACACCGAGTTGGCCGACCAGGCATATGTCCGGCAGCAGTTGCTCAAGTTTCTTGAGGCCGAGCCCGCCGGCATGCGCATCGCCATCTTTACTCTGGGTTCGCGGCTGCGCCTGCTGCAGGGGTTCACGGCCGATCCGGCGCTGCTGCAGGCGGCTCTGAAGAGCAAAGCCGGCAAAGCGATGCTGCAGAATCCGGCGTTGCTTGTCTCCGCGGAAGAGGCTTCGACCGAGAACAAGATTACCCAGGTCTTCCAGGAGGAATTGGCCCAGGCGGAGAATGCGGCGCAAGCAAATCAGACCACCCTCTCACCGGGAGAGGCCGCCATTCAGGGGCGGATGCTCGGCCTGCAGAACTTCTTTGTCGAGTCCCATGCCTTTCAAACCGACTATCGCATCCTGACGACGATCCATGCCATGCAGGCGATTGCGCGCTATCTTGCCATCCTGCCCGGCCGCAAGAATCTCATCTGGCTCTCCGGTTCGTTTCCGCTCGCCGTGATGCCCAACGCTCCCGGCGCCAGCACCACCATTCTTCCCGCCGCGGGGGGGACTCTGCCGGGGTCATCGAACCTGGCCTACGACTACGACTCCGCGCTGCGGATGACGGCCAATCTGCTTACCAAGGCGCAGATCGCGGTCTATCCGCTGGATGCGCATGGGGCCAGCCTCAATCCCATGTTCCAGGCCGCGGTCAGCACCAATTTTGTGAACAATGCGATGGACCCGTCGCCCAAGGTCGGCGGCGACCAGAACCGGAATTTCGAGCAGGAAACGGCGCAGAACCACGACACCATGGACATGCTGGCGCGCGAGACGGGAGGAGAGCCGTTCTACAACACCAACGGCATCGCCGATGCTGTCTCCCGCGCCATCCGCCTCGGCTCGAACTATTACATGATTGCCTACACGCCGACCAATCAGGACCAGGACGGCAAATTGCGCAAGATCGAGGTCAAGCTCGACCGCGGCAAGTACAAACTCTCATATCACCGTTCGTATTTCGCCGACCAGGCGCCGGGAACGCCGGGAGGCATCGGGCTGGCTCCGGACAATTCCTTCGCCGCCGCGATGGTTCGCGGATTGCCGGCCGCGACGCAGATTGTCTTCAAGGTGCGCGCCGTTCCCGCGGACTCCCAGCCGGCCACGTCGCTCTCCGCCGGCAAAGGCAGGCTCAAAGGTCCCCTTGCGCATTACACGCTGGACTATGCGGCCGCACTGCGCGGCTTCAAGCTCAGCCTGGCGCCCGATGGCCTGCGCCACGGCGCCATGGTGGTTTCCGCAATCGCGTACGACAGGGACGGCAGCCGGCTGACTTCCTTCGGAAAGAGCATATCTTTCAGCCTGGACCGGGACAACTACGCCCGATTCCTGGCCAGCGGCCTGCCCATTCATGAAGAACTGGACCTGCCCGCGGGAGAAGTGTATTTGCGCACGGGGCTCTACGATCCCGCCTCGGGCAATATTGGGACCCTGGAGATTCCGCTCAAGGTGAGCGCGCGGGGGGTTGAAACGGCGGCGAACCGCTGAAGTCGTCGTTTCAATGGGGAAGCGGAGGATCGATCACCCATCCAGTCGCTTTTTGGCGCTCCGCGCGGCCGCGGGCGATGCGCGGCTGGCCGATTCGGCTCTCGCGGCTGCCGTCAGAGACGGCATCGATTCCTCTCTTGAAGGATCACGGGAATCGGTTGCATACCGGCCTGCCTTTTGCGCTGTAGAATGGTACGAAATTCTTGCAGAGATGACGCGCGAGGCCTCTGCTGGCGGAGTAGGCCGGCAAATTCAGAGTCTTCAAGCGGATCGGGAGTCGGGACATGAAGAACCTGGGTTGCAAGGCGGCGGTTTGTGTAGGAACCGGGTTGAGCTTATTGATAACGGCCTGCGGCGGCGGAAGCTCGACTTCCACCAACACGACGCCGCCGGTAACCTACTACGTGCTCATGGTCGACTCGGTGAACCCCACCAGCGGCGTCGCGATCACCGCTTCTCCCGCGGACAAGAACGGCACGACCAGCGGAACGTCGAGCTTCACGCTTTCGTACGCCTCCGGCTCGGCGGTCGTTCTGACGGCGCCCAAGACGGCGGGCGGCAACAACTTTTCTTCGTGGACCGGCTGCACCACAACCAGCACCGTCACCTGCAACGTGACGTTGACCGCCGATACGACGGTTACGGCCAACTACGCCGTTCCTCCGATCACCGTGACTCCCAATCCCGCGACCGCCACGATCGGGGGCACCGTGCAGTTCTCGGCGGCGATCTCCGGCACGGCGACGACGGCGGTGACCTGGACGGTAGCCGCGCCCTCGGGCAGCACTTTGAGTCCGGGCACGATCAGCACCACCGGCCTCTACACCACGCCCTATCCTAATCCTGCGACGGTTACGGTAACGGCCACCAGCACCCAGAACTCGGCCCAGACCGGCAGCGCCACGGTGACGCTGAGCGCGCCGGCCGTAGCGGTTGGACCGGCGCTGACCGTGGATGCGGGCGACCAGACGCACGCCATCAGCCCCTACATTTATGGCATGGACGCCTACCAGCTTGACGCTTCGGTGGCCAAGGCGGCCAATTTGAGCGTCGACCGCTGGGGCGGAGACGCCACCTCGCGCTACAACTATCTGCTGGATGTGACCAGTTCAGCCAGCGACTGGTATTTCGAGAACCAGGTGGGCGCCACCGGCCAGGAGGCCACGGGCGCCTTCAATGCGCAGGTCGAGAGCGACGCCGCCATCGGCGCCAAGACCCTGGGCACGGTGCCCGTGCTTGGCTGGGTGGCAAAGGACGGCACTTCGTGCAGCTTCCCGGTGGCCGCCTATCCCAGTCAGTATGCCGTTGACACCTCGCGCGGATGCGGCGACGGCGAGTTGCCCAATCAGACCGACATCACGGGCAACGACCCCACCGTCACCAGCATCACGGTGACTCCGGCGTGGGCGGGCAACTGGGTTTCTTATTTGGCGGGCAAGTTTGGCAGCGCGGCCAACGGCGGCGTGGCCATTTACGATCTGGACAACGAGCCTAGCTGGTGGGATGCTGTGCACCGGGACGTGCATCCCATCCCCTTCACTTACGACGAGGTGACGAACAACGGCATCGCCACCGCGCTGGCCGTGAAGACCGCCGATCCAACGGCCGAGGTCAGCGGGCCGGTGATGGACTATTGGTGGGACTACTTCTATTCCAAGAAGGATGTGGAGTCGGGATGGGGTTCGGGAAGCCCGTGTTTTGAGCCGTGGAGCAACCCGGTGGACCGCAAGGCCCACAGCGGCATCCCGTTCATCGAGTACTATCTGCAGCAATTCGCGGCCTATCAAGCGGCGAACCATGTCCGCCTGCTGGATTTCGTCGATCTGCACACCTATTTCGCGGCCACCTACAACGGAACCGGTCTGGGATTTGCTTTGGCCGGAGACACCGGGGCGCAGCAGGCGCGGTTGAACTCGACGCGCGTCTTATGGGACCCGACCTATACCGATCCCAATTACCCTCAGCCGAACTACACCACCGACGCGAACTACACGGCAAGCTGCACGACGCCGCTGCAGGCGCCGCAGGTGATTCGCATGATGAAGACTTGGGTCGCCAACGACTATCCCGGCACCAAGACGGCGATCGACGAGTACAACTGGGGCGGACAGGAGGCCATCAACGGCGCGCTGGCGCAGGCCGACATCCTGGGCATCTTCGGCCGCGAGGGCCTCGATCTGGGCGCGCTCTGGGGAACTCCCAATCCAACGACTCAAGTTCCCGGCCTGATGGCTTTCGAGATCTACCGCAACTACGACGGCAAGAACTCGATGTTCGGCGACATGGCTCTGGCCTCGACCAGCGCCAATCAGGGCCAGCTCTCGGTGTACGGCGCGGAGCGGACGGCCGACGGCATGGTCACCGTGATGGTGCTGAACAAGACCTACGGCGACCTGACCGCAACGCTCTCGCTGGCCAACCTGACGCCGAACGGCGCGGCGCAGGTTTATTTGTATAGCAACGCCAATCTGGCGGGGATCGTCGCGCAGCCCAGCGTGACGGTGACGCCGCCGGCAACGGGAAGCACGACCAGCACGATCAGCACGACCTTCCCCGCGCAGTCGATCATGCTCCTCGTTGTGCCGAAGCAGTAAGCGCGCGGAGAAATGCGCGCTACAACACCAGGCCCGGAGCACAATTCTCGCGCTCCGGGCCTGCGATGGACCGGATTCGAAAAGATCGCGCGTGGGGCTACTCTGTGCAATGGCAAATCTGGCAGCGGCCGAGTCCTTGAGCGGGTCGGGAGCGCCAGCATGAAGAACGTTGGTTGGAGTGCGGCAGTATGGATGGCAGGCGGGCTGTGCCTGCTGTTGACGGCTTGCGGCGGCGGAAGCGCAGCCACGTCGATTACGACGACTACGCCAAGCGGACCCACGATTACGTCGGTCGCGGTGACGCCGAATCCGGCGACGGCAACCATCGGGGCCCAAGTGCAGTTTACGGCTACGGTTGCCGGCACGGGCAGTTTCAACAATGGCGTGACCTGGTCGTTGGCCGCGCCTACGGGCAGCAGCCTGAGTCCAGGGACGCTGACGGCAAGCGGCCTCTACACCACGCCCTACCCGGCACCGCCCACCGTAACGGTAACGGCGACCAGCACCCAGGACACAAGCAAAAGCGGCAGCGTCACGGTGACGACGAGTGCGCCGGTTGCGGCCGCGGGCCCGGCGCTGAGCGTGGATGCGGGCAACCAGACGCATCCCATCAGTCCGTACATCTATGGCATGAATTTCTATACGCTCAACCCTTCCGCGGCGAAGGCAGCCAACCTGCCGGTGGATCGATGGGGCGGAGACGGGACCTCGCTCTACAACTACCAGCTCGATGTATCCAACGCGGGGAGCGACTGGTACTTTCAAAACGGAGTGAGCGCCACCGGCGAGGAAGCCACCAGCGGCTTCAATGCGCAGGTGGCCAGCGATGCCGCCATCGGCGCCAAAACCCTGGGCACCGTGCCCGTCGAGGGGTGGGTGGCAAAGGACGGCACGTCGTGCAGCTATCCGGCGGCGACCTACCCCAATCAGGTTGCCTTCGACCCGTATAACTCAAAATGCGGCGACGGAGAGCTGCCCAATGCCGCCGATCCGAGCAGTCCCACCAACATTACCGGCAACGATCCTACCGTCACGGCCACGGCGGTCGGCCCCTCGTGGACAAGCGGTTGGGTCGCTTACCTGGCGGGCAAGTTCGGCACCGCGGCCAACGGCGGCGTGGCTATCTACGAGCTGGACAACGAGCCCGACTGGTGGGATGGCGTGCACCGCGACGTGCATCCGCTGCCCTTCACTTACGACGAGGTGACGAACAACGGCATTGCCTATGCCACGGCAATCAAGGACAGCGATCCGACCGCCGCGGTCAGCGGGCCGGTGATGTCGTTCTGGTGGGATTTCTTCTATTCCAAGAAGGATGTCGAGGCCGGATGGACCGTGGGCGGCGGACCGTGCTACCAGCCGTGGAGCAATCCCCTCGATCGCAAGGCGCACAACGGGATTCCGCTCATCGAGTACTATTTGCAGCAGTTCAAGACGGCTGAAACCGCGTATGGCGCCCGTCTGCTCGATTATCTCGATCTGCACACCTATTTCGGGGCCACCTACAACGGAAACGGGGTGGGCCTGAGCACCGCGGGCGATACCGGAGAGCAGCAGGCGCGGCTCAACTCGACGCGCGTCTTCTGGGACCCCACGTATACCGATCCGAATTATCCCCAGCCGAACTACATCACCGACGCGAACTACACGTCCAGTTGCACCCTCCCGTTGCAAGCTCCGCGGCTGATTCCGATGGCGCAATCGTGGGTTGCGAAGGACTATCCCGGCACCAAGATCGCGTTTACGGAATACAACTGGGGCGGTCAAGAGAATATCAACGGAGCCGTGGCCCAGGCCGACGTTCTGGGCATCTTCGGGAGCTATGGGCTCGACCTGGCGACTCTCTGGGGGCCTCCCGATCCGAGCACGCAAGTTCCCGGCCTGATGGCTTTCGAGATCTACCGCAACTACGACGGCAAGAACTCGATGTTTGGCGATATGGCTCTGGCCTCGACCAGCGCCAACCAGGGCCAGCTCTCGGTGTACGGCGCGGAGCGGACGGCCGACGGCATGGTCACCGTGATGGTGCTGAACAAGACCTACGGCGACCTGACCGCAACGCTCTCGCTGGCCAACCTGACGCCGAACGGCGCGGCGCAGGTTTATTTGTATAGCAACGCCAATCTGGCGGGGATCGTCGCGCAGCCCAGCGTGACGGTGACGCCGCCGGCAACGGGAAGCACGACCAGCACGATCAGCACGACCTTCCCCGCGCAGTCGATCACGCTGTTCGTGGTGCCGAAGCGGTAAGAGACGCCAACCCTGCCCCTCCCGCTCTACCCGTGGCGCGGGTGGGACAGAGCGGCATTTTTCATCGTGGATCAAAGAAGAATGGAGCAATCTGCTCCGCTCCGCATCTCCTTCGCCGGTTCGCTCCGGCCTCCGGTGGCGTAGAGATACCAGGCCAGCCAGGCGGGCACGGTCCAGAGGTAAAACGGGGACGTGACCTGGACGACTGCGAGGACCTCGATCAGCGCGACGGCGGCAATCAGCCCGAGCGGCAGGAGCGAGCGCCCGGAGTTGGCCGCACGGTAGAGTCCGGCCAGAACGGCCGGCAGCAGAATGGTTTCATCGAAGAAGAATGCATAGGGCGCGCAGGCCACGGAGACGATCAGCAGCAGCATGCCGTGCTCCATCCAGTTCCAGCGGGCGCGCCGCGTCCAGTAGTACCAGACGGCCCAGACGCAGCCAGCGGCCTCGGGAAGAAATTGCAGCCACGCGGCTTGGCGATCGACGAGAAAGCGGAAGGCAACACTCAAGGTGGGGATGAAGACATCCAGGACCCTGGTGCCGCGCATCATCTGTGCGTACTGCGGCCATAGAGCGGGGGCGAAACAGAGCGTGGCGGCGCAACTGCCCAGCAGCGCCGCGCCGAATCCGCCCAGCAGCCGATATCTCCTCCGGCTTGCCACCCAGAGCAACAGTACGATGGCGAAGGGCAGAAACAGGTGAGGCTTCAAGGCGCAGGGCAGCAGGACCGCGCCGGCGAGGAAGGGCCGGGAGTCGCGAAGACGAAGGAAAAGCACGATGCCCAAGAGAAGAAAGACGTCCAATTGCCCGGCCATCAGGCAGGAGAGCGCGGGAGCAAATGCGTAGCCGAGCAGATGGTAGCGGCTTTGCGGGCGTCCCTGCAGAATCCAGAGCATCCAGATCGCCACCGAGAGGCCGGCCAGCAGAAGCAGCAGCCAGAGGATGAGGCCGGTCTTTGCGCCCACGTAGCCGAGCGGCAAAAAGAAGCAGAAGGCCACGGGCGGGCTGAAGGTGATCTTCGGTTGGCCGCCCTCCAGTCCCGCCGCCTGCTCAATCCGGAGAATGGCGGCCAGGTCATAGGGATTGGCGCCGTGAACCAGTTGCTGTCCCGCCGCCCAATACTGGATGAAATCCCGTTCCGTAGCGTTCTTGTCGGTCAGGCCCAGGACATAAACGCCGGTGACAAAGCAAAAACCGGCGGCGACGATCAGGGCGGCGGCAAATGCGCGCCAGGGACTTTTCTTCATCGGCTCGCTCCCCGTTCGCGGCAGAGGGCGCGCCGCGCTTCCCGAGGCCGGTGCAACTCTGGAAGCTGCTGGCTCATCCGGAACGGTTTGTTTGTGCATTGCCTTCAATATAAATGGCGCCGGCAGCCGATCGCCGCCGCTGCCGGCGATGGAGCGCGGCTCGGAGAACCGGGTTTTCGTTGACTCTGCGCCCTGATTCGGGTATTCTGGAGTCCTTGCGCGGTGTTGCGCCTGGGGTCTGTGTGTGCGTCGGTGCCCCCAACGACAGGTCTTCGTCGATGGGGTGAGTCTGCTCACGTTGACCCGGCTGGCCGAAGCCCTGTGGAGGGGTCGGCTGGAGCAGGCAACCGGCTGCTGGATGCGTGTATTTTGACGCGACTCCAGCCGATCAAGAGCCCCGTGGGGGCCAGCCCTCGCAATCCTCACCCGAACAGATTTGTTTGGAAGTGGGTGGAATTGAGGCCCGTGCGCTTTTTGCGTGGGCGATAGCGTTTTGCGCCGCGGTTTCCTGGCTGCGACAGCCTGGGCGGAAGTGTTGGAAGACGGTTTTTAGAGGGCAGGAGAGAGATGGGTACCTTTGTTCCGAGCGGCAAGGATATTGACCGCAAGTGGTTTGTAATAGATGCCAGCGGCCAGACGCTGGGCCGACTGGCGACCAAGGCTGCCAGTGTGCTGAGCGGCAAGCTGAATCCGCAGTATGTGCCGTACATCGATATGGGCGATCACGTGATCGTCATCAACGCGGAGAAGGTGCGGCTGACCGGCCTGAAGGCCGAGAGCAAGCTCTATCGCCGCTACACCGGATTCCCCGGCGGACTGCGCGAGGAGTCGTTCGTGCGTTTGCTCAACCGCAAGCCGGAAGCGATTCTGGAGCAGGCCATCAAGGGCATGCTTCCCAAGAGCAAGATGGGCCGCCAGATGGCCACGAAGCTCAAGGTCTATCGCGGCGACAAGCATCCCCACGCGGCGCAGATGCCTGTAGCATTGGAAATTGCGTAAGAGCGGCTATCGGCTTTCAGCTATCAGCTTTCAGCTTTTTTTGCTGGTGCGGAAAGTTCATGGCAGCGCAAAGAATTGAACGGAAGCACCACAAGGCTGACGGCTGAAAGCTGACGGCTGAGAGCTACGAGGAAATGAATGGCAGATCTGGTTCAGTATTACGGTACGGGCCGCCGCAAGTCGGCGATCGCCCGCGTCTTTCTGCGTCCGGGAACCGGCGAGTGGAAGGTTAACGGCAAGGCATTCGAAGAGTACTTTGTGACCGAGCAGCAGCGTGTGGCGGCAAAGCGCACCCTGGCGCTGGTGGAACTGGCTTCGAGCTTTGACGTGGTGACCACCGTGAAGAGCGGCGGGGTGGCCGCGCAGGCCGATGCCGTGAAAATGGGCGTTGCGCGCGCGCTGGTCGAGTTCAATCCCGAGCTGCGCAAGACGCTCAAGGCCGAAGGCCTGCTGACGCGCGACTCCCGCATGAAGGAGCGCAAGAAGTACGGTCAGAAGGGCGCCCGCGCACGGTTCCAGTTCAGCAAGAGATAGCGAACAGTGCGCAGTGAACAGTGGACAGTGCCGACGATTCTGGGTACTGACCGCTGTTCACTGTAAGCTGTCCACCGAGTTCCACCAATCTCCCGCATCAGCGGGATCAATCCGGGACAGGGTAGGACCAGCCCGGATGCAATTCAATAAGGAGGCCAATGGCCACGATCACAATGAAGGAGCTGCTCGAAGCGGGAGTTCACTTCGGGCATCAGACCAAGCGCTGGAACCCCAAGATGAAGGAATACATCTTTGGCGAGCGCAACGGGATCTACATCATCGATCTGCAGAAGACGCTCAAGCTCTTCAAGGACGCGTCGAAGTTCGTCACCGAACTGTGTTCCGGGGGCAGGACGATTCTGTTCGTCGGCACCAAGCGCCAGGCGCAGGATGCCGTGGCCGAGGAAGCCACCCGCGCGGGCATGCCGTACATCAACCAGCGCTGGCTGGGCGGTCTGCTGACCAACTGGGTGACGGTGCAGAAGTCGGTGAAGCGCCTTCAGGAACTGGACGACATGGCCACGGACGGCCGCTATGAGCTGCTGACCAAGAAGGAAGTGATTCGCCTGGAGCGGGAGCGGAAGCACCTGCAAGCGAACCTGGCCGGCATCAAGAGCATGAAGCGGTTGCCGGATGCGCTCTTCATCATCGACTCGAACAACGAGGCGATCGCCGTGAAGGAAGCGCGCAAGCTGGGCATTCCGGTGGTTGCGGTGGTTGACACCAACTGCGATCCCACGGTTGTGGATTATGTGATTCCGGGCAACGACGACGCGCTGCGGGCCATTCGCCTCTTCACCTCGAAGATTGCCGATTCAGCGGCCGAGGGCGTGAATCTGGTGGGCGACAAGGCTTTTGCCGACGAGCAGCCCGTTGCGGCGGCTCCCGAAGCCGAGGTTGAGGCCGTGGCCGCGGAGGCCGCGCCGGCCGAGGAAGTGGATCTGGAAGCGGCGCTGGGCGGCGGCATTCGCAAGGCACCGGCGGCGGTTGCGGCTCTTGACCCTGCCGAAGCGGCCGAGGGCGCCCTTTAATCATTTCCGCGCACTGCTGTGCGCATAATGAGACAAGCGTGGCCGCCTAGGTAAAGCGCCACGCTTTTCTTATGCCGGTCACCTGCGGAGGGGCAGACTCGCTCGCGTGGCCCGCGCCAGCAAGAGGGCGCGGGATTCAGTGAGCAGAGGGGCAGCGCAAAGCAGGATGGGCGTATTTCAAAAAAGTGAGAGAGAGACGACATTGAGCGAAAAGATTGATGCCAAGCTGGTAAAAGAGCTTCGTGAAAAGTCCGGCGCGCCGATGGGCGACTGCCTGAAGGCTTTGCAGGAGACCAAGGGCGACATCGAGGGCGCCTTTGTGGTGCTGCGCAAGCGGGGCATGGCCTCGGCGCAAAAGAAGGCCGCCCGCACCACCAACGAAGGCGCGGTGGGCACCTACATCCACGCCGGCGGCAAGATCGGCGTGCTGCTCGAATTGAACTGCGAGAGCGACTTTGTGGCCCGCACCGAGGACTTCCAGGAGCTGCTCAAGGATATCGCGATGCACATCGCGGCCTCCGATCCGCGCTACGTGCGGCCCGAGGACGTTACTTCCGCCGACCTGGAGCGCGAGAAGGAGATCTTCCGCGCGCAGGCAGCGGCCACGGGCAAGCCGGCCCCGGTGATCGAGAAGATCGTCGATGGCAAGATGGCGAAGTTCTATGAGGAGGTTTGCCTGCTGGACCAGCCCTTCATCAAGGACCAGGCGGTCACCATCAAGGAGCTGATCGCGACCAAGGTGGGCAAGCTGGGCGAAAACATCACCGTGCGCCGCTTTGCGCGCTTCAAGGTGGGCGCGCCCGACTGGACCGTATCGCAGACCAAGGCCGTGGAAGCCGCTGCCGAGTAGCCAGGCCGATGAGGAAGAAAGAAGGCCCGGGGCTTCGGCTCCGGGCCTTTTGTTTGTGCTCATGCGCGCCGTGGGACGCCGCATTCCGTACCGGCGGCAGGTATGCGATACTCGAAAAGGCATGTATAAGCGTATCGTTCTAAAGCTTTCGGGAGAGGTGCTGGCCGGCCAGCGCGGCTTTGGCCTGGACGCCGATAAAGTGGCGGGGATCGTCGGCGAAATCATCGATGTGCACGCTCTGGGGGTTGAAATCGGCGTCGTTGTCGGGGGAGGCAACTTTTTCCGCGGCGTCGAGGAGCAGGCCAAGGAGATGGACCGGGTGAGCGCCGACAGCATGGGCATGCTTTCCACGGTCATCAACGCCATCGCGCTGCAGGACGCCATCGAGAAGCGCGGCGTGCAGTGCCGGGTGATGAGCGCGGTCTTCATGAATCAGTTGGCGGAGCCGTATATTCGCCGCCGCGCCGAGCGCCACCTGGAAAAGGGGCGCGTAGTGATCTTCGCCGCCGGCATTGGCAATCCCTTCTTCTCCTCCGACACCGCCGCCAGCTTGCGGGCCATGGAGATCAAGGCCGACGTGCTGCTGAAGGGCACCAAGGTCGAGGGGGTCTACAACGCCGATCCGGTGCTGTTCAAGGATGCCGTCAAGTACGACGAGATCACCTACATGGAAATCCTGCGCCAGGGCCTGAAGGTGATGGACCTGACCGCGGTGAGCCTGTGCAAGGACAACAACCTGCCGCTGATTATCTTCAACATGAACCAGCCGGGAAACATCAAGCGCGTGGTCCTGGGCGAAAAAGTCGGATCGCTGGTGACGGCGTAGGACAGGGATCAGGGGCGAGCGTTCGGTGAGCAAAAGAGGAGAAAGTGTGCGTTGCTGTCGTCTTTGGCCGGCAGGGAGCATCTAACTGCCAGTGGAAGCACGCAAGCCAGCACGGTTGAACGCACTGACGGGATTGCGCTGCTTTGCCGCGGTCAACATCGTCCTCTTTCATTTCTCCAATCCCCAATGGTTCGGCTGGCTGGCGCCGGTGGTCAACGCCGGCTACGTCTCGGTCAGCTATTTCATCCTGCTCTCCGGCTTTGTGCTTGGCTACAACTACAACGTGCGCGCGCGGGCCGGAGAACTGGACCGGGTGCGCTTTTTCAAGGCGCGGTTTACGCGCATCTATCCCATCTACCTGCTCAGCCTGCTGCTGAGCCTGGGGATGCTGGGCGCGGAATATCGCAGCCACACGCACGGGATGTTCTGGGCGGGCGTGGTGCTCACACCGCTGCTGGTGCAGGGCTGGATTCCGGCCATCGCCACCTTTCTGAATACGCCGGCGTGGACCATGTCGGCCGAGGCCTTCTACTATGCCATCTTTCCCTGGCTGGCCCGCTGGAAGCGGCCCGAGCGGGTAGGGCCTCATCTGTGGAAGATGGCGGGCATCTGGGTGCTGGGGATGGTTCCGGGCGCCCTCTACATGGCCTTCAATCCGGACGGAATCGCGCACCCCGACCGCTATAGCTATGGTCACTGGCTGTGGGCGCTCAAATATACGCCCTACGCTCATGTGGCCAGCTTTATCTTCGGCGTGATGCTGGCCGAACTGGACGAGATTGTTCCTCGCGCCGGCTGGCTGCGCTTCTGGCTGGGGCTGGGCGGCTTTGCCGGCATCTACGGCCTGCTGACGCTGGGGCCGCTGGTGCCCTACGCCATCATCCACGACGGCCTGCTGATGCCGCTCTTCGCCTGCATCGTGCTGGGACTGGCCGGCCAGAACCCGCTCTCGCGCGCCCTGGGCGTGCGTCCCCTGGTCTTTGTGGGCGAGGCCAGCTACTGCCTCTATCTGCTTCACTTCAACCTGTGGAATATGGTGCACGGCTCGCATGTGCTGGACCGGCTGGGAATCACCTGGATGGACCCGTGGATCAGCTACGTGGCCTTGATCGGGCTGGCGCTGCTGGCGCTGCACTTTATTGAGAAGCCGGCGCAGCGGCAACTGCGCAAATGGATGAGCGCGTAGATTCCTCTCTCGAAGCTGGATATCGTCGATTTTGCCACTCAATCTAGTCGAATCCTGCCAGCGAATGTAGTCCTTTGCTGCCACGCATTCCACTGCAAACCTGCCTCCCGGTAGATCGAGGGCGGCCACATCTGTGCAGGTCGCAAGGCTTACTTGATATCAGCCATGCCGAAGACAGCGGTGGACAGCCTCCAGCCGGAAACCTCCGTCCGGTTCCTCTGGGCCCGATGATGAGGCTCAGCCGAAACTTTCGAATCGGCGACGATACGACCCCAACACCCTTCCGGCACCGCCCTCCTCTACCCACCGCGCAGTCATCCTGACGAGTCGATCGCAGTTGTACTTTGCCGTAAACCCTTCGGGCTCTTTCCATTTGTGTTGAAACACACGCCTGTGAAGGCCGCTGGTGACACCGATGTAGAGCGTGTGGCTGCGGCTCGCCATGATGTATGTAAAATAGCTGTACTCGCGCACCGGTGGCATCATAATCCGCTCATGGCTGCGTTAGCTGTGACGCGAAGAATAACCGCGGGTCCCTCACTGTGTTCGGGATGACAGACCCATTTGTGGCGCTGGGCGTTTTACCCTTCGTTCCAACCGCTCCACGCTCTGCCGGCCAACAAAAAGCCCAGCCTCGGCGGCTGGGCTTTTTTCATGCGGACCTCTTTACTCTACGGGGAGACCGACTCGGTGGCGTGGTTGCCGTGCGGTACGGCGACCACCGCAGTGGGCTCCGATCCTGTGGGATAAGGCGTGGCCTGCGTGGGAGCCAGGGTACCCGTATTGGGGTTGAGCTGGAAGCCCGAAACCGAGTTGCCCAGGTGGTTCGCAGTATAGATGAACCGGCCCAGCGCCGGATCCACCAGAATCGAGACCGGCTGGGTGTCGGTGGAGTTGATGGAGTTGCCTACCGTGTTTACCGCGATCGACGGCGTGCCGGTGCCCAGGTCGATGGCGTAGGCCGAGACGGTGGAGTCCAGCGAGTTGGCCACGTAAATGTACTTGCCGCGCGGGTCTACGACCACCGCCGAGGGCTCGTTGCCGGTCTTGAACGGTCCATTGATCAGGAAGTTCAGTGCGCTGGCGCTCTGAATGGTGTAGCCGATCAGCTGGTTTGAAGCGTAATCGGTGACATAGACGAAGCGGTTCGTCGGATCGGAGGCAATGGCGGTGGGCTTTACGCCCGCCTTGTAGGGGCTGCCCGTGGTCGCGGCCAGCGCGCCGCCCGAGCCGACGGCGTAGCCGAAGACCCAGCCGGGATTGGCCGAGCTGGGGGCGGCGCCACCGGGATTGTAGGCGGACAGGTCATAGGCCGTGACGTAAACGGCATCGCTGTTGGCCAGAGAGTTGACCGCCGTGGGAATCATTGTGTCGCTGGAGTAGCCGGGAACACTGAGAGTCGCCTGGGAGGCCACGGAGCCAATCGCGCCGCTGGACAGCGAATAGGCCGTGAGCACCGAAGGATTCGGTCCGGAAGCCACATACAGGTAGGTTCCGGCGGCGTTCACCGCCAGCGAAACGGGGCTGCTGACGGCCGTGATCGTGTCCTTCTGTGTCAGAACGCCGTTGGAGGCGATGGCGTAATGAACCACCGAGTTGTTTCCCTGGTTGGCGACGTACAGATTCGCGTAGTCCGCGCTGACAGCCATGGCGACCGGGTTGCTGACGCCGGCGGTGACATTGGCCGCGCCGGTGCGGAGCGCGCCCGACTCGGAGTCGACGGCGAAGGTTTCGATACCGGAAGAACTAGCCACGAAAACATAGTCGATGGTGACGATCTCGCAGGCAGTCAAAAGGGTGGCCACGATAAGGCCGATCGAAGAGACCAGAAAAAGCTGGCTCAATTTGCTGAACTTCATGCGCTTCCTTCGTCGTGGGCCATCAGCTTCAAGCCCCAAGAAAACTCGTTTAAGTTGCCCCGCAGGTATTGTAAAAGCCTGGTTCGGGGTGTTGCTACTCAAGCCCGGCCGTGGCCGCGCCGCCGGTTACTTCTTCTGGCTGCCATGCGGAATTGCGGCGACGGCAGTCGGTTGGGGGTTGGCCGCGTAGGGAGAATTTTGCGTATTGAGCAGCGAACCGTCGTTCGGGTTCAACTGGAAGCCCGATACGTTGCCGCCAAGATAGTTGGCCGTGTACACGAAGTGGCTGGTCGAAGGATCGATGCCGATGGCCACCGGCTGCAGGCCCGTGGCATAGGAGCCCAGGCGGGTAAGCACGCCGCTGGCGACCGAGTACGCCGTCACCGTGGAGTCCTGGCCATTGGCCACATACAGGAATTCTCCCGACGAATCGATGACCAGGGAAGAGGGCTGATTGCCGGCCGCGTACGGACTGCCGCTCAACGGGCTCAGGGAGCCGGACTGCACCGAGTAGCCGAGCACTGTGCCGGTCGAGGAGTCGGTCACGTAAACGAAGCTGCTTGAAGGGTCGCTGGCGATGGCCGAGGGATAGATTCCGGCAGGGAACGGCGCGCCGCCATTCAGCGGAGTGAGTGTGCCGCCCGATGCAAGGGCAAAGGCGAAGATGTAGCCGGCATTGGTTGTCGTATCGTACGCGGAAACATACACCTCGGCTCCCGAGGCCAGGACGGTGATCCCGGTCGGCAGGAGCACATCGTTGGGCTTGCCGGGCAGGCTGAGGGGCCAGTAATTCAGGCTGCCGTTGGCCACTGGCGATCCCAGCGCGCCGCTGGGCGTGGCGCCGGAAGCGGCTTGGATGGGAAAGACCGCAATCGAGCCGGAACAAGGGGCCGCGGTGGAGCAGGTGGGCAGAGGCTTGTAGGTATCCAAGACGAACAGGTTCGAGCCATTGACGGCGACGGCCAGGGGATAGATTCCGGGCGTGTTCACCGTGTTTTCCGGATAGAGCTTGCCGTCGTTGCCGATGATGAACTGGACGATGGTATTGTCGTCCTGGTTGACCACATAGAGGTTCGCGTGGTCGGACGAAACAGCCTCGGCGACGGGGTCGCGCCCGCCCGAGGGGAAGGGCGAGGTGGGAATCTGGCGCATATAGCCGGACTCGGAGTTGACCTCGAAAACGTCCAATTCGCCGTAGTTGTTGGCTCCCGCGGCCTTGGAACAGGCCACGAAGACAAAATCCACGGTGAGGGTGCCACAGGCGGTCACAAGTCCAGCTACCAGAAGGCTGGCCGCGGAGACCAGCAGTAGCTGGCCCGATTTGTTGAACTTCATGCGCATCTTTCGTCAGTGGGCCAGAACCCTGGCCCTTGAAAATCGGGTTTGGAATCGGATGCCGGGCGCCCGTTGCAGGCGGCGCTCGGCATTCGGCTGCGTTCTTAAGCTCTCCGGCATTCCCGGAAACCGGGGCGGGAGCCAGCCATTCGGCCGGCGCCCGTCGCGATCACAACTGGCCTTGCCGCCGCTCTAGCTGGTGCGTCCGTCTACCAGGCACCAGGTCGCCGGGCCGGTGAGCGTATAGCTGGAGGGCGCGTGCGTGGACTGGGCGAGCGGGGTAAGGAACCCGGAGTTCGGGTCCACCGACAAGCCGGTCACCGTCGAGTCGTTGTAGTTGGCCGTGTAGATGAACTGGTTCGAGGGGTCCTCAACCAGGCACTGCGGGCCCGCACCGGTGCCGAACGGCTCACCGGGGATAAAGCTGAGCTGGTGGGTTGTCGGATCGATCACATAGCCGGCCAGGCCGCTCTGCGCGTTGCTGGTGCTGGTGTTGTTTCCCTGGTTGGCTACGTAGAGGTACTTGCCCTTCGATTCCACCAACAAGAAGATGGGATTGGAGAGCGCAGGGTCGTCCGGGACGATTCCACCCGTTTGCGCTGTCAGCGCGCCGCCGGAAACGGAGAAGGGCAAGATCTGGCTGGCATAGGTGCCGGCGCTGAAGGTGCCGTTGCCCGTGATGGTGATCGGCTCGTTATCGAGTACGTAGAAATACCCGGTGCCATTGGCGACGGCCGTACCCTCTTTGATGTTCAGCGGTTGAACGCTGGTCTGGTTGATCGTCAACTGCCCGTTGGTCCCGCTGTAGGTGTACGGGAAGATCGAGTCGCCGGTCGTGGAAGTTCCGCTCATGGTCAGGATGCTTCCCGAGGAGAGCGCGAAGTCGATGGGGTTGGCTGGAACCGGGAAGTAGGGCAGCGCGGAGCCGCTGGCCGCGGTGACCTGGGCATTGACGACCAATTGCAGGCGGCCCGTGGACGAGTTGATCTGGAAGGCCGTGATGTCGCCGCAGTTGGTCACTCCGCCGCCGAGGGCAAGAGCGCAATTCGGATTCGGGTTGGTCACCGTCGAGGGGGAGCCGTTGGGCGCGGCGGAATCGTGGTCGAGGACGTAAAGATAGCTGCCCGTGGTGTCGACAATGAGCCGGAAGGGATTGATTCCCTGGGTGTAGAAGGTTTCCTGCGCGGTCAGGATTCCGTTGCCGCCCACCGCGAACTGGGTGATATTGGCGCCGGTGCAGGGGTCCGCCGTGGTGCAGTCGGAGCCGCCGGAAGAATTGACGCCCCGGTTGAGAACATAGAGGAACCGCGAGCCAGTAATCAGGACGGCCCGCACCGGGTTGGCGCCGCCGGAGGAGACGGGCAGTCCATTGATGGCGGTCAGCTTGCCCGTATTGTGGTCAATTTTGAAGCCGCTGACGATGCCGTTGCTGGAATTCTGGGCCGTCACCGTACCCGTTACATACAAATAGCCGACCGAATAACTCTGAACGCAAGACGTGACGCTGAGGACGACGCCAGCAGAGAGGGCGCTCATCAGAAGTGCCTTGCTCAATTTCGTGAACTTCATGCGATTCCTTCATCCTGGTCGGGCGTGCGCCGCCAAGTTTGCTAGTTCCACAGCAGGAGCTGGGTTGGGACGGGTCCCTGCTGCATTGTAAAAGCCGAGGGTAGGTTGTGCCTAGTTTTGCTTGAAGACTAGGCAAAAGAGCGCATTTTTCATGGCGATCCCGGCTTTGGGAAGGCCCCATCCTGCGCTCCGGCGACCTGCTCTCCAGTTTGTTTGCGCAGATGCGGTTTGGACGCCCGAAGGGCAGGAAACGTCAACGAAGAATTGCAGGGAAAGGGCGAAGCGGCACGCGCCGCCGCTTCGCCCTTTCTTTCTGAGTCGATGCCGCTTACCAGACGCGGCAGGAGTGCGCCGGATACATGGGCTGGCCCTTGGTGCAGCCAAAGGCCTTTCCGAATCCGTCAAAGTTTTCGACCGACCCGTTGACCCGCCATTTGCCGGGCGAGTGCGGGTCGGTGAGCGCCGACTGCCGGGCCGACTGGTCGGTCTGGTTCTGGCACCAGACCTGGGCGAAGCCGATAAAGTAGCGCTGCGCCTCGGTATAGCCGTCGATTTTCTGGTCGATTGACTTGCCATCCGCCGCCAACGTGTCCTGCAGCGCCATGTAGGCGATGCGCAGCCCGCCGTTGTCGGCCGTGTTTTCGCCCAGGGTCAGGCGCCCGTTCAGTTTTTGCGCCGCCGCTCCGGTCTGCGCCGGAGCGGCTTCGAAGCCGCTGTACTCGTCGGCGACGCATTGGGTCCGCTCGTCGAAGGCCTTGCGGTCTTCCGCCGTCTGCCATTCGCGCAAGTTGCCCTTGCCGTCGTACTTCGATCCCTCGTCGTCGAAGCCGTGGGTCATTTCGTGGCCGATGACCACGCCGATGCCGCCGAAGTTCACTGCCGGGTCCACGGTGAAGTCAAAGAACGGCGGCTGCAGGATGCCGGCGGGGAAGTTGATGTCGTTGAACGATGGGTCATAGTAGGCGTTCACCGTGGGCGGCGTCATGCCCCACTCCTTCTCGTCCACCGGCTTGCCCAGCTTGGCATAGTTGTAGTTGCGCTCGAAGACGGAGCTGCGGTGCAGGTTGCCGATCAGGTCGTCGCGATCCACCTTGAGGCTGGAGTAGTCGCGCCACTTCTCCGGGTAGCCGATCTTGTTGCGAATCAATGCCAGTTTCTCTTCGGCCGCTTTCCGGGTGGCCTCGCTCATCCAGGGCAGGGTCCGGATGTCGTCGCCGAGAGATTTCTCCAGGGCCGCGACCAGCTTATCCATGCTGTCTTTGGCCGCGGGCGGAAAGTTCTGTTTCACCCAGTCTTGGCCGACCGCCTCGCCCAACGCCTCGTCGGTCATCGACGAGCACTGCTTCCAGCGCGCCAGCGGCTCCATTTGCCCTTGCAGCGTCTTGCCGAAGAAGGCGAAGTTCTCGTCGAAGAACGCCTTGGGCAGGTTCTGCGCCTGCCGGTGCAGGGAGTGCCAGCGCAGGTAGCTCTGCCATTCGTCCACTGGTTCGCGCTGGATGAGCCCGCTGAGCGCCTTGAAGAACTCCGGCGTAGCCACATTCAAGCTATCGAATTGCCCGATGCCCACCGCGTGGAAGTAGGCGTCCCAGTCGAAGGCCGGAGCAAACTTCTCAAACTCTGCCACGGTGTAGATGTGATAGCGGTTCTCGGGCTGGCGCAGGTCGGTGCGGCTGGTGGAGGCCTTGGCCATCGCTGTTTCGATCTTCATCACCGCGGCCGCTTCCTTGGCCGCCTGCCCGGCAGAGTCGCCGGCCAGCGCGAACATCTTCTTCAGGTGCTCGATGTACTGGGCTCGGATGGCCGCAAACCGCGGCGTATCCGACAGATAATAGTCGCGGTCGGGCAGCGACAGGCCGCCCTGGTAGAGCTGCGCAATCTGCTTGGAGGAGTCCTTGTCGTCTTGTCCGACGCCAAAGCTGAAGAAACCGTCCGGCGTGCCGCCGTTCTCAAGCTGGCTGAGCAGCGCCGGAAGCTGTTTGGGCTCCTTGAGGCCCGCGATCAGCTTCCAGGCCGGCTCGATCGGCGCCAGGCCCTTCTTATCTACCAGATCCGTGTTCATGCAGGCGGCATAAAAATCGCCGTACTGCTTTTGCAGCGGCGATTGGGGGTTCTTGGCTGCCGCGTCCAGTTCCTGCCACAGCAGATAGCGGTTCCGCTCCCTCAACAGCGAGAACGACCGCGCCCAGTGCACCTGGTCGGCCGGAATGGGATTGTTCTTGACCCAGTTTCCGCACGCGTATTGATAGAAATCCGAGCAGGGATCGGCGGTTTTGTCGATGGCCGAGAGATCGAAGCTCTTGCTGGCCGGCGGGGGAGTGGGCCGTGCGGCATCGGATTGCGGAGCAGTTTGCGCCTGCGCCAGGCCGGTTCCGCAGGCCAGCAGCAGGATGGAAGCGAGACGAATGCAGTTCATCGAATGTCCTCTTGAAACCGTTCCACGGCCGGGTTCAGCGGCGCGGGAGCAGCCGTGGAGGCAGGCCGGGAATAAGTTTTGAGCAGCCGTTTCTGTACAGGATGCTTTGACTAGGAGGCTATCACGCAGGCCGCAAAGAACGCGGTGTTCGACGGGCGACAGCTTGGTGCGGAGCGGATCGGGAGGCATGATGAGCAGAGCGGAGGTCGATGCCCACGCAGCCTATTGATCCGGCCCTTTTAGGTAAGACTTACCGATCCCACCCTAGCCGCAAAAACAGAGGAGCGGCGAGGGTGGGACACCCAGGAACGTCTCATGCATTTGGGCCGGATCAATACTGTGGTCCGCCGGGAATGAAGTCACTTTCAGAAGCCACTCCATTGGTTGCAATTTCCTCAAGACCATCCCTCAGGGGCTAAAGCCCGCTCATTCCAGGCTGTTTACGGCACGACTGAAGTCGTGCGCTTGCAAAACATAAGATGTCCGACGAATTTGTTGCGACTGAAGTCGTGCGCTTGCAAAACGGAAACGACGGCCAGTGTGGCGGACACCGCGGGATGGAGGGCTCTTGACGGATTCAGGCGATCGCTTGCGCAACGGCCGCCGCGCAGACCTCCGCCAGCCGCCCGATGCCTTCCCGGATTTGTTCCGGGGAAGCATTGGAGAAGTTCAGGCGCATGAATCGCTGGCCGGAAGCGTCGGAGAAGAAATCCTGCCCGGGAACAAAGAGGACCCTTCGCGCCAGAGCCGAGTGCATCAGGTCATTTGTGTTCATGCCCTCGGGGCAGGTGACCCAGAGGAACATGCCTCCTTCGGGATGGGTCCATGTGAAGCCCGGAGGCATGGTTTGCTTGAGGGCCGCATCCATGATCGCGAAGCGTTCTCCATAGGATCGCCGGATTCGCTCGACGTGGGCCTCGCTGTCGAACTCGGAGAGGTAGCGATGAACGATGCGCTGATCCAGGCTCGAAGTATGCAAATCGGCGGCCTGCTTGGCGATGGTATATTTGCGGCGGATTTCCTCGGAGGCAACCACCCAGCCGACGCGCAGGCCGGGGGCGATGGTCTTGGAGACGGTGCTGTGGTAGATGACAATGCCCTCCGTGTCCAGCGATTTAACCGGAGGAATGTCTTTTCCTGTGTAACGCAGAGCCCCGTAGGGATCGTCCTCCACCACAATGAGTCCATAGCGCGCGGCGATCGAGTACAGCTTCCGGCGCCGCTCCGGGGTCAGCGTCACCCCCGTGGGATTCTGAAAATTGGGGATGGTATAGAGGAACTTGGGCCGTTCGCGCTCAATCAGTTCGGGCAACGCCTCCGGGATCAAGCCCTGGTCATCGGTAGGCACCGCGGCAAAACGGACCTCATAGGACTGAAACGCCTGGATGGCCGCCAAGTACGTGGGGCTTTCGGTGAGCACACAGTCGCCCGCATCCAGAAACACCTTTCCAGCCAGGTCGAGCGGCTGCTGGGAGCCGGTCATAATGAGGATGTCGTCGGCCGAGCACGCGATTCCTCGCTTGCGGGACTCTGCCGCGAAGGTCTCCCGCAAGGGAGAAAAGCCTTCGCTGGGACCATATTGCAGCGCGGCGGCGCCGTTCTCACGAAGCACATTTTCGGTCGCGGCCAGAATGTCGGCGACAGGAAACAGCTCCGGGGCGGGGAGTCCTCCGGCGAACGAGATAATGTCCGTCTGCTCGGTGACTTTGAGAATCTCGCGAATGGTCGAGGGGCGCACCGCTCCCATCCGGCGAGCGAAGTTTGGGTCCATGCCAATCCTTGTTCTAATCGTGGATTTTACCTTGCACTGAATGGTGCCGATGCCTGCCGTGAGAGTTTAGAAAGCTGTGACAAATTCTATACCCCCAGCGCCGCATGGGCGGGTCGGGCAATGCGGCTGGAGCGGTTGCGGCTTGCAAACGGAGGATGGGTCCTGAAACACTTGAATGGTGGCCACTCAAACGATCGTTATCCTCGATTTTGGTTCGCAGTATACGCAGCTGATTGCCCGGCGCATCCGCGAACAGAACGTTTTCTCTGTCGTGCTACCCTGCACGGCGCCGCTCAGCCAGATTCAGGCACTGCATCCCTTGGGGCTGGTCCTCTCGGGCGGGCCGTCGTCGGTTTACGACGCCGACGCGCCGGCCGCAGACCCGAAGCTGCTGGAACTGGGCGTGCCGATTCTGGGCATCTGCTACGGTCTCCATTTCATCGTCCATCACCTGGGCGGCAGGGTGAAATCCGCGCCCCTGCGCGAGTATGGCCACGCCGAGGTTACGATCGAGGACGGCGCAACGAAGTTGTTTGCCGGGCTGCCGGCGACGCTGGCCGTCTGGATGAGCCACGGCGACGAGGCGCAGGAGTTGCCCGCCGGCTTCCATCGCACCGCCGTCACCTCGAACGCGCTGGCCGGCATCGCCAACGAGCAGCGCCGCATCTGGGCGGTGCAGTTTCATCCCGAGGTGCACCACACGCCGCTGGGGCCACAACTCATCCGGAATTTCGTTTTCTCGATCTGCGGCGCGGCGGGCGACTGGACTCCGGCCCACTTCATCGAATCCACGGTGGCCTCGATTCGCGAGAAAGTCGGCAAGGGCCACGTGATCTGCGGCCTCTCCGGCGGCGTGGATTCGTCGGTGGCCGCAGTCCTGGTCCACAAGGCGATCGGCAGCCAACTGACCTGCATCTTCGTCAACAACGGCGTCTTGCGCAAAAACGAATTCGAAAACGTCCAGAAGAACCTGCGCGACAAGCTGGGGCTGCATATTGTGGCGGTGGATGCGAGCGAGCGGTTCCTCAGGCAGTTGGCCGGGGTCACCGACCCGGAGACCAAGCGCAAGCGCATCGGCGCGGAGTTCATCGCGGTCTTCGACGACGAGGCGAATCGCATCGCCAAGCAAACCGGCGGCGTGGATTGGCTGGTGCAGGGAACTCTCTACCCCGACGTGATCGAGTCGTCGAGCGTGAAAGGCCCCAGCCAGACCATCAAGAGCCACCACAATGTGGGTGGGCTGCCCCTGGGCATGAAGCTCAAGCTGATTGAGCCCTTGCGCGATCTCTTCAAGGACGAGGTCCGGCGCATCGGCCGCGATCTGGCCATGCCGGAGGAGATTCTGGGCCGGCAGCCATTTCCGGGGCCGGGATTGGCGGTGCGCATCCTGGGCGAGGTGACGCCGGAGCGTGTGGCGCTGCTCCAGGAGGCCGACGAAATCGTGGTTGCGGAGATCAAGGCCGCCGGGCTTTACTCGTCGATCTGGCAGAGCTTTGCCGTTCTCTTGCCGGTGATGAGCGTGGGCGTGATGGGCGACCAGCGGACGTATGCGTATACCGCGGCGGTGCGCGCCGTACACTCGGAAGACGGCATGACCGCCGACTGGACGCCGCTGCCGTACGAGGTGCTCAAACGCATCTCCAGCCGGATTGTGAACGAGGTGCGCGGCATCAACCGCGTGGTCTACGACATCACATCCAAACCGCCCGGCACCATCGAATGGGAGTAATTTGCCATTGAGGCAGCCCGCCTGCCCAGAAGCCAGCTCATCAATGCCTGAGCAGAACGATGAGGCAGGCAAGTTGCGCAAATCCGAGCAAGTTTGGCCAACAGGTTGCGTTCCTGCATGGTCAGGTTCTCTTTCTCGTTCTTGGCCTAAACCGCACACCGGATTCGCAGCAACCATGGCGGCGATCCGATCTCGTTCTGCCTGACTGAAGATGGCTTCGGCTGCCTTGAGATATCCCGGCGTCTCCACGACGGTTTGCCTATCTTCTTGTGCTCCGTTGGACACCTTTTGTCACAGAGACTTGGCGAGCAAGCCGCGATCGGACGAGGGACATTGCCCGAGGGATGGACTCAAGTACCGCGGGCTTCGGTGCAGCGGAAGGTTGCCGGTTAAGCTGGAGTGAGGCAGTATGAAGTTGGAGCCGGTGAAGACGGCGCAGGGAGAATGGAATGACGACAGGGATCAAGTTTGGGACTTCGGGATGGCGGGCGATTGTGGCCGACGAGTTTACCGTGGCGAATATCCGGCTGGCGGTGGCGGGGATTGCCGCTTTCGTGAAGGCGCAACCGGCGCCGCATCGGGTTTTGATTGGCCGTGATCCGCGGTTCCTGGGCGAGAGCTTTGTGGATGTGGCGGCGAAGGTGCTGGCCGGGGCCGGCGTCACTCCGATTGTGATTCCGGAAGCCGCGCCCACGCCGGCCATCGCCTATGCCGTACGGGAGCTGAAGACCTCGGGGGCGATCAACTTTACCGCCTCGCACAATCCGCCGGAGTACAACGGGATCAAGTTCTCGACGCCCGACGGAGCCCCTGCGCTGCCCGAGACGACCCAGCAGATCGAAGCGGCGATCGCGGGGCTGAGCGCGAGTGGAGCGCGCATTCCGCTCGTGAGCGGACCGGCGGGGGGATTTGAGACGGCGGACGTAAAGCCGGCGTTTCTGAAGCGGCTGGCGGAGCTGGTGGACTTGAAGGCCATCGCCAAATCGGGAATCAAGGTGGTGTACGACCCATTCTGGGGCGCGGGACGGGGTTACAGCTCCGATATCCTGCGCGAGGCCGGCGTGCAGGTGGAGACGGTGCACGATTACCGGGATGTGTTGTTCGGCGGCCACGCACCCGAGCCGGCCGACGAACTGCTGGGCGACGCCAAGGCGAAGATGAGGGAGATCGGAGCCCACCTGGGGATCGCGACCGACGGGGACGCGGACCGCTTTGGCGTGGTGGACCGGGATGGGACGTTTATCCAGCCCAACTACGTGATTGCGCTGCTGTTCGACTATCTGGTGGAGACGCGGGGCTGGAAGAACGGCGTGGCCAAGAGCGTGGCGACCACCAACCTGGTCAACGCGCTGGCCGACTACTACAAGGTTCCGCTCTACGAGACGCCGGTAGGGTTCAAGTACATTGGCGAACTGATCAACGGGGACAAGATCGCGATTGGCGGGGAGGAGTCGGCGGGATTGACCATCCGCGGGCATGTACCGGAGAAGGACGGGGTGCTGGCCGGGCTGCTGGTGGCGGAGATGGTGGCCACGCGCGGCAAGAGCCTGGGCGAGCAGTTGAAGGAGCTATTTGGCAAGGTTGGTTCCTTCTATCCGGTGCGGGAGAACTTCCGCTTGACCGCGGAGGTGAAGGCCGCGTTCACTGAGAAATTGAAGGCCGATCCGACGGAGTTGGGCGGGCGCAAGGTGGTCAAGGTGGTACGGACCGACGGTTTGAAGCTGATCCTGGAAGACGGTTCGTGGGTTTGCTACCGGCTTTCGGGGACCGAGCCGGTGGTGCGGGCCTACACGGAAGCGCGCAGCGAGCAGGATATGGAAGCGCTGAAGGCGGCGGCCGAGCAGTTTGTGATGTCGTAAGAGCGGAACGAGGTTGAATGCCGGACGAGAAGGTGCAAACCGAGAAGAGCGCGCCGGGAAGCGCGGCAGAGATGGCGCCGGGCCCGATGCCCAAGCGCGCGCTGGACTGGACGATGCGGGTGTGGCGTCCGGCCGGCACGGTGGTGGCGGTGTGCCTGACGGTTCTGCTCACCTGGCACGTAATCAACGGCAAGCACGGGGTGTCGGTGTGGCAGCACAAGCGGGCCGAAGACCAGCAGTTGCAGAAGGAGATCAAGGATTTGGAGCAGGAAAACGCGCAGTTGCGCAAGCGCGTGGAGCGGCTCAAGTCCGATCCGGATGCGATCGAGCACGAAGCGCGGGAGAAGTTGCATTATGCCAAGCCGGGCGAGGTGATCTACACGCTGCCGGCGCAGCCGCAGGCGCAAACGCCGCCAACCGGCGCGGGCAAATAAGAGGGTGTCAGCTGAGAAAGACGAAGGGCGCGTCCGGCGGGCGCGCCCTTTTGGTTTTTCCGTTCCCAGCGAGGTTTGGCGATCTATGCGGTGAACCATGCGACCGCGGCGCCCACCAGGGCGGCATGGTCCAGCAGCGTGGAGACGCGCAGTTCGATATCGATATCCCGCAACGCGAGGCGGGCGGCGGGCAGGAAGAGCGGGGCGGAGCGGGAGATGCCTCCGCCGAGGACCACGACCTTGGGAGCAAACTCGGCGAGGGCGCCGCGCAGCGCCAGGCCGAGGTGGCGGCCGAAGTCCGCAAAGACCTCGCTGGCGGCAGGATCGCCTGGCGCGGCCGCGGCGATTTCAGAGACCTGGCAGAGCCTGCCGGTGCGCTTTTGATATCCGCCCTGGATGGCCCTGGTGGAGACCGAGTCCTCGATGATGCCGCCCTCGTAGGGGAGATTCCAAATCTCGCCGCTGGGGGGAACGCCGGGACCTTCGGCAACGACGCGTCCATCCAAGGCAAAGGCCGAGCCGATGCCGGTACCGAGGGTGATGCCGACGGAGCGAGAAACGCCGCGGGCTACTCCGGCGCCTATTTCGCCCCAGAGGAAAGCGTCGGCGTCGTTGAGGAAGCGGAGTTGCGCGGGCTGCCAGCGGAAGCGTTCGGCGAGGGCCTGGCGCAGGTTGACGCCAAAGAGGAAGGGGAGTTTGTGGCGCATGCGGCTGATGCCGGCCGGGTAGTCGAAGGGGCCGGGAAAAGCCAGGGCAGCGCCTAGAACGCCGGGAAAGCCCGCGGCAGCCTGTCCGCCGAGGGAGTGGAGGAACGCGACGAAGGCCTCGCTGGCCTGTTGGGGGGGGTGGGGAGCCGTGACGATCTGGCCAAGGCGATAGGCGCCGGCTCCGTCGAGGCAAACCGCCGCCGAGACGTGACTTCCTCCCACATCGTACACAAGGACAGACTTCCCGGAACCGGTGGACAAGCGAACCTCACAAATGGTAGCGTTCCCATTTGTAACACATGCTGCTCTTGTCGTGGAACCCGGCCAGAAATTATTCTTGACAGGGAGATTTTGGAGGCAGTATACGTATTCTGGTGACGATCTAAAAATTCGGGCGCAGGAAAGCCCGATAGCGATCCCATCGAAGATTTCGAGGGATGCAGGCGGCTCCCCCAGCAGGCCTGTTTTCCTTGTTGCAGCCGCGAAAAACGACATTCCAGGATGCAATCGGAAGCGACCACTCCGGTTTATCCGGCACACCGTCCGTGCACGCTTTGGGGAGGGTTGGCCGGCGGAGCCGTCGATGTGTTTCGGCGGAGTGGCCGATCTAAGAAAGTTCAGCCGGCGCTCAGGATCGAAATCCCGAGCAAGGCGGTATCCCGGTGAGCCGGTCCAGGTTATCAAGGACGGCCGGCACCGGAGAGAACGCCGCGAGGGTTGCCGGCGCCAGAGATCCGGAGACTTGCGCAACGGGTTTTCGGATGCATAACAACTCATGTGACCTTCTTTTGGTGTTGGAGGGGATTTTCTCCTTCTCCAACACCATTTTTTTATTTCCGCGAGCCGCGGCACAGCGCAGACAACGAGAGCAGAACAACCCCGAAGGATGAAATCGACGACCATGCACATGCAAAAAGCAGCCACACCAAGCGCAGGACCCCGATCGACCGTTTGCCGCCACTTCAGCCTTGGGGCGGCGGTTCTCTTTTTTGCAATCCTCCAGGTGTTTGCCGTTCCGGCGCGGGCGCAATCGGCGCCGGCGTCGGAATACGGCCCGTACAACGCGATCTTTCTGGCCGACGGGACGGGTTTGACGAAGCCGCTCGGGCCGCAGGCACCGCCGCCGCAGCCGTATTCGTGGCTGGAAAAAGCGCCGGACCTGCACGACCGGCTCTTCGATGGGCCGGGCAAGTGGACGCTGTCGTTCTGGTTTCGGTCAGCGGAGCCGCTGCAGGGCCGGGCGCTGGTGGCTGGACTAGGCGATGCCTCGGCCGAGGATGCCCGTTTCATCGGCTTCGAGGAGAATCGATTGGGCTTGTGGCTGGGCACGGGGCAAGGCACGAACCGGCTGATTGCGGGCGGGAGCGCGCTGAGCGCGGCGGAGTGGCACCTGGCCACGGCGGTGGGAGACGGCCGCGAGGTGACACTGTATGCCGATGGCAAGCCGGTGCTGACGCGCCCGATGGAGCAGGGGATGGCCGCCGCGCTGCTGGAGATGGCTCCGACGGCGCCGGCGGGGATGGATGCCCGCCATTTTGGGGGCGAGATTGGCGATCTCAGGGTTTACCGCGAGGCGCTGACGGCCGGCGAGGTGGAAGCGATCTTCTCCGCGCGGCCGGATTTCTCGCTGGCAACGTATGAAGAGGCCACTCCGCACTGGGCGGTGCAGACGCACGGCCAGACGGGGATGGCGGAGCCCCAGGATCCCGCGACGCTGCCGCACGGGAAGGCTGGCTTTCAAAAGCCGGTGGCGAAGGCGCTGCGCGCGGCGGAGCTGAAGACGGAGCTGGCGGGCGGCAATCCGTGGAAGATCGAAGGCGGCTGGAAGCTGGCCGCGGCGCCGGATGTGAAGGCGACGGGCGAGGAGATTTCAAAGCCCGGGTTTGCGGCCAGGGAGTGGCTGGCAGCCACGGTGCCGGGCACGGTGCTGACCACGATGATCGATCGCGGCATCTATCCCGATCCCGACTACGGGCTGAACAACCTGGCGATTCCGGAGAAGCTGGCCCGCCAGGATTATTGGTACCGGGTGGAGTTCAAGACGCCGCAGCAGGCGCGCGGGCAGCGGCTGACGCTGACCTTCGAGGGCGTGAACTATGCGGCCGAGGCGTGGCTGAACGGCAAAAAGCTGGGCGGCTTTACGGGCGCGTTTTTGCGCGGGAGCTTTGACGTGACCAACCTGGCGACCGCAACGGGCGAGAACGCTCTGGCGGTGCGGGTGTCACCGCCGCCGCATCCGGGCATCGCGCACGAAGAGTCGATCAAGGCGGGGCCGGCCGACAACGGCGGGATTCAGATGCTGGACGGGCCGACCTTCTCGGCGACGGAAGGCTGGGATTGGAATCCGAGGACGCGGGACCGGGCCACGGGCATCTGGCAGGATGTGACGCTGACGGCGACGGGCGCGGTGCAGGTGGGCGATCTGAATGTAATCACCACGCTGCCCAAGGCGGATTTGAGCGAGGCGGATATCGAGATCGAGGTTCCGCTGAGCAATGCCTCCAGCGCCGCTGTCGAGGGGGATCTGGCGGCCGGCTTCGACGATGTGAGGGTGAGCAAGCACGTGCGGCTGGAGCCGGGCGAGACGGTGGTGCGGCTGGAACCGGCGGAGTTTGCGCAGCTCAAGGTGCAGCATCCCAAGCTCTGGTGGCCGAACGGCTACGGCGACCCGGCGCTGCACGCGCTCACGGTCAGCTTCTCGTTGGGCAAGGCGAAGAGCGCGGAGCGGCAGATCGAGTTCGGCATGAGGGAAGTGAGCTATGAAACTTCGCTCTTCGACCGGAGCGGCCATTTGCGCCGGGTGGAAGTGCTGCCCAGCCGGACGCACGACGAGGCGCTGCCGCTAATCGACGAGAGCCATGCCGGGATTCGGCAGATTGCGGACAGAACTCCGAATCAGGGGCAGGCGATTCCGGATTGGGAGCGGCACAGCTGGGTTCCATCGTTGGCGCCGGCGGCGGAAGGCTCGGCGTCGATCCGGCCGGTGGAGGGCGACTGGCTGGGAACGGACCTGCTGATCAAGGTGAACGGCGTGCGCATTGCCGTGCGGGGCGGCGACTGGGGCATGGACGACAGCCGCAAGCGCGTCGATACGGAGCGGATGGAGCCCTTCTTCCGCCTGCATCGCGAGGCGCACCTGAACCTGATCCGCGACTGGATGGGGCAGGATACGGAAGAGAACTTCTATGCGCTGGCCGACAAGTACGGCCTGATGGTGTGGAAGGATTTCTGGGAGTCCACGGAGAACTACAACGTGGAGGCGCAGGACCCGGCTCTGTTCCTGAAGAACGCGCAGGACGTGATTTTGCACTACCGGCACCATCCGTCGATCGTGGTGTGGTGCGGGCGCAACGAAGGGGTGCCGCAGCCGATCATCAACGACGGGCTGGACGGGCTGCTGCGCACGCTCGACCACACGCGCTACTACGCGGCGAGCTCGAACACGGTGAACCTGCGCAACTCGGGTCCGTACCAGCTTTTGCCGCTGGCGGCTTACTATCGCATCAATCGCGGCTTCAGCAGCGAGCTGGGCATTCCCAGCGTGCCCACGCTGGAGAGCATCGAGTCGTTCATTCCCGAGGCGGACCGCTGGCCGATCAGCGATACCTGGGCCTACCACGACTGGCACCAGACCGGGAACGGCGACGTTGAATCTTACATGAAGCGGATGGAGAAGCAGTTCGGGACCGCGACCAGCCTGGAGGATTTTGAGCGCAAGGCGCAGATGCTCGACTACGCAGGCAACCGCGCCATCTTCGAGGGCTTTTCGGCGCACCTGTGGCAGCCGAACTCGGGGCGCGTGCTGTGGATGTCGCAGCCGGCGTGGACCAGCATGGAGTGGAACTTTCTGACGCCGGACTACGACACGCACTCCGGCTACTACGCCACGAAGAAGGCAAACGAGCCGGTTCACGCGCAGCTCGACCTGACGGATAACTCCGTGGACCTGATCAACGCGGGTGCGGCGCGGAGCTTCAACGTGAAGGTGCGCGTCGTGGGCCTGGACGGCAAGATGCTGAGCGAGCAGAGCAACCAGGTGCTGGCCGCGGCCAATGCCCGCACGCCGGTGACCAAGACCGATCTGGAGAAGCTGGCCGATGGACACACGGTGCTGGTGAAGCTGGAGGTGAGCGACGCGGCGGGCGCGCCGGTGAGCGACAACTTCTACTGGTGGGCCAAGGACGAAGCGAGCCTGCGCGAGCTGAACGGACTGGGGCCGGCGAAACTTGACGTTACGGCCACGGCGGCCGCAGCGGGCGGCGAGCGCAAGGCGACGGTGCGGATCAGGAACGCGGGAGCCGCTCCGGCGCTGCTGGTGAAGCTCACGCTGAAGGATGCCGCGACGGGCGAGCGCATTTTGCCCGCCTACTACAGCGACAACTACGTCTCGCTGCTGCCGGGCGAGGAGCGGGTTGTGACCGTGAACTTCCCGGAGAGCGCGAACAAGCCGGCCATCGGGTTGCGGGGATGGAACCTGGAGACGGAGACGGTGGGCGTGAAGTAATGTTGGGTTCCCGGCTCAAAAAATCTGGGCTTGCGGGCGCTGCCGCAAGCCCAGGCGGCCGGGGCGGGCGAAAACTCAACTCAAGCTGGTTGCCGCAACGGGCAAACCGCAGGTCCTTCAACTGCGCCTCTCGCGATGAAGCTGCGGGAGGCTCCGCTCAGGATGACAGTTCTTATGTTCATCAGTAACTTACATGAGTTTTATGTGGCGATATAGCTTAATCCCCAGTCCCTGTCTCAGAAATCGATATGGGCGCGGACCGATCCCACCCAGGCCGGGCCGCGATCGCGGTTGTAGCCGGGGTGGTCGATGTGCTGTACGTCGAGAGCGTAGAAGAGGCCGCGCCAGGCGTGGTAGTTGTAGTAGCTTTCGACGATGTTCTCGCGGCCGTAGTTGAGGTTGCCGTCGCCGAGCAGGAAGCCGAGGCCGCCCAGTTTCAGATACTCCTGGTGGTCGGCCTTGATGGCGTTGGAGACGACGGCCAGGCCGATCTTGTCTACCGGGCGATGCCAGCGGGTTCCGGCGTAGTCGGCGCCGGCCTCGACGGTCTGGTCCACCTCAGTGTAGGCGAAGGACTCATGCTGGCCCTCGTTCCAACCGAAGCGTCCGAAGACGCGGAGATTCTCGGAGATTTCCTGCTCGGCGTTGTAGCCGAAGCCGTATTTAAGCGCGCCATAGTGTTCGTGGAGGGTAATGTTTGGCGTCTTGTCGGTTCCCGCCAGAAATGCCTCGACCGCCTCGCGATAGACGCCCATGTGGGCGCGGTTGGCGTAGAAGAGGACGCGCTGCGTGCCTTTGCGCTTGGGCACGAAGCTATGCCGCAGCTCGAACTCGCCGTTCTGGCCATGGGCGCGGCTGAAGGCCCAGTCCATGTCGATGCCGTTGGCGATAATGGGCATGGCGAAGAGGCCGTAGCGCAGGCTCCACTGCTTGTCGTCGTATTCGGCCATGCCGCCCACGGTGTAGCCGCGGGTGTCGGCGGCGTAGTCCCACGCGCCGTTGTTGTCCGCGGTCCAGTTCATGAACTGGAGATGGCTGTCGGAGCCGGGGCCGTTGACGTCGAAGAAGTCAGGCAAGGTCATTTTGCCGGCGCGGAGTTCGACGCGGCGGACAGGCACGCTGGGCGCCAGCGCGAAGGGGCCCGGCTCCTGGGAGGTGGTCTTCTGGGTGAAGCCGACGACCTGGTGAATCTCGTAGCGAGCCAGATAGGGCGCGGAGCTCAGGGTGGGGTTGCGCACCACGTCCAGATTGGTGAATCCGGCCAGCCCCAGGGCCTGACTCAGGCCGCGCCCGCCGGCACTCTCGATGTCCAGGATCAGGTCGGTGTTGTAGCGGATGGAGCGCGTGGGACGCAGGGCGGTGTAAAGCGTGCCCAGCAGAGAGGTTTTGTATTCTCCCCTGCCGATGAAGCTGTTGGTTCCCTGGTAGGGGGAATGAAACGGCAAATCTCCCTGGATGATGATGTTGGCCTGGCCGGAGATCCAATAGCGGCTGTCTTCCGGATGGGGAGCCATGGAGACGATAGGAGCGTCCTGGGGCTCGCGGCCCACGGGAGTCATGTCGCCGGGGTTGCGTCCGACGCCGCCATGCTGGATGTCGAGCCGGGGTTGCGGGGAGACGAATGGGACGAACGCGAGAGCAGGCTGGGGCGCGCTGGGCAACTGCGGGGAAGGTTCGGGCGTTTGCGCTGCTCCGATGCCGGTTCCAAGCGCGCATGCCAGAGTCAGGCCGGCCAGGGCGCGGGTCCGGGCGCCAGCGGAGCGGGGCGGAATGCGGCGGGCGAGGAAGCGGGGCATGGGCGAGCCTTGAAAATGAGATGCACAGCGGAGCGAGCAGGGCATAGAATGGGGTAAAACTATACCCCCACACGGTATATACTATACCGGGGGTGGGTATTGTCAAGAGGAGGTTTTCCATGTCCCAGCATGAGCGGGAAAAGATGAAGCTGCTGCAGCGGCTGCGCAAGTTGCGCGGGCAGTTGGACGCGGTGGAGCGTTCGCTGACGGCCGACGAGGACTGCGGCGGGCAACTGATGCTGCTGGCCGCGGTGCGCGGCGGCGTGAACGGGCTGATGGGCGAGGTGCTGGAGACCCATATCCGGTTTCACCTGGCCGACGGCGCCAAGGAGCAGATCGCCCCGGAGCTGGCCGAGGACCTGATTGACCTGGTGCGCGCCTATCTGAAGTAAAGAGATTTCCGGCCGCGGTTGCAGTTTGCCCTCCTGTGTTGATGGTAGAGGGAGGCCGGTGCGGGAATTGTTAAGGTTTGGTTGATTCGGGGTCGGCGCGGCCGGTTTGAAGCTTATGGTCTTCCTCTCTTCGCCCGACCACCGCGCGGACGTGGACCTATCCGCGGGGACCCTGAACTGGGGCACCCATCGCTGGTCCATCAACAAGCGGTCAAAGACCCAGGTGAGATCGTGCGGTGCCGAAAATGGGGCACCCGCCATCCGTTGAAAATATCCGCAGCGTGCGTGGGCTGTAGTTAGCTGGCGGCGGATGCGCGCATGGCATCGAGGGCGGCGGTAAGATCGGCGGCGAGGGATTGCTGGGCTTCGGGCGCCAGCTTTTCGTCGTGGCTGGTGAGGTAGAAGACATCGATGGCGGTTTCGCCCTCGGTGTCGATCAAAGCCACCTTGATGTTGCACTCGTGGGCACTGAGGGTAAGGGCGATCTGGCGGAGCAGGCCGGGCACGTCCTGGGCGACCACCTGGAGCAGGGTGGCGTGGGTGGAGGATTCGGAGTCGAACTCGAGGCGTGTGGCCACCTCGACCTTGAGGTTCGAGGGGTGGTTCATGTGGCTGCGCGCCTCGAGCAACTGCGCCACGGGGACCTTTTGCGCCACCACGTCGTGAAGGTTGGCGAGGAAGCGGTCCTTCTCGCTGGGGTTCAGTTCCAGGGTGTGGAAGACATCGGTGAAGTGGAAGCTATCCACGATGACGCCGGCCTCGTTGGAGAAAGCGCCGGCCTTGACGATGTTCATGCCCCAGGCGGCCAGAGCGCCAGCCACGTCGGCAAAGAGGCGGGTGCGGTCGCGGGTGATGACGGTGAGGTCGAAGAGCTGGCGGTTGGGGCGCAGGTCGAGCTGGACGTTGTCCTGGTCGAGGTTGAGGGCCATCTGGAAGTGATGGCGGATCTGCTCGGGGAGGCGGGTTTGCAGGTAACGCTGCGGCAGGCCCTCGAGGAACTGCTTCAGCTCGTCGTACTGGTTGGCGGGAACCATGGAGCGGAGGCGGTTGAGCAGCGTGGGGTCGATGGCGGCGCGGTAGCGGACCTCGTCGACCGAGCGGTCCATGAAGTTGGCGGTGGACATGTAGAACTGCCAGATGTTCTCGGCCTTCCAGGGAGTGAGGGCCTCGGGGTTAACGGCCTTGATGTCGGCGAAGGTCATGAGGGTGAGCATCTTGAGCAGCATGGGGCTGCCGATCTTGTCGGCGAAGCCGCGCACGTTCTCGATGTCGAAGATGTCGCGGCGCAGGGCGTTGGACATTTCCAGGTGGAGGCGGATGAGCTTGAGGATGGACTCGCGCTCCTCGGTGTCGAAGTCGAGGCGGGCGAGGAAGGCGTCGGCCAGCTCGACGCTCTGGCCGGCGTGTTCGCCGTTGCGGCGGGCCTTGCCGGTGTCGTGGAGCAAGAGGGCGAGGAGAAAGAGGTCGAGGCGATCGATTTCGGGGAGCAACTGGGCCAGGCGTTTTTCGTGTTCGTTGACCGGCTGGCGCAGGCTGTGGACGTTGTCGATGGTGAGGAAGGTGTGCTCGTCGACGGTGTAGCGGTGATAGCTGTCGCGGATGACCAGGGCGTCGATGCCGTGGAACTCGGGGATGAGCATTTCGAGAACGCCGAGGGCGTGCATGGTGCGGAGAGCGTGGGCGGCGTGGGGTCCGAGCAGAACTTCGCGGAGGGCGTTCCAGAGGTAGGGTCCTTCGGGGATATGGATGGCCAGGGCGGGCAGTGCGTCGGTGATGCGGTCCTCGGCGGCCTGGGAGAGGGTGTAGCCGTGGGTGGCCATGAGGGAGAAGACGCGGAGGATGGCGCCGGTGTCGTTGAATTCGGCGCCGGGGACGATATCGATGCGGCCCTGGTCGAGGAGGAAGTCGGTTCCGGCGATGGGGGTGCGGCGGCGGCGGAACTGGCGATAGAAGCTGACCGGCGCGGGCAGGTGTTCCATTAAAAGCGCCGCGCGGCGGTAGACGATGCGGGCGTGGCGATAGTAGGTCCGCATCCAGTAGGCCGGATCGGCAGTGCCGCGGGTTTCGAGGCCGATGGAGTTGGCGGCGGCTTCGTCCTGGGACTGCCAGTCGAGGGTATTGTCGTCGCGGCCGTGGCGGAAGTGAAGAAAACAGCGCGCGGCGGCGAGGAAGTCGAAGGCGGCCTCGGCGTCGCCGCGGGCGCTCTGGAAGACGCCGCCGCGCTGGCGGGGCCACTCTTTGGTTTCCTTGAGGTGGAAGAGGAGGGCGAACCAGACGGCGAGGTGGTAGTCGCGGAGGCCGCCGGGACAGTCCTTGAGGTTGGGTTCGAGATGGAAGATGGTGTTGCCGAACTTGGCGTGGCGGGCGCGGGCGATTTCGCCGAGTTTTTGCGTGACGGTGTTCCACTCGCTGAGCACCAGGCCGGGAAAGGTGACCTGATGGAGCTGCTGGTAGAGGGGGAACTGGCCGGCGAGGAAGCGGCGGTCGAGGGTAGCGAGGGTGAATTCGAGGTTGTCGGGGTCGAAGCGGCCGGCTTCCTTGAGGGTGCGGGAACTGGGGCTGGCGCGGAGGCCGATATCCCACATGCCCTGAATGATGGCGCGGATGGCGTCTTTACATTGTTCCTCGACCTTTTCGTCGGCGAAGGCGAAGAGGACATCGATATCGGAGAAGGGGAAGAGGTCTTTGCGGCCATATCCGCCCAGAGCCAGGAGCGCGACGTTTTGCGCGGGCTGGCCGGCGAAGACGCGGCGCCACATCTCGATGAGAATGCGGTCCACTACGGCGGAGCGGCGGCGGATGGCTGCCGTTCCGTCGCCGGTGCGTTCGCAGGTCTGGCGCACGAGCGCCATCTCCCGCATATACTGCTCCCGAAGATCGTCAACCGCCAAAGCGACTGGATTCATGAGTTTTTTTGCGTGGCCTGCCGAAGCAAGAAAGGATTGTTAACAGAATAAGCGAAGATGGCGCGGATGGGAATTTTCCGCGTGCCGGGATGCGCGAAATGGGACGAGACGGCGGCGGAATCGTGTGCGCGAGGCCGATGCCGGGGAAGGCCGGAAAAGCGCGGCGCCGAGATTGCCGGCAGAGTTCCGCTGCCGCTTTGAAACTGCGCCGGCCCGCTCGGGGAGCAGGCCGGTGCAGCGGGGCGCATGGCTAGAGCGCGGTTTCTCCGCGTTCGTCGTTGCGGATGCGGATGGCTTCTTCGACGCGGCTGACGAAGATTTTTCCGTCGCCGATGCGGCCGGTGCGAGCGGAGCCGATGATGGCCTGGACGGCCTTTTCCTTCATTTCGTCGGTGACGACCATCTCGATTTTCACCTTGGGCAAAAGATCGACGGTGTATTCGCGGCCGCGATAGAACTCGGTGTGGCCCTTCTGGCGGCCGTGACCGCGGGCTTCCAAAATGGTCATTCCCTCAATGCCCGCCTCAAGCAGGGCATCCTTGACTGCATCCAGCTTGGAGGGCTGGAGAATCGCTTCAATCTTGAGCATATGCAAAACGCCTCGTTTGACAGCGTAACAGGCGGGAGGGCTGGTTAGGCCAGTCCCGCCCTAACTTTCTTGTTGGACCGATTCGATGGAACTGAATCGGAGGGGAGCAAAAGCAACCGCAGGTCCTTCGTCTGCGGCGCTCGCTCAGGATGACATCCTGCTTTTGGTGCTCAGGATGACAAGCCGATGGCTTAGGAGGCGAGGTCGTAGCCTTCCTCACCATGCTGGGAGAGATCGAGGCCGGCGGATTCTTCTTCCGGCGAAACGCGCAGTCCCATGGCCATATCGACCACAAAGAGCAGCGCCAGCGTACCCACGATCGAGATGCTCCAGGCAATGGCGACGCCGGTGAACTGGTTGAGCAACTGGCCCCAGTGTCCGTCCATGGCGCCGGTGGGAACGTCCTTGCCGAAGGCCGCGTTGATGGCGCGGGTAGCGAAGAGGCCGGTGAGCAGAGCGCCGAGGGTGCCGCCGGCTCCGTGCACGCCGAAGGCGTCGAGGGAGTCGTCGTAGCCGAGGCGGCTCTTGACCTCGAAGACCATGAAGGAGCAGAAAGCGCCGGCGATGAGACCGATGGCCAGGGCGGAGAAGGGCTGCACAAAGCCGGAAGCGGGAGTGATGGCGACCAGGCCGGCGACGGCGCCGGAGATGGCGCCCAGGGCTGTGGGCTTGCCGTTGTGAATCCACTCGGCGATGGTCCAGCCGAAGGCGGCCGCGGCGGCGGCAAAGTGGGTGTTGACAAAGGCGGAGGTAGCCAGGGAACCGGCGCCGAGCGCGCTGCCGGCATTGAAGCCGAACCAGCCCACCCAGAGCAGGCAGGCGCCGATGAAGCTGAGCACCATGGAGTGGGGCGGCATGTTGGTTTGCGGGTAGCCGATGCGCTTGCCGAGGTAGATGCAGGTGACCAGGGCGGAGACGCCGCTGGTGACGTGAACCACGGTGCCGCCGGCGAAATCGAGACTGGGAATATGGCCGCCGGAGGCGTTGAGCAGGCCGCCGACGCCCCAGACCATGTGGGCCATGGGGCTATAGACGAGCAGGGACCAGAGGGAAAGGAAAACCGCCATGGAGCTGAACTTCATGCGTTCGGCAAAGGCGCCGGTGATCAGGGCGGGAGTGATGATGGCGAACATGAGCTGGTAGACCATGTAGGTCTGCTCGGGAATGGTGGCCGCGTAGTCGGTGTTGGGCGCCAGGCCCACGCCGCGCAGGAAGGCGTGCTCGAAGCCGCCGATGAAGGCGTTGCCGTGGCCGAAGGCCAGCGAATAGCCGACGATGGCCCAGAGGATGGTAATCAAGCCCATCATGGCAAAGCTCTGCATCATGGTGCCGAGGATGTTCTTCTTGCGGACCAGGCCGCCATAGAAGAGCGCGAGGCCGGGGCCGGTCATGAGCAGGACCAGGGCCGCGGAGACCAGCATCCAGGCGTTGTCGCCGGCAGACTGGGCGCTGGCGCTGGCGGCCTGCGCATTTTGCACGGCCTGCTGGAGGGCCGCGATCTGGGCCTGGGTGGCTGGCGCCGAGGCGGCAGGGCCGAGGTCGGGGGCGACGGCCAGGGCCATGGTGGGAACGGCAAGGACGGCAGACAGAAGGAGCACATTAAGGGCGCGACGACACATAGATTTCCACTCCCTGGAAGATGCAGAGGGCCGAGGCCATGCGATGAGGCGGAAGGCGGCCGCCGAACCGGATGAAGTGAAGAGAGGCGCACCGGCAGGGTCAGGCCTGCGCGGACGGAGGCCGCTGCCGGTGCAGGAAATTCGCTGGAGAACACTCGGACACGGTTGGGCCAGCCCGGAGGAGGGTGAATTGGCTCAGCACTCACAAGATTCTCTTGAGGGATTTTAGGGTCGGCGGAATAAGGAACTCATGAGGATTTTCAAGAAAACCGGCGGAAGGGCTGGAAAGAGGCGGAAACGCTCTGGCAATTTCATTATTTCTAGGCTAAAGGGATTCTCTGATCGCCCGGTGCGGAGGCTCCCATCGAGAGGCCTCCCCAAGGAGAAGAAGGGGCCTCCCGATGAATGCGGACCCGGCGAGCGCCGAATCCTAACCGGCCGTGGCAATGGCTAAATGGCGTTTTCTCCGCGTTCGTCGTTGCGGATGCGGATGGCATCGTCGACGCGGCTGACGAAGATCTTGCCGTCGCCGATGTGGCCGGTACGGGCGGCGCCGAGGATGGCCTGGATGGTTTTTTCGCGCATATCGTCCGCGACGACCATCTCGATTTTGACCTTGGGCAGCAGGTCGATGGTGTATTCGCGGCCGCGATAGAACTCGGAGTGCCCCTTCTGACGGCCATGGCCGCGGGCCTCGAGGATGGTCATTCCCTCGATGCCGATCTCGATGAGCGCTTGCTTGACTGCATCCAGCTTGGCGGGCTGGATCACCGCTTCAACCTTGAGCATAAAGAGATTCCTCGTTTGCGGAGCGTAAAGGGCGGGGCCTTGCCGGAAGCAGGCCGCGCCGGGTTGGACTAGCCATTGAAGTCGTAGCCTTCCTCGCCGTGCTGGGAGAGATCGAGGCCGGCGGCCTCGTCGGCGGCGGAGACGCGCAGTCCCATGGTCTTATCGACCACAAAGAGCAGCAGCAGCGTGCCCACAATCGCCAGGGACCAGCCTACGCCCATGCCGACGGCCTGGTTGGCGACCTGATGCCAGTTGCCGTCGATAGCGCCGGTGGGGAGGGGCTTGCCGGCGGCGTCTTTGCCGAAGATGGCGTTGATGGAGCCGGAGGCCAGCAGGCCGGTGAGCAGAGCGCCCATGGTTCCTCCGACGCCGTGCACGCCGAAAGCGTCGAGGGAGTCGTCGTAGCCGAAGAACTTTTTGGCTTCAAAGACCATGAAAGAGCAGACGATGCCGGCAATGAGGCCGATGAGGAGGGCGGCCATGGGCTGAACAAAGCCGGAGGCCTGGGTGATGGTGGCGAGGCCGGCGACGGCGCCGGAGATGGCCCCCAGGGCGGTGGGTTTACCGTTCTGAATCCACTCGGCGGCGACCCAGCCAATGGCGGCGGCGGCGGCGGCGAACTGGGTGTTGACGAAGGCGCTGGTGGCCAGCGGACCGGCGGAGAGGGCGCTGCCGGCGTTGAAGCCGAACCAACCGAACCAGAGCATCCCGGCGCCGATGAAACTGAGCACCATGGAGTGGGGCGGCATATCTTCTTCGGGATAACCGGCGCGCTTGCCGAGATAGAGGCAGCAGACCAGCGCGGAGATGCCGCTGGTGATGTGGACGACGGTGCCACCGGCAAAGTCGAAGACCGGCCAGCGCCCGCCGGCGACGTTGAGGATGCCGCCCACGCCCCAGACCATGTGGGCCATGGGGCAGTAGACGAGCAGCGACCAGAGGGTAAGGAAGATCGCCATGGAACTGAACTTGACGCGTTCGGCGAAGGCGCCGGTGATCAGGGCCGGGGTAATGATGGCGAACATGAGCTGGTAGATCATGAAGGTTTGCTCGGGGATGGTGCCGCCGTAATTGGGGTTGGGCGCGAGGCCCACGCCGCGGAGGAAGGCGTGCTCGAAGCCGCCGATGAAGCCGTTGCCCTGGCCGAAGGCCAGCGAGTAGCCGACCAGGGCCCACACGACGGTGACGATGCCCATCATGGCGAAGCTCTGCATCATGGTGCCCAGGATGTTTTTTCTGCGGACCAGTCCGCCGTAGAAGAGAGTGAGTCCGGGGGCGGTCATGAGCAGAACCAGGGCGGCGGAGATGAGCATCCAGGCGTTGTCGCCCGAGGTTTGGGCATTCTGCACGGCCTGTTGGAGGGCGGCGATCTGGGCCTGCGTGGCCGGGGACGAGGGGCCCAGGGCAGGGGCGACAGCCAGCGCCATGGCGGGAAACGCGAGGAAAAGGGGCAAAAGCAGCAACTGGATGCGACGACTCCACATAACGATTCGGCTCCCAGGAAGCACATGCAACGAGTCAAGAGCATGCGCGATGGCGGAAATCCGGCCGCCATTCCGGAGAAAGAGAAAGAGAATACACCGGCAGCGCGAGTCTGGACGGTTCCAGAGTGCCGCAGGAGCAGGAGAGTGGATGAAGCGGCCGGGCATTGAGGACGCCGGCGTGCTGAATGGAATTGTTGGGAGAAATCTTACACGATCTTTGTGGAATCGCAAAAATCCTCATGGCTTCCTTATCGATTGTAGGATAAAGCGAGTTTCCCGTTGCGCTGTGCAACCGGCGGCAGGGTTGCAGAAAAGGGCGCCGGGGCAGCGGCGGGGCTTCTTCCCCGGCGCCAGGCGGGAGGCGGGAAGGCGCAAGATAGACAAAGCGAAGGATTGCGACGAGGGATGGGATGGACGGGAAGCGGCGTGGACGGAGGGTTGGCTTGGGCGTGGCAGGGACGATTTTGGCGTTGGCCGCGAGCCTGAGCGCCGCAGCGCAGCCCAAGGGCTGCCAGAAGGTTGTGCTGGAGGGCGAAGCGACTGCCGGGCAGGAGTGGAGGGCGGCTTTTGGCGAGGGCTGGGTTTTTCGCGTGCTGCCGATTGCGCCGGGGAAGGCCGGCTACAGCGGATGGGATTTGGTGGTGGACCGGGAAGAGCCGGCGGGGTTTCCCGATGCGCTGTTGGTGGCCACGCCTCCGTATGACTCGATCAACGAGCGGGAGGTGGGCACGACCTTTGGGTTGCGGGCGCAAGATGCGATCGGCTGGAATCCGCGCAGTTTTCGCTTTTTGCGGAATGCCGCAGCCTTCAAGGAAAGCCAGAAGGTCTACCGGGCGCTGATCCAGGCCGGGCGGAGCAAGTCTGGGACCGCGGCAGCACAAAGGCTGATGGAACTGGAGCGGCAATCCGCAGCGGGAGAGTTTCGCATTCTGGACGCGCGGCTGGCGCCGGGCATCTCAGATGCCGCGCCGTACGCGGAGCACTGGGCCCTCGCCTTGCCGAGGACGGCGCACAGCTTCGAGGCTGCCAGCGCGGGAAAGTCCACGCCGTTGGGCGAGTTGCACTGGATGCGGTTTTCGATCACGCTGTGGCTGCCGGGAAGTTGGAAAGCGCCCAAGGAAGTTCATGTCACGCCGGCGGGCTGCATGGAATGACGGGGAAAGTGGTCCGTTGACAGAGGGCTGGGCGCTGAAGACCGAGGGCAGAAAGCCGGCGGCCGAGAGAGCACTTCTGACCATGCGATGTGCGTGGCAGCGGAGGTATATTAGAGACATGGCGGCCACGGCAGAGCGGGACCACTACCTTTTCGGTGCGCTGGAGAGCAGCGCCCGGAATCGCGTCAAGCTCAAGGAAGCAAGCTACGGCTACGAAGAGGCGGAGGGGGTCTTTCTGACGTCTCTGGATTTTGCCGTGAACTGGATTCGGAAGAATTCCGTGTGGCCGATGACCTTTGGGCTGGCCTGCTGCGCCATTGAGATGATGTCGATGGGCGCATCGCGCTTCGATGTTGCGCGGTTTGGGGCCGAGGTTTTCCGGCCTTCGCCGCGGCAGTCGGATCTGATGGTGATTGCGGGGCGGGTTTCGCATAAGATGGCCCCGGTGATTCGCCGGCTCTACGATCAGATGCCGGAGCCGAAGTGGGTCATCTCGATGGGCGCCTGCGCCACTTCGGGCGGGGTATTCAACAACTATGCGCTCGTGCAGGGGGTGAATCAGGTGATTCCGGTGGATGTGTATGTCCCTGGGTGCCCTCCGCGTCCTGAGCAACTCTTGTACGCAATTACGCTTCTACAAGAGAAGATTCAACGCGAGCCTCGCAGTTTGCTGAAGACTCTGAATGCAGGGTAAGTGGCGCTGCGAAGGGAGTTTTCTGGAAGGGAACGTTACCAAAGTAATGGTGCGTACTCTGCGGAGTTTGAAGGGAATCAGGTAGGTAACTTGTAGAAAAATTGTGCTCCCGCGAAATCGTCCTATGGTACGTTTAATAGTGCTGTAAGGACGTGGAACGATCCGTTCGTCGTGCGGAGTCGAGTCAGTCCGAGCCAGAACTTTGTGCTCGCTAACAGCCCTTTCCATCTGTACATTCAGTTTGATTGCGGAGGATAAACGCATGCACTCTCATTTCTTGAAATCTGTATTTCGGGTACTAGCCCTGTCGATCGTGGCGTTGATGCCCGTTGCCTTGGGCGCGCAGGTCACAGCCACCTCTACCGGGAAGGTCTCGGCGGCGGATTCGCCGTCCAAGTGGGACATCTTCCTGGGATATAGCTACCTGGCTCCGAAAGGTACGGTAACCTCTCCCGGTGGAAGCCCGTACTCGTACGACAGCATCAACTACGGCGCGATCTTCAGCGTGGCACGTTACTTCAACAAGAATGTCGGCTTGCAGATCGAAGGAGACATCCACTCGGTATCCGAGAGCCCGACGGGCAGCGGTTCGGCCCATTCCAACGGCGATTTCAGCGGCGGCTCGGCCGGCATCATTGTCCGTTTCCCCACGAACGACATCACGCCCTTCCTTCATGCCCTGGTGGGCGCCGATACGGTTGGCGGTCCTCACTGGCAGACCAACACCTGGGGCCCGGCGATCACGGCAGGCGGCGGATTGGACTACAACACGCCTCTGTTCCACCATCGTCTGGCGATTCGCATCTTCCAGGCCGACTACCAGTATGTCCATGCCGATTTTGGAACGGGGACCTTTGGCGGCACCGCCGATGTGAATGCGGCCCGTTTGAGCGCGGGCATTGTGATCCAAACCGGATCGATCGCGCCGCCTCCGCCGGTGACGCTGGCCTGCTCAGCGAGCCCGGCTTCGGTCTTCCCCGGCGATCCGGTCGCAGTGACGGCGACGGCAGGAGCATTGAATCCGAAGCTGAACGCGGTCTATTCCTGGACGGGAAATGGCGTGACGGGCAGCGGGACGACGGCCTCGGTGGCCACCGCAGCGCTGGCGCCCGGCACGTATACCGTGAAGGGTGAAGTGAAGGAAGGCAAGCCGGGCAAGGAAGGGCTGAAGCCGTGGGAGACGGCGGATTGCTCCGCCAGCTTCACGGTGAAGGCATTCGAACCTCCGACGATCAGCTGCTCGGCCAGCCCCAGCACCATCAAGCCGGGCGAAAGCAGCACGGTGACGGCGACGGGCATGAGCCCGCAGAACCGCCCGCTGACCTACAGCTACTCGGCCTCGGCCGGTTCGATCAGCGGCAGCGGCACGACGGCGACGTTTGCCTCGGCCGGAGCGCCGACGGGCGTGGTGGGAATCACCTGCAACGTCTCCGACGACAAGGGCCAGACTGCGACCGCGAACACCAACGTGACGATCACGGCACCGTATGTGGCGCCGATTCCTCACACCCAGGCGCTTTGCTCGATCAGCTTTGCCAAGGACGCGAAGCGGCCGACGCGTGTTGACAACGAAGCCAAGGCTTGCCTGGACGAGGTTGCCCTCGACCTGCAGAAGCAGCCGGATGCGAAGGCTGTGGTGGTCGGCGAGCTGGATGCCAAGGAAAAGGACAAGATCGCCAAGGAAGAGAAGATTGCCCTGAAGCACAAGCACGCCAAGGTGGAGAACTTCGCAGGTGAGCGCGCGGTGAACACCAAGGAGTATCTGGTGACGGAGAAGGGCATCGATGCCTCGCGCATCAGCGTCGCAACCGGCACGACGGACGGTCAGACGGTGGAAGACTACCTGGTGCCCTCCGGAGCGACCTTCACGGCCGACGTGCAGGGAACCACTGCTGTGGACGAGACCGTGGTGAAGGCAGAGGTGCGCAAGCCCCTTGCCGAGCGTCATCCGGCCAAGAAGCACGCCAAGATGGCGGAGAAGAAGTAGCTTGCCCAATTGCCGCGGCAGCAGGCCATACGGCTTGCTGCCGCAGCCAATCAGTTTGCCAGGCCGCGCCCTAGAGGCGAGGATCTGGAAAGTGTAGGCTGAGAGAATCCTCCCGCAAGTGTTTGAGGCTGACCGGCAAGCCGGCCAGCCTCTTCAGTTTTGGACCCGCATTTAGTGAATCCTGTATCGACCCTCGGAGCACGTTTTCCGCATGCAAAGTTCGCGAGTTTGCCTTGACTTTCCTCCCCAGCCCGGGCGATTCGCGCGGATCGCGATTTACTTTCTGATCTGTTTTGCCGCAGGGCGGCTGACGGCGCAGCCGGCATGGAACGCGGTGGGCCCGGATGGCGGCGATGCGCGGGCGCTGGCCGCGGTTCCGGGCCATCCCAACCATTTGTATCTCGGCACCACCAATAGCTGGCTCTACGAATCGGTGGATCAAGGGGCCTCGTGGCGCCGCCTGGCGAAGCTGGACTCCTCGGAGAGCCTGATTCTGGATAACATCGTGGTGGACTCCGCCGACCCGGCCACGGTTTATGTGGCCGCGTGGAAGGCCGGCAGTCTCGATGGCGGGCTATGGGTGAGCCACGACGGCGGCAAGAGCTGGAGGATGGCCGAGGGACTGCGCGGGCAATCGATCCGGGCTTTTGCGCAGGCTCCCTCCGCCCCGAGGATGCTCTTCGCGGGAACCCTGGAAGGGGTCTATCGCTCGCTCGACGCGGGCGCCACATGGACGTTGATCAGCCCGCCGGGCAGCCGGGAGATTCACGAGGTGGAATCGCTGGCGATCGATCCGGGGAACCCTAATATCGTGTATGCCGGGACCTGGCATCTACCCTGGAAGACCACCGACGGCGGCGCGAGCTGGCACAACATCAAGCAGGGACTGATCGACGACTCGGACGTGTTTTCGATCATTATCGATCCGGTGAGGCCGCGCACGGTATTTCTGAGCGCGTGCAGCGGAATTTACAAGAGCGAGAGTGCGGGGCAGTTGTTTCACAAGATCCAGGGCATTCCCTCGACTGCGCGGCGGACGCGCGTTCTGATGCAGGACCCGGAGAATCGCGAGGTGGTGTATGCCGGAACCACCGAGGGGCTTTACAAGACCGTGAACGGCGGCAAGACCTTTCAGCGCATGACAGGGCCGGAGACGATCGTGAACGACGTCTTTGTCGATCCGCGGGATTCGAATCATGTCCTGCTGGCCACCGATCGCAGTGGAGTTCTATCCAGTTGGGACGCGGGCGGCAGCTTTGCCGCGGCGAATGAAGGTTTTTCAGGCCGCAAGGTGGAGGCGCTGCTGGTGGATCGCGCGAATCCCGCGCGACTGTATGCGGGCGTGGTGAACGACAAGAGCTATGGCGGGGTTTTTGTTTCCGCCCATGGCGGCGCGGGGTGGGAGCGTATCGGCGACGGACTGGGGGGCGGGTTGGACGGGCGCGATGTCTTCGTCCTGGCGCAGACCGCGGACGGGAGGCTGATGGCGGGCACCAACCACGGGATTTTCGCACTGGATGCGCGCACCGAAAGCTGGCAGCCGAGAAACACGATCGCCAACACCATCGTGAAGACGGCCAGCGAGACCCACTATGGGAAACGCGTGAACGTGGAGAAGCAGGTGAAGGCCCCGGTGGTCGAGCTGGAGAGCCGCGTGAACGCGCTGGATGTTTCGGGAGACGTCTGGCTGGCGGCCAGCACGCTTGGGCTGCTGACCAGCCGGGACCAGGGCGCCAGTTGGCAGGGCGGTCCGGTGATGGGCTTGGGCAATTATCTGTCAGTGGCCGTGCACGGCGCGACGATGGTGGCGGCGCGGCCGGATGGAGTGGTTCTTTCCAACGACGCCGGGCAGAGCTGGTGGCCATTGGGGATTCCGACGATGCTCACGCGCATTCATCGCGTGGCCTTTTCATCCGACGGGACGCTGTGGCTGGGGGCGCGCGAGGGAGTCTACTTTACGCGAGACAAGGGGAAGACCTGGCTTTGGATCGAACGGATGCCCTTCCGCGACGTGGACGACGTCTACTACGATGCATCGCTGGGCAAGGTGCTGGTGAGTTCGCGGAGCAGCGAGCAGGTTTTCGCGATCGATCCCAAGACGCTGGCGTGGAGGTGGTGGCAGACCGGCTACCGCATCGGCCTGATCCGCGCGGCGGGAGAGCGCCTGGTGGCGGCCTCGGCGGACGACGGGGTGGTGATCGAGCCGGCGGCGAAGGCGGAAACCGGGCAGAGATAGGCGATCCGCGAGACCCGGATTCTGTATCATCGGAGTATGCAGACCGGCATTGCGCATTCGGGCCAACCTGTCGCCCCACGGAGGCACGCGTTTCAGACGCACGACCCGCGGCTTGAGCCGATCGCGGCCAAGGTTCTGGCCGGCGAACGGCTCGACATCAACGATGGACTGGCGCTTTACGGATCGCCGGACGTGCTGGCGGTGGGCTGGCTGGCCAACCACGTGCGCGAGCGGATGCACGGCGACGTGACCTATTTCAATGTCAATCGCCACATCAACCCCACCAATGTGTGCGTGGCCAATTGCCGGCTGTGCGCCTTCGGGCGCAAGAAGGGCGACGCGGCCGGCTACACCATGGCCCTGGAAGAGGCCTGGGAGACGGCGGCCTCGGGCTACACGGAGGCGGTCACCGAGTTCCACATCGTCGGCGGGCTGCATCCCGATCTGCCGCTGGAGTATTTTCTCGATTTGGTCAGAGGGCTGAAGCAGCGCTTTCCGAAGGTGCACATCAAGGCCTTCACCATGGTGGAAGTCGCCTATCTGGCGCGGCGGGCCAAGCTGAGCATCGAGCAGACGCTCATCCAGATGCGGGAGGCGGGCGTGGACTCGATGCCGGGCGGCGGCGCGGAGATCTTTGCCGCGCGGGTGCGGTCGATCATTTGCGATCACAAGATCGACGGCGAGGAGTGGCTGGAAACGGCGCGGCAGGCACACAAGCTGGGCTTCAAATCCAACGCGACGATGCTCTACGGGCACATTGAAAACGACGAGGACCGCGTGGACCACCTGCTCAAGCTCAGGGCGGTGCAGGACGAGACGGGCGGCTTTCAGGCGTTCATCGGCCTGGCCTTTCACCCGGAGAACACGGCGCTGGACCATCTGCCGGTGACCACAGGGCTGACCGACATTCGCCAGATTGCGGTGAGCCGGCTGCTGCTGGACAACTTTCCGCACATCAAGGCGTATTGGCAGATGCTGACGCCGAAGATTGCGCAGATTGCCCTGCGCTTCGGCGCAGACGATCTGGACGGAACCGTGATCGAGGAGAAGATTTACCACGATGCCGGCGCGACCACGCCCCAGGGCATGAACCGCAAGGAGCTTTGCCGCCTGATTCGCGAGGCGGGAAGGGTTCCGGTGGAGCGCGATACGCTGTACAAAGCGGTGACAAGGACCGAAGATAGCTTTACCGTGGCGGTGTAAGACGCGGCGGGAAAGGAGCGGGCGCGATGGATGTTTTTGGACGGGCTGCACTGCTTGGATTCTGCTTTGGATTTCTGTGGGGAATCGGATGCACGCTCGCGATCCTGTATTCCATCTACCTGGCGGGCTACCGCAAGGCAATCAAGGATTCACTCAAGCCGGTGAGGCCGGAACGGTTCACGCAGGTGCTGGAAAAGATCCAGGCCAAGCGGGCCAAGGCAAAAGCGAAAGCGGAGGCCGCGCCGAAGCAAGGCTGATTCAGAGGCTTGTCAGGGTATTGCCGCAAAATGCCACCCTCAGGGGCTGCCATGAACGCATCCATCGCTCTTCTGCGCGCCGTGAATGTTGGAGGCACCGGCAAGCTCCCCATGACAGAACTGAAGAACCTGTGCGAAGCGGCAGGCTTCCGCTCCGTCCGGACGTACATTGCCAGCGGCAACGTCGTCTTTCAATCCACCAAGACTGAAGCCCAGGTGAAAGCCGTCCTTGAAGGCGCTCTCGCGAAATATGCCGGCAAACCTGTAGGCGTCCTCGTCCGCACCGCAGCCGAAATGGCCGAAGTTCTGGCGCGCAACCCGTTCAGGCAAATGCCGGGCAACCGCACCGTGGCTTATTTTCTTGACAGGCCGCCGGCGGCCGATGCGCTTCAATCGGTGATCAACCGGACGAGCGAAGAGCTGCGGCTGGGCCGGCGCGAGATTTACGTCTACTATCCCGACGGCATGGGCGACTCGAAGCTCAAGATTCCCGCGGCCAAGAACGGCACCGCCCGCAACATGAACACCATCGCCAAGCTCGCGGAGATGGCCGGCGAGTTTGTAGAGCATCCATGAGAAAGTCAGGCGGCTGCATCGTCCTTATTGGCGCACGACCGCGCCGGCTTTCATGACAAAGCTCACGCGCTTGACGACGGCGATGTCTTCCAGCGGATTTCCAGGGACGGCGACGATGTCGGCGAAGTAGCCGGGCTTGAGTTCGCCGATCTGGCTCTCCCATCCCAGCAGCTTTGCGCCGTTGATGAAGTCCGCCTGGAGAACGGCCAGCGGTTTCATGCCGTAGCGGACCATCAGCTCCAGCTCGCGGGCCTGCGTGCCGTGCGGGAAGGGGCCGACGTCGGAGCCCACCGCAAACGGAATGCCGGCGGCGATCTGCTTTTTGAACTCAGCAATCTTGTAGTCGAGCAGGGCCTGCTCGCGCGCGGCTGCGGCGGGCGAGGCGGCGTGCCGGGCGAAGTACTCGAAGATGGCGAAGGTGGGCACGGCGGGGATGTTTTTTGCGATCATCAGGCGCATGGTCTCATCGCTCAACTGGGTGGCATGGTCGATGGAGGCGACGCCGGCCTGCGCCGCGTAGAGCGTGCCCGGCTCGCCCATGGCGTGGACGCCGACGCGCGCGCCCAGGCGACGGGCCTCCTCGACCGCGGCGGCCAGTTGCGCCTCGGTGTACTGGTAAGGCGTGTGGAGAACGCCGTCGATCAGCTTGTCCGGGCCGGTCTCGTAAATCTTGACGAAGTCGGAGCCCTGCTTGTGCTGCGCGCGGATGACCTCGACGAGTTGATCGATGGAGTTGGCGTAGTCGGCGTTGGAGAGCACGTGCTGCGCGGGATTGAAGCGGATGGCGTCCTCGTGGCCGCCCAGGATGTCGATGGCGTTGCCGCTGATGCGCAGGCGCGGCCCCAGGATGAGGCCCTGGTCGATGGCGTCGCGGAGGGCCGTGTCGGCGGAGCCCGCGCCCTCGGTGCCCATGTCGCGCTCGGCGGTGAAGCCGGCCAGCAGATCGGCCTTGGCGGCCTGCTCGGCGAGAATGGTGCGCCAGGGAACGGATTCCTCGACGGTTTGCAGGTCTTCCGCACCGGGGTGCAGGAAGAGATGCACATGCGCGTCGATGAGGCCGGGGAGAAGGGTGGAGTCGCCGAGGTCGACGATCTTTGCGCCCTGTGGGCGATCGACCGATGCGCCTACGGCGCGGATGCGGTCGCCTTCGACGAGAATCTCGCCGGGCTGGAGGAGCGTACCGGTATCGACCTGGAGCAGGCGGGCGGCGTGGAGGACGATAGGGGCGGGCTGCTGCTGCGCGGAGGCAACGGCTAGAAAAGCCAGAGCCGCGCAGGCGGGCAAGAGGAATGCCCGCAGCAAAGGACGGCGGCGCACGGTGGAATTCTGCATGGCTCAAGAATAAGCCGCATCCGGCAATTTACGCGGAGTTTCCTGGAGGGTTCCCGATGTTGAAGCGAAGCAACCCGCGTCTCAGCGGTGGAATCTTCGGCGGAATCAGCAAGGCCAGGGTTTCGGTTCCCACTTCGATTTTGGCCGGCAAAGTGCCCAGGACCTCCCCATCCGCCTCCACGAACAGGCGGGCGGTGGAACCCTCCAGATCATGGCACTCAACCTGGTAGGTGCGAACCAGTTCCACGGTGCGCGAGAAGGTTTGGCGTGAGAAGAGCACGGCTGCCATGAACCGCAGGTAGCGGAGGCGCTTGCGCGTTTTGAAGGCAATCACGCGCAGATGTTTGTTGTTGAGGGCGGCGCCGGGGACCAAGTGGTGCAGCAGTCCGCCAAAATCGCCGATGCGCACGGCCAGAAGCTGGGACACTTCTTCCGTTCTGGCGGTTTTGCTTCCGCTCTCGGTGAAGGAGGCGGCAAAGATGGGAAACTTGTGCGTTGCCCAGACGCGAAAAGCCTCCACCAGATAGAGCGCGTAACCGAAGCGCTGCTTTAACCGGGCGTCAAGCCGGGAAAGGAAGAGAGCGTCCGCGCCAATTCCCGCCGCGACGATGAAGTAGCAGGAGCGCGAGCGGCCGTCAAGGTCGCGATAGAAGACCCGGCCCAGGGGCACGCGCACCGGGGTGGCGGCGAGCAGCGTTTTCAGGGCTTTTAGCGGAGAGGCGGGCAAGCCCAAATCCGCGGCCAGAGCATTGGCGGTGCCCATGGGGATCACACCGAGCGCCGCCGACCCACCGACAAGACTTTGCATCGCCCCATGAACCGTGCCGTCTCCGCCACAGGCAAAAATCGTGTCGCAGCCCTGCCGCACGGCTTCTCGCACTTGCATTTCGGCGCTCTCGGGCGATTCGGTCGCCATCGCGTTGACTTCAACACCCGCGCCGCGGAGCACCTCGCTCAAATCCGCAATGAGCGCGGCTCGCCGCTCGGGATGCTGGCCGGCAACCGGGTTGTAAATCAGCGCAACTCGATGCATTCCATTGACCACCGGGTTCCGCTCGCGAATCCTTGGCGGAGGCTGACTCATGATCTCACACGAGCTTCTTGAGGGGCACGAGTTCGCGCGGGAAACGGCCTTATTGATCCAGCCCTTTTAGGTAAGACTTACCGATCCCACCCTAGCCGCAAAAACAGAGGCGCGGCGAGGGTTGGCACCCAGGAGCGTCTCATACATTTGGGCCGGATCAATAATGGAAGCACTCCTCGACGATGGAAATGAGGTTGTCTTCGACGAAGCCGCGGGTCGTGCGCAAGAAAGTTTGCAAATCGCGCGCCAACGCTCCAGAGCGGTGCGGAGTCCGGCGATGCCGCCCCCTATCGCCCCCCCGCCGCAGCAGCCGGCTGAAGCAGATCCTCCGGCAGCAGCGTGCCTGTCTGCTCATCCTCCACCATCCCGATCACCCCGTCCGGGGTCACGATCGGAGAACCGAAGACCGCTGAATCCACCGGCTCGCTCAGCCGAATGGCTTTGCCCTCCCGCCGTGCGCTCAGGGCCAGCGCCTCCGCGAGGGGCTTTTGGGTGGCGCGATCCGTCCGCAGACGGAAGACCACTACCTGCTCCCAACTTAGCTGCGCTGACACGGCTGCCGGCGCCACGGCCAGTCTCGCTGCCGCTGCCGGCGTGCGCAGCGTTAACAGGGCCAGCGAACCGGGCGAAGCCCGCCGCAAAACACCAATCTGGTTGAGGCGGCCGTCCACAGAGGTTACCAGGTCTTTGTCTGGCGCGCCCCGCGTCTCCAGGGCAAAATCCTTTGCGCTCAGTTTGAGCGGTTCGCCGCTCGGGCCCAGCGCCCACAACTCGATCTCCAGGCTCCGTTTTTCCAGCTTCTCCGCGCCCGCGCTGGCTGCAGTCAGAAACTCCGCATCGTACTTCCACGGCGCACGCGCCTCGGCCGTCGTCACCACCGTGCCCGCGCCAACTTGGAAGCCTAACTGATTCAGGTGGACGGGGTAGCTCGTCCCATCCTGCTGGATCACGTAGCTCGACTCCACCACAAACAAGTGCGGCTGCGTTCGCGCTTCAATCTCGCGAATCCACGCCGGCTTCATGCCGGGAATATATTTGCCGGCCGCGGCCCTGGCTTGGAGCCCGGCGTCGATGGCCGTCAGAGCGGCCAGCGCCGCGGCTCGCTCCAGCGGCGCGCCGCCGATCTCCACCGGCACCTCCTGGTCGACGGCGAATGCGACCTTTGGGTGCTGGGTTCCGAGCGACAGTTTCTCCAGCAGATTCATCCGCAGCCCGGCGGTCAGTTCGCCTTCCACCCGCACGCTCTGCATCACGATCATCCGGCGCAGCGGTTCCACCGTATACACATCGCGGAACTGGGCCGTCACATAAAGAGGCGGAAGCGCCACCGTTGCATCCTTGCGCAGCACGATCGGCTGGTCCAGCGGCTGGGCGTAAACCGGCAGCCCGTTCAGGCGCAGCGAGCAGAGGCGCATCTCCGCCAGCGTAGCGGATTGCGCAGGCTTCAGTTCCAGGTTTACGGCAACCTTTACGTGCGAGGTGTCGATCTCCACAACGCTGATCTCTTTTACCTGTACGGCGCCGATCGTTGCAGCCTGCCCGGCCGGCTGCGCCTTTCCAATGGTACCCGTGCACAGAATGGCCCCGGCAAGTGCGACAGACCAGATTGCTTTCATGCGACGTGCCTCTTTCTGGAGAACGGCCAAAATACCCGTTCTTGCGACCGGACCATTCTATGCCGGAAAATCCGGTTTTCCCTCGGCTTGGCTCCTTGTCGTTGAATCGCGCGGGGCTCTAGCGCCGCCGCGGCGGCCCGGCTTTTGCGCCAGGGAGGGGAGTCGCGGCTGTTCGGAATCGAACACTGCCGCGCCGGAAGCGGTCACTCCAGCGCCTGTCCGCGCTCGGCTTTTACTCTTTAAGTCGTTGTTTATCAACGTTCGGTGGCAGAACTCCTTTGGAACGCCAAGTGCTACATACCGGGCGTGATGGATATCGCACGCCCAGATTTATTGCAAAAGAGGAAGCGCCGCTTTGTGGCGTATGTCGCCGTCGCGGTCGTAGTGCTGGCGGCGGGGTTGATCGTCGTCTCGCGGCTCAAGCCGGCCGCGCCTACGGTAGATCGCTCAACCATCTGGCCAGATATGGTCAAGCGCGGGCCCATGATCCGCCAGGTCCGCGGGTCAACCGGCTCTCTGGTTCCGCGCGAGGACGGCATCGAACTCATTCCCGCGCAGACCGACGCAACCGTCGTTCGCATTCGCGTCTTGCCCGGCGCCAAGGTTACCCCGGATACCATTCTCATGGATCTGGCCGACCCGCAGCTGCAGCAGGAACTGCTCAACGCGCAGTTGGCGCTCAAGGCCGCGCAGGCCGACTACAAGAGCCTTCAGGCCACGCTGCAGAGCACGCTGATGGACAAGAAGACCGCAGCGGCCCAGGTGAACTCCGACTATACGCAGGACCAGTTACAAGCGCAGACCGACAAGGCCCTCTACGATCTGGGCGTCATTGCCGGCATTGCCTACAGCAAGTCAAAGAACACGGCCGACCAGTTGACGGCCCAGCGCAAGCTGAGCCAGGAGCAGCTCGATGTGAACCAGAAGGCCATCGTCGTTCAGCTTGCTTCGCAGCAGACGAAGATCGAACAGGCCAAGGCGCTGCTCGATCTCTATCAAAAGCAGGCGGCGGCGCTTGAGGTGAGGGCGGGAATCTCCGGCGTGCTGGCGCCGCTGGCCACTCCCTTGCAAGTGGGCCAGCACGTGACCGCGGGAACCTCGGTGGCCGAAGTCATTCAGCAGGACAAGCTCAAGGCCGCTCTGCAAATCGCCGAGACCCAGGCGCGCGACATCCAGATCGGACAGCCGGCCTCAATCGACACCCACAACGGCGTAATCCCCGGCCATGTCACCCGGATCGATCCTTCGGTCGTGAACGGAACCCGGACCGTGGACGTAATGCTGGATGGACCGCTTCCTCCGGGTGCGGTGCCGCAGTTGAGCGTTGACGGAACCATCGATCTGGAACGCATGACCGATGTGCTCTACGTGGGCCGGCCGGCGCTGGGCAACGAGAACTCCACGCTCAGCCTCTTCAAGGTCGATCCCGACGGCAAGGGCGCCACGCGCGTGCCGGTCAAGGTGGGTCGCGCCTCGGTCAACAGCATTCAGGTGCTCGAAGGCTTGAAGGAAGGCGACACGGTGATTCTTTCCGACATGTCGCGCTGGGACAACGTGGACCGGATACGGCTGGAATGAAGAAGCAGGGAGTAGGGAGTAGGGACTAATGGACTCGGGCAGGAAAACAGATTTGCAGACCAAGAGGGGGACAGGATGGCACAGAACGACAAGCTGATTGAAATCGAGGACCTGACCAAGGTCTTTTACACCGACGAAGTGGAAACGCACGCGCTTTCGGGCATTCATCTCACCATCTCGCGCGGCGAGTACGTGGCCATGTCCGGTCCGTCGGGCTGCGGCAAGTCCACGTTGCTTTCCATCCTGGGGCTGCTGGACACGCCCACCGGCGGCAAGTATCTGCTTAACGGCAATCCGGTAGAAAACCTGAGTTTCAGCGATCGCTCCCGTATCCGCAACCAGGAGATCGGCTTCATCTTCCAGAGCTTCAACCTGATCGGCGATCTCACCGTCGAGGAGAACGTCGAGTTACCTCTGACTTATCGCGCCGGCATGCCTTCGGCCGAGCGCAAGAAACGCGTGAAGGATGCTCTCGAGCGCGTCAACATGGCGCACCGCATGAGGCACTATCCCGCGCAGCTCTCCGGCGGCCAGCAGCAAAGAGTGGCTGTGGCGCGCGCGCTGGCCGGTTCGCCGTCGATCCTGCTGGCCGACGAGCCCACCGGCAACCTGGACTCGAAGAACGGCGAAGCCGTGATGCACCTGCTCGCCGATCTGCACCGCGAGGGCTCGACCATCTGCATGGTGACGCACGATCCGCGCTTCGCCAAGCACGCCCAGCGCGAAGTGCATCTCTTCGACGGAAAGGTGGTTTCGGAGCAGGAACTGAAAAAGCTCGAAGAAGAAGTGGAGGCGTAACCATGTTGCTGCGCAACTCGATTCAGGACCTGCGCTATGCGTTGCGGCAGTTGCGCCGCTCTCCCGGCTTTGCCTTCACCGTCGTGCTCACGCTGGCCCTGAGCGTAGGCGTGGCTACGGCGGTCTTCTGCGTGATCGATAACGTGATCCTGCGTCCGCTGCCCTTTGCCGACCCGGAAAAGATCGTCGCTGTCGAAAGCCATAGCCCCAGCGGATACACCCAGCCGGCCTCGTGGCCTTCGTATCAGGATGAGCGGGCCCAGGCACATACATTTGCTGCATTGGCCGGCTATATACAATACGCAAAAACCACTATGGAGACTCCGTCCAGCGGTCCTGTATCGCTCAACAGCGTTCGTTCGACGGATAATTTTTTCCAGGTCTTCGGCGTTCAGCCTGTCCTGGGGCGCACGTTTCTGCCCGGGGAAGAAAAGGATGGCAAGAACGACATTGCTGTTTTGAGTTATGAGGTTTGGCAGCGCTTCTTAGGCGGCGATCGGAGTGTGTTGAACAAGGCTGTCAAGCTCGATGGCCGCACCTACACGATCATCGGCGTAATGCCCGCGGGCTTTCGTTTTCCACTCGGCACACGCAACGCCGTTTATACTCCGCAGCATCTTGACCAGTGGTGGATGTCGGGCCGCGGCAACCATTGGCTGCAAACCGTCGGACGCCTCAAAGATGGCATGACGAAAGGCGAGGCGCAAGCCGAGTTGACCCAAGTCTTTCTAAATCTGGGCAGGGCATATCCCACCGATGAAGGACGAACGGTACGGCTGGAGTCATTGGCAGACAGCGTGACCGGCAAGACCAAGGGTCCACTTTGGACCTTGCTGGGCGCGGTTCTGGCGGTACTGGCCATTGGATGTGTCAATATCGCAGGCATCCTCCTCGTGCGAGGCATCAAGCGTGAACGCGAGATGGCCATGCGTGTGGCCGTTGGCGCAGGTCGCGCGCGATTGATTCGCCAGGTACTCACTGAAGGGCTGCTGCTGGCGGTTCTCGGCGCTGCCGGTGGAGTCCTGCTGGCGTCAGTCACGCTCGATTTGATGCGAGCGTTCCTGATCAAAGCCATCGAGCGCGGCGCCGACATCCACATGAACTGGACGGTGCTGGCAGCGGCGATAGCCATTGCCGTGGCAGCCAGCTTGGCGGCTTCGCTCTATCCCGCGCTGCGCCTCTCCGGCATCGATCCCAATCGCACGTTGAAGGCTGGCGGCAGCGCCGGAACGCAAAGCGGGCAGTACCGCCTTCGCTCCGGCTTTGTGGTCACGCAAGTTGCCCTCACGCTGGTGTTGCTGGTCGTGGCAGGGATGCTGATTCGCGTGGTGACGCGCTACCGCCATGCCGATCTCGGCTTCGACCCCGCGCACATTCTTGCCGTGCAACTCGATCTCTCCCATGACAGGTATGAGGGGCGCGATATGCAGGGCAGTTTTTACCGGCCGCTTGAGGAGCGAGTGAGTCATCTGCCTGGAGTGAATGCGGCGGGTCTCATCAATCTCCTGCCCATCGAGATGTATGGCAGCAATTCCGACATTCACATCGCCGGTCAGCCGCCTTATCCGCCCAATCAGGAGATGCTGGCGGAGGGCCGCATCGTGAGCGCCGGTTATTTCGATGTGATGGAAATACCGCTGCATCGCGGCCGGAAACTCACACCAACCCTGGACACTCCGGCGAATATCGCCGCTACCGTGGCAGTCAACGATGCGTTTGTGCGCAAGTTCATTCCCGCTGGCCTCGATCCAACAGCGCAGCGCATCGACGACGCCGACAAACAGGAGAACTGGACGCAGATCGTCGGAGTCACGGGCAATGTGCGCCAGAACATCTATGAGCCGCCGCTTGCGGAGCGCGATTGGTTGATGGACGAGATCGAGCCGAAAGTGCGTGGGAGCATATTCACCAATATGTTTCTGCTCGTTCGCACTACAGGCGATCCCACGCAGGCGATTCCGGCCATCCGCTCCATCGTGCATGAGCTGGACCCCACGGTTCCCTTCGAGGAGCCGCGCACCATGAGCGAAGTCGTCTCCGAGGTTCTGGTCTTCCAGCGCATGGAGGGCTGGCTCTTCGGCATCTTTGCCGGGCTTGCTCTGGTGTTGGCGCTGGTGGGCCTCTACGGCCTTGTCAGCCACGAGGTCGAGCAATCCTCGCGCGACATCGGCGTGCGCATGGCGCTGGGCGCATCCCGCCCCGGCATTCTGGCCATGGTGCTGAAGCGCGTGGCGTGGATGCTGGGCGCGGGCGTGATTGCTGGCCTTGCGCTGACGCTGATCGCGCGCAAGCTCATCGGCGTGGTCATTTACTTTGACGCGCAAAAGGAGGCGGGCAGCTTCCTGCTGCTGGCTTTGCTGCTGGTGGTTGCGGGCCTGGTTGCGGCGTTGATTCCCGCCGCGCGCGCCGCTTCCATCGAACCCATGCAGGCGCTCAGAAGCGAGTAATCCAACCGACGGACACGGAAAAGGAGACAGCAGTCGATGAACAATTTGTGGCTCGACATCCGCTACGCAGTGCGCCAGTTGCGCAAGTCGCCCGGGTTCACGCTGACCGTTGTGCTCACGCTGGCGCTGGGCATTGGCGCCAACACCGCCATCTTCACGCTGGTGCATGGCATTCTGCTGCGCTCGCTGCCGGTGGCCGATCCCTCGCTGCTCTATCGCATCGGCGATACCGACGATTGCTGCGTCGAGGGTGGTTTTCCGGGCGACGCGGGCAACAACGGCGATTTCTCCATCTTCTCCTACGATCTCTACCAGCATCTCAAAAGCTCCGCGCCAGAGTTCGAGCAACTGGCCGCTGTGCAAGCCGGCGAGTGGCATTGGAGCGTTCGCCGCGGCAATGCGCTGGCAAAATCTCTGCGCGGCGAGTTCGTCTCAGGCAATTATTTTTCGACGCTGGGCATGGGCGCGTATGCAGGCCGTGTCTTCGCCGACTGGGACGACCAGCTCGCCGCCCCGCCGGCAACGGTCGTCAGCTACAAAGCGTGGCAGGGCGAGTTCGCCGCAGATCCGTCGCTTGTCGGCTCGACGATCTTCATCCAGGCTCGGCCCTTCACCGTCATCGGGATCGCGCCGCCGGGCTTCTTCGGCGATCGCGCCTCGGATTCTCCGCCCGATTTCTGGATGCCTGTCCAGACTGAACCCTATGTTCGCGGGGACATCAGCATTCTGCATCATCAGGACTCCCACTGGCTCTATGCGCTGGGCAGAGTGCGCCGCGAAGTTAGTATCGGTGTTTTGCAGACCAAGCTTTCTGCGGTTCTGCGTCAATGGTTGTACTCGCGCGCAGCTTACACCAGCAATGGCGGCTCGTCCATCATCCCCAAGCAGTATGTCGTCCTCACGCCCGCCGGCGGAGGCATCCAGACCCTGCAGATACACACCAACCAGGGATTGAAGATGCTCATGATTCTGTCTTCGGTCGTCCTGCTCATCGCCTGCGCCAACATCGCCAACCTGATGCTGGCCCGCGCCACCACGCATCGCAGCGATGTGGCCTTGCGCATGGCCCTGGGCGCGGGACGCCGTCGCCTCATCCGCCAGATTCTCACCGAGAGCGTGCTGCTGAGTTGTCTTGGCGGTCTGGCCGGTCTGGCCGTCGCCTACGCCGGATCGCACACGATTCTCGCGCTCGCATTTCCCGATGCCCGGAACATGACCATCAATGCCAGCCCGTCGCTGCCGGTGCTCGGCTTCGCGTTCCTGGTTTCGCTGCTGACCGGAATTCTCTTCGGCACGGGGCCTGCATGGCTCTCGTCTCACGCGCAGCCGGCAGAAGCGTTGCGTGGCGTCAATCGCTCCACCCGCGACCGCTCTTCACTGCCGCAGAAGACGCTCGTCGTTTTTCAGGCGGCTCTTTCCGTCGTGCTGCTGGCTGGAGCCATTCTCATGACCCAGTCGCTTGCCAACCTTGAACACCAGAACTTCGGCATCGCCACCTCTAACCGGTATGTGGTGCACCTTGATCCAGCCGGCGCCGGCTACACCGGCGACCGCCTGCCTGCGCTCTATCGCCAGATCGAAGACCGTTTCTCCGCGCTGCCCGGTATGGCCAACTTAAGCTTGGCGATGTATAGCCCGCTCGAAGGCGACAACTGGAGTGAGTGCGTCATCCCGGAGGGCCATCCCGCTCCCCGGCCGAACGACCCATGCGGTTCGACCTGGGACCGCGTCAGCACCCACTTTCTCGATTCCATCGGCGTGCCTGTCATCCGCGGCCGCGGATTCAGCGAGCACGATACAGTCACTTCCCCGCAGGTGGCTCTGGTCAATCAGGCTTTTGTGAAAATGTTCTTCCCCAACCAGGACCCGGTGGGCCAGCACTTCGGCATCGATTTGCCACAGTATTCGGGCAGTTTTGAGATTGTCGGGGTCTTCGCCGATTTCAAGATGAACAATCCGCGCGATCCAGCGCGCCCTGTTTATCTCCGTCCGCTCGACCAGCAGTTCGCTGGCTACAAAGAGCCCGACATGATCTCGACCGAGACAAATTCCATGTTCATGCAAGCCATGATTCTCGATTTCAACTCTTCACAACCCAATGCCGACGCCATTATTCGTCATACGCTGGCTGGGATCGACCCCAATCTCACGGTGATGGATCTTCGCTCTCTCGACGCGCAGGTGGCCGGCAACTTCAACGAGGAACGCCTGATCGCGCAGCTCACCAGCCTCTTCGGCGTGCTGGCGTTGATCCTTGCCGCGGTCGGTCTCTACGGAGTCATGTCTTACTTCGTGGCCCGCCGTACCAGCGAGATCGGCATCCGCATGGCGCTGGGGGCCACGCGTCCGAGCGTGGTGGCCATGGTGCTCCGCGGAGCGCTCTGGCAGATTCTCATCGGCCTCGGCCTGGGCATTCCCGCAGCGCTGCTTGCTGGCCATCTGATGGGCAGCCAACTTTACGGCATCGGCAGCTACGATCCGTTTGCTCTGGCGGGTGCAACTGTGGCGCTTGGTTTTTGCGCCACGTTGGCTGGGTTCATTCCTGCGCGCCGCGCCGCTTCCATCGAACCCATGAAGGCACTGCGCGCGGAGTAACGCACCGTCGAGGAGAAACGAAGGATGAACTCGGTGCTTCAAGACATCCGCTACGCATTTCGCAAATTGCGCAAGACCCCCGGCTTCACGGCGGTGGCCATTCTCACGCTGGCGCTGGGGCTGACCGTCAACGCTACCATTTTCTTTCTCATCAACGACCTGTTTCTGCGGCCCTTGCCGGCAGTGGATCCCGGACGGCTGGTGGTGATTGCGCAGAAGGCTTCACAATCGCCAATGCTGTTTCCCTTTTCCTATCCGGATTTTCTAGATTTTCAGCGCTCAGCCGAGGGAGGCAACCAGGATGTTCCTGAGACAGCGAAGACTTTTTCCGGGATCCTGGCCTATCTGGAGTCGGCAGTGCAGATGAGCCGACCGGGCGAAGCCGCCGAACGAACATATGTGCATATGGTCAGCGGCAACTACTTCACGGTGCTGGGCGCGCAGCCGATGATGGGGCGGCTCTTTTTGCCCAATGAAGGGAAGACGGTGGGCGCGGATGCCATCGTCGTTCTCACCTACGAGACATGGAAGAGCCGTTTCGCCGCCGATCCGCACATCGTCGGCCAGACGGTGCAGATCGACGGTCTGCCGTTTACCGTGGTGGGCGTGACGCAGCCCAAGTTTGTGGGCGCGCAGTGGGGCACGGCGCTCAGCGGATTTGTGCCGTATACGATGCTGCCGCAATTGAATCCAGGGAGCAGGCAACTCTTCTATGACCGCGGCGACACATCGGTCTTCATGATGGGTCGCTTGCAACCGGGCGTCAGCCTTGCGCAGGCCCGCACTGCGGCTAGTCTCGTGATGGCGCGACTCATGAAGGACTACGCTGGAATGCACCCGCAGGGTGCAGCGGCCACGGTGATCCGCGAATCGATGAGCCGGCCCTCTCCCTTTGTGGCCAACTTTACGCCGCTGATTGCCGGCGCGCTGATGATTTTGGCGTTGCTGGTGCTGGCGATTACGGTGGCGAATATGGCCAATCTGCTTTATGCGCGCGCTGCCGACCGCGAGCGTGAATTGGCGATTCGCGGCGCTCTGGGCGCCTCGCGCGGACGGCTGCTGCGCCAGTTGCTCGCCGAGAGCACGCTACTGGCCCTCGCCGCCGGCAGCATCGGCGCGATAGTCGCTATTACCCTTACCCCCATGCTGAGCAGCATGATTGTTCCCGGCGACATGGCCCCTGCGGCCAACACCGGAACAGACTGGCGCTTATTTGTCTTCACCTTTCTAGCCTCGCTGGCCACGGGCATTCTGGCCGGACTGTTGCCCGCGCTCAAAGCAACGCGGCTGGAGATTTTGCCGTTGCTGAAGAACTCGCCTGCCCTGGCCGGAGGCCGCCATCGGCTGCGCAGCCTGCTGGTCATCGGCCAGGTGGCCATCTCGTGCGTGGTGCTGATCTGCGCCGGACTGGCCGCGCGCAGCGTGCAAAAGCTCGCGCAGCTCAACCTCGGCTTTCGTCCCAATCATCTCTTTCTCGCCACCATCGATCCGTCGCTGCAACGCTATAGCGATGAGCGCAGCCGCCACTTTCAAGCGCAGTTGCTCGACAAGCTGCGCGCCATCCCCGGCGTCACCAGCGCCAGCCTCGCCTCGCATCTGCCCTTTGATACGGGAGGTAGCCAGCGCGCCGGTGTTTGGCCCGCGGGTCAGACGCCAACCGATATCCAGAAGTTTCTGATCGTAGTTTGCACCACGGTCGATCACGCCTATCTCCAAACGCTCGGAGCGCGCATCGTGGCGGGCCGCGATTTTACCGCGCACGACGATGCCGCCGCGCCGCGCGTGGTCATCATCAATCGAGCGCTGGCCCAGCAGTTGTGGCCCAACATTGATGCCGTCGGCAAACGGCTCTCGCTGCAAGGAGACGCGATGCAGGTGGTCGGCGTCGTCGATGAGATGCGCATTTGGGCGATTGCCGACAGCAATCGCCCGCTGATCTTTTATCCGCTGGCGCAGCATTTTCAGCAAGGCGTAACCATCGTGGCGCGCACCGGAATGGACCCGCTGCAAATTACCGCCTCCGTCAAGCAAGCCGTCGCCCAGCTCGACCCCGAAATGGCGGTCTACAACATTCGCACCCTCGACCAGCAGATCATCAGCAGTCCGATGGGCATGGCTCCGATGCGCATGGGCACGATGATCGCGGGCGGGCAGGGGTTCATTGCGCTCTTTCTCGCCACGCTGGGCCTCTATGGATTGATCTCACACTCCGTCCAGCGGCGCACGCATGAGATCGGCATTCGCATCGCCCTCGGCGCGCCGCGCGGCGCAGTGCTGCGCATTCTTATCGAGCAGGGCTTGCGGCTGGTTCTCATCGGTCTCGCCGTGGGATTGGCGGCTGCCTTCGCGATTACGCGCTTCTTGTCCAACGTGCTGTACGGCGTCAAGGCCACGGACCTGGTCACCTTTGGCGGCGTTTCGCTGCTGCTGGCCAGCGTAGCATTCTTCGCCAGCTACATCCCCGCCCGTCGCGCCGCTTCTGTTGATCCCATGCAAGCATTGCGCTCTGAATAGAGAAAGGAAACACACCATGCGATCCATCTTGCAAGATTTGCGGTATGCAATTCGTCAGTTGCGCAAGTCGCCGGGATTCACGCTGACAGCGGTCACGGTGCTGGCGCTTGGACTGGGCGCAAACATTGCCGTATTCACAGTGATGAACGGTATTCTGCTACGTCCTCTGCCCTATGCGCAGCCGGATCGCATTGTGGCGGTCGGCTTTGTCTGCCCCACGTGTTCCTACAGCATGAACTATGCCAATATGTTGCAGTTGCGCGATGCGTTGGGCCATGGAATTCAGATGGGAGTTTCTTTTGGCAGTTCCAACGCCAGTATCATCGGACCCGGCGGCCGCGTTCAAGTGGAGCGCGCCGAGTTGGACTCGGATCTGCTTCCGATGCTGGGCGTGCATCCCCTGTTGGGCCGCGTCTTTCGCCCGGAAGAGAACGAGCCGGGGCGCAACCATGAGGTTCTGCTGGGAGAAGATGTGTGGCGCAAACTCTTCAACGGCGATCGACAAATTGTAGGCAAAACGCTGGCGATTCGCGGCGAAACTTACAGCATTTTAGGCGTTATGCCGCGCCGTTTTTCGCTTCCTTTCGGAGAGCAAATGCAGATATGGTCTCCGGCTTTGATCCCGCAGGCAAGCCGCTCGGCAATGGGCACTGATTCGGCAATTGAGGGCGATGTCTTTGCGCGTTTGCCGGATGGAATGACGCAAGCGCAACTGGCCGATCAGCTCAATCGCGCGCAGACTCCCATCGCCAAAGGACTATCCAATTTCAATTGGCCCACGCAAATCAAAGTCAGCGGCTATCAACAGAAGTTGAACGGCGAAGCACGCGAGCCACTACTGTTGCTCTACTCTGTGGTCTTTGGCATTTGGGCGCTAGCCTGCCTTAACGTCACCAGTTTGATGCTGGCGCGCGCCGTCTCGCGCACGCGGGAACACGCAATGCGCGGCGCACTGGGCGCGAGCCGTCTGCGCCTCTTGCAACAATCGCTTGTCGAGAGCCTGCTGCTCAGCGGCATCGGCGCGGTGTTTGGAATGCTACTCGGCCAATCGGTCATCAAGTTGCTTTGGCGGCAGATTGGCCGCAGCCTGCCTCTGCAATCTACAATTCATGTGGACGCCAAAGTCGTCGCCACGCTTGTTGGATTCACGCTGCTCACGGCGGCCATCACCGGAATTCTTCCCGCGCTGCGCGCCATGCGCCGCGATGTACTGGGCGGTTTGCACGGCGTTACGACGACTGCATCGGCCACACAGAATCGCACGCGCGAAACTCTGGTGGTGGCGCAGCTTGCGTTGACGCTGGTCTTCCTTGTGGGTGCTGGATTGTTTCTGCGCACCATTCACGCATTGCGCCAAGTTCCGCTGGGTTTCTCGCAGCAAAATGTTCTCACCGGCGGCGTGATTCTCAATGCTTCCAGCCGACAGAATGCAACCGATCCGATGGCGCAGAACAACGTGGTCCGCACCGCCTATATGCCGCTGCTGGATCGGCTGCGCGCCATTCCCGGCGTGCAGGTGGCCGCGCTCAGCTCGGTGCTGCCGCTGCGCAGCGAGATGCAAGTCAGAATTTGCTCAGGGCTGGATCATGAAGATGTAGGACCGAAGAGAGCCTGTGCGCAAGGCCGTCTTGCCTCCGCAGACTTGACCGATGCACTCGGAATCCCCATTCTGCGCGGACGCTTCTTTACCGACGAGGACGCGGCGGGCGCGCCGGTTACGGTTGTCGTCAATCAGGCATTCGTTCAACAGTTCTCGCCGGACAAAGATCCCATCGGGCGCATCTACTCGATGGGCAAGCAAGGGCCGTTTGCCAACTCGCGCATTATCGGCGTAATCGGCGATACCAGGCAGAGCAAGGTCGTCGATCCGACCAAGCCGGAGATTTACTTTTGCCTTGCGCAGATGACGCCTGGTACGCCGCTCTACGGCATCGCCACGGCCTTCATGGATGTGGCCATCCGCGCCTCCATTCCCGCCGACGCGCTGCGCGCGCAGTTTGACAAAGTGTTGCATGAAGTGGCTCCCGACGCCACCACTACTGAAGTGAAATCGATTCATCAGGCGGTTGAAGATTCCTTCGGGTCGCAGACATTGATTGCGCATCTGCTGGAGAGCTTTGCAGCGCTGGCGCTGATGATTGCATCCGTCGGCCTTTACGGCCTGCTCTCGTTCGCGGTCTCGCAGCGCACGCGAGAGATTGGCCTGCGCATTGCTCTGGGCGCGCCGCAAGCCAGCATCCTGTCGCTCATCCTGCGTCGTGCGCTGCTGCTGCTGGCCATCGGATTGACACTCGGCAGCGTACTCGCCTGGTTTGCTGCCAGATTTGCCAAAGGATACATCTACGGCGTGCAGACGCATGATGGACTGACCTTCGCGGCGGTCGTATTGATTCTGGCCGCGTCCTCATTCGTTGCCGCATATCTGCCCGCCCGCCGCGCGGCTTCTGTTGATCCAATGCAGGCTTTGCGAAGCGAATAACTCGAGGACGTTTTTTTGCAAGATGATTTGGAGAATCAAAATGATCGAACTGAAAAATGTAGAACGCAGTTACAAGACCGGACCCACCGAAACCTGGGTGCTGCGCCGCATCGGACTCACCATCAAGGAAGGCGAGTTTGTCACCGTGATGGGCCCTTCGGGAGCGGGGAAGTCCTCGCTGCTCAATGTGCTCGCCCTGCTCGACGACGGCTGGCTGGGCGAATACTGGTTCGGCGAAACGCCCGCCCACAAGCTCAATCGCAAGCAGCGCGCCGACCTGGCCCGCCAGCGCGTCGGCATGGTCTTCCAGAGCTATCACCTGCTGGACGATCTTACCGTGGCTGAAAACATCGACCTTCCGCTTTCTTACAAGAATCTGCCCGCCAGGGAGCGGCAGGGGATGGTCGCCGACATCCTCGACCGCTTCCAGATCGTGGCCAAGAAGGACCTTTACCCGAGCCAGCTCTCCGGCGGGCAGCAGCAACTGGTGGGCATCGCGCGTGCAGTCGTTCACGCACCCGCGCTGTTGCTGGCCGACGAGCCCACCGGCAACCTGCACTCCACGCAGGCCCGCGAAATCATGGAGCTTTTCTGCGAACTCAACCGTGCCGGCACGACGATCGTCCAGGTCACGCATTCCGAGGAAAACGCGCGCTACGGCAAGCGCATCCTCGAGCTGCGCGACGGATGGCTCACGCGCGACGAGACCCTGCCGGCAAGCGCCAAGGAGGTTGTGGCCAAGTGAATTCTTCCATGACAAATCGGGCCAGGAACTTCCAGGCCGTTGCCGCGATTCTTCTGTTGCAGGTCAATCTTGCCCTGGCTGTCGAGCCGGCGCTTCCCGCGCCGGCAGCGCCATCGGTTCAAGCGCCCGCGCCGGCGGCTGTATCGGATCAGCCCTCTGAAGGCGGCATTCCGTTCAAAGATCTGCTGCGGCCCTCGCGCAATCCGATCGACGCCTACCGCGGCATGACCGTGCCGCCGCCGAGCATGGCGAACTCCGCGCGGCTCAATTCCCTGGTTCGCGACGGAAAAATCTATCTTTCGCTCCGCGACGCCATCGATCTGGCGCTGGAGAACAACCTGGACATGGTGATCGCGCGCTACAACCTGCCTATCGCGCAGACCGATATTCAGCGCACCCAGGCAGGCGGCCAGGTGCGCGGCGTCAATACCGGCGTTGTATCCGGCACACCCGGCGGCGGGGCGGGTGGCGCGGGTGGCGGAACCGGCGCGGGCGGCACTTCGAGCGGCGCGGGCGGCGCCGGCGCCGGCGCTTCCGGCATCGTCTCCTCCACGCTGGGCACCGGCACCTTCGTTTCCAGCTACGATCCGAGCATCAACGTATCGGCGAACGTGGACCACACCTCCTCGCAGTTGACCAACTTCCAGGTGGAAGGGGTCTCCATTTACAAGGTGAACTCAGAGCAGGCCAATGTCAGTTACAACCAGGCATTCCCCACCGGGAGCAGCATTGAAGTGGACTGGAACAATGCCCGGCAAACCTCGAACGGCATCTACGACTACTTCAGCCCCGAACTCTATGCGCGCGTGCGCCTTCTGGCCACGCAGCAATTGCTGGCCGGTTTTGGCCTGGGGCCGAATCTGCGCTTTTTGCGCATCGCCCGCACCAACCAGAAGATCTCCGACATCGCCTTCCGCGCCCAGGTCATCGCCACGGTGACGCAGATCTGCGATATGTACTGGGACCTGGTGAGCGCCTACGATAACGAGCAGGTTGGAGAGCGCTCGGTCGCCTTTGCCACCGAGACCTTGAACACCAGCCGCAAGCAGCTTGAGTTGCAGGCGATTCCCGCGATGGATGTGCTCAAGGCCGAGGGCGAACTGGCGGTCCGCGAGCAGGACCTGACCGTGGCCCGCACCAATCTCGAGCTGCAAGAGCTTTACATGAAGAACGCCATCACCCGCTCGCTCGACGATCCCATCCTGGAAGAGATGCCGGTGGTGCCGACGGATCACATCGCCAGCCAGATCGAGCCCATCGCCGAGCCGGTGCAGGATATGATTGCCTCCGCGCTGAGGAATCGGACGGAATTACGGGAGTCGAGCCTCGATTTGCAGAACCGCGAGCTGAGCCGCAAGACCGCCCGCAATGCCCTGCTGCCGCAGTTGACCGCATACGGGATCTACGCCGGCACGGGAACCGCCGGCCAGTTGAATGTCAAATACTATGACCAGACGGTGCCCACCACCTTGCCCACGGATTACGGCGGTGCGCTGCAAAGCGCTCTCAACAACACCTCGCCGGAGTACCAGGTGGGCTTGCAGTTGAGCATCCCGCTGCGCAACCGCATCGCCAAGGCCGATCAGTATCGCACGGAACTGGAATACCGGCAGTCGCAGGTCTATCTCGAGGAGTTGAAGAAGCGGATTCGCATCGAGGTGCGCAACGCGCGCTATGCTTTGGAGCAGGGCGCCAGCCGCGTTGAGGCGGCGCGCAAGGCGCGCGACCTGGCGCAGAAGACTTTGGATATCATGCAGAAGGAGCAGAAGCTGGGCGCGGGATCGAACCAGCAGACTCTGGCGGCCGAGCACGACCTGGCACTGGCCGAGTCGGCGCTGGTGACCGCGGAAACCGCCTACGAGAAGGCGCGGATCGAAGTGCGGCGCGCCACGGGCGCCATTCTTGAGGAGTACGGCATCTCGGTCGCCGACGCCAAAGCCGGCGCAGTGGAGGCAGAAAATTCAAAGTAAGCAGGAACGAATCCGTGTATTGGTTGCCGACGATCAGCCCCATATTCTCGAAGCGGTCGAGTTGCTGCTCGCTCCGCAGGGGATCGGGGTGGACTGTGTCCGCTCGCCCCAGTTGCTGATGGAGGCGCTGGGTCAGGGCGATTACGATGTGCTGCTCATTGACCTCAACTACACACGCGACACCACCTCGGGCCAGGAGGGCCTCGATCTGCTGGCCCGCATCCAGGAGTACGACGCACGGCTGCCGGTGATCGTGATGACCGCCTGGGGCAACATCGATCTGGCTGTCGAGTCCATCAAGCGCGGCGCCCGCGACTTCATCCAGAAGCCGTGGGAGAATGAGCGCCTGCTCTCGCTGATCCGCGTTCACGCCGAACTGCATCAGGCTCTGCGCCGCGCCCGGCAACTGGAATTCGAGAACAGCCTGCTTCGCGCCGAAGGCATGCCGGAGTTTGTGGCTAGCGCGCCCGCCATGCAGCCGGTGCTTGAACTCATCGCGCAGATTGGTCCCTCCGATGCCAACGTGCTCATCACCGGTGAGCACGGCACGGGCAAGGAGATTGTCGCCAAGCTGCTCCACGCGGCCTCGCCCCGCTCCCGCATGGCGCTGGTCGCGGTGAATGCCGGCGGGCTGCCCGAGGGGACCTTCGAGAGCGAAATCTTCGGCCATGTGAAGGGAGCATTCACCGATGCGCGCACCGACCGCATCGGCCGCTTCGAACTGGCCAACGGCGGCACGCTCTTTCTGGACGAGATTGCCAACGTCCCGCTGCGCCAGCAGGCCAAGCTGCTGCGCGTGCTTGAAACCGGCGAGTTGGAGCGGGTGGGTTCCTCGCAAACCCGGCGCGTGGATGTGCGCATTCTCTCCGCCACCAACGCGCTTCTGCACGAGGAGGCCAAGGCCGGCAACTTTCGCGAGGACCTGCTCTTCCGCCTGAACACGGTCGAGATCCATCTGCCCGCCCTGCGCGATCGCCGCGAGGATATTCCGCTGCTGGCGCAGCATTTTCTGGGCCGCTGCCGCGCGCGCTATCGCAAGCAGGTGACGGGCTTCTCTGCGTCCGCCATGCAGCAGATGATGCAATATCCCTGGCCCGGCAACGTGCGCGAACTCGAGCACACGGTGGAGCGCGCCGTGCTGCTCTGCCGCGGCGAGGAGATCGAGCCGGCCAACCTGGCCATTGTGTCGGCCAAATCTTCTCCGGTGTCGTTTGAAAACATGAGCATCGATGAGGTCGAGGCGCTGCTCATCCGCAAGGTGATGCGCCGCTGCGACGGCAACATTTCGCAGGCCGCCGAGGCCCTTGGGCTCAGCCGCGCGGCGCTCTATCGCCGCATCGAAAAATATGGGCTATGACAGGAGTGTCCGCCGCCGCCACCGCTCGGCCGTCCGCCGGGCGTGGCTCTTCTGTCTGCTTTTGTCGCTGCCCGCCTTGATCTTTGCCGGCGTTCTCTTTTACCAGGACAAGACAAGCCTGGCGCCCGCTTTGCTGGCCGCCAGTTGCCTGCTTCTTTATTTGACCCTGGTGGCCGCCGCGCTCATTGAAGGCATGACTCGCCCCTTGCAGACGCTTTCCAACGTGGTCGCGTCGCTGCGCGAGGGGGACTACTCCTTTCGCGCCCGGGGAGCCGGCTCCGAGGATGCGCTCGGCGAACTGGCCGCCGAAGTGAACGCCCTCGCCGACCTGCTGCAGAAGCAGAGGGTGCGGTCGCTGGAGGCCACGGCGCTGCTAGCCCGCATTCTCGAAGTGATGCACGCGCCTCTGTTCGCTTTCGACCGCAACGATCTGCTCCAACTGGTCAACAACGCCGGGGTCGCGCTGCTGGGCCTGCCCCACGCGCGCTGCTTTGGGCGCACGGCGCGCGAACTGGGGCTCGATCCGCTGCTGGCGGCGGCGGACCAGAGCATCCACTCGTTCGGTTCCAAGCCCACGCGCTGGCTGCTGCGCAAGGCGGCCTTTCGCCAGGACGGCGCGCCGCACACGCTGCTGCTGCTGGCCGACGTGAGCCTGCCCCTCCAGGAAGAGGAGCAGATGGCCTGGAAGCGCCTGATCCGGGTGTTAGGCCATGAACTTTCAAACTCGCTGGCGCCCATCAAGTCCATCGCCGGCAGCCTTCTGGCCCGCGTGGAAAACATGGAGGGAGACGAGGCCACACTGCACGACTTCCGCCGCGGCCTGGGCGTGGTGGAGAGCCGCGCCGATGCTTTACATCGCTTTGTGCAGTCGTACCGGCAACTGGCTCAGTTGCCCCCCCCGCGCCTCAGGCCGGTTTCGATCGGTCCGCTGCTGGAGCGGGTGGTGCTCCTGGAGCAGCGCCTGCCGGTCCAGCTTGAGGCCGGACCGGCGGCTCTTCTCGATGCCGATCCCGACCAGTTGGAACAGATGTTTATCAACCTGCTGGCCAACGCCGTGGACGCATCGCTGGCCAATGGTTCGCAGCCGGTGCGCGCAAGCTGGAAGATCTCCGGTCCGAGTCTGCTGGTCGCTATCGAGGATCGCGGCCTGGGGATCGCCAATACGGAAAACCTTTTTGTCCCCTTCTATACCACCAAGCCCTCCGGCAGCGGCGTAGGCCTGGCTCTGGCGCAGCAGATCGCCCGCGCCCACGGAGGCGAAATCCGCCTGGTCAACCGCGAAGACGGGGAAGGCGCCCGCGCCACGGTGCGATTGCCCTTGTCGCTGGTCTAGCTAGTCGCAGATCAGCATGTCCTGAAGCAACGCCTGCGCCCCATCGTCTTCCGGTTCCGCGACGGCATCCTCTCCCTCGGCAAGCCTCGCCGCAAAGAACGCATCCACCTGGGCCAGCACCTCGGCGCCGGTCCGCTGGTGATAGATGGCCGCGCGCAGCTTGGCGCCGCCCGGCACGCCGTGCGTGAACCAGGTGGCAAACTGTTTCATCTTGCCGGCCGTTTCGCCCATGCGAGCGTCGCGAGGCAGATCCTTGGTCGCTTCGGCCTCATCCAGCAGCATCTGGAAGTACGCTCGGATCATCCGGTAGCGGTCTTCCATCGAGGGCCGCTGGTAGCTGCCGGTTGCGGTGTACTGGGCGATCTGGCGGAAGATCCATGGATTGGCCGGCGCGGCGCGGCCAATCATCACCGCATCGCATCCGGTTAGCGCCACCATGGCCGCGGCGTCCTCCGGGGTGCGGATGTCGCCGTTGCCAATCACAGGGATTTGAACTGCCTGCTTCACGCGGGCGATCCACTCCCACTGCGCTTGGCCGCTATAGCCCTGCTCGCGGGTGCGCGCGTGCAGCGCCACGGCGTTCAGTCCCTCGGCCTCGGCCATCCGCGCGAGTTCCACGCACACAATATCCCGCTCGTTCCAGCCCATGCGGAATTTGACGGTGAAGGGAATCGTCACCGCCTTGCGGACGGCGCGAAAAATTTCGCCGATGCGCGGCAGGTCGCGCAACAGGCCCGAGCCGCCGTTCGAGCCCACCACCCGCTTGGCCGGGCAGCCAAGGTTCAGGTCCACCAGGTCGAAGCCCGTTTCTTCCACGATCCGCGCCGCGTCGGCCAGCGTCTCGACGTGCGCCCCGAAGAGTTGCGCCCCGATGGGGTGCTCGTCGTCATAGAAGGTGAGGTAGCGCCGGCGCTTGGTCTCGCGCATCCGCGAAAGGCCGTCGGCCGAGGTGAATTCGGTCATCAGCAGTCCGCAGCCTGATTGTGCGTTGGTGACTGCGGCGTCGATGGAGTCCGCCGTCGCAGGGCACGACTTCTGTGGCGCCGCACAAGCTGGATCCTCGGCGAGGGCTTCAGCCGCCGAGGGAGGTCTTTCGCTGGCGACCTCAGCCGCCGAAGCAGCCGTAAACAAACTGGCGTGGCGAATAAACCGCCGGAAGACCGTATCCGTGACACCGGCCATGGGCGCCAGCACGGTGGCAGGAGCGACCGCGACCGTGCCCAGGCACACCTCAGCGGGTACGCGCGCCTTGGCGGGCATCGCGTGCTCCCTGGGGTTGTCCCAGTCCTTTTTTACGGTAAAGCCCTTGCCCGCCATAGACTCCCTTGAGCGACTGGCTCGTGGACGCTGGCGCCGGTTCTGCGGCAAACCCGAAGAGCGGCTCCAGGTGCAAGCAGCCAGGAGATCATCCTGCCCCGGAACAAAGTTGGGCCTCCGCCGTAGCGGAGGCCCAATCGTGCGAGCCGTTTGCCTTGGGCGCCGGTTACTTGGCTGCCGCGGCTGCCGCTGCCACGGCCCCGTCGGACTTGGCATACTTGCGGCGGAAGCGCTCGACGCGGCCTGCGGTATCCACCAAGCGCTGCTTGCCGGTAAAGAACGGGTGGCAAGACGAGCAGATTTCCACGTGGATGTCGCCCTTATGGGTCGAACGGGTCTCAAAATTGTTTCCGCAGGCGCACACGACCCTCACCGCGGCATAATTGGGGTGAATCTTTTCCTTGGGCATCGATGTAGACAGACCTTTCCTGCAATTCGTCTCTTCCATTGTAGGGGGAATTGGGCGGATTGGCAATTCAGGGGTTGGGGGGCAGAGATCAGGAACCCGCGCCGGACTCCTGCCCTCTAGAAAACCCGAACCGAAGGTCCAAAGGCCTCCGGCTCGGGGGAGCCAGCGGGTGCATCAGGCTGGCTGACGGCCGACCCCTGACCCTCGCTTTACTGCGCCAGAGCCTTCTCGATTCCCGCGTCGACCAGCGGCGCCATCACGGCATATCCGGCCGGCAGCGGGTGCACGCCGTCGTAGCTCAGTGTCGGCGGCAGGCCGTCGCGCTGGTCCTTCATCGCCGAGTGGAAGTCCACGTAGACAAAGCCTTTCTGGGCCGCGTAGGCCTTCATCCAGGCGTTGATGGCCAGAATCTTGGGAGCCGGTGTCAGTCCCGGATGCCAGGGGTAGTCGAAGGCCGGTGTCACCGAGCACAGCACCACGCGAATGCCGTTGGCAGCGGCCAGCTCCGCCATCGAGGCCAGATTGCCCTCGGTTTCTTCGATCGTCATCGGCCCGGTGTTGCCGGCGATGTCGTTGGTTCCCGCCAGAATCACCACCACTTTGGGTTTGAGAGCGATCACGTCCTGGCGAAAGCGCAGAAGCATTTGCGGCGTGGTCTGTCCGCTGATGCCGCGGTTGATATAGGGCTTGCCGGGGAATGAACCCTGCGGGCCTTCAATATGCCAGCCTTGGGTGATCGAGTCGCCCATGAAGACAACGCGGTTTTCGTTTGCTGCGGGCGGCGCCAGCGCCAAATCGGCCTCCTTGAACCGGCCCAGCCAAGGCCAGTCGTTCTTCATTTGTTCTTCGTGCGCCTTCTGCCAGGAGGAAGCCGGCGCGGCGGCCGGTTTGGGCGCGGGCGCGGTTTCGGCAGTGGCTGGCGCCTTGGTCTCCGGCAGGCTTGCAGGTTCCTGCGCCATGAGCGGGATGGGGATAAGGAGTGCGGCCAGGGCCGCGACGAAAGAAGCATTGCGCAGGTGGATTCGATTCACGCGGAGCATCTCCATTTCTTGAGCAGGGAGCCAGGAGAGACAAAAAACAGCCCCATCACCCTACGGTTCCGATTGTAGGGAATCGTTTTGGGGAGAGCCTGGTGTTTTTCCACAGCTTCGGGCCAATCCCGCACCGGTGCATGACCGCGGCGATTGCGCTAGGCTTGAATGCAGATGAGCGAGTGCACGATCTGCGATGGGGTTGGTCTGGTCAGGGTGGTCAACGATGCGGGGCAGTGGGTTTCCCGTCCCTGCGAGTGCCAGGAGATGGAACGCGAAGAGCGGCGCATGGCCGCGGCGCACATTCCCGAGCGCTATCGCCAATACACTCTGGACGGCTATGAGACGGCTTTTCGCGGCGCCGACCCCTCGCTGGGCCGCGCCCACCTGACGGCGCGCAAATTTGTCGAGGCCTATCCCGTTGATACCGCCGGCAAGGGCTTGCTTTTTACCGGCTCGATCGGCGTGGGCAAGACCCACCTGGCCGTGGGCGTGCTCCGCCGCCTGGTGCAGGAGCGCGGCGTCCGGGGCTACTTTTGCGACTATCGCGAATTGCTCAAGAACATCCAGAACAGCTATAACCCCCAGGTCCAAACCACCGAACTCGAATTGCTCAAGCCGGTCTTTGCCGCCGAAGTGCTGGTGCTGGACGACCTGGGCTCGCAGAAGCCCAACGAGTGGGTATGGGATACGGTAGCGTTGATCCTCAATACCCGCTACAACGACAAGCAGACCACCATTGTCACCACCAACTATGCAGATCTCCCGGCTGCTGGCGGAGGCCTCAGCGATCCTGAACGCGCCGCCCGCGAACCCTCCCTTGGCGATCGCATCGGCGATCGTATGAGATCCCGGCTGGCCGAGATGTGCGTGCGGGTCGAGATGACCGGGGAAGACTTCCGCCAGACGGTCAAGAAGGCGCGCTTCGGCTGAGGCTGACTCGAAATGGAAGCCCGGATTTCGTTCCGGGATTGCTCAAGAATTGGTTCGATCGAGTGTCCTGTTTCCGTACATCGAACGCCACGGAAAGGAACCCATGCGCAAGTATCTTGAAGCGATCAGCCTGGGTGCGCTGGCCCTGCTGATTTGGATCACCTGGCGCGCCCTGCATGGCCCGGACCCTTTGCCGGCCAGGATTCCCACCCACTTCGACCTCGCTGGCAATCCCAACGGCTGGGGCTCACCCTCCTCCTTGCAGATTTTTGCATTTGCGGGTGTGGCAATCTATCTGTTCATCACGGTCGTGGCGCGGTTTCCTTCGGTGTTCAACTATCCCGTTCGTGTGACGGAAAGCAATCGCAACCGGCTCCAGGGAATGGCTCTCGACATGATTGCCTGGCTCAAAGCCGAGTTGATTTGCTTGTTTACCTGGATTCAATGGGCGATCGTCGAGGCGGCGCGGCACAGCCACAACAGCCTCTCTCCGGCACAGGGAGCCGTCTCTGTCCTGATCATTTGGGCAACGATCATTTGGTACTTTATCGCGATGCGCAGGGCGGCGCGTCCTGGATCAAGTTCTTAGAGCGGTTCTCCCATCCATATACCCTTGGCGGCTTTTTACTCGGTGGCTTTTTCTTGAGGAAAAAGACACTCGGCTGCAGGCTTCGGAGTATAGCAATGGGAGAACCGCTGTAGACCCGCGATCCGTTGTCTCTTGCAGAAAAGTTCAGCGTCAGAATAGCCAGAGGCTTCCCAGCAGCAAAAGCATGGCGGCGATGGTCACGGTCTGGTAGACCAGATCGGGGGGCTGGCGGGAACCATCCTCACAATCGTGAGATGCCTGCGTAACGGTGGGGGCAGATTGGGGGAAGCCGTTCATCGTGCGCTGCCTTTCTGTGCCTTCCGGCAAGGGTTACGAGGAAGGAACTGCGCCGGTTCCGAGTGAAGTCGGTATCTCAACATCTTTAGACGCCGATCGCTTGCCGAAGATGCCCGAAAAGAATGCAAATTGGAAGAAATTGTGGCACTGCAATCCTCATCGGCAAACGACGAAGAAGCATCTGTCTACTCACCAGAACGAGGGATGCCGGCCAATTCCTTCGCAAACAGGTGTAAAATCTCGCTCGTGAGCCACGGTACCGATCTTCTTTCTTCCTCCGACGCGCGGGAGCGCAACTGGCTGCCCCTAGCGGTCTCAACGGCAATCGTGCTCGCCGTGGTTGTGGCGGCGGTGCTGCTGCTGGAACATGGAAAAGGCCACGGCAAGGGCGCGGCGGCGGTGACGCCGATTTCGACGCCGCTTGACGCCTATGCTCCCAGCCTGCCCTTCACCGGGCTGTCCATGAGCGAGTCCAGCAATCTGGCGGGCGGCAAGGTGACCTATCTCGACGGGCACGTCGCCAACCAGGGCGGCCGCATCGTCACCGGCGTCACCGTGCAGGTGCTTTTCCGCGACTTCGCCCGCGAAGTGACGCAGAACGAGACCCAGAGTCTCAAGCTCATCCGTATGCGCAAGCCTTATATTGACGTGGAACCGGTCTCCGCCGCCCCCCTCAAGCCCGGCGGCGAGCGGGATTTCCGGTTGATCTTCGATACGGTCTCTCCCGACTGGGATGGCGCCTATCCGGAAGTGCGCGTGATCCACGTCGAGACAAAATAACCTTCTCTCTTCCTCTTTACCGGGTAGAAAATACCCGGCCTGGAAAAAATTACATAGAGGCTGCTCGCCAGGGACGGCTCCGGGTTCTTATTTGGCGCCGCAGGCTCTGTCTAAATCGCACATTCCAATAGCAATTTCCATATTCTTCCAGCGCAAACCCGTTTGGCACAGGCATTGCAATTAGAGAAGCGAGCCGATACCACAGCTCACCCCGCAGATCCATCGCGGAAAACGTAGGGCGAGGAAAGCCTGTCCAATGAGAAGCAATGCAGCATTCCGGAAGTTGTTCCCCAGCCAATTCGCCGTACTTGTGCTGGCATCCGCGGTGGGATTTCCCACCTTCGCACAGCAGGCACAGCCGGCCGGCGAAGCGCAGAGCGGCCCTCCTGTTGTGACACAGCAGCCCTCCGCCTCGGCAAACGCCGGTAAGGAAGGTTTCTGGGGACGCGTCAATCCATTCGCCCGCAAAAAGTGGGTCAAGAAGCAGACCGACCCCATCAACGACCGGCTCAATGAACTGGATGAAGTGAACGCCAAGAACGGGCGCGAGATTCAGGATGTGGATGCAAGGGCGCAGGCAGGCATCCGCAAGGCGCAGGCCACGGCGGACGGCGCCAATCAGACCGCGACTGAAGCAAGCGGGCAGGCGCAAAAGGCAGGCGCAACGGCTCAGGATGCGGCCGGCCGCGTAGACCGGTTGAACGCCACCGTTGGCGGCCTGGACCAATATCGCCAGATCAGCGAAGTCGAAGTGGCATTTCGCGGGGTGCAGCCGGTGTTGAGCGAGGCAGCCCGCAAGCAACTGGACGAGCTGGCGGCCAAGTTGACCGGCCACCAGGGCTACATTTTGGAGATCGAGGCCCACGCGCCAGCAACCGGCAGCGCAGGCATTCAGAATTCCGAGCGTATGGCCGAGGCAGTCAAGCGCTACCTCGTTACCGAACATCAGATTCCCGTCTACCGTTTACACTCCGTGGCCTTGGGCAATGCCCAGGCGGCCGGGACCAGCCAGGAAGTGAGCAAGGCGGCCCGGATCAGGAACGGAAGCGTGCACATCCGGTTGATGGAAAACAGTTTGGCGGCCCAGGGTGCTGCCCCGCCCCAAGGTGTTGCAACCCTGTCCGGTGCGGAGCGGCCATAAAACCGCAGTCCTCCCCCGAGGCATTTTCCCGCGCCGACGGCTCCCCGGCCGTTTGGCCGCCAACCAAGCTCTCGTAACACGAGAGAACCAAGGCAACTTGGCCCCCGCTCATCACGGGGGCCGATTTTTTTGTGCCGCCGAAGACCTGATTTCCAACGAATGCTTTCGCTTGAGCCCGGTAGAATCGACTCTGTATGAACCCAACCAACCCAAACCCGGCCGCGGAAGTCTTCCCCGAAACCATTCTCGACGGCAGTCGTTTTGTGCGCGCCTGCCTACGCCGCCCCGTGGATCGCACTCCGGTCTGGTTCCTGCGCCAAGCTGGCCGCTACATGCAGGAGTATCGCGAGGTCCGCAAGCATCACACGCTGGTCGAAATCTGCAAGCAGCCCGAACTGGCCGCGGAGGTCACGATCACCGCCGCCGAGAAGCTGGGCGTGGATGCGGCCATTATCTTCGCCGACCTGTTGTTGCCGCTGGAGCCCATGGGGCTCGATTTCGAGTTTCAGGCGGGCGAGGGCCCGGTGGTGCATCGTCCCGTTCGCACCGTGGACGATGTTCGCGCGCTGCGCACCGACCGCGCGGGCGAACTGGCTTATGTCGCTCGCGCCATTGAGAAAGTGGCCGCTCATTTCCGCGACCGGCTGGGCATCATCGGCTTTTGCGGCGCGCCCTACACGCTGGCCAGTTACATGATCGAGGGCGGTGGATCGAAGAACTATATCCACACCAAGCAGATGATGTACCGCGACACCATGGCGTGGCGCGGGCTTTTGGACAAGCTCGTCACCGTATTGATCGAGTATTGCAGTCTCCAGGTACAGGCCGGCGCCGAGGTTATTCAGATCTTCGACAGTTGGGTAGGTTCGCTGGGAATGGCTGACTATCGCGCGTATGCCTTCGAGGCTTCAAAACGTCTGGTCCGCTCGGTGCAGCAGATGGGAGTGCCGGTGATCTACTTTGGCGTGGAGACAGCCGGCCTGCTGGCGGAGATGGCTTCTACCGGGGCCGATGTCATCGGTCTCGACTGGCGCCAGCCGCTCGACGAGGGATGGCGGGCCGTCGGCCACGGCCACGCGGTGCAGGGCAACCTCGATCCCATTACGCTCTTTGCGCCGCTTGAAGTCCTGGAATTACGCGTGAAGGAGATCCTGCGCGCCGCCAACGGCCGTCCCGGACATATCTTCAATCTCGGTCATGGCATCGTTCCCGGCACGCCAGTTGAGAACGTCCAGGCTGTCGTGAAGATGGTCAAGGAGTTCCGTCTGGAGGGAGTTGCGCGTGGCTAGACAGGCCGTTCTTCTGCTTGCTCATGGAACCCCGGAGACCGTCGAGCAGATTCCCGAATACCTGCGCAATGTGGTCAGCGGCCGTCCGCTGCCGCAAGCGGTGATCGAGGAGATTCAGCATCGCTACGCCCTCATCGGGCGCAGCCCGCTGACTGAGATCACCCTGGAACAGGGCAGGCTGGTCGAGGCCGAACTGGCAGCCGCCGGCCAACTGGTTCAGGTCTACGTCGGGATGAGAAACTGGCGCCCGTATATTTCCGACGTGGTCCGCCAGATGCGCGCCGATGGCGTGGAAGAGGTTGCGGTCCTTTGCCTCGCTCCGCAGAACTCGCGCACCAGCGTCGGCCTTTACCGGCGGGCCGTCGAGGCGGAGGCGGCTGGGATGCGCATCGACTTCACCGAGGGCTGGGCACGGCATCCGCTTCTTGCCGAGGCCTTTGCCGAGCGGCTTCGCCCGCTCTTGACCGGACTCAGCGCGGAGGTTGGCGCGCCGGTCCCCGTGCTCTTTACGGCCCACAGCGTTCCATGCCGCACCATCCAGACACCGGCCGCGGGCGAGGGACAGCCGCGCCGATGGCCCGGTGAAGGCGCCGACCCCTACGCCGAGGAGGCCAAGGGCACCGCCGCCATGGTGGCCGCGCTGGCGCCCGAAATTCCCCGGTGGTGGTTCGCCTTCCAGAGTCAGGGAGTCAGCGGCGGGCCGTGGATCGGGCCTACCGTGGAGGCAACGCTCGACGCCGTCGCCGCCGAGGGCGTGCGGACGCTCATCCTGCAGCCCATCGGTTTTCTTTGCGATCACGTTGAGATTCTTTACGACGTGGACATTCTCTTTCGCGGTGCCGCGGCTAAACTCGGCATCCGTCTGGAGCGGCCTCAATCGCTGAACGCCTCCCCAACGCTGGCCAAAGCAGTTGCGGATTTGGCGCGACAGGGGTTGGCGCGGTTGCGAGGGTGAGAGGTGAGGCCATTGCAGCCAGGACGCCGTGCCGGACGGTGCTCGTCGTGCTTGGCAGCCATCAACTCGCCATTCCGTTTAGCTGCCGCCACCTGGTCTAAGCCCTCCGTCTTTCAGCCGGACAGCTTCCAGCCTCCATGCAAGCCAGAAGTGGGAATATCCTGGGGAGAACTTCAAGATCACAGCGCCAAGCGAGCCTTGAGTCGGCCATAGCCGAACCCCCTTCAGGCGTCTTCAGACGCAAACCGGCGACTTTCCGTCGCAACCCAAAGCTACTGCCTTACAGGCGGAAGTCGTTTTGCAATTCATTTGTTGGTTTTGTCGGCAGTGTATTCGACGCGCTCTCATCGAAAAACAATGAAGGATATTCCATTGGAAAAACCAGCGAATTTTCTACAGGGAATCCGGTTGGAATTGCCTTGAATTTGCCTCGGAGGCCGCGACCGCTACAAAATCATCGACAACTGTGTAGCGTGAAAAAGCAGATGCGTGAATAGAACCGGCCATATCAATTGAAATATTCATAAGTTATGTTGGTCGGGGCGGAGGGATTCGAACCCCCGACCCTCTGCTCCCAAAGCAGATGCGCTACCAGACTGCGCTACGCCCCGACGTCTGCTTCGATTGTAGCGCGGATCGGTTTTTTGTTTCGCTGGGAATCCCGCCGCTTACCTGTGGGCCAGCCAGAGGGCGAACCACACCACCAGCGCCAGGGGAATGGCGAAGATCAGCGCCAGTCCCGCGGCCAGCAGCAACAGAAATGCCCAATCCCGGCCGGTATGGCGGCGCGGCTCGTCCAGATGGCGGCAGAGCAGGCGATAGTTGCGGCGATTGGCTTTCCACGCGATGTCGAAGATGTCGCCAAAGAGCGGTACGGAGCCTACCAGCACGCCGATGCCTAGATTGGCGGCCATCCGCGCCAGGGTGACGTAGGGAACGCCGCGCATCCAGCCGGCCAGGGGGATGACCAGCGAGAGCAGTCCGGCCAGCACGTCGCCCAGGCCGGGAACCAGCCCGATGATCCCGTCCAGGCCAAAGCGAATCTGCGTGCCGGGGAGGACGAAGGCCTCGTCCAGCAGAATCTCCAGCCCGCGCAGGGTCCGGTCGCGAAAGAGCCAAGCGCCGCGCTCCCACCGATCCGGCGACCCGGGGGCTGGGCTAATCCCACGGCCTCGATCCGGGGCTATTTTTTGTCTGCGACCCAGGTCCACTTTTCTCCTTTGACATTCCAGGCGTCGCCTTCCATGTGGGCGCCGGTGATGCGACCCTTGCGTTCCGAGTATCCATTGTTAATCGATATATAGATCGAATCCCCATCCTGCTTCCAGGTAGCGTTGGTAAAGGATCCATTTTCATACGTGTAGTGCAGCGTGCCATCGGTCAAAAACTCGTAGACATAGTGTCTGCCGTGGGTATCTGGTCCAGTCCAGGTGGTTCCCGCAACGCTGGGGGCGGTGTTGTTTCCCGAGGCCGATTTCGGGCTCTGCGCGAACACGGGCATGGCCAAGCCGATTGCCAACGTCAGGAGCGCGAATCTGACAGTACTCTTTGCGAAAGAATGCATCTGCCACTCCTTGGAGACACAATGGGTCTTGAAATTGGCGCAAGTATACACAGCTCAAGGCAGCCGCGCTACAGGTTTTGCCCGCGCGGCTCAAGCGCATACAGGCGGGGATTGCACTTGTGCGACTGCCTGGCGGCACCAGGCGGCCAGCCGCTCGGGCACGGGATGAGCCGGAATGGGTCTCCCGGCGGGGGCATGGCCGGCGAACTGATTCGATGCTACAATCAAAACGATAGATGGCGGCAGTAGTTCAGTGGCAGAACGCCTGACTGTGGCTCAGGATGTCGTGGGTTCGATCCCCACCCGCCGCCCCAATTCAAATTCAGCGGCTTACCTTAAAGTTCGCTTCCAGGGCGCGAGCGCGTGCTGGGAGGTCCTTCATTCCGGCTTTTTCGCTCCCGGCCGCGCATCTGCGGCGCGGGTTGGCTCACCGGTTGTCAGGCGCACTCTGCTTCTGGTTCGGCGTGAATTCACCATGCGGCGCGCACTCAGCGTAATTCTGATCCTGCAGTTCTGGCTGGGATCGGCCTCGGCGCTCTTCCCGGCCTCCGCAGAGTCGCGCCTTCCGCCCTGTTGCCGCCGCCATGGAGCCCACCACTGCGCCCTGTCTGTTGCCAGGGCAGCGGCAATGGTCCGGCCGTCGCCCGGTTCCGCGCCGATCTTCACTGCTCCAACTCACTGCTCCAGCTATCCCGGCACTCAGGTTTTGCCCTCGGCGCCGGTTCCGGCTCTTGCCGCAACTCCACTCTGCCTCTCCGCACTCCTTTCCCAAGCCCATGCGCCTGCTGTCAGCCGGGCCGCCGCTCGGCTGCGCCCGCTCCATTCCCGCGCCAATCGCGGGCCTCCCGGCTTCCGCATCGCTTGACAGTTTCGTCGGAGGCCCCGGTTCCTTGAGGCATCTGCGCCGGCTCTCCCATGCCGGCCAGCCGCACGGTTCTCTTGTCCAGTGAGAGTGCGCGCCTTGTGGGCCAGGTTTATCCTCGGCCATTCCTTCCCCGCTTCAGGCTTCGTTTGCGGCGTGTCCCCATCTCGATCGAGCCAGTTGCGCCGCGATCACGCATCTCCCGGAGGCCGGTTTCATGCGTACCTTGTCTCGCTTTGTCTTGGCTCTTCTTTTGGCCGCTTCCGCGCCCGCGTTTGCCACCGTCTTCGCCAGCGTCCGCGGCGTCGTGCACGATCCCCAACACCGGCCCATTGCCGGCGCCAGGGTCACGCTCCAGGCCGCCGATTCCGCGTTTGTCTTGAGCGCCGTCACCAATTCCGAAGGAGCCTTCGAGCTGCCCCAGGCGCCCATCGGCGTCTATCGGTTGCAAATCGCTGCGCCTGGCTTTGCCGCCTTCACGCAGGCGCTCACCGTTGTCTCCGGCACCAGCCCGATTCTCCACATTGCCCTGCCGGTTGCCGCGGACGCGGAAACCGTCGTGGTGGATGCATCGGCGGATGGCAGCCTCGCCGTCGATTCGGTCACGCCCGTTACCCTCATTACCCGGCAGATGATCGATCAGACTCCCGGCGCCAGCCGCACCATCGGGATGGAGATGATTACCGACTACGTTCCCGGGGCCTACATGACCCACGACATGCTGCATATGCGCGGTGGCCACCAGACCAGTTGGCTCATCGATGGAATTGCCATTCCCAATACCAAGATCGCCTCCAACGTGGGTCCGCAGATCGATCCCAAGGACATTGACCAGGTGGAGACGCAGCGGGGCAGCTACGCCGCCGATGTGGGCGACCGCACCTATGGCGTCTTCGACGTGCTCCCACGCAACGGCTTCGAGCGCAACCGCGACGGCGAACTGCGCATCACAGCCGGCAATCTCTATACCGGCGGACTCGATCTCTCGCTGGGCGACCACAGCGCGGCGGCCGCCTGGTACGCGAGCCTCGCCGCTTCGCGCTCCAACTACGGGCTCGCTACGCCCGTCGCCTCCATCTACCACGACATGACCGACTCACAAAGCGCGTTTCTCTCCCTTTTGCGCAATCAGACCGCCAGGGACCAGCTACGCCTGAACGCGCAGTATCGCCAGGACTATTTTCAGGTTCCCTACGACCCCGACCCCAACGATTGGGAGCAGGTTTCCGGCTACTACGCCTCCTATGGGCTGCGCGACGGCCAAAGCGAGCGCGACGCATTCGCAATCGCCAACTGGGTGCATACCTTCTCGCCCGATCTGCTGTTTTCTCTCGCGCCTTTCTATCACTTCAACCAGTCCAACTACGACTCGCCGCCTGCGGACTATCCGGTCGCCACCACCTGGCATCAAAGTTCAAACTACGCCGGCGCCCAGGCCGATCTGCGCGCCGGCGTGGGTCCCAACAACTTCTCCGCGGGACTTTATTTCTTCTATCAGGCTGAAAACGACCTCTTCGGCCTGGTCATCCATGACCAGAGTTATATCGCGAGTTCTGTGCCCGGCACAGCCTCTTCGGCCAGCGCCGGGCTGGTCGAGCTTCTCCTTTCCGACCACCTGCGCGTGGGCCGTTACCTCACTCTGCTGGGCGGAATGCGCTACTCCAGCTTTCACGGCGGGTACAACGAGAGCGCCGCTTATCCCCGCATCGGCGCGACCGTCGAAATTCCGCGCCTGCACTGGGTGCTGCGCGGATTCTACGGGCATTTCTTCCAGCCAGCGCCGGTCGAGACCGTCTCCGGCGGCTTCCTCAACTACGTCACCAGCCAGCAGGGCGAGAATGCCTTCGTGCCGTTGCCTTCAGAGCGCGATGAAGAGCACCAGTTCGGAATCCAGATGCCGTATCGGGGGTGGCTTCTCGACGTGGACACGGTGAAGAATCGCGTCAATAACTTTCTCGATCACTCCAATGTCGGCGAGTCCAACATCTACTTTCCCATTGCGGTCGATGGAGCCCTTGTGCGCGCCTGGGAGATGACTCTGCGTTCGCCGCAGTTGGCTCGCCTGGGCCAATTCCACCTGGCTTACTCCAACCAGATCGCCGAGCAGCGCGGAAACGTGATTGGCGGCTTTGCCTGCAGCGATCCGTCCAACCCGGCCTGCAACCTGGGGCCGGGCTACGTCCCCGTCGATCACGACCAGAGGAACACGCTCAACACCGGCTTCTCCGCAACCTTGCCGCTGCACTCTTGGTTGGCCGCCAACGTCTACTACGGATCGGGTTTTCATAACGGCCTGGCCGGCACGGGGCAGGGCCCCTACAATGGCAACTATCTCCCCGTGCACACCACCTTCGACGTTTCCGCGGAGCACAATCTTAGCGAAAATTGGAAGCTCTCCGCCTCGATTCTCAACGTCACCAATCACCGCGTGCTGCTTGACAACTCCATCACCATCGGCGGTTTCCACTTCAACGATCCCAGGATGTTTTCGGCGGAGCTGCGCTACCGCTTTCATTTCTGAGCCGTATTCCCGCGCGCGTCCACTGCGTTTGCGCTCATTGCCCGCTGCTTCAGCTCAGCGACGATTTGCGTTTCCGTGCGTCTGCTTCGGCTCGTTAGTGCCAGATGAAGTTTGGCAGCGAGAATTCTTTCTTTGTTGGCGCTTGCAGATCCGTTTGGCCACCGGGTTGCGATCGCCTGCCATCCTCTCCGCGAGCCTCGCCGCCCGCTGTGCTACCATCCGTCTTGTAGCGCGGGGACGGCGCGTGCGGTCCACAGCTTCTGTCTCGTCCGTCGCTTCCCATCGGCTGCGGGCCGTATGGGCGCAAGCCCCATTTTCCCAGGTTGTCGAGTCTCCGTGATTCCTGAAATCCATGACAATGCCGCAATCGGCGATTCTGCCTCACGCGGGAGTTCCGCGCCGCCGGCGTGGTTCGTTCCGTTTGAACCCCGGCGCGGCCTCAGCAACGGCCATTTGCAAACCATCGTGGGAAACTACCTTCCCCGCCCGGCCTTTCGGCTCGCTTCCGTTTCCGAGACCGTCGAAGTCGATCCTGCCGATGGCAGCCGCGTGCTGTGCCAATGTCATTGGCAGGCCGAGGCGGAGCGGGCCGTGCGGCTGACCGTCGTTCTGGTTCACGGTCTGGAAGGCTCTTCCGACTCCCGCTACATTCAGGGCATTGCCGCGCGCGCCTGGGCAGCCGGCTGCAACGTCGTCCGCATGAACATGCGCAACTGCGGCGGCACTGAGTCGCTGACGCCCACCCTCTATCACTCCGGGCTTTCCGGCGATGTGGGTACGGTGGTGCGCCATTATGCCGCGCGATTCCAGCTCCAGCGGGTCGCTCTGGTCGGCTATTCGATGGGCGGCAACCTGGTGCTCAAGCTGGCTGGCGAGTGGGGCAGCCAGCCGCCGCTCTGCGCCGTGGCCGCAGTCTGCCCGGCGATCGATCTGGCTCCCGGCTCCGACGCCCTGCACGAGCCGCTTAACCGCCCGTATGAGTGGAATTTCCTGGTCGGCCTTTTGCGGCGCTACGCTCGCAAGGCGGCGCTCTTTCCTGGCATCTACACGCCCAGAGGGAATATCGGCCCGGTGCGCTCCATCCGCGAGTTCGACAACAAGATTCTGGCCCGTTACTGGCACTTCCGCGATGCCGACGATTACTATTTCCGCGCCGCCAGCGCCCGCGTCGTGGATCGCATCGCCGTTCCCACGCTCATCCTGCACGCTCAGGACGACCCCTTCATCCGTCTCTTGCCCGACACGCGCGCCAAGCTGCTCGCCAATCCCTACATCGAGTTTGTCGAGAGCCGCCACGGAGGCCACTGCGCCTATCTCTCCCGCGACCCGGGCAACGAGATTCACTGGGCCGAGGCCACGGTGCTGCGCTACCTGTTAGCTGTAACCGGACCCGTCCATGGAAGCTGATTGGGAGGTCGAGGTGGGCGGCGGAGCGCCGGTCATCGAAGCCTTCTGGCCGGGTTTTGTCGATCTGCGCCGCACGCCCGAGGGCATCGGGGAAATCGTCGAGGCCGCTGCCTTCCCGCCGCTGGCCGGCCTGCTCCGGTCGCTCAACGCCGCCGCTTCGCCACTCTGGACCGCGAAATGCGACTTCTGGGAGCCAGAAGCCGATCCGGCCGGTTTCGGCGCGTGCGAATCCTCGTCCTTCGTCCTGGCCTGCTATGTCGATCTGCTCCCATCGGCGGGCCTGGTCTTTGCCGAGTGGCGACAGGCGGAGGCCTATTGCCGCGCGTGGGTGGCCCGGCTGGCGTCCGATCGGCTTCCCGAATGCGGTATCGAACTCATCGTCCGGCAGGCCGTCGCGGGTCCGGCAGAGGGCTATGGGGTCACCGCCTATCTGCGCGCCGCGGGCCCCGACCGTTCCGCAGCCGCCGCGTCCCTGGCCGCCGCGCTGGTTGCCTTTGCCGATGCCATCCCGCTCGCCGCGGCTCCCGAAAATGCCGCTCCAAAGATACAATGGAATAGCACGGGCGAGTAGCTCAATTGGATAGAGCACCGGCCTTCTAAGCCGGGGGTTGTGGGTTCAATCCCCGCCTCGCCCACCATTCCGCGGTTATCTGCTGAGAAATCAGGAGATGACCTATGGATCGTCCCTCATCGAACCTGCAAGCACCGGCCGAATCCGACTACACGCCGGCAAATCAGGCCTACAGCCCCGCGCCCGCATCCCGCAGCCGCGTTTACCTCAAAAACACAGACCACACCTGCTGCGCGGGCGTCGATGTGCCCGGCGTGGGACACACCCATGCTCCGGATTGCCCGGCGATGGCGCGGCGTGCGCAGTTGCCGGAGACGCTCGGCGATTTTGTTTCCGAGCCGGCGTGCCGTGACGCTGTGGGCATCATCGGCAAGGAAGTTCGCGAGTTGATTGCGGAGATCGACGGCGCACTTTCACCCCAGCGACGTGGACCTGTCGCCGGGGACCCCGCGATTGCCGCGCACGACGCACAAGTCGCCCACCGCGAAGGCCTGCTCGCGCAGCTCCTGTTTGCCGCACGGGATCTGGCGGAGCAGAGCATTCTCGGCGGCGGATGGCTGGCTGTGGCGGATATGCCAGCGCCGGCATGTTGGTGCCGTGAGTGCCAGATGACCGAGCATCTCGGCCGGCTGCAGCACACGGATACTTGCCGGGCCGGCCGCGTTCTGCGGATTGTGGCCGAACTCATTTTGACTTTAGACCCCAAGAGAAAGGAGACCGCGACGGATGGGGAGAGGGGTTCCGCGGGCGACGGGATTCGCCCGCGCGGACTCACTGAGCGTGTGTGTCTGAAGTGCGGAGCGCGCGGCGGTCGTTGGATCATCGCGGAAGTGCCGGCGGCGACGTTCGATGTTTCGCGGCTCGGACTCAACCGGTTGGTTGGCACCGCGTGGAAAAGCGATGAGGTCGCTATCTTCACGCATCGCTGCGAAGGCGGTGCGCAATGACCGCGAAGAACAGTTCTCAGTTGTCAGTGGTCAGTGATCTGTCAAAGGCCACGGCGGTGCGCGAAATCGAGATTGACCGGCTTATGGTGTCGGCCGAAGAGACACGCAAGACAATCGGCTATACCGCGCTGGAAGATCTGGCTGCATCGATTCGCACGCACGGAGTTCAAGAGCCGCTACTGGTTCGAATCATTGGGGGCCTGGCGGGGCCATTTGAGATCGTCGCCGGCCAACGGCGCTGGCTTGCATCGAAGATCGCTGGCAAGACAACGTGCCCTTGCATCGTTCGCGAGATGTCGGACGCCGAAGCGGCCGAGCTGCGCATCATCAGCAACCTTCAGCGCGAAGATCTGCCGCCGCTCGAAGAGGCGTTGGCTTTCTCCGCGCTGTTGAATGCACCGGGCGCAACGGTAGAGACGGTGGCAGCAAAGCTGGCGAAGTCGCCGAGCTATGTCGGGCGCCGTTTGAAGCTGCTTGATGCTATCGAGCCGGTGCGTGAGGCATTGAAAGCCGGCGCAATCGAAGTGGGCCACGCGCTGGAGCTGGCCAGGCTGGATGAGAAACAGCAGATCCGGCATCTGTCGCGGCTGAACTGCGGTTACATCACGAGCGCCGCTGAGAACAATCGATTCGCGTGCGAGGACGACGAAGAGTTCGACGAAGACGATGACCTGGACGGTGCAGAAGATGTCTTCAATGAGGATGAGGATGGCGAGGCGCCTGAGCGTCCGGAACCGGTTGGCGCGAAGCAATCGCAATGGAAGCCCACCGACGCCTCGGTAGCCGAGCTGCGCAGAGAGATCGCGCGGACCACGCTGCGGGTTCTCTCGAAAGCGCCGTTCCCCCTGGGAGATGAACTTCCGCCGATGGCCTGCACGGAGTGCCCAAAGCGCAGCGGCAATGCGGCGTTGCTCTTTGACGACTGCGCCCAGGACACTTGCACGGACCGGGACTGCTTCGATGCGAAGGTCAAGGTCTGGATCAAGTACGAACTCGACCAGGCCGACAAGGATAAGCGCAAGCTACTGATGCTGTCGGATGGCTACTCATCGAGCCACGCGGCGATCCCTCACTACGACGTGACTGTGATCGATGGTCAGAAGCGCGTGGCCTGCGAGCACCAGGAAGAGGCGATCTGGATCAGCGGTAACCAGACCGGCCATCGCGCGATGATCTGCCGCAATCCGGCGTGCAAGCAGCACAAGAGCCGCAACGTTTCATCGTTGAAACCTGTCGATCCCGTCAAGGCCAAGGCAGAGCGGAAGAAGTTGCTGGCCAAGGTGAAGGCCGAGAAGACCTACCGCGCCGTTCTCTTCAAGACGATTGCCGCCACGCCGGGGCCTGCCCTGCAAAAGGCCTTCGACCGCGTCGTAACGGAGATCGCGAATTATGCGGTCCGCAGGAGCGACTCGACGAAGTATGCCGCGCTGGGTGAGGCGACGGGTATCCCGAAGGAAGCGTTGACGAGATGGAAGACAGAGGACTCCTTCGCTGAGTTAGCCAAGCGGCCCCCGCATGTTCGCGCATTGATCGGCTGGCTGGCAATCCATGACAGCGAACTGACCGTGCATGAAAGCGATGTACCTGGCGGCGGGGCACTCAACAAGGCTCGCAAGATCGATCTCGAAGAGATCGCCGATGTGGTTGGCGTCGACTGGAAGGCGTTGCGCAAGACGCACGCTCCGGAGCCTGAAGCAAAGAAGCCGGCACCCAAGAAATCTCCTGCGAAGAAGACGCTCGCAAAGACCACTCCCAAAAAAGCTGCGAAGAAAGTTGTCGCGAAGGCCGCGAAGAAAGGCGGCACTAAGTGAGAGCACTCGCACAACGGAAGACGCGGCTGGTCTTCGAGACGGACGACTCGATCTACGAGCGCGGCCACTCGCGCCAGGTGGTTGTGGAGGCGCGGCCGAGTTACGCCATGGTGCGCCTGAAAGGCACGCGCAAGGGCTATCCGATCTGCTACGCGGCCATGTATCACGCGGCGGTGCGGCTGGCCGTGGAAGCGGAGCGGACGGTGAAGGCGCGCGAACGGAAGGCGGCCAAGCGGTGAGTCAGATCGCGCCAGGCGTTTGCCGGTATTGCCACTGCACGGAGACGACGCCCTGCCGGGTGCCTCCGTATGGCAGCGACGATACCTGCGGCTGGCTGTCGGGGACGATGCAAACGGTGTGCTCGGCTCCGAACTGCCTGCGCGCCTGGTACCGCGATCAGGAGAAAGCGAAGGCCGTGGCGAAGGAAGCCGCACGGCGGTCTAGCCGCAAGCACGGGGACCGTTACGTGGGTTGGGCATACGGCGCGATCGTAGAGGATCTGCGCAAACGAAGCCGCAGAGCGCGGCGGAAAGGGTGACGACAGTGAACAGTGGTCAGTTGTCATTGGTCAGAGAGCAGGAAGCGGGGATCAGGACGGGCGTGGCGATCGGCGTGTGTTGCGTACAGGGTTGCGGCGGCGTGGCAACGGTGGACAGCGAAGTCGGAATTTTCTGCACGCGCTGCTGGGATGAGATTACGGCGCTGCGCGCGATGGCTGCCGCAGAGCGTGAAAAGCATGAGGCGCAGGAGCTGCGCAGGCTGTGCCGGCGGGAAGAGCGGCGCCTGGCGCGGGAGAGCGCGGTGGAGCAGTTCCGGCGCGCGGCGCGGTTTGTCGGCAAGTGGCTGTGGGTGCCGGAGCTGGTCTTCGTCGGCGGCGTGCTGCTGTACCTGGGCGCGGTGTATGGGTATGCGCTGCTCGATTGGCTGGGGTGGTTCTGATGGGCAAGCCTCGCAAACTGCCGTATCAGATCATCACGCCAGAAGAGGTTGTACTCGCCGGGCAGCCTTACGAGTTGCTCGCCGAGGTTCGGGCGGAGCAGCACTTCGATTGCGCTGAGGCGCGGATCGCGCTGGCTTGGAAGAAGGGCACGAAGCCGAATGTCGATGGGCATCTCGTACTCGGCCGCTGCGTGCTGCTCAACGCGCTGGCGCGCGAGATGGTGCCTTTCGACTTCGTGATCGTACTGAACAAGGAAGTGTGGGAAGACCCGGAGTTCACGCGCGAAAAGAAGCTGGCGTTGCTGGATCACGAAATGTGCCACACTGCGCCGGCGCTCGACGCAGATGGGGACAAAGTGCGCGACACGAAGGGGCGGCTCTGCTGGCGGCTGCGCGGGCATGACATCGAGGAGTTCCGCGAGATCGTTGCGCGTCATGGCTGCTACAAGCGCGACCTGGAGAAGTTCGCCGAAGCGCTTTTGGAGCGGAAGAAAGAGCCGCTGTTGGCGGATCAGCAGCCACCGCAAAAGACGCTGGCCGAAGAGATGCCGGCGTTCCTTGCCGCGCAAAAGCTGCGGGAGACCTGCGAGCGTGACGGCGTGACGATGACGATCTCGACGCCGGGCCTGCAGCCGGTGGTCATCAACGGCGGTAAGAAGAAATCGCGGACGAAAGATCCGGGATAACGAGTTTCGCGCCGACTGAGGGGCCGGTGCGAATGAGTGCGGCGGTGATACCGTCCGGGATTGTGCCCAGGTTAGTGTTCCTCCCGCCGCACTTACTAAGTTCAGTTAGGTCGAGGTTGAACGAGTTAGGAGTGAGTTATGCAGGTGATGTGTGCAGGATGCAAGCAACCGATTGAGTTAGTCGATCCGGGTACGCCGACGTTTGTGAATCTGCCGGCGTCAAGTTTGATTGTGCTGGAACACCCGAAGCAAGGCTTTTGCCTGAACTGCAAGACCGCGGTGAGCGTGGCGATCTTGCGATGCAACTTCTGTTGGTCGCCGCGCCAGTGCCGGCGGCGCCCCAGGAGCGGCTGATCGTGATGCCGGGAGCGTTGAAGCAGTAGCGGCGGAAGTGGTCAGTTAGGAGCGAGCGATGGCGCATAAACCGCTGGACTGGACGAAGACAGGGACGTTGGCCGCGATGGCTGACTGGCTGATGAAGGATGGCGACTGTATTTGCGTGTTGGCGATTCGGGCGCATGACTCGGTGTTTTCCGTCGACCCGCGTTGCAAGCCGGAAGACGCGGGGGAGCGGGTGTTGGAATATTTGCCGCATCTGGTCGGGCGAGTGGAAGCTACGCGGCGAGAGAAGAAACAAGCGGCTCGGCTGGAACTGGGGCCGAACCGCGAATAGTTCAGGGAAAGGCGTGGAACGCATGGGCGAGAGAACGGGCATCGAGTGGACGGATCACACCTTCAACCCGTGGATCGGGTGTACGAAGGTGAGCGCGGGCTGCAAGAACTGTTACGCGGCCAGGGAGAACGAGCATTGGAAGTGGAACGGCGGTGTGTGGGGACCGGGCGCGCTGCGCAAGGTGACCGGCGCGGCCAACTGGCGCGAGCCGGTGAAGTGGGCCAGGGAAGCGCACAAGCTGGGCGTGCGCGAGAAGGTGTTCTGCGCCAGCCTGGCAGATGTGTTCGATGTAGAAGCGCCGCGTTTGGCCCGGCAGGATCTGTGGAAGCTGATCGAGAAGACGAGCTACGCTCTCGACTGGCAGCTCCTCACGAAGCGGCCGGAGCGAATCGCGGAAGTGATGAAGGAAGACGGCCTGCCCGAGACGTTCTTCCTGGACAATCGCTGCTGGCTGGGAACGAGCACTGAGGATCAGCCGGCGGCGCGGTTGCGGATTCCGCCGCTGGTTAAGGTGCTTGCCTGGATTCACTTTCTTTCGTGTGAGCCACTGCTGGGCGAGCTGGACCTGTTTGAATTCCGCAGCCGGTGTATCTGCAAGAAACCCTTCGAGGACATCGCGGACGATTGCCCTGGCGAGCTGCAACTCATCGACGCAATCAGTTGGGTGGTATGCGGCGGGGAGAGCGGGCCGAACGCGCGACCGATGCAGCCGGATTGGATTCGCGGGCTGCGCGAGCAGTGCGACGAAGGCGGCGTGACTTTCTTCTTCAAGCAGTGGGGTGAGTGGGCTCCTACAGACTTCGAGTGTCTCGGCCAAACGGTTGACGGCGATGGCGCGATGGCGCGCGTTGGAAAGAAAGCCGCCGGCGCGTTGCTCGATGGCAAAGAGTACAAGCAACTCCCCACGGTGCAGTCATGATGCCGGCGGCGCAGAGGCCGGAGCCCAACCCGGAATGGTTGGCACAGCAGTGGGCGATCTATCGGGCGAATGGGGGGCGCGCATGAAGGCACTGAGTTTGTGGCAGCCGCATCCGCTGGCGATCACGCTGGGATGGAAGCCGTATGAGACGCGGAGCTGGCCTACGAGCTATCGCGGACGCCTGGCTATCCATGCGGCGCAACGGCCATGGAACACGTTCAGCGACTGGGACACTGAGGCACGCCGGCGCTTTTGCGAGCACAACAAAGTGCATGGATGGGTGCCGTGGTCTTTTGGCGCAGTGCTCTGCACGGCGGACCTGGTCGATTGCGTGCGGACGAGCGAGCTGCGCGGGCGGATTCCTGAAGAGCAGGAGTTCTGGGGCGACTTCAGCGACGGCGAAGACGGCAAGGGACGGTGGGCGTTCAAGCTGGAGCGCGTGCAGGCCCTGGAGACCCCGCTGCCCTGGCGCGGTCTCCAGGGGTTCTTCGAGGTTGAGCTGGAGGACGGGGTCGAAGCTCCTCCACCGCCAGCGCCGGTGCAAGGCAATCTCTTTGGGGGCCTGTGATGGCGACGGCGGCGGTGAGAAAGACGAAGCGCGAGCGGCCGGAAGACGGCGGCGTGGTGTGGCATGAGCGGTTCAATGCGTTCGAGTGCTACGGCTGCGGGGAATTCACGGAGATCCGCGACCGGAGCAAGCGCACGCCGGACAAGCTTGCGGAGATGCGCGAGTTTCTCATCGTCGACCACACCGAGTGCTGGCAGTTCGACGATTCGAAGATGGCGGCGGATGCGCGGAAGTACTGGAGCGAAAAGAAGCGGCGCGAGAACCTGAAGGCGCGGGCCTCGGGCGCTCTGGATCGGCAGGCGGTGAGCTGGCGCGGGCGGTAAGGCAGTGGGCACTTGTCAGTGATCTGGGAAAGGCGGCGGGGGATGAAGTTTCTGTTGACGCGGTTCGTGAAGTGGGTGCGGGAGTGGATCACGCTCCCGGCGCGGTGGCGGCAGTACAAACAGTTCCTCGACATGCAGGATGTTTGGGCGGAGGAGTATCGCAAGCTGGCAGTCGAGATGGGTTACCTGGGCTGTCATCACCTGGAGGCCGCGGTGAAGATTGCGCGGCGGTGCATGGGTGCGGAAGAGGCATTGAAGCGTCTGGCCGCGAGTCTGGAGAACGAGACCGATTGGAAGCGCGAATACGAGCGCGAGGCGGCGTTCTCTCAGGTTGTGGGCAAGCAGCTTAGCGACGCGAAGGAGAGGCTGCGGGTGCTGGAAGATGGCATGACCGCATCGGGATTGTCGCCGGCGGAAGTAGAGCGGCTGGCGCTGCTGGCGATGGCGGCGGGTAAGCTGTCAGCCGAGGCCGCGAAGGTGGTTCTGTACGGGTGGGCTTCGCCTTCGCCGTGCTCGGGGCGGCCGGCCTACGTGGATGTGGAGCGTGGAATAGGGCGGCTGCAAGCGGCGGCGGAGCTGATGACGGAGGCCGGCGACGTGCGCGGGGGCGATGTGCGCGCGTATGGAGTTAGGGCGAAGGAGCGGCTCGGCGAGCAAGTGACGCGGCAGTAGAGCAGTAGTGGGCAGTGCGGTAGTAGCGCCGATGGCGCAGGAAGGCAGATGAAGCATGGAGCAGCCAATCAGGGCATGGCACATTGGGAAGCACGGAGAGATATTTGCAGGTCGCTGCACAGAAGAACAGATGAAGCAGTGGTTCCGTGAACTCGTCTCGATAGGTGACGACTACAGCGAAGCGGACGAGCGGATAGACGACTGCTTCGAGGAAATCTCTCAAGAAGAAATGGATGTCGAGCGCGAATGGATCGACGGCGACGGCAAGGAAACACGAACCACTTTTCGCAAAGAGGCGGAGGATGGAATGCTTCCGTGTCAGATTAGTACGACATACAACTAGCCGTCGTGGCGATTGAAAGCGGACGGCTGAGGTAAGCCATGTTGAATCGGCCAGAGTCGAGCGTGTCGGTGGGGAAGAACGAGTACGGCGAGTTGATCTTTTCCTGCGATAACCACGGGCCGGTGATTCACCGGACACCGGAGGAGTTGGGGATTCCGCGGACGATTGCCGGCGCGCTGCCGGTGGTCAGAAAGCGGACGGAGGTGAGCAGGCCGGAGGTCGAGCGGTTGCGGGCAATGTTACCCCATCGACGTGTACCTGTCGCTGGGGACCCCGCAACGCTGGGGAAGGCCGCGCTGCGCAAGACGGAAAAGCAGCCGCCGATCCTTCGCCCCGCTCAGGATGACAAACGCAACAACAACCGAAAGGAGCGCAGTATGGCAGGTATGGCAGTAGGGGGGGGTAGGGCGAATAACCGTGTGCCCTCGAGACGGTATGGAATGCCGGTGGTCAGCGTTGTGGAGATGGACGAGGTTCCCGATCCGTGTCACCGGGGTGCGGGGATCGCGGCGCCGCTCTATGCACAGATCGTCGAGCTGAAGCATGGAGCGCTGAAGGTGGACTTTGAAACCGAGGGTCATGCGAGCTACGCGCTGACCAGGCTGCGCAAGATCGCGAAGAAGGAAAAGGCGAACCTGCTCAGCTCAAAATCCGCCGATGGCAAGACGCGGTGGTTCTGGCTGGAGAAATAGCGCGGCGACTGCCGCGCGGTGAACGAGTGACCCAGTGAATAAGTGAATAAGCAAGAGGCGCCGCGAGTGAGCTGAAGCGGCGCAAGGGAGAGCATTGTGAGTATACCGCTGATGGCTTTGGTGTGGACATCGACGATGAAGGACCCCACCGAGGTAGCAGTGCTCTCTTGCCTGGCGAGCCACGCAAACGACAGCGGAGAAAGCTGCTTTGCGGGCGTGCCCCGGGTTGCGGCGCTAGTGCGGCGTTCGGAGCGCACGGTGACGCGCACGCTTGATGCGCTGCAGAAAGCAGGCTGGCTGGAGATTGTGCGCGGCAACGGGTCGGGTAATTTGTCGCGCTATCGTATCAACGCGGAAAAGCTGGAAGGGTGCCAGGATGTCACCCTTCGCCCAAAACAAAGGGTGACATTGGCGCAGAAAAGGGTGACACCAGCGACCAAAAAGGGTGACATGGGCGACAATCCCCCACACCCCCTATTAGGAAGAAACGTTGTTAAACAAAAAGCAAACGAAAAGCCCCCCCAGCCCCCCGCTTGCCCACCCCGACGGGTAAAAAGCCCCCGTCGGGGACCCCGGAGCGGGGGTGGCCCGGAAGCGGCAACGCCGGGCCGGTCCGCAAACGCAACCGCGGCAGAGCTGGATGCGGCCACGGAGCAGGCGATGCTGGCATGCGGGCTGACCAGGTTCCGCGACCGGAGGCGGCTGCGGGCGCAGATCGAGGCCCTGGCCGAGCGAGGCGAACCGCCGGCGCTGGCTGCGCAAGTAATCGTCGACGAGCATCGAAAGCCCGCGCGGGAACGACAGCGGGAAGTGGACGAGGAAAACGAGCGCGACGGGTGGCGGATCTGGCAGGGGATGAGCGAGGCTTACAAATCGCAAAACCCGTGGCACGGGCGGGTTTTCCCGGAGAACTCCCCGTGACGGCGGCTAGAAGCGCTGCCGCGCGGGGGAGGCAAAAGACGTGAATGTGTCACGTGGCACGTTTTGGTCCACGTGGAACAGAAAGGGATGAGCGATGAAGTACCGGGAAGTGTCGACGAAGTGCTCGAAGGAAGGCTGCGAGAATGAGCGCGCGAACAATCAGCGATATTGCAAAGCGCACCGCGCAGACGCGGAGCGGGCGCGGCGCAAACGGCGCAGCGATGAGTTCAAGGCGCTGGTGGCGTTGAGAGCGCAGGTGGTGGCAGGGCAGATCGAACGCTTCAATGCTGGCCAGGTGCAGCGGTGATGCGTTTCGTGGTTTTGGCGACGATGCTGCGCGGAGCGCTGGACGTGCCGGAGGCGCTGGACGATGCGAATCAGTGGCGCGCATTCAGCGCGTGGCGGCAGGACGTGAGCCGGGAGATTCGCGCGGAGTTCGAGATGCGCTACGACGACGCGCGGATTGTGTGGGCGAAAGAAAGCGGCAGGGGTCAGGGGTCAGTGGTCAGGGACCAGAGAAAACCCGCCCGGCCTTTCGATCCGAGAACTGAGCGGATGGTTGAGCTGGCGCGGAGGGCAGGATCATGCCGGCGCGTCGCGTAATGTGCGAAGAGGAGTTGGCGTTTAACGTGCAGATCGGCCGGCGAATCGGAGAGCTGCGCAAACGCCGCGGCTTATCACAGAGCAAGCTGGCTGATTTGGTGGGGATCGGGCAGCCGCAGCTCTTTGGTTATGAGGTGGGAGCAGTGCGATGTCCGGTGTTTCGGCTACGACTGATTGCCAGCGCGGTGGGCGTCCCGGTGCAGGCATTGATTCCGGATAATCACAATTTGTTATAAAACCCCACTGAACCTGAAAACATGTCTATGATTTCCTACGGAACGGGAAACGTTTTAATTTTCCAGCGCGGTGTTTGGCTGGACGGTGTGCGTGCCGATCATCGCAGGAGCGCCCAAGAGATGCGGACTCGCGTCTGGTGGGCGTTTTTTTATTTCACCGCAGCGACCAAGTGGAGGCGTATGGCGACAGTGCGCAGGAGAGAGCGTAGTTTCCCGGTCTTCGCGAGCCAGGGCAGGAAAGTGATCCGCCGTACTTCGCGCGTGGTTGCGGAGATCTACGAAGCGCTGGGCGTGTGGCGCCGCGAGTATGACACGCAAACCGGCGAGCTGATCGGCTTTCGCCTAGCGGGCGCGGAGATCGACAAGGTGGATGGCGATCTGCGATCGAGGGAGACCGGGGCTGGAATCTGCGCCGAAGAGATGGAATTGAATCTGCGCCGATCGCGCACGCGGGGTCTGCGAGAGCGCGATCGGCTGAAGCTCATCAAGGACGGAGAATTTCCAGAAGATGAGGTCGAGCGTGCGCAGGCCAAGGTTCGCGTGTACCGACTGGTCGGCGCTACCCAAGGGGACATCCTGCAAGCATGGCCACGCTGAGAGGCGCAGCGTGCTGTTCAGGGTGTATCTAAAATCACCGGTGGTTAGCGGAGAGAGATGAACCTTTCTGAGCAGTTTTGGCTGAGCCTGCTTATCCAGCTCGTGTTGGGTGTCGCGATCATCGCGATGATGAAGCAGCAGCTGCGCGACTTGGTTGGGTGGGTCAAGCAACTGACATGCGATGTAAAAGAGCTTCGCGATGGCCATACCGATCACGAAGGTCGTATCTCGCATGTCGAGGGCAGGCTGGGAATTCCGCGCGGCGGCGAATAGAAAGGAAGGAGTGGGGGATGTTGAATCCGTTCAAACTTTTGGCAATTTACGGCGACCTGAACAAACTTCAGGCCGTGGCAAAGGAGAAGGCGAACATGCAAGTGAAGGTTCCGCAGTTGTTGGCGCTGTTGGTGAGTCTGTCGGCGACAATTGGTCTTCCGACGCTGGTAACGAACTGGGTGCACGTGCATGCCGCGGTCTATTTGGCGATTGTGGCAGTCGCGATTGTGCTGCACGCATTGATGCCGTCAGTTTTTTCGGCGCCGAGCGCGTCCGATACGCAGGCGACGGGACTGAGCAAGGCTGGCGTGATTCTGCTGATGATCGGCCTGGGCGCGATGTGTGCGGCCCGAGCGCAGGCGCAGGCGGCGACTCCGGCTCCAGCGCCGACGGCGGCTCCAACAGCTACGTTCACTGGTGGTTCGGATGCGATTGCCCTGCGTTATGCGGGGGCCTGGGGAACCGGCAACCTGACTACTGAGTCGTTCGACTTGATGGATTTCGGCGCGACAAAGAGCGAGCACTTGTTTCTCGAGGGCAAGGAACTGATCGGGGCCCAGTCTGGAATCAACACTTACACCGGAGGTGTGAAGTTTCAGCCGGATCTGTCGAAGGTGTTGGCTAAGACCAATGTTTCCCCGAGTACCTTTGGTATGTATGTCAGCGGATCGGCCGGCGTGGGAATGCTGAATACGGGCGGCTCTCACATTGCCTTTATGTTGGGCGGTGGAATTGAGTACCGATCGAATTCGACACTGAGTTGGAACCCGTTACAGATTCAGTACGTGCGGATCGGGAACCAGAACGCCGTGGTGATCAGCACGGGGCTGAGTTTTGTATTTGGGCAGAAGTAACGAGATTCAAGAGGGGCGCGGTTATGGCCCCATGATGAAGCCGAAGATGGGATGCCCGTAAAAAAGTCCGCGTGCGCGGTTGGGATAACTAAGAATCGGCAAACGGGCGGCGCTGATTGCGGAAGGCAGTCGGCGCCGCTGCTGTTTTTGGGAGCGATGGATGCAGAGCAAGCCGCATGACAGCGCGCGGAGTGGACATTGGCCAAAGGTTCGGGCGGAGCACCTGGCCACGCATCCGGCATGCGAGGTTTGCGGACATGTGGGCGAAAAGGTCAACGTGCATCACATCCTGCCTTTTCATCTCCACCCTAATCTTGAGCTGGATCCAAAGAACCTGGTCACGCTCTGCGAGGATGAGGATTTTGTGAATTGCCATCTATTTATCGGGCATCTGGGCAATTTCAAAGGTTGGAATCCGGCGGTGGTTGCGGATGCGGCGGATTGGCATGTGAAGCTCGTCGCTAATAAAGCGCGGATCGCGAAGACCGCGAGGGGTGAGGAGAAGTGATGAGCTGGAAGTACTCGCAGGCGTCGGGCAAGCTGGTCAATCCGGCAGGCAGTGTTGTGGGGCTGGGCTATTCGGGTCGGGGTGTGGGGCTGAACAATCCGGCGGAGCAGAGCGTTGAGGGTGTGGGGCCGATCCCGCAGGGCGAGTGGACGATTGGCAGCTTCTTTGATGATCTGGGCGGGAAGGGTCCGATGGTTGCGCATGTGACGCCGGCATCAAGCACCGAGGCGTTCGGGCGGGAAGGCATCATGATTCACGGCGACAACGGTGCGGCGGATCATACGGCCAGCGAAGGCTGCATCATTCTGCCGCGATTGCTGCGCGAGCAAATCATGAGCAGCGGTGATCGCGCGTTGGTTGTGACGGTGTAATGTGGATGATCCGTCGGCTGAAGTCGCGGCGATGCAGTTTGCCGGGGGGATGTCGATCGCGCGTGTCGGCGTTCTGTGGGAAAAAGATGCGGAGTGGGTAGAAGAAGCGATCCGATATGCGCTGCTCACATCGATCCCGCGGCGCGATGGCGGGTTGAAGGAGTCTCGGACCGAAGCGCGCGCTGAACGGCGTGCGGACGAATCCGGTGCGCATATAAAGCAGGCGACGCTGCAGTTTGGCGATCCGTTGCCTCAGGCGGACGCTGAGATGCCGGAGAGGAGTGTGGCATGAGCGGAAAGATGACTCCGAAGCAGGCAATCTTCGTTGCCGAATACCTGATCGACGGGAACGCCACGCGGGCGGCGACTGCGGCTGGATTTGCGGCGGCGAGTGCGCATGTAACAGGCGCCCGTTTGCTTAAGAATACTAAGGTGGCTGCGGCGATTGCGGAAGGTCACGCACGGCGCGCTGAAAAGCTGGAGATTACAGCCGAGCGTGTGCTGCAGGAACTGGCGAAGTTAGCTTACTTTGACCCTGGGAAGCTGTACGACGAGGAAGGAAATCGGATTCCTGTGGCGCGGCTGGATGATATAACGCGCGCGGCTGTTGCGGCGGTAGAAGACGAGACGACGGACGGCCCAGGCCGTGTGCGTACGGTTGCACAGAAGTTGAAGCTGGCCGATAAAGGGCAGAACCTTGAACGGCTGGGCCGGTACCTCAAGCTCTTCACCGATCGCATTGAGCATGAAGGCCGCTTAACGTTGGAGCAGCTGGTGTGCGAGGGGAAGGATAGCCAGGGGGGCGAGACTGGAGGGTTGCGTGAGGATTGAAGATCAGTCGGCGCTTGAATTTGCTGTCAGGCCTGCACTTCCTAAGCTTCCGTTCAATCCGCTGCTGCACCCGGCGGACAAATCATTCGTGATCATTGGCTATTCGGAATATGGCAAGCGCGTTGGGGAGACGCATCACAACGCGCGAATCCCGGACGTGCTAGTGGAGCGGATGCGGGATCTGCGTGAGTGCAACCACCGGACCTACCGAGAGATTGCGAGGATGCTCGGTGTAGGCATCCGAAGCGTGGCAATGATCTGCACCTATAAGCGCAGGGCGGCGCGAGTCGAGAAGTGGAAGAGGGTCCAGGTGGTGAATGACTGAAGTGCAGCGCAAGGCCGCGGCCATAATCCGCGAGTGGAGGCTGGACCCGGTGAAATTTGTTCGGGAATGCTTTCACGCCGAGCCTGACCCTTGGCAACTCGACGCGCTTGTGTTGATGGGAAAACCTGGGCGCAAGCGTATCGCCATGAAAGCATGTGCCGGCCCCGGCAAGACTGCTGTGCTGGCGTGGGCTGGTTGGCATCGCCTCGCTTGCTTCTGCGCCCCCAACGAGCATCCCAAGGGCAGTGCCGTCTCGATCACTGGCGACAATATGCGCGACAATCTCTGGGCTGAGCTGGCGCGCTGGCAGAACGAGAGCCCTTTTCTGCTGAATGCCTTCCAGTGGAACAAGGAGCGCATCACAGCTAAGGACCACCCTGAGACGTGGTTTCTGGCCGCCAAGGGATGGGCCAAATCTTCCGACACTGAGACCATCGGCCGCACGTTGTCTGGCCAGCACGCCCGGTTCCCGTTCTACTTGATCGACGAATCCGGCGACATCCCGCCCAACATGATCAAGAGCGCCGAGCAGGGGCTGACATCCTGTGAGGATGGTCTGATCATCACCGCCGGCAATACCACTAGCCAGACCGGGCTGCTCTACGATGTGACCACCCGCGGGCGTGGCCAGTGGGACGTCATATCGATCACGGCAGATCCGGACGATCCCAAGCGCACACCTCGCGTCGATCTTGAGTGGGCCAGGCAACAGATCGCGCTGTACGGGCGTGAGAACCCCTGGGTGATGGCCTACATCCTCGGGCAGTTCCCGCCAGGATCAATCAATGCGCTGCTCAGTGTCGAGGAAGTCGAACGCGCGATGAACCTGCATCCACGCCTTGAAAACTACGCATGGGCGCAGAAGCGGCTGGGGGTCGACGTGGCCCGGTTCGGCGATGATCGCACGGTCATCTTTCCGCGTCAGGGTATCGTATCGTTCAAGCCCATCATCATGCGCCACGCTCGCGACTCGGCAGTTTCGGTCGATATAGGAAACCAAGTGATGGCCAGACGCAACGACTGGCAGCGCGACGCCATGAAGGAGTCCCCTGAATTACAGGGCGAGGGGTTTGAGTGCTTGACTTTCTTCGACGATACGGTCGGCTGGGCGCATGGCGCCGTGGATTTTCTGCGAGCGGCTGGACTTAGCCCCTACGCGATCCGCTTCGACAACAAGCAAACCACCGATGCGCGCTATTTCAACCTGCGCGCTGAGATGTGGATGAAGATGTCGGACTGGATCAAGGACGGCGGAAGTTTGCCCCCAATCCCAGAGATGGTCGCCGAACTCACAGCGCCCACTTACGGTTTCAAAGAGGGCAAGATGATCATCGAGGGTAAGGATCAGATCAAGAAGCGCCTGGGACGGTCGCCGGATCTGGCAGACGGCCTGGCGCTGACGTTTGCAATCCCTGACCGGCCCGGCGGAATGACCAAGCTGCCAGGGGCAGCCAGGAGCCAGCAGCCGAAGGAATACGACCCCTACGCCAGCATCTAGGTACACATAACCGCCCCGCATGCTCCGTATCTTGAGAGTATGAGAAAGTCTACGACGATTCGGCGGGTCAGTTACTCCGAGATATTTGGCGCGCCCAACGGGCAGAAGCTGATCGACGAGTACGCCGCCGAGTGCTCTGTGCCTGACGCTGATCCACAAATTGGCATGTATGCGGCCATGGAGCAATCCGGAGCGCTCCAATGCTTCGGTGCCTACCTCGACGGTCGACTCATCGGGTTCGCGACCGTCCTCAAAGCCGTCATGCCGCATCACGGTAAGCGCGTTGCCACCTTGGAGAGCTTGTTCGTATCACCATCCGACAGAGACTCTGGCGCGGGAAACGACTTATTGTCTGCGGCTGAACAGTTCGCAGCCGTATCTGCCTGTGAGGCTCTCCTCTGCACCGCGCGCATCGGCAGCACGTTGGAGAAGGTGCTTTCGCGTCGGGTTGGATGCAACGCGACCCATACCGGATTTACGAGGTGGCTATGAGCGACGTCTGCGAAACCATTCGAGAGACACCGTTGGGTGCGTGTATTGGCGCTCGCCTTATGGACATTACGTCCGACGATAAAGATGAGATCGAGGACGGAAAGAGCCACGTCTATCTTCACTTCGACAACGGGGAAACCATATTTGCCACGATTGGCGACATTGGTTCTGGCCTCTTGGGCGTTCTCGACATGAAAGGCGAAGAAGCTGATGAGCTTTGAACTCCAAGCCGACGCTCCAGCACTCACACCAGCGAGCCGCGAGACGCTCGACAAGCTTGCCATCGTGAACGAGGGCATTCTCAAGTTTGAGCAGATTCCTATCGCTACACATCACATCCTCCACGGTGGTATGTACGCCCGCGGGATACGTCTACAGCCGGGAACTGTGATGATGGGCTCCCTGATCAAGAGGGCGACGCTGCTGATCGTCAATGGTCGCACGTCAGTGGTCTCCGGAGATACGTGGATCGAACTGGAAGGCTACAACGTCCTTCCTGGACGCGCGGGCCGCAAGCAGTTGTTTGTGACTCACGGCCAGGTCGAGATGACGATGGTCTACGCCACGCAAGCCAAGACGGTCGCAGAGGCCGAGGACGAGATTTTCGCTGATGTTGATGAGCTTATGTCTCGCAAGGACGACAGTCGCGACACCTTCACGATCACAGGAGAGTAATAGTGAGCAACCGCGCCAAATTGGTCGTATTCAAGTCAGAGGCAGAGCTGTTGGACCGGGCCGGGAACTACCCATGCCTCGTCAACTACGACCCATTTAGCCGCAGCGGAGTTTACGACGACGGCGTGGGGCATACGAGCGATGTCACTTTCGCGGTCGCACCTACCACGGCAGATCTCAAAGAGATTCCTGGGGGGCCATGGGACATCGTTGAACTGACCGATGCCGAAGCATTCACAGACCTCTTTTCGTAAGGAGAAGCAGCTATGTCAGGAAGCATATCGGCAACGACGGCGATGATTATCGCGGCGGGTGTTTCAGCCGCTGGTGTAGGTGCGTCGGTGTATGAGGGTCAGAAGGCCAGTGGCAACCAGCAGGCCGCGCTCAAGCAGCAGACTCAAGCCACGCAGACGGCTGAGGGGAACGCTCTTTCCACAGAGCGCAAGAACGCGACCGCGGAGAACATGGCGAACCAGCAGACGCCAGACATTAGTTCGATCATGGCCAAAGCTGCGCAGGCAGCCAAGAGCGGAATCGGTTCAACGATGCTGACCGGCGCCAACGGCGCAGGAACTGGAACCCTCGGCGGTTCGACACTGTTAGGGAAGTAGGAAGCGATGGCAACAGATCCCGAACTTCGCAACAGACTGATTCGCCGGTGGGGAGCCCTGCAGACGGAGCGCTCGTCGTTCTGGGCGCATTGGCAGGAGATCACCACCTACATCATGCCGTGGAATGGGCGCTACTTCCGCCAGGACCGCGACAAGGGGCGCCGCAGGGCGAATCAGATCTACGACAACACGGCCATCCGCGCTCTCAAGACTCTGGGGGCCGGCCTGATGTCTGGCGCAACGTCCCCGGCGCGACCGTGGTTCCGTCTTGGCGTCTCGGACACCGACATCGGCTCCAGCCAGAACGTCAAGTTGTGGCTCGACGACGTGACCACGCGCATCCATCAGGTGTTCCAGAAGTCGAACACCTACCGTGCCCTCCAACAGGTTTATGAGGAGCTGGGCGCGTTTGGAACCGGGGCCAGTATCATCCTGCCCGACTTCCAGAACGTCATCCATCACTACCCGCTGACCGCTGGCGAATATGCGATAGCGACCGACGCGCAAGGGAAGGTCTGCACCATCTATCGCGAGTTTGAGATGACCGTCTCGGCCATGGTCAAGGAGTTCGGACTCGAGAACTGCTCTCCGACCGTCCAGAGTCTCTATCACCAAGGCAACGCTCTCGATCAGTGGATTCCCATCATCCACGCCATTGAGCCGCGCGCCGACCGCGACCCGAGCAAGAAGGACGCCAAGAACATGGCGTGGGGTTCGTATTACTTCGAGTCTGGCGAAGGAAACGGCCAGATGCTGCGCGAGTCCGGCTTCAAGAATTTCCCCGGCATCTGCCCGCGCTGGTCGGTGGCCGGCGGCGACATCTACGGCAACTCGCCCGGGATGGAAGCGCTGGGCGACGTGAAGCAGCTGCAGCATGAGCAGCTCCGCAAGGCCAACGCCATCGACTTCCAGTCCAATCCTCCTCTTCAGGTTCCCGTGAGCATGAAGAACAACGAGATCAACCGCCTGCCGGGCGGGGTGACCTATTACGACGGTGCGCAGGCCTCTCCGATCAAGAGCGCGTTCGACGTGCAGCTCAATCTTCAGTACATCCTGACGGACATACAGGACTGCCGCGACCGCATCAAGCAGAGCTTCTTCAGCGATGTTTTCATGATGTTGGCCAACAGCACCAACCCTCAGATGACAGCTACAGAGGTTGCGGAGCGTCAAGAAGAGAAGATGCTCATGATGGGTCCGGTGCTGGAGCGCATCAATAATGAGGCCCTTCAGCCGCTGGTTGAGACCACATTCACACTCATGATGGACGCCGGCATGATCCCGCCACCCCCGCCTGAGATGCAGGGGCAGGCGCTCAGCATCGAGTTCATCGGCATTCTGGCACAGGCACAGAAGGCGATCGCTACGAACTCCGTCGACCGGTTTGTTGAGTCGATGGGAACTGTTGCGCAGATGAAACCTGAAGTCCTCGACAACTTCAATCCGGACGCCTGGGCCTCAACCTACAGCGACATGATGGGTGTCGATCCCAAGTTGCTTGTCGATCCCGACCAGGTGCAACAGTTGCGCCAGCAGCGCGCCAAGGCGCAGGCGGCGCAGCAGCAAGCCGCGGCCATGCAGCAGACGTCGCAGACTGCCAAGAATCTGGCACAGGCGCCCACGGGCGGAAGCCAGAATGCCCTTAACGATCTCATGAACCAGTACAGCGGCTACGGAAGCCCGTCGCCGCAGGAAGTGGGGCAGTAATGGCGCTCGTTGACATGAAGATGAGCAAGGCTGAGGCGAAGGAGCAGACGGAGCCCACCTCGTCCGACCTGCCGCAGTACCCGTGGGGTTTGAACCTTCACCTTGACGATGACGAGCTCGAGAAGTTGGGCGTCAAGGATCTGAAGGTTGGATCCGATGTGGTCATCACCGCCAAGTGCTCTGTGACCTCGTCCAGCTCGCACAAGTCGATGCTGGGCGACTCCAGCAGCAGCGTAGATCTTCAGATCACCGAGATGGAGATCGGCGAAGTACCCACGAATAAGACCAGCACTCTGTACGACAAGACCAGGAGTTAACGATGACAAATTCGCGTAAGACACTCTCTCTGCTGAACGTTCTTCTGGCTCTGACTGTTTCGGCTGCATGCCAGAATCCGCGGTGGACAGCGTCCGGAACCATCGTCAACGCCACGAGCGTCGTCTCAGTCAACTCGCATGACTTCGATCTTGCAACCGTGACTATCCATGGAACGCATTCCGGAGTCTCTTTCGTGTTTGAGTTCTCCGATGACAACGGCGTGACCTGGTACCAGGATCAGTGCGTGCGCTCGGACACGCCGATCATGGAAAACGGCGAGTCAGTTGCAGCCAATGCAGCCCTTGAGTGGGATTGCGGCGTCACGGCGACGACAAATTTCAGGGTGAGAGCCACGGCTTTCGGCTCAGGAACAGCCACTGTCAACATCACCATGACGCAGGACCCGATCGAACCAGCTTCGACCGTATCCATAGCGAACCAGGCCACGTCGGTTCAGATCCTCACCGCCGCCGGCGCTGCGGTGACGGTTAAAACGAGCCCTGGGATGGTGTTCGGCGCAAGCCTGGTCAACAACAACGCTGCCGTGGTGTACGTCGAGTTCTTCAATACCAACAGTGTGACGCTGGGAACGACTGCGCCCGTGCTGGTGCTGGTTATCCCGGCATCGGGGACCCTCACGCTCAGTCCGACAGACACGGGGATGATCTATAACGCAACGGCAATCTCGGTGGCTGCGGTGACAGCTTACAACGGATCCACAGCTGGTTCCGTGACAGGATCGGTCTTCTATAAGTAGCTGGTACACATAACCTCTCAGGCAAGGGGATAGGTTGAGATTGTGAGCAGCTACGACCCAACCGATCTACGCGGCCAGGAACTCGCGAAGGATGAATCAGACCTTCGTAAGCGCATGGCCGCCGAGGTCGAAGAGTCGGATCTGAGATGGCTGATGAGCAGCAAGCGTGGACGCCGGATTATCTGGCGCCTGCTGGAACAGGCCGGAGTCTTCAGGCTCTCGTTCAACACCAATGCAATGCAGATGGCGTTCAACGAGGGCTGCCGAAACTTCGGCAATCGAACCATAGGCCAGGTCCACGCGTTCTGCCCAGAGCTGTACCCAGTGATGGTGAAGGAGAATTCAAATGCCGGAAGCGACGGTAACGGCCACAAATCCAACTGAAGCCGCACCCTCTACTCCAACCACAGAGGCGGCTGCTGCCACTACGCTCATCACGAGCGCGGTAGCTGCGGCTGAAACCACGACACCAGCAACCACGACCGAGGTGGAACCTGTCGCGACTCCCACGGAGCCCACAGAGGCCAAGCCGGCGGTGGTCGAAGGCGCACCCGAGAAGTACGAGTTCAAGGCTCCCGAAGGGAAGGCCTACGACTCCAACATTCTCACCGCATTCGAGGCCTCCGCTCGTGAAGCCAATCTCACCCAGGACGCGGCACAGAAGCTGCTCGATTCAATGTCTCCCAAGATTGCGGAGCGACAAACCGAGCAGGTGAAGGCGATCAACCAGGAGTGGTTGAATGCTTCGACGTCGGACAAGGAGTTCGGCGGCGATGCGCTCAACGAAAACCTTGGCGTCGCCAAGAAGGCGCTCGACACGTTCGGGTCGCCTGAACTGAGCAAACTGCTGGGATCGACCGGCCTTGGAAATCACCCGGAAGTCATCCGGGCGTTCTACAGAATCGGCAAGGCAATCAGTGAGGACAAGTTCGTTACTGGTGCGGCACCTGCTGGAAGGTCGACAACTGCCGCACAAGTCCTTTACGACAAAACCGCGTAGCCAAGGAAAGAGGTAAGAAATGCCGACCCTTCCGCTGAATAGCGGCCACAACACACTGGTCGATATCGCCAAGTCTTTCGGCCCGGACGGCAAAGTTGCCGTATTGGCCGAGTTGCTGAACCAGTCCAACGAAATCATCTATGACATGAACTTCATCGAGGGCAACCTGCCGACCGGCCACAAGGGCGTGGTCCGCACGGCTCTCCCGACCGTCACGCTGCGCCAGTTCTACAAGGGTGTTGCGACCAGCAAGTCCGGCCGCGCCACCATCGAAGACGTTTGCGCCATGCAGGAAGGCCGCAACGAAATCGACAAGGACCTGGCTGATCTGAACGGCAACACGGCCGCCTTCCGCATGTCGGAAGCTCTGGGCTTTGTCGAGGCCATGAACGAGCAGATGGCCCAGCAGGTCTTCTACGGCGACACGAGCCAGAACAAGGATGGCATCCTCGGCTTCACCCCGCGCTACAACTCGCTCGAGGGTCAGTCGGCTGCCAACATCATCAACGCCGGGGGCGCCGGCAACAACAACACCAGCGTGTGGCTGGTCGGTTGGGGCGAGAACACCGTCACCGGCATTTACCCCAAGGGTTCGAAGGCCGGCTTGACCCAGGAGGATCTGGGCGTGATCGACGCCTTTGACTCCAGCAACAACCGTTTCCGCGCCTATGGCGAGCTGTGGCAGTGGAAGTACGGCCTGCATGTGAAGGATTGGCGCTACGCGGTGCGCATTGCCAACATCAGCGTGCCCGACATGATCAACCAGGCCAACACCCAGGCGGTCACCGCCGCGACCTGGCTGAACAAACTGATGATCCGCGCGCTGGCGCGCATCCCCTCGCAGGGTATGAGCCGCTGCGCGTTCTATGCCAACCGCTCCGTCAAGGAGATGTTGAGCATCGGCGCTCTCGACAAGTCGCAGAATGCCCTCTCCTTCAGCGAGGCCGTGAACCAGTACGGCACCGTGACGGCAGGCAGCGTGGCTGGATCGGGTACCGGCATCACCGGTGGCGTCCTGAAGTTCCAGGGCATCCCTGTGAGGACCGTCGACCAGTTGCTCCTCACGGAGACCGCGGTCAGCTAGTAGGCTGCAGCAGAAATCCTTAACCGTGGGGGAGCCTGAAAAACTCCTCCACAAGGAAGCGAGAAGAACAATGGGAATGCTCGATTCTGAACTCGTACTCGCTGCAGCCCAGACTCCGACGGCTATCGGCGACACACCCTCCACCAACGTCTACGACACCGGCTCGGCCGCCGGCAACGCGCAGGAATCGGAAGCCGCGCTGACCGGTGAAAACCTGTGGGTCAACGTCATCTGCAATACCGTCCCGACCTCTGGCGGCGGCGCCACTATTCAGGCTGTTCTTCAGGACGCTCCCGATAACGCGACCTGGACCGATCGTTTGCTCGGTGCCGTGAATGCTTACGCTGCTGTGACCAAGGGGCTCCCCCTGCTTCAGGCACAGTCCCCGGTCGGCACGCAGCGCTACTGGCGCATTGTCTTCCGCATCGGAACTGCCGTCCTCACCGCAGGCGCGTTCGACGCGTACATCTCCAACACCATCCAGCGCAACATCCAGCGTCCGTCTGGCTTCACGGTCAGCTAAGGAGTAGACGATGTTGGTTCGTTCGCTCTGCAACCACTACCGCAACGGCTACCGTAAGGAGGGCGAGGAGTTTAAACACACCGGCCCTCTTTACGAGCACATCGAACCTGTTGACCCGGCTGAGAAAGCGAAGCTCGGCAAACAGGCCAAAACCAGACAGGATGAGGAATAGCCGCCTAGCCTGCAACCAGAGGGGCCGAAGTCAATCAGCTTCGGTCCCTTCGTTTATGAGAGGCGACCATGCCGAGCGTCGTGGGCATCTGCAACCTGGCACTGAGCCACATCGGCGACGTTGCCGACGTTCAATCCGTTTTCCCGCCTGACGGGTCTGTACAGGCTGGATTCTGTTCTCGGTTCTATCCGATCGCGCTCTCCGCGCTGCTCGAGAAGTCGAACTGGAACTTCAGCACCTTCCGCGCAGGGCTGGCCGAGATTGCAAACCCCAGCACCACCTGGCGCCACGCTTACGCCGTGCCCACAGGCATGATCAACGCGATCAGCGTGCTTCCTCCTTATGCGCGCGACGACTATTCGCAGCACTCGAGCGACCGGAACGAATGGTTCCACCCCGCGCAGGATTGCCCCAACCCGGCCGACAATATCTACACCCCGCAGCCCTATTCGATGGAGACGCAGGAAGACGGTTCGCAGATCATCCTGACGAACGTATGGGATGCGGTGCTTCGCTACACGGTTCAGGTCGAAGATCCCAACCAGTTCAGCCCTACGTTTGTTCTGGCCCTTTCCTATCTGCTCGCGTCGATGCTGGCCGGCCCTCTCATCAAGGGAGATGTGGGCATACAGGTATCGGGCGCGATGGAGCAGAAGGCTCAGTCCTACACCGGTGCGGCGGCCACCTCCGATGCGAACCAGCGCCGCATTGAACTACAGCAACGCGTCCCCTGGATGGCGGGAAGGTAATCGATGGCGAATACGCGCACATTCCGAGGATCCTTTGTAGGCGGCGAACTCTCTCCGGAGATGTACGGCCGCATCGACGACGCCAAGTTCCAGAACGGTGCGGCCTCGATTGAGAATATGATCGCGACCGCCTTGGGTCCCACCGAGAAGCGGCCCGGCTTCTCGTTTGTCGCAACCACGAAGAACAACGGCCCCGCGCGCCTCATCCCGTTCACTTACTCGACGACCCAGACCATGGTCATCGAGATCGGACCCGGATATTTCAGGTTCCACACGCAGGGGCAGACCCTCCAGGCTGGGAGTCCAAACGCGTGGCTCGGGACAGGGGGGTCCGTGACCGTCAGCCCGGCGTCGCCGAGCCTCGTGACGCTGGCGAATCACGGGCTCTCAACCGGCGACCCAGTGCGATTTTTTATTCCCCCGGGGACCCCATCGGCCAACTTCCCCCCGTGGTTGACCGAATACGTCACCTATTACATCACTGTGGTTGACGCCAACACCTTCACCCTCTCGGCGACCGCGGGCGGCGATCAGATTCCCGGGAGCGGGTCCACCGCCTACACGATCTTCTGCTACCCGTTCTACACATACGGCAATCTGGTCACCTACAATGGGAGCGTTTATTGCTGCATTGCCGCGGATACCTTTGGGGCAATCCCCAACTGGGCACAGTACTGGTATCCGCTTCGCTCGTCGTGCTATGAAATCCCGAACAACTACGCGGCCGCCGACCTGATGAATATCCATTTCGTCCAGTCCGCGGACGTGATGACGCTGGTGCACCCGAACTATGCGCCTTCGGAACTGAGCCGTTTGGGAGCCACGCAGTGGAAGTTCGCTCCGATTGTGTTCGGGCAGACATTGAGCGCACCGACCGGTGTCGCCGTCACTCCCACTCTGGGATATAAGGCGGTGATTTCCAGCATCACTGCGGGAAACAACGGGGCGCTCATCACCACGGTTGCAAATCATTCACTGGCCATGGGCGATGGGGTTTATGTCCAGAACGGAACAAACACGGGGAACTTCCTGATGGTCTCGTCAGTACCCAGCGACTCTAACGGGAACCTCATCGACAATGAACTATACCTGATGGACTACAGCGGAAACCCGGTTGAGTCTGGAGATACGAGAATCGCTGTCGACGACACGATGCAGTACGGCACCCAGATCGTCGACATCACGCGCACCTATGTAGTAACGGCAATGGCCTCGGACGGGATTCAGCAGTCCGCTATCTCCGCAGAAGTCTCCGTTCTCAACAATCTTTACGTGACCGGGAGCTACAACACCCTGGCCTGGGACGCGGTGCCGGGCGCGTATACCTACTACATCTACAAAAAGGAGAACGGCCTCTATGGCTACATCGGGGACACACCGTCCCTCACGTTTGCGGACACCAACATTGCCCCGGATATGTCGATCACGCCCGACATCTGTGACCCGGTGTTTGGGAGTTCAAACGACTACCCGGGGGCGGTCTCGTACTACCAGCAGAGACGCATCTTCGGTGGCACAGCGAACAACCCTCAAAACCTCTGGCTGACAAAGACTGGCACCGAATCGGACATGAGCTACAGCTTGCCGATCCAGGACACCGACCGCATCGCGATCGCAATCGCAACCCGCGAGATGTCGACCATCCTTCACGCCGTTCCTTTGCTCCAGTTGATCCTGCTGACCAGCTCGTGCGAGATCAGCGCGAGCCCAACCAGTTCGGATACCATCACGCCCAGCACCATCTGCGCACGCCCGCAGAGCTACATTGGCGCTTCAAACGTGTCCCCCTCAGTCGTAAACAACGCGATGATCTTCTGCGCGGCCCGGGGCGGCCATGTGCGCGAGATGGGATATCAGTGGCAGATCGGCGGGTATGTGACCGGCGATGTCTCGCTGCGAGCCGCCCACCTGTTCGATGGATTCTCCATTGTCGACCAGGCGTTCATGAAAAGCCCCTGGCAGACGGTGTGGTTCGTCAGTTCAAGCGGGAATCTCATCGGATTCACCTACATCCCCGAGGAGCAGGTTGGAGCGTGGCATCACCACACCACGGCCGGGGCATTCCAGAGCATCGCCGTGGTCGCCGAGGGTGCCGAGGACCACCTCTACGCCATCATCACCCGGCAGATCAACGGGGCAACCGTCAATTGCATCGAGCGCATGGGATCGCGCCTCTATGGGGCCTCGCAGAACGCCTTCTATGTCGATTGCGGGGCAACGTTCGACGGGACGAACACCACCGCGACCACGATGACGGTGAGCGGCGGGTCGACCTGGGGCCCGGCCGATACGCTCACAGTAACAGCATCCGCGGACGCGTTCGCCAACACCGACCCCGGAAGCGTGATCGTTTTCACTGGTTCGGATGGCGTGACTCTCTACCGCTTTACAATTCAGGCCTATACCAGCCCAACGGTTGTCACTGGCGTGGTCGATAAGGTGCTTGAGGCTGACCTGCAAGGAGCGCCGGCGGCTTCTTGGGCGTGGGCGCGGCCGACCATTGCGGGCCTGACGTGGCTGGTGGGGCAAACCGTGAGCGTTCTGGTGGATGGTGCGGTGCAGCCTCAGTGTGTCGTCTCGGCCGCCGGCCAGATAACCCTCCAACGGCCCGGAGTGGTGGTCCAGGTTGGGCTGCCCTACACGGCAGAGATCGACACGCTCCCCATCGCGCTTCAGGTCGACGGCAGCGGACAAGGACGCCAGAAGAACGTCAACAAGGTGTGGATCAAGGTTTACGTCTCAGGCTCAGTCTTCGCCGGCCCCACCGGTGGAACTCTTACCGAATACAAGCAGCGCACGACGGAAGCATTCGGCGCGCCACCGGCGCCCATGACCAAAGAGATCGAGATCGTCATCCAGCCCTCGTGGGGGCCGGATGGAACTCTCACCATTAGCCAGTCGAACCCTCTCCCGCTGACGCTGGTGGGGCTAACCGCTGAAGTGGCAATAGGAGGCTAGGGATGGGATTCAACAGCACTCTTCTGACTGGCAGCATCCCGTTCGTGAGCGATGACAGCTATGCCCTCGGCAGTCCCATGAACCCAATCGGGTCAGATGGGACGCCCAGCGCTCCAACGAGCCCCGGGTCGAGCCTTATGACAGTGGGCAACCTTTCCATGCTCACCACGATCCTGGGCGGCATCAATAGCGCGATCGGCAGCTACGAGCAGGCGAAGTCCTCGCAGTACCAGATGAAGTCGCAGGCCGTGAACATGCAGTATCAGTCCGACATGGCCGCGATCAACGCCCGGCAGTCTGAGTACCAAGCCGAATCGGACATCAAGGCCGGCCAGTCGCAGATCTTCAACTACACCATGCAGGCGGGTCAGCAGAAATCGGCGGCCGTGGCCAACATGGCGGCGCGCGGTCTGCGGGGTGGCGTGGGGACAACGGCTGACGTGGCCGGAAGCATGGACATCGTCAAAGACGTCAACGTCTACAACATCAACTCCAACGCGGTGCGCGCAGCCTCGGCGGCACGGGTGCAGTCGACCAACTACACCAACCAGGCGAACCTGGACAGCGTCTCGGCCGCCAACATGAACCGCAGCGCAAGCAGCGTCAGCCCGTTTAGTGCCGGCCTCTCAAGCCTGCTCACCAGCGCAAGCAGCGTGGCTTCGCAGTGGAACAACAGCCAGCGCATGAAAATGTACCTGGCGAACGGCGGATATATGCCCGTATCCGTGGGAGGGTTCAACTAATGGCACAGATGCCTGACACTTTCGCGCCCAGCGTGGCGCAGGACCCGAACCCAACGACCGCCCTCACCGCCGGCAACCTGGACCCCATGCGGAATGCTGCGCCTCAACAGCAGCAGCAGATGGGAGAAGCGGCTCTCAAGGTCGGCGACACGGTCAACAACATCGGCGAGCGCATTCAGTACCAGCTCGACGACGCCAAGACCAAGGCGGCTGTGACGCAGTTCCTTCAGCGGTCCATGCAGGTGATTCACGGCGATGGCACGGCCGATAATCCAGGCTACCTGAACACCCGCGGCCAGGGCGCTCTCGACGGGTACGGCGACGCGACGGCCGCACTTGCGAAGATCAAGGCGCAGGGGATGGACGGCCTGGACAACAACTTCCAGAAGATGATGTACAACCGCGTGACCACGCAGCACCTGACGTCGATGGGCGCGGTCATGGCGGATCATCGCTTCCAGCAGGGTACGGCATACGCCACGCAGGCGGCCGATGATCGGGCCACGATGTCCGGGCTGATGGCTTCGAATGCCTGGAAGAGCTGGAACCAGACGGACGCAGACGGCAACCCGACCGGTGACTTCAACACGTTCTCTCAGGTGCGAGACCAGGAGATCCTCGCCGGCCAGAAGCAGAAGGTCGGCACAGACGACCCCACCACGCCGATCAACCAGTACGCTCTGCTTCAGGCGCGCAGCACGACTGCCAAGACCGCACTCGCGCAGATGATCACCGCGCAGGCTCCGGCCGCCGACGTGCAGGGTTTCTTCGATGACATGAAGGCCAAAGGATACATCGACGCCCGCGATGAGGTTGCGATGGCCAGCGCGGTCAAATCCTACGTTGTGCCGAAGAACCTGACCGACGACATGAACCAGGCTTTCACGGATGCCTACCGGAAGAATCACCCACAGGCGGGAACCGGCGCCGAAGGGCCCGACGATTACCAGGGTCCGGTGAAGGGCGCTGGGTTCACCAATTCCCCCTACGACGAAGACGCCGAGGGCGTCCATATCACCGTTCCGCAGGGGCAGCCCGTGCAGGCACCGGGCAGCGGTACGGTTACCGCTGCGGGGAAGAATGATGACGATGTGCCCTTCGTCTCGATTCAGCACTCGGACGGGTCCACGTCGACACTCACCGGCATGTCTACCTTCAACGTGAAGGCTGGCGACACGGTGAAGATGGGCCAGCAGATCGGCACCAGCGGCGATGCGGGAGACCAGAAGAACGCCTCTGTCCTATGGCAGCTTGCCGACAAGAACGGCAACGCCATGGACCCCACGCACGCCGGGCTCCCCGCGGTTCAGACGCAGTCGATCATCGAAGAGAAGGATCTGACGGATGCTATTCAGCTCTTCAGCGATCGCGAGATGAATCCCGACCAGCAACGTGAGGGAACGGGCGAGATGGAAGGCATTGTGCGTCACAACCAAGCCATGGTGGCCAAGAACGCACAGCAGACCTTCCAGGACGCGCAGCAGCAGTTTTACGCGCCCGCAATCAAGAACGGCGGGATACCCAGCGTCTCCAGCATCGACCCGGCTCTCTATCACTCCCTTCCCGCGGAGCAGCAGTACCAGCTCAAAGAGATTGAGGTCGAGCAGCGGCGCCGGCAGGTTACAGAGGCGCGGGAGGATCAGAACGCTCGTCTCGTCGCGCAGACCACCGCGAACTTGCCGAATCAGGTTGGCGCTCAGTTCTGGCTTGCCACACACCCGCTGGCAACCATGGACGACGTGACGTCGCTGGGCAAGTACCTTACCCCTCAGCAACTCATTGAGGCCGCAAGAAGTGTAACGACTCGCGATCCGAAAGAAGCGACCATCGACCACATGCAGATGCAGTCTGCACTGACGCAGGCGGGGCTTCAAAGCCTGTTCAACACGGAAGGACAGCAAGCGCATCAGAAGCTGGCCAGTCAGCAGCGCTACCTGCAAATCCAGACCGATGTCCAGAAGATCTTCAACGATGGGCAGGCGGCGAAGAAAGCCCCGCTCACCGCTGGCGACCGCCAGCAGTTGCTGAACGATTACCTGATCAACAACCAGGTGATGGTTCACCAGCCAGCGTGGTATCAATCGAACAGCAACTACTCGAACGACAAGCCCGTGAACTATGTCAACCTGACGCCTCAGCAGGCGCAGAACGCCTACGTCAACACGGGCGATGGCCAGCCGGGAGTCCCGTTGAGTCACATAACCCCCGACCAGCATGACACCATCGTGGCGGGGTTGCTCAGGGCCGGCCACGCTCCGACGATGGTGAACATAGCGAAGGCGTGGCGCGAAATGGACGGCCACTAAAGGGGAACGATGCCGAAGAAACAACAGTTGCTGTCTCTTGATCAGATTGCTCAGATGACGAGTTTCTCCCCGGATGGAGCACAGAGTGCCGATCCGGGAGAGCAGTCTGTCGATTCTGCCATTCAGCGTGCGTTCGCTCCGCCGTCCAGCGCCGTCCAGAACCTCCAGCAGTCGGTAGCCTACGGCACCACGCAGGATCCGGATGCTTACGCCAAACTGCTCGATCTCCAGAAGCGGACGGGCGTCGCGCCACAGATGGCGCAGAACTACCAGAAGCAGCTCCAGCAAGGGGCCGATGCGAACTCCATCGACTACCCGCAGTTCGTGCAGAACGCACCGCGCACCGCCGGCTGGGCTTCCAACCCGGACAACGCTGCCGTCTCTGGCGTGGACGAGTTGACCCGTCTGGCTCAGATTGAGCAGCAACGGAATGCGGCAAACAGTCCGCTCCAGGCGCAGATTGACGACAGGAATCGTGTCGCGCAGCAGGGCGGAGGCATCATGAGCGAGGTAAGGTCCGCTCTTGCCAACATAGAGGCGGGGTTTTATGGGGCGTTCAAGCCGTTCATCAATGCGGCCGGCGTCGCGGTCCAGAACACGCTGGAGAGCCCGAAGCCTCTTATGGATGCTCTCACGGGCTTAGACCCTGACTGGGACGGGTTGAAGAACATCTGGACGAATCCGCGAATCTTTGCAATCCAGAAGGCCACCGACGCAGTAAGCAACTATTTGGCTGGACAGACCCAGCAGGGGCCACAAGAGCGTCTAGCCACCGGGCAAGCAAACCCTGATTACAAATGGTACGGGCGCGGCCTCCTAAACTCCGTCGAGCAGATTCCTGGCCAACTGGCAGCATTCGCGCTGACTGGCAAGCTTGCCGCAGGGGCTGAAGGAGCGGCGGGAGTCGATGCGGCCGATGCAGAGGGTGTGGCCGGGGCCAAGGGCGCTGGGCTCGAGGCCAAGGCTGTACCCTCAATCCTCGGATCCCAGGCAGCCCAGAATACCTACGCCGACGCGCGCTCCAAAGGCGCTGACCAGCAGACGGCAGTTCTCGCCGCACTCGAGGCGGGGATCACCAACTACGCTCTCATGGGAGAGATGCCTGGGGTGGCACCAGCGTCCAGCCTGCGCGGGGCCGTTGGTCAGTGGGCCGGCCGCAGCGCTGCAATGGGCACCGGGATGGCGGTGTCGGATAATGCCATCGCGAGGAGCTACGATCCCGACCGCGGACTGTTTGAGGGGGTTCCGCAATCAATTGCTACCATGTCGGCATTTGAAGGAGTAGGGGCGATAAGCAACATCGTGGGGCTCGCCAGTGAGTCCAAACTCAGAGAGCGCTCACCTGAGAAGTTCCAAGAGGCGATGCAGGCCATCATGGGGGATGATCCGAGCCTGCGCATTCCGGCCGAGCAGTTTGATGCCTACTTCCAAGGTCAGAAGATGGACCCGGCACTCGTGGCCAATGAGCTTGGATCCACGAACTACAACGAGGCCCACTTGTCTGGTGGGGAAGTCGAGATCCCGACGGCTGATTTCATTTCCAAGCTCGACCCAGAGCACCAGCAGGCCCTGCTCCCTGACGTCATCGACCCCGTGAAGGGTATGAGCATCCGCCAGTACGCGCAGCATATCGCGGAGCTGAATGACTTCATGGCCAACGGCGGCATCGAGAAGATGCAAGCTGATGCCGAAGCGATGGATGCGGAAACGTCGTCGTCGCCAGCATACCTCGAAGTGAAGGAGCAACTTCGGCAGCGGTACGCGGATGCGGGAGAGACGCCGGAAGTGGCCGAGACGCTGGCGACCAAGGACGCGAACGCCTTCAGCAACCTGGCTCGCAGCGCCAACATGAAGCCAAGCGAGTTGCTGGCCCTTTACAACCCCAAGGTGACTGTCGGGGAAGCGCCCGCAAGTGGCGATGCGATGAAGGTGGAAGGAGAATCATCGCCACCTACGGATCCCTTACACCAACAGGTTATCGAGGATATCAGGGGCGTAGTGGAGGCTGCGAAACAGCGCGGGCACGCTCCGCAGAAGGCTACAATCGCTGCCGCCGCCCCCTGGCTGGTTGATGCTGCCAAGGATCAAGGGCTCGATCTGGAGGGATATAACCACGTAATCGACGGATCGGCTGTACGACACGTTGTCAACCGTCACAGCAATGAAAATGTGGAGACTTCTCGCGGACAACTGCCAATCTCAGACACCGACTTCGAGAAGATTCCAGAGGTGATCTCCTCACCGGACCAAGTTGTGTTTGGGACAAAGACGAGGGGTAATCGCGATCAGATTGGTTTCATCAAACGTATGGAGGATGGAACAACTCTTCATATCGAAGAGGTGCGCACAGGCAAAAAAGAGCTTGCTGCCGTATCTATGAGGAAGTATCCCGCCGCGAAGGATTTCGATGCCATCACTGGCACCCTGCCTTCCAACGCCCGGAGCGACGGCGGGGATGTACCAATTATAGTCCGGCACCCGAGTGCCTACAAGGCTGAATCACAGGTCAACCCGGGCGACATCCTGCACCAAGGCGCACCGGCGTCAGATCAACCCCGCGGATGGTTCCGCGTCCTCGATGACGGATCCTACGAGATCGGGCGCACAAAGATCGGCGACCTGAGCACGTTCGTCCATGAACCGGCTCACGCCTACCTGAAGATCCTCGGCGACCTGTCAAAGCGCGAGGGTGCAAGCCAATATCTAAAGACCGATTACCGGAAGGCCCTCGACTTCCTTGGCGCCAAAGACGGCGAACCGCTGACCCGAGAGCAGCAGGAGACCTGGGCGCGCGCCAACGAACAATACCTGCGCGAAGGGAAGGCTCCCAGCGAAGGGTTGATGGGCGTATTCCAGCGTGTCGCCGTCTGGCTGCATTCCATCTACAAGAAAGCTTCCGACCTGGGCGTCGAACTCACGCCTGAGATTCGCGGCGTGTTCGATCGCCTCTATGCATCAGAGGAAGGTGTCAACCGTGCTTCTGAAGAGTCCGGGCCTCACCTCTTCAAGAGCGCTGAGGAAGCCGGCTGGACTGACGAGCAGTTCAAAAAGTACGCGGCCGACAACAATATGAGCGCGGAGCAGGCCAAGGCTTACATCTTCGGCAGACTGAACGAGGCAGCGGTGCGTGACCGCTCGCAGGAATGGCGCGAGGAAGAGCGGAATGTGCGCCAGGGCGTGACCGATACAATCGATGCCCAGCCCGAATACAAGGCGATCCGCTCTCTTCGCAAGGGCGAACTCGAAGACGAAACACCGCTGACGCTGAACAAAGACGAACTGGTGAAGCAGTTTGGCGAAGATCGCGTGCAGGCTCTCCAGAAGTTGCACCCCGGCCTCTATCGCACCGAGGGCGGCACGGACGCGGAGACGGTCGCCGAAATCCATGGATTCGGTTCTGCCGAGGAGATGATGATGGCGCTCGAGTCCACTCCCCGGCGCAGCGCGGCCATTGACGAGGCGACCAAGGCCTACATGACCGCTAAGCATGGCGACATCCGCTACGACGGAACGCTGGACGACCAGGCGCGTCTGGCGCTGGAGAACGACACCCGCTCGAAGTCGCTCTATGCGGAGCTGCAATCGCTCAAAGCTAAGGCGGCCAAAGCGGCCGGCCAGAAGCAGGCGATGCGAGACATTCAGGTTGCGCCCATCGACTCCTACCGCGACGCCGCGCATCAGATGGTCGAGTCGAAGTCCATCTCCGACCTCCAGCCGACGCGCTACCTGGACGCCAGCCGGAAGTACTCCCGCGAAGCGTTCGACGCGGTGCGCCGGGGTAACGCCGAAGCCGCGGCTGACGCCAAGCACAAGGAGCTAATGAATCACTTCCTCTACCGGGAGGCTTCGAAGGCACAGGAGTACGTTGGCAAAGTCGAGGCATACGTCAAGCGATCCACTGCCAAGGCCGCACAGCAAGCGCTTGGCAACGCTGGTGGCGACTACCAGGCGCAGGCCAATAAGCTGATGTTCCGGTACGGGATGGCGAATGAGCCGGCCCAGGCCCCAGAGGGGACGTTGGCCGAGTGGGCAAGCGACCAGTTTGATTCTGGTAAGGAGCCAGCAATCGATCCGGCGATTCTCAATGAGGACCGGTCTGCCAATTACCGCAAGATTCCGCTGAGCGAACTGCGCCAGGTCCACGACGCGCTCAAGAACATCCGGACCTTGGCCTCGCAGGAACTCCGCATGACCGTGCAGGGGCGCCAGGTGGATTTTGCAGAAGCAAAGGCCAACATGATCGCCCGAGCGACTGAATCACTTGGAGAGAAGCCGACGCGCGTCCTGGGCCGCAATGCGACCTTTGGAGAAAAGGCCGCGGACTTCGCGCAGCGCGGTGATGCGTTGCTGATGAGGACTGAACGGCTGGTGGAATGGCTAGACGGCGGCAAGACGGGACCATGGCACGACAATCTCTGGCATCTGGCCGCGGACTCGCAGGGTCAGGAGTACGCGTTGCAGGAAGAGGTGACGAAGAAGATCGGCGACTCCCTGGACGCCATGACCAAAGAGCAGCGCATGAGGATGAACGATAAGGTCACCATCGACGGCATCCCCGAGACGGTCACCCGGCACGACCTGGTGTCCATGGCCCTGAATATGGGGAACGATGGGAACCTTGACCGCCTCGGCAAGACGTTCATGTCCCACGGGTGGGACCCGGCGGCCGTCGAGAAGATCAAAGAAACGCTCACCCGCGAAGAGTGGACCCACGTTCAGAACGTATGGGATATGCTGAAGCCGCTGGGCGAGCGCATGAAGGATCTGGAGCAGCGCCTCACCGGCCTGCCGCCCGTCATGGTGAAGAACGCTCCGTTCGAGGTTAAATTCGCCGACGGCACGGGAATGCAGATGGAAGGCGGCTACTATCCGATCATGATGGACCCGAAGTACTCCAAGCGCGGGGCCGAGGCGGACGCGAGCCAATCTGCTCAGAACATGATGGAGACGGGCTACGGGAGGGCGACAACCTCACGAGGCTACACGAAGGCGCGCACCGGGTTCGGCGGCCCGCTGCTGCTTGACTACGAACAGGTCCTGACCCAACACACCGCGAAATCCATCAAGGACATCACCCACCGCGAATTCATGCTTTCCGCGAGCAAGTTGCTCATGGATCAGGAAGTACGGAACACGCTCAGGGGAACGCTCGGCGCCGGCTACGAAGAGAAGTTCATGCCTTGGCTGCGGACGATCATCAATGACCGCAACGGCAGCGCCGTGCAGGGTCTGGGGGATTTCTCGCGCTGGATGAGGGCGTTGCGCACCAATATGGTCCTGGCAACGATCCCATTCAAGGTAGGCACCTCACTGCTCCAGTGGACGCACGCTCCCCGCATGCTGCTCTCGACCAATGCAGGATCGTTTGCTCAGTCACTGGTGAACTTCATGGCGCACCCCGCCGAGATGACGCAGCAGATCAGGGACCTGTCGCCGAACGAGATGCGGTTCCGCGGCGAGAACCTCGACCGCGATGTGCGCGAAGCTCTCAACGGCCAACCGGGCATTCGTAAGAAGGTGGCACAGGTCGGAAATATCTCAATCAAGTACACCGACCACCTTCTATCGTTCCCCCTGTGGCATTCCGTCTACCAGGATGCGCTGAAGGAGAGTGTCGACCTGCCCGAGAAAGAGGCGCAATATCAGGCGGTGCAGAAGGCAGACAGCGCCGTGCGCCTCGGGCTTGGTTCTGCCTCTCCGAAGGACCTGCCGCCGATCATGCGCAACAACGACCTGACGAAGTTCCTGACCACCTTCCACTCGTTCCACAACGGAATCTACGGGCAGGTACGCGATATTGCCCACCAAGTCAACGGCTTGAGCGATATTCCGAAGATGACCTACGGCCTGGCGCTTGCCGTTGTGGTCCCGTCCCTGGTGGGAGCGATGGTTACAGGCCATGGGCCGAAAGACGACGAGAACAAGGGACTGTGGGCGGCAAAGCGCGCGCTGCTGTTCTCTGCCGACACGATGCCTCTCGTGCGCGACGTAGCTTCCGCGATGGATGGCGATGGGGATGTGAAGTTCAACCCGCTGATGAACGTGCTTTCCAAGGGGACAAAGGCCACGCAGGAGGCCTTTAGCGATAAGGAAAGCAAGGATTGGAGCGGCATCGGGCTCAACTATCTCGAGACCGCAGGCGACCTGTCAGGTATGCCTGGAACCACCCAAGTGATGAAGCCCCTGCATTATCTGCATCAGATGAGCGAGGGTAAGGTGCAAAACCCGAACGCGTGGGACGCGCTGGTGGGAGCGGCGCACAAGTAGGCGTCAGTCATCGCAACAAATGGCGCAAGAGATGCCCGATCCACAGTACGGCTAGGCCCCAAGCGACCACGGCAACCAATGCGAGGGGCCCGTTCTTGAACTTCTCTAGCATCTCGTTCTCCAACCGTCTCCTAGAGCGCCTTTTGAGACACGATCTGGTACTTGGCGGTCTTCTGCCGTCCTTTTGAGTCCGTATACAGAACCTCTACTCGATTGCCCACAATTCTGCCCCGGAGCGTCTGGCCGGCATTGAAACAGAGGGAGCGACCCAACCCACTGTCTATCAAGCCGTATTCAACGTTTCCCTCTGACACGTTCATGACACATCCATCAAAATTCACCACATGGCGCACATAGAACGTTTCGGGATAGCTTACTGGGGACTTGTCAGCTGCTGCAACTCCGAACCCGAAGCACAGCACCATCGCCAGCAGGGTAAAGTTCTTCATGGCTGCCTCCATGCAACTTTGATTCGCGCTCCATCATACCCCAGCCCATGCCCTCCCGCGCAACATCTGGGCTCGGCGCCCCTCCCCACTCCCGTTCTGGTACACATAATCGCCCCGGATGCGGGGTAGCTTCACATTGAGGAACCACGTGATTCTGGCATTCTGGTTTGGCCCACCAACGGCAGTTAAGTTTGGCCCACTTGGGCGGCACTGGCTAGGCTTCATGGATGGAGCGACTGAAGCGTAGCTGGCTGACCAGGAGGGATAAGGTGGAG
>Ga0326727_10000781_pt1 | contig 127300 bp, 119 predicted proteins | sample MB2enrmetagenome_FD_207643 | JGI IMG/M metagenome (GOLD analysis project Ga0326727, IMG submission 207643) | Lab enriched peat soil microbial communities from McLean, Ithaca, NY, United States - MB29MY | ecosystem: Environmental > Terrestrial > Soil > Wetlands > Peat | place: USA: New York...
ATGAAGATCGGCGGCGAATACCGGCTGCGCGACATCGGGATCAGCGAATGGCGCAAGCTGGTCCGTGAGGTACGTCTTGATGCTGATGCGCTGATCGGCCGGATTGCCGCGATGGCCGATCGGCTTCCGGACGAACTGAGCACGGTATGCGCAAGGGCGAGGGGGGAGGGGCTGGATCAGCCCATCATTGAGCGCTTGGCCGCGCGGCTCGCGGCGCGGGCGCGGGCGTGCGGGAAGATGTTGGCAGCAGCCGCTCATTAAGCCGAAGGCGGCGCGTGGGCGCGAGCCGCATAACGATTTCTGCCTTGAACACCCAGGAGGGGGAGAATGTGCCTGGCAATGCGGCCGCGATCCACATAAAGCGTGCTGGCTTTTTTAGGGCGGTTTCGCTTGCCCATAATCAAGCCTTTCTCGGCCGCCGCCATATAGCGGGTGCAGAGGTCCTTCACCGTCATCGATTTTCTCTGGGTGGCGCGCTCCTCGGCGGGGTCGTCGCCTTTGACGACCTCACCCATGGTGGCGATCGCCAGTTTGCGGGCGGTCTCCGCCGTCAGCTTGCCGGGGCGCCCGATGGTCAGGCGGCGCCGTATGCCAACTTTATTCCGGTAATCGACAAAATAGGTCAGCTTGCCGGACGGCAGCACATAGACACCAAACCCCTGCAGGTCGCTACACCAGATGGTATATGGCTTCTCCTGAGGGGCCGCAGCCTCGACGATCGTCTTTGTCAGCTTCGGCAAATCTCTCCCCACGGACAAAAAACTCACCAAATACTCACCATAAAATGGTAAGCGTTAGGCGCTTAGGGCGAATGGTAGCGAAGATTGGCTCCTTTGATAAGTATATTTTTCAATCCGTTATAGTACAATTTCGTGCTCTGGCGTAGAGTAGAGATGACCCAAAGTTAATACTCCGAAGGCAAAGGTCACGCGTTCGAATCGCGTCGGGTCCGCCATTAAAGTCGACAGGCTATGAAGAGTTGCGGCGGCTGGCTAGAGGCGGGTTAAACCAACTTGATACCACCAGCGCCAAAATTAAGCCGTTTTCCGCTTCCATCAGGACTTTATGAGTGCCGAGTTGAGCGCCGGGTTTGTAGAGTATCCATGCCATTGGGCTCTACGCCGTGACCGTTAAAGTCGATGAAACAAAGGGCCAGTCATATGAAGTATTTTTCTCTCCGCAGCCTCAGTGCCGGCTTTGTGATGGCAGCGATGAGCGGCCCTTTTGCCATGGCTCAGCAAGGCCAATACCAGCCCGGCCCTTCTCAGCACGGTTCTGAATCAGGGCAGTATGGCGCACCGCCGCAACATATGGGCACGGGTCCCCGGACGCAGGAGCATGCGGGACCGCAAGCGCCACCGGGTCAGCAAAATTACGGGTATAGCACGCACAAGGCATCTCACGGCGCGCCGAACCATCAGGTATATTCTAGCGGTCGCCAGTGGCATCATGGTGACTATTACCACGGAAACCGCTACGTCGTCAGGGATTGGCAGCATTACCATCTCCGCCAGCCGCCCTATGGTTATGAATGGGTGCAGGATGGTGACCAGTTCGTGTTGATCGCCATTGCCACCGGCATCATTACCGACGTCATCCTCAACGCGATGAACCAGTAGCCTTCGGCGGCCGCGTCGAACTTCATGGCGCGGGGCGCTTCTGTTCGCTCAATGCCGAGTTAGCGGGTGGTGGCGTTGATTGTGAACAAGCACCGAAGCGCGACCCCGGCATGAAACTGTGCAAGCTCTTGATATAATGAACGAAATGGCTCGTTGGCTGGGCTCACGATCGGCGCCTATTCACAAATGTATGGGCGCCCACCCCCAGTAAAATGGTGGCAGTAAGGAATCACGGCATTATGCACAGGCAAAGGGACTTTTTCCGCAGCCTGCACTAAGCCTTGCGCAGCAGGAAAAGCCCCTGCTCGCCAAACAGATTCGCCAGCCGGCGTGAGCGCCGCCACGGCGTGCGCGCGCCCTGCTCATCCGCCGCCAGCCAATCCTCGACGATATAGCCATCCTGTTTGCACAGCGCGAAGAAATCGCTGATCGTGCAGGGATGAATGTTCGGCGTCTCGTACCACATGCGGTTCCAGCCCGCGGTCATCGGCATGCGCCCGGTGGTGAGGAGTTGCAGACGCAGGCTCCAATGCCCGAAATTCGGGAAGCTGACGATGGCATGGGTGCCGATGCGCAGCATCTGGGCCAGCACCTCGCGCGGCTTCTCCACAGCCTGGAGCGTACGCGAGAGGATCACGTAATCAAACGCATTGTCAGGATAAGTGACAAGCTCGGTATCCGCGTCGCCCTGCATCACTGGCACGCCATGCGTCACGGCGCGCTGCACTTCCTCCATGTCCAGCTCGATGCCGCGCGCGTCGCAATTCTTCTCGCGGAACAGATGGTCGATGAGCGTGCCGTCGGCGCAGCCGATATCGAGCACGCGCGAGCCCGGCGCCACCAGCCCGGCAATCAGCTCAAGGTCGACACGGATCTTGCGGGGCGCGCTCATGCCAGCCCCGCATGCTCGGCGCAGCCGGCCAAAAAGCCGCGCAGCGTCTGATGGAAATCCGGCTCGTCGAGCAGGAAGGCGTCATGCCCCTTGTCGGACTGCACCTCGACGAAAGACACATTGGCGGCAACATGGTTGAGCGCGCGGGCAATGGCGCGCGACTGCGCGGTGGGGAACAGCCAGTCCGACGAGAAAGAGACGAGCAGGAAGCGTGTCCTGGCGCCTTTGAAAGCGTCCCCCAGCACGCCGTGATGGTCCGCCGCCAAGTCGAACAGATCCATGGCACGGGTGATTGTGAGGTAGGAATTCGCGTCGAAGCGCTGCACGAAGCTGGAGCCCTGGTATTGCAGATAGCTCTCCACCGCGAACTGGTCGCCGAGCGCGGAGAGCCCCTCGGCATGCTGCAGCTTGCGCCCGAATTTGCGGGTCAGCGCAATCTCGGAGACATAGGTGATATGCGCGGTCATGCGCGCCACGGCCAGGCCGCGCTCGGGGCGTACGCCCTCGCGCCAGTAATGCCCGCCATGAAAGGACGGGTCGGCAGCGATGGCCTGACGGCCGATCTCGTGGAACGCAATGTTCTGCGCCGAGTGGTAGGAGGCAGTGGCGACGGGCACGGCGGCGAACACCGCCTCGGGGTACAGGGTCGCCCAGGCCAGCACCTGCATGCCGCCCATCGAACCGCCAATGACCGCGAACAGCCGGGTAATGCCGAAATGGTTGACGAGCATCTTCTGCGCCCGCACCATGTCCTGGATCGTCACCTGCGGGAAATCCGTGCCCCAGGGGCGGCCTGAGCCGTCCGGGTGGGCGCTGCGCGGGCCGGTGGAGCCCATGCAGCCGCCCAGCACATTGGCGCAGATGACGAAATATTTGTCAGTATCCACCGGTTTGCCGGGGCCAACCAGATATTCCCACCAGCCGGGCTTGCCTGTTTCCGGGTTCCGTTCGGCCACGTACTGGTCGCCAGTAAGGGCATGGCAGATCAGAATGGCATTGCTCTTCTGCGCGTTGAGGGTGCCATAGGTGCGGTAGGCCACGGCGACCGGCGCCAGATGCTGGCCGCAATCCAGCGTCAGACCCTGGGGAAAGGTCACGCTCTGGTGCTGCGTCTCCGGAAAGGCGGGATTCTGGTCCATGTTACAACCTCCGCATATGCTCTGAGCGCCCCCGGCGTGCAACCCTGCGAACCCCCCGATTCCGCAGGGCTGGCTTGGCGGCTCCCGCGCAATTGAGTAACAGAAATAAGCGATGACCCATTCCCTCCCCCAGAATACCCGCCTCGGTGAACTTCGCGCTCAACTGGACGCGCTGGACGACCAGATTCACGACCTACTGATGCAGAGGGCGCGTGTGGTGGAGTCCGTCGCTGCGACTGGCGGCAAGACCGGCACCAAGATCCGCCCGGGGCGCGAGGCGATCATCCTGCGCCGCATGCTGGCCCGCCACACGGGCGCCCTGCCGCGCCAGGCGATCATCCGCTTCTGGCGCGAGCTGTTCGGCGCGGCGCTGATCATCGAGGGCGGGCAGACCATGGCGGTGTGCGAAGGCGAGGGCGGCGAAACCCGCCTGGCCCTGGCGCGCGAGCATTTCGGCCCGCTCACCCCGGTGCGCCGCCACGCCAACCCGGCCCAGACCATGGCCGACCTGACCCGCGAGGGCGGGGCGCAGCTGGCCGTGCTTCCGCCGCTGGCCGAGGATGAGGAGGCGCATGGCGGCTGGTGGCCGCTGCTCACCGGCACCGGGTCGCAGCGGCTTTATGTCATCGCCAAGATCCCGTTCTGGACCAAGCGGGCCGAGGGCCTGCCGCTGGGCGACGCCTATGTGGTGGCCACCGTGCCGCCCGATGCCAGCGGCGACGACCACGGGCTGATCGCCCTGCAATTCAACCCCGACACGTCCCGCGCGCGCATGATGTCACTGGTGAGGGATGCCGGGTTCGAGCCCGGCGCGCTCTGGGTGCGGCGCCTGCCCGGCGATACCCGCCTGCACGCGCTCGTCGAGGTGGCGGGGCTGGTGGAGGATACCGACCCGCGCCTGGCGGCTATCGCCGGGCTGGACGCGCCGCCGGTGGTGATCGGCGGCTTCGCCGTGCCGCTGGGAGAGAACGCATGAACAAGCCCGCCGCGCGCCCGGAAGTGTTTTCGGTTGCCCCCTATGTTGGCGGCGAATCGAAGCTGCCGGGTGTGGCGACGCCGCTGAAGCTCTCCTCCAACGAGGGCGCCTTCGGTCCCCCGCCCGGCGCCATCAAGGCCATGGCCGACGCGGCGGCGAACATGCACCGCTACCCGGACGGCTCATCCGCCGCGCTGCGCCACGAGATCGGCGCGAAATTCGGGCTGGACCCGGCGCGGATCGTCTGCGGCAACGGCTCGGACGAGCTGCTCACCCTGCTCATCCAGTCCTATGGCGGGCCGGGCACCGAGCTGATCATGAGCGAGCATGGATTTTCGATCTACGAGATCGCGGGCAAGCTCGCCGGTTGCACGGTGAAGAAGGCCCCCGAGACCAACCTGACAACCGATGTGGACGCCATGCTGGCGCTCGTCACCCCGGCGACCAGCATGGTCTTCCTCGCCAACCCCAACAACCCCACCGGCACGTTGCTGCCGCAGAGCGAAATGCTGCGCCTGCGCGAGAGCCTGCCCGGCAATGTGCTGCTGGTGATCGACGCCGCGTACTCCGAATATGTCGACCGGCCGGATTACGACGCCGGTGCGGCCCTGGTGGATGCCGGCGAGAACACGGTGATGACCCGCACCTTCTCGAAGATTTTCGGCATGGGCGGGGCGCGGCTGGGCTGGGCCTATGCGCCGCACGCCATTGCCGATGTGCTCAACCGCGTGCGCCCGCCCTTTCCCGTGAACAACTTCGCCGCCGCCGCCGGCATCGCCGCGCTGCGCGAGCCGGGCTGGCTGGAGCGGAGCCGCGCCCACAACACCCAGGCCAAGCGCCGCCTGGCCAAACGGCTGACCCAGAGCGGCCTGACCGTGCATCCCTCGGAGGCGAATTTTATCCTGGTGGATTTCGGCGCCGAGGAACGGGCCATCGCCGCCGATGAGCATCTGCGCTCCCGTGGCATCATCGTGCGCCGGGTGAAATCCTACGGCCTGCCGCAATGCCTACGCATCACCATCGGCACCGACGAAGAGTGCAACCGTGTCGCCGCGGCGCTGACGGAATTCACCCATGGCTGAGCCGCTGTTCCACCGCCTGGTGCTCATCGGCATCGGCCATATCGGCAGCTCCATCGCCCGCGCGCTCAAGCTGGCCCCTGGCACGGTGGAGCGGCTGGTCATCTCTGATACCAGCCCGGCGCATCTCAAGCGGGCGGCAGAGCTGGAGCTGGGCGATGAGTATTTCGCCGACCCGGCGGAGGCCGTGCAGGGCGCGGATGGCGTCATCCTGTGCACGCCGGTCGGCAGTTTCGCCGCCATCTCCCAGGCCATCGCGCCGCATCTGGCCCCGGGTTGCATCCTCTCCGATGTCGGCTCCACCAAGCAGTCGGTGATCCGAGACATCGGCCCGCACGTGCCGCAGGGCGTCAGCTTCGTGCCCGCGCATCCGCTGGCGGGCACCGAGTTCTCCGGGCCGGATGCTGGCCTTGCGGACCTGTTCAAGGGCCGCTGGTGCCTGCTCACCCCGCCCGATGGCACCGATGACGACGCGGTGAAGAAGATCGAGGCGCTATGGGCAGCGCTTGGCGCGCGCACCGCGCGGATGAGTGCCGCGCACCATGACCGCGTCATCGCCATCGTCAGCCATCTGCCGCATCTCATCGCCTTCACCATCTGCGGCACCGCCGACGACCTCGCCGACGAGACTCGCGAAGAAGTGCTGCAATTCGCCGCCTCGGGCTTCCGCGACTTCACGCGCATCGCCGCCTCCGACCCGGTGATGTGGCGCGACATCTTCGTCAACAACAAGGATGCGCTGCTGGAGATGTTCCAGCGCTTCTCCGAAGATGCGCAGAGCATGGCGCGCGCCGTGCGCTGGAACGACACCGGCTATATCGAGGACCGGATCAACCGCAGCCGGAAGATTCGCAAGAGCCTCATCGACATCAAGCAGGCCTAATGCGCGCGGGGCTGGTGGGGCGTCCGCGCGCCCAATTAAATTACAGAAGGAGCATGGCGATGCAGAGCACGGCGGTTATCATCGCGGCGGGTCTGGGCACGCGCATGAAATCGGCGCTGCCCAAGGCTGCGCACAAAATCGCGGGGCGTGAGATGCTGGCACACCTTCTGCGCGCCGCAGAGCAGGTGTTCGAGCGCATCGTCGTCGTCATCGGGCCAGACATGCCGGCGCTGGAAAAGATCGCCGCCCCGCATGAGGTGGTGGTGCAGTGCGAGCGCCTCGGCACGGCGCACGCCACGCGGCAGGCCGAGCGGAGCTTCGGCGAAGGGCCGGTGGCGGTGTTCTATGCCGACAACCCGCTGGTTTCGGTGGAGACCATGCGCGCCTTGCTGGCGCGGCTGAACCAGGGCGATGCCGGGCTGGTGCTGCTGGGCATGACCCCGCCCGACCCGGGCAAATATGGCCGCCTCGTGCTTGAGGACGGCTATGTGGCGCGCATCGTGGAATATGCCGACGCGAACGAGGATGAGCTTGCCATCCACCTTTGCAATGCGGGCGGGATGATCGCGCTAGGTGCCGACATGCGCGATTGGCTGGCCGAGGTGGGCAACGCCAACGCCAAGGGCGAGTATTATCTCACCGACATCGTCGCCATTGCCCGCGATGCGGGTGTGAACGTGGCGGCTTGGGATGCGCCCTATGAGGAATGCATGGGCGTGAACTCCCGTGCCGAGCTGGCACAGGCGGAGGCCGTGTTCCAGGCCCGCGCCCGCGCCGCCGCCATGGCCGCCGGGGTGGGCATGCAGGCGCCGGAGACCGTTTTCCTGGCCGCCGATACCGTGCTGGGTGAGGACGTTTTCATCGGCCCGCATGTCGTATTCGGCCCCGGCGTGGTCGTGGAATCGGGCGTGGAGATCAAGGCGTTCTCGCATCTGGAAGGCTGCGTGGCGCGCGCCGGCGCGATCATCGGCCCCTATGCCCGCCTGCGCCCCGGCGCGGATGTGGGCGAGGGGGCGCATGTCGGCAATTTCGTTGAACTCAAGGCAGCCAAGCTGGGCAAGGGCGCGAAGGCCAACCATCTTACCTACATCGGCGATGCCGAGATCGGCGCGGGCAGCAATATCGGCGCGGGCACCATCACCTGCAATTACGACGGCAAGCACAAGCATCGCACGGTGATCGGCGAGAAGGCTTTCATTGGCTCCAACACCGCGCTGGTGGCCCCGGTACGGGTGGGTAATGGCGCGCTGGTGGGGGCGGGATCCGTGATCACCGACGATGTGCCGGATGGCGCCCTGGCCATCGCCCGTGGCCGGCAGGTGAACAAGCCGCGGTGAAACCGCCGCGCCTCGGCGCCTACATGCCGAGCAGCTTGAACAACCCGGCGCTTGCCGGGATGAGGCTGACGATAGCGCGATGTTCGAGCATGATCAGCCCGAACAGGAACAGCACCACCAGCATGCCCAGGAACACCGGGCTCGTGATACGCAGCTTGGGCGGCGGCGGCGGCTCGGGCTCGACGTCGATCGCCTTGTTGCGGGCGGCGATGACGAGGTCATAAAAACCGCCACGCTCGTCGGTATTGGCGCCGGGGTAGGCACCCAACACCTTGTCCTCGGCAGGTTCACCAGCTGCCTGCGCGGGCTCAGGCTCGGCATGCGCCGTGCGCTCGAACTCCGTCGGGGCATTTTGCTCCATGGCATGGCCGAAGCGCTGCTCGGGGCTCAGCAGGAATTGGTTTGCCGGCTCCGCGGGCTGCCCGGCATCTTCGCTCCGGTCAACCGGCTGGGGTGCTGCCTGGGCAGCGGGCGCTTCAGCCGGGGCGGGAGGTGTCGTCCCCGTCCGTTCAACGGCGGTTTCACCGGGGCCGGCCCTCCATTGGTGTCCGCACTGGACACAGCGCAGCTTTCTTGAGCGCCCGCCAAATACGGCATCGGGCACCTCGTAGGAGGTCGAACAGTTAGGGCAGATTATCTGCATGTCAGAGACAAACATGACAGTTTTGCTCGCACCGTGCAACAACGCCGCGCTGGCGCTTGAAAATATTACCCAAATTCCGCACCAATCTCTTGCCCGGACGCACCCGGACGCGGCAGAAACGGGGCACCGGGGTGTGATCGGTTCAGGTCGAACCGGTCCAGCTCTAACGCGGGCATTGCGGGCAGATGGTCAAATTCGAGGATGTATGGCTGAAGTACCGGCATCCGGCGCGCCAGAGCGATGCCGCGGCAGAGGCCCTGCGCGGCATCAGCTTCGACATCCCCGAAGGCGGATTCCGCTGGCTCACCGGCCCCTCCGGCGCGGGCAAGACCAGCCTGCTCAAGCTCATCTACCTGGCCGAACACCCGGCCAAGGGGCGAATTGAAATCCTTGGCACCGAGGCTGCGAAGATCTCCCGCCGCGATGCTGCCCTGCTGCGCCGGCGCATCGGCGTGGTGTATCAGGATTTCCGGCTGCTGCCGCAGCTCTCCGCCTATGACAACGTAGCCCTGCCGATGCGTCTTGCCCGGCGCAACGAGACGCAGATCCACGCCGATGTTACTGAAATCCTGCGCTGGGTGGGGCTGGAGAACCGGCTGCACGCCCGGCCCGATGAACTCTCCGGCGGCGAGCAGCAGCGCATCGCCACCGCCCGCGCCGTGGTTGCCCGGCCCAAGCTGCTGGTGGCGGACGAGCCAACCGGCAACCTGGACGACGAGCAGGCAGACCGGCTGATGCATCTTATGCTCGCGCTCAATAGGCTCGGCACCACGGTGGTGGTGGCCACGCACAACATGGAGTTGGTGCAGCGCTACCCGGCGCCGCGGCTCACCATCGAGCATGGCAGGCTGACCCATGCGGACTGACCCCCGCCGCCGCGCGGATTATCTCGGCCTGCGCGAGGCGCTGGGCGACATGCTGCTGCCGGTGCTGGTGGCGGCGGTGAGCTTCCTCGCCGCTTTGGCCATGGCTGGCGCGCTGGCCAGCGCCACCCTCGCGGCGCGCTGGCAGGGCGATGCGGCGGCGGAGCTGACTATCCAGGTGCCGCAGCCGCAGGCGCCGGACGCCGCCAACAAGGGCACGCGCCTGGATGCCGTGATGAACGCGCTGAAGGCCATGCCCGAGGTGGCCGACCCGCAGGTGATGAGCGCCCAGAGCGTGAGCGCCCTGATCTCCCCCTGGCTCGGCGCCGATCCGGCCCAGATCGGCCTGCCGCTGCCCGCCGTGATCTCGGCGCGCTGGACCGGCGCCAACCCGCCGGATGCGCTCGGCCCGGCATTGGCCCAGCTCACCCCCGGCACGCTGGTGCAGACGGGCACGCTCTGGGCCTCGCGCGTGGCGGCGCTTACCACCAGCCTGCAGGCCTGCGCCGCCGCTATTCTCGTCATTGTCGCGCTGGTCGCGGCCGCCGTCGTGGCCGTGGCCACGCGCTCAGGTTTGGCGCAACGGCGCGAGACCATCACCCTGGTGCACGCGCTGGGCGCGCTGGATGGCGACATCGCCGAGCGCTTCGCGGCGCGGATCACGTTGCTCGCTCTCGCCGGGTCCGCCGCCGGGGCGGTGCTGGCGCTGCCGGTGCTGGCCTGGCTGGCGGCACTGGCAGCCCCCTTCACGGGCCCGGCGCAAATCGGCGATGTCTTCAACCTGCCGCCCGCGCTCATGTTCGCCCTGCCGGGGCTGCCGGCCGCCGCCGCCGCCATCGGCTGGGGCACCGCCCAGCTCACCGTGCGCGGCTGGCTGCGGAGCCTGACCTGATGCCGCGCCGCCGCCGCCGCAGGCGTTTCTCCACTCCGCGCCTGCTGGCCCAGGCGGTGCTGGGCTTGGCCGCGCTGTGGCTCGCCGGTTTCGTCATGTTCCTTATCGCGGTGTTCACCGCCGAGCCGCCCAACCCCCTCCCGCCAGCGGACGGCATCGTTGCCCTCACCGGCGGCGATAACCGGATCAGCGCAGCGCTTGCGCTGCTGGCCGAACACCAGGCGCCGCTGCTGCTGATCTCCGGTGCCGGGCGCGGGACCTATCTCGGCGATTTCACCGCCGACGACACCGCCGCGATCACCCGCTACGCCAGCGCCATCACCCTCGGCCACATGGCCGGCACCACCCACGGCAACGCGCTCGAAGCCGCCGCGTGGGCCCGGGCGCATGCCATGCGCTCGCTGATCATCGTTACGGCCGACTACCACATGCCCCGGGCCATGCAGGAAATCGGCCACGAACTCCCTGATGTAACGCTGATCCCCGACCCGGTGCGCCCGCCCGCCATGCGCAAGATGGTCAGCCTGCAGACGCTGCGGTTGCTTGCCGGGGAGTATACGAAGTACCTGACGGTGCGCGTCGGGCTTGGCAGGCTCGCCGCGGGACTGCTCAATATGGACTCCTGACTAATAAACATGCGTTTCATCCGTTTCGCCGCCTTCCAGGCCATCATGATCGGCAGTGGCACCGTGCTCAGCCTGTGGGCCGCCTGCATCGGGCAGTTCCTGCCCGGGGGCATCATCCGCGTGGCGCAGCTATGGGGGCGGGTCTGCCTCTGGGGCCTACGCGTCTGCTGCGGCATCACGGTCAAGGCGGAGGGCCTGGAACATTTGCCCGAGGGCGGCGCGGTGATCGCAGCACAGCACCAATCGGCGCTCGACATCCTCATCTGGCTGGCATTGCTGCCGCGTCCGGCCTTCGCCTTCAAGAAGGAGTTGAAGCGAATCCCCATCTTCGGCTGGCTGCTGGAGCCGGCCGGGATGATCCCGGTGGATCGCGGCGGCGGCCGCGCCGCGCTGCGCGAGATGGTGACCGGGGCGAAGCACGCGGCGGAGACCGGGCACCAGTTGGTCATCTTCCCCGAGGGTACTCGCATGGCCCCCGGCGTGCGCGGGCAGCTTCGCCCCGGCATCGCCGCCGTTGCCCAGGCCGTGCCGGTGCCGCTGTTGGCCGCCGCCACGGATTCCGGGCAGCGCTGGGGGCGTAATGCTTTCACCAAGGCCGCCGGCACGGTGCATGTGCGGGTCCTCCCCGCTTTACCGCAGGGGCTCAAGCGCCAGGAACTGCTCCACCGGCTGGAGACGGTCTACTACGGGGCTTAGAGCAATATGTGTTTAGGTTGAACCATCTGGTTCGACCTAAACACATGAAATTGCTCGCTAAAGCATAAAGTTAGAGCGTTCAGCCAAATGCCGAATGCTCTAAGCCACCGCCTCGGCCAGGAAGAACACCCAAGCGAGCAGGGCGGCATCGATCCCCAGGGCGAAGCCCAGGCCGAGATGGTTCGCCACCAGCCCGATCACCACCGGCCCCGCGAGAAACCCGGCATAGCCAAGCCCCATCACCGCAGGCACGGCATGGTGCGCCGCCAATTGCGGCACGCGCGCGGCGGCGCTGAACACCAGCGGCGCGATATTGCCGGTGCCCAGCCCGACCAGCCAGAACCCCAGCACCCCCGCCCAGCCGGAGGGGATGATAATCGCCAGGGTGAAGCCGAGCACGGCCAGGGCACAGCCCAGGCGCATCACCCAGGCCTGGCCGAGCCGCGCGGCCACCGCATCGCCCGAGAGGCGCGCCGCCGCCATGGCCACGGCGAAGGCGGCATAGCCCAGTGTGGCCGAGGCCAGTGGCATGCCGCGCGAGAAATGCAGGAAGATGGTGCTCCAGTCCGTCGCCACGCCTTCGGTCATGAAGCAGGTGAAGCAGCACAGCCCGAGCAGCAGCGTGGCGCGGTTGGGCAGGGCGAAGCGCGGGCCGGTGGCTGGCGGGTCCTCCGCCTTGCCGGCCAGACGCGGGGCTTGCGTGAGCATGAGCAGCATCGCGCAGGCGGCAAAGGCCGCGCAGGCCGCGTTGGAGGCGCCCAGCCGCAGCAGCAGGCTGCTCGCCAGTGCCACGGCCAGCGTACCAAGGCTGTAGCAGGCATGAAAGCCCGACATCTGCAGCCGTCCGCTCAGGCGCTGCACCACCGCGCCCTGGGCGTTGAGCGCGATATCCAGCACGCCGAACATGGTGCCGTAGATGAACAGCAATGCGGTGAACAAGGCGGGCGAGGGCGCCAGGGTGAGCGCAGGCAAAAGCAGGCTGACGGACAGGCCCGCCGCCGCCAGCACGGCGCGGCTGCCCCAGCGCGCCAGGGCCATGCCCGCCAGCGGGACGACCAGCACCCCGCCCAGCCCGCTGACGAACAGAATCAGCCCCAGGCTGCCGTCATCGAGGGCGAAGCGGATCTTGGTGAAGGGGATTGTGATGGCCCAGACAGAGATGCCAACGCCGGCCATGCCGAAGAACAGCCGCATCGCCCATGATCTGCTTGCCATGCCCTCCGGGCTAGCCCGCGGCCCGAGAGGGCGTCAAGCCAGCGCCTCAGATGGTGGCTTTGAGCTTCCTTGCCTCCAGCCCCTGCCAGACGACCAGCACCGGCACGGCGATGACGAAATCGCGTACCCGGCGCAGCAGGGAGAGGGAGAGGGCGACATCGGGCGGGACACCGAAGATGCCGCCCAGCGCGGTGTAGGCGGCCTCCTGGATGCCGGCGCGGCCGGGGATGAAGAAGGCCAGCGCCATGATTGCGTGCAGCATGGCCTCGACGCAGATGGCATCAGCAAAGGAAAGCGGGATGCCCAACGCATGGAAACCGATAAAGGAGGCGGTGGCGGTGCCGAACCAGCAGAACAGATGGAACAGCGCCGAGAGGGCCAGCCGGCCGCGCTCGCCATAGATGATGTCCAGCGCTTCCTGCAGTCTGTCGATATTCGCCGCGGCGCCCTCGCCCGTGGTGCCGGCGATCTTCAGCGCCAGGGCGCGGAAGATTTTCGCCCCCGACCCGCGCTGCGCCAGGATCAGCGCCACCCCCAGCACGACCGCGACGCACAGCCCGATGGCGACCGGCATGACCAGCTCCGAGCCCGGAGCCTTGCGCGAGAAAATGGAGAGACCGATGCCGATGAACACGAGCTGGGCCAGGAACTCGGTGGTGACGTCGCCCAGCGTGGAGGCGATGGCGTCGGCGGTGGAGACGCCGTGCAGGGTAATGACGCGCGCGCCGAGCACGAAGCCGCCCACCTGGGAGAACGGCAGGAACTCGCCCGTGGCGTCACGCACCGCGCGGCCCCAGGTGCACAGCCAATAGCTGCCCCGGTGGCGCGAGCGCAGCAGCATGCGCCAGCACAGCCCCAGCCCGGCCAGGATGCCAAGCTGGGCCAGGATATAGGCACCAAAGCCCGGGAGACTCACCGAGGTGAGCACCCGCAGCACATCCGCCGCGCCAAAATAGATGACCAGGGCGGTGATCACCGCGATACCCGCGAGCGCGAAGCCCGCGGGCAGTAGTTTCAGTTTTTGACTCAAGTCCTTGTTACTTTTTCGGCCTGATGAAGAGGCGCGCGAGGCGTGCCAGGGTTGGGGCGGCGACCGGACGCTTCAAGCGGGGGTCGTAGCCCGCCAGACGCCGCTCGTTCTCGGTCATGCATACATCAATCAGCTTGGCCGGGTCCATCTCACCGGCGATCGACTCCGAGCCGCTGACGGTGAAATTGGCGTCGCCGTCCTCCAACCCGTCCACGTCCTTGGCGAGGCCGAAGCGTTCCCAAACGAGATAGGCATACACCGCCGCCACCTTCAGTTCGAAGTACGGGCGCTTCCACCAAGGCATGGTGGCGCGCTTCCAGGCGATGAAATTGGTGAAGAACAGAATATGCCGTGCCTCCTCCTGCACCACCGGCTCGAAGGTCTCGACCAGCTTCTCGGGGAAGTAGCCGGAGCGGCGGGCCATCTCGAACAGGCCGAAGGCGAAGAAGCTGTCGATGCACTCGGAATAGCCGGTGACCAGGAAACCCCATTCCGCATCGTTCGGCAGGGCGTATTCCTCGTCAGGTTTAATTGGAATGTCATACGCGGCGACGAGGCGGGAGAGCACGTCGCGGTGGCGGCGCTCCTCGCCCGCCATGTGGACCAGCGCATCGCGGAGCGCCTTCTGCTTCACCGTCTGGGCGTAGAACTCGATGCGCGCGCCGGCCTTGTTTTCCGTCTGCACCGCGATGTCCCAGATCGGCAGGGAGGTGATGCGGTTGAGCGCGTCCGGCTCCAGCTTCGGCCAGTCCAGCACCGCGGGCTTGTAGGGGTTGTACGTTTCGTCGAGCAGGGCGGTGAACATTTCGAAATGTTCGTCGCTGCCGGGCCGGACCGTGCCCGGCTTGGAGAAGCTCCAATGTCTGGCGTTGTGATCGGCGGTAGCTACGGCGGAATTGTCCATCATAAACCTCATGGTTGCACCAAAAGCTTCAATGCGTTCTACAGACCCCAGACCGGCGCTGGTATACTGGGTGAGGCGGCGGCGTTGCAAACCTGAGGGGGCTTGGATTTTGGCGCAAGGCGATCTGGTGCTGGTCACGGGGGCGACCGGCTTTGTCGGCGCGGCGGTGGCGCGGGCGCTGCAAGGGGCGGGGTTCAGGATCAGGGTTACCGCGCGGGCGGGGTCTGACCTGCGGAATTTCAAAGGCTTGGCGGCGGAAACCGTGCAGCTCGACCTCAACGACCCGGCGGGATTCGCCCCGGCCCTGGCGGGGTGCCGGTACCTCTTCCATGTCGCGGCGGATTACCGGCTCTGGGTGCCGGACGTCGCGGCCATGCGCAAAGTGAATATCGACGGCACCGTGGCCCTGCTGCGCGCCGCCTCGGCCGCCGGGGTGGAGCGAAGCGTGTACACCAGCTCCGTCGCGGCGCTGGGGCTGACCGCGGACGGCAGCCCTGCCGATGAACGCACCAAGGTGAAGCCGGAGCACCATGTGGGCGCCTACAAGCAGAGCAAATACGACGCCGAGGCCGCCGTGCGCGCGCTCGCGGCGGCGGGGCAGGACATCGTCATCGTCAACCCCTCCACCCCGGTTGGGCCTGGGGATGTGAAGCCAACGCCGACCGGCCAGATGATCCTGGACGCAGCACGGGGCAAGATGCCCGCCTATGTGGATACGGGGCTGAACATCGTGCATGTGGACGACGTGGCGGCGGGGCATCTGCTGGCGCTCGAGAAGGGCCGCACGGGCGAGGCTTATATTCTGGGCGGCGAGGACCTGATGCTGGGCGATCTCCTCACCATGATCGCGCGGCTGACCGGACGCCGCGCGCCCAAGCTGCGCCTGCCGATCGCGCCGCTGATGCCGCTGGCCTGGGCAATGGAGCGCGTCGCCGGGATCACCGGCAAGACGCCGCTGATGACCCCGGACGTGCTGAAGATGGCACGCAAGAAGATGTTCTTCTCCTCCGCCAAGGCGCGGGCCGGGCTGGGCTATGCCCCCCGCCCCGCCGAATCCGCCGTGGCCGATGCTCTCACTTGGTTCAGAATTGAGGGGCTGCTCGCATGATTGTCTTTCTCGCCTTTCTCATCTGGCTCTATCTGTTCTTCCTGCATGGGCGCTTTTGGGAATCCGGCCCCGAGCTGCAGCCGGCGGTGCCGCTGACGCACCCGGATGTGGACATCATCGTGCCCGCGCGCGACGAGGCGGAGACGATCGGGCCGGTCATCGCCTCGCTGGTCAGCCAGGATTACGCCGGGAAGTTCCGCGTCATCCTGGTGGACGACAACTCCACCGACGGCACGGCGGAAAAGGCCGGGACGCATGAGCGGCTGACCATCATCACCGGCAAGCCCAAGGCGCAGGGCTGGTCGGGCAAGCTCTGGGCGCTCTCCCAGGGCGTGGCGGCGAGCACCGCGCCGGTGCTGCTGTTCTGCGACGCGGACATCACCCACGACCCGCGCCATCTCGCCACCCTGGTCTCGCGTCTGCAGGCGCCGAAGGTGGACATGGTCTCCGAGATGGTGCGGCTGAACTGCACATCCTGGCCGGAGCGGTTCCTGATCCCGGCCTTCGTGTATTTCTTCCAAATGCTCTACCCCTTCGCGAAGGCGAACGACCCCGCCTCCCGCGTGGCCGCGGCGGCGGGCGGCACCGTGCTGATCCGGCGCGAGGCGCTGGAGCGAATCGGCGGGCTGGAGAAGATAATGGGCGCGCTGATCGACGACTGCACCCTGGCGCGCGAGGTGAAGCGCTTTGGTCCGATCTATATCGGCCATTCGGGGCTGGCGACATCTATTCGGCCGTATCCGCAAATGCGCGATATCTGGAACATGATCGCCCGCACCGCCTTCACCCAGCTCAACTATTCGGCGCTCTGGCTGGCTGGGACCATCATCGGCCTCGCACTCGTCTGGCTGGTGGCGCCATACGAGATCCTGTTCGGCGGGCTGGGATGGCGGTTCTTTCTCGGGCTCGCCACGTTCGGTCTGGCCGGCTTGAGCTACCTGCCCACGCTACAACGCTACAAGCAGTCCAGTTATTTCGCCCTGGCGCTGCCGGGCATCGCCCTGTTCTACATGGCCGCGACCATCGCCTCCGCCGTGAACTACTGGCGCGGCGCCGGGGCGCAGTGGAAGAGCCGCGCCTACGGAGGGGAAGCCAAGTGATCGCCAACGACAACGCCGTGCCGCTGCCGAAGCCTGCCGCCGGGGTGGAAGCCTGGTCCGGCAAGGACAAGGGGGATGAGAACTTCCCCGTCGGTTCGCTGCTGATCTCCAAGGCGCTGCGCCCGCATATCCACGCCTATTACAGCTTCGCCCGCAATGCCGACGACATCGCCGACAGCGGCACCCTCACGGCGGTGGAGAAGATCGCCCGGCTGGATGCAATGGAGGCGGTGTTGACCGGCGCGCGCGAGGATGGCAGCCCGAGCGCCTTGCGGCTGCGCGACAGCCTGGCGCAAACCGGCGTGAGCGACATCCACGCCCGCGAGTTGCTGATCGCCTTCCGCCAGGACGCGACCAAAACCCGTTACGCCAGCTGGGACGAGCTGATGCAGTATTGCCGCTATTCCGCGGCGCCGGTGGGCCGCTACGTGCTCGCCCTGCACGGCGAGAGCGAGGCGACTTGGCCGTCTTCGGACGCGCTCTGCGCCAGCTTGCAGGTACTCAACCACATGCAGGATTGCGCGAAGGATCTGCGCGACCTGGACCGTTGCTACATCCCGCAGGACTGGCTGGCCGAAACGGGACTTGCCACCGATGCCATCGCCCATGGCGAGACCGTGCCGGATCTTCGCACGGTGTTCGACCGCATGCTCGACCTGACGGACAAGCTCAACGAGCAGGCGGCGGAAGTGCCGCGCCTCGTGAAGTCCCGCCGCCTGCGCGTGGAAACCGCGGTGATCGCCGGACTGGCTCAGCGCCTGACCACGCTGCTGCGCTCGGGCGATCCGCTGGCGACAAGGGTAAAGCTCTCGAAACTCGATTTTTTTGCCGCCACCCTGGCGGGGCTGAGGTACGCCGCGTGAACGCAGAGGATACCGCCTATGTCACGGAGCTGGTGAAGCGCTCCGGCACGTCCTTCTACCACGGCATGAAAATCCTGCCGCCGGAACGGCGCGACGCGATGTACGCGATCTATGCCTTCTGCCGCGTGGTGGATGACATCGCCGACGAGGAAGGCCGGGATTTCGCCGCCAAGCAGCGCGAGCTGAACGAATGGCGCGAGCGGATCGCAGCGCTGTACCGGGGCGACGCCGACCAGCCGATCACCCGGGCGCTGCTGGAGGCGGTGCGCGAATACACCCTGCGCGCCGAGGATTTTCTCGCCATCATCGACGGCATGGAGATGGATGCGGGCGAGCCGATCATCGCCCCCAGCCTCGCCGAGCTGGATTTGTACTGCGACCGCGTGGCCTCCGCCGTGGGCCGCCTCTCCGTGCGCGTGTTCGGCGATGCCTCGGCGGACGCCGACGAGGTTGCCCATGCGCTGGGTCGCGGCCTGCAACTTACGAATATTCTGCGTGATGTCCCGGAAGACGCGGAGCGCGGCCGGCTCTATTTGCCGCGCGAGTTGCTGAACGATGCGGGCGTGCCGCTGGACCCCCGGGTGGTTCTCGGATCTCCCGCATTGCCGCAGGCATGCGCCGAACTCGCCAATATGGCCGAAGGGTATTTTGCCGCCGCGGACGCCGCAATGAGCCGCTGCAACGACCGGGCCATGCGTCCGGCCCGCCTGATGGAGGAGAGCTACCGTCCGCTACTAGCAATTTTGCGCCGTCGCGGCTTTGATTATTCTGGACAGCGCATTACAGTACCGAAATGGCGCAAGCTAATGATGGCGATACGCCTGCTGCTGGCATGAAAGGGAGGCCATGAGCGTCCACATTATCGGTGCCGGGCTCGCCGGCCTTGCTGCGGCTTGCCAGCTCACGGAGCTGGGGCATCACGTCGTTGTGTTCGAAGCAGCCCCCCAGGCGGGCGGGCGGGCGCGCTCCTATTTCGACAAGCAGCTTGGCTGCCGCATCGACAACGGCAACCACCTGCTGCTCTCCGGCAATATCTCCGCCCTCTCCTATCTGCACCGCATCGGCGCGCGGCGCTCGCTGGTTGGCCCGGCCGAACCGATCTTCCCGTTCCGGGATGTGAAGACCGGCGAGGCTTGGACGCTGCGGCTGAACAAGGGCGGCTTCCCCTGGTGGGTGTTCTCCCCTTCGCGGCGCGTACCGGGCACCAGGCTGCACCAGTATCTGGCGCTGCTGAAGCTCCGCCGCGCCACGCGGTCTGACAGCGTAGCCTCGATGCTCGGCAATTCCGGCCAGCTCTATGAGCGGCTGCTGAAGCCGCTGGCCATCTCCGCGCTCAACACCATGCCGTACGAGGCCGCGGCGCAGCCTTTGGGGGCCGTGCTGGCCGAGACCATCGACCGCGGCGGCTACGCCACGCTGCCGCGCTGGGCCCGGCTTGGATTGTCGGAGACCTTCATCGACCCGGCGCTGGAATGGCTGCGCAAGCACGGCGCGGATATCCGCATGGGTGAGCGGGTGACGGAATTGCAGCAGGGCCAGGCCACGGTGGTCGCGGTACCGCCCTGGGTCGCCGCCGAGCTGGTGCCCGGCCTGACCGTGCCGACCGAGTACGAATCCATCTGCAACCTGCATTTCCGCGCGCAGATGGACCCAGGCGAGGCTGGGTTCTGGGGCCTGACCGGCGGCCTGAGCGAATGGGTGTTCGCGCGCCGGGACGTGATCTCCGTGACCATCTCCGCCGCCAACCGCTACATGGACATGGACCAGGAGCAGATCGCGGAGCGGGTGTGGGGCGAACTGGCCAAGACCTTCAAGCTGGACCGCACCGTGCCGCCGCACCGCGTGCTGTGGGAGAAGCGTGCCACCATCCTTGCCACGCCGGAGCAGTTGGCGCTCCGCCCGGGCACGCGCACGGCGAACCCCAGCGTGGTGCTCGCAGGGGACTGGACCGACACCGGCCTGCCGGCGACGATCGAGGGCGCGATCCGCTCCGGCAACGCCGCGGCCATGGCGCTGGTCCACCAACCCTAGCCTCCCAGGGGAGGGTTGCGCATCCGCCCCTGGCAAAATGTCAGAAAATTTGTCACATGCGGGGCATGAACGCCATTCTCGACACCGCGATTGAACGCGCCCGCGCCTCGCTCGCTTCTGAACAGCGAGCTGACGGGCATTTGTGCTATGAGCTTGAGGCTGACGCCACGATCCCGGCCGAATACGTGCTGCTGGAGCATTACCTCGGCCAGATTGACGAGCCGCTCCAGCAGAAGATCGGCAACTACCTGCGCCGCATCCAGGCTGACCATGACACCAACCCGGGCGGCTGGCCGCTCTTCCATGGCGGCAAGTTCGATCTTTCTGCCTCGGTGAAAGCCTATTACGCGCTGAAGATAATCGGCGACTCGCCGGACGCGCCGCATATGGCAAAGGCGCGCAAGGCCATATTGGCCCATGGCGGGGCGGAGCGGGCCAACGTGTTCACGCGCATCCAGCTCGCGCTGTTTGGCGCGGCACCCTGGGAGGCCTGCCCGGTGGTGCCTATCGAGCTGATGCTGATGCCGGGCTGGTTTCCCATCAACATGCGCAAGGTCTCGTACTGGTCGCGCACAGTGATGACGCCGCTGATGTACCTGGCGGCGAAGAAGCCGGTGGCGCGCAACCCGCGCAAGGTGTTCGTGGACGAGCTGTTCACCCGCCCGCAGGCGGAGATAAAAGACTGGATCCGCGGCCCGTACAAGTCTTGGCTCGGCCGGCCCTTCAAGGTGCTGGACAGCGCGCTGCGCGTGGCTGAGCCCTATTTCCCGCACCATTACCGCGAGAAGGCGATCGACAAGGCGATCGCCTGGACCATCGAGCGCCTGAACGGCGAGGACGGGCTGGGCGCCATCTACCCGGCCATGGCCAATTCCGCGATGATGTTCGACCATCTGGGTGACAAGAAACATTTTGAAATCGCCATGGGCTCGGTGAAGAAGCTGCTCGTCATCAAGGAGGACGAAGCCTATTGCCAGCCCTGCCTCTCCCCGGTGTGGGACACGGCTTTGGCCGGGCACGCGCTGATCGAGTCTGGCGCCGCAGATGCCGCCGCCGCCGCCTGCGACTGGTTGATCCCGCGCCAGATCCTGGACGTTGTGGGCGACTGGGCCGACAACACCCCGGGCACGCGGCCAGGCGGCTGGGCATTCCAGTACAATAACGCCTATTACCCGGACGTGGACGACACCGCCGTGGCCGCCATGCTGCTGCACCGGACGGGGGACGCGAAATATGCCGAATCCATCTCCCGCGCGCGGGAATGGATCATCGGCATGCAGTCAACGAACGGCGCCTGGGGCGCGTTCGACATCAATAACGACCGGCAATATCTCAACCACATCCCCTTCGCGGACCATGGCGCGCTGCTCGACCCGCCGACCGAGGATGTCACCGCCCGCTGTATTTCGTTCCTGGCGCAGCTAGGGTACCCGGAGGATCGGCCAGCCATTGAACGAGGAATTGCGTATCTACGCGAGACGCAGTGCCCGGATGGCTCCTGGTTCGGCCGCTGGGGCACCAATTACATCTACGGCACATGGTCCGTGCTCTGCGCACTGAACGCCGCCGGGGTGGCGTATGATGACCCGATGATCACCCGCGCCACCGCCTGGCTGGTCTCTAAGCAGCGCCTGGATGGCGGCTGGGGCGAGGATTGCGAGAGCTACGGTGATGCGCCGCCCGGCGAGTTCCACGGCTACGCGGCGCAGAGCCTGCCGAGCCAGACAGCATGGGCGGTAATCGGGCTGATGGCGGCGGGCATGGCCGACCACGATTCCGTGCGCCGGGGCATCGCCTTCCTGCAGGGAACGCAGGACGAACAGGGCAGCTGGACCGAGAAAGCCTACAACGCCGTCGGTTTCCCGCGCGTGTTCTATCTGAGATACCACGGCTATCCGCGCTTCTTCCCGCTGCTGGCGCTCAGCCGGTACAAAAAACTGATCGCGTCGAACGACCGCAAAGTGGCGTTCGGGTTCTGACCCAACGAAAAAAGGCCCCTCCGAGAGGGGCCTTTTTCATGTCGGCGATGGTGCCGGGATCAGCTCTTCCGGCTAACCGTGAAGCGGGCCAGGGCCTGGAGCAGTTCCGCCTTCTTGCCGAAGCTTTCCAGATGCCCGGCGGCCTGCTCGGCCATAAGCTCGGCCTGGGCCTTGGCGCGCTCCAGCCCAAGGATGGAGACCATGGTGGCCTTGCCCTGGGCGAGGTCCTTGCCAGCGGTCTTACCCAGCGTGGCGGCGTCGGCGATTTCGTCCAGCACGTCGTCATAGATCTGGAATGCACCGCCCAGTTCGCGGCCATAGGCGGCGATGAAGTGGCGCTGCGTGGAGCTGGCGCGGCCGAGTATGGCCCCGGCCTCGGCGGCGAACTGGATCAGCCGGCCGGTCTTGAGCGCCTGGAGCCGGGTGATCTCGGCGCCGCTGAGCTGCTTGCCCTCGGATTCCATGTCGATCATCTGCCCGCCGACCATGCCGCGCATGCCGCTCGCCGCCGCCAACGCCAGCACCAGTTCGCAGCGGGCCTCGGCATCGGCATGGGTGTCGGGCTCGGCCAGCACCTCGAAGGCGCGGGTCTGCAGCGCGTCCCCGGCCAGGATGGCGGTGGCTTCGTCGTACTTCTTATGGCAGCTCGGCTGGCCGCGGCGCAGATCGTCATCGTCCATCGCCGGAAGGTCGTCATGCACCAGGGAGTAGGCGTGCAGCATCTCCACCGAAGCGGCGACGCGGGCGGCGCAGGTCTTGTTCACCGAGAACAGCTTGGCCACTTCCATCACCAGGAAGGCGCGCAGCCGCTTACCGCCATTCAGCACGGCATAGCGCATCGCCTCGATCAGCTTGGCCTCGGCGGTTTCCGGCACGGGCAGCAGCGCGTCGAGTTGTGCCTCCACCAGGCGGGCGGTTTCGGCCATGGCCTCGGCCAGGGCGTCCGTTTGGTGCATATGCGCCATGGATCAGTCCTCGTTCTTAAGGGTCAGCGAACCATCGGCGCGGGCCACGATGGCCTGCACGCGGGCCTCGGCCTGCGCCAGCTTTTCCTCGCAATGCTTCTTCAACGCCGCGCCGCGCTCATAGGCGGCGATGGCATCCTCCAGCTTCTGCTGGCCGGATTCCAACCCGCGCACGATGGCTTCCAGCGCGGCCAGGGCATCCTCGAACGACATTGCGGCAATGTCAGATTTCTGCGTCATGGTGCCTCACGTACAAGGCCAGCGGGAAAATCACAACCGCATCAGCGCGCGCACATGTGCAGCCGTGCTCTGCGCCAAAGCGTTGAGGTCGTAGCCGCCTTCGAGCAGCGAGACGACGCGCCCGGGGCAGCAGGCATCGGCGACTTCCAGCAATGCGCTTGTCACCCAGGCGAAATCCGCCTCGCGCAGGCGCAGCTGGGCCATCGGGTCGGCGGCGTGGGCGTCGAACCCGGCGGAGATGATCAGCAGTTCCGGGGCGAAGGCGGAAAGGCGCGGAATGATCTGCGACTCCCACGCGGCGCGGAACATCTCGCCCGTGGCACCGGGCATCAGCGGCACGTTGACGACATTGTTGGCCACGCCGTGCTCGGAGGGTTTGCCGGTTCCGGGGAAGATCGCCGACTGATGCGTGGAGCCGTAGAACAGCCCCGGGTCCTGGCTGAATATCTGCTGCGTGCCGTTGCCATGATGCACGTCGAAATCCGCTACCGCGACGCGGGTGATGCCCCAGCGCGCCCGCGCGTGCATCGCGGCGATGGCGGCGTTGTTGAAGAAGCAGAAGCCCATGGCGCGGTCGGGCTCGGCATGGTGGCCGGGCGGACGCATGGCGACGAAGGCTGCGTCCGCCCAGCCTTCGAACACCGCATCCACCGCCGCGCAGGCGCCGCCGGCCGAGCGCAAGGCAGCCTCCAGCGTGCCGGGGCCGTACACCGTGTCCCCATCGATCGCCGTTTCCTTGTCCCGCGGCATGGCGAAGATCGCGTCCACGTAATCCTGGTCGTGTACCGCCGTGAGCTGGGCGGTGGTGGCCTGCGGCGCCGTCTCGCGCAGCAGGGAGGCGAATTCCGGCGCCTCCAGCACGCGCAATACGGCGCGGATGCGTTCGGGGCACTCAGGGTGATCAGGCCAGGTATCATGCGCCAGGGCGGAAGGGTGGGTGAACAGGGCCACGCTCACGGCGTCTCTCCCCGCTTCACGGAAAAACTGAACACGCCCCGGCTCTCGCTGGCGGCGATCAGCGCATGGCCAGAGGCCAGGCAGAAATCCCGGAAATCCGCCACCGCGTCGGGGTCCGTGGTGAGCACGCGGAGCTTTTCCCCCGGTTCCATCCCGCGCAGTGCCTTGGCGGCGCGCAGAACAGGGATTGGCGATTTTTGATATTGTGCATCGATGAGACGTTCACCCATGACAACAAACATGCGCCCGGACGGGGGCTTGAGCAAGGCGCGAAAGTGCGGGAACAAGCGCATATGAGCTATCGCATCGGCATTGATCTCGGCGGCACGAAAACGGAAATCCTCCTGCTCGGCCCGGAAGGGAACGAAATACTGCGCCGCCGCGCGCCAACGCCCTCCGGCTATGCGGCGGCGCTGGAGATGATAACAGGGCTGGTGCGCGAGGCCGAGGCCGAGACCGGGGTGCGCGCCACGGTTGGCGTGGGCATACCGGGCTGCATTTCCCCCGCCACCGCGTTGGTGAAAAACGCCAACTCCAACGCGCTCAACGGCCATCCGTTCGACAAGGACCTGAGCGCGCTGCTGGGCCGCGAGGTTCGCGTGGCCAACGACGCCAACTGCTTCGCCCTTTCCGAGGCCACCGACGGCGCGGCCGCCGGGTGCGGCGTCGTGTTTGGCGTCATCATCGGCACGGGCTGCGGTGGGGGAATCGTGGTGAACGGCAGGCTGCTGGAGGGCAGGCACCGGCTGGCCGGGGAGTTCGGCCACACCCCGCTGCCCTGGCCGCGCCTGGAGGAAATGCCGCTGCGCCGCTGCTGGTGCGGGCAGGAAGGTTGCCTGGAGCTATACCTCGCCGGGCCGGCTTTGGCCTTTGAGTGCGACGGCCCCGGCGCGCGTGACGCCACCACCATTCCCGCCCGCGCCGCGGCGGGCGACGCCAGGGCGCAGGCCGCGCTGGAGATCCATGCCGACCGCCTGGCCCGGGGGCTGGCGAGCATCACCAATGTGCTGGACCCGGATGCCATCGTGCTCGGCGGCGGGCTTTCCAACCTGCCGCATCTGTACGAGGTGCTGCCAGGGCTGATGCGCCCTTATATCTTCTCCGACGCCTTCAGCCCCAACATCGTCCGCGCCAAACACGGCGATTCCTCGGGCGTGCGCGGCGCGGCCTGGCTCTGGCCGGCGGAATAATGCGGCGGATACGAAAAAGGCCGGGAGCGGATGCCCCCGGCCTTATCGCGCGATCGCGGCTTACTTCGCGTTCTTGTCGGCGGCCTGGAGATCAGCCGCCTGGGCGAGGATGCGGTCCTCAAGCCCGCTGGCGACGGAGGGATCCGCCGGGCTGTCCACCCACTGGCCGTCCTGGCTGACCTGATGGAACACGCTCACCTGGATGGCGCTGGCCGTGAGTTGGCGGCTCAAGATATAGGCGTTGACCTTGAAACGCTCGCCCGGCGAGGCGGGCGGGGTGTACCAGTCGGTAATGATGACGCCGCCGAACGGATCCGCCGAGACCAGCGGCATGAAGGCAAGCGTGCTGAGCGTGGCGCGCCAGAGATAGGCGTTCACCTGGATTTGGCCGCCGCCGCCATTGTTGCCGGCAGTGCCCTTGCCCAGGGTGAGCAGGGGGGTGCTGTTTGACATGGTTTGGCCCGCAGGCAGGCCCTGGTTTTCCGGATTGTTATATACCGGCTCGCTGGTTTTGACTCCGCTGCATGCGCTCAACGCCAAAGTTCCCAACAGCAACCCGGCGGGCACGGCCGGTTTTCCAAGAATCCGCAAATCAGCTCTCCAAAACCCTAAATCTGCAAGTTCTTTAGCCTTGGCGCCTAGTTCCGCCAAGGGTCGGGCGGGGGCGCACATAAAAAAGGGTGGCGGTTGCCCGCCACCCTCTTGCGCTACGTAACCAGAGTTACGCGATTACCACTTCAGCGTGGAACCAACGCTCACCAGCTGCATCTGGGAGTTGTCCTTGTTCAGGAAGTTGGTGTTACCCGCCTGCTGCGAGTGACCATACATGTACTGCACGTACAGGCTCATGTCCTTGCCAACCACGTAGTTGCCACCAACGGAAGCGCCGTATTCGGACAGGGTGCGGGCTTCGCCCTTCTTGCCGGCATACTGGTTACCAGCGCTCTGGCCGTCGAAGAAGCTGGCACCGAGCACGTACGGGCCAACCACATAGTTGCCGCCGACGATGTAGGACAGCGCGTTACGCGTGCCGACCGGCTTCGGCGCGTAGCCGTCCAGGGTCTGGCCCCACTTGACGTTGGCGCCGAGGGTAATGGCGTCGCCATCGATGAACAGGCCCTTATACGTGGTCTGCGCACCAAACTGCATAACCTGCAGCTGGTCGAGGTTGTAGGCCGCATTGGCGCCGGCGATGCTGCCGGTATAGCGGATCGGGCTGCCATCGAGGAAGCCGACAGACATCTTGGAGTTGAAGCCGAAAGCCTTCAGCGCGTACTGGCCAGCCACGTCGAACGTGTTCTGACGCTCCTTCGCGTTGGTCGAGGTGTAGCCGGTGCCGATCGAGCTGATGGAAGCGCAGGTGGCGCCAGCGACGGAGCAGGTCGCATAGCCTTCCTTGAGGCCGTTGCTGTTCGGCTCATAAGAGGCCATGGCGGAGAACTTGCCGCCCAGGTAAGGCTCGGCGAGCGACGGGGAGATCAGCACAACCTTATCGGTGGTGTAGAGCGCGCCCTGGTCGGCATAGATGAACTCGCCGGGGATCGCCTTGGTGGGCACGACGTACAGCGAGGTGGAGTCCGTGCTGGCGAACTGGGCGCCGTCACCGAACTGCTCGATCACGCCGGTCTGCAGCAGGGTGAAGGCGCCGTCGGTCTGGCCGTAACGGACATAGCCGTAATCCTCGGTGCCGACATAGCCATAGGCGCGGCGGACGTACAGGCTGCCAGTGCCGGCCGTCGAGTTGGAGGTGCTGGTCGCGCCCTTGCCGGCGTCGGAGAAGGTGACGCGCGTTTCGACCTTGGCGCCGTACTCGATGCCGTTGACGGTCATGGCGTCGAAGCCCGGGTACAGGCGGAATTCACCGTTGGTGGTGATCGGGTTCAGCTTCGCGGTGGAGCCGGCGGTCGTCACGGTGTTGTAGCTGGAGTTGACGTCGTCCAGGCCGAACTGGAAGTAGCCATTCATATGGACCACGATGGTGGCGGGCGCGACGGGCTGGACCGGCTGGGCGTTGGCGGCGCCGCCAGCGGCGAGCAGCGCGCTCATCGAGGCCACAGAGGCCAGAAGTACTTTGCGCATGAAATTCATCTCCTCGTTCACCGAATAATATCGGTGGAATTGATCGCGTAAGAGCCTGGTGGCCCCTGAAACTCAGACCGCACCGCCAACAGGCCGGCGCGCTCCGGCCGCCTTAAAAACGCATCCCCATCATCGCGCAATGAGCAAATAGGGTGGATTGGTAAATCCGAAACCACTGTGGCATGAGCGCCACATGTATATTGCATTAATGTTAAATATTTCTGCGGAAAATCAGCGAAAATCAAACGTCTATGACAACTTTATGACAACCATCAACACTATTTCAAGACCAATTCAAGGGGTTTATCAAAGGCCTTGGCGGGCGGGTTTTCTACGTCTTTCAGCTCGTCGGAAAGCAACGCGTCGATTGCACCAGCTCCGGCACAATCGCGCCCCAGCGCACGGATGTTCGCACCGCTAATTCCCCCCAGAGCAAATCCCCTTATCAGGTGGATGTAACGGGCCAAGCGCCGCCAGCCGAGCGGGCCGAGCACGGCCGCGCCCGGGTGGCTGGCCGTCGCAAAAACCGGCGAGATGAACGCGGCGGCCACCTTGACACGGCGGGCCCGCACCGCCTGCGCGGCATTATGGACCGAGGCGGTGCGCAGCGGCGGCGGTTTGACCCATCCGGCCTGCCGCCCGCCGCGCAGGTGCAGCCCAGCCCCGAGTGCCGCAGCCAGCCGCGCATCCCCCGCCACCACCAGCGCCAGCCGCCGCGCGCGGCACAAGCGCGCCACCTGCTTGCCCAGGGCCATGCGGTCAGGCGCGTCATCATGCCGGAAAACGACGCCGCACAGACCCGGCGGCAGGTTGGCGATCGCGCCCAGAGGGTCCGGCGCGCGGGCGGAATCGGTGAAGAACCACAGCGGCGGCAGATCGCGGCGCTTTACCGCGCGGGCCCAGGCGATTAACCGTGTATCCATGACCGACCCTAGCGCGATTGCCGCCAATCTTGGAACCGTGCGCGCCCATATCGCCGCCGCAGCCCGCGCTGCCGGGCGCGATCCCTCGGAGATCACGCTGATCGCGGTGAGCAAGACCCACCCGAAGGATGCCGTGCTGGCCGCGATGGCCGCCGGGCAGGCCGTGTTCGGCGAGAACCGGGTGCAGGAGGCGGAAGAGAAATTCCCCATCCCCGGCGCCAGGCTGCATATCATCGGCGGGTTGCAGACCAACAAGGCAGCGCATGCCGTGCGCATCGCCGATTCAATCGACAGCCTGGACCGCGTGAAGCTGGCGGACGCCATCGACCACGCCGCCCAGGCCGAGGGCCGGCTGCCAGAGTTGCTGGTGCAGGTGAATATCGGCGATGAGCCGCAGAAATCCGGCGTGCCGACGGCCCAGGCCGATGCCTTCATCCGCGCCATGCGTGCGCGCTTCGGGGAGAAGCTCGCCGGGCTGATGTGCATTCCCCCGGTGGAAGCCGACCCGCTGCCTTATTTCAAGTGCCTGGCCGCGATGGCCGATGCGCACGGGTTGAAGGTGCGCTCCATGGGCATGTCGGCGGATTACGAAGCCGCCATTGCCGCCGGGGCCACGCATATCCGCGTCGGCACCGCGATCTTCGGCGTGCGGGAAGCGCCTGTTCAGCAAGCGGGCCATTAATTCTTACGCGCGAACCGGAATCTTGCGATTCCGGGCTGGGCGCGGCGGTGGTTTCGGGGTATCTGCCTGACCTTGAATTCTTCCGGTTTTGGAGATGATCCCCCGGTGATCAGATTATCGGTCCCGTTCCGCCAGGCATTGTCCCGCCTCAGCTTCCCCGTGATGCTGGCCCTTTCGCTCGGCGTGGTGCTGATCGGCCGCGCGGACACGAATTTCTCCGACCTGGTGCGCGCCGGGCTGGATGACCTGCTCGCGCCGCTTTACATGGCGGTCTCCGGCCCGATCCAGGCGGCCGAGCACGGCACCGGGGCGATCGGGCATCTGTTCTCCCTGAGCGAGGAAAATGCGCAGCTGCGCGAGCAGAACGCTGAACTGCTGCAATGGCAGGAAGTGGCGATGGCGCTTCAGGCGCAGAACAACGCGCTGAAGGCGTCGCTGAACTACGTGCCCTCGCCCGCGCCGCAATTCTCCACCGGCGAGGTGGCCGCCGATCTGGGCGGGGTGTATGCGCGCTCTGTGCTGGTGCTGGTGCCGCCCGCGAACGGCGACGCGCAGAGCCTGGTGGGCGCCGTGGCTATGGATGGCCGCGGCGTGGCCGGGCGGGTGGTGGAGGCTGGCGGGCGCTCGGCCCGGGTCCTGCTCATCACCGACATCAATAGCCGCATTCCCGTGGCGCTCGGGGCCGACGGCGCCCCGGCGCTAATGGCCGGAAACAACGGGCCGGACCCGTCGCTGCTGTACTGGTCCCCCGGCCGCCCGCCCGCTGAAGGCGCGATGGTGCTCACCTCCGCGCAGGGCGGGGCGTTCCCGCCCGGGCTCCCGGTGGGCGTGGTGCATTACGACGCGCAGAACAACCCGGTGGTGCTGCCGCTCGCAAACCTCGACTCGCTGCGCCTGCTGCGCCTGTTCAGCTACCCAGACAATCTGCCCGAGCTGACGCCAATTCCGCACACCAAGCCGGAAACCAGGCCGGCCGCGAAGGCGCATTCGCGGAAGCACTAAGCCATGGTGCAAGGCCCCGCCCTGCGCCGCCCGCTCACGTTATGGCGGCGCCTGGATACCGCGTCCCGCCGGGCGTTTCCCGGCTTCATATTGGTGGCCGGCCTTATCATCATCGGCATGCCGTTCGGCCTGCCCAACCAGGCGGCGCTGCGCCCGGTCTATGCCATGGCCTGCGTGTATTTCTGGTCGCTCTACCGCCCGGCCTCGCTGCCTACCCCGTTCGTGGCCTTGTGCGGCCTGCTGCTGGACCTGCTCGGGCTCTCGCCACTCGGGCTCTGGGCGGTCATCCTGCTGCTGCTGCAATTCACCACCATCGCCGCGCGGCGCCGCTTGGCCCCGGCGAAATTCCTTGTCACCTGGGGCGCGTTCACCGGCTTCGCCGTGCTTGCCGTGGCGCTGGCCTGGGCCGGGCAGTCGCTGCTTGAGCTGCACATGCTGCCGCTTTGGCCGGTGGCGTGGCAGGGGCTATTCGCCGCCGGGTTGTACCCGGTTTTGGCCAGGCTGCTGATCCGCGCGCATCGCGGCCCCGCGGCGGTGGAACTGGCATGAGGCGCCTTGCCAAGGAACGCTCGGCCTTCAGCCGCCGCGCGCTGCTCATTGGCTTGGGCCAGGGCGCGGTGTTCGCGGGGATTGCCGCCAGGCTGTATAATCTGCAGGTCACGCAGCACAGCAAATACGCCATGCTGGCCGAGCAGAACTCCATCTCGGAACGTCTGGTGGCCCCCGAGCGCGGGCTCATCACCGACCGCTTCGGCACCATCCTGGCCGGCAACCAGCAGCACTGGCGCGCGCTGTTCATGCAGGCGCTGGCGCCCGAGCCGCAGGCGGTGCTGGAGAATTTCTACAAGCTGGTACCGCTCTCCGACGACGAGAAGGCGCGCATCGCCCAGGACCTCCAGGACCGGCCCGGCTACATTCCGGTGCTGCTGAAGGACTGGCTGGATTGGCCGGACATGGCGGCGATCGAGGTCAACACCCCGAACCTGCCCGGCATCGTGGTCGAGGCCGGGGCCTCGCGCGTCTATCCGCTGGGGCCGGTGACGGCGCACGCGGTGGGCTATGTTGGCCGCCCGAACCAGGACGAAGCCAAGAGCGACCCGGTCCTGGCCCTGCCCGGAATGCGCGTTGGCCGCACCGGGGCCGAGGACGCGCAGGACGGCGCGTTGCGCGGCGCGCCAGGCTTTGTGCAGACGGAAACCAACGTGCATGGCGAGGTGGTGCGCGAGGTGGCGCATGACAACGGCACGCCCGGCCAGACGGTGACGCTGGGCCTGGATGCCGGGCTGCAGCAACTCGCGGTGCAAAGCCTGGGCGACAATGCCGGCGCCGTGGTGATGCTGGATGCCACGAATGGCGAGATCCTCGCTCTGGCCAGCACGCCGGCCTTCGACCCCTCGCTGTTCGACAAGGGTGTGCCCGCCGATGTGTGGAAGGGCTGGATGGCGGACGTCAAACACCCCTTGCAGAACAAGGCCACCTCCGGCCTGTTCGCCCCCGGCTCCACCTTCAAGCCCACCGTGGCCCTGGCGGCGATGAAGGCGGGCGCGCTGACGGGGGATACCATCCTCACCTGCCCCGGCTCCTTCAAACTCGGCGACCATGTGTTCTGGTGCGACAACCACGTGGCCCACGGCTCCATCAACGTGACCCAGGCGCTCACCGTGAGCTGCGACGTGTTCTTCTACCAGGTCGCGCTGATGGTCGGCATCGACAAAATCGCCGACATGGCCTCCGAGCTCGGCCTCGGCGTAGATCTCGGGTCCGACCTGCCGCATGTCTCCACCGGACTGGTGCCCACGCTCGCCTGGGCGCACTCCAAGGGCATCCACTGGGCCCAGGGCAGCACCGTGGTGCAGGGCATCGGCCAGGGCTACACCCAGCTGACCCCGCTGGCGCTGGCCACCATGGTCGCGCGCATCGCCACCGGCAACGCCGTGGGGCCGCATATTACCCGGCGCGTGGGCGGCGCGCTGCAAACCGGCTCCGACCCGGATGACTGGCCGGCGGTGGATGTGGATGACCGGCATCTCGCCGTGATCCGCCAGGCGATGTTCGACGTGGTGAATACGCCGCAGGGCACGGCCTATGCCTCGCGCCTGCAGCTGCCCAACGCGCAGATGGCGGGCAAGACGGGCACCGCCCAGGTGCACAACAACACCGCCGCCGAGAAGCAGAAGAACTTCAACGACATGACCATGGCCTGGGAGGACCGCCCGAACGCGCTGTTCGTCGCCTTCGGGCCGTATGACAATCCGCGCTATGCCATTGCCGTGGTGGTGGAGCACGGCAATTTCGGCGCGCAGGCCGCCGCCCCCATCGCCCAGGCGATGATGACCTACGCCATCCAGCACGACCCGGCCGGACGAGACACGCCGCTGACCCAGCCGCTGCAATCCACCACCCCCGCCCTGCCGGTGAACAACACATGATGCGGGATAACAGCCTGGCCCGGCGCCGCCCGTTCCGGGACCAATCCTTCGGCGTGATGCGCAAGCTCGCGCGCGTGAACTGGCTGTTCGTGCTCTGCGTCTGCCTCCTCGCCGGGGTGGGGTACACGGCGCTGTACTCCGCCGCGGGCGGCAGCCCGGAGCCCTACGCGCAGGGCCAGCTCTACCGCTTCATCGGCATGCTTGTCATGATGCTGGGCATTGCCATGGTCGATATCCGGTTCATCGCCAAGCTCTCCTGGCCGGCCTATGGCGTGGGGATTCTGCTGCTGGTGGTGGTGATGGTGGCCGGACACACCGGGCTGGGGGCCAAGCGCTGGATCGATCTCGGCCCGATCGAGATCCAGCCGAGCGAGTTGATAAAGCTGTTCCTGGCCATGGCGCTGGCCTACTACTTCAAGCGCGCCACGCCGGAGCAGACCGGCAGTCCGATCTTCGTGCTGCCCATGGCGGTGGCGGTGCTCATCCCCGTCGGGCTGATCCTGAAGGAGCCGAATCTGGGCACGGCGGTGATCACCGGCACCATCGGCGCGGTGGTGATGCTGGGGGCCGGGGTGCGCTGGTGGTGGTTTGCCATCATCGCCGCCGTCATCGCGGTCTCGGCCCCGGTGCTGTACCATCACCTGCACGACTACCAGAGGGCGCGCATCGACACCTTCCTCAACCCCGGAGCGGACCCGCTGGGAGCAGGCTACAACATTATCCAGAGCAAGATCGCGCTCGGCTCCGGCGGGTTCTTCGGCCAGGGCTATCTGCGCGGCACGCAGAACCAGCTCAACTTCCTGCCCGAGAAGCAGACGGATTTCGTCTTCACCATCATCGCCGAGGAGTTCGGCTATCTGGGCAGCCTGGCGGCGTTGGGGCTGCTGTTTTCCATCGTGGCGCTGGCGCTGTACACCGCCGTCACCTGTTCGCACGCCTATGGGCGGCTGGTGGCGCTCGGCATCGCCACCAATTTCTTCCTGTACTGCTTCGTCAACCTTTCCATGGTGATGGGCCTTATTCCGGTGGGCGGCGTGCCGATCCCGCTCATCTCCTATGGAGGTTCGGCGCTCACCGCCGTGATGCTTGGCTTTGGCGTGCTGCAATCCATCCATGTGCACCGCGACGTCACCTTCGCCTCCCCGGACCATCTATAAGAGCACCTTTGAAAACTCTACTCTGGCGGCCATTTGATGCGGTTTGTCTGCGCTCCGGTGCTCACGTACCGAGAGTACGCTCCGCTCCGGTGCTCGCCAAACCCCACCAACTGACTCGCCAAAGCGAGTTTTGAAAGGTGCTCTGAATGGCGTTTCTGGTCTTCGATTCCGGCATCGGCGGGCTCGGCGTGGCGCGGGAACTCCGCCGCCTGGCCCCTGAGCAGGAGCTGACCTACCTCGCCGATAACGGCTTCTTCCCCTATGGCGAAAAGCCGGACGACGTGCTGCTGCCGCATATCGTGCGGGTCATCGGCAAGGCCATTGCCGCCTTCTCGCCCCAGGCTGTGGTGGTGGCTTGCAATACGGCCAGCACCATCGCTTTGCCTGCCCTGCGCGCGGCCTACAGCCTGCCCATCATCGGCTGCGTGCCGCCGGTAAAGCCCGCCGCCGCCGCCAGCGCCAGCAAGACCATCGGCGTGCTCGCCACCGCGGCCACGGTGCGCCGGCGATACTTAAGCGGGCTGATCGAGACCTTTGCTCCCGGCTGCAATGTGCTCTCGCTGGGCACCCCGGCGCTGGCCGAGCTGGCGGAGCGGAAATTCCGTGGCGAGGCGGTGGATGTGGAAGCGGCCGTCGCGCCGCTGTTCGCGCAGGAGGGCGGCGGGGAGATCGACGCCATTGCCCTGGGCTGCACGCATTACACCTTCCTGCAGCCGGAATTTTCCGCACTCAGGCCGGACATTTCCTGGTTCGACCCGGCCTTGCCCGTTGCGCGGCACACGCTGCGCGTCACCGGGCATCTGCCGCCCGCGCGCAACCCGCAGGCGGGCGTGGCGTTCTTTACCGGAGAGGCGCTGCCCCCGGCGCTGCTCGCACCGTTCGGGTTTACTGGCGCAGAAACATGCCGATGGTAAGCGCCGTGCCGATGCAGGCAACGGCGATGCGCAGCACGTTCATGGGCGCGCGGCGCAGAATGGCAACGCCCAGATAACCGCCCGCGATGGCGGTAATGCCCTGGTCGAGCACGAGCCCCCAGGCGATATGGCCGCGCGCGACGAAGATGACCACGGCGGCGACGTTCATCACCCCGGCAAGGACATTCTTGGTGGCGCCAGCATTGCGCACGGCCAGCCCCGCGGCGGTGAGTGCCGCCAGCATGAGGATGCCGATGCCGCCGCCGAAATAGCCGCCATACACGGCGATGATGAACTGAACGAACACCGCCGCGGGCGCGGGCAGGGCCGGGGGCGCGCCGTCAGCGCGCTTCCTGGCGAAGAAATTGCCCCAGATGAACACAACCGTGGCGAACAGGATCAGCCATGGCACCAGATGGGTGAAGATGGTGACCGGCGTGTCCAGCAGCAGCACCGCGCCGATGGCCCCGCCAACGATACTGACGATGAATAACGTGCGCAGCGAGAGCCCGGCAGCCCCCCCGGCCATGGTGCGGCCGGACCAGCCCATCGTCACCTGCGCCGGGAACAGCGCGATGGTGGAGTTGATGTTGGCCGCACGCGGGTCCAGCCCCGCGAAGAGCAAAGCGGGGAAGGTAAGGAAGGAGCCGCCACCCGCGATGGCGTTCTGGGCGCCGGCCAGGAACCCCGCGACGCCGACGAGAATATAGCCCCACATCAGATGAGCTTTCGCAGATCTTCCATAGGCGGGCGGGCGCCGATGCGGGAGATCGCCAGCGCCGCCGCCTGGGCGCCCAGCGCCCCGGCCTCGGCCAAGCTGCCGCCGCGCGTATAGGCGGCGAGGAACCCGGCGGCATAGGCATCTCCAGCGCCTGTGGTGTCCACCACCTCCACCGGCACGGCGGGCACCGCCACGCGCTCGCCGCCGCGCAGGATGACGCTGCCATTCTCGCTCTGCGTCAGCACCGCCAGCTTCACGTCCTGCGCCGCCTGGAAAGAGGCAACGGCGAAATCCGAGCACTCATACAGGCTGCACACCTCGGCCTCGTTGGCGAAGAGGATGTCCACGCCCTCGGCGATCAGGCGGCGGAAGCCGTCGCGGTGGCGGTCCACGCAGAATGCATCGGAGAGCGAGAGCGCGGTCTGCTGCCCTGCCGCGCGCGCCATTTTCGCCGCCTCGGCGAAGGCCGCCTGGGCCGCCGGAGGGTCGAACAGATAACCCTCGAGATAGGTGACGGCGGAGGCGGCGATCACGGTTTCATCCAGGTCGCGCAACGCGAACTCGCCGCCCGCGCCGAGATAGGTGTTCATGGTGCGCTGCCCGTCCGGCGTGACAAGGATGAGGCAGCGCGCGGTGGGAATGGCGGTGCTGAGCGGCTTGGTGGCGTAATGCACGCCCACGGACGCGATCTCGCGGCGGAACACGTCGCCCATCTCATCCGCGCCGACCTTGCCGAGGAACGCCACGCGCGCGCCGAGGGCTGCCGCCACGGCGCAGGAATTGGCCACCGAGCCGCCAGACGCGGTCACCCCGCCCGCCATCGCGGCGGTGAGCCTTGTCGCGGTGTCCGCGTCGATCAGCGACATCCCGCCCTTGGGCATGTTGTGGCGGCTTAAAAAATCGTCATGGGCCGGGAGGAGGTAGTCGACGATGGCGTTGCCGATGCCGGTGATATCAAAGCGCGTCGCGGGCATTTTAGCCGGTCTCCCAAGGGGTTGCCTGTTCCCCGGCGTTAGCATCGCACGGCGGGCTTGAGCAAATCCACACGGGCATAGCACGGTTGTGGCATTCCGGCGGTCCGTGCTACTCGCCTTGAGATGATACGGAAGAGACCGGGAGTATTTGTGTTCAACAAGCGCAAGATCGAAGAGCCCAAGCCGGCTGTGGTGGAAGCGCCGCAGGCCGAAACGACCGCGTCCACCGCGCCCGTCGCTGCGGACGAAGCCGTGGCCGCCAGTGCCTACGTCCCCCCTTACTTCAAGGAGCCTGCCATGGCCCGCTCACCCTTCGCGCCGCCTTCCATCCCCACTGTCACCCCGGCGCCCGCCAGCCAGCCGGTGACCCGCCCGGCCATGCCGGCGAGCCACGCCGCGCGCGAACCCGCCGAGCGCCGCACCCTCGTGGTCGGGCGCGGCATCAGCGTGCAGGGGACCGTGCAGGACGCGGAGCGCCTGGTTGTGGAAGGCACGGTCGAGGCCAACACGATCAACGGGCTCGCTGAACTCTCGATCGCCCAGGGTGGTATGTTCAAGGGTGAGGTCGAAGTGGACGAAGCCGAGGTTGCCGGCACCATCGACGGCACCATCATCGCCCGCCAGACTCTGATTGTGCGCACCACCGGCCGCGTGCTGGGCACCGCGCGCTGCCGCCGCCTGCAGGTGGAGGATGGCGGGCAGATCACCGGCCGGATCGAGATGCTGGGCGACGGCCCGGCGGCGCTGCCGGAAGCCTGAAAATAAAAAAAGGGGACCACACGGTCCCCTTTTTAATGTCTCCCGCCCGCGAACGGGCTTGGTTACTGAGCGAGCTTCGAGTCGATCGGCAGTTGCGACAAGTCGGCCTCGACCTGATCAAGCGTCGCCTTATTAAGCCGCCCGCCCGAAAGTGAGGCGAGCTGGGACAGGCTCATATCCGAAAACAGCACATAGCTAGGATTGCTTATCAGGCCCGGCATATCGCGATTCAGGACCGCTTTGCCATCCGGGTTGGCGGCGATTTTGTCCACCGGGGTATTCAGCGAGAAATGCCCGGCCGTTGCACCCGTGCTGCTCGCAGGTTGCAGCGCTGCGCGCTGCGGCGTTGCAGACGCCGCCTTTTCCGGGCTGCAGCCAGGCAGCAGAACAACGCTCACCAGCATCGCGGTAATTCCGATTTGCCGTGGCACTCTGTACATCATGGACATCATGGCGGGATCTCCTCAACGGACAGTCAATTCACGCTTTCTTACAGTAGATTACAGCGCCGTCCGGCTGAAGGAAACAAGAAACCGTGCCGCGCTGCGGCAATAAACCGCGCCGCACGCGATTTGTGATTGGCGGCGAGGCGGGAATTGCGCCATCGTGCCGCCGCGGCGGATGAGGAAACGCCGCGTGCATTTTGAAACAAAACACATAAGCGGATTTGAGTTCATCCCTGGCAGGTCATTGCAAGGAAGCAAAAAAATGAACGGCGCCGAGAGTCTCGTGCACACCCTGCTGCAAGCTGGGGTTGATACGGTTTTCGCCAATCCCGGCACGAGCGAGATGCATTTTGTCGCGGCGCTCGATCGCATTCCTGGGATCCGTTGCATATTATGCCTTGATGAAACAATTGTGACGGGCGCGGCGGACGCGTACTACCGGATGACGGGCAAGCCCGCCGCCACGCTGCTCCATTGCGGACCCGGATTGGGCAACGGCGTGGCGAACCTGCACAATGCGCGCCGCGCCCGTTCTGGCATCGTCAACATCGTCGGCGACCAGGCGACGTATCACCGCCCGCTGGACGCGCCGCTGACATCGGATGTTGAGGCCATCGCCGCGCCGGTGAGCGCCTTCATCCGCCGCGCGGAATCAGCGGCTTCGGTGGGGGCGGATGCGGCCGCGGCGATCGCCGCCGCGCGCAGTTTCCCTGGGCATGTGGCCACGCTGATCCTGCCCGCCGATACGGCCTGGGAGGAACGCGGCGTGGTGGCCGCGCCCCACGCTCCCGGGGAACCGGAAACGGTGACGGAGGATACGATCGAACAGGCGGCGGCGCTGCTGCATAACGGCAAGGCGATCATGCTGTTGCTGGGCGGGCAGGCGCTGGACGAGGTGCCGATGCGTGTGGCCTGGAGTATCACCCGCCACACCGGCGCAAGACTGCTGCTGGAGCGCTCCCCGGCGCGGCTGGCGCGCGGCCGGGGCCGGGTGCAGGCCGAGCGCGTGCCGTACCCGATTGACCAGGGCTTTGCTGCCTTCGCGGGCGTGGAGCAGTTGATCCTGGTGAATACGCCCCCGCCGGTTTCCTTCTTCGCCTATCCGGGCAAGCGGGGGCAGCTCCAGCCCGAGGGCTGCGACGTCTTCACGCTCAGCACCCCGGAGCAGGATGGCGCCACCGCGCTGGCGGTGCTGGCGCAAATCCTGGGCGCGCCGGATGTGCCGCCCGCCGACCCTGGCCCGCGCCCGGAACGCCCCCAGGGCAAGGTGACGCCGGAAGGCGTGGCGCAAACCCTGGCCGCGGTGATGCCGGAGCAGGCGATCATCATCGACGAGGCGATTTCCTTCGGGCGCGGGTTCTTCCCTGGCACATACGCCGCCCCGCCGCATGACTGGATGATGCTCACCGGCGGCGCCATTGGCGATGGCATCCCCATGGCCGTGGGCGCGGCGGTGGGCGCGCCGGGCCGGCGCGTGATCGCGCTTCAGGCGGACGGCTCGGCCATGTACAGCCTCGCCGGGCTATGGACCCAGGCGCGCGAGCGGCTGGATGTGACCACGATCATCATCTCCAACCGCAAATACGCGATCCTGCTCAGCGAGCTGGCGGGCGTGGGCGCCAACCCCGGCCGCACGGCGCTGGACATGATGGACCTCACCAACCCCGCGCTGGACTGGTGCAAGATCGCGGGCGGCATGGGGGTAGAGGCGGCGCGGGCCGAAAACCTCGATCAGCTGGGCATGCTGCTGGCGGCGAGCGTCGCCCGCCCCGGCCCGTTCCTCATCGAGTTGGTTGTCTAGCCCGCGCGCAGGGCCTCGATCTTGTCCCAGATGGCGGCGGCTAGGTTGAGATTGTCGAACCGCGCGATCTGTTGCAGCCCGGTGGGCGAGGTGACATTGATCTCGGTGAGGTAGCCGCCGATCACGTCGATGCCGGTAAACAGTAGCCCCTGGGCCTTCAGCGTGGGGCCGATGGCGGCGCAGATCTCCAGTTCGCGGCCGGTGAGTTTCGTCGGCTCTGGCGTGCCGCCGGCATGCATGTTGGACCGCGAATCGCCCTCGGGCGGGACGCGGTTGATGGCGCCCAGGGGCTCGCCGTCGATGAGGATGATGCGTTTGTCCCCCTGGCGGACGGCGGGCTCGTAGCGCTGGACCATAAGCGGTTCGCGCGAGGCGGCGAAGAACATGTCCAGCAGAGAGCCGAGATTTTCGTCATCTGGCTTGAGGCGGAAGACGCCGATGCCGCCATTGCCGAAGAGCGGCTTGACGATGATGTCCTTGTGCAGGGCGCGGAAGTCGCGGATGGCTTCGCGGTCCCACGAAACCAGGGTGGGGGGCATCAGCTCGGGGAAGTGCATCACCAGCAGCTTCTCCGGCGCGTTGCGCACGGAAACCGGGTTGTTCACCACCAGCGTGCCCGGGTGGATATGCTCCAGCATGTGGGTGGCGGTGATGTAGGCCATGTCGAAGGGCGGGTCCTGGCGCATCAGCACCACGTCCATGTCCGACAGGTCGATGATCAACTCGGGGCCGAATTCGTGATGCGCGCCATGCACGGCCTGCACCGTCACCGGCTTCACGCGGGCTTTCAGCCTCGCGCCGTCCAGCCACATATGCGGGACTTCGTAGTGCCAGAGCTTGTGGCCGCGCGCCTGGGCTTCCAACATCAGGGCAAAGGTTGAATCCGCGGCGATGTCGATGCTGTGCAGCGGGTCCATCTGCACGGCGATTTTCAGAGATTTCATTGCTTCCTCAAGCCGTTCACGGGCGAGGGTATCAGGACGCGGCCGGACGCTCCAGAGCCGCGGACGTCAGGCCATGGGAGGCAAGGCTTTGCATGCAACTCGCCGGATCCCCGTTATCCGGTACCGCGGCGGCAACGCGGGGGATGCCATTCGAATCGGGGTAGAGGAACACGTCGAGTCCGCAGACCGGGGAGTGATAGAGCCAGACCTGGGCGGAACCATCGACCCGGCGCAGCGCGGGCGCGCCGAAATCGGCGTTCAGCACCTGCGGCGTGGAGCCGACGAGCCCCTGGGTGGAGGAGGGAATGGCCGGTCCGGCATCGCCGAGCTGAGGATTCGGGCCCGCGCAACTGGCCAGCGCGAACAGGCTGCCGGTCAGGGTTAGAATTCGAAAGTTTGCCCGCTGCGCCATGCAATTCCGAAAGGTCGAGGTATTTCACCCCGTATAACAAATGATGAAAAAATTGACAGGGGGGCGCTCCCGGAATCCGGCAAATTTAATGCTGCACCGCACGAATTAATATTTTAGCCTGTCATAAAGCTTTCAACAGCCCGCCTTATTCGTGCCTTTGTTACAGTTGAAAGTGCGGAATATGGACAAACGGTCCACGACTTAAAGACCCACGGAGCCTGACGATGCCTGCCAATATGCTGAAGATCGAAGCCGAACTTCGCAACGCCGTGATCGACCGGCTGATCGCCGCCAGCTTACGCGACGGCAAGCCAGCTCGGGAGGCGACTCTGGAACGCTGGCGCAGCCTGGGTGGCCAGTCCGCCGCGCACCACGGCGATACAGCAAGCGCCTGACCGCGCCCCGGGAGACCAGCCCCGGGAAGATATCTCCGGCAGGAATTGAGCCTGCGCCACCGGCATACGTATATTAATGCCGGCGGCGCGCTCAAGCGCCCAAAATGCCAAGGAGATTTGTATGGAGCCGCAAGCCGGTCAAAACTTTCCATTCACGCTCAGCGATGCTGAATGGCGTGCGCGTCTGATGCCGGAACAATATGCCGTGCTGCGCGGCCATGCCACCGAACGGCCAGGCAGTTGCGCTCTCAATCACGAAAAGCGACCGGGCAAGTTTTCCTGCGCCGGATGCGGCCAGGAGTTGTTCGTCGCCAACTCCAAGTTCGAGAGCGGCACCGGCTGGCCGAGCTTCAACGACCCGGTGGACGGCGCGCTTGCCACCACCACTGACCGCAGCCACGGCATGATCCGCACCGAGGTGCATTGCAGCCGCTGCGGCGGGCATCTGGGCCATGTGTTCGAGGACGGCCCGCCGCCCACCTTCTTGCGCTACTGCATCAACGGTGTGGCGATGAACTTTACCCCGGCGAAATAGGCGCAGCAAAAAACCCGCCTTGCTTGCGCAAGGCGGGTTTTTCTGGCGCGGTTGCCTTAGCTGTTGAGGTACATGGTCACGACACCGTGTGCCCCGCTCACGGTGCTGATCTGCGCAGCGCTCACGCCCAGCAACTGGATGCGAGTATTATCGGTAAGGTAGATGTCCGTGCCGCCGCTGGGGCCTTTGTCGGCGGAAATGCTGTAGATCGAGGCAGAGCCAAGGGCCGTTCCAGCCGCATCCTCGAGATAGATGTAATCGCCGGCATGGAAATTGGTGATCACAAGGTTGCCGCCACCAACGGTTGCGCCACCCGTGGTGTCGCTCTCGATGACATACTGGTTCATCGAACCGGTTACGGTGGAGCCGGTGAGAGTCTCGCCGTTCGTGTTGCCGATATAGAAGGACTGATAGCCGGAACCGTTTGAGGACGCCAAACCGGAGGCCGTCAGCGCGCCAATGCCCGGATAGGGCAGGCCAACAGCAATCAGGTTATTTGCGGACCCCGTGCCGCCAAGCAAGGTCTCGAAGCCCGAGCCGCCAAACAGGAAGTTGGAGACCGAGCTATTGCCTTCCAACACGTCGCCCGAGCCGCCGCCAACCAGCGTGACGGCACCGGAGCCGCCGATCAGCGAGTTGTTGCCGGCCACGCCGCCAACATACAGGCCACCACCAGCGCCGGCGTTCACGGTGACGGAGTTGACGCCCATGCTGGAGCCATACGCAGCGGAGAAGACCGTCTGAGCTTGGCTGGAGTTGTTGATGAAGTCCAGGCTTCCACCCGAGCGCTGAATGAAAAGCACGCCGACCTGTGCATTGTCGCTGGCCGTCACGGTCGCAGCGTCGGAACCGCCGACGAACACCTTGGTGGTGGCATTACCCTGGGCGTTGACCACGTCATTGCCACCAGTGCCATTGTAGACCACCGTGTCGTTGCCGGCGCTGTACACCGTGTCGTTCACGTTCGCGGCGGTGATGTCGATGGCATTGCTGCCACCCGCGGCGAAGATGGAGGCGGAGCCGCCGATCGACTGGGTGTAGTTCACATTGCTGCTGGCGCCGAAGAGGGCGAAGTTGGTGGTGCCGTTGCCCGCGAGGGTCACGTCGCCTGGCGCCTGGACCACAACGTCGGTAACGCCGCTGGAAACGGTATACGGGCCGCTCACGCTGGTGGTGGTCACACCGCCGACGGAGTCGGTGTTGGTGAACTCCTCGAAGGAGCCGGAAACAGAAGCGGGAACGGTGACGAAATCATTGCCCGGGCCAGCGGCGATGTCGTTGTTCTCGAAGGCGTATGTACCACCCGTGATCGAGCTGGTCAGCGAGAGCAGGTAGTTTTCCAGGAGCTGGTTGAGGGACCCGCCGGTGGAGGTGTCACCGAAAAAGCTCGAAGGCACGGCCACGATCCCATTATGGGAATTAAACGCGCCACCAATTGTAAGCGTAGCTCCAGACATAAATTTTCCCTCAAATAATCGCCATTACGGCTGGTTTAGCTTACGCAGCGCAGCAAACGCAAGAAAAAACCAGGCCACACATTTATTGAAACTTCGTCATAGTGTATAACATAAGATAAAAAATGGTCGTAAAGAATCTAAAAATAGAGACATATGCATAAGGTACTGTTTATTAGATTTAAATATAATTTTTAGTCGTTTAAGTTGACTAAAAATATAAGACTTTTCTCGAAAAAACAGCAAAAATAGCACATATTGTCCTGTATGCTGACCTTTATTGGCGCTTAGCCCTAAAATTTTCCAGCATCTGTGGCACACCTACCGGTTCAGGCGATAAATCGGTAAAGTGTTCGTACCGTTCAACCCTGTACTCGTTGCCGGTTTCACTTATGTGTTATCTGGACCAAAAATTTCTCTGACATTACTCGCCGGACATCTCCCTGCGCCGCCTGTCCAGTTCTTCACTATAGCGGCGTGGGGCGTATTGCTCGGTCAGCACACCGAGAACCTGGCGGGTTTCGGGTCCGTTCACCACGGCCTGGGCGTCGGCTTCCGCCGTCTCGAACGCGGCCAGGGCCTCCTTCACGTTCGTCCCCGGCAGCAGGAATGCCCGCGTAACGGCCAGGCTCATCCGCGCCCCGACCGAACAGGCGCAACAAAAAAACCCGCCTTGCGCACGCAAGACGGGTTTTTCTGAGGCAGATGCCTTAGGTGTGGCCGATAGCGGTAATGCCGCCGGGCAGGGTAGTGGAGAAGACGTCAGAGACCTTAACGCCCTTGAGCAGGATCGTCGTCCCGTCGTTGAGGTAGACATCCGTGCCGCCGCCAACGCCACCCGCTGCTTGGATGCTGTAGACGGAGTTATGGCTCGCGGCATTCAGGGTCGAGTCGACCAGTAAGATTACGCTGTTGCCGGCGCCGAAATTGGTGATGGTCAGGGTGCTGCCGCTCGTGGTGTGGCTGCCGGCGATGTCGTACAGGTTGGTCGACCCGGCAACGGTTGAACCCGTGAGAGTCTCACCAAGGGTGTTGCCGATGATGAAGGACTGCAGGCCGGAACCGTTGGTCGAAGCGATTCCGGAGGTGGTGACGTGACCGGCACCGACAGAGTCAACGCCGATCTGGAACACGTTGTTGCCGGAGCCATTGGCGCCGATCAGCGTTTCGATGCCAGTGCCGCCGATCAGATCGTTCGACGCGCCCTTGCCTTCAAGCACGTCGTTCGAGCCGCCACCAACCAGCGTGACGGCACCGGAGCCGCCGATCAGCGAGTTGTTGCCGGCCAAACCGCCAACATACAAGCCACCGCCGGCGCCCGCATTCACGGTGACGGAGTTGACGCCGTGTGCGGCGGAGAAGACCGTCTGAGCCTGGGTGGAGTTGTTGATGAAGTCCAGGGTTCCACCCGAATTCTGAATGAAATGCACGCCGACCTTCGCATTGTCGCTGGCCGTCACGGTCGCACTGTCGGATCCGCCGATGAACACCGTAGTGGTGGCGTTGCCTTCGGCATTGACGAGTTCCTTGCCGCCGACGCCGTTGAAGGTGATGGTGTCCTTGCCGGCGCTGTACACCGTGTCGTTGACGTTCGCGGCGGACACGTAGATGGAATCGCTACCACCCGCGGCAAAGATGGAGGATGAACCGCCACCGGTCTGGTTGTAGGTGACATTGCTGTCGGCACCGAACAGGGCGAACTTGGTGGTGCCGTTACCCGTGAGGGTCACGTCGCCGGGAGCTTGCACCACAAGGTCGGTAACGCCGGGGGAGACCCTGTAGGCGCCGCTGACGCTGCTGCCGGTAACTTTGCCGTTTTGGTCGGTATTGGTGAACTCCTCGAAGAAGCCGGAAGCATGCCGCTCAATCTTCTTGAAGTCGCGACCGCCGTCGTTGTCGTGATGCTCGTCGGAACCATGCCTCTCAGTCTTCTTGTGGTCGCGACCGCCATCGTTGTCCTGATGCTCGCCGGAAGAATGCCTCTCAGTCTTCTTGAAGTCGCTACCGCCAGCGATGTCGTTATTCTCGAAGGAATAGGTGCCACCCTGAATTGAGTTGCTCAGGGAGCCCAGGTAATTCTCCAGGAGTTGGTTGAGGGACCCGGAGGTCGAAGTATCACCGAAAAAGCTCGAAGGTATAGACACAATTCCAGAGTGGGAATTGAACGCACCACCAATAGTAAGCGTATCTCCAGCCGCCATAAGAGTTCCCCTTTAAGTTAACCGCCCTAACGACTTGTTTACTTTGCGCAGTGCAGCAAACGCAATAAAAAGTCATGTCCTACAATTATTGAATTTTCGTCATCTCATACGACGGCAAGTCAAAATAATTCAGAAATAATATAAAACGAGATCAACTAAATTAATTATCAAGTTTTAGGATTCAGCGATTATTTTTGGTCTATTAAAATGACTAGAGCGTCAGTCCTTGAGATGAACGCTCTAGTCTTGAGTTTTAGCGGTCAATTTCATCCACTTAGCCTGAATCATGCCGGTTCAGCCTAGGAAAAATTCGATCTAAAAATAAGGACCGAGGTTCTCAAAACACAAGAAGCCGGCATATATGGCCACGTTAGCTGGCCTTTATAGCCGGTTAATCGACAAAACTGTCACCATGTGTGATCCATCTACGGAACCAGGACCCGACGTGGCACTGTATTCTTACCGTTCCGTCATGAGCGAGAGACAAGTTTCACAAAGTTGAAATATGGAGCAATGGTTGCCAAGTCATTACTCGCCGGACATCTCCTTGCGCCGCCTGTCCAGTTCTTCACTATAACGGCGCAGGGCGTATTGCTCGGTCAGCAGACCGAGAACCTGGCGGGTTTCGGGTCCGTCCACCACGGCCAGGGCGTCGGCTTCCGCCGCTTCGAACGCGGCCAGAGCCTCCTTCACGTTCATTCCCGGCAGCAGGTAATGCTCGCCATGGTGGAGGATGGCAGCCACGGTGAGGCTTTCCCCGTGCATCGCGGCGGCCTCGGGCGGGTAGGCGATGCCCGCATAACGGCCGGACTCGTCCGTAACCACGACTCGCTGGGTGGCGCCCAGCGGCACGTCCTGGCGGAAGGCGGCCAGGCTCATCTGCGCCTGCACGGTAACACTGGCGGGGCGCATCATCCGCCCGACCGTAAGGCTGTGAATCCAGCCGACATCCACGGCCGAGCGGATGTTCTCGCCGCGCAGATGAAAGCGCCAGGTGGCGAAGGAGTAGCCGAACAGCCGGCGCACGGTGATGGTGGCAACGATGGAGGCGGCCAGCACGGCCATGGTCACGGCGAAGTTCTGCGTGCTCTCCAGCGCCAGGAAGGTCATGGTCAGCGGCCCGCCGACAATGGCGGTCGCCAGCCCGCTCATCCCCACCACGGCGTAGAAGCCGGCGGGCATGTGGGTCACGAAGGGCAAGGCACCGCAGATGCCCGCGAAAACCTTGCCAAAAATCGCACCCAGGAACAGCGAAGCGAAAAACAGGCCGCCGCGGAAGCCCGCACCTATGGAGATGGCGGAGGCGAACGCTTTGGCCAGCATCACGCCAAACACGATGAAGAAGGGGAAGCTGACATCGATATAGGCATGCAGCGCCGTATGGCCGGAGGACATGGCCATGGGCGTGATGATACCAAGCATCCCCACCACCATCCCGCCCAGCAGGGGGCGCGCCCAAAGCGGGATGCGCGAGCGGCGGAAAGCCGTCTCCACCAGCGTGACCCCGCGCATGATGGCAATACCGGCGATGCCGCAGGCAACTCCTTCGATCAGCACGATGCCATATTCATCATGCGGCACGTTCAGCGGCAGCACCACGTTGAGCGGCGGCGAGGCAAAGCCCAGGATCTGCACGGTGAGCGTGCCTGCCAGCGCCGCGAGCACGACGAAGGGCAAGGTGGCGATGGAGTAGACGCCGATGACCAGCTCGATGCCGTAAAACGCGCCGCAGAGCGGGGCGTTGAAGGCGCCGCCGATGGCCGCAGCCGCGCCGCAGCCCACCAGCACCCGCAGATCGTTGCGCCTGAGCCGGAAAATCCGCCCGGCCCAGGAGGCAATGCCCGAACCGAGCTGGGCGTAGCCCGCCTCCATGCCGACGGACGCGCCAACACCATTGGACCAGGCCGTCTGCGCCGCGACGATGAGCGAGTCCGTGAGCGACATGCGCCCGCCATAGAGCGCGTTGGCCTCGATCGGGTCGACGAGGTTGTGCGGCCGCAGCCGCGCCAGCACAGCCATGGTCAACCCCAACAGCAGCCCGCCCACCGACGGCACGAGCAAAGCGCGCTGCGGATCGAGGATTTTGGACTCGGAGAGCCCCTGCCCCGGCGGCAGGTGGAACAACACGGTGTGCATTAGCAGGGTGATGGAATTGATCAGCACGACGCCAAACCCGCCGCATATGCCAACCACCGTGGCCAGCAGCGCCAGCCAAACTTCGTCCGCCCGCACCAGCGCGCGCAGCAGTTTCGGCACCTGCAAGAGCGTAGAAGTTGCTGAACGTTCGCTCACGGCCTCACTGTTGCCACGCCGCGGCATGGGCTAACAAGCGCCATGCCGGTTTTTTCTGCGCCGCCGCCGCCGTTGCGGGCCGTTATCAAAGACTTCGACCTGCGGGCCGACAAATCGCTCGGCCAGCACTTTCTGCTGGACCCGGATCTGCTGGCGCGCATCGCCGCCGCCGCCGGAGACCTCATAGGCGTGAATGTGGTGGAAGTTGGTCCCGGCCCGGGCGGGCTCACCCGTGCGCTACTGGGCACCGGGGCGGCGCACGTCACCGCCATCGAGTACGACCCGCGCGCCGTGGCGGCCATCACCGCCCTGGCGGGGCTGACGGATAGGCTCACGATCGTCCACGCCGATGCGATGAAGGCGGACATCCCTGCGCTAGTGCCGGCACCGCGCGCCATCGTCGCCAACTTACCTTATAATATAGGCACGCTGCTGCTGGTGCGCTGGCTACAACAGGCGGCGCAACTCCAGTCGATGACGCTGATGTTCCAGCTGGAGGTGGCCGAGCGCGTCTGCGCAGCGCCGGACACCAGCGCCTATGGGCGGATTTCCGTGCTCAGCCAGTGGCTGTGCGACGTGACGATGCAGATGCATGTCCCCGCCGGGGCGTTCGCGCCGCCGCCCAAGGTGGAGTCGGCCCTGGTGCGGCTGGTGCCCAAGCCTGAGCAGCCCTCGCGCCAGGAGTTGCGGGCCATGGAGCGGCTGACGGCAGCGGCGTTCGGGCAGCGGCGGAAAATGCTGCGCGGGGCGCTGAAGAGCCTGGGCGGGGTGGAGTTGCTGCAAGCGGCAGGGATCGACCCGCAACGCCGGGCGGAGACGCTGAGCGTGACGGAGTTCGAGACGCTGATGCGCGCGCTGCTGGCTCGGGAGGGTTGATTTTACCCCCGGCGTCCCTGCGCGGCGCGTTGATTTCAGTCTCCGGTACAACCGTTCAGTGCCGGAAGGTCAGAGCCTTGCCGATGGGCTCGCCCGGCACCACGCCCTCGAACATCACCACATTGCCACGAATGATGGTGGCCATCGGCCAGGCGGTGCATTCGGTGCCGGCGAAGGGCGTCCAGCCGCACTGGCTGGCGATCATGCTGTTCTCGATGCGGCGCTTGGCCTTCATGTCCACCACCGAGAAATCGGCATCGTACCCGGCGGCGATGCGCCCCTTACCCACCGCGCCATAGATGCGTGCGGGGCCAGCGGACATCAGGTCGACAAGCCGCATGAGCGAGAGGCGGCCAGCGTTCACCTGGGAGAGCATCAGCGGCAGCATGGTCTGCACGCCGGTCAGGCCGGAATGGCAGGTCGGCCAGGGGCGTTCCTTGGATTCGGTGGAGTGCGGCGCATGGTCGGAGGCGATGGTGTCCGCCGTGCCGTCGGCGATGGCGGCCCAGGCGGCATCCTGATGCTCCTTGGTGCGGATCGGCGGGTTCATCACCGCATAGCCGCCCAGGCGCTCATAGGCTTCCGGCCCGCATTGCAGCAGATGGTTCACGAGCACCTCGCCGCTGATCAGATCCTTGTGCTCCTTGATGAAGGCGAATTCCTCCAGCGTGGACACATGCAGGATATGCGCGCGCTTGTTAGTCTTGCGCGCCAGTGCGGCGATGCGCCGCGCCCCGCGATAGGCGCATTCCGGATCGCGCCATTCGGCGTGGCTGGCATAAGGGTCACCCGCCGAAAAGCGGGACTTGCGCTCGCGCAACCGGTACTCGTCCTCGGCATGGAAGGCGACGAGATGGCGCGAGGAGCGCAGCACGCGCTCGATGCTCTCGTCATCCTCCACCAGCAGATCGCCCGTGGAAGACCCGGCGAACACTTTTACCCCGCACACGCCGGGCATCTCCTCCAGCGCGCCCACATGGTCGGCATTCTCCTTAGTTGCGCCGACGTAGAAGCCGAAATCGCAGTAGGTGTGGCCGGGGATGTACTCGTATTTCGTCCGCACCGTGGCGGCGTCCACCGTGGGCGGCTTGGTGTTGGGCATGTCCAGCGCCGTGGTCACGCCGCCCAGCACCGCGGCCAGGGAGCCGGAGCGCATGTCCTCCACCCCCGGAATGCCGCCCTGCCCGCCATCGCGGAAATGCACATGCGGGTCGATGATGCCTGGCAGCACATGCAGCCCGGCGGCGTTGAACTCCTCCGCCGCCGTGCCGAGGTTTTTGCCGATCGCGGCGATTTTCCCGCGTTTCACGCCGATATCGGCCTGCGCCTCGCCCCAGGGGAGTACCACCACACCGTCACGGATCAGAAGATCAAAACTCATATCTGCCTCAATGTCGAAAACACGTCGCCCGCAGCGGGCAAATTCAGCACATGCCGGCGGTGCCAGAGTGCCGTGAACAATATCACCCAGGCGGCGAAACCGGCGTGTTTATCATCGGCGCGCTTCAGCAGCGCCCGCACCGCAGCCGCATCAGCCAGCTCGGCGATGATGGGCTGGCGCGGGAGCAGCTCGGCCAGCGGCTTGGCTTTCGCCGCGATCCAGGCGCCGACAGGCACGTCGAACCCCTGCTTGCGGGCGAAGGGTTTCGCGGCTGGCAGGTTCTTCTCCAGCCAGCGCCGCAGCAGGTACTTGCCCAAACCGTCACGCACCGCCATGCGGTCCGGCAGGGAGAAGGCGAACGCCGCCACCTCCCTGTCGATGAACGGGGTGCGGCCCTCGACGCCATGGGCCATCAGGCAGCGGTCCAGCTTCAGCAGCAGGTCATGCGGCAGCCAGTCGGTCATGTCCGCCATCTGCGCCTGCTTCAGCCGCGAGAGATGCCCGCCCGCCCGTTCCGCCGCTTCGATGCCGTCCCGCCAGTCCTTGGGCGGGTGGCGCAGCACGTCCAGCCCCTCGAACACGCCGCGCGCGCGCATGCGCTTGGGGAAGAGCCGCCGGGACGCCGCGCGGTAGCGGCCATAGCCCGCGAACATCTCGTCCCCGCCTTCGCCGGAGAGGATCACCTTCACGCTCTTGCGCGCTTCCCGCGCCAGGAACCAGGACGGGATGATGGCGTAATCCGCCACCGGGTCGTCCATGCAGGCGACGATCTCGGGCAGGTTCTCCCACATCGTCTCCTGGGAAATTTCCATCCGCTCGTGCCGCGCCCCCACGCTCTTCGCCAAGGCGGCGGCGGCGTCACGCTCATCGGCCACGCCCCGAACATCGAACCCGGCGGTGAAGGCCAGCACCGGATTGGTGTTGAGCCGGGCCATCAGCGCCAGGATGGCGGCGCTGTCGATCCCGCCGGAGAGGAACATGCCGTAGGGCACGTCCGAGCGCTGGTGCAACTCCACCGCCTCTTCCAGCACAGCATCAAGTTTCTCCAGCGCGTCGTCCTCGTTGTCCGGCGCATCGTGCAGGGTGGGGAAAGCGAGCCGCTTGCGATCTTTCACCTCACCGGCGCGGACGGTCAGCGTCTCGCCCGGCAGCACGCGCTGGATGCCGGGAAAAATGCTCTGCGCCCCGGTGGTGAATTGCAGGTTGAGCAGCTCGCCCAGCTTGCCGCGCTCCACGCCGCGCGGCACCACCCCCGCCGCCAGCAGGGCCTTCGGCTCCGAGGCGAATACGAGCCCGTCCGCGCCCTTGGCGACATAAAGCGGCTTCATGCCGAACAGGTCGCGCGAGAGGGTGAGGGTATGGAACGCGGCGTCGTGAATGGCGATGGCGTACATGCCACGCAGATGCTCGGTATAAGTGAAGGCGGCGCGGGCATAGACCTTGAGCAGCGGCTCGCAATCGCTCTGCGTGGCGTACTCGCCGCGAAAAGTCTTGCGCAGCTCCCGGTAATTATAGATTTCGCCATTGGCGACGAGGTTGAGGGCGCCGTCGTGAAGCGGCTGGTCACCGGTGACGAGGTCGATGATGGCGAGGCGCGTATGCACCAGCGCGCCGGTCGCGCCGATGAACTGGCCATGCCCGTCCGGCCCGCGATGCGCCAGCGCGGCGCTGAGCCGGTCCAGCATGGACTGGTCGGCCTTGGCGCCTGGGGTGAACGAAATGCCCGCGATGCCGCACATCAGCGCGTGACCCCTGCAAAGAACTCAAGCCAGGTGGCGGCGACCGCCGCTTCCGCAAATTCATGTTCGAACCGCGTCCGCCCGGCGGCGGCCAGCTTGGCGCGCAGCCCGGAATCGCCCAGCAGCAGCCGCGCGGTGCTGGCCAGCGTGTCCGCGTCATCCACCGGCACCAGCACGCCATCCTCGCCGTCGCGGATCACCTCGCTCGGACCTTCCGCCCGCGCCGCCAGCACCGGGGTGGCGGCGGAAAACGCCTCCAGCACCATGTTGCCCAGCGGCTCATGGCGGGAGGATGAGACGAACACATCCGCCGCCTTCAGCAGCGCCCCGGTATCGCGCCGCCAGCCAAGCAATTTTACCCGCTCGCCCAGGCGCAGTTCCGCCACCAGCTTCTCCAGCGCCGGGCGCTCCGGCCCTTCGCCCGCGATGACGCAATACACGTCCGGCAGCCGCGCCATGGCCTGGATCAGCGTGTCGAACCCCTTCACCTCGTGCAGCCGCCCGAGGCCCAGCAGTAGCGGCGCACCCTCGGGGACGCCAAATTCCGCGCGGGAGGAAGGGGCCTCGCCCGCGAAATCGGCGACGAAATTGGGCAGGTATGCGGTGCGCTTAGGCGGAAAGCCGGTGCCGGTGATGTAATCGACAATGCCGCGCGTGTTGCCTACGAGGTAACGGCAGGAGCGGAAATATTTGAGGTCATAATACCCGCCGAGCCGGCCGATATTGATCCACGGCCCGCGCGGCAGATGTGCGGCGGCGCGGCTCATCCAGGCCATGGCGATGTCCGGCTTGAAGTCCTGCAGGGCGCGGCGGATGCCTGGGCGGGTGAGAAAATCCAGCCGCCCGCCGAAGCGGAACTGCACCGGGGTAAGCCCCATGGCGGCAAGGCGCGCGCTGCGCCCTTCCTCGCGGCGGATGACGGGAAGCACATCCTGACCGGCGCGGGAAAGCGCGCCGGTCATGCGTTCATAAAAGAGTTCGGCCCCGCCATTGGCGGCGCCAGCCATCACCTGGGCTATGCGCATAATAGAGTCTTCGCCGCTGTTAGCACGTCCGCCACTTGCAGCCCAGCCATCGGCGCCTCGCCCTCCGGCCCCGGCGCCACGGCGATGGCGGTGCGGGCGCCAGCGGGCGCGTATTCGCTGGCCTTGGAACGGCCGAACAGGCCGAGTGTCGGTGTGCCCGCAGCGGCGGCGAGGTGCATCAGCCCCGAGTCATTGCCAATGAAGATTTCGCACCGGCGCAGGCAGGCGGTGGCCTCGGGCAAGGAAAGTTTGCCGACGAGGTCGATCGCCCCGGGCAGCGCGGCCAGCACGGGGGCGGCGCGGCGGGCTTCATCCGCCCCCGGTCCGCCGAAGATAGCGGCGCGGGCGCCGGGCATCTGCGCAGCCAAAGCGCGAAATACCTCCACAAAACGCCCGGGCGGCCAGATCTTGCCGTCCCAATTGGCAGTGGGGGCCAAGGCGATCACCGGCCCTTCGCCCAATAGCGCTGCGGCCTTGGCGTCGTCCGCTGTTCCGGTCCAGGCCACGGGCAGCGGGGCGGGATCATACCCCAGCGCCGCGCCGAGCTGCTGGTAGCGCCGCCCGGGGCGCCGCCCGCCTTTCAGGATCTTGCGCCGCCGCGCCGCCAGGAACAGCGACACGCCGGAGCTGCGCACATCCACCACCAGATCCCAAATCTGCCCCGCCACCTGCCGCCACAGCGCCAGCCAGTGCAGGGAATAACGCTGCTTCTCGAACACGATCAGCCTGTCCAGCGCCGGGAAGCGGGTGAACACACCCTCGGCCACGGCGCCGCAGGCGATGGTGAAGCGGGCTTGCGGGTTTTCCAGCCGCAAACGCTCCAATATGCCGCAGGAGATCACCGCATCGCCAATGCGCGAGGAGGTGATGAACAGGATCTTCTTCATGCCGGGGCGGGTCTAGCGCGTTTGCCTGCCGCCGCAAACCGGGCTTGCCCCGGCGCTAAGGCTCGCCCATCATCCGCGCATGACGAAACTTGCCCTCTTGCCCCAGCGCGGCGTGATCTCCATCACCGGCGTCGACCGCATCACCTTCCTCAACGGTCTGGTCAGCAACGACGTGGCGAACGCCGCGCCGGGCCGGGCCGTTTGGGCCGCGCTGCTGACGCCGCAGGGCAAGTACCTCTCGGATTTCTTCATCCTAACCACAAATGACGCGCTGCTGCTTGATGCGCCCCGGGCGGACATTCCCGGCCTGTTGACCAAGCTGCGGCGCTACAGGCTGCGCGCCCAGGTGGAGATGGAGGATGCCTCGGAGGCCTTCGCCGTTTACGCCGCCTGGGATGGCCCGCCGCCGGAGGTGGCGATCTCCGCGCCCGACCCGCGACTGGAACAGGCCGGGTGGCGGCTGCTGAGCGAAGCGCCGCTTGCGGCCAATGCCAGTGAGGCCGATTACGCCGCGCATCGGATTGCCCTTGGCCTGCCCGATGGCGCGCCGGATCTGGAGCCGGACAAGACCCTGCTGCTTGAGGCCGGGTTCGACGAGCTGCACGGCATCGCCTGGGACAAGGGCTGCTATATGGGCCAGGAACTGACGGCGCGAACGAAATATCGCGGGCTGGTGAAGCGCCGGCTGGTGCGGGTGGCGTTCACAAGCCCCGCCCCCGGCCCCGGCACGAAGGTGCTGGCCGATGGCCAGGAGATAGGAGACATCCGCTCCTCGGCCGGCAATCTCGCCCTGGCCATGCTAAGGCTGGACGCGCTGGACAAGGCGCTTACTGCCGGGGACACCCAGCTGACACCGCGCATTCCCGCATGGATGCGCCTGCCGCACCCTACGGCATCAGACCGCACGGCGTAATCAGTTCGCTGGAAAGCCAACGATCAGCTAGCACTGCAGTTGCATTTTTGATCGAAGATGCGCGTGTCGGGCGCAGGCGCTCAGGCGGTGCGCCGCAGCACCAGCACCGGCACGCGCCTATGTGTTGCCAGGGCTAGAAGGGCTTCATCCGGCAGGGCGTGGCGGCTGATGACGATCAGCCGGGTCTCGGGTGGCATGAGCGTGTGGTCGCGCCCGTGTATGTCGAGGCCCATCACGGTTTCTCCGGCGGCTTGCGCCAGCGTGGAGGCAACCTCCAGCGCCGGGTCGTTGTCGGACTCAGCCAGGGCGATAACCGGGCCGCGCCGGGGCTTGGCGTTGCCGGGTACGATCAGCACCGCGGCGGCGCTTCGCAGCGCCTCGTCCAGCGCCGGGGCGCAGGATTCCCCCAGGCACTCCGCATAGCGCAGCACCGCGATGTCCTCCTCCGGGTGGAACCCGTCGGTCTGGTCCTCGACGATCTCGAATCGCCGGGGCGCGGACCCGGCGGCGCGCTGAAACAGCCGGCGCGCGGCGGCGGTGGCCAGCTCAAGGTCCTGGCTCGTACGGTCCGGGTCCAGCGGGTGCCATTCGCGCTCCATGGGGCGGAACTCCCGGGCGAAGGGCAGTTGCGCCAGATTGATCAGGCCCGAAGCGGGGATGAAGCGACCAAGCAGCTCCAGCCCCATCGCCGCGGCAAGCTCGCTGGCCAGTGCGATGGCCGACTGGTCGGTGGCGCTGCGGTGCAGGTCGATGACGACCCGCTTGAACGTCCACCGCATGGTCATGGCGCGTCGGACTCCGGTTTGGGTTTGGCCTCGGACCCGCCGAACCGCAGGCGGATCTTGGCGAAATCCTTCAGCCGCTGCTCCACCCGGCCGTTCAGGGCCTCGGCGGAGAGGCCGGTGAGCAGGGCGATGCCCTCATCCGCGGTGGTGATGGGATAGATGGCAAATTGCCCGGCCGCGCAGGCATCCACCACTTCCTGCCGCAGCATCAGGTGCCGCACATTGGCCACGGGGATGGCGACGCCCTGCGTGCCGGTGAGCCCGCGCTTGCGGCAGATGTCGAAGAAGCCCTCGATCTTCTCGTTCACGCCGCCGATCGCCTGGATCTCGCCATGCTGGTTGATTGAGCCCGTCACCGCGATGTCCTGGCGCAGCGGCGCTTCGGCCAAAGCGGAGAGCAGGGCGTAGAGTTCGGCGGAGGAGGCGCTGTCCCCTTCCACCCCGCCATAGGATTGCTCGAACACCAGGCTGGCATAGAGTGACATCGGCGTATCCAGCGCGTAGCGCCCGGCCAGGAAGCCGGAGAGGATGAGCACGCCCTTGGAATGGATCGGCCCGCCGAGCTTCACCTCGCGCTCGATGTCGATGAGGTTGCCCGAGCCGGGGCGGACCCGGCAGGTGATGCGCGTCGGCCGGCCGAAGTGGAAGCCGCCCAGCTCCATCACGCTCAGCCCGTTGATCTGCCCCACGCGCTGGCCGGTGGTCTCGATCAGCGCGACCTTGTCGAGGATCATCTCCTGGTCGCGGTCGCGGATGCGCGAGACGCGCCAGACCTGCTGGTCCAGCGCATATTGCACATCCTGCTGCTCGATCTGCTTGCGCCCCGACTGTGCCGCCCAGTGGTCGGCTTCCACGATCAGGTTGCGAATCTGGTCCGTCACCAGCGTCAACTTGCTGGAATCATCGGCGAGGCGCGCGGCCTGCTCGATCACCAGCACCACCGCGCCGCGCTGCAGCGGGCGCAGCTGGTCCTGCGCCGCGATGGCGGCGATGAGCTTGGCGTAGGCGGCCTCGTTCTTCGCGGAGCGTTCGAAATCATCCTCGAAATCAGCGAGGATCTTGAAATGCTCGCTCATCTCCGGGTCGTATTGGGCGAGCAGGTAGTAGAGAATACGCTCGCCAAACAGAACGATTTTCAGGTCGAGCGGGATCGGGTCCGGCTCCAGCGTCACGGTGCTGGCGAGGCCGAGGAAATGGCTGGCATCCTCGATGACGATCTCGCCGCGCTTGAGCACGCGCTTCAGTGCCGTCCAGCTAAATGGCTCGGCGAGCAGGGCGCGAACATCGAGCAGCAGATAGCCGCCATTGGCGCGGTGCAGCGCGCCCGGCTTGATCAGCCGGAAATTCGTGACCAGCGCGCCCTGCATCGAAAGATACTCGATGCGGCCCGTAAGATTGCCGAGCGTCGGGTGCAGCTCCGAGATGATTGGCACGCCGCACGTCTCGGGATCGTTGGCGACGAAGACATTGACATCGTAACGATCGAATGGCCCGCCCGGCGTGGCGCTCGGCGGCGGCCCCTCCTCACCCTCGCCTTTCGCCACAAACATGCCGACATTCTCGACCAGATCCCGCCGCACGGTTTCGAGATGCGCCTGCACCTGCGGCAGGTCGGCGAATTTCGCCTTGGTCTCGTCGATCAGCCGCCCGACGGCGAAGTTCGCGGTGTCGCGGTTGAGTTTGCGAACTTCCTCGCGCCGTGCCTTCTCCCAGGCGGGGAGCTGTTGCACCATACGCTCGAGTTCCTTTTCCATCTCGTGGATGGATTGCTCGACCTTCCGCCGCGCCGCTTCATCCCAGCTGTGGAATTCGTCGGGCGAGACTACCTGCCCGTTCTTCGCGGGCGCGAAGGCAAAGCCGAGCGGCGTGCGCAGCAGCACAAGCCCGTGCGCCCCCGCCTTGTCGCTCAATTCCTTGAAGGCTTCGGCTTGCTTTTTCTGAAATACCTCGTCCATCGCGCCGCGGCGCTTCTGGTAGTCCTCGCTCTCGAAGGCTGCAGGCAGCATTGCCTTCAGATCCTCGATCAGTTCGCGCAGCGCGGCGCTGAATTTCACGGCCCGCCCGGCGGGCAGGCGGATCGCCACCGGCTTGTGCGCCTCGGTGAAGTTGTTCACGTACACCCAGTCCGGCGGCGCCTCGCGCACGGCGGCGGCCTCGCGCAGCATGGTCTCCACCGCCTGCTGCATGGCCAGCCCCGGCTGGCCGATGGCGAAGAGGTTAAAGCCGGGCCTGGTGATGGCGCTGCCCAGCCGCACGGCGCCGAGTGCGCGCTCTTGCCCGGTAAAGCCGTCGAGCGGTGCCAGTTCCGCGGTGGACTGGAAGACGAGGCTGGAAAGGTCAGTGGGGCGGCGCAGGCGCTCCGGCGGAAGAGGGGTGGCGTGGCTCGTGTCGGACAACATCGACCTCCCGGCAAGGCGCACCAGCGCCCATTATGGCACCAACCTATAGCTCCGGCGCCCGCGCAGCCAATTGACCGTGGTCAAGCCGCTCCGGGCTTTGTCCGCGCCGCTTCCTCGGCCACCAGCTCCTTCTTGGAAAGCTTGCCGACCATGGTCTTGGGCAGGCTATCGCGGATTTCAACCTTCTTCGGCATCTCGATCGGGTTCAGCTTGTCGCGCAGGAAGTTCAGGATCTCTTCTCCGGTGGCGATCTGCCCCGGGCGCAGCGCGACATAGAGCTTGGGGCTCTGGCCGCGATAGGCGTCGGGGATGCCAATGGCGATGGCGTCCTGCACTGCCGGGTGCTGGTAGGCTGCTTCCTCGATCACGCGCGGATAGACGTTGAAGCCCCCGCAGAGGATCACGTCCTTGATGCGATCGACGATGAAGAGATAGCCATCCTCGTCGATATAGCCGATATCGCCGGTGCGTAGCGCGCCATGGGTAAACACATGGGCGGTTTCTTCGGGCTTATTGTAGTACCCGCGCATCACCTGCGGCCCGCGCGCGCAGATCTCGCCGCGCTGGCCCCGCGGCAGGATGATCTCCGGGTTGGCCGGGTCGCGGATTTCCAGGATCGTGCCGGGCACGGCAGGGCCGACGCTGCCGGGCTTCGCCAGTTCCACCCGGTTGAGCGTGAGCACGGGAGAGGTCTCGCTCAGCCCATAGCCTTCCAGGATGCGGCTATTGGAGAGGCGCTCAAAGCGCTGCATCACTTCCAGCGAGAGCGGCGCCCCGCCGGAGACGCAGAGCCTGATGAAGCTGAGATCCGTGCGGCCTGCGGCCTCGGCGGCGTTGCCGATGGCGGTGAAGAGCGTGGGCACGCCGGGCAGGAGGGTCGGCTTGCGCTTGTAGATGATGCTCATCAACTGCTTCGGGTCGGGCTTCGGCAGCAGCAGCAGCTCAGCACCCATGGTCAGGCCGAGATTCATGATCGCCGTCATGGCGAAGACATGGAAGAACGGCAGCACGCCCAGCACGCGCTCCGCCCCGCGCTCCAGCTTTGGCAGTGTCGCCGCTACCTGCTGCACGTTCACGGTGATATTGGCGTGGGTGAGCATGGCCGCCTTGGGCGTGCCGGTGGTGCCGCCGGTGAATTGCAGCACGGCGATGTCCTGCTCAGGGTCGATCTCCACCGGGGCGGGCTGCGCCGGGCCCTTCAGCAGCTGCGCGAATTCGACATAGGGCGGGTGGTTTGGGACCTTGCGCAGATCCTTGCGGCGGAACAGCCGCAGCGCCAGGCCCTTGAACGTGGGCAGCGCCTCCGCCAGGCGGCAGATGATGACCCGCTTGAACAGGCCCTGCGACACCAGCTGGCTGATCTTTTCATGGATCGGCGCGGCGTCCAGCGAAACGATGATGTCCACGCCGCAATCGCGCACCATCGTTTCCATTTCGCGCGCGGTATAGAGCGGATTGAAATTCACCACCGTGCCGCCGGCCTTGAGGATGGCGTAGTACATGATGATGGAATAGGGCGTGTTGGGCAGGCAGAGCCCCACGTTGATGCCCTTGGTGACGCCGAGCTTTTGCAACCCGGCGGCCGCGCGGTTGGCAAGGGCGCCGATCTCGGCATACCGGTACCGGCGGCCGAGAAAGTCGATAGCGTATTTCTGGCTGAACTGTTGCACCGCGGCATCCAGCATGTCGCCCGCAGCCGTGGGCTTGAAGCGCAGCGCCATATTTTGCGCGCTTAATTCGTTCATTATGTTTCCTCGTCACTTTTTTATTCGGGGTGCCCGGCCGCATGGCCGGTAAGCCCCCTTGTGCTTGTGGTTATGATATAGTTACCAAGCGTACATTAAGGCTAGCGGGGAAGCTATGACAAGGCAAACGAAAACAACGGAGCTCAACCGGCCCCGTTGCCAATTTTCAGCGCCTGAGTTTGCGGGTCAGACGGCCTTCAGGTTGATGGCGGCGGCCTTGCCGCGCTCCATGGCGATTTCGTAGGAGACCTTTTGCCCCTCGTTCAGCCCGCGCAAGCCAGCGGACTGCACCGCCGTGATATGCACGAACACATCCTTGCCGCCATCCTGCGGCACGATAAAGCCATAGCCTTTGGTGGTATTAAACCACTTCACGGTACCGGTAGCCATTACGTCCTCGTCGCTCCTCAAAAGAATTGACCCCGGGCGGCGCACGCCCAAAGGGCAACCGGGTTGTGCCAGTCTTGCCTGCGTCCGGTCTTCAGGAGCGCGTATTCAAGTCAAGCCACGGTCGATTGCAGATTAAAATTGGCACAGAAACAAGAGGCACTGTCAACGATTTCTTCACCTTTCCCGGGGCTTCCGCGTCCGCCGGAAGGGGGTATTCACGCAAATGCAATAATTTTAGGCAGGATTCGTCCGCCAAGAATTGTTGCAGATTGGATCACTCTTTGTGTTTGGCTGAGGCTTTGCCATAATGAACTCAAGTCCAAAATCATAAATGGAGGAAACCAATGTCGGACGCCGATATCGTGCCAGTAAAGCCGGAAATCGCCGCGCACGCACTGATCACGCGTGAGAAATACGACCTGATGGCCGCCAGGGCGGTGGCAGAGCCGGAGGCGTTCTGGGCCGAGGAATGCAAGCGCATCACCTGGATCAAATCCCCCACCCGGATGAAGAACACCTCATTCCATGGCGATGTCTCGATCAAATGGTTCGAGGACGGCACGCTGAACGCTGCCGCCAACTGCCTGGACCGGCATCTGGCCGAGCGCGGCGACCAGGTGGCGATCATTTGGGAGGGCGACGACCCGAACATGTCCTCCAAGGTGACGTACCGCGAGCTGCACGAGAAGGTTTGCCGCCTGGCCAACGCGCTCACCACCCAGGGCGTGAAGAAGGGGGATGTTGTCACCATCTACCTGCCGATGGTGGTGGAGGCCTCGGTGGCGCTGCTGGCCTGCGCGCGCATCGGCGCCATCCACTCCGTGGTGTTCGGCGGCTTCTCGCCGGACAGCCTCGCCAACCGCATGGAAGATTGCAACTCAGTGGCGCTCATCACCGCCGATGAGGGCCGGCGCGGGGGGCGCAAGGTGGCGCTGAAGGCCAATGCGGACGAGGCGCTGAAGACCTGCCCGAGCGTGAAGACCGTGATCGTGGCGAAGCTCACCGGCGGCGATGTGAGCATGCAGCCGGGCCGCGACATGTGGTACGAGGATGTCACCGCCGCCGCCTCGCCGCAGCACACTCCGGTGGAGATGAACGCCGAGGACCCGCTGTTCATCCTCTACACCTCCGGCTCCACCGGCAAGCCCAAGGGCGTGCTGCACACCACCGGCGGCTACATGGTGTGGGCGAGCTTCACGCATCAATACGTGTTCGACTACCACCCCGGCGAGATTTACTGGTGCACGGCGGATGTCGGCTGGGTGACCGGCCACACCTATATTGTGTACGGGCCGCTGGCGAATGGCGCGACGACGCTGATGTTCGAGGGCGTGCCGAACTACCCCACCACCTCGCGTTTCTGGGAAGTGGTGGACAAGCACCAGGTCAATATCTTCTACACCGCCCCCACGGCCATCCGTTCGCTGATGCGCGACGGCGAGGCCCCGGTGCACAAGACCTCCCGCAAATCGCTGCGCATCCTGGGCAGCGTCGGTGAGCCGATCAACCCCGAGGCCTGGCATTGGTATGACCGCGTTGTCGGCGAGCATCGCTGCCCGATCGTGGATACCTGGTGGCAGACGGAAACCGGCGGCGTCCTCATCAGCCCGCTGCCAGGCGCCACGCCGCTGAAGCCGGGCTCCGCCACTTGGCCGCTGCCCGGCGTGCGCCCGATGCTGGTGGATGGCGAAGGCAACGAGCTGCATGGCGAGACGGAGGGCAATCTCTGCATCGCCGATAGCTGGCCCGGCCAGATGCGCTCCGTGTACGGCGACCATGCCCGCTTCGTGCAGACCTATTTCTCCACCTTCAAAGGGCTGTATTTCACCGGAGACGGGGCGCGGCGGGATGCGGACGGCTATTACTGGATCACCGGGCGCGTGGACGATGTGATCAACGTCTCCGGCCACCGCATGGGCACGGCCGAGGTCGAGTCCGCGCTGGTGTCGCACGAGGCCGTGGCCGAGGCCGCCGTGGTCGGCTTCCCGCACGACCTCAAGGGCCAGGGCATCTATGCCTATGTGACGCTGGTGGCGGACGTGGAGCCGAGCGAGGCGCTGCGCAAAGAGCTGGTGGCCTGGGTGCGGCGCGAGATCGGGCCGATCGCGGCGCCTGATGTGATCCAGTGGGCGCCGGGCCTGCCCAAGACCCGCTCAGGCAAGATCATGCGCCGCATCCTGCGCAAGATCGCCGCGAACGAGACGGACAGCCTGGGCGATACATCGACCCTGGCCGACCCAGGCGTGGTTACCGATCTGGTGGAGAACCGCGCGGGTTGAAACCCGTTAGACCGGCCGCCTGGTGCCGCATTTCTGCGTTTCGGTGCTCACGTACTTCAACGTACGCTCCACTCCGATGCTCGAAAAACGGCACCATTCGGCTCGGCCTAACGGGTTTCAGTTTCAGGCGAACTTGACCAGCGCGGCGAAGCCGGTGTCCGTTCCCAGCGCCAGGTGGCTGCCCGAGGCATTCCACGCCATGGCGGTAATGGCGCCGCGCCCCGGGCCGCAAATCGGCAGCACATTCTCGCGGTTCACGTCGATCATCAGCACCATGCCGGTATCGAACCCGGCGGCGACCACCTCGTGCTCCGGGTGGCAGGCGATGCGCTTGACGATGCCATCTCCCATGCCAAGCTCCTTGGGCTGCTTGCCCATCGGCCCGCCGCCGAAGAACGGCCACATCACCACGCTCTCCGCCCCAGCTGTTACAAGCCAGCGGCCGGACTTGGTGAAGCCGAGGGATTCCGTTTTGGCCGGGTAGCCGGCCATGCGCATATGCTTGCCCTCGGGCAGGGTCCAGCCATGCAGCGCGTTCTCCTGCATCGAAGTGACCAGCGCCTCGCCATTCGGGTGCATGGTGATGCCGGTGTGGCTGCCCTTCCATTCCAGCACCTTGGGCGCCGAGCCCGAGGCGGTGAACCACAGCGACGCGCCATTATAATGCGAGGCGGCGAGGCGCTTGCCCTTGGCATCGAACACCATACCGGTGACGGTGGAGGGATGCGCCAGCTCGCGCAGCTTTTCCCCCGCGCCGGTGAACAGATGCACGGTCTTGCCCACGGCGGCGGCGAAATAGGAAGTCTTGCCGGCGAAGGCCGCGACATGCTCCACCCATTTGGAGCCGAATTTCTGGATCTCCGCCGCCTCGCCCCTGGCGGTGCGCATCAGCCGCCCGTCATCCCCGCCCGAGAGGAAGCCGCCGGCGGGATGCGGGCACAGGCTCAGCACCGCGCCCTGATGCGCGGTCACGGTGGTGAAATCGCCATCGGCCCCGAGGCGGAGCGTGCCGTCACCCAACGCGAAGCAGGGCTGGCCGGTGGCGGGGTCGAAACAGGCGGCGGTGACATAGGCGCCGAATGCGGCGCTCTGCCCCCTGGTATTCAGCAACTGGTCGAGATCGGACATGGCGTACTAACTGCCCAAGCCCGCAACTTCACGCAATAGACACGTGAAAATCGAGCAAGATCAACGCGAAGTGCTGGTAATCGTCGTATCAGTTTGTTACTGATGACCATCAGGGGAGTGCAACATGGGCGGACGAATTTCGCGGCTGGCGATCGGCGGCTTCATGGTTTCCGCCGGTGTGCTGGCGGCCTCCCGCCCAGCCGAGGCCATACCCTCCTTCGCGGCGCAGACCGGCCTGCCTTGCGCGGCCTGCCATATCGGCTTTCCGCAGCTCACCCCGTTCGGCCGCCTCTTCAAGATGGAAGCCTATGTGCTGGGGAACCAGGACTTCCCCGACGCGAAGAATTTCTCCGCCATGGTGCAAGCTGGCTACACCCATCTCAAGGACAAGGTTCCCGGCGGCCTCGCCCCGGATTACCCGAGCAACAATGCCTGGTCGGTCCAGCAGACCAGCCTGTTCTATGGCGGCGTGCTGGACAAGCCTCTCGGCCTCGGCGCCTTCGTGCAGGGAACGTTCGATGGTGTGGCGCACCAGTACCATTGGGACAATACCGATATCCGCGACGCCCACACGGCCAAGCTGTTTGGCACGCCGCTGGTTTACGGCGTCACCTTCAACAACAACCCGGCGGTGACGGATCTGTGGAACACACTGCCCGCCTGGGGCTACCCGTTCATCGCGCCCGAGCTGGGCGTGGCGCCGACCGCCAGCCTGCAAATCAACGACCTGGCGCAGACCGTGTGGGGCTTTGGCGGTTACTCGGGCATCAACATCACCCCGAGGGACCTCCTCTATGGCGAGGTGGATTTGTACCAGTCCCTGCCGGATCATACGGCCTACGCGCTGGGTGTGGGGCCTGCCAACGGCGTCGCCGGGGTGACGCCGTATTGGCGCGTGGCCTACCAGCACAGCATCGGGGAGAATTCCATCGAGTTTGGCACCTCCGGTCTGTCGGACCATCCGTATCCGTCCGGGCTCAAGCACGGGCCCACGGATAACCTCACCGATGTCGGGCTCGACCTGCAGTTCCAGCACATCGAGGCGCAACAGTCACTCTCGTTCCAGACCTCCTGGTTCCATGAGTACCAGCATTGGGGGGCGAGCTACCCGCTGGGCAACACGCAGAATTTGAATGACGCGCTGAACGACGTAACTGTCACGGGCTCCTATCTCTGGCGCCAGATGCTCGGCGCCACGGAATCCTTCAACAGCATTACCGGTAGCGGCGATACCGGGCTGTACAATGCGGGTACCAGCAACGCCAACGGCAAGCCGAACACCGACAGCTACACCACTGAGCTGGATTACTATCCGTTCAACCGCGGCGGGCCGAAATACTTCCCATGGGCGAATGCCAAGCTCTTCGTTGAATACACGTTCTACACCCAGTTCAACGGCCTGGCGCATAATTACGACGGCAATGGCCGCTCCTCGTCGGGCAATGATGTCCTGTTTACAGGCATTTGGCTGGTGTTCTGATGCTGTTTTAAGCAATCGCCGCCGGGATTTCAGTCGCCGGCGGTGGTATAGTCATAAATATTTCTTGAAACCACTATGCCGCCATGCCAAGCTTGAAAAATGGTTTTGGCAGCCACATGTCCTGAGCCCAAGCTTAAAGCGGAGTTGCTGCTGCTCTGCGCACGCATCGGTTTCAGCCCTCCCCGCGTCTGACAAGCTGTGCTTGTGACCCGTGCGCTTTAGCGCTGCGGGCTTTTGGCGATTCAGACTAAATTATGGGGAAACATAAAAAATGTTGGATGACATCAACGTGGCCGCGACTCTTCAGGAGCTCGACGCGGCGCATCATTTCCACCCGTTCACCGACCATAAGGACTTGCATGCCCGCGGCGTGCGCGTGATCACCTCGGCCGAGGGCGTGTTCCTGCACGACGACAAGGGCAACAAGATCCTCGATGGCATGGCCGGGCTGTGGTGCGTTGCCGCCGGTTACGGCCGCAAGGAACTGGTCGAGGCAGCTGCCACGCAAATGACGAAGCTGCCGTATTACAACACCTTCTTCAAAACCACGAACGAGCCGGCTGTGCGCTTGGCGCAGCGCTTGGCGCAGATCACGCCGGAGGGCATGAACCACGCCTTCTTCGCGTGTTCGGGTTCCGAGGCGGTGGATTCCGCCCTGCGCACTGCCCGGGTGTACTGGCAGACCCTGGGCAGGCCGAACAAGAAAATCGTCATCGGCCGTGAATACGGCTATCACGGCTCCACCACGCTCGGCGCCTCGGCCGGCGGGATGGAGGACATGCACCGCCAGGGCGGTGACATGCCGAACTTTGTGCATGTGCTGCCGCCCTACTGGTACGGCAAGGGCGGGCAGATGAGCCCGGAGGAATTCGGCATCTATGCCGCGAGGCAGGTGGAAGCCAAGATCCATGACCTGGGCGCCGAGAACGTCGCCGCCTTCATCGGCGAGCCGATCCAGGGTGCTGGCGGCGTGATCATCCCGCCCGAGAGCTACTGGCCCGAGATCAACCGCATCTGCAAGGAGAACGACATCCTGCTCATCGCGGACGAGGTGATCTGCGGCTTTGGGCGCACCGGCAAGATGTTCGGCTCCGACTATTTCGGCATCAAGCCGGACATGATGACCATGGCCAAGGGCATCACCTCCGGCTATCTGCCGCTCTCCGTGCTGATGCTGCATGACCGCGTGGCCGAGGTGATGATTAACGAGGCCGGCGAGTATTATCACGGCTTCACCTATTCTGGTCATCCGGTTTCTTGCGCCGTGGCGCTAAGGAATATCGAAATCATCGAGCGCGAGGGACTGGTTTCCGCCGCCACCGCCAAGGGTGAGAGGCTGCGCGCCAGGCTGGCCGAAGCGCTGGGCGATTCCCCGCTCGTGGGCGAGATCCGCGGCGTGGGCCTGATCGGCGCGATCGAGCTGACCGCTGACAAGCGCACCCGCAAGCCGTTCGCGAAGAAGGGGCGCGTGGGCACGATCTGCCGCGATTTCTGCTTCGAGAATGGGCTGGTCATGCGCGCCGTGGGTGACACCATGGTGTTCTCGCCGCCGCTCACCATCACCGAGGACGAGATCGACCTCATGGCCCGCCTGGCCAAGAAGTCCATCGACCAGACCTATGACGTTGTGAAGTCGGAGGTGGCGTCATGAACGTGGTTGTAGATACCGAGAGCGCGGCGAAGGCCGCGCTCATGGCGCAGAGCGATTTCGTTGAGGCGTTCATCGTCGATGTGAATGGCGTGCTGCGCGGCAAATGGCTGCAGCCGGGCAAGTCGAAGTGTCTGTTCGGCCCGGGGCTTGCCATTCCCCGCTCGGTGTTCCTGCTCGACATCTGGGGCAATGACATTGTGGAGGACGGCATCGCCCAGGAATCGGGCGATCCGGACGGGCTCTGTACCGCCGTGCCGCACACCATCACGCGCATGCCCTGGGCCGATGGCAACACCGCCCAGGCCCTGCTGACGATGCGCGAGGCCGATGGCAGCTATTTCTACCTTGACCCGCGCGGCGTGCTGGCTGGCGTGCTGGAGCGTTTCAAGGCCGCTGGCCTCACCCCGGCGCTCGGCGTGGAGCTGGAGTTTTACCTCGTCGATAATAGCGGCCACCATGGCGGGCTGAAGATCGCGCCGCGCGGCGCAGATGAATCCGGCTGGCGCGGCTGGCAGGTGGATGCCGTGGGTCTCGGCGAAATTCGTGAATACGAGCCGATCCTGCGCGAGATGATGGCGACCGCGCGCACCCAGGGGATCGAGATCGAGTCGCTGATCTCCGAGAACGGCCCCGGCCAGTTCGAGGTGACGCTGAAGTACAGTGCCGATGCGCTGCGCGTGGCCGACAACGCCACCATGTTCAAGCGCAGCATCAAGGAGATCGCGCGCAAGCACGGCCTCACCGCCACCTTCATGGCCAAGCCTTATGGCCATTGCGCGGGCAGCGGCATGCATGTGCATATGTCGATCGTCGATGCCGGCGGCCAGAACATCTTCACCGGCACATCGGAGCGCGGCTCCGAGAGGCTGTACCACGCGCTGGGCGGCATCATCCACACCATGCCGGACACCATGCTCACCCTGGCGCCGCACGCCAATTCCTACCGGCGCTTCGCTCCGGGCGTGCATGCGCCCACTTATGGCGACTGGGGGCATGACAACCGCATGGCGGCGGTGCGCGTCATCACCACAGACCCGGCTGCCTCGCGCATCGAGCATCGTGTCGCCGGCGCGGACTGCAACCCGTACCTCGCCTTCGCCTCGCTGCTGGGCTCGGCGTTGCGGGGGCTGGAGAGCAAGGCCGATCCGGGGCGGGAAAGCCACGGCACCACGCGCAGCCCGCATGCGCCGCCGCTGCCCATCGCCTGGTCCGGCGCGGTGGAGAGGTTTGCCGAATCTGCCGCGATCGCCGATATCTTCGGGGCCGACTTCCAGCGCCTGTTCACGGCCTGCAAACGCCAGGAGATTAGCGAAATGCGCAAGCGTATTTCCGATGTCGAATACGACGCGTACCTGAAGAACGCATGAGCAAAGTCACTGTCGCGGCCACGCAGATGGCCTGCACCCCGCAGGCGCGAGAAAACATCGCGCGGGCGGAAAAACTTATCCGTGAGGCGGCCGGGCAAGGCGCCCAGATCATCCTGATCCAGGAACTGTTTGAGACGTCGTATTTCTGCCAGGACCAGATGTACGAGTTTCTGGCACTCGCCACGCCGCTGGAGGAAAACCCGGCGGTGAAGCGGTTTCAGGCACTGGCGCGGGAGCTGAACGTGGTGCTGCCCGTCTCGGTGTATGAGCGCGCCGGGCAGAGCCGGTTCAATACGGTGGTGATTGTGGATGCGGGCGGCGAGGTGCTCGGCCATTACCGCAAGTCGCACATCCCCGATGGACCCGGCTATTCCGAGAAGTTCTACTTCTCCCCCGGCGATACCGGCTTCAAGGTCTGGCAGACGAAATACGCGAAGATCGGCGTTGGCATCTGCTGGGACCAGTGGTTCCCCGAATGCGCGCGGGTCATGGCGCTGATGGGCGCGGAGCTGCTGTTCTACCCCACCGCCATCGGCTCCGAGCCGCAGGACGCCACGCTGGACTCCAGCGGCCACTGGCAGCGCACCATGCAGGGCCATGCGGCGGCAAATCTCATGCCGCTCATCGCCTCCAACCGCATTGGCACCGAGCCGGGGCATAAGGGCACCCAGATCACGTTCTACGGTTCCTCCTTCATCGCCGACCATACCGGCGCCAAACTGGCCGAAGCCAACCGCTCGGACGAGACAATCCTTACCGCCAGCTTCGACCTGGACGAGATCGCCCGCACCCGCGCGTCCTGGGGCGTATTCCGCGACCGCCGGCCAGAGCTGTACGCGCCGCTGCTCACGCTGGATGGCAAGACGCGCCACCAGGCGGTGGAATTGTGACAACACCGCGCGCGGCTGGTTTCTCCATGCCGGCGGAATGGGCGCCTCATGCCGGGTGCTGGATGATCTGGCCAGAGCGGCCGGATAACTGGCGCCTCGGCGCGAAGCCCGCGCAGCGCGCCTTCACCGCGGTGGCGAGCGCGATCGCCCGCTTCGAGCCGGTGACGATGCTGGTGAGCGCGCGCCAATACGAAAACGCCCGGGTGATGCTGCCTGAGAGCGTGCGCGTGGTGGAGATGAGCACCAACGATTCCTGGGCGCGCGACGTGGGGCCGAGCTTCCTGCTCGGGTCCGGGGGCGAGGTGGCCGGGGTGGATTGGCCGTTCAACGCCTGGGGCGGGCTGAAGGGTGGGCTCTATTTCCCGTGGGATCTCGACGATCAGGTTGCGGGCAAGATTTTGGGGATCGAGCGTGTCCGTCGTTTCCGCGCGCCCTTCGTCACCGAGGGCGGGGCGATTCACGTGGACGGCGAAGGTACCGTGCTCGTGGCCGAGCAATGCGTGCTGAACGAGAGCCGCAATGAGGAAATCACGCGCCAGGACATGGAGCGGATGCTTAAGGACTATCTCGGCGCCTCGCATGTCATCTGGCTGGGCCAGGGCGTGCCGGGCGACGAGACGGACGGGCATGTCGACAATCTCGCCTGCTTCGTCCGCCCCGGCGTGGTGCTGCTCACCTGGTGCGACGATCCGGCCGATCCGCATTACGCCGTGAGCCGCGATGCCGAGGCGCGCCTGCTTGCCGCGCGCGATGCGCAGGGGCGCGAACTTGCCGTGGAGCGGATTCCGATGCCCACGCCGATGTTCATCACGGAAGAAGAGGCGGCGGGTGTGGATGCTACGGCGAGCGGCATGAGCCGCGCGGCGGGCGAACGCATGGCGGCGTCTTACGTTAACTTTTATATAGCAAATGGCGCGATTATTGCACCGTCCTTCGGCGTGGAAACCGATAGTGCGGCGGCGATGGTGCTGGCCCGGCTGTTTCCGGAACGGGAGATTGTGATGGTGCCAGCGCGTGAAATTCTGCTGGGTGGGGGCAATATTCATTGCATAACCCAGCAGCAGCCAGCGAACAAAAACTAAGCAAAAGGGAAATGGAATGAGTACGAAGCTGAAGGCTGACGCCTTATCGTTTTTCGAATCGATCATCATGGGCATAGCGGGTTCCGCGCCCGCGTTTTCCATCGCGGTGGCGATCTCGGGGCTGCTGGCTGCGTCGGGCAAGGTGTCGCCCAATGCGCTGCTCATCTTTGCCGTTCCGATGCTCGGCATTGCCGTGGCGTATAAGGGCCTCTCGGCCAAGATGGCGAATGCCGGCGCCGCATACGAATGGACCAAATCCGTGTTTGGCGGGTTTTTTGGCTATTTCTCCGGTTGGGCGCTGCTCATTGCCTCCATGGTGTTCATGGTTACCGGCTCCGTGCCGCTCGGCACCGCGACGATCGACTTCGCCTCCGTCATACATTTGTGCGACGCGTCGTTGGCGAACAATGTGTGGCTGACGACCATCATCGGCGCGGTGTGGTTTGTCGCCATTGGTCTGGTGCTCATCGCCGGCATCGAGCTTACCAGCAAGGTCCAGGTGGTGATGAGCTCCATCGAGCTTGGCATTCTGCTGATCATCTCGGTCGCCGCGTTCTTCCACACAGGCACGGCCGGGGCGGTTTCGGCCTTCAACTGGTCGTGGTTCGGCTTCAACTACCCGGCGGGCACTTTTGCCTCGTCCGCGCTCATCGTCGTGTTCCTGTACTGGGGGTGGGACGTCACCAGCAATCTCGCTGAGGAAACCAAAGGCCACGAATATAATGCGGCGGGCCAGGGCGGGTTCCTCAGCATTTTCGTCACCATCGCTTCGTTCGTCGCCTTCACGATCGCGGCGCTGATGATGTTCACGCTCGCTACCGCCTCCGGCTTTTCCGACAATCTGATTGTCCACGTGGCGCAGGCCGCGGGCTTGGGCACGGCCGGCACGCTGGCCGCTACGCTGGCTTTGGTGCTTTCCAGCATCGCGACGCTGGAAACCACGATGCTGCAATTCTCCCGCACCCTGTTCGCCATGGGGCGGGACCACGCGCTGCCGCCCTTTTTCGGCCAGGTTCATGAGCGGACGGTCACCCCGGTGCGCACCATGTACCTGCTGCTGGCCGTGGGGCTAGTGATGATCTTCGTCTCCAGCTTCCTGCCGTCCATCGCCACCATCCTCTCGGACTCGGTGAGCGCCATCGCCGTGCAGGTCTGTTACTATTACGGCCTTGCCGGGCTGGTGTGCGCCTGGGTGTACAGGGACAGGCTGAAGACCTCGTTCTGGGGTTCGGTGCAGTACGTGGTGTTCCCGGCGCTCAGCGCGCTCACGCTGTTCGGGCTCGGGCTCTATGCGCTCTCCACCTACAACACTACGGTGAAGATCGTCGGCATTGGCGGTTTGGTTCTCGGCATCCTGTTCTACCGGCCTTCCGGCTACGGCAAGCGCGTGGCCGACATTCTGGCCGAGGAATAAGCCTCGCGCCATCAAACCGGGGCCGCGAGGCCCCGGATTTTCACAAAGCGCGGCGGAAGGTCAAATTGAGCCGCGCCGCACCGGTGAGCGGATGCACGCCCGGGCGCACCGGCGCCACACCGTGGAAATTCAGCCGCACCGGGCCGCCCCATACCACCACGTCGCCGCTGTGCAGCGGCAGCTTCACCGCCTTGTCCGTCCGCTTCGCCCCACCCCACAGGAATACCGCGGGCAGGCCGAGCGAGACGGAGACGATCGGGGCGGTGAAATCCTGCTCGTCGCGGTCCTGGTGAAGCGCCATTTTTGCGCCCGGCTGGTAGCGGTTGACCAGGCACACATTCGGGCTGAAGCCCGAAAACCCGGCCGCCGCCGCTGCTTCCACAGCCAGGTGGTGGAAAACCTCTGGCATCTCCGGCCAGGGGCGGCCAGTCAAAGGGTCGAGCCGCTCGTAGCGATAGCCGCGCGCATCGCTCACCCAGCCCGCCGCGCCACAATTGGTCATGGCGGCGGACATCGCCTTGCCGCCGGGCGTTCGCATCACCCGGAAGGGTGCCCGCGCGGCCACGTCCAGCGCCGCGGCGATCAGCTCCGCCTCCCGCGCCAGGACAAAACCAAACAGCGGCGTCAACCCCGGCGGGGCGGAGGCGAACAGGTCCATGGTCACTCCACCCGCATCAGCGCCGCAAACTCGCCGTCTCTGAGAATAGCGTGCACATCTTGCTCACCTCTGGCCCAGCAATAAGCTTGAAGCAGAGTTTAAGTTGCGCCGGAATCCCAAGCGACTCAAATCAGATAAAGAGATTCTAAAAACCGGGAGGGGGCGGCGGAAGAATCATGTCGGAGGGCTGACTGGGCAAATCCGGCGGGCTGGGCAAGTTCGGCGGACTTGGTGGGCTGGGCAGGCTGGGTGGGGTGGGCATGCTCGGCGGTGCGGGCAGATGCGGCAGGGATTTGGGCAGCATCCCGGCGGGCGGCCTGAGCGTATCGAGGACGGACTTGACCTTCTGAGTGATGGCTGCGGTGACCGCCTTCTTGGCTTCATCCGCGACGGCCTCGCACACGATACGGATGATTTCGGGCGGCGTGGCGCCGTTTGTGTCCGCGCCGATATTGGTGAGATTGAGTGGCGGCAGCGGCACCGTAAGCGCGCCCCCAGGCAGAGGAAGGTTAATGGTGATCGAGCCGCCCATAATGGTGAGGTTGCGGATGATGATCTTGCGTGCGGAGCTGTTGGTCTGGATGGCGGCCGGGGTGACGGCGTACGCCTGGGCGTTGTTCTTGATGGCCTCCAGGTTGCTGGTGGCAGCGGAACTTTGCGCCTCGTAAGTGATTTGCGGCGCGATGACGGTAGCGGAATCGATGATGACAGGGCCGCCGCCGAGAAGGGAGCCGCTTTCCGCCTGCAAGGCGATGCGGTCCACCACCACGGCGTAGGGCGAGGAGAAACCGGCTGGGTTGCCCACGGTAAGCCCATCAACCGCGCCAGCACCCGTGAAGGGCGAGAATTCAACGCTGCCGACAAGCACCTGCGTCTGGGTGGCAAGGGCGCCGTTGGTCTCGATGACGGATTTGATGGCTGGTCCGAATTGGGCAAGCAGTACCCACGCCGCAATGGCGGCGGCAGCGAGCAAGACGGCAAGGGCAAGCCCGAGCGTTTTCGACTTCGACAAGATGTTGTGCTCCATGAAAGGCGGCAACACCCTTGACGCGCCATTGTGATGGAGAAAAGCCAGGCGAGGGTTTCAAATATTAAGGAAATGTTACTGAACCCGGCGCGACGCAGAGGCCGGTTGGCGGAGGCCGCGAAGGTCTGTGCCGAGAGCGGCGAGCAGGGCGCCGCCGAACAGGCGCCGGGGTCACCCCATGAGCAACAGCGCCACCACCAGGGCCACCGCAACGCCCTGGAGGATCACGCGCCAGCGCATCAGCAGGTTGGAGCGGCGCGGGTCGCGCGCCGGGTTGGCCATGCCCAGCGCCCCTGCCAGCATAACCGCGACAACGGCCAGCATGTCGAGCGCCAGCAGCCCAAGGAGAAACATCTTCATGTCTCCTATATAGACGCGCCTGTCACTTTGCCCACCACGCAGGTTGACTTCCCAGCCAATCCCACCTCAGTTCCCGGCATGCGCTTCGCTCGTGTTCTCGCCTTTCTGCTCGCCCTTGGCTTCGGGTCCGGCGCCTTGGCGCAAAAGCCCGTGCCGGCAACCGCCCCCGCCACGTCAGCCCCAGCCGCGTCCGGGGCCGCGGGCGCTGCGGCACCAGCCAAGGGCCCTGCCCCTGCCATCATTCCCGGCTCACCGCTGGCGGCGCTGACCAACGCCGCCCCGGCCGCCACGGCGGATAATTCCGGTGCGACGCCCTTCGGCACGGATGCGCTGGGCTTTTCCGTCACCACCGCGATGGGGAGCGAGGCCCAGCAGACATTCGACAAGGTGGCCGACGCGGTGCACCGCTCCACCCGTCTCACCCCGGTGCTGCTCTGGCTGGAGAGCTTCGCCACCACGCCGCAGCGCCTCGCCAATGCCGAGAGCATTGGCCTTGGCCTGCTGTTTGCGCTGCTGCCCAGCTTGGCGGTGGAGGCGGCAATCCGCCTCTTCCTGCGCCGCCCCGCCGCGCTCTGTGCACAGTACGGCCAGCCAGGCACGGCGGAATACCTGCCGGACCAGGAGGCGCAGGGCTTGGCCGCTGCCGAGGCCGGCGAGTTGGAGAAACGCCCCAGCCGCGGTGTCTCGGCGCTGACCTGGGCGCGGCGGTTGCTGTTCGCGCTGTTGCGTTTCATTCTGGCGTTGCTGCCGCTCGTCGGCTTCGCCGTAGCGCTGCAGTTGCTCATTTCGGACGATGTGCTGAACGGCCGCGCGGCGCATCTGGCTGTCACCGGCATCGGCAACGCCTATCTGACCTGCCGCCTGGCGCAGGAGGTTCTGCGCCTGTTCATTGCCCCCACGGTGCCCGCGCTGCGCGTCATCGCCATGCCCAGCCTGCGCGCCCAGGCCATCATGCGTCGTGGTTTCCTGCTGCTGGCCACGGGGTTTGTGGGCTACAGCCTGACCGCGGTGGCGGAAATCCTTGGCCTGCCACGGGAGGGCGCGGGCGTGCTGGGGCGGCTCGTCGCCCTGGTCCTGCACCTCGAGGTCGCGGTCAGTATCTGGCAGAGCCGGCATCTGGTGGGGCGCTGGCTCGCCGGGCCTCCGGGGGCCGAGGGCGTGTTCGCCGGGTTGCGCCAGCGCCTGGGCTGGACATGGCATTATTTCGCGCTGTTCTACGTGCTGGCATTGTGGGTGGCGTTGGCGGGTGGGGTGCAGAACGCCTTCATCGTGCTGCTGCGCGCCGTGCTGGTGCTGGTGGCGGCGCTGATGCTCGGGCGTCTTGCCTGGCTGGGCTGTTCGCTGTTGCTGGAGCGCGCCCTCCCCAAACCCGGCGCCTCCCGCAATGTGCGGCATCCGCTGCTGGCCGAGCGGGTGCATGCCTATAACCCGCTGATCCGGGCGCTTATCCGCGGTTTCATCGGGGTGACGCTGGTGTTGCTCATCCTGCAGGGCTGGGGGATGAATCCGTTCGGCTATCTGCTGACCGATCCGCTGAGCCGCAACCTGCTCGGCGCGCTGGTCTCCATCATCATCACCATCGCCGTGGCGATTACCTTGTGGGAGGTCGCCAAAATCCTGCTGCAAGGGCATGTCGAGCGCCTCCTCGCGCAGGGCCGCACCCGCCAATCGGCCCGTCTGCGCACGCTCTCGCCGATGCTGCGCGCCACCATCGGCACCGTTATCTTCCTGGTCGCCTTCTTCATGTGTCTGACCGATATTGGCGTGAACGCCACCGGGCTGCTCGCGGTCTCGGGCGTTGCCGGCATCGCGGTCGGCTTCGGCAGCCAGAAGCTGGTGCAGGATGTCATCACCGGGCTGTTCCTGCTGCTCGAGGATTCCATGCAGGTGGGGGATTCCGTCTCGCTCGGCGGCATGAGCGGCACGGTGGAGCGGCTTTCCATCCGTTCCATCCGCCTGCGCGGCTCGGATGGCTCGGTGAACATCGTCCCGTTCTCTTCGGTCACCACCGTCACCAACATGACGCGCGATTTCAGCTACGCGCAGATCTCCGTCACCGTTGGCTACCGCGAGGATATCGAGCATGTGTTTGCCGTGCTGCGCGAGATCGCGAAATCCATGCGCGCGGACAAGAAATGGGGCGCGATGATCCGCGACGACCTGCATCTCTTCGGGCTGGACGAGTTCGGAGCGCTGGGGCTGGTCATCACCGGGCAGATCCGCACCGGCCCCGGCCAGCACTGGGCGGTGCGGCGGGAGTTCTACGCAAGGGTGCTGAAGCGTTTCGCCGAGGAGGGAATCGAGATCCCCTATAACCGCCAGGCGCTGCTGGGCTTGGCCTCGCAGGCGTAAGGCTATTCCGAAGCCACGTCGCGCAGGTCGCGGGCGATGCCGTCGAGGTCCGGCTGCCGTGTGGCCAGCCCGGCGATGATGAATTCCGGCTGGCCCTTGGCGTTGAACACATACACCGCCGCCGAGTGGGTGACGGAGTAGGTCGGCGTTTTGCTCACCGAGAACACCACGCGGTAGCGCCGCGCCAGCGCGTAGAGCTGGTCGGCAGTGCCGCGCAGCCCCACCACATTGGGGCCGAACAGCGCCGCGTACTGGGTCAGCAACGCCGGGGTGTCGCGGTCCGGGTCCACGGTCACGAACAAGACCCTCACCTTGGCCGCCGCCGCGCCCATGCGGGACTGGATGCGCTGGAGATTATACAGCGTTGCCGGGCAGACATCCGGGCAGTGGGTATAGCCGAAATAGAGCAGCGTCACCGCGCCCCTGAAATCCGACTCGGTCACGGTTTTGCCAGTGGCCGCTTCGGTCATGGTGAAGGCGAGGTCCGGGACCAGCCCGCGCACGCTCACATCCTGGGGCGAGAGGTCGTGGTGGCACCCGGCCAGGGCCAGCACGGGCAGGGCAAGCAGAGCGCGGCGGCGCGGGCGCAGAGATTGTTTGGGAATTCGCTCTGGCGAGACGCATGGGGGTGATTTGGGAGCGCCGGAGCGGAGCGTACATAAAGCACGTGAGCACCAGAGCGCAGCAAATCGCCTCCAGGCGGCCGCCAGAGTAGAATTTACGAACAATCTCTCACTCCTCCTCGGCCTCCAGCCCCAGCAAGGTCTGGGCTGCCTGCCCTTCCACCATCTCCACCGTGCGCAGCACGCGGCTCACGGCCCTGGTGCGCACCCGCGCCTTCTCGATATTGTTGCTCATGGCGCTGGCATTGGCGGCGAGCTTGGCGAGGACGTCGTCCATCTTCACCATTTCCCCGCGCGTGGCGCCGAGCAGCTTGCCAATCTCGCCTGCGCGCTTCTCCAGGTCCAGCGTGATGTGGCCCAGATGGATGGTTTGCAGCATGGCGGGCAGCAGTGTCGGGCCGAGGATGATCACCTTCTCCTTCGCCCGTACATCGTCGATCAGCCCGGGGATGCGCGCCACCTCGGCGAACAGCCCGTCGCTCGGCAAATACATCACGCCGAAATCCACCGTCTCCGGCGGGGAGATGTATTTTTCGCGAATTTTCTTCGCCTCGAGCCGCACCCGCACGGCGATGCCCTCGCGCGCCGCGCGCTCGGCCTCTGCATCCGCGTTTTCAGCGGCGGTGAGCAGGCGGTCGTAATCCTCAGTCGGGAATTTGGAATCCACCGGTAGCCAGAGCGTCTCCCGCGCCGGCATGCGCAGGGCGAAATCCACCCGCTCGCGCGAGCCGTCCTTCAGCGCGAAATTGCGCTCGAATGCGCCGGGCGGCAGCACCTGCTCCAGCATGGCGCCGAGCTGCGCCTCGCCCCAGCCGCCCCGCGTTTTCACGTTGGAGAAGATGCGCTTGAGGTCGCCGATCTGCGCCGCGGCGGATTGCACCTCGCCCATCGCCTGCTGCACTTGTGCAAACTGTTCAAGCACACGGGCGAAGCTGGCGGTCATCTGCTGTTCCACCGCCTCGTGCAGCTTTTCGTTTACCGAGCTTTGGATTACGCCAAGGCGCGTCTCCAGCAAAGCGAGGGTCTTCTGCGCGTCCTCCGCCGCTTGGCGGCGCAAACCGTCGACGGTGCTGGCCACGTTCTGGGTGGCGGCGCCGATCTGCTCGAAGGCCCGCGAGAGTGCATCGGTGGTTCCGGCCTGAATCGCGGCGGTCAGCCGCCCTTCCGTCGCGGCGAGGAAGGCGCGGGTTGTTTCCGCCTCTCCCCGGTTGCCCGCCAGCAGTTTGTCCAGCGCCAGCCCCAGGCGCTGTGGCGCGCTCAGCGCCGCCTGCCAGGCGAGGCACGCGAAAACAGCGGCAAGGCCCGCCGCGAGCACCGCAAAAACCAAGAGTAACAGTTCATTGTTCATGCTAGCAAACTACTCAACAAAACCGAGTCGCAGGGAGCGCGCGATGGATTATCAGTACTATGAGGATTTTCACCCCGGCCAGGCCTTTGAAACCCAGCCCATACAGGTCACGGAGGCGGAGATCATCGATTTCGCAAAGAAATTCGATCCGCAGCCGATGCATACAGACCCGCAGGCCGCGCAGGCCATCACTGGCGGCCTTATCGCCAGCGGCTGGCATACCGCCAGCCTGACCATGCGGCTGACGCTCACCTCCGGCGTCTACAACCCCGCACCCGGCACGCTGGGACTGGGCTTTGAATTCTTGAAATGGCGCAAACCCGTGCGCTCCGGGGATTCCTTGCACCTGCGCCTCGAGGTGCTCACCTGCCGGGACAGCGACACCCGCCCAGGTTACGGGATCGTGACGAACAAATTTGTCACGATCAACCAACATAATGAGACCGTGCAGGAAATGACTGCCTCTGTTATCGTTCCAAAACGCAACGAGTGAAAAAGGGTTCATCCATGAACAACAGCGCCGTCACGATCATCGCCATCTTCTTCATCGCCATCGGCGTTGCCACCGGCTATTTTCTCGGCCAGCCGGTCATCGGCGGGGCGCTGATCCTCCTCGGTGTCATCCTCGGGCTCGCGCTGCGCACCTGCGCCGAATGGGAGCGCGCGGTGGTGCTGTTCCTCGGGCGCTTTGCCGGCGTGCGCGGGCCGGGGCTGTATTTCCTCATTCCGGCCTTCGAGAATGTGTACACGGTGGTCGATACCCGGCGCCAGTCCACCCGAATCTCGGCCGAGGACACGCTGACCGCTGACGCCGTGAGCGTGACCATGGATTCCATCATGTTCTGGCGCGTGAACGACGTAAAACGCGCCGCCACCGAACTAACCGATTACCGCAACATGATCGCCCAGGTGGCGCAGACATCCCTGCGCGAGGTTATCTCCGCCACCACCCTGAACGACATCCTCTCCAACCGCGAGGCAATGGATGAGAAGCTGCAATCCCTGATCCGCAAGAAATCGGAGGGCTGGGGCATTGGCGACATCGCCGTGGAAATCCGCGACGTGAAGATTCCGCCCGAGCTGAACGATGCGATGAGCCGCAACGCCCAGGCCGAGAAGGAGAAGCAGGCGCGCGTGACCCTGGCCAGCGCCGAAGTCGCCATCGCTGAGCAGATCCTCAACGCCTCGCATATTTACGCCAGCAACCCGGTGGCGCTGCAGATCCGGCAGATGGGCTTGATCTACGACATGAACAAGGACCGCGGCGTCACCATTCTGGTTCCCACCGGCATGGCCAACGCGCTTGGCGCTTCCATTGCGCTCAACGTCAACAACCCGGATGCGCCGCCTCCCGTGGTGGCGCCGTCCTTTACCCCGCCGGCGCCGGGCTCGGTGCCGAACGCTTAGCCGGCGGTGACGACGACGACATGCTCGTTGTCGGTCTCGCCCAGCGCCTGGTGGAGGGCGGCGATGGCGGCCAGCATCGCCTCGCCAGCGCCTTCGGCCTCTTCCTCGGTGAAGTCCTCGTACAGCTCCGCTAGCTCCTCCGCCTCGAAATTATCCGGGTGGAGCGTCTCCTGATACCGGTCCTTGTCGTCCTGGGTGAGGATGAACACCAGCGTGTCGGTCGCCTCGGCAATGTCCGCCAGGGTGGCATTCTCGCTGGTTTCGAGGTCAATGTCGTAGTCATCGGCCAGGATCGGCAGCAGCACCGAGAAGATGTCCGCATCGCCGTCATACTCCGCCACGGAGGTCCCGGTTTCGGCCAGGAAACTGGCGAACGCCCGCGGGTCGCCATCCTGCGCTGCGGCGACGAGGCCGCCGAGATCGGCCCGGTTGAGGCGGGTAAAGGTAGCGTTGGCGGCCATGTGGAACTCCGGAAGCTGGTTACTGGTCCGCCAGATACCAGCACCCCGGGGGAGCTGCCAACATCCGCAGCCCTCTTGGAGAGGCGGCACGGTTTTTATACATTACAGCCCACAAGAACGAGGACCGCATGACTGAAGAAACACGCAATTTTGGCACCGAGGTTGGCCGTCTGCTCGACCTGGTGGTGCATTCGCTCTACTCGGACCGCGAGATTTTCCTGCGCGAGCTGGTGGCCAACGCGGCGGACGCCACGGATAAGCGCCGCTTCCTCGCCCTCTCCGACGAAGCCCTGGCTCTGCCCGAGAACCCGGCCATCCGCATCTCGGCGGACAAGCTCGCGGGAACCATCCGCATCGAGGATTGCGGCATCGGCATGACCAAGGAGGAGCTGGCGGACCATTTGGGCACCATCGCCCGCTCGGGCACCGCCGCCTTCGCCTCAGCCCTGGCCGAGAAGAAGCCGGAGGACCGCCCCAGCCTGATCGGCCAGTTCGGCGTCGGCTTCTACTCCGCCTTCATGGTGGCGGATAAGGTGGAGGTTATCTCCCGCAAGGCCGGGCATGACGAAGCCTGGGAATGGATCTCCGACGGCAAGGGCCAGTACACGCTGAAATCCGCCACCCGTGATGCGCCCGGCACCACAATCCTGCTGCACATCAAGCCCGATGCCGAGGAGTTCCTGGAGAAGCTGCGGATAACAACCATCATCCGCAAATGGGCGGACCATATCGCATTGCCGATTGAGCTGGAGGAGGACGGCAAGTTCGAGCCCGTGACCGAGGGCAAGGCGCTGTGGCGCCGGTCCAAGAGCGAGATTTCGGCGGAGGAGTACGCCGATTTCTACCGCCATGTGGCGCACCAGTTCGACGAACCCTGGGCGACCATCCATTGGCGGGCGGAAGGCACGCTGGAATTCTCCGCCCTGCTGTTCATCCCGTCCTCCAAGCCGTTCTTCCCGGTCGAGGAGGCGCGGGAGTCCAAGGTGCGGCTCCATGTGAAGCGGATGTTCATCACGGACCAGGCGGAGTTGTTGCCGAACTGGCTCTCCTTTGTTGCCGGCGTGGTGGATACCGAGGATCTGCCGCTGAACGTCAGCCGTGAGATCCTGCAATCCACCCCGGTGCTGGACAAGATCCGCAAGGCGCTGGTCAACCGCGTTCTCTCCGAGCTGAAGGCCAAGGCCAAGGAGCCCGAGGCGTTCAAGGCCTTCCTGGAGAATTTCGGCGGCGTGCTGAAGGAAGGCATCTACGAGGACACCGGCCACGCGGCGGACATCGCGGCGCTGCTGCGCTTTGGCTCCACCAAGGAGGACGCGACGACGCTGGACGAGTACATCGCCCGCATGCCGGAAGGGCAGGAGGCGATCTACTACCTCGCGGGCGATGCCGCGCATCTGAAGACCTCGCCGCAGCTCGAGGGCTTCGCCGCCAAGGGCTACGAGGTGCTGCTGCTCCCCGACCCGATCGACGCGTTCTGGCCCGGGCGGCTCGGCACGTACAAGGAGAAGAAGCTCACCAGCGTCTCCCAGGCCGGGTCGCTCTTCGCCGCCGCCGAGGCGGGCGACGAGGTGAAGGCGCTGTGCGAGAAACTGTCCAAGGCGCTGGAGGGCAAGGTGTCAGGCGTTATCGCCTCAACCAGGCTGCAGGACAGCCCCGCCATGCTGGTGGCGGCCGAGGGCGGGCCGGACCTTGCCATGCAGCGCCTGTTGCGCCGCGCCGGGCGGCCGGTGTTCGGCCTGCCGCCGAAGCTGGAAATCAACCCCGGTCATAAGCTGGTGCAAGCCCTGAGCAGCCGGGAGGACATCGCCGCCGAGGCCGGTCTGCTGCTGGACCTCGCCAAGCTGCAGGAAGGCGATCTGCCTGAGGATCCGTCGGCTTTCGTGAAGCAGGTCGCTGCTGCCATCGCCGGAATGTAACAAAAAAGGGGGGCTTCTGGCCCCCCTTCCGTTGCAGTCGGTTCCCGGGGGGGTTAGCTCCCGAGGTTGATCTGGTGCTTGTTGGTGGCGGCACCGGTCACGGCACCTGCGGCACCGCCGACGAGGGCGCCCGTGCCTGCGCCCATGCCCGTGACGGAGCCGATGATGGCGCCCGCGCCCGCGCCGATGGCGCCGCCGGAGAGGGCGCGCTGGCCAGCCGTGTTGCCGCAGCCGGCGAGGCCCAGCAGGGAGGAGGCCAGCGCCAGGCCGGCGAGGAATTTACGAGACATCTTTAATCTCCAGTAGGTTGTCCGCGGGGGATGTCCCCTACCTGAGGCAGGAATTCAACCCGTATTCCCCGGTGGCGCCGGCGAATGACGTTATCTTCATCCCGCCGTTATTCGCCGACAAGCGGCTTTCCAAGGTTGAGGGTGTGCGGGCTGATCGCCGCACCGGCGACCGCGCCGACACCGCCGCCGATCGCTGCGCCCGCGCCCGGGCCTATGCCCGTGGCCGAGCCGACAATGGCGCCAGTGCCCGCGCCTATGGCGCCGCCGGATAATGCGCGGGATCCAGAGTTGTAGCCGCAGCCGGCGAGGCCAAGGCACGCCACCAGCAGGATCGCGGGTAAGGGTTTGGCTTTCATGGCATCATACCTCGTCGTCGTTGAGATTCCTCTTTGGACCAGGGATTGCGGCGATTGAATGGCATATTTCGGGCTTGCCCGCTGGCGGCGCGGGCTGTAAGCCCTGCCCCGATGGCGCGATGGGCGCTGCGTCTCTAGAGATTTCGCGGCACGGCCCCGCACGGCGGCGGGACTGCCTCAGGAAGGGTTTTTGATGTTTTCCAAACTTCTCGGTTTGATGTCTGCCGACATGGCGATCGATCTCGGTACCGCGAACACGCTGGTTTACGTGAAGGGGCGCGGCATTGTGCTGGCGGAACCTTCCGTGGTGGCCATGCAGGAGATCAAGGGCCGCAAGCAGGTTCTTGCCGTGGGCGAGGATGCGAAGCTGATGCTGGGCCGCACCCCGGGCAATATCCAGGCCATCCGCCCGCTGCGCGACGGCGTCATCGCCGATTTCGAGGTGGCGGAGGAGATGATCAAGCACTTCATCCGCAAGGTGCATAACCGCCGCGGCTATGCCTCGCCGCTGATCATCATCTGCGTGCCCTCTGGCTCCACCGCCGTCGAGCGCCGCGCCATCCAGGAATCCGCCGAATCCGCCGGCGCCCGTCAGGTGCTGCTGATCGAGGAGCCGATGGCGGCCGCGATCGGCGCCAACCTGCCCGTCACCGAACCCTCTGGCTCCATGATCGTCGATATCGGCGGCGGCACGACCGAGGTGGCGGTGATCTCGCTGGGCGGCATCGTCTATGCCCGCTCCGTGCGCGTCGGCGGCGACAAGATGGACGAGGCGATCATCTCCTACATCCGCCGCGCCTTCAACCTGCTGATCGGCGAAAGCTCGGCCGAGCGGATCAAGATGGATATCGGCGCCGCCTGGATGGACAGAAACGACGACGGCCCGACGCGCCATGTGAAGGGCCGCGACCTTATCAACGGCGTGCCGCGGGAAGTGACCGTGACGCAACGCCAGATCGCCGAGAGCCTCGCCGAGCCGGTCGGGCAGATCGTCGAGGCGATCAAGGTTGCGCTGGAGAACTGCCCGCCGGAGCTGGCGGCGGATATCGTGGACAAGGGCATCATGCTCTCCGGCGGCGGCGCCCTGCTGCACCGGCTGGACGAGGTGCTGCGCGTCGCCACCGGTTTGCCAGTGATGGTCGCCGAGAACCCGCTGCAATGCGTGGCGCTGGGCACCGGCCGCGCGCTGGAGGAACGCCATCTCCGCACCGTCACCTCCTCCATGTATTAAAAACTCTACTCTGGCGGCCATTTGACGCGGTTTGCCTGCGCTCCGGTGCTCACGTACTGCAAGTACGCTCCGCGCCGGTGCTCATCAAACCGCGCCAACTGACTCACCAGAGCGAGTTTTCAGGCAGCTTTGTCTACCCGGTTTGCCGGGCTGGGCATGGCGCGCTAATTTGCCGCCATGCCGCTTCCTTTTCTGAAAATGCAGGGCGCGGGGAACGATTTCGTGGTGCTGGATGCCCGCACCACGAAGCTGAACCTCTCCGCCGCCGCCATCCGCCATATCGCCGACCGCCGCCGTGGCGTGGGCTGCGACCAGCTGGTCATCATCGAGCCCGACGAGGCCGGGGCGGACGCCTTCATGCGCATTCTGAATGCCGATGGCTCTGAGAGCGGCGCCTGCGGCAACGCCACGCGCTGTGTCGCCGCGTTGCTGGCCGAGGAAACGGGCGCGCGCCGGGTGACCATCCGCACCATGTTCGGCCTGCTGGACGCGGAAATTCTCGGCCCAGGGCTCGTCGAGGTGGATATGGGCACGCCGCTGCTGGAATGGGGCGACATCCCGCTCTCCGGCCCGGCGGACACGCTGCATCTGCAACTGGCGCTCGGCCCGGCCACCGACCCCGCAGCCTGCTCCATGGGCAACCCGCACGCCACCTTCTTTGTCGATGGCTTCGCGCATCTGCCGATCGAGCTAATCGGGCCGAAGCTGGAGACGCACCGGCTGTTCCCCGAGCGCGCCAATATCGGCTTCGCCCATGTCGAAAGCGCGAGCCGCATCCGCCTGCGCGTGTGGGAGCGAGGTGCTGGGCTCACACTGGCCTGCGGCTCTGGCGCCTGCGCGGCGCTGGTGAACGCGAACCGGCGCGGGCTGACCGGCCGCCAAGCGACGGTGGTGATGGATGGCGGGGAACTGCTGATCACCTGGGCCGAGAATGGGCATGTGCTGATGCGCGGCCCTGCTGAAACCGCCTTCGCGGGCGAACTGCCGGATCTGGTGTAACAAATGGCTGTTTCTTCTTTTTTCGCCCGCCTCAAATCCGGGCTGTCCCGCAGTGCCGCCAAGCTCACGGGGAACATCGCCGCCGTATTCACCAAGCGCAAGCTGGATGACGAGGCGCTGGAGGAACTGGAGGAGCAGCTGATCGCCGCCGATCTCGGTCCCGCCGTGGCCGCGCGCGTTATCAAGAGTTTCCGATCCACGCGCTTCGGCAAGGAAGTCACCGCCGAGGAGATCCGCGAGACGCTGGGCGGCGAGATCGGCAAGATCCTCGCCCCGGTGGCCAAAAAGCTGGAGATCGACCGGAGCCACAAGCCCTACGTCATCCTGATGACCGGCGTGAATGGCGCGGGCAAGACCACGACCATCGGCAAGCTGGCGGCGCGCTACAAGCAGGCGGGTCTCACTTGTGTGCTCGCGGCGGGCGACACGTTCCGCGCGGCGGCGGTGGAGCAGTTGCAGGTCTGGGGCGCGCGCTCGGGCGTGGAGGTGGTGACGGCACCCGCCAATACCGATCCGGCCTCGCTGGCGCATGACGCGCTCTCCCGCGCGCAGAAGATCGGCGCGGATGTGCTGCTGATCGACACCGCTGGGCGGCTGCACAACAAGACGGCGCTGATGGAAGAGCTGCGCAAGATCATCCGTGTGATCCGCAAGCTGGACCCCACCGCCCCGCACGCCACGCTGCTGACGCTGGATGCCACCACCGGGCAGAATGCCGTCACCCAGGTTGGCATCTTCAAGGAGATGGTGGACCTGACCGGGCTGATCGTGACCAAGCTGGACGGCTCGGCGCGCGGCGGCATCGTGGTGGCGCTGGCGGAGAAATTTTCTCTCCCGATCCATGCTGTGGGCACGGGCGAGCAGATCGACGATCTGCGAGAGTTCGATGCCGACGAGTTCGGTAAGGCGCTGGTGGGGGAGTAAGCGTAGTTTTATGGGGCGGCCGTAATGGCGGGAGGCGACCCATCCCGGTCACCTTCCTGCGTTCGAACGCTCCCCGAAAGCCGTCATACCTCCGAGCCTCATATGGCTCTTGGCGCGAATCAACTCAGAAATGGGACCTCGGCAAACGACCAGTTTAATATTGAATATCAATATGTTGGCAAAAAAATCCGATGAAGTCCTACTTGGATGCCGATTCACATTGCTGTGCGTGATAGCCATCTCCAATCGCAGAGTTCGCCCGGCGAATTTGCCGGACCCGACGCACGACGTGCGCGGCGATTGACCAAGGAACACGAGCATTCTTCCAAGCTTCAAAAAACAGCAGATCGTCGATAAGGGCTTGATTGTGGGAGCTGGAGGTATCGGTAGAAACACAACGCGAACAAATTTCCATAGCTAATTTCCCTTAGACGACATTCCCCAATATGAGCGGCTGCCCCGCTCTTTGTTGATTCGGAATAACGTGGTTTCGATGTCGCGACAATGGCGAGCGCGTCGTTTTTGGTCTCTCCGGGGGCGGCGACCTCGGCCAAAAAATGCGCGAAAGGCGGCGCAGGGCCGCAGAAATTCAATTTGGCCTTAGTTCATTTTCGACGCGGCATAACGCCAGCGTTTCAGGTCTACGACCAGGAGCAAGCCAATACCGTCTACCAGACCAAGCCATGTGGTGGGATGCAGAACAAATGGTGAATATGCGCTGTACAGTGCGACTTCAAAACAAAACGAACAAAAAATTGATTTCAATTGCAGGTGCAGTTTAATTCTGCAGTTTTGACGTGCTGGAAGGATGGCGATGCTTGGTGCAGAATTCGCAAATTTCGTTCCAGGCTCGGCGGCGGTCCTATCCGCCCGGCGAATTGGCGGCGGCTACATCTGATGCCCGACGAGACGGCATCGCGCCGCCGCAAGGTTTCCCGCTGCTGATGAACGGCTAGATTTGGTTTCCCTGATTATAAGAGAACTATTTCCGTAACGGAGCCGAACAGCCCTGGGTTGTAGTCAAGAGAAAGCTTAAATAGCCGTCGACTCCCAACGGGCGACGGCAGGGCATCAGGGAGGGCGTTCTGGCGGTTTTGGGCGCTCCGCCCCTTCCGGCCCAGCCTATTGCGTCCCTTCTCCTCCTGGTTGCCCCCCCATGAACAAAGAGCCGAAGCTGACAAATAACATCTGATCAATCCTTTGAATCTCGGCCTCACATGCCTCGGCCCCGAGCGCGGTGATCAACAGGATGAGTCCGGAAATAATCTCTTCACGCGACCGGCCCCCGCCCATAAGCGCCTCGAGGGGCAGGCCGAGGGCGGTCGCGATGGCGTCGGACCCGCTATCAGGGTCATCGAAGATGTCATAAAAGTTACCCATGGCAGCTTCCCTTCCCTGATTATGTAAGGAGAAAACTTATGCCCACCCCAGCCCGACGTGCAATTGCATTGCCGTTTCGATATGAGTGGCGCAACTGGGTCGATCCTGGGGAGAGTTGGCAGGGATGCCAGGGGGGCGCCGCCTCCCCTGAGAGTGATTGTCCATGGCTACGCGTGTGCAGGACGACCAGAAAACACTATGTCCAGCCCGGCGCGACAAGCCTACGACGTCTTCATTTCAGCCTCATGCCCCTAGGCCAACCTTTGTCGTGGTCTAATTTGTCTCCATTAGAGCTCATGCTCTCTCCAATCGAAAATCTAATTTCAAACCTTGTTAATATTATCTTTCATTGCGGTAATGTAATCGTTATTTTGTGCCTACTCAACAATAAATTCACAAATTTCGAGAAGCGAGACTTCATGGACTCTTCGGCTAAGCGCCCCTACATAAATTTCCCGGACGGTCTGCACTCTTTGACGCATGTAACACCTTCCCATGCACTTTATTTCCAAGTCGTTATTACTCCGACCCTAGCTCGCCATGAGCCGAATGACCGTTATCCGGGCGCCTCGCTCCGAAGCCGCCCGTCTCAAATCCACCCCCAACCCCGAAATTCAAATGGAGCTATTGTCCAGCCCCCTCAGGTTGACATCGCTGCGCCGCAGCATCACCTCCGGGCGGTAAAGTCTGGGGGTGATGATGGCGGAGTCTTCGCGGCAGGGGCCGCCGGTTAATCTGGCGCTGTTCGCGCTGGCCATGGGCGGGTTCGCCATCGGCACCACCGAGTTCGGCACCATGGGGCTGCTGCCTTATTTCTCCGCCTCGCTTGGCATGAGCGCCCCGCAGGCAGGCCACGTTATCAGCGCCTATGCGCTGGGCGTGGTGGTCGGCGCGCCGGTGCTGGCGCTCATGGCGGCGCATCTGCCAAGGCGGGACGTGCTGGTAGGGCTGATGCTGGTCTATGCGCTGGGCAACGGGCTCACCGCTTTCGCGCCCTCAGCAAGCTGGATGCTGCTGTTCCGCTTCATCGCCGGGCTGCCGCATGGCGCGTATTTCGGCGTCGCCGTGCTGGTGGCGGCCTCGCTGGTGCCGCCCGAGAAACGCGCTCAGGCCATGTCCCGCGTGCTGCTGGGGCTGACCGTCGCCACCATCTTTGGCGTGCCGCTGGCCAATTTCATCGGCCAGACTGTCGGTTGGCGCTGGGCCTTCGGGCTGGTGGCGCTGCTGCCGCTCATCACCGCCGCGCTGGTGCAGAGCCTTGCTCCGCGCCAGAAGCTGCATGGCGGTGACGCTCCCTCGCCGCTGGCGGAGCTGGCCGCACTAGGCCGCCGCCAAGTTTGGCTAGCGCTGGGCATGGGCGCCATCGGCTTCGGCGGCATGTTCGCGGTCTATACCTATCTTGCCTCCACGCTGCTGCTCGTCACCCACGCCACGCCGGACATGGTGCCGGTGATGCTCGCTCTGCTTGGCACGGGCTTCACGGCTGGCAACCTCCTCAGCGCCTGGTTTGCCGACCGCGCCCTAATGCCGACCATTGCCGGGGTGCTGATCTGGTCCATCGCCTGCCTGTGCCTCTACCCGTTCATGATCCACTCGTTGTGGGCCATGAGCGTCATCGTGCTGCTGATCGGCGGCATTGGCGGGCTGGGCACGCCGCTGCAGGCGCGGCTGATGCAGGTGGCCGAGGGCGCGCAAACCCTGGCGGCGGCGCTCAACCACTCCGCCTTCAACATTGCCAATGCGCTCGGGCCGTGGCTGGCGGGGCTGGCCATCACCGCCGGGTTCGGCTGGGGCGCCGCCGGATGGGTGGGCGCTGGCCTTGCCGCAGGTGGCTTGGCGCTATGGGCGGTGGCGATGCTGGACGAGCGGGGGCTAGCCCCCCGCCAGCACCCGGCGCAGCGTTTCCAGGAACAATGTGCCGTGGCCGATATTGAAGCATAGCGGCGGGCGGATCTTCAGCGTGTGGCCATAGAGCCCGGCGGCGCCGATGAGGATGTGGTTCCGCTTCATGGCGTTTATGGTGTGGCTGGCATAGGGCTGGTCCGGCGCGCCGGTTTCGGGGTCGATGAAGTCCAGCCCGATGAACAGCCCGGCGCCGCGCACCCCGCCGATGCGCGGGAACTCCTTCTTCAGCTCCAGCAGCCCCTGCTTGAGGAAATCGCCACTGACGGCGGCATTGTCGATCAGGCATTCCTCGGTGATCACGTCCAGCACCGCATTGCCCGCCGCCGCCGCCACCGGATTGCCGCCGAAGGTGTTGAAATAGCCGGTGCTGGCGCAGAACTGCGCGAGATAGCCGGGCTGCGTGACGACACCGCCCATGGGGAAGCCGTTGCCCATGGGCTTGCCCATGGTCACGATGTCCGGGACTATGCCATGGCGCGTAAAGCCCCAAAGCCCGGCGCCGGTGCGGCCAAAGCCGGGCTGCACCTCATCGGCGATAAACAGCCCCCCGGCCTCGCGCAACGCGTTCAGCGTCGTTTGCAGGAAGCCCGGCGGGTCGGCGAAGATGCCATCCGAGGAGAAGATGCTGTCCACCACAAGTGCTGCGAAGCCGATGCCGGAGTCCTCCAGCTCGGCGATGGCGGCGCGCAGATGGGCCGCGAACACCCCGGCCACATCGCCCGTTTCCTGCGGCGCGGGGATGAGCCGCACATGCGGCTGCAGCGGTGCCGCGGAGAAAGCGGAGGGGGAAATGGCGGTCACCGCACTGGTGTTGCCGTGATACGCCGCACGGGTGACGATGAAGCCGCCCTTGCCCGTCACGGCGCTGGCGATGCGCATGGCGAGGTCGTTGCTCTCGCTGCCCGTGCAGGTCATCACTAGGTTGGTCAGTGGCGCGGGGAAGTGGGAGAGCAGCCGCTCGGCGTAAGCCTCCACACCCCGGTTGAGATAGCGCGTATGCACGTTCAGCCGCGCCGCCTGCGCCGCGATGGCCGAGGCCACCGCCGGGTGGCAATGCCCCACCGAGGGGACATTGTTATACATGTCGAGGTAGCGGTTGCCCGCGGCGTCGATAAGATACACGCCCTCGCCGCGCACCATCTCGATCGGCTGCTCGTAGAACAGCACCGAGGCGGCGCCGAAGGTCGCCCGGCGCCTGGCGACGCGCTCGGCCAGTTCCGGCGGCAGGCCGGTGGTGTTGTCGCCGTCGAAGCGGTTCAGCGCCAGGATCTGCTTGGTCGCACTCATGCCACGGTCTCCAGGGCGTTCTGGCGGAGATACTCCGCCGCCAGCGCTACCGTGCCGCGCACATAGGCCTCGCCCATGGCCTGGGCGGTGGGGGTCTCGCCGTGGCTGGCAATCCACGCGGTAAGTTGCATCCGGCGCAGCATCACGAACATCGGCAGTGCTGCTTCCTCGGCAGGGCCGAACGGCGCGACGCGGCGATAGCCCGTCACCCAGGCGCGCATCAGCGCCGGGATGAAGGGCTCATGCTCCATGAAGCTGACCGAGGCGGCGAAATCGTAGGCGTACCAGGAGAGTCCGCAATCGTCGAAGTCGATCACGCCCAGGCGCTCGCCATCCACCAGCAGGTTGGCGGTGCGCATGTCGCAATGCACCAAGCCGAAGTGCTCCGGCCCGTAGCCGTAGGCGGCGGTCTGCCGCGCGAGCAGTGCCTGGGTCTCCTCCAGCGTGGCCAGCCCCGCCGCGTCCAGCCCCGGGGCGGTGCGCCAGTCGCCCCAATGCGCCTCGGGGCCGATGATGGTCTCGAACGACCAGAGCTTGCGCGCGAAGCCCGCCGGGCGGACCCAATGCCGGCTATGCTGGTGCAGGCGGGCCGTGATCTCGCCCAGCGCCTCGTACCAGCGGGCGAGGTCGGACTCCGCATCCGGCTCGCGCCCGGACATGAATTCGAAGGCGACGGCGTAGCGATGGGTCTCGCCGTCGTGGAAATCCACCAGGCGGCGGCCGTCCAGCGCGGGGATGGGGCGCGGCGTGGTGACGACGCGATCATTGCCCAGCGCCTCGATCCAGGCCAGTTCGGAGCGGATCTCGTCCCCGGTGTGGTAGTTCGGGCGGTGCACGCGCAAGATCCGCCGCTCGCCCTCCGGCGTCTCGGCCAGATAGGTGGCATTCTCGGAAATCGTCAGCAGGCGCAGCTTTGCCGCCTCGGGCAGGCCCCACGCGGGCAGCGCCGCCTGCAGCCCGGCCTGCAACCGGTCCAGGAATTCGTCATCATACATCATGGTCCAGCTCCCCTTACGGCGACATCTGTTGGAATTACAACATACAAATTGTGGTACTTACAACGGATAATTTTGTCCCCCGGGCTTCATGGTTTCGCCTCAATCGCTGGGCATGGCTTGGGCGCTAGGGTGCGATTCATCTGAGTTGAAGCGGCGACGCTTCACCTCAAACGGTGAATCGCCCCCTAAAATATTGATAGGGGCTGATTCACGGCCATCATTAAATCGCCCAGGCGATTCAGTGATGGTCGATCAGGCCCTATTGCCTTCAACCCGGGTCCCCGCCAGAACTCACGCCATGCCGCGCAGCCTGCATTTCCACCGGATCGACCGTTACATCAGCGCCCAGCTGGCCCTCGCGCTGCTGCTGGTCACGCTCGGATTCGTGGCGCTCATCTGGCTCACCCAGTCGCTGCGCTTCATCCAGATCATCGTCGCGCACGGGCTCTCGCCGCTGGTGTTCATCCGGCTCACCTCGCTGCTGGTGCCGAGCTTCATCGCCACCATCCTGCCGATCACCTGCTTCATCGTGGTGCTGTTCGTGTATACGCGCCTGGGTGGGGACCGCGAGCTGACGATCATGCGCGGCATCGGCTTTTCGGACGTCTCCCTGGCGCGCCCGGCCCTGGCCGTGGCGGCGGGGGCGGTGCTGCTCGGCTATGTGCTCAACCTGGGTGTGGTTCCGGCCTGCCTCGGCGCCTTCCGCGACTACCAGTACGAGATCCGCAACCAGATCGCCGCGTTCCTGCTGGAGCCGGGCGTGTTCACCCCGGTCACCGGCGATATCACGGTGTATGTGCAGTCCCGCGGGCCGGATAACAGCCTGCGCGGCATCCTCATCGAGGATGGGCGCGACTCCTCGGCGCCAGCGACGATCCTGGCGCGGACCGGGCAGCTCGTCGTCGGCCGGGCCGGGCCGACAGTGCTGCTGCAGGATGGGTCGCGCGAACAGATCGACCCCAAGACCGGGCGGCTCGACGTGCTGAGCTTTGCGCGCAACGAATTGTCTCTGGCGCAACCGGCCAAAACCAGCTTGCCGGAAAACGTGGATGCCAGCGAGGCGCCGCTGGGCGCGCTGCTGCACCCAGGGGCGGACCTGCGGCCCGGCGACCGTGGCAAATGGCTGGTCGAGGCGCATCGCCGCCTGACCGCGCCGCTCACCGCGCTGAGCTACACGCTGGTCGGGCTGGTCGCGGTTCTTGGCGGGGTGTTCCGCCGGCATGGCGGGGTGATGCGCCTGGCGGCGGCGGTGGCGGTGGTGACGGTGCTGGTCGCGCTTGGGCTCGGGGTGAGCAATCTCGCGGCGCGCGATACTCGGCTGCTGCCGCTGATCTGGGCGGTGGCGCTGACCCCCGGGCTGTGCGCTGCCTTCCTGCTGGTGCGCCAGGGTGCGCCACGCGGATGAGGCTGCCGGTCACCCTTTCCATCTATTTCGGCCGGGCCTTCGTGCTGGCCGTGCTGGCGATGCTGTTCGCGCTGACGGCCCTCGTCTCGCTGTTCGACTTCCTGGAGCTGCTGCGCGAATCCGCCACGCGGCCGCAGGCGGGGCTCGGCATCATCGTCGAGATCGAGGTGCTGCGCATGCCCTGGAGCCTAATGCAGATCCTGCCTTTCGCCGTGCTGCTGGGCGGCATCTTCGCGTTCTGGCGTCTCGCCCGCTCCTCCGAGCTGGTGGTGGCCCGCGCCGCCGGCATCTCCGCCTGGCAGTTCCTGGCCGTGCCGGTGCTGCTGGCGGCTTTCCTCGGCGCGTTCGGCACCGGGGGTGTCAGCCCGCTCTCGGCGCTGATGTTCAGCCGCGCCGAGATCCTGGACAATGTCTATCTCAAGCCCGGCGGCGGTCCGCTCTCGCTCAATGGCGGGGAGCTGTGGGTGCGCCAGACGGATTCCGGCATGGTGCCCGACGGCGTGGCCGTGCTGCATGCGCGGGACGTGGTGCTGCACGGCAACGCGCTGGAGGCCGACAAGGTGACGGTACTGCGCCTGGACGCGCAGTCAGCGCTCCTGGCGCGCATCGAGGCCGCGCACGCCACGCTGGTTGAAGGCGATTGGACGCTGAGCGACGCGAGCGTGCTGGCGCCGGACAACGCGCCGCAACATGCCAACACGATGGAATTCCCCACCGATCTCACCGTGCACCGCGTGGAGGAGAGCTTCGCCTCGCCGGATTCGCTCTCCTTCTGGGCGCTGCCGGGCTTCATCCGCCTGCTCAAGCAGTCCGGCTTCTCGGCCACCCAGCACGAGCTGGCATTCCAGGCGCTGGCGGCCTTGCCGCTGCTGTGCGCCACCATGGCGCTGGTCGCCGCGGGGTTTTCCATGCGCCCCTCGCGCCGGAGCGGAGCGATGAACATGCTGGTATCCGGCGTGGGCAGCGGCTTCGCCCTGTTCATGATATCCGAGGTCGCCAACCAGTTCGGCACCTCCGGCGCCGTGCCGGTGGTGCTTGCCGCCTGGGCCCCGGCCGTGGCCGGGTTGTTTTTGGCGCTTGCGTTGTTGCTGCATCTGGAAGATGGCTGAATCATGACCCGCACCGGCAAATTCCTGCTCATGCTCGCCGCCACCACCACCCTCGCCGGCATGGCGAAGGCGCAACAATTGCCGCTCACGTCCGGGAGCGGCCCTTCGCAGAAGGCGCCGGTGAGCTTCAGCGCCGATGCGGTGGCGTATGACAAAACCGGGAATATTGTTACCGCCAGCGGGCATGTGCGCGCCATCCAGAACGGGCAGACGCTTTACGCCGACAAGGTGGTAATCAACCGCACCACAGGTGAGGTGACGGCGGATGGCCATGTCGCGCTGGTCCAGCCGGGCGGCGACACAGTTTATGCCGACCACGCGGTGCTGAGCAAGGGTATGAGGGACGCCGTGCTGCAGGGCGTGGCTGCCCGGCTGGGGGATAATGCCCGTATCATCGCCAATGGCGCCAGGCGCTACGATGCCAAGGTCGACGAGATGGCCAAGGTTGTCTACTCCGCCTGCAACCTATGCAAGGCCAACCCGCGCGCCGCCCCGACCTGGCAGATCAAGGCCAACAGCGCGACGCGCGACCTCCAGCACAAGATGATCGAGTTCCGCGGCGCGCAGATGGAATTCGAGGGCGTGCCGGTGTTCTACGCGCCGTATCTGACGGAGGCCGACCCCTCGGTGAAGCGCCAGAGCGGCCTGCTGATCCCTGATATCGGCTCCACCTCGCGGCTCGGCTTTTTCGTTACCGTTCCTTACTATCTGGTGCTGGACCAATCCTCCGACCTGACGCTGACGCCGATCATCGCCGCCAAGCAGGGCCCGGCCCTGCGCACCGAATACCGCCGCGCCTTCAACCAAGGCGTGCTCAACGTTGTCGCCTCCGGCGGCCAGGACCGTGGCGAGTTTGGCAATGCCGTGTTTGCCAACGGCACCTTCGACCTGAACCAGGACTGGCGCGCCGGCTTCCAGTACAACCGCGCCTCCAGCGCGCAGTACCTGGATGACTTCACCCTCCTGCCGAACGTGGCGTTCCTGACCAGTAATGCCTACCTGGAGGGCTTCTCCTCCGGCGCCTATGCCCGCATCGACGCGGAGACCTTCCAGGGCCTGGTGTCCAGCGTCAATCAGTCCGAACTGCCGATTGTGGCGCCGTACGGGCAGTATCATTTCCTCTCCGCCCAGGATGGGCTGGGTGGGCAGTTCAGCCTGGATACCAGGGTGTTCAACGTGTACCGCAACCTCGGCACCAACACGGTGCGCGCGGAGGTGGAGCCGGGGTACTCGGTGCCGTTCCTGCTGCCCGCAGGCATTACCGGCACGGCGCGGATGCAGGGCATCGGCGCGTCCTACGACGCCAGCAAGCTGTACGAGCAGCCCAATTACAGCACGCTGGATTCCACCAGCACCGGGCGGGCGCAGGTCTATGGTGCCGTGATGCTGCGCTGGCCCTGGATCCGCACCGCGGGCGGATGGGGCGCGCAGCTTATCGAGCCGGAGGCGCAGCTCGTCGCCTCGCCCGAAATCGGCATCAGCCAGAACCCCCGCATCCCGAACGAGGACAGCCTCGACCTCGAATTCTCCGATGCGAACCTGTTCGACTTCAATCGCTACCCCGGCATCGACCGGATGGAGGGTGGCGAGCGCGTGGATTACGCCATGCACACGGCCTGGTATCTGCCCTCGGGCGCCAGCGTGGACGGGTTGGTCGGCCAGTCCTACCGTTTCCATAAGGACAACGACTATCTGCCCGATTCCGGCCTGACCGATAACGTCTCGGACATTGTCGGGCACTTGGTCGTCACCCCCGTGCCGTGGTTCAACGTCGCCTACCGCACGAGGCTGTCGCACACCGATCTCGGTGCGCGGATGATTGACGCGACGGCGAATTTTGGCACCCATGAGCTGAGCTTCTCGGGCGGGTATTTATACACCAACACCAACCCCTACGTGCTGTATGACACCCCCAGCCCGCAGGGGCAGGTGACGCTCGCGCCGCCCTCCGGCTATTTCCAGGCGCGGCATGAATTCACCGCCTCGACGGCCGTGAATGACGGCCCCTGGTCGCTCTCCGGCGGCATGCAGCGCAACCTGGAGACCGGCACCTTCGACAATGTGAATGCCTCCGTTGGCTGGCAGAATGACTGTTTCGGTGCCAGCCTGATCTTCAATAAGCGGTTCACCTCTTACAACCTGGATTCCGGCGACACGCTGGTGCTCCTCCAGTTCACCTTCAAAACACTCGGTAATGTTGGATTCAGCGCCCTATGAAGCATTTTTTCCGTGCCGCCCTGCTTGCCTCCGCCTGCTTTGCCGCACCAGCCATGGCGCAGACCGCAGTGCCAGGGGCCACCGCGCCGCAATCGGCCAGCATCGCCGCGGTGGTTAACAGTCAGGTCATCACCTCGCAGGACGTGTATGCAAGGGCGCGCCTGCTCGCCATTTCCATCGGCATGAACCCGACGCCGGACGTGATCTCGCGCCTGTCGCCGCAGGTGACGAAGCAACTGATCGACCAGGCGCTGCAGCAGCAGGAGATCGCCAAGCGCAATGTCGTTGTCTCGGATGATGACGTGGCCGGGGCGATCGGGCACATCGAGCAGAGCAACAACATGCCGGTCGGCGGGCTGCGCCAGCGCCTGGAGGCGGAGGGCGTGCCGTTCAGCACGCTGCTGGCGCAGATCCGCACCCAGCTCGGCTGGCAGCAGGTGCTGCACCAGGTGCTCGGGCCGGGGCTGCAGCCCACGCCGGGCGACATGAACGCCGAGAAGACGGCGCTGAAGGCGGAGCTGGGCAGCACGCAGTATCATTTGGCGGAGATCTTCATTCCCGTCTCCGACCCGGATGACGACGCCACAGCCCGCAACTTCGCCGCCACGGTGATCGCGCAGCTGCGCACCGGGGCGCCCTTCGCGGTTATCGCCGCGCAATTCAGCCAGGACCAGACGGCGCTCTCCGGCGGCGATCTCGGCTATGTGAAGCTGAGCCAGCTCGATACGCAGGTGGCGGCGACGGTGACGGAAATGCCCGTGGGCGCCATCTCCAACCCCATCCGCGTGCCCGGCGGCTACCAGATCGTGCAGCTGCAGGACAAGCACGAGGTCGGCAACCAGACGCAGACAGTGCTGAGCATCCGCCAAGCCTTTGCCCCGTATCCGAGACCGATCACCAACGGTCAGGTCGGCCCGGATCAGCTGACGGTGATCAACCAGCTCGCCGCCAAGGCGAAGCAGGTGCATTCCTGCGACGACATGACGGCGCTGAATGCCACGCTTGGCAATGCCCACCCGGCTGACCCCGGCCCGGTGAACCTCGCCACCGTCACCCCGGCGGCGTTCCAGACCCTGCTCGGCAACCTGGCGCCCGGTCAGGTCAGCCAACCGCTGGTGGCGCAAGACGGCGTGTCCGTGGTGATGGTCTGCTCGCGCCAGCAGCAGGCCGAGGCCCTGCCGTCGGACGACGATATCGCCAACATCATCATCGAGCGCCGGGTGGAGATGGAGTCCCAGCAGTTGCAGGACGATCTGCGCCATCGCTCGATCATCACGCAGAACTGAGGCCCGCCATGCTGCGCCGTACCTATGATCGCGTGATAACCCTGGCGGACCGGCCGACGGCGCCGCTCTGGCTGTTCGCTCTCGCTTTCGCCGAGGCGAGCTTCTTCCCGATCCCGCCGGATGTGCTGCTCATCCCCATGGCCCTGGCCAATCCGCGCCGGGCGCCATGGCTGGCGGCGCTCACCACGCTGGGCAGCGTGGCCGGGGGCGCGCTGGGCTATCTCATCGGCTACGCGCTGTTCGCCAAGCTGGCGCAGCCGATCATCCATCTCTACCACTACGACGCCGCCTTCGCCGCGTTTCAGCACAAATTCGCGGAATACGGCGTGGCGGTCATCCTGATCAAAGGCCTGACGCCGATCCCGTACAAGATCGTCACCATCGCCGCCGGGGCCGCCGCGTTCAGCTTCCCGCTGTTCATGGCGGCAAGCGTGGTGACGCGCGGCGGGCGGTTCTTCATCGAGGCGCTGCTGCTCCGCCTGTTCGGGGAGCCGGCGCGGCATTTCATCGAGGACCGGCTCGGCCTGGTCACCGCCACTGTCGCGGTGCTGATCCTGGCCGGGTTTATTGCGCTGAAGCTCGCCTGAACGAGCCTCAGAGGCTGTTTCAGAACTCGCTCCGGCGAGCTGGATGGCCGCGTTGATGATGACCCATCCAGAACCGTCATTGCGAGCGTCACGCGAATGCGTGCATTCGCACGACGCGAAGCAATCCATCTCCGCGACATCGATGGAAACGATGGATTGCTTCGCTGCGTTCGCAATGACGGCAGAAAGTCATGCATCTCGCAAGCTGGTATTATTGGAACGCGGCCTCGATCTCCGCCAGCGCGGCGCGGGCTTTGTAGAGCAGGTAGCCGAAATTCGTGTCCTTGGAGCATACGAACACCGCCCCGTAATCGGGGTAGGTCTGGCCGCGTAGGAACACATGCGTTGTCGCCTCGGTATTGGCGATCAACTCGCGCGGCGGTTTGACGGTGGCGGCGCCGGAAATCCGGGCGTCCAGCAGCGCCAGATCCTCGTGGCTGAACAGCGCGGCCGAGGCGGCGGGAAGATGCTCCTGCACCTGCGGCGGCAGCTGGGAGAGGGTGCCGATATGCAGCGCCACCCCAGCGCTGATGTCGATAAAGGCGACGGCGAGGCAACCTGGCACATTGGTCAGCGCCGTCGCGATCGCGTCCTGGATGCCGATGCCGCTCATGCGCGCCCCCTTGGCCCGGAGGGAAAGCGAAAGGCGCGGTTTGGCACGGGATCGCTCTGGTTGGTCGGCATAATGTTGTTCATGCGCAACTGCGCATAATTCTTCAAGAGCTGGCGTGGCGCGCGGGCGGCGGCCAAGCCAGCTTCCTGACGGTCAGGTTCAGACCACCAGTTCGCGCTCGACATCGTGCACCTTGCGCCGGGCCAAAGCGAGGTTGCCGGTCTCTTTGTCGAGCACGAGATAAATGAACAAATCTTTAGAAAATTGTGTCGGGCGGAGGATGTGGTACTGGCTCTCGAGGGTGATCAGGATGTCCTCGATCGGGCCCGTCATGCCGAGGTCCTTCATGGTGCGCCACTTGGCGCGGAGGATTTCGGTATTGCCGGCGCCGGCGATGTCCATATCAACGCCTTTGCCTTTGCTGCCGACCACCATGCCGCTGTTATAGTCCACAACCGCCGCGCACATCGCGCCGCCCAGCCCCATCAGCGCGTTCAACGAGGACTCCAAAGTGCTCATACCCAAAACCTCTTAAATTTTTGCCATCTGAGGTTAGGCTAGGTGGGGAGAGCGGAAACTGTCAACAACGTTTCCCGGCCATCGGGCGGCCCGGGGGGAGGGGCGGATGAAGACTTTGCTGATTGTGTATCACAGCCGTACGGGCGGCACGGCGCAGATGGCGCGGGCGGCGGCACGCGGCGCGCGCGCTGAGCCGGAGGTGCGCACCCGTCTTCTCACGGCCGAAGCGGCCCGGGCGGAGGATGTGTTGGCGGCGGACGCGTATATCTTCGCGGCACCGGAGAATCTGGCCGCGCTCTCCGGCACGATGAAAGAGTTTTTCGACCTGGCCTATTACCCGGTGCTGGGGCGCGTCGAGGGGCGGCGCTATGCCTGTCTGATTTGCGCCGGGAGCGACGGCGCCAACGCCGCGCGGCAGATTGCGCGCATTGCCACCGGCTGGCGGCTGGAGGCGGTGGCGGAACCGCTGATCATCTGCACGAAGGCGCAGACACCGGAGACGATCCTGGCGGAAAAGACGCTGAGCCAGGAGGACCTGGCCGCCTGCGCAACGCTGGGCGAGGCGATGGCCGCGGGGCTCGCGGCGGGAATTTTTTGACGCCTCAGCCGGTGACGAGCTGCACCCCGAAAGCGGCGCAGCGCGTGACAAAATCTTCGGGCGGCGGAGCATCGGTGATGATCTTCTGCACCTTCCCCAGTTCGCACACCTTCACCGGCGCCTCGCGGCCGAACTTGGACTGATCCGCGATCACCCAGGTTTCTTCTGCCTGGGCCATGGCCGCGCGCGAGAACTCGGCCTCGAACAAATGGAAGGCCACCAGCTCGCCGCGCGCGTTGATCCCCGCCACGGAGAGCAGGGCGCAGCGCACCTCGAACTGTTTCAGGAACTCGATGGAGCCCGGGCCGAAGGCCGCCGCGTCGTCGCCCCCCAGCTCGCCACCGGTCATGAACACGCGGTTGTTGTTGCGGCTGGCCAGGCGGCAGGCGATCTGCGCCGAATTGGTAACCACCACAAGGTTGGAGCGGGCCGCCAGCGCCTCGGCCACATAGGTGGTGGTGGTGCCGTTATCGAGGATCAGGCTATCGCCATCGCGCACCATGTCCAGCACCAGATCGGCCACCTGGCGCTTGCCCGCCTTGTTGAGCTGCATGCGCCGCTGGAAGGGCGGATCCTCCGTCTGATCCGGGCTCATAATGCCGCCATGGAAGCGCAGCACGCTTCCCTGCTCGATCAGCGGCTTGATGTTGCGGCGAATCGTTTCGGTCGACACATCGAGTCGCGCCGCAAGCTCGGTGATGCTGGCACTGCCGGTTTCGCGCACGGCATGCAGGATATCCGTCTGGCGTTTCAGAGACATTGTCCAACTCTTCCGAAATTAATCGCATATTCGGAGATTCTTCCCAAAAATTCAAGCGCCTGCACCGCCGCCGCCCGGACGGGCTCAGGCGGCGAAGGACTTGGTGCTGGTGAACGCCTTCCAGCGTTTCTCCAGCACCGAGTCGTCGGCCAGCGCCGAATGGGCGCACCAGCCCAGCACGATGCCGATCGCCCGCGCCGTATCCGGCTTGCTGCCATCCAGCCGGTCCAGCAGCTCGCGCGCGGTGGCAAGGTCGTTGAGATGCCCGAGCTCCTCCTGCAATCCGGCGGCGGTCTCGGCGTATTGCTTCACCTTGTTCCTGGCGGTGAACAGCCCGCCGAACAGATCCGCCGCGTAGCGCAGCTTTTTCAGCTCGATGCGCACGAGGTGCCGGTCGTGTGGGGTGAGGCTGAGAATGTGCTTGCCGCGCTTACGCACCTTGCGGTGCAGGCGCAGCAGGTTCGCCGTGGCGAAATCCAGCACCGGGGCGGTGAGTGTGTCCAGCGCCTCGGCCGGCACGCCGTTGCGCCAGCCATGCCGGGCGAGGAACGCCTCCACCGTGAGCACGAAGCGTGACGTCGCGGGATCGGCCAGCAATTCGCGCGCCGCCTCGTACCCGGCCTCGCGGTAGCGGCGGCATTGTTGCAGGATGGCGGCCATGCCCGCCTCGGTGGTGAAGGCTGCCGCCGGGCCATCGAGCAGCAGCTGCATGAAGACGTCCCAGTTGCGGGCCTCGCCCATCACGTTCGCGATGCGCTTGGCTTCGTTCCGGAACCCTGCGAATTCGCCGGCGGGGAAGGCGCGGCTGAACAGCCCCAGCACCGAGCGCAGCCGGCGCATGGAAACGCGCATCTGGTGTACCGCGCCGATCTCGTCGCCACGGTAGAAGGCGGGCCAGTTGGCGAGGAATTGCGACAGGCAGGATTGTGTCAGGTCCACCACCGACTCGTCGAGGCTCGGCGTGCCGGTCAGGCCAGCCCCGGCCTTCACCTGCTTCGGCGCGGGCGCCCCCGCAAGCTGCACGCCGCGCCCGGCCAGGCTGTCCGCCTGCAATTGCATCGGGAATTTTTTCGTCAGCGCCAGGGCGAAGGGAAACAGCGCTAGGCCCGGCCCGTTGAGCGTGACCTCCTTGATATGCAGCTTTTCCGCCCCGGCCTGGATGGTGCCGGTTTCCAGCCCAACCTCAACCTCGCCCGCGTGGCGGGGGACGCGCCTGATATCCGTGGTGAACACCGGATGCAGGGCCGCTTCGCCCAGCAATGTTGTTACCGCCGCCTCCCAATCAGGGCCGAGTGCAGCGAGGTCCGGTGTGGCGCCGGGGATGTCCGCCGCCGCCTCGCCCTCGGGCGTGATGAGTTCCAAATGGTGGCCGCGCCGGGTTTTGGCCATGCGCAGGAACATGCGGCGCCGCGCCAGGGCGAAATCCGGGGTGTCGTAATAATGCTGCGTCTGGCGTTTCGCCCGCGCGGGGGTGGGGGGGGTGTCCAGCAGCGCGCTGCCGGGCAGTGCCGCCAGTATCTCGGTGGTGGCGATGAAGCGCAGGGTTGGCACCGGCGCGGCTACGGGGGCGGTTATGTCAGGTTGGCTAGGCATGGGAGAGTCCAGCATAGCCGCGCCCCCTTTATTGTCCAGCGCGCCAGGAGGCCAGCGCCGCCATTTCCTCGGCCGGCAGCTCGGAGATGATGTCCCGCTTGCCGAGCATAATGCCGCCGCTCTCGCCGTCGAGCGAGAGCCAGTCGCCCTCGGCGAAGTGTTTGCCCGCAAGCTCCGCGCCATCGGGCAGGATGCGCAGCGCAGCACAGCCGACGAGGCAGACACGCCCGAGCTGGCGCGCCACCACGGCGGCATGGGCGGTGCGCCCGCCCGTCGCGGTAAGGATGCCTGACGCCACGGCGAAGCCCCCCACGTCCTCGGTCGCGGTGTCGTGCCGGACCAGGATCACCGGCTCGCCCGCCGCCGCGAATGCTTTCGCCCGCTCGGCGGTGAAGGCGGCGCGGCCGCTGGTCACGCCGGGTGCCGCCGGAATCGCGGTGGCGGCGGGGGGCTGGATGTCGGCAAAGCGGGTCACCTGGGCCTTGGCGAGGTCGATGGTCTCGGCCCGGGCCAGCGCCTCTTTGGGCGTCAGCAGCCCTTCCTCGACGAAATCCACCAGGATGCGCAAAGCCGCGCGCGGGGTGCGTTTGGCGGTGCGCGTTTGCAGGAAATAGAGCTTGCCGCGCTCAATGGTGAACTCAATGTCCTGCACGTCGCGGTATTCGGACTCCAGCCTTTGGGCGCCCTCTTCCAGCTCACGCGCCACCTCGGGCAGCTGGGCCGCCAGCGCCCCGGCGCCGCCGGTGGGCCGCCGCCCGGCCACCACATCTTCGCCCTGGGCGTTGCTGAGGTAATCGGCGTAGAATTCCTTCGCCCCGGTGGCCGGGTTGCGCGAGAACGCCACCCCGGCGCCGGATTTCTGCCCGGCATTGCCGAACACCATGGCCTGCACCGTTACCGCCGTGCCAATCAGCCCTTCCTGCTGGTTCAGGCGGCGGTATTCGCGCGCGCGCGCGCCTTCCCAGGAGCGGTAAACGGCGCGCGCGGCCTCGTGCAGCTGCTGCATGGGCTCCTCGGGCACATCTCCGGCCAGGGACTGGAACCGCAGCGCGAGGCGTTCCAGCGCCTCGGAGTCCAGCTCCGCCTCGCTGGCCGCGTTCTCCGCGCGCAGCATATCGGCCAGCGCCGTTTCGAACCCGGTTTTCGGCTCCTCCAGCACCACCTCGGCATACATCTGCAAAAAGCGGCGGAAGCTGTCCCAGGCGAGGCGGGGGTTGCCGGTGAAGCCGATGAGCCCGCGCAGCGAGCGCTCATTCAGCCCGACATCGAGGATCGTCTCCAGCATGCCGGGCATGGATTGCGCGGCACCCGAGCGTACCGAGACCAGCAGCGGCGCGCGCGGATCGCCAAAGCCCTTGCCGGTGAGCGCCTCCAGCTCCGCGATGCCCTTGCGCAGCCCTTGCTCCAGCGCGTGCAGGGCTTCGGCCTCGCCTTCATTCACCCCGGCGCAGAGCGTGGCGGGCAGCACGAAGGCAGGCGGCACCGGCAGGCCCAGCCGGCTCATCTGCCAGAGCTGCGCGGCCTTGTTGCCGGCCACGTCTTTGGTCAGCGCCTTGGCGTGGCCGGGCACGCCAATGAAAAGCGGCGTGAATTTGCTCATGCGGAAAGCTCCTCCAGCACGCGGTCACGTAAGGCAAAAGCGGCGTGCGATAGCAGGTCGGTGGCGCCTTCCAGCCCCTTGGTCAGCTCCATGCGCAGCATCAGGACGCGGGCATCGGCGCAGGATGTGCGCATCAGTTCCGCGAAGACCTCGCGCTGGGCGGTGTCGGCATCGCGCTCCAGGCTCACCACGGCGTCGATTGCCTGCAGCGCGTCGGCGGCATCGGCGCGCTGGCCATCGGGCAGGCGGGAGGCGGCTTCCACCGCCCGCACCATGGCCGAGAGCGCGCCGGTCACCATCTCCGACAGCGGCAGCAGCAGCGCCGTGCCGCACTCGCCGGCCTCGGGCACCAGGCTGAGCAGCTGCGCGCAATCCTCCAGCGCGTCGGTGGTGTTCTCCACCTCGTCGATGACATGGCGCAGCATCGTCGCGCCGTTCATGCGTCCGGTCATCTCGCGCGCCTGTGCGGTCAGCCGGTCGGCCTTCTCTTCCATGGCCTTGGCGCGGCGGGCGTAGTCCCGCGCCGGGGCGGGGGTTTCCAGGCAGGCGCCGATGCCCTCGGCAATGCAGCGCGAGAGGCCGAGATGCCGCACCAGCAGCGTGAACACCGCACTTTCGGCGGACTCGAACCGACGGGAGAGCTCGGCCTGGATCTCGTCGCGGATCAGCCGTGCGCCGCGCCCGGCGGTCAGGCCCTGGGCGGTGAAGCGCAGCGCATTGCGCAGGAACTCGACGCAATCCGGCTCGCCCAGCGCTTCGTCCAGCCGCTCGCCATAGCGGATGCGCCCGGCGGCGGCACGGTGCACCGCGTCGTACACCAGCTCCGCCCCGCCGAGTTCGAGGAAGGCGCGGTGACCGTAGTCATGCGCCGCCGCCCAAGCGAGCAGGCTGATGGCGGCATTCTTGCCAAGGAAGATCTGCAGTGCCTTGCGGGCCTTGTTCCAGTCGATCAGGAACACCAGCCGGGAGCCGAGGAATTCGAGGAAGGCGAGGCGCTTGTCTGCGTCGTCCGAGGCGAAGCGGCCGTTGATGAGGTAGAACGCCTCCTCCTCCAGCCCCTTGGCTTGGCGCTGGTCGAGCGGGCTCCACTCCACGTCTTGCCCGGCGAACATGTCGATGAAGAATTTCGCGCGCGGGCGGTGGATGTCGGTGTAGGTGACCGTCACCTCGGCGTCCGTGACATGCACCACCAGCACATGCGCGTCGGTGGTGCCGATATCGTTCTGGATGGTGAGGTGGCCCGCGCCGCGCACGGCCGTGGTGCCCAGCCCCGGATGCCCGAAGGCGAGGTGCGCCGTGCGGTGCAGCCCGCGCATGAAGGCGCGCACGGCGTGGCGGTCATCGTCGGCGAGCCCGTGCACCATGGCGCCGTCCAGATTCTCGGCGGCGGTGCTGGCGGCGAGCTGGTTCAGCGCCTTGTGCAGATCCATCACCAGCACGTGGAATTTGTCGCCATTCTCGCGGCTGGCGCTGGTGAGCGCGCCGATCCGGCTGAGCTCGATCTCATCCGCCGCCTGCGGGGCGAGGGCAGGTTGCAATGCCTGCACGCGGGCGGCCAGCGCATCGGCTTCCGGCGTGGCGGCGGTGGTCAGCGGGGCCAGCATGGCATCCAGGTCGGTCTTCAACCCGCCGAGCAGCGCCCCCGCACCGGGGAGGAACAGCATATCCGGCCCCAGTAGTTTGGCTTGGCCGAGCGCGGTTTCCGGCATCTCGGCATCAAGCCCGGCGGCACGCAGTTCCGGCGCGAACCCCCGCGACGCGCGGGCCGGCTCCCGCGCCTTGGCCGCGGCCTCCTGCATCAGAGACAGCCGCAGTTTTATCCGGTCATTGGCCGCCAGAGCCGCGCTGATAAGTCCGGGGAGCAGCACCGCGCTCTCGCCCAAAACGCCGACAATTCCGCTTTTTACCGTCACGATCATTCTCCCGATGCGGTCTGGGTAGCGAAATAATCGCAATCGGGCTTTGCGCTAAGTCATACGCGGCGAATAAAGTTTTTATGACAGCGGCGAGGCCGCGCCTTATGCCAGGGCGTACTCGGCTTCCGGCGTGTAAGTCGGTTGGTCCTTGCCGAGGAAGGAGCTGAACAGCGTCACGTTATCGGCGCGGATGGGCGCGGAGCGGTACAGATTGTTCGCCTGCACGAAGCTGGTGAGCGCGGGTGTCACGTTCATGTCCATCCGCGCCAGGGTGACATGCGGGGTGAAGCGGCGCCTGTCCGGCGCGAGGCCGCAGCGGTTCAGCGCCGTTTCCACCTTGGCTTGCAGCCGGGCCAGATCCTCGTTGCGCTCGACCCCGGCATATAGCGTGTTCACCCGCCCGTTCTTCTCGAACCAGCCGAGCCCGGAGAGCGAGAACTGAAAGCTGCGCCCGCGTAAGGAGGCGAGGGCGAAGTCGATTTCCTCGGCCTGGAGGCGGTTGGCCTCGCCGATGAAGCGCAGGGTGAGGTGGAAATTATCCGTGGGCACCCAGCGCGCCCCGGGCAGGTTGAACGAAAGATCGCTGAGCTCTTCTTTCACCTCCCAGGGGAGGTCGAGGGCGACGAACAGGCGCATGGTCAGGCCTTTCTGCGAAAGAGTTAGCGACTCGCTTGAGATAATTTTGCAATACCCCGCTTTGCCCGGTCAATAATTATATGGGCGCGGTGGCGGCCTCCGCCCAGGCGCGGGTGGGGCTGTCGAGTTGCGGGGCCAGCGCTTCGTAAACCCGGGCATGGTAGGCGTTGAGCCAGTCCAGCGCGTCCGGGGAGAGCAGGGCGGGCTCGATCAGCGCACGGTCGAACGGTACCAGCGTCAGCGTTTCGAAGTGCAGGAACGGTTTCAGCGCCTCCGGGAACAGGGCGGGCTGCACCAACACCAGGTTTTCGAGGCGGATGCCGTAGGCCCCGGGCAGGTAGTAGCCCGGCTCGTTGGAGAGGATCATTCCCGCCGCCAGCGGCACCGGCTTGGCGGCGCGGGAGATGCTGGCCGGCCCCTCATGCACCGAGAGATAAGAGCCGACGCCATGCCCGGTGCCGTGGTCGTAATCCAGCCCCGCGCGCCAGAGGTCCTGGCGGGCGAAGGCGTCCAGATGTCCGCCCGCCACACCCACAGGGAACACGGCGCGGGCGAGGGCGATATGCCCGGTCAGCACGCGGGTGACATTGGCCTTGATCTCCGGGGGCGCCTCACCCGGCCCGGTCCAGATCGTGCGGGTGATGTCCGTAGTGCCGTCCAGATACTGGCCGCCGCTGTCGATGAGATAGACCTCGTTCGGCTGGATGGCGCGGTCGCTCTGGGGCGTTGCGCGGTAATGGATGATGGCGCCGTGCTCACCCGCACCCGAGATGGCGGGGAAGCTCTCGCCTTTGAACAGCGCGCCCTGGGCCCGGAATTCCAGCAGCTTCGCCGCGGCGGAGATTTCACTCTCGCCCTTGGCCTGGCTCAGCCAGGCGAGGAACTTCACCATTGCCACGCCGTCGCGCAAGTGCGCGGCCCGCGCGCCCGCCTGTTCGGTGGCGTTTTTCAGCGCCCGGGGCAGGGCAACCGGGTCCGGCCCGGCGGAGATGTTCGCGCCAGCTTCACGCAGTGCCGTCTCGAACCAGACGGGCTGGGTGGCGGGGGCGAAGCGCACGGTCTTGTCCTTGAGCGCCGCGATCTCGGCGGGCAGGGCGGTACGGTCCAGCACCGTCACCTCGGGGCCGAGATGCTCGCGCAGTGGGGGCGTCACCTTCTCCGGGGCCATGAAGATCATTGCCGAGGCATCGTCGCGCAGCAGCGCATAGCCGAGGGCGAAGGGGCAGAATTCCAGGTCGTTGCCACGGATGTTGAACAGCCAGGCGAGCGAGGCCGGGTCCGTGAGGATGGCGGCATTCTGCCCCGCGCCGCGCAGTTCCGCCGCCAGACGGGCGCGCTTGGCCGCGGCACTCTCGCCCGCATATTCCTCCTGGTGCGGCACGGCCGGCGCCAGCGGCGGGGCAGGGCGGTCGGCCCAGATATCGTCGATGGGATTGCTCTGCACCGGCACCAGTTCCACCCCGGCGAAGCGCTTCAGCCCCTCCTGGCTGATCAGCCAGGGATCGTAGCCGATGCGCTTACCCGCCGCCCGGGCCCGCAGCCAATCTTCCGGCTTGTCCTCGATGATATGGCGGCGCTCCCAGAGTTTGGAGTCGGTCTCCTGCTGCAGTTGCAGCGTGTAGCGGCCATCGGAGAACACCGCGGCGCCGCCGGCCAGCACGATGGCCAGCCCCGCGCTGCCGGTGAAGCCGGTAATCCAGGCCAGGCGATCGGCGCAGGGTGGCACGTATTCGCCGAGATATTCGTCGGCCCGGGGGATGATGAACCCATCTAGCCCTGTGGCGGCGAGGCGGCCGCGCAGCGCGGCCAGGCGATTCTTGTGTTCTGATGACATGCTACAACCTTATGACATGCGTTTGGCGCAATGCTGCGCCGCCGCAAAAGACGCACAAAAAAACGCCAATCTGCACTATAAGAAGGCGCACGGAGAGCAAAGCCTCTCCAGTCTAGGAGCGCTGCTGGGTCGCAGTGACTCGGCCGCTCCCCGATAAAACAGGTGAATCATGTTTACGACTATCCATAACCCGACCACCCTGGGCAAGCTCGGGGCGCTCGTTTTCGAGCGGCAGGCGCCGATCGCGGATGCGAAGCGGCACGACACGCTGGTCAACCAGTTCCGGGCTTGGCGTGAGCGCCGTGCGGTTGCGGCGGAGCTGAACCGGCTCTCCGACCGCTGCCTGGCCGATATCGGCCTGACGCGCGAGGGTGTCGACGAGATGCTGCGCGCCGCGCGCTGAGCCTGCAAAACCCTACTATGCCGGGCATCTGGCACCGCATTTCTGCGCTCCGGTGCTCGAAAAACGGCACCATTTGCCTCGGCCTAGCGGGTTTTGAACGGCTCAGGAACGCTGGCTCGCACAAACGAAAACGCCGCCCGAGATGCTCGGGCGGCGTTTTTTATTGGGGTGTGCCCCCGAAAATCAGCGGCGCAGGTTCAGGCGGCCGATGAGATCCTGGTAGCGCTTCACGTTTTTGCGCTTCAGATAGTCCAGCAGCGAGCGGCGCTGGCCGACCAGCACGAGCAGGCCACGGCGGGAGTGGAAGTCCTTCGCGTGGGTCTTCAGGTGCTCGGTGAGGTTGGAAATGCGCTCGGACAGCAGGGCGACCTGCACTTCCGGGCTGCCGGTGTCGTTGGCGGCGGTGGCGTATTCGGCGATGAGCGCGGTGCGGCGCTCGGGAGTAATCGACATCGGGATATCCCTTGCAACTAGACGTTAAAACAAGCGTTCCGGCTTCAGCCACCCATCGGAGAGTCGGGCCAGAGCCGTCACGCGCCCCGCCGCCGTAATGCGCACCAGCCCCTCATCGGGGTTGGCGGCGTCCGGAATCCGCCCCATCAGGTCCACCAGGCTGATCGCCTGGCCCTGGGAGAGGGCGTGGAACTCGGCTGCATTCAGGGCCAGGGCCGGGATGTCGTCCAGCGCGGTCGAGAGCGGCAGCAGAGTTTCAGCAAGAGACGCGGGCGTATGCGCCGGATCGAGGAATTTGTCCAGCGGAACCGCCATTTTTTCCAGGAATGGGCCCACGCGCAGGCGGCGCAGCACGGCGATATGCCCCAAAGTGCCGCAGGCGCGGGCCAGATCGCGCGCCAAAGCGCGCATATACACCCCCTTGCCGGACTGCACCTCGAACTCCGCATGGTCGGCATCGGGCCGGCCGATCAACTCGAAGCGGTCTACCTGCGCGGGGCGGGGCGGCAGCTCCGGCGGGCGGCCCTCGCGCGCCATGTCGTAGGCGCGCTCGCCCTCCACCTTCAGCGCGGAGAATACCGGCGGCACCTGCATGATGTTGCCGATAAATTGCGGCAGGGCGGTGCGGATTTCGTCATCCGTGGGCCGCGCGTCGGAGGTGGCAATGACCTCGCCTTCAGCATCGTCGGTATCCCGCGCCTCGCCGAAGCGGATGGTGAAGTGGTAGATCTTCGTGCTGTCCATCACGTAAGGCACGGTCTTGGTGGCAGCGCCCAGCGCGATCGGCAGAATGCCCGTGGCCAGCGGGTCCAGCGTGCCGCCATGACCGGCCTTTTGCGCGTCCAGCGCGCGTTTCACCTTGTTGAGCGCCTGCGTGCTGGTGATCCCTTGCGGTTTGTCGAGGATGATCCAGCCGTCGAGTTTGCGGCCTTTCTTCTGCCGAGCCATGCGTGTCCTAAGTCCTGAGTGAAGCGGCGCTGATAGGCCAAGCCGGGCCGCGGGAAAAGAAGGGAACAGGAATATCTGCCCTTGGCGGCAGACCATTAACGGCGAATCAATCTTTGTCTGCGCAGATCAGGCTGTCTGGAAAAACTCCGGCGATGTCCTCCAGCCCCATCCAGCCCAAGGATTTGCGCCAATGCCCGATGACAGTCTGACCCTCTCCCTGCCCCTCCTTACCCAGGCGCCAAGGGGCAGCCGCGCCTTAGCCAGGCCGGCCCTGCCGCGCGCCGTGCCGCTGCCGAGAGCGAAATTCATCGGCTTCGTCCGGGACGAGGCGAGTGCCGCGCTGCTGCAGGAATGCCTGGCCGGGAGCATCTCCGGCGGCAAGCTGGTGCATGTCGCCGATTTCCAAGCCAGCCTGAGGCTTCTGGCGGCGATGACCACGCCGGAGGTGGTGCTGGTGGACCTCTCCGGCGAAGACCAGCCGGTGAACGCCGTGATGGAGCTGGCCGAGGTGGTGCAGGAGGGCACGGTGGTGCTGGCCATCGGTGAAATTCAAAACATCAGTTTCTACCGCACCGTGACCAAGGGCATGGGCATCCGCGAATATCTGCGCAAGCCGCTCTCACGGGAGGCGGTGCTGCGCGACCTTCTGCCTTTTGTCTCAGCGCCGTCCGAGGCGCAGGGCCCGGCACGCGGAGGGCGGCTGGTGGCGGTGGCTGGCACGCGCGGCGGGGTGGGGGCCACGACACTGGCCGCCAATCTCGCCTGGCACATCGCCACCGAGCTGCACCGGCATACCACATTGCTGGACGGCATGCTGAACACGGGCACGGTGGGGCTGCATCTGGATCTGCCCCAGGCCAAGGGGCTGAGTGCGCTGCTGGAAACGCCGGAGCGCGTGGACACGCTGCTGATCGAGCGCTGCATGCAGAATGCTGCCGACCGGCTGCATGTGCTGGCCGGGGTGGAACCGCTGGAGCAGGACGTTAAGTATCACCATGAGAGCGCGGTGAAGTTTATCCAGTCCATCCGCTCGCGTTATAATTTCGCCGTGGCCGATGCCGGGGCGCGGCTGGAACCCTTCGCCCGGGACCTGCTGCTCAACGCGCAGCGGCGTGTCATCGTCATGGACCCGAGCATGATTTCCATCCGCAACCTGGAGCGGTTGACCAGCCTGCCGGGCGGCGGTTCCCCGCCGCTGCTGGTGCTCAACCGGGCAGGCGCGCCGGGCGGCCTGGCGCAGGCCTACATGGAGCAGAGCATGGGGCTGCGCTTCGACGCGTTGATCCCGGATCTGCCACGGATCGTGCCGCGAACCACGCAGCTCGGCACCCCGGCGGCGGCCTTGCGCGGGCCGTTCCGGGCCGGAATCGTGGCTCTGGCCGCGGCGTTGGGGGCCTGCCTGCCATCGGAAAGGGCCTTGTGACCCCGGATTAGGAATTGCCGCGAAAATCAGCTATAACCAGGGCTTGTTTTGACGAGTCTGGAGCCCTGCCGCGAATGTCCGAATCGACGCCGCCGACCTCACACGATGATGCCTATGATGCCGCGTCGATCAGCGTGCTCAAGGGGCTGGATGCCGTGCGCAAGCGCCCCGGCATGTATATCGGCGATACCGATGACGGCTCCGGCCTGCACCATATGGGCTTCGAGATCATCGACAACGCGGTGGACGAGGCCCAGGCGGGCTTCGCCGACCGGGTTGAGGCGGTGCTGAACGGCGACGGCTCGATGACCATCAGCGATAATGGCCGTGGCATCCCCACCGACATCCACCCGGAGGAGGGCATCTCCGCCGCCGAGGTGGTGCTGACCAAGCTGCACGCGGGCGGCAAGTTCAACCAGAACTCATATAAGGTGTCCGGCGGCCTGCACGGCGTGGGCGCGGCGGTGGTCAACGCGCTCTCCGAATGGATGGAAGTGCGCATCTGGCGCAATGGCGAGGAGCATTTCATCCGCTTCGAGCACGGCAACACCGTGGCGCCGCTGAAGCTGGTCGGCCCCACCGACCACGCCAACGGCACGGAAGTCACCTTCAAGCCCTCCGCCGCCACCTTCACGCACACGGAATTCGACTACGCCATCTTCGAGCGCCGCCTGCGCGAACTCGCCTTCCTCAATTCCGGCCTCGCCATCATCCTGCGCGATGAGCGGCACGAGCCGGTGCAGGAAGCCAAGTTTCACTACGAGGGCGGAGTGAAGGAATTCTGCTCCTGGCTCGACCGCGCCAAGACCCCAGTGCTGCCCGCGCCCATCACCGCCATGAGCGAAGCGAAGGAAGCAGGCATAAAAGTGGAGTTCGCGCTCTCCTGGAACGACTCCTACCATGAGACCATGCTCTGCTTCACCAACAACATCACCCAGCGTGATGGCGGCACGCATCTGGCCGGGTTCCGCGCGGCGCTCACCCGCGTGGTGAGCAAGTACGCTCAGGGCATGGGCAAGAAGGACAACGTGGATTTCTCCGGCGAGGATATGCGCGAGGGCCTGACCGCCGTGCTCTCGGTGAAGGTGCCGGACCCGAAATTCTCCTCCCAGACCAAGGACAAGCTGATCTCCTCCGAGGTGCAGCCGGTGGTGCAGGCCGCTGTGGCGGATGCGCTGAGCCATTGGTTCGAGACACACCCCAAGGAAGCCAAGGGGATCGTGCAGAAGGTGATGGACGCCGCCGCCGCCCGCGAAGCCGCCCGCAAGGCGCGCGAGCTGACGCGCCGCAAGGGGGTGCTGGACATCTCCTCCCTGCCCGGCAAGCTGGCCGATTGCCAGGAGCGCGACCCGGCGAAGTCCGAACTGTTCCTGGTGGAGGGTGACTCCGCAGGCGGCTCCGCGAAACAGGGGCGCGACCGCAAGTTCCAGGCGATCCTGCCGCTCAAGGGCAAGATCCTGAACGTGGAGCGGGCGCGGTTCGACAAGATGCTGGCTTCGGCTGAAATCGGCACGCTGATCACCGCGCTGGGGGCGGGCATCGGCCGGGGCGAGCCGGAGCAGGGCGGGTTCGACGAGAGCAAGCTGCGCTACCACCGCATCGTCATCATGACCGACGCCGACGTGGACGGCTCGCATATCCGCACGCTGCTGCTCACCTTCTTCTACCGGCAGATGCCGGTGCTGGTCGAAAAGGGATATCTCTACATCGCCCAGCCGCCGCTCTACCGGGCCAAGCGCGGCAACGACCAGCGCTACCTCAAGGATGACGACGCGCTGGAGGCCTTCCTGCTGGACCGCGCCCTGGGCGAAGCCTCCCTCGTCAGCGGTTCCATCACCCTCGCCGGGGATGAGCTGCGCGCCGAAATATCCTGGATCGGCCAGACCGTGCACCGGCTGAAGGCGCTCACCAACCTGCTGCCGCTGGACTATCTGGAACAGATCGCCATTTCCGGCCTGTTCGCCCCGGCGGCGCTGGGTGATGCCGGCAAGGATGCGGCGCTGGTCGCGCGGCTGAACGCGCTTTCCCACCCCACCGAGCGGGGCTGGGTCGTCACCTCCGATGCGTCCGGCATCACCTTGGGCCGCACCGTGCGCGGCGTGGCCGAGCGCTACCATCTGGACGCCGCCACGCTGCGCACCGCCGAGGCGCGGTACCTCACCGAGCGCGCGCCGCGCCTGGAGGAGCTGTTCGGCGCCGAGGCGACACTGGCCATTGACGGCCCGGCGAAGCTGGTGCACGGCCCGGCCGGGATGTGGGATGCGCTGCTGGCCTATGGCCGCAAGGGCCTCACAATCAGCCGCTTCAAAGGGCTGGGCGAGATGAACCCGGAGGAGCTCTGGGCCACCACGCTGGACCCCTCCGCCCGCCGCCTGCTCCAGGTGAAGATCGCGGACGCCGAGGACACGGACCAGATCTTCGCGACGCTGATGGGCGACATCGTCGAGCCCCGGCGCGATTTCATCGTCACCAATGCGCTGAAAGTGGCGAATCTCGACACCTGAGAGGCTGTCCGCAAATTCTACTCTGGCGGTGATGCCGGGGCGGCATGAAAACCATGCCCGCCCAGGCATTGGCGCCCGGGCGGGGCGTGCTTAGCTTTACCTCCGAAGCGAGGTGAATCATGACCGTCCTATTCCGTAACGCCGCCTGGCTGCTCGGCGGCATCGCCGCCCTGTTGGCGGGCGGCTTCGCCCGGGCAGAGGTCCCGCCCCCGGCCTATGATCCGCCGGAGACTGTTGCCAGCGAGACCGCGATCCTCTCGGGCGGCTGCTTCTGGGGCATGCAGGCGGTGTACGAGCATGTGAAGGGCGTGCTGCACGTGTATGCCGGTTACACCGGGGGCTCGGCCGATACCGCCAATTACGAGACGGTGAGTACCGGCACGACCGGCCATGCCGAGTCCGTGCAGATCGTCTTCGATCCGCGCGCGATCTCGTATGGCCGCATCCTGCAAATCTATTTCGCCGTAGCCACCGACCCGACGGAGCTGAACTTCCAAGGGCCGGATACGGGCACGCAGTACCGGGGCGAGATCTGGTACGCCAGCCCGGCGCAGCAGCACGTGGCCACCGCCTATATCGCCCAGCTTACCGCCGCGCACAGCTTCGCCGCGCCAATCGTGACCCGGGTGGACCCCGCCATGCCGTTCTACCAGGCCGAGGCATATCACCAGGACTTCCTGGAGAACCACCCGGACTACCCGTATATCGTGATCAACGACATCCCCAAGCTGAACGCCCTGGAGACTGAATTTCCGGCGGAGTATCGCGCTGAGCCCGTGAGGGCGCTGCCGCAGTCCTGAGGGGGCTAAAGCTTCGCGGCCAGCTTGCGGAACGACCCGTCGTCGAAATCGCGCGGGATGATGTGGACGGGGCAGGAGACGAAGCGCTCCAGCGTGGCGGCGGTTTCCTCCGGCAGCACCGGCGACTCGGGGCTCTCGCTCAGCACCACGGCGGCAACGCGCACGCCATGCGCGGCCAGGAACGCCCCGGTGGTGATGGTATGGCTGACCGTGCCTAGATAGGTGCCCGCGACCAGGATGACCGGGGTCTTCAGCGCCACGATGAGGTCGATGATCAGGTGATTATCGTCCAGCGGTACGGCAGCCCCCCCCGCCCCCTCGATCAGCAGCGTGCCGCGCGCGGCGGCCATGGCGGCCTGGCAGAAGGTGACCACGTCGTTGAACACGATATGCCGGCCCTCGCGCACGGCGGCCATGTCCGGCGACAGCGGGGCGGCGAAGCGCCAGGGGCAGATGGTGGCGATGTTGAGCGGCGTGACCGGCCGGCCCATGGCCTCCAGCAGCACGCCCGGGTCGCTGACGGCGGGATTGTCCGGGTCGTAGCCGGAGAGGATCGGCTTGATCGCCGCGAAATCCCGCTTCATCTCGCGCCCGGCGCGGATCAGGCCGGCTGTAACATAGGTCTTGCCGATTCCGGTGCCGGTCGCGGTGATGAAATAGCTTGCCATGGTGGTCCTTTTGCCTCTCTTGAAGCATGGGATTAACCTGCCCTGCAATCGACGGATGGAGTTAAGTTACGGTGCCTGAAAGCCATATCGCCACAAAGCCGCGCTGGACCCGCGCAGATGTTGCCGCCCTGCTGGCGCTGCCGTTCCCCGAGCTGCTCTTCCGCGCCATGAGTGTGCACCGCGAGTATTTCGACCCGACCCGGATTCAGATCTCGACCCTGCTCTCGATCAAGACCGGCGGCTGCCCGGAGGATTGCGGCTACTGCCCGCAGGCGGCGGAGCACGAGACCGGCACCAAGGCGAACAAACTGATGGCGGTGGACGCGGTGCTGGAACAGGCGCGTGCGGCCAAGGAGAAGGGGGCGGCGCGGTTCTGCATGGGCGCCGCTTGGCGCAGCCCGAAGGAGCAGGATCTGGATACCGTGTGCAGCATGGTCTCGGGCGTGAAGGCGATGGGGCTGGAAACCTGCGTGACGCTGGGCATGCTCACCCGCGAGCAGAGCGGCAAGCTGAAGGGCGCCGGGCTGGACTACTACAACCATAACCTGGACACCTCGCCCGAGTATTACGGCAAGGTGATCACCACCCGCACCTACCAGGACCGGCTGGACACGCTGGAGGCGGTGCGCGACGCGGGCATCAATATCTGCTGTGGCGGCATTGTCGGCATGGGCGAGGATGAGAGCGACCGCGCCGGGCTGATCGCCACGCTGGCCAGCCTGGATGTGCCGCCCGAATCCGTGCCCATTAACGCGCTCGTGGCGGTGGAAGGCACGCCGCTCGCCAAATCCGAGCCGATCGACCCAATCGACTTCGTGCGCGTGATTGCCGCGGCGCGTATCACCATGCCGAAGAGCTATGTGCGGCTTTCCGCCGGGCGCGAGGCGATGACCGACGAGGCCCAGGCGCTGTGCTTCCTGGCCGGGGCGAACTCGATCTTCCATGGCGAGAAGCTGCTGACGACGAAGAACGCCACGGTGAACCATGACGAGGCGCTGTTCGCCAAGCTGGGGCTGCAGCCGGAGTCGTGACTTGGCTCACTGAGGGCTGGCGGCATGTCTGGCTGCCATACGCCCAGATGCAGACGGCCCCGCTGCCGCTACCGGCGGTGCGGACCGAGGGCAGCCGAATCCACCTTGAGGACGGGCGGGTACTGATCGACGGCATCGCCTCCTGGTGGACGGCCTGCCACGGCTATAACCACCCGCATATCCGCGCGGCGGTGGCCGAACAGCTGGAGCGCATGCCGCATGTGATGTTCGGCGGGCTGGGGCACGAGCCGGCCTACCGCTTGGCCACGCGCCTCGCAGCACTCATGCCGGGCTCGCTGAACCGCGTGTTCTTCACCGATTCCGGGTCCGTGGCAGTGGAGGTGGCGATCAAGATCGCCGTGCAGGCGCGGCTCAACCGGGGCGAGCGCGGGCGGACGAAGATCCTGGCCTTCACTGGCGGCTATCATGGCGACACTTTAGGAACCATGGCGATTTGCGACCCCGAGGAGGGGATGCATGCCATGTTCTCTGGACTGCTGCCGGAGCATCCGGTGGTGCCGCTGCCGCGAGATGAAGCCAGCATCGCCGCGTTCGAGTCCTTCCTGGAGCAGCACGCACCAACCCTCGCCGCGATCATCGTCGAGCCGCTGGTGCAGGGCGCGGGCGGCATGGTGCTGCATGAGCCTGAGGTGCTGAAGCGCCTGCGCGAAGCCGCCGACCATTACGGCCTGACGCTGATCTTCGACGAAATCTTCACCGGCTTCGGCCGCACCGGTACAATGTTCGCGTTCGAGCAGGCCGGGGTAAAACCTGACATCGTCACCCTCTCCAAGGCGCTGACCGGCGGCACGTCTCCGCTCGCCGCCACTATCGCCACGGATGAGCTGTTCGAGGCGTTTCTCTCGGATAGCCCGATGACCGCGCTGATGCACGGCCCCACCTTCATGGCCAACCCGCTGGGCTGCGCCGCGGCCAATGCCTCACTCGATCTGTTCGAGAGCGAGCCGCGCCTTGAACAGGCCGCAGCCATCTCGGCACAACTCAGGCGTGAGCTTCAGCCCTGCCGTGGTCTGCCCGGCGTTAGGGATGTGCGCGTGCTCGGCGCCATCGGCGTGGTCGAACTGGAGCGGATTGAAAACCCGGCGGATTTACGGCAGGCCCTTGTGAAGCAAGGGGTTTGGATACGGCCGTTCCGCAATATCCTCTATCTCACCCCGGCGTTCACCATCGGCGCGGCGGAACTTTCCACGCTCACCCACGCCATAGGCACCGTGTTGGCGGCTTGACCAAAACGCGCCGGGGCTGCAACCCTGGCGCGCAATGCCGCGCCCCGCACACGAGATTCTCCGCCCTGATTCACCGGTGAAACCCGCCTGGGGCGTGTTCGACACCGGCTGGTACCTGCACCGCTACGCCGACGCCCGGGCGGTTTGCGCCGGCAAGCCTGCCGGGGCGGCGCTGGAGTATTACCTGCGCGTCGGCGTGCGGCTCGGCCACAGCCCCAACTCAGTGTTCGACGAGCTTTACTACCTCGCCACCAACCCGGACATCGCCGCGCTGGTGCGAGAGGGCGCCTACGCCTCGGGCTTCGACCATTACTGCCAGCACGGGCATCGCGGTGTTTCCCCGCACTGGCTGTTCGACGATGCGCTCTACGCGGATTTGTACGAGGACATGACGCTGGAGATCCTCGACGCGCATGGCTGTTACGGGCGCTACGACCATTATCTGCGTTCCGGTCAGCGAGAGCGGCGCATGGGGCATTTCCTGTTCGACGGAATGTTCTACCGCGAGCGGGCGATCGAGGCGGGCATCGCGCCGGAGGAGATCGACGGACCCGGCCCTTACGTGCATTTCCTGGCTACACTCGGTGGCGGCGGGGACGAGTTGGCGCCCTGCATCTATTTCGACCCGGCCTGGTATGTGGAGCATCATCCTGGTGCCAAGGCGGAGATTTTGCGCGGGCGGTACAGTGGCGCCATCCAGCACTACCTTACCAACCCCGCGCCGGAGAATTTCGACCCGGTGCCGCAATTCTCCGAGCGCTTCTACCGGCGGCGCTACGCGGATATCGCGGCGGCGATCGAGGCCGGGCTGTACCGCAACGCGTATCAGCAGTTCGTGCAATATGGCTGCTTCGAGCTGCGCCAGCCCAGCCCGGATATCGACCTCGCTTTTTACCGCGACATGCATGAGCGCGTGCGCAACGATCTCAATTCCGGCGCGGTGCGCGATGCCTTCGCGCGTCTGCGTGGCATCGGCCTGCGCGAGGGTCTCGCCTACGCCCCACCTGAGGCTCCGCCCGCGCTGGACGAGGCCGGCACGCGCGAGGCCTTCCTGAAGAAAGCTCGGGCGGATCTGGCGATTTTCGCGCGGCAGGGGCTGGATTTCAGCCACGGCGGGGAACCGGCGCTCAGCGTCATCATGGTGGCGCATAACCGCTTCGAGCTGACGATGCGTGCGCTGGCCTCGCTGCGGCGGAATTTCGCCGGGGCGATAGAGTTGATAATCGTCGATAATGCCTCCAGCGACGATACGCGCCGCCTGGCGAGCTATGTGCGCGGGGCGCGGGTTTTGCGGAACGAGCAGAATCTTGGCTTCCTGCGCGCCGCGAATCGGGCGCTGGCGCATGTCACCGCCCCAGCGCTGCTGCACCTGAACAACGATATCGAGCTTGGGCATGGCGCGGTGGCTGGGGCGCTGAGGCGGCTGGAGAGCGCCGGGGATATCGGCGCTGTGGGGGCGAAAATCATCCGCAGCAACGGGCTGTTGCAGGAGGCGGGTTCGATCATCTGGAACGAGGGGACGACGGTTGGCTATCTGCGCGATGCCCCGCCGCTAACGCCGGAGGCCAATTTCGTGCGCGAGGTGGATTACTGCTCCGCCGTGTTCCTGCTCTGCCGCAGCGCGCTGGTGCAGCAGCTTGGCGGGTTCGACGAGGATTTCGCCCCCGCCTATTACGAGGACGCGGATCTGTGCGTGCGCATGATCCAGGCCGGTTACCGCGTGGTGTACGATCCGGCGGTGACGCTGGAGCATATGGAGTTCGGCAGCGCCGCGACCACCGAGGCCTCGATGGCGCTGATGCGGCGCGGGCGGCGCATCTTCAGGGCCAAGCACGCGGCATTTCTGCAAAATCAGCATGCGCCCTCGCCGCAAAACCTCGTGGTGGCGCGCAGCCGGAGCCAAAAGCCGCGCGTGCTGTTCATCGAGGATACCGTGCCGCTGCGCCGCCTTGGCTCAGGCTTCGTGCGCTCGAACGATATCGTGCACGCCATCGTGGCGGCCGGGTACGAGGCGCATGTGTTCCCGATCAACGGCGCGCCGTATGATTACATGAGCCTGTATGGCGAACTGCCGGAGACGGCGGAAGTGCTGGCCGGGCAGGATTTTTGCGCCCTGCCCGAGTTCCTGGCCGGGCGGCGCGGGGTGTATGACCTCATATGGATCGCGCGCACGCATAATCTGGAGCGGGTCTTGCCGCTGCTGGAACAGGCGAAAATCAGGGCCCCGATCATTCTGGACACCGAGGCGATCGCCAGTGCGCGGGATGCTTTGCGGGGCGGCCTCGATTTTCCCCAGGCTTTTGCGGCGGAATTTGCGTGCGCCGGGGCGGCGGAGATGGTGCTGGCGGTGAATGAGCGCGAGGCTGCACTGCTCACTGCTTCTGGTTTCGCCAATGTGCAGGTGCTGGGCACGGCGCGGCGGCCCAGCCCCACGCCGCGCGGCTTTGGCGAACGCGAGGGGTTACTCTTCGTCGGCGCCATGCACCAGGAGGACAGCCCGAACCTGGACGCGCTGCGCTGGTACGCCGAGGCGATTTATCCCGCCCTGGCCGAACTCGGTGAAACCCCGGTGCTGCACGCCGCCGGGCATGTGGCGAGCGGCGTGTCGCTGGGCGATCTCGCTGCCCATCCCGGCATTTGCTGGCATGGCGAGCTGGACGACCTCACGCCGCTCTACGACCAGGCGCGGATGTTCATCGCCCCCACGCGCTTTGCCGCCGGTACGCCGTATAAAATCTACGAGGCAGCAAGCTTCGGCCTGCCTTGTGTCGCCACCAACCTGCTGGCTACGCAACTTGGTTGGGGTGCGGAACTGCTCACCGCCGACGACCCGAATGAATTTGCCCGTCAGGTCGCCCGGCTCTACCGCGATGAAGCCCTGTGGAAGACGTTGCGGGCGAACGCGCTCTCGCGGCTGGAGCGCGAGCACAGCCCCGAACACTTCGCCGCGCGCGTAGCGGAGATTCTGGCGGCGGTTTAGGCTTTTACCGGCGACCTGCCGGGCTGGCGGTGGCGGTAGGCCAGCGCCTCGGCGATATGCGGCTTCTGCACGGCCTCGCTCCCGGCGAGGTCGGCGATGGTCCGCGCCACGCGCATGGCGCGGATGAAGCCGCGCGCCGACACCCGCAGCCGCGTGGCCGCATGTTCGAGGAAATCCTTGGCCTCAGGAGAAAGCTCGATCATTTCGCCACCGGCCTCGGCATTGCAGGCGGGGCCGTTCTCGCCATGGCGCGCGCGGCTTCTGGCCCGGGCCGCGGCAATGCGCGCGGCGGCAACAGCGGTGGATTCGCCCGGCGGCGCCCAGGAGAGTTCCTTGGGGCTGAGCGGCGTGATTTCGATGACGATATCCATGCGGTCCAGCAACGGGCCGGAGAGCTTGCCCTGGTAATCCTCGCCGCAGCGCGGGGCGCGGCCGCATTCGCGCGCGCCGTCGCCTAAGTAACCGCAGCGGCAAGGGTTCATTGCCGCCACAAGCTGGAACCGCGCCGGGTAGGTGATGTGCGCGCTGGCGCGGGAGACTGTGGTGTGCCCCGCCTCCAGCGGCTGGCGCAGAGCCTCCAGCGTGGCGCGGGGGAATTCGGGCATTTCGTCCAGGAACAGCACGCCGCGATGCGCGAGAGAGACCTCGCCCGGCTTGGCGCGGTTGCCCCCGCCCGCGATGGCGGCCTGGCTGGCGGAATGGTGCGGCTCGCGGAAGGGCGGGCGGGTGATGAGCTGGCCATCGCGCAGCATGCCCGCCACGGAATGCACCATGCTCACCTCCAGCGCCTCGCGCGGGGTGAGGTCCGGCAGCAGCCCCGGCAGCCGCGCCGCCAGCATGGATTTGCCGCCGCCCGGCGGGCCGATCATCAGCAGATTATGCCCGCCCGCCGCCGCCACCTCCAGCGCCCGCCGGGCGGTTTCCATGCCGCGCACATCGGCGAGGTCGAGCGTTTTCGCACCGCCGCCAAGCTCACCCGGTGGCGGAGCGGGGAGCAGCTGCGTGCCGCGGAAATGGTTGATCAGGCTGAGCAGGTCAGGTGCTGCGAGCACGTCGATCTCCCCGGCCCATCCGGCTTCCGCGCCCTGCGCTTCCGGGCAGATCAGCCCCCAGCCGCGCTGAGCGGCGGCGATGGCGGCGGGCAGCACCCCGGCCACCGGGTTGATGCGGCCATCGAGCGAAAGTTCGCCCAGGGCCGCGAATTGCGCCAGCTCCTCGGCGGGCACCACGTCCATGGCGGCGAGCACGGCGAGCGCCACCGGCAGGTCGAAATGGCTGCCTTCCTTCAGCATGTCGGCGGGGGCGAGATTGATCAGCACCCGCTTCGGCGGGAGCGAGAGCCCCATCGCGGTGAGCGCCGCGCGCACGCGCTCCCGCGCCTCGCCCACGGCCTTGTCCGGCAGCCCGACCATCAGGAAGCCCGGAAGCCCGGCGCTGATCTGCACCTGGACTTCCACACGCTGTGCCTCGATGCCGGCGAAGGCGAAGCTGTTGACGCGAGCGATTGCCATGACCTGCCCGTAAAAGTTATGGATATGTTAATGGCACACGTCTGGGTTGTCCATGGTAAGTTTTTTGCTTCGGGCTGAACGCCCCATGGGGGAGTTATTGATGGGGATGCGGAGCTATAAGGAGCAGTGACAGTGCCGCTACAAACATTAAGAAACAAATTGCCAGCAAAGTAATTATGCCAATTTTGAGGTGCGGCAGTTCGGGCAACGAACCTGCTTGCCGATGAAGTTGAGATTTGGGCTGTAATTCACGCGAAGGTTTTCGGGCAGAGAAAATCTCGCGGCCCGAGACGGTTCCAAAGCGGGCATCCATTTCCTTTTCAAATTCGGTCTTGTGCTGTTCATCGTTTATGTAGGGGTCGCCTGAAGTCATATTTCTTATTTGAAATTCCAGCCGTATTGGCTTTTTCCCGGAGTAAAAATAAAATGCGAGCCCTTCAATAATGTCGTTCAAAACTTCATCAAAACAAAAAGTTTCGTTGTCTATCTTTAGAGAAGAAGCGCTGGTGCGGATGACATCTCTAAAAAACTCGTGATATCTATTTATAACGACGCGTTTATAGGTGATTTCTGTGCCGTCTATGGTGCCAGTTCTTGAGAGGGCTAGGTATCTAAACCAAAAACTGGCATTTTTATTTTCATAATGTCCGTATGACTCAAGAACCATGGCGCTTTGGACGCCTATCGATGGTATGCTGTCTGGCCTCAACGAAAATCCTCGGTCAGTTTCAACGATCTGATGATCTTTCCAAACAAGAGTCATGGGGCTGTCTCCGCACGTGCCGGTCGATTGGTCCGCGCAATCATCATGAAAATGAATGCGCGGGATGGTTGTCTAGCCGCGCTTTACCGCAAACGGCCCGCTCGCCTGGCAGGTGGGCATCATCTCGATCCGGTTGATGTTGATGTGGCGGGGGAGCGATATTATCCAGGACGCGGTTTCCGCGATATCCTCCGGGGTCAGGGGCGTGGTCCCGGCATACACGGCGGCGGCCTTTGCCTCGTCGCCATGGAAGCGCACCTGGGAGAATTCCGAACCGCCAACCATGCCGGGCTCGATATCGGTGACGCGGATGAACCTGCCCGCGAGATCCGCGCGCAGGTTCAGCGAGAACTGGCGCACGAAGGCCTTGGTTGCGCCGTACACATGCCCGCCGGGGTAGGGGTACTCGCCTGCCACGGAGCCAAGGTTGAGGATGACGCCGTCATTGCGCTCGACCATGCCGGGCAATATGGCGCGGGTCATGTGCACGAGGCCGGAGATGTTGGTGGCGATCATCGTGTCCCAGTCGCTGAGGTCGGCCTCCCAGGCCGGGGAGAGCCCCAGCGCCAGCCCGGCATTGTTCACCAGCACCTCGATGCGCCGCCAATCCTCGGGCAGACTCTCCACGAACCCGGCTACCGCCGTGGCGTCGGTCACGTCCAGCGCCACCGGCAGCAGGTTTTCCCCCAACTCGGCGGCCAAGGCTTCCAGCCGCTCCATGCGCCGCCCGGTGGCGATGACGCGGTGGCTGTCCTTGACGAAACGCCGGGCAATGGCCGCACCGAACCCGGCGGTGGCGCCGGTCACCAGAATTGTTTTCATGTCTCACCCCAGATTTGCGCGTGTGAAGTCCACGGCGATCTCAGCGCCGTTCAGGCTGATCCGGCTTTGCCGTGGTGCCGCCTGGGCGATGATCTTGCCGTGCCGAATGACATAGAGCCGCTCCGCGGAAATACGAATCGCCTCGAACGCGTCCGCCGCCTGCAGCACCACCAGATTCGCATCGCATCCAGGTGCAATGCCGTAATTCTGTAGCCCAAGAATTTTCGCGGGCGTTTCGGTGACGGCGGCGAAGCAGGACTTGATGTCAGCCTGGCTGGTGAGCTGGCCGACATGCAGCCCCATGCTTGCCACTTCCAGCATGTCGTGGCTGCCGAAGGAGTACCAAGGGTCCATCACGCAATCATGCCCGAAGGCCACGGGCACGCCAGCGGCCAGCAGCTCCTTCACGCGTGTCATGCCCCGGCGCTTGGGGTAGGTGTCGTGCCGCCCTTGCAGCGTGATGTTGATGAGCGGGTTGGCGATGGCGCCCACACCGGCCTCGGCGATGAGCGGGATTAGTTTGCTCACATAGTAATTATCCATGGAGTGCATGGAGGTGAGATGCGAGCCCGCGACCCGCCCCTGCATGCCGTGTCGCACCGTCTCGGCGGTCAGGGTCTCGATATGGCGCGAGAGCGGGTCGTCGGTTTCGTCGCAATGCATGTCCACGCGGGTGCCGCGCCCGGCGGCGATGCGCATCAGTGCCTTCACGCTCTCGGCACCTTCTTCCATCGTGCGCTCGAAATGCGGGATGCCGCCGATCACGTCCACGCCCATGTCCAGCGCGCGTTGCAGGTTGATCGCGGAATTCGGGTAGCGGAGATAGCCATCCTGCGGGAAGGCGACGAGCTGGATGTCCAGGTATGGGCGCATGTCGTGGCGCAGCTTGGTCAGGGCCTCCACCGCCAGCAGCCGGTCGTCGCAGATATCGACATGGGAGCGGATGGCGAGCGTGCCTCGCGCGATCGACCACAAACAGAGCTTCTTCGCGCGCTCATAGATCGCCTCCACGGTAAGGTGCGGCTTCAGTTCGCCCCACAGGGCGATGCCTTCCAGCAGCGTGCCGGATTCGTTGAGGCGCGGCAGGCCGAGGGAGAGGGTGGAATCCATATGCACATGCGCATCGGCGAAGGGCGGGGTCACGAGCCGCCCGGTGGCGTTGATAACCTCTCCGGCCTCGCCTTGCAGGTTCGGTTCCACGGCGGTGATCTTGGCGCCCTGGATGCCGATATCGATGTTGGCGCGGCCGTCCGGCAGGGTGGCCCCGCGGATGATCATGTCGAGCATAGTCTACCCCTCTCGGTGTCTCGCCGCGCAGCATGGCCTCGCCCCTGTTGCCGCGCAAGCCGCACATGGCTACACCGGAGCCATGCGCGCCCTTGCCCTTCTGGCTGTTTTCGCTCTCGCCGCCTGCTCCCTGCCGGGGCGGCAAACCCTGGCGCCGAAGCCGGTTGCGCCGGATGGCGTCAGCATCGCCGCCACGGATGCCTTCGCCGGGCGGATCCCGCTGGTGACCATTCAGCCCGGCACCCAGGATTTCGCCACACCGCTGAAAGGCGCGGTGGACCAGGCGCTGGCGATCAAACCTCAGGCCGCGTTCGAGGTAACGGCACAGGCGCCGCAGGGCGCGCCGGATGAGGCTGCCAAAGCCCTGCAAGGCCTCGCCCCGCTGGTGGGCGCCGTGGCGCAGTCCATCATTGCCGACGGCGTGCCTGCCGAGCGCGTCACCCTCGCGGCCCGCACCGGGGGGCAGGCGTCCGCTATCTTCGTTTACGTGAAATAAAAGGCCGAATGCTCCCGTCCTCTCTGCTGATGCCGGTCATGCGGCGGCTCGACCCGGAAACCGCGCATAACCTCACCATCAAGGCGCTGCGCTTGGGCCTCGCCGGGGCGGACACCACGCCGGATGACCCGATATTGGAAACGCGGGCCTTAGGCCGTACGCTGAAGAACCCGATTGGCCTCGCCGCCGGGTTCGACAAGAACGCCGCCGCCGTGAACGGGCTGGGCCGGCTGGGGTTTGGGTTCGTCGAGGCCGGTACGGTCACGCCCCGCCCGCAGCCGGGCAACCCCAAGCCGCGCCTGTTCCGCCTGACCGAGGACAAGGCGGTGATCAACCGCATGGGCTTCAATAATGAGGGCCTGGACGTGTTCCTGGAGAACCTCCGGCGCGTGGACCGCCGCCGTGTGGTGCTGGGCGCCAATGTCGGCATCAACAAGGAGGGCGCGGACCCGGAGCGGGACTACCCAACGCTGGTGAACGCGGTCTCCCCGCATGCCGACTACATCACCATCAACATCTCCTCGCCCAACACGCCGGGATTGAGGGATTTGCAGTCCGAGCAGCGTTTGGCCGCCATCCTCTCCGGCATCTCCTCGCCCAAGCCGGTCTTCGTGAAGATCGCCCCGGATCTCTCGGAGGACGGGCTGGAGGCGGTGATCTCGGTTGCTGTGCAGCATGGCGTGACGGGGCTGATCATCTCCAACACCACCATCGCCCGGCCCGACACGCTGAAAAGCCCGTTCAAGGGCGAGGCTGGCGGGCTTTCCGGTGCGCCGCTCTTCGCGCCTTCTACCGCCATGCTGGCGCGGGCCTACAAGCTGGCGGGCGGCAGGCTGATGTTCATCGGCGCGGGTGGCATCTCCACGCCCGAGGACGCGCTGGCGAAAATCCTTGCGGGAGCCTCGCTGGTGCAGCTTTACACCGGCTTTGCCTATCAGGGCCCGGCCCTGCTGCCGAAGCTGAAGACCGGCCTCGCGGCGCTGCTGCGGGCGCGGGGCTTTGCCAATGTGGCGCAGGCCGTGGGGGCACGGGCATGAGCGGGTTCGGCGAGCTGGCGCAGCAATATGACGGCTTCATCGTCGATCTTTGGGGCGTGGTGCATGACGGCGTGCAGCCCTATCCCGGCGTGCTGGACTGCCTGGCCAGGCTGCGCGCGGCGGGCAAGCCCGTGGTGTTCCTCTCCAACGCCCCGCGCCGGCCTTCCGGCATTGCCGCGATGCTGGCCAATATGGGTGTGGTGCCGGAGCTGTATCACGGCATCATGTCCAGCGGCGAGGCGGTGTACCTGATGCTGCGCGACCGCACGGACGAGGCGGGAACGCTGGGCCGTCGGCTGTACCACCTGGGTCCGCCGCGTGACCGCGACGTGTTCGACACGCTCCCCTACGAGGATGCGGGCGACCCGGCGGCGGCGGATTTCATCCTCAACACCGGGCCGGACGATGTTCTCGGGCCTCAGGACCCGGAGCTGTACCGGCCGGTGCTGGAAGCCGGGCTGAAGGCTGGCATCCCCATGGTTTGCGCCAACCCGGATTACGAGGTGGTGCGTGGCGGGCAGCGCATCATCTGCGCCGGGCTGCTGGCCGAGCTGTACAAGGCCGAGGGCGGGCGCGTGATCCAGCGCGGCAAGCCGGACCCGGCGATCTACACCCCAACCTTGGCGATGCTGGGCACGGCGCGCGGGCGCACGTTGGCGGTGGGTGATTCGCTGCGCACCGATATCGCGGGCGCCACGGCGGCGGGGATCGATTCGTGCTGGGTGCTCTCGGGCATCCACGCTTTGCACCCGGAGAACGCGCCCGCCGAGGCGGCGGCGCACCAGCTCAGCCCAACGGCGATTCTGCCCGGGCTGATCTGGTAGGCTGCGCTACAGCACCCAGCCCATGCTGGTGCGGCCGGAGCCGCGCATGGCGTGGTCGCCAGCCAGGAAGCAATATCTGCCCCGGCCGCCCTGGCCCATGAGGCGCGTGCGGTCCAGCCCGTTCTTGGCGATCTCATGTTGCGCGGCGGGGATGTATTTTTCAGCCCATTGCCTGATCGAATCGCGGTTCAGCGCGCCGATGCTCTGGCCCTTGTCCGTCTGCCCGACTCTTCGTTCCATCACTGCGGTGATGGCGTCCCGGATCGCCTGTGTCAGTGGCAGATTGAGAAACGCGAAGATGCCATCCGCCATGTTCGCGCTGTCCTCCGAGCGGATGCACATCGCCGTGCTGCCGGCGACGTCGAGCGTCTGTTGCAGCCGCCAGTCCACCGCCGCCAGGGCATAGGCGCAATCGGCCACCACGGCCTCGGCCTCCGCCGGGTCTGTGAAGGTGCCGAGGGCGCGCAGATCATCCGCCGACCAGGGGGCGAGGATGTTGGAGATGCAGAGTTCCGTTAGATCCTGGCGGAGGACCAGGAACTGGCAGGCGGGGAACAATTCCCGCAGGAACTGGGTGATGGCCGTGCCGCCATAGCGGATCTCCTTCGTGCCCCAACGCTGCTCGGGTGCAACCCCGGTGCGGAAGGTGCGGATGATCCAGTCCCGCATGGAGGCGCGCAGGCTGTCGCTGGATACGGGCGATCGCCAGGGGCTGAAATCGATGGGCGTCTGCCAGCGGATGAACTCGCCCAGTCCGCGCTCGGCCAGCGGCGCCGTCAGCGGCGGCCCGAAACGTCTTGAGATATTGTCGATCTCCGCGATGTTATTGAGGATGCCGCCATGCTCGCCCCAGACGACGAGGCCGGGATGGCAGTTGAGCACGCGCATCAGCAAGGTTGACCTGGCCCGGTGCGCGGAGAAGACAAAAAGCGGATTATCGTTCATTGCGCCAGTTCGAGCTTAAAACCCCAGATGGTGACGGGTAGGCCTCGGTCTATCCGGGTTCAAAAGTAATACCAACCGCCCTAAAGACTGACACATGCCCACTCTCTGGTTCCGATCGAGGCGATTCGCTCTGGGTCATTGGCGATGAAATTCCAGGCTTCTTTGCTGGCGTCGCGCATAGCCTC
>Ga0326727_10000782_pt1 | contig 127238 bp, 119 predicted proteins | sample MB2enrmetagenome_FD_207643 | JGI IMG/M metagenome (GOLD analysis project Ga0326727, IMG submission 207643) | Lab enriched peat soil microbial communities from McLean, Ithaca, NY, United States - MB29MY | ecosystem: Environmental > Terrestrial > Soil > Wetlands > Peat | place: USA: New York...
CCCTCAGGGCCGATGGTACTGCATGGGTAACTGTGTGGGAGAGTAGGTCGCCGCCGGGAATTTATTACAAAATGCCCCATCACGATAACGTGGTGGGGCTTTTGCATTCTATTGCCGGCCATTGGGAGCTTCCGCAATTTAACCGTCAGCGGTTGACCGTCATAACCAGCCATACTCCCAAAGCGGCGAAAATGCAGTTTGCCGCCCAAGCCGAGATTATCGGAGGGAGTACACCCGCCTGACCGAATGAAAGTACCATTGAGTTTATAATGAAATAACCAAAACCTATGGCAAGGCTGATTGCGATACCAAGGGCGATGCCGCTTGAACGACCGCCTCGCAGAGCGAAGGGTATGCCGAGAAAGGCCATGATCAGTGAGGCAAAGGGGAGAGACAGCCGCGAGTGCATCTGCGCCAAATAGCGAGTAGGGTCGTATCCCCCTTTTTTAAGCTTTTCACAATAACGCCATAGTGCCAGCATTCCCATATTGTCTGCGCCTTTTTCCAGGACCTTCAAGTCGGCGATCCTGAGACCGAGGGGCACTGGTAATTCATAAAATTTGTCTGTCCTGACGACATTGCCATTTGCAAAATCACGCACTACGACATCCTTCAGTAACCATTGATTATCGCCAAATATTGCCTGACCGGCCTCGATTCGCCTGATCGGCTGCATGCTGCTTTCCGTCTGCCAAAGGGTGATTCCCTTCAAGGTCCGGGTGTTGGGATCAAACAGCTTTGCCTGGAGGATGGAGCTTTCTTCCCTGTACCAGATATTTTGCTGGCGAAAGAAGATATTGGGGTTCTTCTTTTCAATGAGCACCTGTTGGATGTATTGGGTCCGCTCATAACATTCCGGGGTCAACACTTCATTGGCGAAAAGAGTTGCAACGCTTATGACAAAGGCGATGGACAAGATGGGAACGGTGATCCGCTTGAGGCTTATGCCGCAGCCACGCATGGCGTTTATCTCACTGGAGCGGGACAATCCTCCCAAGGTGAGGAGGGTGGCCATCAGGACAGCCAGCGGGGTCACCTGGGCGCCGATTTCAGGAATTTCGTATATGAAAAAAAGGGCAATATATTTTAGTTCCGCATGGGCATTTGAGAATCGAGAGATTTTTTCCAGGAAGTCGATTACAAGATAAATGGAAATACCCGCGCCGATGCACAATCCGAGGATCTTCAGATAGATGGCAGCGATATAGTTGCTGAGTATTCTCACCGGTGTTCCCTCAGGCTGTTGAACTTGTGCCGTGCCCATACCAGAAAGGCGGGAATTATTTCAAACAAGGGAATTCTCTGTTCGGCGGCGGTTTTTTTGAACAGGTAAGCGCCGAGAGCAAACAGGATCAGATTCGGAGCCCATACGGCAACCGCCGGATAGGCCAGCCCCTTTTCTCCCAGAGTCTTGCCGGCGGAAAGAATGACGTAGTAAATGAGAAGTACGCCGATGCTTAAAGAGAAGCCGGTGGCCTTGCCGGAACGCTGATTCTGGATGCCGAGGGGGACCCCAACCAGGGCAAATACGAAGCAGGCAAAAGGGAGTGCGAAACGGCGGTGAAATTCCAATTGCATATCCCACAAGAGTTTGGAGTTTGGCCGAGCGGATATGATCCCTTCCCGCAGCTCGTCAAAGGTCAAGTCCAGTTCGTTTTTCACCAGTTCCCTGGGAGCTTGACTGAGGTTGATTCTCAGGCTGTAATCCTGAAACTCGATCAGTCGATAGTCCGTCTTACCGGAAACCCTATGGATGCTGCCGTGTTTCAACTCCACGCGTAATACTTTTGCGGAAGGGTCCGAGACAATTAAACCATTGTCGGCAAAAATGGTGGAAGGCTCCTGAGGGTCTCTCTCGTCGTCGATGAGGATCCCGGTCATGAGGTGATTCTCCTGGTTGTAACCATCCGTATAGATGACCAGTCCGGGAAACTCGTCGTTAAAAACCTTTTCCTTGAGGCTCAGAGTCATACGTGACTCGATGATGTCGAACAAGAGTTTCTTGAAAGAGGTGTTTCCCCATGGCAGGGCGTATACGGTAATGAATGTGGTGGCAAGGTAGGCAATTAGTGCGAAGAGTAGCACCGGCAGTAAAAGTCCGTAGAGGCTTATGCCGCTGGCTTTCATGGCGGTAATCTCACTGTCAGTGGAAAGCCTGCCGAAAGCAAGAAGTAGGGATAGAAGAAACGCCATCGGGATGGTGACAAGGCAGAAAGATGGGATGAGATACATGATCATCCGCAGGATATCGGTGAGCGGCACCCCTTTTGCCACGACAAGATCGGCCAGTTTCAGGAGTCTACCCATCAGAAGCACAGAAGTAAAGGCAGCCATGCCGAGGAGAAAAGGGATGGTTATTTCCCCGAAGAGGTAAAGGAAGAGGGTTTTCTTCATAATTAGTTATCATACATGAGACAGGGAGGGAAGTAAAGCCGTGTCCATATGTTTTTGTAGGTGAAAATTCCCTTGCCAAACCATACGCTATGTGTTATACAATTTTGCTATTTGTAAATTCGCACGCCTTCTTTTTGCCCCGGTGGTGTCCGTAAAGGGTACGGATTCCGGGTGAGGCTTGGAGAGCGGAGGCAAAACCACAAGGAGATAATCATGTCGAATATCACTATGAAGGAACTGCTGGAGGCCGGTGTTCATTTTGGCCACCAGACCAAGAGATGGAACCCGAAGATGAAACCTTATATCTTCGGGGCACGGAACGGTATTTATATTATTGACCTGCAGAAGACCGTACGCCTTTTCAAGAATGCCTACAACTTCATTGTTGAAGCAACAAAGGCAGGGGAAACTGTCCTTTTTGTGGGGACCAAAAAGCAGGCCCAGGATTCGGTGGCCGAGGAGGCGCAACGTTGCGGCATGTTTTATGTGAACCAGCGCTGGTTAGGGGGGATGCTGACCAATTTTTCCACAGTGAAACAGAGCATTGACCGGCTCAAGCGTCTAGACAGCATGATCGCTGATGGCTCCATTGAGGCATATACCAAGAAGGAAGCACTCAAGTTGGAAAAGGAGCGCCAGAAACTTGAAAAAACCCTCGGAGGCATCAAGGGGATGACCAGACCTCCCGGCGTGCTCTTCGTGATCGACCCGAAAAATGAGGAAATCGCGGTAAATGAAGCTAAAAAGCTGGGAACTCAGGTGGTGGCCATTGTTGACACCAACTGCGATCCGGACAACATAAATTATGTGATTCCCGGCAATGATGACGCCATTCGCGCAATCAGACTGCTCACTAGCAAGGTTGCTGATGCGATTATCGAGGGGGGCCAGGCTCGAGACAGTCAGTTGCTGACTGAGAGCGAAGGCGAGGAGACGAAAGCGGCAGCCGCGGTAGAGTTTGCAGAGCCTGAAGAAGTTGCAGCCGACACGGAAGAGCCGTAAAATCAATTTTGTTTAAGTTTAAAGTTGGGAAAAATTAAGTTTTCGACTTTGCTAAAATAATAAACGAGACCCCACTTCAGTGGCGGTAGTTATCTGGAGGAAAAAGTGAGCATTTCAGCGGCACAGGTAAATGAATTGAGAAAGGCCACAGGCGCAGGCCTTATGGATTGCAAGAAGGCCCTGACGGAAACCGGTGGTGATATGGAAAAGTCTATCGATTATTTGCGGAAGAAGGGTCTTGCCGCTGCTTCCAAAAAGGCGGGGAGGATCGCCACCGAGGGGCTAGTGGGTTCTTACATCCATGCCGGCGGCAAGATCGGGGTGCTCGTAGAAATAAACTGTGAGACCGATTTCGCGGCCAAGAACGAGAGCTTCCAGTCTTTCGTCAAGGACATCGCGATGCACATCGCTGCCACTGCTCCGCAATGTGTGCGCCGTGAGGAAGTCCAGGAGAAAGTGATCGAGCGGGAGAAAGAGATTTACCGGGCCAAAGCCCGGGAAAGTGGAAAACCCGACAACATCATAGAAAAGATTATCGAGGGTCAGATTAACAAGTTCTACGCAGAAATCTGCCTCATTGAGCAGCCATTCGTGAAAGATCCGGACAAAACGGTACAGACTTATCTCAACGAGATCATCGCGGCCATCGGAGAAAATATTTCCATTCGTCGTTTTGCCAGGTTTGCACTTGGCGAGGGGCTGGCTAAAAAGGAAAGTGACTTCGCCGCAGAGGTGGCTGCTGCGGTCGGCGTCTGACGGAAACAGAGCCGGTCATTGCAATGGCCGGCTCTGTTTTTGTGCAGACCTTACATTGAATATCCTTTACCCTTCAGATAGAATTATTTTTGCTTCTCCAGGCTTGTTGAGGTGGATCGATTATGGGTGAGCCGTATTATAAACGGGTGTTGTTGAAACTTTCCGGTGAATCGCTGGCAGGCGATCAGGGATACGGCATTGATCCCCTGACCATTACCAACATAGCCAACGAAATCAAAGAGGTCATCGAGTGCGGGGTCCAGTTGGCGCTTGTTATCGGCGGCGGCAATATTTTCCGCGGATTGGCCGCTTCATCAAAGGGGATGGACCGGGCCAGTGCAGATTATATGGGGATGCTCGCGACCATGATCAACTCCCTGGCGATGCAGGACGCATTGGAGAAGAGCGGCGTTTACACCCGTGTCCAGTCCGCCATTGCCATGCAGGAGGTGGCTGAACCCTATATCCGCCGCCGCGCCATCCGGCATCTGGAAAAGGGACGGGTGGTCATTTTCGGCGCTGGCACCGGCAATCCCTATTTCACTACTGACACGGCTGCCAGTCTCAGGGCCATGGAGATCGGCGCCGATGTGATTTTGAAGGGGACCAAGGTGGACGGGGTCTACACCGCCGACCCAAAAAAAGACCCAACAGCCGTCAAGTTCTCCCGGCTTACTTACCTTGAGGTGCTGAAAAAAGGGTTGCAGGTAATGGATGCCACCTCTACATCACTTTGCATGGACAATGACCTCCCTATTATCGTGTTTGATGTCACCACTTACGGCAATGTGAAAAAGGTGATCTTTGGCGAGGAAATCGGAACCATTGTGAAAGGAGAGTGATATGACAAAAGAAGTCATAAAAAATATGAAGGACCATATGGACAAGACAGTCGACGCGCTGCGCCGTGAATACCAGAAAGTCCGTACCGGCAGGGCCAATCTCGGGCTTCTGGACGATATCAGGATCGACTACTATGGCACTCCTTCCCCCTTGAGCCAGGTAGCGACGTTGTCGGTCCCAGAGCCACGAACCATCACCCTCCAGCCCTGGGAAACCAAAATGATATCGGTTATCGAAAAGGCGATCATGAATGCCAACCTGGGCCTCACCCCTGCCAATGACGGCAAGGTGATCCGCCTAAATCTTCCGGCTCTCACTGAAGAGAGGCGGAAAGATATCGCTAAACAGCTCAGGAAAATGGCGGAAGAAGCCAAGGTTGCCGCCCGGAATATCAGGCGTGACGCCAATGATGAACTGAAAAAGCTAGAAAAGAATAAAAAAATTTCAGAAGATGATCTGAAGCGAGCGGAAAAAGAGGTCCAGGATGTGACCAACAATTACATAACCAAGATTGATGAGGTCCTTGCCCACAAGGAAAAAGAAGTTATGGAAGTCTGATCCCATGGACTTCCTCCGGTAAATGGGGGGAAGAGAACATCTCTCACCATATTTTTTTACTTGCGTCGTTGGCCATTTTATGGTTAAATCCCGCCACCCCCTGAATCAAAGGGGTTTTTTGTTTTTGGGCTTATGTAGTAAAGAAAAATAGTGATTTTGGCATTGAAATCCAACTTCGATTCTCATGTCTATCTCTTTAGCGGCAGAAGAAAATTGAGTTATCATGCATAAACTACAACTAGAAAAGCTCCCCCGGCATTTGGCCATCATTATGGACGGCAACGGCCGCTGGGCCCAGGAACGGTTGTTGAGAAGGATAGTCGGCCACCAGAAGGGAGTGGAAACTGCCAAGAATATTGTCGATGAGTGCTCCAACCTGGGGATATCCTATCTGACGCTATTCGCCTTCTCCGCGGAAAACTGGCTGCGCCCCAAAACCGAAGTGAAAGCGCTCATGGAGCTACTGAAGAAATATATCAAGGCGGAAACAGTGCGGATGATGCGGAACAATATCCGCTTCAACGTCATTGGCAACAGGGATGATCTACCGCAGGACGTGAACCGTGTCGTGGATGAATCACTTACCAAGACCTCGGCAAACACCGGCATGGTGCTGACCTTGGCGCTCTCTTACGGCGGCAGACAGGAGATAGTTCGTGCCGCCAGGCTGATGGCCGCAGATATCGCCGCCGGCAAGGCGGCCAGTTATGATGAAGAGGTTTTTACCGGTTATCTTTATACCGCGGATTTGCCCGAGCCGGATTTCCTTGTAAGAACCAGCGGTGAGATGCGGATCAGCAACTTCCTTCTTTGGCAACTGGCGTATACGGAGTTATATTTTCCCGATACCAACTGGCCCGATTTCGATAAGGAGCAGCTTCATAAGGCCCTGGCTGTTTATCAGTCGAGGGAACGGCGTTTTGGGCGCACCAGCGGCCAGTTGCAGAAGAGGAATTAAAGACGGCGGGCCGGGGAGCCTGTTGACTGCGGCCGAAGCGCTCCGCGGGATTCGTGCCTGCCGTTTTTCATAGGAGCCGACTATCAAACGACTGCTGACGGCAGCGATAGCGCTGCCCCTTCTCATCCTGCTTGTTCTCAAGGGGAGCTTATTCCTGTTTAACTGCTTTGTGCTCCTCCTTTCCCTTTTGGGACTAGCTGAGTTTTATCGGATGGCTCTCCCTGAAAGGAGAGGGGTGGGACTTTTCGCGTCATGCGCCGGTGCCATGTTACCGCTGACGTTGCTTTCCTCTGAGCGCATTATGCTTCTACCGGCACTGACCTTGATAATAATCACCTTCGGGCTGATTTTTCTCTTTACAATCAGGGATCTCAAGACGGCGGGTGGAGAAGTAGCGCTCCTTTTAATGGGTATACTCTACGTGCCGCTCCTGCTTGGCCATCTGCTGCTCTTGAGAGGGGTGGCCAACGGGGGCGAGTGGATTTTTCTCCTTATGGTCATCGTAATGGCAGGGGACACCGGTGCTTACTATGTCGGATGTAATTTCGGCAAGAGAAAGCTCTATAGAATTGTAAGCCCCAATAAAAGCGTGGAAGGCGCTTTGGGAGGTCTGGCGGGGAGTGTCATCGGCGCATTTATTGCCAAAGCTACCTTTTTCCCTTCCCTCACCGCTTTTGATTCGTTGGCGACGGCCCTCCTGCTCGGGATTCTCGGGCAACTGGGAGACCTGTTCGAATCGTTTTTAAAAAGAAGCTTCGGAGTTAAGGATTCGGGGGCCATCTTCCCCGGTCACGGGGGGATCCTTGACCGACTGGACAGTATCCTTTTTACCGCTCCAGCGGCATATTACTACGCCTTGTTCGTCTTTATGGGCCGGTAAGGTGTTTTCCCCTTATGGACACGGTATGCCATGTCCCTGTGATGGAAACTCTGCGGGGTAAGTGAGGATATATGAAAAAACTCAGCATACTTGGTTCCACCGGATCCATTGGCGTAAGCACCCTGGAAATTGTCGCTGCCCACCCTGACAGGTTCAGGATTGTTGCGATGAGCGCCGGGAACAACCTGGAGCTTTTGTTCAGGCAGATTGAGGCGTTTTCGCCGCAACTGGTGGCGGTTATCTCTGAAGAGTCGGCGAAAAAACTGCGTGCCATGCTTCCTGGTAAAAAACCGGAAATATTGCACGGGGTAGCCGGCATGATAGCGGTGGCGACCGCTGCCGAAGCGGAGATGGTCGTGGCGGCGATAGTCGGCGCCGCTGGGCTAGTTCCGACCGCCGCAGCGGTTCAGGCGGGTAAGGATCTGGCCCTGGCTAACAAGGAGACACTCGTAACTGCCGGTCATCTCATTATGCGGATGGTTAAAGAGAGAGGTGTAAAGCTCTATCCGGTGGACAGCGAGCACAGCGCGGTCTTTCAGTCGCTCCAGGGGCACCGGCGGGAGGACGTGCGACGGATCATCCTGACCGCATCGGGGGGACCGTTCATCAACTACCAGATGGAGAAACTTGCGCAGGTTTCCGTTGCTGAGGCCCTCAACCACCCGAACTGGAGCATGGGACGAAAGATAACCATCGATTCGGCGACGATGGTGAATAAGGGACTGGAAGTGATAGAAGCCAGATGGCTGTTTGATATGCCTGGTGAGATGATCGCGGTAAATATTCATCCCCAGAGCATTGTCCATTCCATGGTGGAGTATCTGGACGGCTGTGTCATTGCCCAGTTGGGAGTGCCTGACATGAAAGCACCCATTGCCTATGCGCTTGCCTATCCGGAAAGGGTGGCGACCGGGGTAACACCGCTGGATTTGACCGGGCTTTCCGGTCTGACTTTTGCCAATCCCGATTATGCCAGATTCCCGTCGCTCAAGCTGGCCTATCAGGCGATGGAATCGGGGGAGAGCATGCCTGCCGTGTTGAACGCCGCCAACGAAGTTGCCGTTGAAGCGTTTCTTGATGGCAGGATTAAGTTTACAGACATTCCCGTCATCATTGAAAAAACGATGGATGCCCACGCACCGCTTACGCTCGCCTCAATCGAAGATGTACTCTCCGTTGACCGCTGGGGACGTAAGAAGAGTCGTGAAATTCTAGGGGCCTTGTAGGAAAATTATTTATGCCCGGATTTCGTGCTCTCGTTGCCAGGAACAGTGAAAAGAGAAATTTATGAGTTCAAATCCCATATAAGTCTTTAATCATTGTTTGTTTGAGATTTGGTGTTTGTAGATTTAAAATTAGTTTGTGTGTCTGCAAATTAAACTATCTAAGTTTCCTCTAAAAGGTTTTTTCCCGCTTTGGTGGCGGTCAGTCTTTTGGCTTGCCTGTGCGGCGTACAAGCGTACGCCTCTGCGCAACCCCTAGATTTCCTTGCCAGGATGAAAAATTTCTCGTTTCCAAATTGGAAACCATTTGTGTTCCATCCGGGTTATCCGGATGGACCCCATCAAGAAGAAGAGGAGTAAAATGCTAAGCATCCTCTCTGCCATAGTTGTCCTGGGGGTACTGATCTTTGTCCATGAAGTGGGACATTTCATCTTCGCCAAGTTTTTCGGTGTCGGGGTGGAGAGATTTTCGCTCGGCTTCGGCCCAAAGCTGGTTGGATGGAAGAAGAGGGAAACCGAATATCTGATATCCGCCTTTCCCCTCGGCGGCTATGTCAAAATGGTCGGCGAAGGAGATGACGTTGAACTGAGCGAGGAAGAGAAGTACCATTCTTTTTCAGAAAAGTCGCCGCTCAGACGGATTGCTATTGTTGTTGCCGGACCAACATTCAACCTTCTTTTCGCCATGCTGGTTTATTCTGTCGTCTTCATGATTGGTGTGCCCGTCCCAACGGCGAAGATCGGCGAAGTGCTCAAGGACAAACCCGCCGCCAGGGCCGGGATACAGCCAAATGATGTGATAACGGCAATTAACGGCAAACCGGTAAAACGATGGGAAGATTTTGCCAAGATCATTTTGGAGGGGAAGGGAGAGCCTGTAGACCTGCAAGTAAGACGCGGGACGGCTATCTTTTCGTTCCATATTGTCCCGGAATCACATAGCAGCAAGAACCTTTTCGGCGAGTCCGTCACCTCCCCGGTGATAGGTGTTGCCGCCTCCAGTGAAACATTTACGGAACGGTTCGGTCCTCTGGATGCCATGGTTAAGGGGGGCACACAGACATGGTTCTACATCAGGTTCACCATTCTTTCTTTGGTGAAGATAATCGAACGGGCTGTTTCTTTTGACAACATCGGCGGACCTATCATGATCGCCGTCATCTCGGGACAGCAGGCCGCTGCAGGTGCGGTCAGCTTCTTTGCGTTCATGGCGCTTCTCAGCATAAATCTGGGCGTCTTGAATCTTCTGCCGATCCCAATCCTGGATGGCGGACACCTGATTTTCTATGTCTATGAACTGATTTTCAGGAAGCCCGTCAGGGTGAAGACCAGGGAAATTGCCCAGCAAATCGGACTGGTCCTGTTGATAAGCCTGATGTTTTTTGCGACCTATAACGATATATCCAGATACTGGAAGGATATAGTAAAATTTTTCCTCAAATTTAACTGAAGTGGCGGCGAATATTCATTCAGGCAGGTGTTATTGAAACTTTTGACCATCGATACATCCACCTCGACCTGCAGTGTCAGCCTGACCTTCGGCGAAAGGCTGGTATCCGAATTTCTGCTTAATCTGGAGAAAAACCCCACCTCACGCCTTATCCGCTTGGTGGATGCGGCTCTTGGTGAAGCGGGAATAAGCGTAGCCGATCTGGACGGAATCGGCGTGGCATTGGGGCCAGGCTCTTTTACCGGCCTTCGGGTAGGAGTCGCCACTGTCAAGGGGTTGGCGCTAGCCGCAGGCAAGCCGGTAACCGGCTTTTCCTCGCTGGCAATGCTGGCGATGAACTTCCCATGGGCCGCCTATCCGGTCTGCCCCATGTTCGATGCGAAAAAGAAAGAGATTTATACTGCAGTTTACGCCTGCCGGGAATTTCCTGTGCCGGTCATTTCCGACTGTACCGTTTCCCCGGAAGATTTTCTGGAGCATATAGACACCACCACCATTTTTGTCGGTGAAGGGGCACTTGCCTACCGGGAGCTGATCGTTTCCAGTTTGGGGGAAAAGGCCCTGTTTGCCCCGTCATCCGCCCAGCAGCCACGTGCGTCCCAAGGGGCGGTTCTGGCCAGGAGGGCCTTTGCCCGTGGAGAGATTATCCCCCTTGCGGCTCTTGTTCCAAGCTATATCAGGGCTTCAGAGGCGGAACTTGCAAAGATGAAGAGGGGAATTGTATAACATCATTCTATACATATTGACAGTCGCACGTTAATGTATTATTTTAATCTTTTATTTTGTTGCACCATTGCCTGTGCCAAGGGGGCACAAGCCACGGCGACTAGCTACTAGTTTTACTCAGCGAGGGATAATATGCGCAGTGATGCCATCAAGAAGGGGCTGGAACGGACACCGCACCGGGCATTGATCAAAGGGACAGGGGTGCCGGAAAGCGAAATGGGAAAACCGTTCATCGGAGTGGCGACCAGTTTCACCGACCTTATCCCGGGGCATGTGGGGATGCGGGACCTGGAGCGCTTTATCGAGAAGGGGATCCACACCGGTGGCGGCTATGCCTTTTTCTTCGGCATTCCCGGCGTCTGCGACGGCATTGCCATGGGGCACAAGGGGATGCACTATTCGTTGCCGACCAGAGAGCTGATTGCCGACATGGTGGAGTCTATTGCGGAGGCACACCGGCTGGACGGTCTGGTGCTCCTTACCAACTGCGACAAGATAACCCCCGGTATGCTGATGGCCGCCGCTCGTCTTGATATACCGTCTATCGTCGTAACTGCTGGGCCGATGCTTGCCGGCCGCGGCTCTGGGGGTCGCCGTTTTTCTTTTGTCACCGACACATTCGAAGCGATGGCCCGGTACAAGGCAGGGGTGATTGACGAGCAGCAACTGAAGATATGTGAGGATAATGCCTGTCCTGGCATGGGTTCCTGCCAGGGGCTGTTTACCGCCAACACCATGGCGATCCTTACCGAGGCCATGGGAATGAGCCTTCCCCGCTGCGGCACAGCGCTGGCGGTATCAGCGCTCAAGCGGCGCATCGCCTTTGCGTCAGGGGAAAAGATCGTGGAAATGGTGGAGAAAAATATTACCCCGACCAGCATCATGACCCGTGCCGCTTTCGAAAATGCTATCCGCGTGGATCTCGCTCTGGGAGGCTCTTCCAACACGGTCCTCCATCTTCTAGCCATTGCCCATGAAAGTGGCGTAGAGCTGCCGCTGGAAACGTTCGACCTCCTGGCCAAGGAAACGCCTCAGCTTGCCTCCATGAACCCGGCTGGCCCGCATTTCATGGAGGATCTTGATGTTGCCGGCGGTGTGCTCGGTGTCTTCAAGCAACTGGGGAAGAAGATCATTGACAACCCGACGGTAATGGGGCTTTCCACCCGGCAGTTGGCTGCCAGTATCGCGAATGTGGACGAGGAGGTCATCCGTCCCCTAGCCAACCCGGTGAAGCCGGAGGGCGGGCTGGCGATACTTTTCGGCAACCTAGCGCCGAAAGGTGCAGTTGTGAAGCAGTCCGGCGTTTCTGCCGCCATGATGCAATTCGAGGGCGTGGCTCGCTGCTTCGATTCCGAGGAGGAGGCGATGGTAGCCCTCATGGGAGGGAAGATCACCTCCGGCGATGTGGTGGTGATCCGTTACGAGGGACCGAAGGGTGGGCCGGGGATGCGGGAGATGCTTGCCCCTACCGCCACCCTGATGGGACTCGGCCTAGGGGATTCGGTGGCTCTCGTAACCGACGGCCGATTTTCCGGCGGGACCCGGGGCCCCTGTATAGGGCATATCTCTCCTGAGGCGGCCGAGGGTGGACCGATTGCTCTGGTGGAGGAGGGGGACAGGATACTCCTCGATATCCCGGCCCGGCGGCTGGAACTCCTCGTGGATGATCAGACCATGGCGCTGCGCAGGGAACGCTGGCAGGCCCCGGCGCCGAAAATCAGGACCGGCTGGCTGGCCAGGTATGCGAAGGTTGTGACATCGGCTTATACCGGGGCGGTAACTACCGCGGAATAAGAAAACGGGCAAAAGTTTAAAGGCTTACGGATCTTCTGGCTGAAAGCCTTTCATAAACCCTTTGCCTTCAGCCTTTAACTCTATATTTTGTGAGGCTTTATTATGAAGATGAACGGGGCGAGAATACTTCTTGAATGTCTCAAGCTGGAAGGGGTGGATACGGTCTTCGGCTATCCCGGCGGGACGGTCATCAATCTTTATGACGAATTGTTCTCATTCAAGGAGATCAGACATATCCTCCCCCGCCATGAACAGGCGGGGGTCCATGCCGCAGACGGCTATGCCCGGGCCAGTGGCAAAGTTGGCGTGGCCATAGCCACCTCGGGCCCAGGCGCCACAAATACGGTAACCGGCATTGCCACGGCCTATATGGATTCCATCCCACTGGTTGTCATCACCGGCCAGGTACCTACCGCCCTCATCGGCAACGATGCCTTTCAGGAGGCGGATATCGTCGGCATCACCCGCCCCTGCACCAAACACAGCTTTCTCGTGAAGGATGTAAGAGATCTTGCGACCATCGTCAAGAAGGCATTTTACATAGCCCGCAGTGGCCGCCCCGGCCCGGTCCTGATCGATTTTCCCAAGGATGTGCAGATTGCCGCCACTGAATTCAAATACCCCGACACCGTAGAGTTGCGCGGTTATAAACCGACTCTGGAAGGACATGCGCGGCAGATCGAAAAGGCTGTCGGGATGATTTTGGCTGCGAAAAAGCCGGTTATTTACGTGGGCGGCGGAGCAGTCCTGGCGAATGCGTCTACCGAACTGGCGGAACTGGCCAGGAATCTAAATGTACCGGTGACTACCACACTTATGGGACTCGGCTCTTTTCCGGGGGATGACCCGCTGGCGCTGGGGATGCTCGGTATGCACGGCAGCTATTACGCCAACATGGCGGTGAGCCATACCGACCTCCTGGTTGCGGTAGGCGCCCGCTTTGATGACCGGGTCACCGGCAAGATAGCGACCTTTGCCCCCAATGCCAAGATCATCCATATCGATGTGGATCCGACCTCCATCAAGAAAAACGTCCGGGTTGACCTCCCCATTGTAGGCGATGTAAGGGGGGTGCTGGCAAAGATGTTGAAGGTCCTGGAAGGACAGGGGGACGCGATTGTCGGATTCAGGCAGGCTATTGCGCCATGGCTTCTGGAGATAGACGCGTGGAAACAGAAGCATCCCATGACCTTCAAGAACTCTGCCAGCGTCATCAAGCCGCAGCTAGTCATCCAGAAGTTGAGGGAGCTTTCCGACCCGGATGCTATTGTGGCTACCGACGTGGGGCAGAACCAGATGTGGACCGCCCAGTTTTTCACTTTTACCAAGCCCCGCACCTTCCTCTCTTCTGGAGGGTTAGGTACCATGGGGTACGGACTGCCGGCGGCGATGGGAGCCCAGGCGGCCTTCCCCGGGCGCCAGGTGATCGCCGTCTGCGGTGATGGCGGCTTCCAGATGAACATGCAGGAAATGGCGTCTCTTGTCCAAAACCAGCTGCCGGTCAAGATATGTATCCTCAACAACAATTTTCTCGGGATGGTGCGGCAATGGCAGGAACTGTTTTTCGACAAGCGCTATTCCCAGACCTGCATGGATCTGCCCATTGATTTTATAAAGCTGGCCGAGGCCTTCGGTGCCAAGGGATTACAGGCAACCAAGCCGAATGAGGTGGAGGCGGTTATAAAGAAGGGGTTCAAGACCGCAGGGCCGGTAATCATGGAATTCAAGGTTGCCCGTGAAGAGAAGGTGCTGCCGATGGTTCCGGCGGGGGCATCACTGACCGAGATGGTTTTGGCATCCTGATTGTTAAATATTACTTTGTTTGGATATGGCGTATTGCGCTTGGAATTTAATTATAGATATCAATAGGTTGGGGGTTTGCAATGAGACATACGATAACCGTCCTGGTTGAAAACGAATTCGGGGTCCTTTCCCGGGTCTCCGGACTCTTCTCCGGCCGCGGCTTCAACATAGACTCTTTGTCGGTGGCCCCGACCAACGAAGACACCATTTCCCGCATGACCATCGTGACGCGCGGTGACGAACAGATCCTGGAGCAGATCACCAAGCAGCTCAACAAGCTTATCGACGTGATCAAGGTCATAGATTTTACCGACGAAAGCGCCATCGAGCGGGAAATGGCCCTTATCAAGGTTACTGCCGAAGAAGAGAACAGGGCTGAAGTGTTGCGGATAGTCGATATTTTTCGGGCAAAGATAATTGACGTAACCCCCAGATCGTATACCATCGAGGCAACCGGCGCTCCGCCCAAAATTGACGCAATTCTGGAGCTGTTGCGGCCGCTTGGTTTGAAGGAACTGGTAAGGACCGGCCCGGCGGCAATAGGGCGAGGGGCCAAGGGGTGGAAAGGGTAAACAGGAATCACGACTAAGGAGCAGAGACTGGAGTTTATTCACTTGTCTCTTTAAATTACAAATCATACAAGGAGGAATGAATGAAAATCTATTACGAAAAGGACAGTAAACCGGCGGTGCTGAAGGGGAAAAAGATAGCAATAATCGGCTATGGGAGCCAGGGACACGCTCACGCCAACAACCTGAAAGAGAGCGGAGTGGAAGTCATTGTCGGAGAATTGGCGGGGAGCGATAACGCCAAGAAGGCCAAGGCTGCCGGTTTCAAGGTTTTCGACGCCGCTGACGCCGCCGCTAAAGCGGATGTCGCGGTTATTCTTCTGCCCGATGAGCTGCAGGCTGATATATACAACTCCGCGATAGGTCCAAATCTCAAGAAAGACGCATATCTGATGTTCGCCCACGGCTTTAACATACATTACGGTCAGATCGTTCCCCGCCGGGATATAAATGTATTCATGGTGGCGCCGAAGGGGCCCGGCCATCTGGTGCGTCACGAATACCTGAAGGGTGGCGGAGTTCCGGCGCTGATCGCCGTGCAGCAGGATCCGGCCGGCAATACTAAAGATATTGCCCTTGCCTATGCCGCGGCCATCGGCGCCGCCAGGGCAGGTGTCATCCAGACTAGCTTCCGGGAAGAGACCGAAACCGATCTTTTCGGCGAGCAAGCGGTACTCTGCGGCGGCATTACCTCCCTGATCCAGGCTGGTTACGAGACCCTGGTGGAAGCCGGATATGCTCCGGAGATGGCCTATTTCGAGTGCCTCCATGAGACGAAGCTGATCGTGGACCTGATCTATGAAGGGGGAATCGCAAATATGCGCTACTCCATCTCCAATACCGCCGAGTTTGGCGATCTGACCCGCGGTCCGCGCATCATTACCGAGGAGACCAAGAAGGAGATGAAAAAAATCCTCCGCGAGATCCAGACCGGTGAATTTGCCCGGGAGTGGATCCTTGAGAACAAGGCCAACAAACCGGTATTTAATGCTCTGCGCCGAGAGGGCGCAGCGCACTCTATCGAGGAAGTGGGGGCGAAGCTCCGCTCCATGATGGCCTGGATCGGCGCCTCAAAAATTGTGGACAAGTCTAAGGCATAAGCGTTTCTCTAGATATGACATAAGGCCGGGCTTTGCTTTAGCCCGGCCTTTTTATGGCAGATAGGCAGGAATCGCAATGCGTAATGAAAAAACTCTCATCGCTGTCGAAGGATATCCTTTCATTGCCTTTGCCGGTATTATAACCCTGACGTTTGCCCTTCTCTCATGGAAGGTGCCTGCTGTTGCTGGACTTTGTCTTACCCTCTTCATCGCCTACTTTTTCAGAAATCCGGAGCGGGTCGTACCGGAGGATGAAAATGGCGTGTTGGCCCCTGCCGACGGGGTGATCATCTATCTTGGGCAATCTCTGGAGGAGCACCTGGATGCTGAGATGACGAAAATCAGCATTTTTATGTCGGTCTTCAATGTCCATATCAATCGCTCCCCCATTTCCGGCCGGGTTATTGAGACCTTTTATAACCGAGGGAAATTCCTTGATGTGCGTGATGAGCGTGCCACCTTTGAGAACGAAAGGGGCGGGCTGGTTCTGGAAAGCCCGCGTGGGACCAGGATTGCCGTTGTCCAGGTGGCAGGCCTCATTGCCCGGCGGATCGTCTGTTATCTGCACAAGGGGGATGATGTTAAGCGGGGTGAACGCTACGGTTTGATCCGCTTCGGTTCCAGGCTCGATGTCTATCTTCCCCGGGATGCCGAGTTGCGGGTGAGGGTTGGGGATAAGACAGTGGCCGGGGAGACAATTTTGGGGTATCTGCCATGAACGGCGAAAAAATAGATATGGCGGAGAGCATGCGGAAGGGGATCTATATTCTTCCCAACCTCTTTACCACAGGCAGCCTTTTCGCCGGTTTTTACAGCATGGTCTCCACCTTGAACGGCGATTATAATACCGCTGCGATCTGGGTCTTGGTTTCCTCAATATTCGATGGCCTTGACGGCAAGGTGGCGCGGCTTACCGGCACATCCAGCAAATTCGGGGTTGAATACGACTCCCTGGCCGACCTGGTCGCCTTTGGGGTTACGCCGGGTCTCCTCATGTACTCCTGGGCGCTCAAGCCGTTTGGCCGGCTTGGCTGGCTGGCTGCATTTCTGTTCGTGGTCTGCGGAGCTTTGCGGCTCGCCCGTTTCAATGTTCAGGTGAATACAGTCGAGAGCAAGCGTTTCGTCGGTCTACCTATCCCCGCCGCGGCGAGCATGGTGTCAGCTACAGTTCTCCTTTTCCACCATATGCACTGGCTCAGCTCCTACAAGAAGCTGGCCATTCTACTTCTTATTTACTTCCTGGCTTTCCTGATGGTCTCCAACTTCAAGTATTATTCCTTCAAGGACCCGGGACTGATCAAACGCCAGCCGTTCGGCTTTCTTGTATTAGCCGTAATCCTACTCATCGTTATTGCCGCGGAACCAGTACTGATGCTCTTCGTGCTCTTCATGTGCTACACTATATCGGGGCCGATCGGCTTCATCATGACCCTGCCGCGCCGGCGCCGTCTGGAGAAGGCGATACATAAAGGTCATGGGGCACATCCCCCACCGGACAATAACTGATATGAAATCCCTGCCCAATTAATCAGCCCTGTAATTTAATTAAAAAAACCCTTGACAGATAACAAAGCTTTTCATATTATTCGAATATGATCAAAGGCTGTGATGAGGAGTAGTAGCCGTCTACCCTTTAAAGAGAGCTGGTGGTTGGTGCGAACCAGCAGGCGGTAATGGTGAACTCGCCTCGGAGCCTCCCCTGTGAAAGGTTGAAAACCGGTTTTTCCCCTGGTGCGTAACTCTTCGGGATTTCCTGCCAGGACGAAAAAACGGCGTTCGCACAGTAAAAGGGGACGTCCTGCCCACGTGACGGGGATAACGAGGTCCGGACTTTACGGCGCGCAGTTTGGCTTATCCAAGGCTGGCGAGGAGGTAACGGTGAGGCGTACAGATGGTGCGATGAACCGTTGACGACGAAGCCTGCTTAGGTATCAGACAAAAGCGAGGCGTAATTTCTCGGATGAAGAGGGTGGTACCGCGGAGTCTTAGCCCTTCGCCCCTTGCCGGGGTGGGGGCTTTTTTGTTTCCGGTAATGTTGTTCTTTGCTTTATATGGAATAATTACCGGAAGCCCAGAGAAAATGGATCGACCTGTTTGACAGGCCAATAACTTTGCTAATTGCTTATCAATTAATGGGTGGCGACGCCTTATGCAACGTCGTGAAAATAGGTATTTTAGTCCAAGGAGGTGGACCGGCATGACAGCAAAAAAGGTTGAAGCAAAGACTATCAAGATCTTCGATACGACCCTCAGGGATGGAGAGCAGTCTCCCGGCGCCAGTATGAACATCGATGAGAAGCTCAGGATAGCCAGGCAATTACAGAAGCTGAACGTGGATGTGATCGAAGCGGGATTTCCCATCGCTTCGGTAGGGGACTTCGAGGCGGTCAAAAAGATAGCCCAGACCATTAAGGGGCCGGAGATAGCCGGGCTCTGCCGCGCCAGCACCAAGGACATCGACCGCGGCTGGGAGGCGCTTCAGCATGCGGGAGAAAAGGGGCGTATCCATACTTTTATTGCTACCTCCAACATACATATGAAGTACAAGCTGAAGATGACCCCCAAGGAGGTGCTCGCCGTGGCTGTCAAAGCGGTGAAGAGGGCGAGGTCTTATACCGCTAATGTTGAGTTTTCCTGTGAGGATGCGGTGCGCACCGACCTAAAGTTCATGGCTGAGGTGGTTGGGGCTGTTATCGATGCAGGCGCTATCACGGTAAATATCCCCGACACGGTCGGTTATACCATCCCCTTCGAGTATTTCAACATCATCAAATACTTGTACGAGAACGTCGCCAACATAAATCAGGCGGTTATTTCCGTCCACTGCCACAACGATCTGGGGCTGGCGGTGGCCAATTCTATTGCCGCGGTGCAGGCCGGCGCAGGGCAGGTAGAGTGTACCATCAACGGGATCGGCGAAAGGGCCGGCAACTGTTCACTGGAAGAGTTTGTCATGATCCTCAAAACCCGCCATGATATTCTGCCGTTTAGGACTAACGTAGTTACCGATCAGTTGACGCCGGCCAGCCGGCTTCTCACGACCGTCACCGGTATTGTAGTACAACCCAACAAGGCGATCGTCGGCGCCAATTCCTTTGCACATGAGGCGGGGATTCACCAGCATGGGGTGATGATGGAAAAATCCACATACGAGATAATGACCCCCGAATCGGTAGGGCTGAAGGCGAATCTATTGGTTTTGGGGAAGCACTCCGGCCGCCACGCGTTCAAAAAAAGGCTGGAGGAGCTAGGTTATGATCTGGATGAGGGCGATTTGAACAAGGCCTTCGAGAGGTTCAAGACCCTCGCGGACCTGAAGAAAGAGGTATTTGACGAAGATCTGGATGTAATCGTGGCAGATGAAGTGTTGATGCGCACCGACGAAAAGTTCAAGCTCAGCCATATTACGGTCACCTGCGGTTCCTTTGCCGTGGCCACGGCTACCATCCAGATGGAAGTGGAAGGGAAGCAGGTGCGCACCGCTGAACTGGGAGACGGGCCGGTTGACGCGACTCTGAAAGCGATCAGAAAGCTTACCAGGAGCAAGGCGAAGCTCCTGCAGTACAATGTGGGTTCTATAACCGGCGGCACCGATGCCCAGGGGGAGGTTACCGTGCGACTGGAAGAAGGGGGGCGGACCGCGGTCGGGCGCGGCTCTTCGACGGATATTATCGAGGCTTCGGCCAAGGCATATATTCATGCTCTGAACAGGATGCATTTAAAAAGGGAAAAGCTAATGGAACACCTGTAACAGGGGATTTCGATTGGACTCTATTAAATAAATTGATCAGAAAAAACAAAAACCCCACTGAAAATATCCAGCGGGGTTTTTGTTTCACCAAGTCTTCAGCGAAGCATTACTGGACTTTTTTGACATTGGCGGCCTGGAGCCCCTTGGGTCCTGAGACTACATCGAACGTTACGGCTTCGCCTTCGGTGAGGGATTTGAATCCTTCACCTTGAATGGCCGAGAAGTGCACGAATACATCTTCACCGTTGTCCTGCTCGATGAAACCAAAACCCTTGGCGTCGTTGAACCATTTCACCTTGCCCTGTGCCATTTCCCCTACCTCCTTTGTTGCCTCCGGTCCGTTGCCGGAACTACATTAATCGCTGCAGTTGCCGGAGTCTTGAGGCAGGAAAACCCCGATCAGCGGGTTTCCGATACAGAGGAAGCTTCCGAAACAGACTGCATACTGCTATGTCATTAACACGCTATTAATAATACTGTCAAGCAATATTTGAAACAAGATTTGAAAAAATATAAGCGAAACGATCCTCGTCAAATGAAACTTGAAGCTGGGAAAAGCATTTACTGCCAGAGGAATGGAGAAAAAAGCGAATAAACAGGCAAGAAAATCGAAATGCAGAATAAGTAACAATATATTTTAAATCTTGGCAGTTAAAAGTTCTCCCGTCATGACAAAATTGATGTGGCATCCAGTTCCAGTATCCATATTGAAAAGACACTGGATTCAGGCTCTTGCCGCGATGGAAAGTACTTCTCATTAGTTGAATGAATTCAGCAAGTTGGGAGAACTTTTGACTGTCATGATATTAAATATAAATTAATTAGTATTATCTTCCGCGATTTGTGAAAATGTTTGAATTTGGTGAATTCTTCCTATACATTCTTTTCGAAAGGGGATGAATAACGCTGTTTTAGATCTCTAAAAGGTGTTGATCCTACCGATCAAGGCCATTAACAGGCCGTAATGCAGATGGTTGAAGTGCAAGGCCAGCCTGGGGAGCACCAGGAGATCCGGTTCGTCGAATTCCTCCGGATATGGACCGCTTAGCATGATTCTTTTCCCCGACAGGTGCAAATCGGGAAATTCATTTTCCAGCACATCAATATTTTTCTGGGTGATTTCTTTATTTAGCCTGATTATCAGTTTCCCATCAATGAAGCGCAATGAGTGGAAATTCCTGTAGAACTCTTCGATGACCCGGATCGCTTCTTCTTCGCTTCGGGTGATGGTAAAGATGGCGAAGTCTTCAGCGGAGATCAAACCCCTCCCCAGCATGGCGTTCTTGATGAATTCAAAAAGCATGTCCCAATAGCCGCTCTCATCGTCAATAAGCACCAGCGGCTTGGGCGCGGTCTTACCTGTCTGAATCAGGGTAAATACCTCCATTGCCTCATCAAGAGTGCCGAAACCTCCGGGAAAAACTGCAATGGCGGCGGATTCCTTCACAAAAGCAACCTTGCGGTTGAAAAAATATTTGTAGGTAATCAGCCGGGGGTTTTTCATCATAATCCGGTTAGGCGCCTGTTCAAAGGGGAGACGGATATTTGCGGCGAAGGAGTTCTTGCTCCCCGCACCCTCATTTCCGGCTTGCATGATCCCCGAGCCACCGCCGGTTATGATCATATAACCGAGTTCCGCCAACCGCCTGCTGAACCTGACACATTTCTGATAGATCGGCTCATCGGGGTCGGTCCTGGCTGAGCCGAAGATAGTAACTTTTTTTCTCTGCCGGTAAGGAGCAAAGACCTTGTTGGTGTAGCGCATTTCTTTCATGGTGCTGTTGAGCATCTTGAGGTCGGCGGGATAGTCGGTCTCCTGCCCCGCCTTCAGGGCGGCGATGATCATTTCCCGCACCAGCTCCGGGTGATGAATCCTGCCGGCCTTGCTGAGAAGCTCGTCGATGAGTCGATCAATCTCTCCGTTAGTCCTGGCAAAGCTAAGTTCCATCTAGTTTTTTACACTCCTTGTCAAATAGGAATGAATTATAGCATTCCGATGGAAACGAGGCAAATGTTTAGCGGGACCCGGTAAGAATTAATTTGATTTATTAGATGGTTTTAGTTACATTGAAGCGATAAACCGTGCAATATAAATGATGAAAGGAAGTGGCTGATGGGAAAGACCATAGCTGAAAAAATATTTGACGGCCACCTTGTGGATGAGCCTTTTCCCGAGACAAAAGTGCTCAAGCTCGATGTAGTGATGTGCCATGAGATTACCACACCGATTGCCATCGCCGATCTTATGGCGCGGGGGAAGGACCGGGTGTTCGACCCGTCCAGGATAAAGGCGGTTATCGACCATGTGACCCCGAGTAAAGACAGCAAAACGGCCACACAAGCCAAGATTTTGCGAGAATGGGCACGCCGGCACCACATCGACGATTTCTTCGATGTGGGGTTCAATGGTGTCTGTCATGCTCTCTTTCCGGAAAAGGGGTTCATTCGCCCGGGCTATACTGTTATAATGGGCGATTCCCATACCTGCACCCACGGCGCTTTCGGCGCCTTTGCCGCCGGCGTGGGGACCACTGACCTGGAGGTGGGAATCCTGAAAGGGGTCTGCGCCTTCCGCGAACCGAAGACAATACGGGTCAACTTGCACGGGAGGCTGCCGAAAGGGGTCTTTGCCAAGGATGTCATCCTTTATGTCATAGGCCGGCTCGGGGTGAACGGCGCAACGGACCGGGTGATCGAGTTCCGGGGAGAGGCTGTAGACGCTATGACCATGGATTCGCGCATGACCCTCTGCAACATGGCGATCGAGGCAGGAGGGACTTCCGGCGTCTGCCTCCCAGACGTGGTAACCGTCGATTACCTGTGGCCCTTTATAAAAAATGATTACCCCACCAGAGAGGCTGCGCTGGCAGAATTCCATAAATGGTGGTCCGATGAGGATGCGCAATACGACAGGGTGCTCGATATTGACGTGGCCACTCTTGAACCGTTCGTAACCTACGGCTATAAACCCGACCTGGTCAAACCGATAACGGAGATGACCGGGACCCCGGTGGACCAGGTCTACCTCGGTTCTTGCACCAATGGGCGGCTGGAAGATCTGCGGGTTGCGGCAGCGATTCTCAAGGGGAAGAAAATTGCCTCGACGGTGCGCGGCATCCTCTCTCCGGCGACTCCCCAAGTGTTCAAGGACGCCATGCAGGAGGGTCTGATCGATATTTTCATGGAAGCGGGTTTCTGCGTCACTAACCCCACCTGCGGCGCCTGTCTTGGCATGAGCAACGGCGTGCTGGCGGAAGGGGAGGTTTGCGCATCCACCACCAACCGGAACTTCATGGGGCGGATGGGCAAGGGGGGGATGGTGCACCTCATGTCCCCGGCGACCAGCGCCGCGACGGCCATAGAAGGTGTGATGGCTGACCCGAGAAAGTACCTTTAACGGAGCAAGGCTTTTCAGCAATCTGTTATTGCACTGCGGGATTTCTTGTGCAGCGTGACGCGGCTATGGTCTCGCGCAATCCCTTTGGTGCTTTGCGCTTATTGAAAATCCACGCTCCTTGATGGTTAATATTATGTAATATCATGATTCATAAGGAGAAAACCAAATGAAAACCTTTGGCGGACCGGTACTCTTTCTCGACCGTTCGGACATCAACACTGATGAGATTATCCCGGCCAAATACCTTACGGAGATAACCAAGGAAGACCTGAAACCCTATATCCTCGAAGACCTGAAGCTCAACGGGTTCGACCCGAAAAGCGAAAAGACCCGCGCGGCACGAGTAATAGTAAGCCGCGCCAATTTCGGCTGCGGTTCTTCGCGGGAGCATGCCCCGTGGGTATTCGAGGTAAACGGTATAACAGCGGTAATTGCAGAGTCGTTTGCCCGCATTTTCCGCCAGAACATGTTCAACTGTGGCATGGTCGCCATTGAGCTCCCAAGGGAAAAGATCGACGCGCTATTCGGTTATGCGGAATGCGCGGATACCGCCATAATGGTGGATGTGGCGGATCAGACCATAACCGTCAAGGGGTGCGGGAAGGAAGAGAGCTTTAGCTACATGATCTCCCCATTTGACAAGGCCCTTGTCCTAGCCGGTGGGTGGGTCGATTATGCCGACCAGCGGTATTGACGTTATACTCTGATATGCAGAGTGCTATGGTCGGCAAGGCTTTCATCATAACTTTTCTTTTGGCGATTATCACTGCCGCGCCGCTCTCTGCTGGGGAAATAAAAGAAGAAGAGGGGACAATTTTCACCCTGTGGCCCCTGGTCGATTACCGGGACAGCCCCACGGAGGGATACAGCAACCTTTCCATCCTTGGTCCCCTGATCAAATTCCAGCACCGGGGCGATGATCGTGATTTCGCCGTTCGGCCTTTTTATTTCGGGACTGACAATCGCCGAATAGGTACTGCTGCGGCAGACTACCTCTATCCGCTCGCTTCGTCGGACACCTCCCCTGAGTCGTCGAGTGTCCAGGTCCTGGAACTGTACCAGAAAAATATCTATCGTAAGGACGAAGAGGAAAAGAAGGAAAAGGGGACCATGATCTTCCCCTTCTATATCAGCGGCAGGTCGGAAAAATACGGCCCGTATACCTCTTTCGTCCCTTTTTACGGCGACCTTTACGAGCGTTTCTGGAAAGATGAGTACCATTTCATCATGTTCCCCCTTTATGGCAGGACGGTGAAAAAAGGGACCACCACCAGCAATTATCTCTACCCGATATTTTCCACAACAGTAGGGGAAAAAGAGAGCGGTTACCAGATCTGGCCCATCTACGGCCAATCGGCCAAGCAAGGGGTGTATAACAAGCGGTTTGTCATTTGCCCCTTTTTCATGCAGGAAGAGAGCGGACTCGATACGGATAACCCGACCAGGAAGTTTTATCTGCTGCCGTTTTATGCGTCGACCGTTTCGCCGAAAAGCTCATCCCACTACTATCTCTGGCCGTTTTTCGGCCACAAGACCGACAGGGAGGGTAACCAGGAAGAGTGGGATTATTTCTGGCCCTTCTGGCGTAAGGTCCAGGGGGAAAAGAGGACCCTGAACAGCTATCTACCCTTTTACTCACTGGACCAGCGGGCGGAGAGCAGTAAACGCTGGATTATGTGGCCGCTGTTCAAGCATGAAGAGATCGGCTCGGCGGTTTTTCGCCAGAATAGGGACAATATCCTTTATTTTCTTTATACCGATGACCGGCAGAGCTGGCCGAAGGCCTCCGGAGAAAAGCGTCGTACAGCTCTCTGGCCCATTTATATCTATAACCTTAATCCTCAGGGGATAAAATCGCTTTCCATACCTGCGCCGGTAGAGCCGATTCTCGACAAGGAAGGGATTGAAAAGGGCTGGGCACCGCTCTGGCGTCTTTACCAGCAAAAATGGAACGACAAAGGCGATTCGGCGGTTTCCGTTTTCTGGAACCTCTACTGGCATGAACGGCGCGGCGCCGACATTGCATACGAATTTTATCCGTTTCTTGCCTACCGTTCAGAACAAAAGCAGAGCGACATCAAAATAATAAAAGGGCTGGTCCGTTTTCGGGACGATGACGGCAGAAAAGGCCTTACGTTTTTCTGGCTTCCGTTCGGCTTTCATTGGGGAGAAAAGGTCGGTATGGTTGCAAGGAGTGAACCGTAATGGGAACCCTGGAACGCATTGGCGGGAAGCTGATAAGGTTCAACGAGGTTCTCGGGGAGATGGTAATTCTCCTCGGCCAGACCTTCTATTTTTTTCGGGTGGCCCCGCGCAATCTCCAGAGCATTTTGACCCAGATGGCCATTATCGGCTATGAAACTCTGCCGGTGGCTTCGGTCATGGCGTTTTTTGTCGGAATGGTGCTGGCGCTGCAGACCGGCATTGAGTTGCAGAAATATGGCGCCCAGAACATTATCGGGGCCATTGTCGGCCATTCCATGGTGCGCGAGTTGGGGCCGGTCATGACCAGTTTTCTCGTGGCCGGCCGGGCCGGTTCGGCAATGGCCGCGGAACTGGGGGTAATGACGGTCTATGAGGAGATTGATGCCCTCAGGACTTTGGACATAAATCCGGTACGCTATCTGGCGATGCCGCGGCTCATCGCCTGCCTGATCTGTGTGCCGGCGCTGGTAATATATTCCGATTGCATAGGCATCATTGGCGGGGCCATCATCAGTAATTTACACCCTAAGATATTTGTTTCTTACGCAACTTATTATGATAGCCTTACCGCTGCCCTCAAGTTGAGGGAGATCGGAAACGGCCTGATCAAAGCCGTGGTGTTTGGCGGCATTGTTGCCATGGTGGCATGTTATGTCGGTTTTAAAACAACCGGCGGCGCCAGGGGGATCGGTCAATCCACTACCAGATCAGTGGTCCTGTCGTTCATGCTGATTCTGGTTGCGGACTACTTTTTGACGAGAATTCTAATGTGAACAATGCAGATTTGATGAATCCGCAGCGGGCTTTAACTGCAAGGCGTGCTACTCACGGGGGAGGGAGGGGCGAAGTTCCATCCCACTGCTGCGCCGCTTCAGGAGGTAAATCAACATGGCGAAATCACTGGAGAGGAAGGTCGGCTTTTTCTTTTTGGTCTGCATCGTCGTACTGAGCATCATGCTGGAAATAGGGGAGAAGTGGAACCCTTTTGAAAAACAGAGCAGATACAGGACCTACCTTTCCAGCATTACCGGTCTCAAGGTCGGGGACCCGGTCCGATTGGCCGGGGTCGATGTCGGCAGGATAGAGGATATTTCCATCCAGAACGACAAAGTGCGGATAGATTTCTATGTGAAACCGGGTATGCGGATCAAGACCGACACAATAGCCAGTCTCCGGATGACCAACCTTCTGGGGGGGGAGTTCCTAGGACTCACGCTCGGTTCTCCCGCGGCCTCGGTTCTCCCTCCGGGAAGTACGATCCAGGGAAAAGATATGGCAAACATCGACAACATTGTCGACAAAGTCAGTGAACTTACCACGGATACCAAGACCTTTATCAATAGTTTGAACAAAAACCAGGAAGTGGTGATGGGGAAGATATCAACGATTCTCGACGAGAACCGAGGCAACCTGCAAGGCACCATCAAAAACCTGAACAGCATTACCGGAAAATTCGACCGGGGTGACGGCTCCCTGGCGATGCTGCTGAACGACAAAACACTTTACAGAAACGCCAATGAGGCGACTTTAAGCCTAAAAAACATCGCCGGCAAGATCGACAAGGGGGAAGGGACGATCGGCAAGCTGGTAAATGACGATGCTTTCTACAAAGACGCCAAAGGGGCGGTTGCCGGTTTGAACGACGGCATGAAGGACGTCAAGGAGATCGCCGCCAAGATTAACAGCGGAAAAGGAACTATGGGCAAACTGGTGAACGACGAATCGCTCTATAATGAACTCAGCGACACCTCGAAGAACATCAGTGCGATCACCGCCAAGATCAATTCGGGTGAGGGGACCCTCGGCAAGCTGGTGAACGAGGATACTCTATACCGCGACGCCACTGCAGCCCTGAAGAAGACCGAAAAGGCGATGGAGGGGTTGGGGGACAGCGGGCCTATTTCGGTACTGGGGAGCGTCATCGGCACACTGTTCTGAAAGGGAACGTCACATCCTGTCTGCGTAACTCTTCGGGGTTCCTTGTGACTCTGCTTACGGCCTAGCCTTTCGGGCCACCTGAAGCTGTCAACTTTCTTTATTCGAAAGTTGATCGTGGATTTGAGATGATCGCCTCCGCGCAATCCCAACTTAGCTTTTATAGGACGAAAAATCCGCATTCCCATTGATTTAGATATGACAACATTAAGAAGCAATTGACTCTTCGATCTTTTCTCACTTGATCTATGCACGATTTTTTACAGATAGCAATCGGCACCGTTACCTCGCGCCCTTACGTGTTCGCTTTCCTGGCTGTCTATCTGGTGGCTGCGACGGCGCATCTGGGGTGGAAAAAGACCGTCTGTTTCATGGTCGTTGGTTACCTTATCTCTTTCCTCTCCGAATTTTCCTCCATCAGCACCGGCTTTCCCTATGGGTGGTACTATTATATTGAAGTCACGAAAGACCGGGAGCTTTGGATCGCCGGGGTCCCTTTCTTCGATTCCATCTCCTATGTGTTCCTTGCCTATTTCAGTTACGCCACCGCGCTCCTTGTGGTCTCGCCGGCCAAGGCCTGGCGCGGGGATTTCCTTGTCCTGGAGACCCGAGCCATTCGCAGCTCAATGGCGGTCCTTTTCTTGGGCTCATTGTTCCAGGTCTTTCTCGACATCATCGTTGATCCGGTGGCCCTCCAGGGGAGGCGCTGGTTCCTCGGCCAGATTTACGGCTACCACGAGCAAGGGTGCCATTTCGGCGTTCCCCTCTCCAATTATATCGGCTGGTGGGTCGTGAGCGTGCTTATGGTATTGGCGCTGCAGATTATCGATGCCAGGATGGGGAGAGATGCACTGCGCCCTGCTGCCGGAATCTGGAACCCGCCGTTTCGTGCGCTGTTAGGTCCTTTCCTCTATCTTTCGGTGATCATCTTCAATATATCGGTCTCTCTCATGATCGGCGAAAAGCTTCTGGCCACAACCGGCATCTTCATCTATACCCTCCCGATAGCCATCGTGACTGTCCTGGTCATCCGGCGCACCAACCGTTACTCGAGGGACGAACTGGCCGAACACCTGCGGGATTTCCCCTGGTCACCGGCAGCGGGGAAAAAGAGATGATCTCTCTTTTGATGCACAAGTATCAACACATTATCCTCCCTCTTTTCTTCGCCTCGGTCATTGCCTTCTTTGACAGGGTCAACGTGGCCTAAGCGGCGTTGACTATGAACAGGGAAATGGGGTTTTCCGCCAGGGTTTTCTGGTTGAGCGCGGGCATCTTTTTCCTGGGCTATATCCTCTTCGAAGTGCCGGGGGTGCTGATCGCGGAGCGCTACAACCCCAGGGTGTGGATTGCCAGGATAAAGATCAGTTGGGGGATCGTCTGCGGTTTCATGGCATTCATGCACAATGAGACGGAGTTCTATATCTGCCGTTTCCTTCTGGGTGCGGCGGAAGCGAGCTTCTAACCAGTAGCTTCCGTGGTCGTCATCCCCCGCTGGTTTGGCCCCGAGGAAAGGCCCAAAGGCGGTCTCCATCATGCTCACCTTTCTCCTCGTTTCAGCCATCGCCGGCTCGCCGCTGTTAGGGTGTTTTCTGGGCTTGTTCTTAGCCTGCCTCAAGGGGTGGCAGATGCTCATCTTGCTGGAGGTAATTCCAGCGGTAATTTACGGCACTCTCCTCTTGTATTTTTTGCCTGACTGGTCGAAGGACGTTAAATGGCTGTCACCTGATGAAAAGAGGGCATTGACAGAACAGTACGAGAAATAAGTCGCAGCCAAGAGCGCCGTGCGTGGATATACGCTTTGGCAGGCGCTGGCCGATAGGAAAGTGCTCAAGCTCTGACTGATCTGTTCCATGTGGATAAACGGCTCCTGGGGTTTCAACTTCTGGATGCCGGCTGTGCTGAAGGCCGTTCCCGGCTGGTCCAACGCGGCGGTTGGCAGGGTGGTTGTCGTTCCCATGATCCTGGCACTGATCGGTTTTCTCATTTTCGACCATTCCTCTTCGCGCACAGGGGAAAAGCGGTGGCATGTGGCTGTCCCCATGTCCATCGGCGCTGTCGGCATGGGATTCGGCCCGTTCAAGACCCCTTGACGAGCCTAGCCCTGTCTGTTTAAGCGCAATCGGCGCCTACGTGGGGATGGGGTATGGTGGAGCTACCCTACCTCATTTCTCTCCGGAAAGGCCGCCGCCGGTGCCGTGGGGATGATCAACTCCGTAGGCGATCCGGGCGATAGGGTTGGGCCATATCTAACTGGATTCGTCAAGGACCTGACCGGATCGTTCCGATGGGCATACGTCTACCTGGCTTTTTCCCTTACTGTAGTGGGTCTATTGCTACCGACCCTAAGGAAGACCCTGCCTGCAGGTAATAAGACGGAATCATGAAAAGTCTCCCACCCCGCACAAGTTGACGCCTCTCAAGTAGACTTCCAAACTAATAGATGTCAGCCCCTTACCAATGTTCATATTTCACGATTCGACTTAAAGGAAGACGCTTCTTTGCGATGGCTGACGGATCGGATGGATAGCCTAACGGCATCAGTTCCACCACACGAATCTCGTCCGGAATATGAAGAATCTCTTTCACCTTTTTCTCGTCAAATAGCCCGATCCAACAGCTCCCCAAGCCCAGATCCACGGCAGCCAGACTCATGTGATCAAGGGCAATCGCCACATCAATCGGATAACAAAGCTGTCCGCACCTCATTAAATGCCCATCCGTCTCCGCACAGGCAACGATCAAGACAGGCGCTTCCCCCACGAATGCCTGGCCTCCCGCAACGGCGGCGAGCTTATTTCTGGTATCGAGCTCTCGCACTATGACGAATCTCCACTCCTGACGATTGGAGGCCGACGGGGCAAGCCGCGCCGCTTCCAGAACAGCATTTAGCTTTTCATCTTCGACCGGCTTGGCAAGATAAGAACGAACACTCTTCCTTGTTTTAATTGCATCCATTACATCCATTTAAGTCTTCTCCCATGAGCGGTTTTAACCATGCTGCAATGACGACGACCTCTAACCCATCTGTTATCCCGGGGATCGTGTGTGAGACGTCCAAAATGAGGCTATTATTGCGCATTTATGCACTTTTGTTACCTCATGTCAAAGGAAAATCAACAAAAATATCAGGGATTTTCAACCCTTTTCGGGACTCCTTTCATTATACAACAAAAACTGGTTGGCTGAGGAAGTGGTGGTGCAGGATCGCGGGTGCGCGTCTGATAAGGCATCATGTCGGTAGCAGGACCATGGCGATGCTAAATACTATCATGCTTATCACCGTGCCCAGGCTGATGCAGGAGACGGCCAGTTCCTCGTCGAGCTGGTACTGGAGCGCAAGAATGCTGGTGGTCAAGGCTGGAGGCATGGCGCTCTCCATAAGGGCCACCCGATAGGGAATCCCGTTTTTCCCCAGGAAATGGAGAATGAGAAATAGAATGAGGGGGAGAGCGGCCATTCTGAGAAGAAGGCACCACAGCAAGGGTCTTATGTTGCGCGCGGCAGTGAGCCGGACCTTCAGGCCGATGATGAATATGGTGAGCGGCAGGGTCGTCCAGCCGATGCCAGTGAGGATGGCCGCGACAGTGCCGGAAGGAGAGACCCCTGCCCAGTTGAGCGCCAGTGCCGTGATGAGGGCGATAAAAGGCGGAAATCGGAGTGAGTTGAAAATGCTCTCTTTCCCTCCCGCGATTATAAATCCGATGGTGATGAAGATGGGGAACATCCCCATCTGATCATAAATTACCGCATAGGAAAGGCCAGTTGCGCCGAACAGCGAGTAGGCAAACGGGTATCCGAGAAAGCCGGTGTTCGGGAAGGTGGCCGCAAGCATGAAGACGCGCAACCTCTTTTCTTCGAGGCCGGCAGCTCTCCCGACGCCGTAGGAGCATAAGGCCCCACCGGCCATGACCAGCCAGGCGATAACGGCAATGTCGAAATGCGCATGCTTCAGGTCGAGAGCGCCGATGGTCATGAGGGTCAGGCAAGGGAGGGAGATGACAATTACGTAGCGCACCAGCATTCCGATGACTCTTTCGCGGATTACTCCCAACTTGCGAAGAAGTATGGCGATGGTGAAGATGCCGACTATAAGGAGTACCTTGTCCATCTGGGTTCCGTAAATAGATCAACTTAAATAAGAGGATAGGCGGATTCGGGCCGATCGAGGGGCAAGATCCAAGGTTATCCATTAAATGGCTTATGTCAAGGGGAAAAAACCTTTGCTTTACCCCCCAGTAAGAGCTCGCGAAAGAAAGACTAAATCGGCTATTATGGAGGAGCCCCTAGCAAATGACAGCAGGACTGTGGCATCTGTCCCGACTCTGGTGCGGTCAAGACCGATTATGGAAAAGCGGGCGCCGTAAGCCCGCAGCTATCAGAAAAGACGGGGTAAAGGAGAAGAAACGCAACAAGCGTGGCCTCGAAAATCCCGAGACCCTGGCGGAGATAGTGTGGAAAAGTCGGTGTCCGCCGAAGTGGCGCCCAGATCGGGAGAGGGGGGTCGGCAGTCTGGATCTGCAGTGAAGGGACGGATATCATCGATGGTGGTAGTGCGCTCCGATCCGTTAAAAGGCGATATCCTCATGCATAACGGCATTGATATGACCACCTTGTAGGGGTCACCGGTTAGGCCGGTGGCTACCGGCAGAGTGGTTTACAGAGAATTGCAGCGAAGCTACGGCTACTTGGTGATCGTGCACCATGAAAACGGGATGATAAGCGTCTATACCCACCATCGTCGTAACCTGGTAAAGACCGGCGACAGAGTGACCAGAACGACAAAGATCGCCTCTACCGGCCCCCACCTCCATTTAGATGCGTGGCAGGAAGGATGATCGTTACCAGCATATTCCTTCTCACCTATGCCAGGAGGAAGATTGTAGCGAGCACTCGCGCCTTGCTGCAGAAAACCAACCTCAGCAAGCTCATCCTGAGCGACGGCACTATCATGTTTGCAGAGACTGCTCGCTCAAAAAAATCGAGAATAAGCCGCCAGCTGCTAGTTTCATCCAACTTCGGCGTATTCCCTTTCGCGGAATTCAACTCCCAGTGAATCCGCCAATTTTCTGACTGTGTTAATGTCCAATCCGGGGACGGTGACGGCGCTCGCAACAACCCTGGGTATATGTTTTTTCGCCTCCCGCAGGAAATGGCAGATGCCTCGCCACGCTTCCGTGCCGAACGGCGAATTGCAGAGTCGGGCATAGGTTTCCGCATCGACCGCATTGAGGCTGACTGAGATGCAGTCGATCAGCCCCGCCAGTTCCGGGAGGATATTTCTGCCATAAACCAGATTCGCCTGGCCGTCGGTATTGATCCTCACCTTGGCCCCGCTTTTTTTCAACTCCGCCGCCACTTCCTTCACCAGGTCGAGCCGGAGGAGCGGCTCTCCGTATCCGCAGAAAACCACCTCTGCGTAATCCCGGTGCTCCCGGATCGCTGCCATGACCTCGCTAAAATTCGGCTCGTGCTCAAGTCGCAGGTAATGTCCTTTCACCGTAAAAGTGCTGAATTTGGCGCAAAAGGAGCAGCGATTGGAGCAGCGGTTGGTGATATTCAGGTAAAGGGAATTTCTGATACGGTAGGCTATCCGCGCACCTTGCTCGGCCCCGCCGATATTGAACAGCCTTCTCGCGTTCAGGGATGTTATCCGCCCCACATCCGCCACGGAAAGCCCCTTCAGCTCGGCCACTCTCTCCGCGACCAGTCTTACATATGCCGGTTCATTCCGCTTTCCCCGGTAGGGTAGCGGGGAGAGATAAGGGGAGTCAGTCTCCAGCAGGAGGTGCTCGACCTGCACCCCCCGGACCACCTCTCGGAGAGGCTCGTTGGCGGCGAAAGTGACTGTTCCTGGGATCGAGATGAAAAAGCCCATCTCTATGCACTGCCGGGCCATTGCCAGGTCACCGGAAAAGCAGTGGAGGACGCCGCCTGTCTCCGCGGCTTTTTCATCCCTCAGTATCCGCATGGTCCGCTCATGTGCGTCCCGGTCGTGAACGATTACCGGCAGGGAAAGCTCTCTCGCCATGCGTATAAAGCGGCGGAAAACCCTTTCCTGGTCCTCACGCGGCGAGCGGTCGCGGTAGAAATCAAGACCGATCTCGCCGATGGCGACCACCCTCGCATTACCTGCCGCCATCTCCCTGAAGATGGTGTAGCATTTGTCGGTAACCCTCATGGCGTCATGGGGATGGACGCCTACCGCGCAATAGATTTGGTCGTAGCGGACAGCCAACTCACAGGCTTCCCTGCTCGATTCCAGGTCACCCCCCGGCACGACGATTTGGGAAACCCCTGCCTGGACTGCGCGTTCGAGCATGGCAGCAAAATCGTCATGGAACTCGCGTCCATATATATGGGCATGACTGTCGATGAGAAATGTTTCAGTGTCCATGTGAAGGCCTTGTTCTGTTGTTTTAACTGGCAAAGGCGGCCGTAGAGGCGCCGCCTTTATTTAAATTTAAATAGAAATACCATTATTGGCCGGCAATGACAAGGGAGTTTCGCATTTTTGCGATCAGCGCGCCGTTACCCGATTGCGACCGGCGGCCTTGCTTTCGTATAAAAGCGTGTCCGCCCTCTTGATCACTGCCTCCAGATCTTCACCGGGTGCCGCTATGGTTGCACCAGCCGAGATCGTCAAGCATAGCTTGGCCTCTCCCAGCGGCATCCCAGATTGTTCCACCAGCAAGCGGTAGCGCTCGGCTATTGCATGCACCCTTTGCGCGGTCGTATTGAGTGATGATGGCGATGAATTCTTCACCCCCCCCATCGGCCGACAAGGTCAGATGACCGGGAACTGTGCAGCAGGGTCTTGGCGATCATCTTCAGCGCTTCATCGCCGCAGGAATGCCCGTAGCGGTCGTTTACATCCTTGAAGTGGTCGATGTCCATCATGATCACTCCGAATCGCCAGCCATACCGCGCCATCTCGTCGTATTTCACCTGCAGGTTCATCTCCACATACCGCCTGTTGGCCGCATTGGTGAGCGGGTCCAGGAAAACCTTGCGCTGGAGATCCTCAACCAGTTGCAGGGACATGATTTTAACGGTGTTGTCGCTGGAAATTTCCACGGTGCCTGCGATCTTCCCCTTGCTGTCTATGAAGGGGGGTGGCGCGCACCAGGACTGGGATCCTGTGCCCGTTTTTATGGGACAGATAGAGCTCCGCCTTTGACTCTATCCCCGAAGAGATGACATTGAGAAGCGGGCATCCTGTTCGGCAGAGCTGGTTCCCCTGATCATCCACATGCATCAGGATATTGTCCCAGCAGTGGGAACCAATGACATCTTCATTAGCATAGCCGGTGATTCTTTCAGCCCCCTTGCTCCAATAGACGATTTCCCTGTGCAGATTGACGATATAAACACCGTCATTCAGGTTGTCGAGGAGGCGCTTGTAAAAATCGAGAGTAACCTTCATAAAATGCATCTTTCCTGGTGGTTGCTGGCCGCACGAAGATTTTTGTTATTATTTTGCCACGATTGCAGCAGCACTTGCAACATCTTTCAGGGACTGCTACATGGAGAGCCTCCAAAAGAGAAAAAAGGAACATAAATATGTCTGGATAATTGCTGGGTTACCCATGGAGAAGGGATATCCACGGTGAACTCATTGACACCTTAAACGGTTTCGTGGCATAATCTCAAAAAATATGTCTTGCAAAACTGGGAGTCAATAAAAAACGGCTCCCGTTATCGTTTCAAGGGGCTATGCAACAAACTAATTTTGTCCATCTCCATCTTCATACCCAGTATTCCCTGCTGGATGGCGCTATCCGGCTAGGTGACCTTCTTGATAAGGTTGGGGAGTACCGTATGCCTGCGGTGGCCATTACCGACCACGGCAACATGTTCGGCGCCATCGAATTCTACGAGAAATGTGTTTACGCAGGCATCAAGCCGATCATCGGCGCCGAGGTGTATGTGGCGCCCGGTTCGCGCTTTGCCAGGGATACGGGGAACGGGCAGGAAGTGGTCTCGAATTTCCACCTGATCCTCCTCTGCGAGGACCTCAAGGGGTACAGGAACCTTTCCAGGCTGGTTTCCGCCGGTTTCAAGGAGGGGTTCTACTACAAGCCACGCGTTGACAAGGAACTCCTGGCCGAACATTCTGAGGGGTTGATCGCCCTCTCCGCCTGCCTGAAGGGAGAAGTGGCGTATCTCTGCGGCCGGAACCGTCTGGAGGATGCTCTGGCCGTAGCACGCTGGTATGGCGAAACATTTCCCGAACGTTACTACATCGAACTTCAGGAGAACACCCTGGCGGAACAGGCTATTGCCAATAAGCGCCTTCAGGAAGTGGCGGCGGAGCTCACGTTGCCGCTGGTGGCAACCAACGATTGCCATTACCTGAACCGGGAAGATGCCAGGGCCCACGAGGTGCTTCTCTGTATCCAAACCGGCAAGACCATGAACGATCCGAACCGGATGCGTTTTTCTGCTGACGAGTTTTACTTCAAATCACCCGAGGAGATGGCCGGGGCTTTTGATTATGCGCCGGAGGCGATTGCCAACACGGCCAGGATTGCGGAACGGTGCAACCTGGAGCTCGATTTCAAGACTTACCATTTCCCCCAGTACCACAAACCGGACGATAAATCCCTGGACGAAATGCTCGTGGAGCAGGCCGAAGCAGGACTTGTGGAACGGCTGGCGGTGATCCGCGCCAAGAGTCTCGAATTTACCCCGGCGCAGGAAGAGGCCTATTTCCTGCGGCTGCGCTTGGAGCTCGATTGCATCAGGGAGATGAAGTTCCCTGGATATTTTCTGATCGTGGCCGACTTCATCAACTGGGCCAAGAAAGAGGGGATTCCGGTCGGCCCCGGTAGGGGATCGGCGGCCGGTTCGCTGGTTGCCTTCGCTATCCGGATCACCGATATCGACCCTATTCCCTATAATCTTTTGTTCGAGCGCTTTCTCAACCCGGAGCGGATATCCATGCCTGATATCGATGTGGACTTCTGCCAAGACCGGCGTGAGGAGGTGATCCAGTATGTTGCCAACAAGTATGGCCGGGACAAGGTTTGTCAGATCATCACTTTCGGCACCATGGCGGCGCGCGGGGTGATCCGGGACGTTGGGCGGGCCCTCGATATGCCCTACGGCGATGTGGACAGGATCGCCAAGCTGGTCCCCGAAGTGCTCGGTATCACCCTGGATAAGGCGTTGAAGCAGGAGCCGAAGCTGAACGAGTTGGCCGGCGCCGAGCCAAACGTGCGGGGGCTTATCGATGTTGCGCTGCGTCTGGAAGGGCTTGCCCGCCACGCTTCTACCCATGCGGCCGGTGTCGTGGTCGCCCCGGACGTGATGGAAGAGTTTTGCCCGGTTTACAAGGACCAGAAAAGCGGTTCTATCACCACCCAGTATTCCATGAAATACGTGGAGAAGATCGGTCTTGTAAAATTTGATTTTTTGGGCCTCAAGAACCTGACGGTTATTGACAATGCGGTAAAACTGATCCGCAGCGGCCTTGACACGGAGTTCGATATTAGTCGCCTGCGCGATGACGATAAAGTGACATATCAACTCCTCCAGTCAGGAAACACCACCGGGGTGTTCCAGCTTGAATCGAGCGGCATGCAGGGGTTGCTTGTGAAGCTCAGACCCTCTTGCTTCGAAGATATCATCGCGGTTGTCGCCCTCTACCGCCCCGGTCCTCTGGGGAGCGGCATGGTTGACGACTTCATTGACCGCAAGCACGGCAGGAAGAAGGTGGTGTACGACCTGCCGCAGCTGGAGCCGATCCTCAAGGACACATACGGGGTCATCGTCTACCAGGAGCAGGTGATGCAGATTGCCCGGACCCTGGCCGGCTATTCCTTGGGGGGCGCCGACCTTCTGCGCCGGGCCATGGGGAAAAAAGACCTGGCGGCGATGGCCAAGGAGAAGGACAAGTTTCTGGACGGGGCAAAAGCCCAGGGGATCGACCGGAAGAAGGCGGAAGCAATTTTCGATCTGATGGCAAAGTTCGCCGAGTACGGCTTTAACAAGTCCCATTCCGCGGCATATGCCCTGGTGGCTTACCAGACCGCCTATCTGAAGGCCCACTTCCCGGTAGAGTTCATGGCGGCGCTTCTTACCGAAGATATGGGGAACACCAACAAGGTGATCAAGAACATCGCCGATTGCCGGGAGATTGGGATCGATGTGCTGCCGCCGGATATCAACGCCTCCGCCCTCTCTTTCCGCGTCCTGGGGAATTCCATAAGGTTTGGCCTGGGTGCGGTCAAGAACGTTGGCGGGGCCGCCATCGAGGCAATCCGCGAGGCGCGGCTGGATGGCGAATTCCGTGACATCTTTGATTTCTGCGAGAGGGTCGACCTGCGCCGTGTGAATAAGCGAGTGGTGGAATCGCTGATCAAGTGCGGTGCCTTTGATTCCACCGGTGCCCATAGGTCCGCTCTCATGGCCGGCTTGGAAGAGGCTATGAACCTCGGCCAGAGAATCCAGCAGGAACGGGAAAGTGCCCAGGTTTCCCTGTTTGACACGGCGGAAATCGTCAAGGGGAACGGCAATGGCGGCGCCAGGCTCCCTGATCTGCCGGAGTGGGACGAGAAAGTATTGCTTGTCTTTGAAAAAGAGGCGCTCGGCTTTTTCATTACTGGCCATCCCTTGAGCCGTTATACTGGCCTTATGAAGAGGTTTGTCACGGCCGACACCGCTTCCCTCGCCGAGCTTCCCGACAAGAGCGAGGTGAGGCTCTGCGGCATCGTCAGCACCCTCAAGGAGATCCTTACCAAAAAGGGAGAGCGGATGGGGTTCGTTACCATCGAAGACCTGACCGGCTCAGTTGAGGTGGTGGTGCTCCCCGATATCTACGCTCCCTGCGTGCAGTCCCTGAAAAGCGACGAGCCGCTCCTGGTGACAGGGACCCTGGAAGTTGGTGAGAAGGGATCCAAGATCCGCGCCTCCGAGATCCGGTCGCTTAAGGAGGTGCAGGTAGAGGAGACCCGCAGTGTCCACTTCACGCTCACTGCATCCGGACTGGAAAGGGATCACCTGGAGTCGCTCAAGACGATTCTCGTCCGCTATCAAGGGCCGTGCCGGTCCCTTTTGCACATTATTATCCCGGAAAAGAGCAGGACTACCATCAAACTCCCCGAATCATGCATGGTGGCGGCAAGTGAAGATTTGGCATTGGCGGTGAAGAACCTGATGGGATATAATGCTGTTAGGTTCGAATAGGACGCTGAACGATAACAATGACTGGAGGGGATTGACTCATGGCGATGCACTATTATCTTGGATTTGAAAAGCCGATAGTGGAGCTGGAGAGCAAGATACAGGAACTTCTGGAGTTTTCGTCCGATACTGTAGATTTGAAGACGGAGGTAGCCAAATTGGAAAAAAAGGTGGAAAAGATGCGGGAAGAAATTTTCTCCAATCTTTCCAGATGGCAGACGGCCCAGGTCGCCCGCCATAACAACCGCCCTTTTGCCTTGGACTACATTAAGCTTATTTTTACCGATTTCATCGAACTGCACGGCGACAGGAATTTTGGCGATGACCACGCAATTGTGGGGGGGCTGGCAAGATTGGACGGCGATCCAGTAATGGTTATTGGCCACCAGAAGGGGCGCGACACTAAGGAAAAGGTCTTCCGCAATTTTGGCATGCCGCACCCGGAGGGGTATCGCAAAGCCCTCCGGTTGATGGAGATGGCGGAGCGCTTCAAGCTTCCCATCATAACCCTGGTAGATACCCCCGGTGCGTTTCCAGGCATTGGCGCTGAAGAGCGAGGACAGGCTGAGGCCATTGCCAGGAATCTGCGGGAAATGTCGCGTCTACATGTCCCGATTATCGTGACCATTACCGGCGAGGGAGGATCGGGGGGGGCTTTGGGAATTGCAGTCGGTGATCGAATCCTGATGCTCGAATTTTCCATCTATTCCGTTATCTCCCCGGAAGGATGTGCCGCCATTCTCTGGTCTGACGGGACCAAGGGGGCAGAGGCGGCCGAGTCCCTGAAACTTACGGCCAGGGACATCAAAGGGCTGGAGGTCATCGACGAGATCGTCAAAGAGCCCCTTGGCGGTGCCCATCGCGATCACAAGGCGACCGCAAAAAACCTACACGAGGCGCTTACCAGGAACCTGCAGGAATTGCGCGGTGTCTCGCCGGAGCGACTGGTAGAGGAAAGGTATCAAAAGTTTCGTAAGATGTCGAGATTTGTGGAATAATCAGGCTGAAGGCTGAAGGATTTGAAGAGCATTTATGCCCGCTGCCTATCATGGATAATCATGCTTGAACGTCTTCAAAAAATTCTTTCCCACGCTGGCATCGCGTCGCGTCGCGCTGCGGAGGAACTCATCACTACTGGACGCGTTAGCGTAAACGGCAGGGTGGTGACCGAACTGGGGAGCCGCGCCGACCCGGCGCAGGACTTGATTGCCCTAGACGGCAAGACGGTCCGCCCGGAAGGAGCCAGGAGTTATATCATCCTCAACAAGCCGGTGGGATACGTAACCACATTGAAAGATCCGCAAGGGCGGCCGGTTGTCACTGATCTGCTGAAAGGGGTGAAAGGGCGAGTCTATCCGGTCGGTCGGCTCGATTACAATACCGAAGGTCTGCTGCTCCTCACTAATGACGGCGAGTTGGCCAACCTGCTAGCTCACCCGCGCCATGAGGTGGAAAAGGAGTATATGGTCAGGGTGCGTGGCAGTGTTACCCCGGAACAGTTGCGGCATATCGGTGCGGGTATCGACCTGGAGGATGGAAGAAGCGCGCCGGCGGTGGTAAAGCTTGTGCGGGAAAGCGCGAACAACTCCTGGCTATCCATAATAATCCATGAAGGGCGCTATCGCCAGGTGCGTCGCATGTGCGAGGCAATAGGGCTTTCGGTGGTGAGACTGAAGAGGACCCGCTACGGTCTTCTCGAAACAGGTGAAATGAAGCCGGGTGAATTTCGTTTCCTGACTCAGGCAGAGGTGGATGGTTTGCGTACCCTGTGCAAATTGGCGGGACAAACTGGCGATAAAAGAAGCAGCAAAAAGGGGAGCGCCGGCAATTGCGGCGATTAGCCAGCCTCCTTCGTGAGCGGCCTCAGCGGTACTTTCTCCAGTATTTTTCCCGAAGTTTGACTATTTTGCCATAACGGTCGTTATTGACAATTATCATCGCCAAGGCCGCAACTACCCACACTACAATGATACCAAAGGCATCCATTATATTTCCCCTCGCAAAACCATCCCGCCTTTTTGCTCTACACTTTTTATTTTATCAGCAAAAGATCGGCGTGTCCGGAAAAAATCAAAAGGTAAATTCTACGCGCCAGAACTCAAAAATACAAAGTCAGCAACAAAAACACCGCAGAATTGACTTTATATGTTGGGATCAATATGGTATGAAGGGATATCCGTTCTCCTGCCTCATGGCAAATATGATCGTAATTTACGTAAAATCCGAATGTCGCCAATAATTTCCCCTGCTCGGGCCGGAAGGGTTGAAAAAGGTGATAGATCGTCATGGAATGAAGGCATGAAAAGTTACCTGCCCAATCATTATCAGTTGTTGACCGTCAAGGATATCCAGAAAGACGAGGCGGCAATCCTTGAGGTGTTGTCCGCCATCACGGCCAATGAGCTTTCTAATGACCTCGTGTTGCTCAATTACTACAAGGAAATACCGATCAGTTTCGGCGCCACCATTGAACACATAGACCGGGGCGTTGTTGACATGAGGGTCCACAGGCTTCAGGCTGTTTCCATGCAGATGCAGAAGTCGACATTCGTAAAAAGCGACCATCTTCCCTATTGCGTAATCGCCAAGGTACTAAGAATAAAAAAGGAAGAAAGCCTTGCCTTGCTCACCCAGTTTTCATATGTCCATATCCCTTCGGAACAGAGAACTTATGTCAGGGTGACGGTGCTGGAGAAGGTCGATGCTTTCTTTTGTAGTGATAAGCAAGAAGTGAGCGGCACAATCGTCGATATTTCTTACGGCGGTGTGGCAATTCTGGCGTCGCAGGAAACATTTTTGAAGGAGAACGCAAAGGGGATGGTCACTCTTTGCCTGCCGTCCGCTAAGTTGGAGCTCCCTGGCTCATTCTTAAGGGTCGATGAACAATATGACTTGAAGAAGTATATCATCAAATTGGAAATGGACCCTAAAAGCGAGAAGATAATATCTCAGTTTATCTTTAAGGAACAGATCGAGATTTTGAGGGAGTTGAAGGATATGTGCATTTGAGAGGCACTAGCCGCCTTCTCAGCGGTTATCCCTTTTTTATGCTGTTGGGTATTCATGTCTTTACCCTGGAGGACCGGTGGATGCTGGTAACAGCGGATGCCGCATACTACCGAAAAACTTACCTGGCTAAATCGCTGCCAAACCTTTAACAGACCACACCCGACCTCTTTAACGAAACACTCCCTGACAAGCTTCATCGAATCCAGTCTTTAAGTTTAAGGTTTTTTCCGCTCAGGAATTGGGGGAGCAATGACATTTTTGGCAGTTCCTTGAAATGCGATTTCCAGGCGAAAGGTGAAAGCAAGATTGGCGATATACGCACCGCTGGGGCTGACCGGCCAGGTTATCTCGGGCTCCAGCTCATAAAAGAGCCATTTTCTCAGGAAGTTCCGGCGATAGCGTGCCAGCAGCCGGTAATTCTGCACCAAAGGCGAGGCATTGTTGACTCCGTAAATCCCTCCCAACAGGGTAATGGCGCTCTTGAGGGAAATCTCGTGAATCAGGGAGAGTTCCGAACCCCATTCCAGTCCTTCGATTTCCTGGGATGCCGTGGCGGTGCTGTCCCAGAGAAGGATGGTTTTAGGGCGGAGGAGCCGTTCCAGGCTGATTTCCGTGGTCTCTCCGAGCAGTTTGTCACTTTTAAGGAAGAACGTCTCTCCAAGCCGGATCAGGAAAAGGTTGTCGAAAAGGTGGCTGTACTGGATGCGGCTCCGTACAAAGACCTCAAAAGGGAGAGATATCCTGGCACCGCCCCCCAGGAAAAAGTTTAGGTTAGGGGTTTTGATTATGTTATATCGCAGTTCCGTGTTAACGAAACTGTTGATGGGCCTGGTGATGCGGTCAAAGCCAGGGTTGCCAGGATCTTCCGGAAGGCTTGGTGTTAAGGGAGCGGCCTCATTGTCACCGGTGAGCGAGAGGTGCAGCCTGTCACTGATTTTGGAAAGAGTGAGATTGGCCCGCAGGCTTGCGCCAAATTTAAGTTCGTCTCCATTCTCTATCCGGAGCGAATTGCGCCAGCGTAGCTCATAGCTGGTCGGGCGTTGGTATTCGGTATCGGCTTTGCCGAAAAAGTCGTCGAGTCGTATTGCCTGTTTGAGGATGTCCTGTTCTAGAAGCTCATGGGTTACATCAATGGTTTTGCCAAAGGAGGTCATCTTTGTGTTGAAGTAGCCTTCCTGCTGGGCGGGTTCCGCTGCTGGCGCAGGCTCCGGCGGTACCTCATCTGCGAACGAGATATTGCTTCCCGTAATTGTAGTTGCCAAAAGAAGAACAAGGGAAAGGGTTCTTGACCAGCTTCTAGGTCTAGTTCGGCGACACATCCGTTTATCCTTAAAAAACGGCGTATTTCTTTAATCAGAGGCATGAAAATCAGGACACTATCCACATGAACAGCTTTGGATAGGTGTCACCGTGCAGAAAAAATTCCGCAATGGTCAGGATCGGCATAGCTTCACGGATAACGGACTGGAATTGTTTTTTATTAAAATTATATCATTCATGGCTAACGGCTGCAATTTGATTTTAAGAGATCCCGCTGGAAATACTTCCTTTTCAAAGGAGGGAAGAAAAGCCAGGGGAAGTTGTCTTATATGTAAACATTCGTCCAACCGCGCCTCTAAAATTAACTAAAATAACGATATACACGAAACATGTTACTGTATAAAAGAACGCATGCCCCCTGTGTCATGATAGTTGTCGCCTCGGATGGGTTGTTTTTAGCCACGTTCGCCCGAGTTGATTGGCAACGAGTTCAAATGAACCTAAAGTAGACCAGACGAAAAGCTTATGTCAACACCCGAACTAGAGCAGTAAAAGTTACACCATGGATTTCGTCACGGTCAGAATGTTGCTATTGAACGATGTAGGAAACGCCTTCCAACTGATGGTGGATCTGTGACCGACTACCTAGTGCGGATCATTAGCAAGACGGAAAACATCAGGGCACTGGCCTGTGTGACCACCGGCGTGGTGGACGAGGCCAGGCGTCGTCATGATTGCTGGCCGACCGCCTCCGCGGCGCTGGGGAGGGCGCTGACCGGCGGGGCTTTGCTGGGCGCTCAGTTGAAGACAAGACAGCGGTTGGCGCTGAGATTCGAGGGGAACGGTCCGCTGAAAAAGATTATAGTTGAGGCCGAGAGCAACGGCGCGGTGTGCGGCTATGTGGCGGTGCCACATGTGCACATGGTCAATGACCAGGGAAAGCTGGACGTGAGCGGGGCGCTGGGCAGGGCCGGTTTCCTCACCGTTACCAAGGACCTCCGCCTGAAGGAACCATATAGCGGAATGGTCCAACTTTACACGAGCGAAATTGCGGAGGATATCGCATATTACCTGACCGAATCCGAGCAAATCCCCTCCGCGGTGGGGCTCGGTGTCTTCGTCGAGCCGGGCAACCGGGTCTCCGCCGCCGGTGGATTCCTTATTCAGACGCTTCCCCCGGCAGATGGCGAGCTTGTTGATCGACTCATGGCGCACATCGAACAGCTTCCCCCATTGACGCAACTGCTGCGCCAAGGGAAGACTCCGGAGCAGCTGCTGGAAATCCTATTCTCTGGCATACCTTATGTGACACTGGAGAAGAGGGTGCTTGCCTTCCGTTGCAACTGCAGCCGGGAAAAGGTCGAAAGGACCCTCATCTCCCTCGGTGTGGCGGAGATCTCTGACATCATCGAACGAAAAGGCTCTACTGAGGTCAAATGTGAATTTTGTCGCGAGGCTTATTCTTTCAGTCGTGCTGACCTGGAATTGCTGCTCGGGGAGATCGGGTCCCCCTAAGCACTAAATTATGAAGGTTGAAATTTCTATATTGGCGGAATTGGTTAACTATGTGATTTGTCTCAAGCAGGACTCGGGATTCGAACCCTATGAATAACCCTTATCTCTGGAGCAAAGCAAACGGTTTTATTTAATAAATTCGAAAAGTTATCTTTACCATCTTATCCGTATGTAGTTCGCAAAAGTTCGTCAAATTCCGTATTATTTCGCACATAACTGCGAAAGTTTTGCGAAACCTTTCGCATTGTCGGCTCAAAAACCAATATGGCGGTTTGTGTGAAACGCCTGCTATTATGGTTGAAAATATTGCAATTTTAAAAAGGGCGATTCGACTATTCAGCCGTTACCCCCTTTCGTATAGTGCCAAGTTATCAGGTTTTATTTAATGTTTTCGGCGATGGTTTGAAGCATCCTGCCAAGAATTACGTTCTGCTCTTCAACGAATTGCTGGTTTTCAGCATTATTAAAAATTATCTCTTTGTTCTGTTGCGCCTCGAAGAGTCGAACACCGTTATCCAGAAATTCATCTACTATCTTTTTTGATCATCTCGTCGGTTAATGTCCCTGAACGAATCATTGTGAAATCCCTTTCCGCCCGGGCAGAGAAATTGGTGAGAAGAACCCTTGCTTCTTTATATCGGCATGCCTTGAGACTTAGTTAAATTCACGCTTGGGAAAATAGGTGCGAAGGTCTTTGGGGATTCTCAGGCGGCTATAATAGGTGCGGGCGATTTTAGAGAGGTATAACATGAAAAGGTTTTCCCGTGTGTCCAAAATTGTGGACACACACTCTTATTAAGGATTGGAATGAGATCCTTATCAGTGACGGCTATCGGATGTACACTAAATGGGTGGGGCTACGGCAGACATGCCTCGCCCATCTGATCCGGGATGCAAAGGCCCTTTCGGAAAGCAAAAATCGGATATTGCCAAATTCGGGAAAAACGCCTTGAACGAACTACGAAAACTCTGCCATATGGCCCATGCTCCGCCATCAGTCGGCGAGTGGCGGGCATTCTACGCCCGCTTCATCTCGTTAATTACCCGGAATATCGCAAATAAGGATGAAGCCGGGAAATTTGCGCGCAGATTGATGCGAGAGATAGATTCGCTCTGGCTCTTTCTCGAAAAGGAAGGGGTGTCTCCGACGAACAACCATGCTGAGCGGATGATACGGTTTGCCGTCTGCTGGCGTAAAAGAAGCTTGGGTACAGCCAGTGAAAAGGGAAACCGCTGGGTAGAGCGGATTCTATCTCTGCGGCAGACATGCCGTCTCCAGGGCAAAAGAATGTTCCCCATCCTGGTTGAAGCTATAGATTGTTTTTTCAAAGAGCAAAAACCTGATATAACCTGGATTGAACAGGCGAAGCGTGCGTTGGAACCTGGTAATTTGGTTTTGACTAAAAATACCCTGTGATCGGATACCCTGTCATTTCAACTACATCCTGGAAGCGGGTTTCCACATACAGTTTCGAATGAAGATAAATTTGGGCTAACGTTCGGGGCTTGACTCCTGGAAGAGGCTTTCTGTTTCCTGCGGTAATGTCTTTGCCAATCCGTAAAAACTTCTCAACCGGGCTCTGATTTGGTTGACCATATTTTTTTCATATACCACAGATTTCGTCAATTGCAATAGCTGTTACGTTGTCAAGGTTACGATGTGCCCTATCAAAAAACAAGCATGATTTGGCGCGAGAAACTTTCCGAATAAGGGGGATAACAGTTTTCAGAATAGGAAAACGAAATGTCAGTGCCACCGGTGGGTGATATTCTCGCCGGGATAGTAATTCAGGACCGGCGGGAATCGTCGCGAAGCTGCCCCGTGGCTGGACTTTTGGAGTGAGAGTATGGGCCGGAGGAGGGGAACGCCGTTTCCCCAGGGAATGATCAGCGGATCCGGAGCGGCCAGACAGGGGTTATGTCAGCCGCCGGCAGTGAATTCGGTCAAGTTGATGGAGGTTTTGAAGCGCTCCAGTTCTGCATCAGTTTTTACTATTCAATTTTTCGGTAAGCTCAGTAATCTTTCTTTCGCATGTTTCTTTTATAAGCTGTGCCTCTTTAAGCATTCCTCTATAAAGCTGATTAAGCTCAAATGCTATGTTTTCTGGATATTGTTTTACTCCAATTTCTAGCAATGAAACCATTGTAATAATATCAGCCAATGATTTTTCTAGCTGTTCTTTTTCTTCTTTGCATTGCTTTTGATAAAGATCACTCATCCCCATGATTATATCCCCTTTCCTTTTGACTTATATATTTTAAGCATGTATGAAGGCGTTTCCCAACGTGTGAAAATGGTTAGTCACAGCGAGCTCCGGGCGCAACAGGTTTTGGTACTAACTCGGCATATCGCTCAATGCTGCCTATATGTATATTGAACGGCACCAATCTTTGGCACGCTTGAGGGGGAACCCAAGTAAAACGCCATTCATTTTGTAGGGAGTACTTAGGGTCCTTCAAGTAGAAAGCAGTGAAATCACTCTTGCCTCCATAAATAACAGCGGCATCAAGACCAGACCAATCTCCAAGAATGTTTTCTGCAAAGAAATGAATCCGTTCGCATACAGCCTCTGTGTCGTGAATTAGTAAACATGTGTCTGCGCCGGAAAACTCATCGAACAATGCTATGTCCCATGTCGACGAAAAACACAACGTGTAATAGTTAGTCATTATTTCACTTTGGTATGTTACTTCTCCAATTGGTTTGAGACGTTGTCCGGTCTTCACATGTGTAATTTCCACCTGGTCCGCCGGAGACTTCTGTATGCGAACTAATTCATTGTCGTGACGTGCAATGTCTCCCACAAGATCATTATAGTCACTTGCCGGTACGAGCCGGAATTCCCCCTTGTAGAGTGATTTCAGAAGCCATTCATTCTTGGAGTATCGATACAATCGAGTTGGACGACGGCAATTAATAAATTGAGGTATCATAGAGATGTTTCAACATATCCATCGAGCCTGGAATTAATTCTGCACTTACTACCTATCTACAACCTAAACATGCCAAAAATAGAAACAGGGAGCTAACCATCTAAGGCCAGCTCCCTGTAACTTGCTGATTTTATTTGGTGCCGAAGAGGTGACTCGAACACCCACGAGGAATCCCCCACAAGATCCTGAATCTTGCGCGTCTACCAATTCCGCCACTTCGGCAGCATGGTTTAATTTTATAACAATATCGTCCAGTTATTGCAAGAAAAAAATCAGTCGTTGAGTTCCTCTTCCGGCAAACCCCCTTCACCGTCGTCAAGGAGCCTTACCGCTTCTGCGGTCGGGAGTTCCTGGACTGTGCGGAGTTTCCTTTCGATGACCCTGGTCCTAGTAGCTGCGGCATCGATGGTGTTGCTTGCCTCGTCGAGTTTTTTCTTCGTTTTGAGGAGGACCGTGCCGAAGCTGGCGAATTCGGTCTTGACCGCGCCGAGGAGCGACCATACCTCGCTGGAGCGTTTTTCGATCGCCAGGGTCTTGAAACCCATCTGCAAGCTGTTCAGCAAGGCGGCCAAGGTGGTTGGCCCGGTGATGATCACCTTAAACTCGCGCTGCAGGAGTTCGAACAGGCCGGTCCTCCTCAGTACCTCGGCAAAGAGCCCTTCGGTTGGCAGGAACATGATACCAAAGTCGGTGGTAGCGGGTGGGTCGAGGTATTTATCCCTGATGCTCTTTGCCATCTCTCTTATGGCCCGTTCCAACTGCCGGGAGCTCTCTTCCACGAGTAGTGAGTTTCCCTGCTCCTGGGCCTCGATCAGCCGCAGATAATCCTCCTGGGGAAATTTGGCATCGATGGGTAGCCAGACACTTCCCTCATCGTTATTGCTACGTCCCGGCAGCTTGATAGCGAATTCGACCCGGGCATTGCTCCCCTTCTTGGTGGCGATGTTCGCATCATACTGCTCGCGGGTGAGAAGCTGCTCAAGAAGGCTACCCAACTGGATCTCGCCGAAAGTGCCGCGGGTCTTGACATTGGTCAGGACCTTCTTCAGGTCGCCGACACCGATGGCGAGGCTCTGCATCTCGCCTAGTCCCTTATGCACCTGTTCGAGCCGCTCACTTACTATTTTGAACGACTCGCCAAGGCGTTTCTCAAGGGTATCGTGGAGCTTTTCATCCACGGTAGCCCGCATCTGCTCCAGTTTTTTGTTGTTATCATCCTGGATGGCGGCAAGTTTCTTTTCGACGGTTTCGTTGATTTTATCGAGCTTTTGAATATTGTGGTCGGTCAGGGTTTTCAGTTGACCGGAAAAGATGTCTAGCTGGTCTTTCTGGGCACAGCTGTTTTCTGCCATACGACGCAGTACCGACTCGTTGAAGACGCGGAATGAATCATTCAACTCCTGGCGGTTCTGTTTACTCTCTTCCCGGTTCCTTGCCATTTCATCGTGCAGAAGCCGTTCGGTTCGTTCCTGGTTTCTCTCGATTGTGTCAAAGCGCCCTTCCGCTGCGGCGATGGGGTTCCTGGAACTGCGTTTCACAAGCAATGCCAGCAACCCGGTATTAACAAGTAAAAGGAGGAGCAGAAGCAGATAGAGGATCGGCTCAATCATGACGGTTCACTCTCTGCCATTGTTATACTGATTGTTGCCGGTCAGACGAACAACGGCCCTTCGCCGTATGCGGCCTCCGTTTTATCCTGCATTTTTCTTTCGGCCAAAAGAACCATGCTTACGCCCACCGCCGTCCCCACCAGAAAAGACAACAGCACGAGCATGCCCGGGCCTTTACATTTTTCATCATCTGTCATTAGGAATAACCTCCTGGTTGGAATTAGCAAAAAGCGCCGCGCCGTTTGCCCTCTTCCCGTCCAAAGTACGACATCTCAAGAATAGCAGAAACAGACGGAGAAGTATAGGGAATGCAACTCCCTGGAATTGGAATCTCCGCGCGGGCGGTCTGAACTGGACCGGAGAAAACTCGACGAAGCGCACCAGTCGCAATATTAGCACTCTTTCGGAACAAAAATAGATATATACCGTCATATCCCATCATGTCAACCGTTATTGCGATTATTATAACGATGGAAAGAAAGTGAATTCTTGCTGCTCAAGGATTTTATTGAGTGAACTGAAGGTAGAGCTGACCGTAATTGCCCCTTGAATCATACGGCGGATAGGGGTAACATGCGTATCACTTATTATGGCCGGTAAAAAGGAAAGAATCGATAAGATCCTGGTGGATCGCGGTATGGTCCAGTCACGTGAGCGGGCGCGGGCGCTGATCATGGCAGGGCAGGTGGTTGTTGCCGACCATGTGGCGGAAAAGCCGGGGCAGATGGTGCCGGTCGAGGCAAAGGTCCGCCTTAAAGGGGAGGTACTGCCGTTTGTCAGCCGCGGAGGGGTGAAACTGCAAAAGGCGCTCGATGAATTCGGCATCGATGTTGCCGGCCTTGTTGCCCTGGATGTGGGGGCCTCCACCGGGGGATTTACCGATTGCCTTTTGCAGAGGGGCGCGGCAAAGGTGCTGGCGGTGGATGTAGGTTATGCTCAACTGGCATGGAAGCTGCGCCGTGACGAGCGGGTTGTGAACCTGGAAAAGACCAATATCCGGTATGTTACCCCGGACAAGCTGCCGCAAGTCCCCGACATTGCAGTTATCGACGCCTCTTTTATCTCCCTTGCTAAAGTTCTCCCCGCTACCATATCCCTGCTCAAGGATGGGGGAGTAATCATCGCCCTGATCAAGCCGCAGTTCGAGGTCGGCCGCGGTGAGGTGGGCAAGGGTGGTGTGGTGCGTGATGCTGAGAAGCACAGGGAGGTGATAGCAGCGATAAAATCATTAGCGGAACGACTTGGCCTTAAGGTCAGAGGGGTAACGGAATCGCCTATTCTGGGATCGAAAGGGAACCGGGAATTCCTGATCTTCATGGCAAAAAACGGAGAGGTAGAACCAGCACAGGAGAAATAGGAACAGGTTCCAATATTCCTCCAACCGAGTGCCTTAGGACAGGCAGGCATAGTGAAGAGATTTTCACTCCCGGATCATCCTGATTTTACTCTTTAAAACTTTATTTATTCAGTGTAATATATGAACGCAGTGTATCACCTGATTCTCTCTGAGTAACCGTTTCAGATGCAGCTTTGAAGCCGGAACTGCTTCAGTATACACTGTTGGCAAGTGGGTGGCTAGTTTGGACGTCTGTATTTTCTGCAAGATCATAAAGGGTGAAATGCCCGCAAAGAAAGTTTATGAGGATGAGCAGGTCGTGGCCATTGAGGACATTGCACCGGTTGCGCCGACCCACGTTCTGCTAATCCCCAGGAAACATTTCGTAAATGCCCTGGATCTCAACCCTGAGGACAACTCCCTTATCGGCCATATTTTTCAGGTGGCCGCCTTGATTGCTCGGGAGAGGGGAGTGGCGGGACAAGGGTTCCGGATAGTGAATAACAATAACGCCGGCGCTGGCCAGTCGGTATTCCATATTCATTTTCATCTCCTGGCTGGGCGTCATCTCAGCTGGCCGCCGGGGTAATTTCCGCTTAATTTATTTCTTAAATGATGGAGGACGTGACTTATGAAAACCAGCATTATCATTGCATTCCTGGTGTTGTTCGCAATTCCGGTAGAGGCTTTGACCTACAAATGGGTTGACAATGAGGGAACGCATTATACGGATGATTTGGGAAACATACCCCAGAAATACCGGAAAAAGGCCACTATTGTAGGCGCGGAAGAGGATGCAACCCCTCCTGAAGACGCAGCCAAACCCGCTGCGAAAACGAATGGAAATGAGCAGCCCCAGACACAATCCTCGGCGGAAAAACAGGAACAGAAAAAAACTTATGGCGGCAAGTCCGCGGCAACATGGAAGAGGGACTTTAGCCAGCTCAATGCGGATATAAGGGCTGCTGAAGATCAGCTAAGTGATTTGAAAGATAGGATGCAAGATACGAGCAATATGTCGCGTACTGAATATCTCAATATTCAGATGGGGATAAACAGCGAGGAAAACAGGCTTAAGCGGCTTAAGGGGAAACATGAAGCACTGACCGAGGAGGCCAACAAAGCCAATCTACCGGCGGATCTGCGCGAGTAGCGGCGTCAATCCCCCTGATTTAAGTCAGATGCTTGCTGTAAGGCAAGTCTGGTTGAACAGGGAAAACAGTAATCAACCCACAACCTTGTGACAGGGTTAAAGACTCACCCTGGGATGCGTCCTAAATCACTGGCTCTGGAAGTGGCAGATGCAGACGAGGTTGGGGTAGCTACGAAACAGTCTGCCACATGTGCTGGGTCACAACATTCCCAAGGGGAGAGAGCCGAAAGCCCCCGTAACATGGCCCTTAAGGGCGAATCAAAAAAGGAAGGTATGTTAGCGGTCCTTGATAAACAGAAGAAACCCTTGATGCCCTGCAAAGAAATGCACCCAACTGTTACTGGAATGATGCCGTGCATGAGTGCACCGGACCTTCCCGGTTTTCACGATCAGGTTGGTGGATAGAGTGGCAGAGCAATCTTCTTTCCAGCCGGTTTCGGGCGTGTTGCAGGACGTGTCTCAGGCAGCTTCAATATCCAGATCGCAGACGGCATTGTCCGAGGTATCAGTTTTAAACATTGTGCAGTTATACATAAGGCCGATGGGTACGGATACAGCCAACGTGTCCTCTCTCGACTGCAGTGATGGGTTTCCTTGCGAAAGAAAAGTCTATGGACAAAACAAAAAGACCCGCATCTCCGGGCCTTTTCTGTTTATCTGGAAACTTCCCGTTACAGCTATTGAATTCTGTCTATCTGCGGCTCGCTTTTGGAGCTGTAAACCAGTCTTAGATTCAGACGCCTGATAAGTTGCTCAATGTCGCGCAACTTTTTCTCATATTCCCGCAGATAGTACTCCCTTTTGGCGGGATCATGGAAAGTCACCCCATCCTTCAGCATCTGGATGCGTGTCTTGGCCACATCTTTCATCATGACGAGCACTTCTTTTGTATCAGCCATGGCGAAGTCCTTTTATGATTATCTTCCCGTTACACTTCTCCTGCACATCCTTCAACGCCTTGACCCATCTATATGGCACAGCCATTCCTCCGACTCCGACGCCGATTTCCACACCATCATCGAAGCCGTGATAATCGGAGCCCCCGGTGACGGTGAGCCCAACTCGCGTTGCGAGATCATTAAAATAAATTATATCGTCTTTGTAGCACATATTGTAGAAGACTTCAAGTCCATCCAGTCTCATTTCAACCAGCTCCTCGATCATTGTTTTAATGATTGTACGCTCTGCGCTGATCGATGATGGATGGGCGAGCACTGCAACTCCCCCGATACGTTTTATTTCCGTTATGGCCTCTGCCATCGGGAACTGAATTTTCGACACGTTACATGGCTTCAGGAACTTGTCGAAGGCATCTTCTATGTCGCGGGCCAAACCCTTGCCGATGAGGACACGGGCGATATGGGGGCGTCCCACGGCCCCTCCGGCTATGGCTAGCACTTCTGCATAGGTGATGCTTCCCCTATTGTCCCTGGAGAGTTTGGCGTTGATCCGGTCGACTATCGTCCTTCCCCGCTCATCCCTGCTCTTGCGGAATGCCGCCAGCCTGGCGGCAAAGTCCTGATCGTGGTGATCGATCAGATAGCCAAGCAGATGAACGTCGCGGTATCCCCGGAAAGTCACCGACAGCTCAACGGCAGGTATAACCTCCACCCCGAGGCGTTCGCCGGCATCCAGCGCCTCATCGATGCCATCGACCGAATCGTGGTCGGTTAAGGCGATGGCCCGCAAACCCTTTGCCGCGGCCATCCGCACTAGTTCTCCAGGTGTGTGGAGACCGTCGGAATAATGGGAGTGGATGTGCAGGTCAACGCTTTTTTCCATTAGATGCTCCATTTAAAGCTTATCCCTTTTATGATAATTATAAGCGATTTACGCTTTCCACACAACCGCAATAGCCAAAATATGACTGTTTCGCTGTCGGTTTCGGTTGCCTTGCTTTGAACCCTCCTGTAGTATAGCGAGAGGAAAAGATCAGGCCGGAAAAGGCCGTTACTTCTGATGGCCTTAATATTACCGGCTGTTGTGGATTTTCGGTCGGGATCAAGGGGTTAAGAGATCATCTTAAAGGGAGTTTCCATGGCAAAGAAGAAAGGGAACGCACTTGGGGTTGCGGCGCTTGTTGTCTATATCATCGGCGGCATTGCCACTTTTGGCGGCATGGGATTGGTCACCTTCATGAAAGGAAAGGATCTCTGGGGATGGGGCGATGGCCGCAGCATCGGTTTCCTCTTCCTCTGCACAGGGCTTTGCATTTCGGTCCTGGGCGTCCTGCTGATGCGGATATTCAGAAACCGGAGGGGTGCATGAAGGATAACGATATCCACGAGGCGGTCTCCATCCTGAAGGAAGCGGTGAAGGAATGGCGTGCCCCGGCGGTGACGATCGTTTCACAGAGAGAGGGGGACCCTTTCAAGGTGTTGATCTCCTGCATTCTGTCGCTGCGTACCCAGGACAAGACCACCGGCGCAGCTTCAGCGCGGCTCTTCGCCCTTGCCGACACCCCGGCGCAAATGGTCCTCCTTCCCCTGGATGAAATCGCAAAGTTAATCTACCCGGTAGGTTTTTACCGGAACAAGGCGGCGCAGATCCTGGGGATCTGCCGGGTCCTGCTGGAAAAGCACGGCGGACGGGTGCCGGATGAGATCGACGATCTGCTTAAGTTCAAGGGGGTGGGGCGCAAGACCGCGAACCTCGTGGTGACTCTCGGCTTCGGCAAACCGGGGATTTGCGTGGACACCCACGTGCACCGTATCTGCAACCGCTGGGGGTATGTCTTGACAAAAAGCCCGGAAAAGACCGAATTCGCCCTGCGTGGCAAGCTCCCTGGTGAGTACTGGCTGATCATTAACGACCTGCTTGTCACGTTCGGCCAGAACCAATGTTTTCCCGTCTCCCCCCGTTGCTCCAGCTGCCCGTTATTTCATCTGTGCGACCGTACAGGGGTGATAAAGTCGCGCTGAATGAGCGCCGTTTCCTATTTTTTCCCTGCCGCATCGTAGAGCTTGAGTATCTCATCGGAAATATCCTTAACATCGTACTTACTGTCGCTGTAAACAATACCCCCTTTGTGCGCGATTTCCGCATAGCCGTTGGCTCGGCCATAATCCTTGACGAGTTTTTCCAATCCATCCATAATCGGTTTGATCAGTTCGGTTTCCTTTTTTGCAACTTCCTGCTGGGCTTTCTTGCCAAACTCCTGGTACGCCATGAACTTCTTCTGCAATTCTTTTTCCCTAGCGCTTCGTTTTTCGGCGGAGAGGAACTTCCCTTTCTCCACCAAGGCTGACTTCAGCTTTTCCAGTTCTTTCTCTTTGGCACTCAGTGTAGCCTGGTATTTGTCGAACAGCTCCTTGAGAATGGCTGTCCCCTTTTTGCCGGCCTCTGATTCCTGGACCACCTTGGACAAGTCAACGACGCCGAGTTTTACTTCATCCGCCGCAAAGGCGGCTGTTGATAGTGAGAGGATGCAGATACAGACGAACAGACGAAAGTGTTTCATGAAATTTCTCCTTAATGCATTGGGTGAATTGAAAAAACTTTTGTTCTTGATATGGTTCAACAATGTCACATTAACGTCACACATATCATTTTAAGGAGGTGGGAGCTCTAACGGAGAAAGCCGTCAGCGCCGACGCCAAGCGCTCGATTCGTGGTAAGCATTAGATACCTGCATTTTATCCTCGAACATCGCTAGCTTTACGAATAGCATACTAATTTCTCCGTGAGAAATCCCGCACCACTCCTGAATTTGTCAGTGGCATTGTGACTAAGTAGAATTAGGTTGTTGATCAATGTTAGAACCTATGTCTTAACCAATAGGGAGACGTTTTCCACTCGGCTGGTCTGGGGAAACATATCCACTGGCTGGACTTCCAGCGTGTGGTAGCCGAGGGTGCTCAAGATGTCCAGGTCATGCGCCAGCGGTTGAAGGGAACCGGAGAGATGGATGATCCTCGTCGGGGCAAGGGCAACAACCTGCTGCAACATTTCTTTCTCGCAACCCTTGCGCGGCATATTGATTGCGACCAAATCGGGGCGTACCCCTTCTTCGCGGAGTTCCTTTAAAAGCTCAGCCTCCTCCCCGGCCTCGAAGCGGCAGTTGCGGATTCCGTTCATCCGGATGTTTTTCTCCGCTTCCGTTACACTACTTTCCCCTTGCTCAATTCCTAACACTGTTTTCGCCCAGCGGGCAAGATAGAAAAGAATGCCGCTATTGCCGCAGTAAAGTCCGATGACGGTTTCCCGTCCAGTGAGGCCTGCCCATTCCCTGACTTTTTCATACACGGCTAACATGCTGCCACTGTTTTCCGGAAAGTATGAACGCGGAGAAATGCCGAAGCGGATATCGCTGATTGTATCGTGAAGCGCTCGATTTTTTGTAACAAAATGGTCCTTTTCGCCGAAAATGGCCTTTCCCGGCGTGGCGTTGACGTTCTGGACTACCACCTCCACCTCGGGGACCGTACCCTGAAGGAATTTGCCCAGGTGATGGATTTCGTTGAAACTCCGCTGAGCGGTGATAAACACTGCCATGACCCGGTTTTCCGCTTCTGCCACCCTGACCACGAGGTAACGCAAAAGCCCGGTACCGCTCCTGGTGCTGTAAACCGGCACCTTTCCCCTTTTTATCCCTTCCTTGACAGCCTGGATTACCCGGTTGATGAGGGGATGATAGAGTGGGCAGTCTCCCATGTCTATTACCTCATCGCTGTCGCGGCAGTAAATGCCGATGGCCGGCGCGGAGAACTTGCCGGCGATGATGAGCCTGGCGCTGTTGCGGTAGTGGAGTGGTCTGGGGGAGGGGATGACTGGGTGGGGCGTTATCCCATTTAGCGCTGAATAGCCGCGCAACGCGTTCTCCACCATTTCTCTCTTCCAGTCGAGCTGGGCCGGGTATTTCATAATGAGAAGTGGCGAGTAGTTGCAAATGGTGACGTTTGCGCAGGGTGGAGTTAAAAGCCGCGCCGGGCTGTGACGCAGTACCTTGATTGTGGAGGCAAAGATTTCCCTGCGGCCGGCAAAGGTAACCTTTACCCGCACCGTTTCACCAGGAAGGACGCCGGTTACCAGGACCTGCGTCTCCCTTGAGCTGCCGATGCCGTAGCCGTCCTCATCGAGGGCGGCGATAGTCAGGTCGAATACATCGCCAAGCCGCGTTTTCTTTTCATTTTTTACCATGGCGCCAGGTTGTGGTTGCTTTTTCATAACGGCCTATAAAATAGCAAACCGCCATATTTGTCAATCTAATCTTTGATGAGAGCTTCTCTACCTGCTTCTTGACTTTTACACGATTTTCCGGATAGTATGACCCGTTATGAAAAAAATGACCAAACAGCTCCGGATAGGAAACGTGCAGATAGGCGGTGGTGCCCCTTGCTCGGTACAGTCGATGTGCAGTACCGACACCCGTGACGTGACCGCCACCCTTGCTCAGATAGAAAGACTTGCCTCAGTGGGGTGTGAACTGGTGCGCTGCGCGGTCCCTGACATGGCGGCTGCGGAGGCGCTCGGACAAATCAAGACGGCAAGTCCACTCCCGCTCATCGCCGACATCCACTTCGATTACAAACTGGCCCTCAAGGCTCTGGAAGTGGGCATAGACGGGCTGCGCCTCAACCCGGGGAACATCGGTGAAAGGTGGAAGACCGCGGAAGTGGTGAGGGCTGCCGGTGAACGGCAGGTACCGATCCGCATTGGCGTTAACGCCGGTTCCTTGGAGAAATCGATCCTCGCGAAATACGGTCACCCGACGGCTGAGGCGATGGTGGAATCGGCCCTGGGCCATGTACGCATACTGGAAGGGCTGGGGTACGAACAGATCAAAATATCCCTCAAGGCCTCGGACGTGATGAAGACTGTGGAGGCATACCGGCTTCTGGCTGCGGTGGTCGACTACCCTTTACATATCGGCATAACCGAGGCAGGGACGATCTTTTCCGGCACAATCAAGTCGGCGGTCGGGCTCGGCATCCTCCTTGCTGACGGGATAGGCGACACCATGCGGGTTTCTCTCACCGGCGACCCGGTGGACGAAGTGCGGGTTGCTTTTGCGATACTGAAGGCGCTTAATATCCGCCGCCGTGGGGTCAATTTCGTGTCATGCCCCACCTGTGGCCGCTGCCAGATAAACCTGGTGAGTGTGGCCGAAGAAGTGGAACAGCGGCTCTCTGGCATTGACAAGCCATTGACCGTGGCGGTAATGGGATGCGTGGTGAACGGCCCGGGCGAGGCGCGCGAGGCGGACGTGGGGATCGCCGGAGGTAAGGGCGAAGGCCTTCTCTTCCGGCGCGGCGAGGTAGTCCGCAAGGTGCCGGAGAGCGAGCTGGCCGATGCGCTGATAGCGGAGGTGGAGAAGCTGCTGCAGGAAGAATCATAGGGGTGACCCTGCGTGGCCGAACAGGTCAATCACAAAGAGTTGCCCCAACAATAGCCATAAAAAGGATATATAATGCGTTATTCCCAATATTTCATACCCACGGTTAAAGAAACCCCATCGGATGCGGAGGTAATCTCTCATCAACTCATGCTGCGGGCCGGGATGATCAGGAAGCTTGCCGCTGGTGTCTATAATTATCTGCCGCTCGGGCTACGCACCATCCGCAAGGTGGAGAACATCGTCCGTGAGGAGATGAACCGGGCCGGCGCCATTGAGATCCTCATGCCTGCGGTTCAACCGGCCGAGCTCTGGCAAGAGTCGGAACGCTGGGAGAAGTACGGCAAGGAACTGCTCCGCTTCAAGGACCGCAAAGATGCCCAGTTCTGCATAGGTCCGACCCATGAGGAGGTGGTGACCGACCTTGTGCGGCGCGAGGTGAAGAGTTATCGCCAGCTCCCCCTCAACCTCTACCAGATCCAGGGGAAGTTCCGCGACGAGATTCGACCACGCTTCGGACTTATGCGTGGACGCGAGTTCATCATGAAGGATGCCTATTCGTTCGACGTTGACGAAAAGGCCGCTGACCTTTCCTACGATAAGATGTACCGGGCCTATCGGCGCATCTTCGAGCGCTGCGGCCTCAGGTTCCGGGCGGTGGAGGCGGACACCGGCTCCATCGGCGGCTCCTATTCCCATGAGTTCATGGTGCTTGCCGAGTCGGGAGAGGATGCCATAGTCTCCTGCAGCACTTGTGAATATGCCGCTAATGTGGAAAAAGCGGAGTCGCGGGGGGGGGTTGCGCCGGAGCATGCGGAGCCGCGCCCCTTAGAGCGGGTGGCGACTCCGGACAAAAGGAGTATTGAGGAGGTCTCTGCCTTTCTTGGCATACCTCCGGCTATGATGGTGAAGAGCCTTGTGCTCGTTGCTGACAACGAACCGGTGGTAGCCCTTATGAGGGGGGACGACGACCTGAACGAGATCAAGCTGAAAAACCTGATCGGCTGCAGCGTCCTGGAGATGGCAGACGACGAGATAGTGGCTAAAATAACCGGTGCTCCGCCCGGCTTTGCCGGGCCGGTGGGACTCAAGGTGCGGCTGGTAGCCGACCTTGCGGTGCAGGGGATGCGGAATTTCGTTACAGGCGGGAACGCCAAGGACCTTCACCTGAAGAACGTCAATCTGGAGAGGGATTTCACAGTTTCCCGCTTTGCCGATATCCGCAATGTGGCCCATGGCGATCCCTGCCCACGCTGCCCTTCCGGCGCCCTCGAGATGTGGCGCGGCATCGAGGTCGGGCACGTCTTCAAGCTTGGCACCAAGTATTCAAAGGCCCTCAAGGCGACCTACCTCGATGCGACCGGTCAGGAACAGACCATCTTCATGGGGTGTTACGGCATCGGTATTGGCCGCACAGTGGCCGCCTGCATCGAGCAGAATAACGACGCGAACGGCATTATCTTTCCGATCCCGATAGCACCATTTCACTGCATCGTCTCCGCGCTCAACATCAAGGATGAAGCAGTCTTTACTGCGGCTGAAAATATCTACTCTCGTCTTCTGGAGGAGGGCGTGGAGGTGCTTCTGGACGACCGCGATGAACGTCCCGGATTCAAATTCAAGGACGCCGACTTGATCGGCATCCCGCTGCGCATCGTGGTTGGGGGGAAAAATCTTGCCGAAGGAAAGGTGGAGTTGAAGCACCGCCGGCGCGGCGAAGTGGAACTCCTGGCCCCGGCCGAGGCTGTGGCGCGGGTGAAGGGGATAGTGGCAGAGATTTTGGTGCAGTGAGGCCTGGTTAGGTCATGGAAATACGTGATACAATCGTCATAGAAATAGTTGAGCATCAACCCGACACCCTCAGGTATTTATCAGACTCTCAATGAGGAGCCAGGCGAGAATCTAGACTCCTTTGACGCCACGGGGATCGCTTACGCGGTATGAATGACATTATCAGAAAAGGATTGTCAGCATCCAGATGTTATCTAACGGACACGGGAGGGGTATCAAGCTGCCCCGGCCGCTTTCGACAGCGACAACACTCGGCAGGATGTGACCATTTTCCATGTCCTCCGTGCATGCGAGCTTTACATGGACCTGGCTAATCATCTGAACCGATCCCGTAAAGTGAGGAATCCTGCCTCCAGCGCCGATTATTTCGAATTTTGTGAGAATAGACGGGTGATTGACGGAAAGTTGGATGAAACGCTGATCAATATGGCCCTTTACTGCAATACGATCACCCATAAACAATAAAGGATGTATCTCGATATTGTTAAAGCATTCATCATTTAAGGTCTCGTCGTTTACGGCGACCGCGTCAGGGAGTTTGCGAAGAACTCTGGGCCATGAGATGGGGAAAAAGCTTCAAGTGCGAAAAGCGACTGCGATGGAGGGCCAAGGAAAGGATATTAATAATAGACATTAATCTACCGGGAAAAAGGTGATTTGTATGACACGGGAAGAAGCGCGCAAAAAGATCATCTTCGCAATTGATGTGGAGAGCATGGCCGAGGCGGAAAGGTGGGCGGAACTCCTTGCCCCGCGCGTGGGGATGTTCAAGATTGGCAAGCAGCTCTTTACCGCCTGCGGGCCGGCCGTAATCAAGGCGATTCAGGAAAGGGGAGGGGATGTCTTTCTCGACCTGAAATACCATGACATCCCCAATACTGTGGCCATGGCCTCCCTGGAGGCTGCTCGTCTCGGCGTGAGTCTTTTCAATCTGCACGCACTCGGCGGCTACGAAATGATGGCGCGGACCGTGGAGGCACTCAAACGCGAATTCCCGAACTGCTGTCGCTCCAAGGTGTTGGCGGTGACGATTCTCACTTCGTTCACGGCAGAGACCCTGCGGGAGGTGGGGATCGATCTGCCGGTGGCGGAGATGGTGGTGAAGCTGGCGCGTCTGGCGCAGAATGCTGGGATTGAGGGGGTGGTCGCTTCTCCCCTGGAGATCCCGCTTATTCGCGAGGCGTGCGGCAGGAATTTCCTGATTGTAACTCCAGGCGTCCGCCCCGCCTTTGCCGCAACAGACGACCAGAAGAGAGTCATGACCCCAACTGAGGCAATAGCCGCAGGCGCCGACTACCTGGTGATAGGCCGCCCCATAAGCGCAGCACAGGACCCGATTAAGGCAGCAGAGGCGATCATTGAAGAAATAATGGCGACAGAAGTCGGGTAGAGAAGGTTTGCTTGTGGCCTATTTTCGGATCCGACCGATCTGTCTGATGGATAATTCAAATATAGGTGTTTCATTGAAAGACGAGATCATTTACGGCCTAAACCCGGTAATGGAAGCCCTCCGCGGCAAAAGGACGGCCTTCGAACTTTTTTTTGCCGGGGCAGGTACCGACCGGCGTTTCGCCAGGCTGCTGCAATTGGCAAAGGAAAGGGAAGTGCCGATCAGGCCGCGGGAGAAGAACGACATATCCCGTCTCTGCGGGACCGAGCACCATCAGGGTGTGGCTCTTAGGGCCGAGGCCTTCGCCTACGCCGGGATGGAGGATATCCTGGAGCGCTGGCGGGGCTCCAGCGAAAGTGGGCTCATCGTTGTCCTGGACGGGGTGCAGGACCCCCGCAATCTAGGGGCGCTTATCCGCAGCGCTGCCTGTGCCGGTGCGCACGGGGTGATCATCCCCAAGGACCGGGCGGTAGGGGTGACGGCTGTGGTGGAGAAGGCCTCTGCCGGGGCCGTCGAGACCGTTCCGGTTGCGCAGGTCGCCAATATTGCCCAGACCCTGGATGAGTTGAAAAGGGAAGGGTTCTGGATATACGGCGCGGAAGGGAAGGCTGCCGCATCCCTGTATGACCAGGATTTCCGTGGCAACACGGCAGTGGTTATAGGGGGTGAAGGGGAGGGGATCAGGTCGCTCGTCAGAAAAAAATGCGATTACTTGGTCTCAATACCCATCAAGGGGGGTGTTGACTCCCTGAACGCATCCGTTGCCGGCGGTGTGATGCTGTTCGAGATAGTAAGGCAGCGTAACAATACTCAACGCCATATTTAAGCGCAGTTCTTTGGCGGTTGCTGTATGCTTCCAGGGCCTTCTCCTGCAACTTTATAGCGACAGCCAATAACTTGGTGTAACGTCGATTGGGTTAATCAACCATAAAATCCGATTACTCAACAAGATCCCTGCAGTCTGTTTGTAACAACCCGGTAATTCTCAATACACACAACACTTACAGCAGAAAGGTGCGCTCTACAAAATTAGTAACGCCATTTATGTCATTCAAATCAAGAACTGGCACATCCAAATTGAGAGCTTCATCGCTTGCAACGGCTACAAGCATGGGATCGTAATGTTCGCCGCGGCATATAAGAGTTGGGCTCCGTTTTTGTCTGTGTACTTCAATTTTAGGGAGAGAACTCATCTTGAAGCCTTCGGTTAGGACGATGTCCACGTCTGTAAAGTAGGTGGTTAACAGGTCTTCAAGAGAAGGTGAGGCCTCATGCTTTTTTATAAGAGCAAGCTTTTCTGGAGAAGTGATAAGCATGGTGTCTGCGCCAGCTTCTGTCAACCGATGAGAATCTTTGCCAGGGTGATCGATTTCAAACCGATGAGCATCATGTTTAATAGCCCCAACCCTATAACCTCGATTTTTCAACTCCCTTATTAGTTGCTCCAATAGAGATGTTTTGCCTGTATTTGATTTTGCTACAAATGCGAGTACCTTAACGGGCATAATTACCTCTCTATGAGTCTTTCGTCAGTTTTGACAATTGTCAGAAGAATCGATGCTTAAAAACTGTCGATCGGCAATAGCTTAGATCGTAATCATTATAGTGATTTCAAACAATTCTCCAATTTATACGAACAATGCCTATTAAATTGACATGAGGATGATATCCGCGAAACTTACCGGTGCCCGATTTGGTGATGAAGGAAACCGCATTGTACTGCTTGGCTTTTTTCATGGTCTGGTCACGGGAAGGGCGCATTCGCCTGGATCCCCCTGGATCTTCTCGACGGCGTGGGGGATTGCCGACCAGATGGCCTCCAGGTTTTCTATTGCCCCTTTCGGGCTTCCGGGCAGGTTGATGATGAGGGTCTTCTTCCTGATACCGGCGACAGCCCGGGAGATCATGGCGTGGGGGGTCTTCTCCAGGCTCTTCATGCGCATCACCTCGCCGAAGCCGGGTATCAATCGATCCAGAACCTGAACCGTTGCATCCGGGGTTACATCGCGGGGAGATACGCCGGTGCCGCCGGTTGTGAGGATAAGGTCGAACCGGCCGCTGTCGCTCCACTCCTCAAGTGTGGCGGCAATAGTTGCCATATCGTCGGGAATCAGCTTATACAGAATGGTGGCAACCCCTTGGCCGGCAAGCCACCTTTCCAGGGCCGGACCGCTTACGTCCATCCGAAGGCCTTCCGCCCCCTTGTCGCTCATGGTCAAAATGGCTGCATTCATTGTTCTCTCCTCCGGTAGACACCGCTTTTCCCACCCTCTTTGTAAAGCAGGGCGATCTCACCGATGGTGATAGACTTGTCGGTTCCCTTGCACATGTCGTAGATGGTAAGGGCCGCCACCGTGGCTGCGGTCATCGCTTCCATCTCCACGCCGGTACGCTCAAAGGCCTTTACGGTGGCTTCCACGACTACCTTGCCGGTTGCCCGGTCGGTCGTGAATTCCAGAGCAGCATGGTGTATGGCCAGTGGATGGGAAAGGGGGATTAGTTCGGGGGTCTTTTTGGCGGCGGTAATACCTGCGAGCCTTGCCACCGCAATTACATCTCCCTTGCTTATACCCCTCTCCAGTATGGTCGTCAGGGTCTCGGGCCTGAGAAAGACCGTCGCGCTTGCCCGGGCAATGCGCATGGTAGGTTCTTTGGCGCTCACATCGACCATTACCGCCTCTCCGTTCTCATTAAAGTGGTTGAATGCCATAAAAACTCCTTATGGGTAATGGGCAGTGGGCAATGGGTTATGGTTTAGAACCGATTATCCATTGCCTGCCGTTATCCTTCCAGCATCTCAAAATTACCGGAGAGGAGGTGCGCATCGACCTCTTCGCCCGGGGAAAACATGGTGCGGTCGGCCGGGAGCACGGCTATGGCGTCGGCCATAAGCATGGTCTTGAGAATCCCTGTATTCTGGTCACCGGAGCTGTATGCGAGATATCTGTCGTTTGCTGATCTAAGCATGACCCGCAGAAAGTTGATCTTACCCGCCTTTTTCCGGGCCTCATTCTGCAGAACCACTTTTATAAAGGGCTTTATTACCTTTTTGTGACCCATCATCTTCAGGAGCGCCGGTCTCACGAATTCCTCGAAGGTCACCATGGTTGAGACCGGATTGCCGGGTAAAGAAAAGACCGGCTTTCCCTCCCGCATGCCGAATGCAGTCGGCCCGCCGGGCTTGATATCCACCCGCCAGAATATCTGCTCGACTCCCAATTCACTTAGCACATCCCGCACTAGGTCCCGGTCTCCCGCGGAGACACCCGCGGATGTGATGAGGGCATCGGCCTTGAACCCCTCACTCATCTTCTCCCGGTGGCTATACGGATTATCCCGGGCGATGCCAAGGATTACCGGGAGTGCGCCGATTTCCATGACTGACGCCGCCAGCGACAGGGCGTTGCTGTTTATTATTCGTCCCGCCTCAAGGGGCTCCCCCAGTTCGATCAACTCATCACCCGTAGATAGGATTGCCACCCGGGCCTTGCGAAAGACCGGGACGAAAGCCTTGCCGAAAGAGGCGAGCATGCTGATCTCCGGTGGGCGGATAACGGTCCCTGCCGGTATTATCGTTTCCCCACTCCGCACGTCTTCACCACTGAAGCGGATATGCTGCCGGGGAATTACCCGTTCCCTAATCCGCACCTGGCCATTCGACTCCTCCGTTTCCTCGATCGGCACAACCGCATCACAGCCATTAGGAATAGGGGCGCCGGTCATGATCCTAATGGCACAGCCCGGTTCCAGACCGCTAGTTGCGACCCCTCCGGCGGGGATATATCCTGTAATGCGCAGGATGGTCGGTGCCTGACAGTCTGAGGCCTGCACGGCAAAGCCATCCATGGCCGAGTTGTCGAAGGCTGGCATCTCCCAGGGAGCGACTATCTCTTCGGCTATGACCCTCCCCAGGGATTCGAGGAGTGTCACCCGTTCAATCCCCAGGGGTGCGACATTGCTAAGGATGATACTGCGCGCATCTTCAAAGGTGGACATGAATAACTTTCTCCTTTCTAGTAGCTGGTGCGGATAAGATGCACGGAGGTCGCCTTAAAGGCTGTCAATACCGGTTTCCCTCCTCCTCATGCATCGTGCTGAGGGATTGCGGGTAGAGACGGGCGACCAGGGGAAACCGCAATCGAGATGCAGTTTACAGTATACTCCCATGGATATTATTTCCCCAATGGTGGCGGTAAAAACGTTCCTTGCACCGGTTGACTTCCCGGGATCAGAGGTGGTGATGGTGATATTCTCGGGACTGATGAAAAACACAGCCGTTTCTCCGGGCAAGGGTGCCGGGAATGACATTGGATAAACTCCATCTTAGTCGCATGATACCCTTCGGAGCCTGCGAACACTTCCCAGGAGAGGGCTTTTCTATACCAATGAATGGTGCGACGAATTCATTGACGGGACGGTTCCTCACCTCACCCGGCGGTCCGTTCTGGACTATGTTTCCATGGTACACCTAAATCAATCCGGTCCGCCAGGTGCAGTGCCTCCAGCTGGCCATGGGTTGCCATCACAGCGGTCATCGCGGTTTCGCGCAGGATACGTTCCAGGTCCCTGGTCAGCGTCAAAAGGGTCGGGGGACCGAGAGAGATAAACTGTTCATCGAGAGACCGTCTCCGGACGCAGGGCAATTGGATTACGCATGGTGGCAAAGATCTATCTATCGTGGTTTGCATTTCCTTCATGGGAATACAAGAAAATAGTGCTCCCTCGTTTTGCCCGGTCAAATAAATAAGGGGTCTATTCCCATGTTGGAAAAGACCCCTCTCTGCTTGATCAAGCGGATGTCCTGGTTCTCCTTTCCAAAAGGGAGGCGCTGCTGTTTCCGGCAGTACCCGATGGCCTGGTTCCATGAGGATAAACCCTTTAGGAATTCTGGCTCGGAGAGTTATGAAATCGGGTGAGAACAATTCCCGAGGCTATTAGACTTTTTGTGAAACTTCTGCAGGATCGTTTCTCTCGGTATTGTCGCTCGCTCTAAAGCGCTACGTACTCACATGTACGCCTCGCTTCCCCTTGCTTGCGCGCTTATCAACCCGTCCTCCTCATAAAGTTTACAAATGGCTCTATTATTCCAGGTTTTTGCTGTTCAGGTTCACCTCGACAATCTCCATATCCAGAAGATTTATGAAAAGTACTCTCCTGCTCAGGCATTTTCCTTCGCGGAGGAGGATTTTGCATGCCTCGGCAGCCTGCAGGCTGGCAACCACTGCCGGAGTAAACGAAGGGTTGCCGAGGTCCGTTTCAATACCTTTAATGGGCGGACTCATTCCGAAAATTTGCGGACAAATATCATCGCCCGGCATCTGGGTAGCAACCTGTCCATACCATCCGCCGATGGCCCCATGGACTAGGGGGATGGACATTTCACGGCAGATGTGCGCGAGTTCCATACGCATGGGAATAGTGTCGAGGCCGTCAAGCACCACATCCGCCCCCTGCACTAGTTCGCGGCCGTTATCATGGGAAAAAACAGTCTGCAAGGGGGTCACGGTGACTGCAGGGTTTATGGAGTGGACCCTTTCCGAGGCCACCTCGACCTTTGGCCGATTCAGTACATCAGCAGAGGAGAGCAATTGGCGGTTTAGATTGTGCTCTTCGATTAAATCGGAGTCGATGATGACGAGATTGCCGACTCCCAATCTCGCCAACTCTTCGATCAGATACCCGCCTAATCCGCCGCAGCCGATAATGACCGCTTTACTGCGAAACAACTTGTATTGCTGAAGTATGGAGATAGTCTGTCTGTTGCGTTGGTAGCGTGCCGGCAGTACGCCGAGCTCCAGGGAGGTTTCCTCCACTTTGCTCAAGCTCACATTGAATTGTTCTGCCGCGGCTACTTGGGCAGAGCATGGCAGCAGGTCACCCTGTGCCTCTTTGAGGATGAAGCCGCGCAGATGAAAAATGTCCTGATCAATCATACTGGAATTCGATGGACAGCCTTATGATTTCACAGTCCGTATAAAGAGCAGCACGCTTGAGGGATGCCGGCGCAACAGGTTTCCCGTTAATAAGAGCACCATTACATCCTTGCCAGAAAGTGTCCGTCTTCTGGATAAAAAAATCCGACAAGGCAGAGGGGGTCATGATAATCCCCTTTTTGAGGAACTCCGGGCCAAGGTCGGTCAACAGCAGGTTGAAAAGTTTGACCCAGATCATGCCTTCCTTGCTTGCGCCGTCTTTCCCTTTATCCTGGCAGGTTATGGCACTGCGCATGGAAGCATAAAAACTTCCCCGCCTCATGGTCGCTCCGACAACTCCTGGCATGGCAGCGGAAAGGGCAATGGTCGATCGTTCCTTGACTATGACTTCATCAATGCTGTCGGTTGGTTTCCCGTCGAGAAAGATAGTGGTTATCCTTCCCGAGACATAGGCGTCACTCAATCCGAATTGGTCACAGAGCAGGTTTTTGACGGTGCAGGGGACCAATACCATTTCCCCGAATCCCTGCTGAAGGATCGGGAAAAACTCCCCTGCCAGTTTATGTTCCATTATTAGCGAGATGTGTGAGGTGTTACAATCGTGCTTCTCTAAAGTTAACGCGTCAATATTTTCCACTACCGCTACCCCCCGCCAATGGGGGGGAATATCCCGATCCTGTCGTTATCTTCAAGCACCCAATCGTCCCCTTCATGGTGGTGGTTTACCATCGTCAGCAGGCGAATAGACGGGTCAATTGCCAGAATCCCGCGAAGTTCACCAACTGTTGTGCCGGTAGGGACTTCCAGGTTGAATGCGTATTGCCCGAAACAGGCGAGATCGGGATTATTGCATTTTAAACCGGCAAAGAGCCTAATATCCAGTTGCACCGACATGACTCCCAATGGGGGGGGTAAGTGGTAGGGATGAGGGGCAAAGGTATTCCCCTCATACTTCATTCTTTACCAGTTGAAGACCTGGTCCAGTTCCTCGTCCGTGATATTGAAAGTGATGTTGTGGGGCGGTACCGTCTCGGTGGAGAAGAAACGGGGCAGCCGGTCGTGCTGGGCGGTGAAGCCGGCCCTCTTATTGAAATCGCGCTCAACAGAAAGCACTTTCTTGCCGAGAGTTACAATATCGTCGCCAATCATGTTCAGGCCGTAAAATGCGTTCATCATGTCGAGTAGCGCCTGGAAAGTGTCGGGCTGGTCCATGATGGCAAAGGCAATGAAAAGGCACATGCCGGTTGAGTCGATGAAAGCGGTGGCTATCTGAAGGTTCCGGGAGAGTTCCACCTGGCCTTCGGTTTTGAGCGGGTCTACATCCCCGCCACACTTGAGGATGTTGGTGGCGATGGCGTACCCGGCGGTATGGTCTGCTCCTTGGGGGGTCGTGGCGTAAGTTACGCCAATCCCCTGAACGGCGCGAGGGTCATAGGCCGGCAGGGCCTGGCTCTTGACCACCGGTACCCGCTCGACTCCATAGGTTTTGCCGGTTATCTCTGCACCGCAGCCGAGGATGCGTCCGAGGGGGGTTCCCCGGCCCACCTCTTCCATCAGCCTGATGGCGCCTTCGCGGTCGCCAAACGGGATAATCCCGGCATCCATGGCCAGCCCGATGGCGACCCCCATTTCAATGGTATCGACGCCGATATTGTCGTCCATGAAGTCGAGTCGGGCAACGGTGTCAAGGTCGTCGATGCCGCAGTGCCCGCCATGGGACCAGACTGTCTCATATTCCGGCTGTTTGGTAAGGTAGTGGCCGTCCTTGTCATTATAAATTCCCGAGCACTGGATGACACAGCCGCGGTGGCAACCATGGGTGGCTGTTCCTCCCCGTTTCACTTCAAGTTCCGCCTGGGCCTCGCCGCTTAAATTGACGGAACCGGAGAACTGCCCCTGCTTGAAGTTGTATGTGGGATAGCCACCTGCCTCATTGAGGATGTTGGTCAGGACATTGGTGCCGTACGCAGGCAGGGCCTCGCCCGTAACCGGATGCTTGCGCAGTCCTTCGACGAACTTCCGGTTGGCGTCACGGAATTTCTCCGGTTCTTTCGGTGGGCGCATCTTCATCCCGGCATCGTCGAGAATGATCGCCTTCACACCCTTTGCCCCCATGACTGCGCCCACCCCACCGCGGCCGCAGTGCCGGGTCGGTCTGAGTTGCGGATCGGTGCAGGCGATGGAGGCGGCCAGTAGTTTCCTTTCCCCGGCCGAGCCGATGGTGATGTAGGCAACCTTGTCACCGTACTGCTCGCGGAGCCTGGCAACGAGAGGATAGTTGTCGAGCAGTTTCAGGCTGTTGTCGACCTCGATCTTCACCCCGTCCTTATTGATGTAGATCTTGTAGAGGTCGTCTCCTGAAGGTTTTCCTTCCAGGATGAGAGCGGCATAGCCCAGTCTTGCCAGAACCTGGGCGGCCTGGCCGCCGGCATTCGACTCCTTGATGGTGCCGGTGAGAGGGCTCTTGCACCCTACCGATAGCCTGCCAGTCATGGCGCCGGCGGTACCGCTCAGCATCCCGGGAGAGAAGATCAGTTTGTTCTCTCCACCAAGCGGATGGCATAGTGGATGTACCTCCTTGGCCACTATGATTGAGGTCATTGCCCTTCCGCCGATACCAGCGTACTCACCTACAGGTTCAGTTTTATACTTCGGCCCATCCGTTGCACCCATATCGATTCTTAAGATTTTGTCCAAGACCGTCTGCTCTCCTTTTAATGACTGTAACTTGGCGTTATACCTACTATTAATATCATATAGATGCTCTTGCAGAAAATGCAAGAACTATTTTCGTTATTTCTAAGGAATATGTATTGCGTATTTCCAGGCGGTTACTGAAGAAGATCAGCAGCATATGGACAGAGTGAGATTATGAGCAATCATTTTAAAAAATCTACAATTGCCTATCGGAAGACGAGCATTGTTGCCGTCTGATTCATATGGCCTATGTACTGTTCGCCGTAGGTGCTGAAACCAATAGTGGGCGTGTCAGCAAACAGCTCCCCGTATTCAGTGGTTAATCTCTTTTGCCGAAGTTCCAGGGTCCGCAGAATGCAGTTGAAATTGATGATCCCGGAGATGCCACCCAGTTCTGAGCGCGCCATTTCAAGGGCCCTTTTCGTGTCATTAAGGATATCCGTACTTTCCAGCAGGCTCAGCTCAATTCCTTCCTTCACGCTGCAGTAGAACAGCATACTATCACCTTTGATCTGTTGCGGGCTGCGAACGAACGGTTCGCCTTCAAAGACCAGCCCGACTGGGTTATGCATGAAGTGGTTAGGGGCATCGGCAACCGAAGTCCCCAAAGCTTCTGCATAGGCGACAGCGGCAGGTTTATGGTTGAATTCGATGATTTCCCGGTTGGCTTCATTTGCCTTAGTGACCAGTAACTTTTTCTGCAAGGGGCAGAAGCTTTGGGTTTTGACAAGCGAAAATTCGACCCCTGGTTCGAGGATGGCCAGCACCGCCGCGTTACTGTAACTTTTTCCATTGGCGTAGACGTAGGTTTTCGCGAATTTCAGATCATCTCCCGCGGAGCCGCCGATAAAGTTGACGTTGGTAAAATCACCGATCCGATCCATAACCCTTTCTTCTTTGCCGCTCAGGCCGTCGATGAGGATGATCCCCACATACTGTTTCGGGTCCATTTTCGCCATCGTTTTGTTGAAATGACGCTCAAAAGAATCAAAGACCTTGTGACTATCGGCGTTGAGGTCTTCCAGGGTCTCTACCTTGGCGGATTTGATGGCGTGCCGGTTAAAGGCCATGGCCACAACGGAATTACTTAGCATCTTGCCGGTGACAATTTCTCCAGCCGTCGAACAGCCAAACGTTTCCGCGTCTGGAAAAGCTTCATTCATGCTCCTTGCGATGACATCCGGAGCAAATGCAGAAGAAGCAAAAAAAACAACAAGATTGGCTGCAAAATCGCCTAACTGTGACTTAATATCCTTAACAACATCTCCAATGTCCGTTTTAACGGAAAAAGCAGTTTTAATGTTCATGGCATTCTCCAGTTACACCTAAATTAATGCTATTTGAAATCGTGCATCAGTTCATTTAACTTGGCGATTATTGCAGGGTCATCTTCGGATTCCGGCGTATACATCTTCGGATCGATACCTTTCAGTATCAGCTTTATTTTTACGACCCCTTCCAAAACTGAATTGCCCTGTGCCCGTTGATTGACAAAGGCGTCAATCATCTGTTTAATTTTCCCGGCCATATACTGCCTCCTAACATGCTGATGGATGGTATCCCGGCGCGCAACCTTGTTGCTAAAGGTCCTGGGCCAAGGGAACCGGCATCACCGTTTCCACCATCTTGCCGATGGTCGCCCGGAGTAAGTTCGGTATACCGAAGTCCTTGCTTCCGGCGCCGTAACCGACACGCTCGACGATCATCTGAGGCATCGGCGCAAACCCTCTGGAGAAGTGTCTGATCAGCGCCGCACCGGTCGGAGTCACCAATTCTCCTTTCACCTCTGTTGAATATATTGGCACTCCCTGGAGAAGTTCCATTGTTGCCGGCGCAGGGACCGGGAGGATACCATGGGCGCAGCGGACTGTCCCTGAACCCACATGGACAGGGGAACACCAGGTTTCATCAATATTGAGCTGGTGGAAGGCCGATGCCGCGGACACGATATCAACGATACAGTCAAGGGCGCCCACTTCATGGAAATGGACCTCTTCCAGCGTCGTGCCATGGACTTTTGCCTCGGCAACCGCTAAAAGCTTGAAGACGGCGACAGCATCATCTTTTACCTGTTGGGGGAGGTCGCTCTGACAGATTATGCTGCCGATCTCCCACAGCCCGCGCTGATGCTGATGGCTGTTGTTCATGACGTGGTCATGCTGGTGGCGATCACCATGGCCATGGTTGTGGCCGTGTTCATGGCCATGGTCATGATCGTGACCATGATCGTGACCATGATCGTGACCGTGGTCGTGCTTGTGCTTGTGACCGTGACCGTGACTTATCTCTGCCGGCGCATCCACATCCCTTCCGGTGTGGGGATCAAGCACGTCGAATTTAGTCCCCATCAGCCCGTTTTTACTTACCTTGCGCGCCCTGACGCAAAAACCTTCCAGCCCTAGTGAAGCGATGTGCTTGCGGATAATTTCAATATCGGCCCCGACGTCGATCAATGCCCCAACAAACATGTCACCGCTGACGCCGGAAGATGTATCAAAATAAAGAATATTCGTCATGTAATCTGCTCCTTTCGCTTTACCCCAGCAGCCATCTTGTTGATCATATCGGCCTGGTAGGCTGCCCCGAAACCATTGCCGATGTTAACCACGCTTATCCCCGAAGCACAGGAATTGAGCATGGCAAGAAGCGCAGCGAGCCCGCCGAAGCTGGCTCCGTAACCAATGCTTGTCGGCACAGCGATAACCGGAACATCCACCAGCCCTCCGACCACGGAGGGGAGGGCGCCTTCCATGCCGGCCACGGCGATAATGCAGTTGGCCTGGCGGACCAGGTCGGTGTGCGACAGTAAACGGTGAATCCCCGCGACGCCTACATCGTATAGCCGTTCAACCCTGCTGCCGAATGATTCCAGCACGATCGACGCTTCCTCGGCTACCGGAATATCGGAAGTCCCCCCTGTGGCCACGACGACCAATCCCACTCCCGCGCCTCTCTTCCGGCGCAGTTCGATGATCCGGCAGATCTTGTGGTACTCAGTATCCGGGATGCTGGCCAGGATGGCCGCGGCGATATCATCGGTCACCCTGGTGCAGAGGACATTGGGGTTGCGTTCAGCGAGCCTACGGAATATCTCCGTTGCCTGCTCCGGCGTCTTACCCTCGCCATAGATAACCTCCGGGTAACCGTTGCGAATCTTCCGGTGGTGGTCTATCTTGGCATATCCTAGATTTTCGAAAGCAAGCGTCTTGAGGCGGGCAAGCACGTCTTCGGTGGAAACCTCACCCTTGCCGTGGCTTTCTATCAAAAGACGGAGATGTTCGGCATTCATAATCTTCTCCTCATCAGCTTTTGGACAGCACTTCGTTCATTGCGCCGGTCCGGTATCCCTGGAGGTCGAGCGCAACGTAGGCAAAACCGGCTTCTTTGACTTTCAGCACAACAGCTTCTCTTAGTTCATGTGTGACCCGCTCATACTCTTCCATGCCTAGCTCGAGACGGGCAACATCTTCATGAAAACGGACCCGGACGGTTTTAAGTCCCATTTCGCGGAGGAAATCTTCCGCCTGCGCCACCTTTTTCATCTTTTCCGGGGTGAGATAGACGCCATACGGGAAGCGCGAGATAAGGCAGGCATAGGACGGCTTGTTCCATGTTGTGAGTGCCATGCTTTGGGAGAGTTCCCTGATCTCATCTTTCGTAAAACCTGTCTCGTCCAGGGGGCTGCGGATCCCGGCCTCCCGGGCCGCCTGCTGGCCGGGACGGTAATCCCCCCGATCGTCCACATTGCCGCCGTCCACGACAAAAGAAACCCCTTCCTCTTCGGCGATTTTCCAGAGCTCGGCGGCAATCACCTTCTTGCATAGATAACAGCGGTTTTCCGGGTTTTCCGCCAGCCCTGGGATCTCAAGGGCTTTTGCCTGGAGGACCCTGTGCCGGCCCCCGATCGTGGCGGCTATTTCCCTGGCTTCAGCCAGCTCCCACCCGGGATGGATTTCCGATGTAATCGTGACGGCTATCGCCCGGTCTCCCAACACTTCTTTTGCTACCGCAAAAAGCAGCGTCGAATCGACCCCTCCGGAAAAGCCGATGACACAACCTTTCATTTCCTTGAGCAAGCCTTTGAGTTGATCCTGTTTTTCTTTGATCATTGATCCCATTACAGTTATCCCTTGTGTATGTTTTTAAGTTATACAATGTAACACAGACACGGAGAGAATGTAAGTCCCAAATGTCGGACAAATGCCAAATTCCAGGCACCAAATATTGATCAACCAGCAATTACAAATCTTCTATGATTATTGAGGTTGTTTGTGATTTGGTATTTAGAGATTTGGATTTTTCCATTGTTTATTAAATTATCGGTTCAAAGTGCTTGAGCAAGGCCATCCGGTAAGTGGCGAACTTTCTCAGCCGCAGGCAACCGCAGAACACGCCGGCCCCATAAGCATACTGTTCCATTGTGTAGTAGAAGAAAAAGGGAAGGAAAAAAAGCTTGGGTTTGCGTACGATATAGTCCATCAATCCCACTCCCAGAAGTGTAACGAACAACGCCTCACCAAAACGCGGGAATATAAGGGACGCTACAGTCAGGGGAGTCATGTAGTAACGTATAAGATGGAAGGCGATATAGTAGGCAAGGCTCCCCAGGGCACGTATCCTGGCAAGAAAAATAGTGCCCCAATCGAGCTGGAGACCAAGCTTGGCAAGTCTTCTCCGGAAAAGGAAAGAATCCGTTGCCATCAGAACCAGCGATAATGCGGCACCGATGGGACTCAATGTAACGATTGAGGCAACGGAGATAAAGAGGGCGACCGCAAGAACCGGTGGCACAATCATTTTTTTGTGGCGTATCGGGTGGAGTATCTGCAGCATCGCTTCGGATGTGCCGTATTGGAAACGCCTCTTCATGAAGGAGGAGAAGGCGTTGCGATGTTCGTGACCGACCCTCCCCTTCGGCATATAGATTATCCTGTGGCCGGTATCGCGCAACCGCCAGGTAAGATCCACATCCTCACCCACATGCATTTCCGGGTTAAAGCCGAAGGCTTCGCGAAATGCGGAACTCCTCATCAAGAGGTTGCAGCTGGGGAGATAAAAGGTGTCGTCACCCTGTTGTCCGGAACGTTCACGGTTTCCCAGGGTAAGGCTGGACATCACCAGTTCGTAGCGGTCGAGGCAAGACGATGTGTGCATTCCGTCCACAAGACCGCCGACAGCGGCAACTTCAGGATCATCGAAAAGCCCCACAAGCTCTTCCAGCCACTCGGGGGAAGCGATGCAGTCGGAGTCTATGAAGGCAAGAATCTCGCCGCTAGCGGCGTTGGAGCCGCAATTACGGGCAGCGGCAGGTCCGGTGCCGGTGCCCCCCGAGTCGAGAACAACCGCGCCAAAAGAGGCCGCCACATCCTTTGAGTTGTCCCGGCTGCCGTCGTCTACAACGATGAGTTCAAGTTTTTCCTTTGGATAGCGGAGCCTGGTGATGGAGTCAAGACAGCGGCCAAGCTCCTCGGCCCTGTCCATGACGGGAATGATTATGCTGACAAAAGGAAGGGTGGCCGGCGCGCATGCGCCGGCCACATTTCTTACGGCAAACCACCTGGAAACCAGGGTTTCCAAGACCTTGGACTCGGCTTGGGAAGAGGGAGTTATAGGCTCCTTCATACCCCGTTTCACTAGTTCAAGGAGTGGTCGGTTCAGTTTCAGAAACCGCAGGGGCTTTTCCCCCAGGAGGAAGTCCCCCTGCGGCGTTGTTACTACCCTTACACCAGGAGAGATACTATAAGCCATCTTACTCTCAAGGTAGAAGCCCTTCAGCTTTGAATATCCTGACCAGCGCTTCAACCGCCTCATCAGGGTTAGCAGCGACAGTCAATTTTCCTTCGCGAGCCTTGACCCCGCCCGACAGGAGCGAAAGAATCCTGTGGAAGGCGGGGAGGTTGGGGTCCGGGGTAGTGGACCTGAGCGGGTTCAGCCTGGGGAAACTGTATTCGGAGGCTAGAAGCGCCGCTGACCGGTAATTTACATCTTTAAGGGGGAGCCCCAGATCAGACAGGCCCCACACTTCGACTTCGGCTTCCAGGGAGTTCATGACCGCGTCGTGAGACGGATAACGCGGTTCTTTATCGCTGGAAAAGAAGACCGCGCAGGGGATGGGGGCGGAGACTTTCTGCCGCGCCCCGCGGTCGCTCTTGCGCATCACTTCCAACCCGTTCCCCGACATGGAGAGCGATACAGCCGCCGTCACGGTGGGCATCCCCAGTTTGATGGCGGCCATGGCCGGCGCCGGATCGTCGCCGCGGTCAACCAGGGTCTTGCCGGTGAAGATAAGGGTAGGGGAGACTATGCTGTAAATCCTTGCCAAGAGATTGGCATCGGCTACTGCGTCATTTCCTTCTATCCCGTGGTTGCAGACCCTGATTGCCCTGGAAGCGCCCATGGCGAGGGCCTGCCTGAGTGTATCGTCGAGACGTTTGGGGCCTATGGCCACTGCTGTAACCGTAGCACCCTTAGAGTCGGCCAGGCAGAGGGCCTCCTCAAGGGCGGAGAGGTCCCCGGGGTTGGGAAACATGCGCAGACCTCTGTCGTCTATGCCTGCTCCCATGTGAATTACTCGGGCGGGTGGGCGGGGATCGCCGCATTCCCGCAGGAGGACGAGAATATCTAGTTTTTGTGCCATGTTAATCTCCAAAGCGCAATAACGCTTGTCAAATTTTTCAGCTCATCCGGTACGATACGCCGTATCCCCCACGGGGATAACGCCAGCGGGTAAAGGCTTGCGGCTTGCAGAGAATGTAGCAGGAGCCGCATTCCAGGCAGCCATCATGGGCGAAGGACATCTTCTTGTCTTCCTCTGTCCAGGCATAACAATGTGCCGGGCAGACATTGACGCACCACCGTTCCTCGCAGGTAACGCACTTGGTGTTATCAAGAACGATGTGCGGTTCACGGTCGATGTTATAGCTCGTATAGTCAAAAATTTCGTCGATATTGATCATAGCGCTCTCCAGGCGGTCCAGACGGTCGAAGCCAGATCCATGATGCTCACCTTTCCATTATTGAAGATGTGGTTAAGCACCAGCATGGTCATGTTCTGCTTCGGCTCGCCTGTGATTTGGTAGATCTTTTTTATCATGTCCAGGGCGAAATCGGGATACTTCTGGAAGATACGGTCGTCATGGAGGAGTCCCGGTGCCCGCTTGAAGGTCTTCAGGTCCTTGTAAACGTAGCTGTCTTGAATGAGCTTGCGGTAGAGGTCTAGACCACCCTTGGAATAGTCGTTGTTCTGCTTGGCGGCGATAACCGCCTTGGCGGCGAGTATCCCCGAATGGGTGGCCATGTTGATTCCTTCCAGGTTGATGCCGGTGGCGTTGCAGAAGGCAGCCGCGTCACCGCAGATGAGGAAGCCGTCCGCGCACAGTTGCGGGATCATCTCGTAACCACCCTCGGGGATCGCATGGGCCGAGTATTCCGCGAGTTTGGCGCCGTTCAGGAGCTTTTTCATCTGCGGCTGCTCCAGGTAGTTATTCATCATGTCGTAAAGGGTGATGCCGCTTTTCCCAAGGCTTTCTATATGGCAGACCATATTTACTGAGACGGAATCGCGATTGGTGTACAAAGCGACACCGCCGCGAACGCCCATAGAAACTCCGACGTACTCATAGGCAACCCCCTGGTCGCGGACCAGGCCAAAGCGGTCATCGATCATCTGCTTGGGCATGTCGAGGAGGCATTTGCAGCCGACCGCCATCTTGGCGGGGTTGAACTTCTTGCGCATTTTCATTTTATCGGCAAGGAAGGAGAGGACACCCTCGCACGACACGACCACCGGGGCGTAGATCTCCCCGTTGTCGCGTAGTGTCTTGACCCCGACCACTTTGCCGTTCTTCAGGATAAGGTCTTCAACGGTGCAGCGGTTGATCAGGGTCGCACCGGCCTTGACCGCCTCTTCGGCAAGCCAGTTGTCCCAGCGGGGACGGAATACGGTATAACCGTTGTAGGGGGGCTTGTCGAAGTCTTCCCAATCCATGCAGACGTTTACGTGCGCATCATTGGTCATGAAGATGGTCGCCTTCTTGCTGACATGTCTCTCCAGGGGCGCCTGGTTCCAGTATTCGGAAAAATGTTCTTCCAGGGACGGCATCTTGTGGAGCATACCGCCGAACATGTTCTTTTCGCCGGGGAAGCTTCCCCGTTCCAGAAGCGCTACGTCTACACCTGCTTTGGCCATTACCAGGGCCGCGGCGGAGCCGGCCGGGCCGGCGCCGACCACTATTGCTTCAAATTGACGTTTCATCAGGCACCTCCCGTTATGGCCCGGACCCTTTTGATGAGGCGGGGCAGTACTTCCTTGAGATCGGCCACAATTCCTTCATCGGAATTGGCAAACATGGGTGCCTTCGAATCGATGTTCATTGCGATGATCTTGCGGGAATCCTTGATGCCCCCAACATGGTGCATAGAGCCTGAGATCCCTATCCCCAGATAGAACCTGGGGGCGACGGCTTTGCCCGTCTGGCCGATCATTCTTTCGAAACCGGCCCAGCCGAAGTCGTAAACCGGACGGGTTACACCCAGCGTCACGTTCATCAGCTTGGCAAGTTCCACGAGTTGATCGAAGGCCGCCTTGTCATGGCCCTTGCCGGCGCAGAAGATCACTTCGGCCTCGGAGACGTCCACGCTGTGAGGATCGGGAGGGATCCTTTCGATTATGCGCGGAGACTTGGGAAGAGCGTCAACGGAAACGCTCATTTTAGTAATTTTCGGTGCGGGGTACTCGATGGGGCGGAGAACAACCGTGCTCAGGGTACGCAATGCGACCGTAATTACCAGGGGCCTCTCGCCGTTCCATATTTTTGATTCAAGTATCCTTGTCCCCAGGGTTTGTCTCTTCAGCTTGAGCCCAGCTTCACAAACATCGAAGCCGTTAACCTCGGTGAAGATTGCGGCATTCAGTTCGCAGGCCAGAAGGGGCGCAAGTGAGGAACCGAGATCGTTATGGGGAAGCATAATGACCTTGGCACCGGTGTTGCGCGCCGCCTGGGCAATGAGTTTGCCCTGTGCGGGCATGGAGTCGGAAACTGCCGGAGGCGCGTCAATAACGGTAAGCTCCGGCACGCCATAGGGGGTAAATCCGTCGAAGACCTTAGGGTCCGGCGGTGCAAAGCTTGCAACGGACCAATTGCCTCCGAGTAATTGGGACAGCATCCCCCCCTTTGCAAGAGTCCCCTTGCCAGTTTCAACCAGCTCCCCGTCGGGAAGCTCAACTACGACGAGAAGAGGCGCGGCAAGCGGTTTTTGGAGTGAGCATGCGCCTGCCATTAGATTTCCCTCCCTAGTTTGTGACCTTCCCAGATGGCCATGTCAACCTTACGCGGAGAAACCGCGTCGCCGATCCGGTAGAGTTCCTTGATCTTTCCCTTCAATGAGAAGTAGAGCGCATCCTCAACCCTCTGGCCCATGGCCAGGACGACGGAATCATAACCGGTCCATTCCTTCCAGAAGTTGGAGTAGACGTCGAACCCTTTGGCGAATTTGCTGCCTCTCGCACCGCCGATTTCCATGACGGCGATATCGGGGCAGAAGGTAACGCCCTTCTGCAGGAGACGCTGACGGGTGGTGTAGAGGTCCTGGAGTGGACCAAGTTCCGCGCCGATAAAGAGGCTGGAGGTGACCATGTAGCATTTTTTACCCTGGTTGACGATCCATTCGGCGGTGGCGGTTGCCCGGTGGTGGCCGTCGTAGTCGATGAGGAGTACATTCTCGCCCAGGTCGGCCTCACCCTTAAGCACCTGCCAGACGTTGTATACGGCGTCGCCGTCGCCGCCCGGAACCGGGCATTCCTTGGGAACGCTGCCGGTGGCGCAGATGACGACATCGGGGTTCTCCTTGAGAACCATGTCCGTGGTTACCTCTACGCCCAGCTTTACCTTGACGCCTGCCTTGTCAACCTGGCCTTTTTCGTTACGGATAATTACCCCGAACTCGTCCCTTCCGGCGCCTTTCATTGCGATCAGCACCTGGCCGCCCAAATCCTGGTTTCTATCTAAAAGTGTTACGTCGTGACCTCTGCGACCTGCCATCTTGGCTGCCCACATACCGCCGGGGCCACCACCGATGATCATGACCTTCTTCTTAACCTTCGCCGGTTTGAGGGTGCCTTCACCCCAGGTCTTCTCGAGACCGACGGCGGGGTTCTGGATGCAGCCGAGGAGCCTGTTGATGCCCATCCGGCCGATGCAGCCCTGGTTGTCGGCGATGCAGTAGCGCAGGTCATCCAGTTTCCCTTCCTGGGACTTCTTGGGAAGGTAAGGATCGACGATGAGGGCGCGGCACATACCGATCATGTCGGCCTGCCCGTTGGCAAGAACCCTTTCCGCCATGACCGGGTCATTGATGCGGCCGGTGCAGAATACCGGGAGCTTCACTTTTTCACGGATGCCGGCGGCCAGCGGGATGGTATAGCCTAGCGGGGTATGCATCGAGCCTTCCACCAGGTAGAGGTTGTAGAAAGTAGCGATGGAGAGGTCGAAGAAGTCCAGGAGGCCGGTCTGCTCGAATTTCTGGCAGATCTCCTGCACTTGGGCAAGATCGAGTCCACCGGGGATCATTTCGTCTGCGCACATCCGGATGCCGACAGTAAAGTCGTTGCCGACCGCCTTGCGCACTGCGTCTACGAACATGACGGCGGCGCGCATCCTGTTTTCCAGGGAACCGCCGAATTCATCCGTCCGCTGGTTAGAGAGCGGTGACATGAATTGGCGGGCCAGGCTGGAGTGGCCGTACTGGAGTTCAACGCCGTCGAAACCGCCTTCGCGGGCATGCACCGCGCTCATGGCGAAGTAATGGCAGACCTCTTCGATGTCCTCGATCTCCATTGATTTGGGGACTTCGCGGAAGAGGCAGTCAGGCACTGGGCTCGGCGCCCATACCGGCAGGCGGGAGATTGATCCGTCCGACTGCTGGCCATTGTGATTCAACTGAGCGAAAATCTTACTGTCATAAGAATGGACAAAATCGGTAATCTTACGGAATCCCGGGATTACCTCGTGGTGATAAACGTCAATCAGTTTTTCATAGGCCATGTCGGTGGGGTGGACGCTCATCTCTTCAGTGATGATGAGTCCTACGCCCCCTTTGGCGCGCTCTCCCCAGTAGTACATGTGGCGCTCGCTGGGAAGACAGTTTACGGCAAAGTTGGTAAGGTGCGGCTGAAAGGAGAGGCGATTCTTCACCTCAACCTTGCCGATCTTTAACGGAGAAAAAAGATATTGAAACATCATGTCGGCGTCTCCTTGAGAGATATGTGCTGCTTCTGTTTAGTCTTTTTGTAGGGTGCGCCATGCGCACCTAAATTAAGGATGGTGCGCATGGCGCACCCTACGAACAGTTAGTTCAGGCGGCCTCCGCGTTCTTGGCCTCTTCGGCAATTGTGGTGACGCAGCGCTCAAGACATTCGGGGTCACCGCTGCTTATCTCGTTTTTCAGGTGCCAGGCCACGGCTGGACAACCGCCATGACACTGGTCGAAGCGCCGGCAATCCTCGCAGGAGTGGATGCGTAGCCGACGGAAAGAATTGAAAATCGAACTGGAGTCCCAAATCTCCTGGAAAGTGCTCTCGCGAAGCGAACCTGCTTTGAAGGGTGGGCTCTGGAGAAAGGCGCAGGGATAAGCGTTGCCGTTCGGCCCGACGCAGCAGGTGAGTTTTGCCGCACCGCAGAGATTGAGACCCAGTCCCTGCCGTTCCTGGGTAGTAAGGGAAAAGAAACTGTCGCCGGTCCGCACGTCTCCGCTCTCGGAAAGCCATGACGAGAACGCCAAAAGCTGTGCGGGGGTCGGCCGGAGTTCATCCCAGTTATCCACTCCACGTCCCGAAGGGCGGAAGCGGCTTACCCTGAGCGACACTCCGAGGGAGTGAGACATGTCGTACAGTGCGGGAATCTCCCCGGCATTTTGCGCGGTGAGGACGGTGTTCATGCTTGTGGCGATTGTGGTAGGCGCCAAAAGCTTTAACGCCTTTATCGCGGCGTCGTAAGTCCCTGTCCCGCGAATTGCATCGCAGGTTTCCCGGTTGGCCCCGTCAATGCTGACCTGGATGTTCACCAACCGGGTCGCGGCAAGCCTTGCGACAAGGTCGGCGTTGAGCAGCGTGCCGTTAGTGGAGATACAGGTCATTATCCCCTTATCATGGCAGGCTGCCAGTATTTCTTCAAAATCGGGGCGCATGAATGGCTCGCCACCACCGATATTCACTTGAAAGACACGGGCGGCGTGAATCTGGTCAACTAGAGAGAGAGCCTCAGCGGTGGTCAGCTCATCGGAAGCTGGGTGACCTGAAGAGGAGAGGCAATGGCGGCATTTGAGATTGCATGCCTGGGTCATTTCCCATGTCAGATTAACCGGGGAGCAAAGCCCCATTTCAACAAATCTATTGCTCACTGAGATATCCTTTTTCCCTGAGTTTGGCCAGGAGGCTCTGAACCCTGTTTCGTTCCCTTAAATCCAGTCTTCCCAGGAATGCGTCGACCGGCTCTTTCCCCTGAAAAAAATCGGGTTCCATAAGTGCGCCGGTTTCCGCGAAAAGGAGTCTCGGCCCCCTCATATCATAAAAGAGGAGGCCGAACTTCTCACCACGGACCCGGCAGGCGGGATGCAGTTTACAGCCTGCCGTGGCCATTTTTAGTACACTCCGCAGATGCCGTCGATGGCCAATTCTTCTACCTGGATTTCGTCGAGGATGCGGGGTTCTTCCTGGCATTCTTGCTTCTGAACAGTCGTTTCCATAATTCATCTCCTTTAGTATTGAATCGGCGCTTGGCGCCGGGGCGAGCCGCTCCCCTGAAAATTTCCGTCCGCGGGGATAAAGGTAGCCCTATTATATTGTCCGGACGGTTAGGGAGCCTGGCAAGTCCAGCCAGCATCCACGGTGATCATGTTACCGGTTACGCATTTGCTTTCTGGGAGACAGAGCCAGAGAACCGCCTGGCCGATGTCGTCGGAAGTGATTTCCCGATCCTTGAACAGATGACCCTTCATGAAATCCACCTTCGCCTCATCCTGGTCCATGCCGAAATATTCGGCCAGACCCGACATCATCTTGGTCCAGATAGTACCAGGACAGACCACGTTGACATTAATATTGTGGTCCGCTGTTTCCATGGCGAGGCTCTTGCTGAAGCCTATGATGCCATGTTTCGCTGCGCAGTAGTGGCTCCCCATGCCGAAGCCTCTCTGGCCGCCGACGCTGGAGATAGACACGATCTTGCCTGAGTGGGCATCGATCATGTGTGGGACTACGAAGTGACAGAAGAGGAAGGTCCCTTTGAGATGTGAGTCGAGGGTTTCATCCCAGGTGAGTTCGTCCATCTCCGCTACGGGGACGAGGCTGGTTACCCCGGCGTTGTTCACCAGGATGTCGATCTTGCCGAAATCCGCGAGCACCTTATCAACCAAGGCGCTGACTTCATCGGCTGAGCGGTTGTCGCACTTGACGCCGACTGCTTTCACTCCCATAGCCTCGACCGCTTTTACTGCCGCTTCGAGGTCGTCAGGAGTGGCCAGCGGATAGGGAACACTTTCCATGTCGGCACAGATATCAGCGATTACGACGTTCGCCCCTTCGCTTGCTAGGGCCTTGGCAATAGCCAAGCCGTTGCCGCGAGCCCCACCGGTTACGATGGCAACCTGATCCTTCAGTTTCATGATGCCTCCTTTCATAAAATGAATTTTATTTTTGGCACTACTCTTCTTGCGCCTATACCAGTTCGGATGACAGTGAACAAACTGGTGTCAGGCGACATGTTGAAGCTGGGAAAGATCGAACTGTGTTCCGACGAGACGGAGGCTTGTGTTTATCTCCTCCAGGTCGTCTTTGAGCGAATCAATGCCGTATTCCCGTAACTGAAAGTCCAGTTGCCCTTCTAAGCTGGATACCAGGACAAGGAGGTTGAAAAGCTGGACATATTCAGGGTTGGCCGTGACCCTATCCGCATACTTGTCTAACAGGGCGGAGGCGTTTATTTCCCCAAGGCCCCATTCCAGGGTTTCCTGGTTGACTTCCTTGATGAGCACCCCTTTTAAGAGAATGGCGGCGCGCATACCCATCTGGGCGATATCTCCGACCATTTCCCGATTAGCTTCGCTTAAAACCATGTGCAACTCCTTAGGTCATGCGGACTTTCATTTCCATAACCATGTTGGCGGTATCGTCGAGCTGGGTAATAAACGGTGCGGCGAGGGCCTGAGCGGCGGCAGCGTCTGCACAGGCTGCCACTTTCCCTTTGAAGTCGCCCATTTCGCCGGACAATTTTTCCATAAACTCGTTACCCTTCTGGGTCTTGAACCAGATCTTGGTGCAGACGATTTCCAGCTTGTCCGCCAGTGCTGTCAGTTTGGAGCTGAGTTCAGGGAATTTGTTGTCAGCGGCTATTTCCCTGAAAAGTTCAACCATCTCTCTTGCATAATGAGTCCCCATCTTCGCTGCTTCTGCCATTGTTTGTTTCTCCTTTCGATTTTTGTTGTGCTGATTGCACTTAGAACAAACCCTAATGGTTTGCTTGAACCCATCAGTTTATTTACTAGCAGCCAGTTGCTAGCTTCTAATGGTGATGATGACTATGTCCTTCATGCCCTTCCTCGCCATGATCATGGCCATGGTGGGCATGGGCATGGGACGAACCGGGACATGGCTTGCTCTCCTCCACCGGTGCTTCTCCAACTTCCTTTGACGGAAGCTGGCGGGAGAGGTTTCCGGCAATCTCGACAAAGGCCTTGGCCGTAATGCTGTCGGGGCTAAGCTCAACAATCGGCACTCCGATATCGGCCGATTGGGAAAATTCCGGGTCAAGGGGGATCGAGCCGAGGAAAGGGATTTCCATCATGCGCGCAAGTCCCTGTCCCTTGTTATTGCCGAACAGGTGCACCTGGTCCCCGCAATTGCGGCAAGTATAGACGCTCATGTTCTCAATGAGCCCGAGCACGGTGGCGCCCAGAGAAAGCGATGCGTTGATTGCCTTGGAGCAGACTATGGTCGAAACCTCTTGGGGGGTGGTTACAATAATTACGCCGTCCAGCTGCGGAATGGACTTGAGAATGGCAATCGGCTCGTCACCGGTCCCCGGGGGGAGGTCCACCAGGAGAAAATCCAGGCCGCCCCACTTTGCCGCGGAGAGAAGCTGACGAATGGTGCGGCTTTTAGCTTGGCCCCGCCACATGATGGGAGTCATGTCGCCCGGCCAGAAATGGGCAACAGACAGGGTCTTGATGCCGGAGGCAGTATCTACCGGGTCGAGCCAGTAGGCGCCGTTCAGCTTGGCCTCTTTCTTGATCCCGAGCATTTTCATGGTGCTGGGGCCATGCAGGTCGGCATCGAATACCCCTACCCGGAACCCCATTTTGTTTAGGGCAGAGGCAAGATTGATCGTAGTTGCGGTTTTCCCTACCCCTCCCTTGCCGGAGAGGATTGCGATCTTATACTTCACATACTTGAGGGCGTCCGCAATCGCCCCTTGCTTGGAGAGCTTCTGCCTCTGCATTTCTTCAAATTCTTGTTTTGTGATTTCTTCCATTCATCCTCCACGGGTCGTTTGACGTTTATGATGAGCGTTTAATTACATAGGCAAGTGTTCCCAGCCCAAGGTCGGCTGCCTGATTGAGCACCCTTGAGAAATCCACCCCTGTATGGTGGTCCACGGGGTCACTGTCCGGCGAGAATTCACGAAGGAGGCTGTATGTGGCTGCGTCCAGGGCTACCGGGTCCCGGGAGGCCAGAAATCCCAGGTTCGGCGCAATGGGAAGGTTGCTGTACGGGTAGTATTCCGGCTCAGATGTGACATCCCAGAGGTAGTTGATATAAAACAGCTTCCCCTCCATGGCTTCACGGACCCCCAGAACCCCCTCGAGTGCGCGCCGTTGAAAGCGTTCGAGCTGCTCATTTTTTGGGGGGGCGTCACTGAATGTGTAAGGATTGATCCCGTCGAGTATCCTGACGCGCTCCTTGCCGATCAGGCATTCAAAGCCGCCGTTCAGAAGGGCGCCGCTCATTCCGAAGAGCGGGTGGAGTGTGACATGGGACAGGACCATGAGAGCATCGGTGCGACAGATGGCGGTCCCAACCTCGACACCTCCAAGCAGCGAATCGGCTGCCTTGACCGTATAGGAATTAGCCTCGTCACCGCTGAACCCGCCGTTAATGACGAAGTTTCCACTGAGGGTCGTATCTGAGTACCCCTTACCGCGGGCGGTATTCTGAAACGCGTTTCCACTGTGACCCTTGCGCCTGTAATCTATGATCTTTACGCCGTCGCAGATGATTGTAGACTTTACTGAAACCTTCTGCACCTCTTCCGCTACAACCCTTATAAAAATTGGTCGGAGGCCGTATTCGTAGCCTTCCTCCGAAGTATTGATTTTTAGGGCGACCCGCATTCCTTCTTCAAGTTGGTCGGTGGCCCCGGTTTCCAAGATTAGCTTTCTGAGTTTATGCGAAACCGAGTTGTTCGCGGACATGCCGTCGCGGTCTATCCAGAATACTTCCGACATTTAGTATATTCCTATCTCTCTTAAGGGTATTTTCCTGTGTAGCTTCTTATGGCAAACTATTTAATTTTACGTTTTAAATTGTTAACTGTCGAGGAAACTCAAAAGTATAGCGGATTATTAATTATTGTGTTTAATTTTCATTTTCGCAGTATAAATTATTTGTTTTTAATAAGCAAGCATTTTTTAGGCATTATTAATTTATTTGCAACCGTAATGCCGGAAATTGCGGAAGTGATTCTTAAAAAAGGTTAAGAGTCGCCGCTGTTGAATGGGGTGAAATATAGACTTTTCTCGAGAGGATGTCAATATATAAATGGGGATATTTGAAACAATCTTTTAAACTAACTGGTACCAAGGCGATAAGCGGATGGTGGCTAATTTCTCGCACAGGATGAATTCTTATATATGCTTCATATTGAAAAAGTGGGAAGGAGGAAAAGGCCTCAACCCCCATTGAATGGCTCTGCAAGGGGGATCAGCATAGTTGTAGACAATGTCTTTGCAACCATCCGCGCAAAGAAAGAGGGGGAAATCGGTTGAATATGTCTTGACTAATGTGAACGGTATCAAGATAAATAAACCTAATGGAAAGTACAAATTGATTGTGGAGAAAAAGGATAGTGTGTAGAGAAAATGGACACAATCTCCAGTTCCACATGGCGTCGAGTTTTTATTGGTGTGGAATTACGCTACAATGCGGGGAAATGCCACACAATGGGAAGAGATGACTCCTTCTGAAATATAGTTTTGAAAGGTCTTGATCATTACGTGAGTGATGATAAACCGTGGTTTTTCCGATGCTTGAAAGACCGCCGGTTTTGCCCGGGGTGACTTCAATTGTCATTGCATCATGTCCAGTGAGTTTTCATCCACCTAGACGGGCCATGGAAATAGGAGAATGATCCGCGTGCCGGACCGAAATTTGATGCATATCAGGCTTGCTTGTCACGATCCGGCGCAGGGCTTCGTGCAGGCCGTGCATGTCAAATGACCTGACGTACGGTTTCAGGTCTGTTTCGGTATTTGAAAAGAGGCAGCCTCTGGCAATGCCTGTCGAGGTAACGCGAATGCGGTTGCACCCTTTGCAGAAATGTCCGGAAATTGGCGTTATGACGCCAATGGTGCCGACTCCTCCCTCTATACGGTATTCCCGCGCGGGTCCAGCCAGTTCTTTCAGGTCTATCGGGCTATATGCATACCTTTCACCGATGCGGTCAAGGATTTCGCTTCCTGGGACTGTCAGGAACTGCCAGTTCTCCTCCTTGATTATCGGCATAAATTCAATAAAACGGACCGTGTAAGGCTTGTGGATGGCAAGGGAGGCAAAATCGATAATCTCCGCGTCATTGACGCCACGCATCACTACCATGTTGATCTTGACAGGGAACCCGGAACGTTCGGCGGCGGCGATCCCGGCCATAACACGCGACAAATCCCCGCCGCGGGTTATACGGGCGAAGATTTCCGGCTGCAAGGAATCAAGACTTATATTCAGGCGTTGCACGCCGGCAGATCGCAGTTCTTCGGCCATTTCTACAAGGCGGAGGCCGTTGGTGGTCAAGACCAGCTGTTTCAGTCCGGGGATGCCGGCCAGCTGCGCTAGGAAAGCGGTTATTCCCTTTCTGACAAGCGGTTCCCCGCCGGTAACCCTGATTTTTTCGATGCCGAGCGTCACCGCCTCGCGGGCTATTCTAAACAGTTCATCATAGCTGAGAATATCTTTGCGCTGGAGCTTGTTTACCCCTTCCGCCGGCATGCAGTAACTGCAACGCATATTGCAACGGTCAGTTACCGACAGGCGAAGATAATTAATTTTTCGTCCGTACGAATCAATCAGTTCCATAGCACTCTTATCCGTTGATCCCGTATCTTTCCAACTTAGTATACAGGGTCTTACGGTCGATTTCCAGGATCTTTGCTGCCCTGCTCTTGTTACCCTCCACGTGTTCGAGGACCTTTTCGATATGGGCACGCTCAATAACCCAGAGAGGGAGCGGGTGCGTGTCATGAGAGCCGTTCGTGGGCATGGGGGAAAGGGTCTTCGGGGAGGAAAACGGCAGAAGGTCCGAGGTTATGACCGGTTCGGTGGCCAGGATGCAGGCCCGGCGGATGGTGTTGCGTAGTTCCCGGACATTACCGGGCCAATTGTAGGCGCAGAGGGCGACCATGGTTTCTTCGGTCATCTCCCAGTTTTCGTGAACACGATCGCTGGTTTCGTTGATGAAATACCAGGCGAGGGATATGATGTCATCCGGCCGCTCTCGCAAAGGGGGGATATTAATGGAGAGAAGATTGATCCGGTGAAAGAGGTCTTCCCGGAATTCGCCCCGGGCCACGCATTCTTGCAGGATTTTGTTCGAAGCGAAAACCATCCGGACATCGACGCTGATGTCGTGGTTTCCACCCATGCGACGGAAGGTGCCGCTCTCAAGGACCCTGAGCAGCTTCACCTGGACATCCAGAGGCATTTCCGATATCTCGTCCATAAAGAGAGTCCCGGTATGGGCGAGTTCGAAGAGACCCGCTCTCCCCTTTGTAGCGCCGGTAAAAGCCCCCTGCATATGCCCGAACAGCTCGCTTTCAGCTGTGTAAACATTGAGCCGGCCGCAATTTAATGTGACAAAAGGCTTTTTGGCGCGGCGGCTGGCATCGTGAACGGCGCGGGCGATCAGCTCCTTGCCGGTGCCGCTCTCGCCGAGAATGACGACATGCTCATCAGTGGGACCCCAACGCTTGACGGTATCGAGGACCTTCTGGATTGCCAGACTCTTCCCGATAATCCGATGGGTTTCAAATTTGCTGACTTCCAGCTTCAGGTTGATGTTCTCCATCCTGAGGCGGTTTTTTTCATTGGCCCTGTCGATCAGCATTTCCAGTTCATCAAGTTTCACCGGTTTGGTGAGATAGTCATAGGCTCCGAGCTTGATACATTCAACCGCCGTTTCGATGGTTCCGTGGCCGGTAAACATGATGATTTCCGGGATATTAGATTCCGCGCGCATCAGTTGGAGGACCTCGACGCCGTCCATACCCGGCATCCGGATATCGAGGAGGACCACATTGAAAATCTGCTCTTTATAAATAGCGAGTCCCTCCTCACCGTCGGCGGCGACCTCTACCTCATAGCCGCTGCGGGATAGCTCCATCTTGAGCAGGTCCCGGAGATTTCCTTCGTCCTCGACGATGAGGACCTTCGCGTCTTTGCGCATTCCCATTCTTATCATAAGGGGAGCCTCACTATAAAGATGGAGCCTTCGCCTTTATGGCTTTCTACCTTGATTTCCCCGCCATGCTTTTTGACAATGTTGTAAGTGACAGCGAGTCCAAGGCCGACTCCCTCCCCGACCGATTTGGTCGTGAAGAAGGGGTCCCAGATGTGCTCCAGATGGTCCTGCTGGATTCCGCATCCGGTATCTTTCACCTTGATGATGACGCCGGACCCGTCGCTTCTGGTGAATATCTTCACCTTGCCGGCTCCTATAATGGCCTGATGGGCGTTGATCAGAAGGTTCATGAATACCTGGCGAAGTCCGATTGGATCACCCTTGACCGTCGGCAGGTCGGGCTGCAGGTCAACCCGCATCACGATCTTTTCATAGCGGGCCTTAAGTCTTACCAACTCGAGTACCTCCTGAAGGATAAGATTGATATCCACATTTTCTATGGTCCCCTCCGATTTACGGCTGAAGGAGAGCAAGCAATCGATGATGCTTTTACAACGATAGGATTCCCGTATGATGACGTCCAGGTATTTGGGGAATATTTCGAGCCGCGTGTCTCCTCCCAATTCCGGTTCGGTACGGAACCGTCGCAAAAGTGCCTCGGCGTAACCGGCCACCGATGTCAGGGGATTGTTGATTTCATGGGCCACCCCGGCAGCCAGAAGCCCGATGCTCGACATCTTTTCGGTCTGTAGCAGTTGGAGCTCCTGGAGACGCTTTTCCGTCATGTCTCGCAGAAAGATGAGCGCCCTGGTCTGCTCACCGACGGAAACGCCGATAGGGGTAGCAGTAACATCGAAATAGCGGGTCTCGGCTCCGTCTTTGCTGTTCGTGATGGATATATGGACGCTTTCTCCCGCAAGCGCCCGCTCCACAGGGCAATATTGAGGGTAATGAGGGATCTCGGGGTGGAAAAGGTTGCGGCAGGATGTCCCCACGATGGTTTCCCTGGGAAAGAGGCGGGGACAAACATGGTTGCGGTGCTGGACGTGGCCGCTGCTGTTATAAATGGCGACGCCATCCCCAATAGAATCGAAAACCGCCTGAAGTTCACTGGACTTGGCGCGCAGTCCCAGGTTGGCGGCTTCCAACTCCTGGATTTTTTGCTTGACTTCGGAGTAATAACCGATTTTAGAACTCTCGAGACCTAAGAGGCGATCCAGAGTTAACTCATCAATTTGAGTATATTTAATCTGTTCCATTAGAACGATTTCTCCAGTATGCTCAGCAAATCATTTTCATCTGCTTCGCGCGGCGAAGTGATGATGCAGATATCCTTGAGCGCCTTGCGTGCCAGGCCCGGCAGGTCTTCGCGGACAACGCCGAGGCTTCTCAAGCTCCGCGGCGCACCGCTGGCATCGAGTAAAGCTTCGACGGTATCCTGCACCATGTCCGCCGAGCCGTTGCCTTCGCCCTTGCTGAAGTGTCCGAGCCCCCAGGCGAGTTCGTGCAATTTCCCTGTGACAACAGGGAGATAATAGCGGAGGACCTCCGGCAGGAGAATAGCGTTAATGCTGCCGTGATTTGCGTCGTAAAGCCCGCCGATCGGATGGGCCAAGGCGTGTGCGATCCCGAGAAGGGAGTTGGAAAAAGCCATTCCCGCATGCAGACTCGCTCGGGAAAGATTCTCCAGGTCATCGGGGCTGCGTTCCCGCACGGCCTTCACCATGCTCTTCGAAAGGAAACGGAGGGCCTTGACGGCATGGACATCGGTCAGCGAGGTGGAAGCCACGGAGAAAAAGGCTTCAATGGCGTGACTGAGCGCGTCCGCTGCGGTTGTGCAAATGTACTCATCAGGAAGGGTCGTGAGCGTGTCCGGGTCGGTGAGGCTTATGTCCGGGGCAACGCAGCGGCTCATAATGGTCATCTTGCAGCGCCTCTTAGTATCAGTGACGATGGCGAACTGGGAGACATCGGAACCGGTGCCGCAAGTCGTGGGGCAGAGAACAAGGGGAGGAATAGGGCGGATGATCTTGTCCGATCCTTCGAAGTCCCTGATCCGGCCGCCATTGGAAACCAGGATAGCTATACCTTTGGCGGCATCCATGGAACTCCCCCCGCCGAGCCCGACGATTACATCGGCTCCTCTTTTAATGTATTCCTTGGCCCCTGCTTCGATCTCCGTATCCTTTGGATTGGGGGTTATCTGATCGTAATAGACAAATGACATCCCTGCTTGAATCAGGCTGTGCATGACATGGTCGACCCAACCCGCGTTGAAAAGTCCCTGGTCGCTGACCAGAAACACCTTATGCCCCCCAAGACGGCGCGCACAGGACCCCACCTGATTGAGGAGCTCCTTTCCGAAAATGATCTCGGGGACCTCAAACTTGCAATGGCGGCGTGCAACATCGCTTTCTACCATCCGTATTTCCTTATTAATAAGAATTCTTTTGCTTTTCGGATTTTGTTAGATTAATGTTTTTGTGCTCTACTATAGCAGAACATTTGGCAAGTTACATTATATTTCTCCTAGCCGGAGCGATATTGGGGTGGTGAGTTTCTTCACGCTCCCTTGTCTAGGGAGGTAGAAATAAAATATAATATTGCACGCGGGTCGGAGGTTCTGGATCGGTGTTATATATAAAAGTCTTTGTTTTTATTTTATTTTTTAAAATAGCAATACTTATACCACAAGAGTCAATATAGAATTCCCCTCGTTGAATTTTAGTGAACTTTAATCTCTGAAAAAAAAAATCATGCATACTACAAAAATTAAATAAGTTGAATGTTGCCAAGGAAAAATGTGGGGGATTATTCCACACTGTAGCGCCACTCCACATAACCGCTAAAGGCCCTTCACTAGCGCTTTTACAGCTTTTGTCCGATAAAACTACACAATTTGCCGCTGAAATAATTATACTTGAAATTAAATATAACCAACAAAAACGATGTCTTAGGTTTTGGCACTTCGGTTGCATTGTATCAAAGGATTAATTCAGAAGGGTGTGAGGAATCATTTGACGGCTCCAGAAATTCCAGGACACCGACCGGCGAAATTGGCACCAAAGGAGGGGTGAAGAAGACCAGCGTGCCGGGACTACGGTGGAGCCCCGCTTCTCAAGTCGGCCGGGAATGGAAGCCAGGGTGTTATCCCACCCTTCACAACAAACGAAAGGAGAGTACGTATGTCGGACGAAAAAATTGTTGAACCAACCAAATGGCATGAGATGGCAGGCCCCGTTCAGGGTGGCAGAGACACTTACCAGGCGAAGAGCTATGGTGGCTTTACTCATACGTGGGGTCCCTATACCACGTCAGGCCCTGCCCCGGTATGGTTCTCCGAAGCCAACGCCACAAACTGGACCGAGTCGATGATCTGCAAGGCGAAGGACCTCTTTTATGAGGCGAAATTGAATGAATGTTTCAATAAAGGGGACGAGGTTGCCATTAAGATACATTACGGCGAATACAACCGTACCGCTATCCTCCGTCCGGAATACATCGCCGCCATCGTCGAAGAAGTCAAGGCATGCGGCGGGAATCCTTATGTAGTAAATGACTGTACCCTCTCCTACCACACATTCGACAACATGGCCATTTCCCAGTTCCAGATGGAAGGGGCGATCCGCCACGGCTATAATGACGCCACCTTCAAATGTCCCGTGCTCATCGCCGACGGTTACTCCGGCGAAGACGACATGCGCGTTGAAATCCCCGAGGGCCTGATCCTGAAGGAAACCTTCATCGGCCGCGCCATCGCGGAAGCCGACTCCATGATCATTCTCGGCCACGCCCGCGGCCACTCCATCACCATGTACGGCGGCGTCCTCAAGCAGCTCGGCATCGGCTGCCAGTCCAAACGCGGCAAGTATATCACCCACCTGGCCCACTGGGGCGATCCTCATGACGCCATCGGCTTCCCGAAATTCACCGACAATTGCCCAGGCACGGCCTGCAAGTTCCACCAGATGTGCGACGACTCCTGCCCGCGCAACGCCCACAAGGTGTTCGAGCACGGCAAAGAGTGGTGGCCCGAGCGCTGCCGTCTCTGTTACTCCTGCCAGGTTACCTGCATCTTCTCCGGCATGACCGGTGTAACCTTCGAGGAAAACTACTTCCCCAATGCCATGATCGCTCATAGCGACGCGGCCCTGGGCGCCATGAAGACATTCGAAAGAGGGAAGATCGGCTTCTACAACTTCGCTATCGACGTAGTTCCCGAGTGCGACTGCTTCCCGTGGGCCGGCAAGGCCATCTGCCCGGATATCGGGATCTTCGCCAGCAAAGACATGATCGCCTGTGAAATGGCGACTCTCGACGCCATCGACGCGGCCCCGATCATCCCGGGTTCCGTCGCTGCGGAAAAAGGCGTGAAAGTGGGCGACGACAAGTTCAAGATCGTCAACGGCTTCAGCCCCAGGATCACCATGAACGCCGGCGAGAAGATCGGCTCCGGGACCACCCAGTACAAACTGATCAACTACGAACCGGTCCTCACTCCCGAGCATGCCGCGAAGTGGCAGGTCCGTACCAAGCCGGTCACTATCACACTGCGCAAGGTATTCGCACATCACGATCTGGCCACCGAAGTCATGCCGTTCAAACGGATCGAATTCAAAAAGGATTGGGTCTGGAATGAATGGCACAAATATGATCCTAAATAAGTGACTGTCGTGGATTAGGGCGGGGGGTAGGTGTCTCCTTCGACCCCCGCCCGTTTTTTGTACCCGGAAGGAGAGCTAGAACATCGTTTCATCTTTGTATTGTTATTAATAAATGGATTCGGGCGGGGTAACCCTCGCCCGAACCTGGCGGCCATCAAGGTTGCCTCTGCTTATATGTGATGCTGAATGTTGATCCATGACAGGGTCGTGTACCAATGAGAGAGGGGAACAGCCTCATACTTAGTACATGAGCTAATATTTTAAATTTAAAGTGATGGAGGTAAGAATAATGAAGAAAATAAGTATTGGAGCATTGCTTGTGGCGCTGACCGTTGTTCTGGCCGGGCCCGCCCAAGCGGCATTCACGGTAGGCGGCGAGAACGGCTGGCAGTTCGGCACCGACGGCATCGTGGATATTTTCAGCGCTTATCAGTCCACCAGCCCCAACCCTGGCGTAAATGCCGCTGGTAACGCTTATGGTAGCCTTCTTGGCGGCCAAACAAATTGGGACCAGAAATTTGGCGTGCGCGTAGGCCTCCTCCCGTCGATCATCGCCTTCAACGTCAAGGCCCCCACAACCGCCGGCATCGATGAGAATTTGCGCGTCGGCTTGTATGTAAACGTTCAGAACAGTGGTAGTGCTGGTGCAGGTAGCTTTGGCCTGAATACTGGGAATTATCACTACGACACATCTCCCAATATCGATTGTCGTGAATTCTATTACACAGCCAAAGGCAGTTTCGGTGAATTGCTTGCCGGCCGTGCCCTCAACCTCTTCCAGGGGCAGAACATTTTGAACGACATGACGCTCTTCACAGCTGGTGTCGTTGACATGACCGCTGTGCGCGGCGGCACATCCCTCGGGCATATCGCCTACGGCTATCTCTATACCAACTTCGGACCACAGCTCCGTTACACCACCCCGGATATGGCCGGTGTAAAAGTTGCCTTCGAAGTGGCTGAACCTTATCAGATCACTCCCCAAGACAGCGGGATCGGCAATAATGGTAAACAAAACGTCCCCCGCCTTGAAGGCGAAATCTCCTATGCGACTACCTTTAAAGGTGGTTCCGTCCATGCATGGCTGGAAGGTATGGAGCAGACGGCTACCCGCTCAACATTGGCTGGCACTGCACGTGCAGGTGGAACAGACATGTCTATCGGCATCGCGCCTGGTGTCAATGTCCAATTCGGCCCTGTAGGTGTCATGGGTTCCGGTTATTACGGCTCTGGTCTCGGTATGGTCAGTACACAGGATGGCGGAGCATTCGGACCCAACTCAGAAGATCAGTATGGAAACCGGAGAACAAACTGGGGCTTCCTCGGTCAGGCAACTTACCAGCTTACAGATGCCATCAGGCTTGCAGCCAACTACGGCGCCAACCATCAGAACAGGACCGATGCTGAAGCAGCAAATGGCGTATATTCCGCTGGTGGGCTTGTCGTTAAGAAATGCCAGGAGGCAGCGGTTTTCCAGGTCAATTACAACCTGAACAAGTTCACACAGTTTACCCTTGAAGGGATCTGGGCACAGGATACGTGGCAGGATAACTCGAAAGAGCGTTCCTACCAGGCTGCCCTGGGTACAGTGTTCTTCTGGTAAACGAGCATCCTAAGCTAAGTAACATCGGAGCGTCTCATGCTCATTGACATGATATCTGGGGGAAACCATAGTGTTTCCCCCGGTTATCCAGCATGGACATGCTTTATTAATTAGAGGTTCCCCGCGGACAGCGTTGTTCGGGTGAGGAGAGTCATTGCCCGACGGATGAGTAGTCAATACCAAAGGCAGACAATGAAGTCTGCCTGGGTAAATAATCTCAGCAAAACCAAATAGGAGGAAGCAAATGACACTAGTACTTCTCATCGCAATCAGCATGATGTGGTTCCCCTTTGGATGTTTGCATCTTGGAGTTGGTGAAGGCAAGACTGTGGGGGCGATTACCGGTTTTGTTGGTGTAGTGACGGTGGTAGGCGGGATGATGCAGGCAACTCCCATGTTTGGCAGCGATGCTTTTGGCGCGGCTCTGCTCGTTGTTTTCGGGCTCCTTTATCTCCAACTTTCTTATTGCATTCTCGCCGGAATAGAGGATTTACGTTCGTTTGGCTTAACGTGTGTGATGCTTGCGATAATCTGTGGGATCTATGGATTCATCTGGTCTACTGGTGGCGGAGTCAAACCTGACGGATCTCCGATGATTGCAAAGGCCCCTTACCTCGTTTTCATGATGGTTGACTTTGTAGTCCTGCTCCTCTGCGTTGCCGGGCTTACCTTTGGCAAGATCCCCGGCAAGGTGGTGGGTGCCCTCCTTGTTATCCTGGTTTTTGTCGGCCTTCTGATCCCGTCCTTTGATTTGCTCGCTTATGGTAAATTGCCGTTCTAACAATTTTGAAAAGGAATCCACCTAGTGAATTAAGGCAGTAAAAACATGATGATCCTCTTGAAAAACAATGGAGAGTAACAAAAAAACATTCCCTCCCCTTCAAGGGGGAGGGAATGTTTTTTTGTAATGTGAATTATAGAAAGTTTTGGTATATCTTCCATAAAAGGACGCAGTTATTGGGAACTAAAAGAGACAGCAGTGCGCTTTTGCATACTTTATTACGGTTCGTGTCGGAAAGGGATAATGAATGATGGGCAAACGTTTAAATCGGTACTTCAAGCGAATCTTCTGGTGCTCGATGGTGACGCTGATGATTGCCGGTGGATTAATGGGGTGTTCACACCTGCCGTTCATGGGCTCTGACAAGGCTGAAAATAAAATAGTCAAGACCTTATGGACATCAGGTGAGCAGTATGTGGCGATAGAGAAACAGGAACGCCCGCCGGGCGTTGTGGTGAAGCCCAATGAACGCATTTCGGAAATTTCCGTTGACCGGATCCGCGATGCGCTCGCATCGATTGATCTTCATCTCCCCAATAGGGATAAATCAATTGCACTTTTCAATGATGACGAACTCAGGATTCTGAGTGAATATATAGCGGAAGGGTTGGCCCTGGCCGGTCCTAACGAGGATGTGACCTTCGCCATCATAGGCCATTATGTTGAATCGCTCGGTTTCCTGAAAAAGCGCATGGTTACGGCAGGCAGGGTTTTTTGCCAGGACGGGCAAATCAACATCATCTTCGGGGATGTCCACAGGACCCTGACTGAAACCATGGGAATTCCGGAAGACAGACGACTAAATCCCTTCATGGTCGGAACACGGAGCGGTTCAGTTGGCATGCATGAAGGGATGCTCTTGACGAAAACTGGCGGTGAGGTTTTTGGCAAGATCCGTGAAGACTGGCTGTTTTTCCCCATTAAAGGCCCTGAAATCTCACCGGCTCCTCTGGAAAGCGGCGTTGCTGCTGCTCCGCCGGAGACTAAAGGAGCGGTGTCGGCTCCTAGCCAGGGAAATGTTGCTCCTGTTCCGGAAACGAAAACGTCCGCTCCGGGCGTGAATCAGGTAACACCTGCGCCGGCCGCTAAAAAAAGCGTTGAAGAGCGCCTAATGATCCTGAATGAGCTGCATAACAAAAAACTGATTACCGATGAAGAGTACCGGGCGAAGCGTCTGGAAATCCTCAATGAACTCTAGTTGCCGGCTGCCATCGGTTGGTTGCCGGCGGCTGGCCCAAACGGAACATGGAATTAAATGGAGGGAAGTCCATGCAAGGCCGTGACAAACTCTACATAAACGGCGAGTGGGTAGCTTCACTGGGTAATGGACAAATTGATGTAGAAAATCCGGCAACTGAGAGGGTTATAGGGCAAATCCCCGAAGGTACGGCCGCTGATGTCGATGCGGCGGTTTCCGCGGCGCGCAATGCACAACAGAAATGGGCAACCACTCCCAGGGAAGAGCGTGGAGCGCTTCTGGCAAGGATGCAACAGGGGCTTAATTCCCGTTATGAGGAAATGGCAGGGGCCATCTGCAATGAGGTGGGGATGCCTCTCAAACTATCCCGGCATATCCAGGTGGGGCTTCCTTTGGCCGTACTGGAAAGTTATGTCCGCCTTATCGGCAACTACCCTTTCGAGGAGCGTATCGGCAACTCACTCGTGCTGAAGGAGCCGGTTGGGGTGACGGCCTGTATAACTCCCTGGAACTTTCCCCTCCATCAGGTGATCGCCAAAATGGCTCCGGCCCTGGCAGCAGGGTGCACGGTAGTTCTAAAACCAAGCGAACTTGCGCCCTTAAACTCATTCATTCTGGCTGAAATCGCTCATGACGCCGGGATGCCGGCCGGGGTTTTCAACCTGGTAACCGGCAAGGGGAAGGTTGTGGGGGAGACGCTTGTTTCCCATCCGGATGTGGATTTGGTATCCTTTACCGGTTCGACAATGGCCGGAAAGCGGGTTGCCGAGCTGGCCGCACAGACCGTTAAGCGTGTTGCGCTCGAGTTGGGGGGAAAGTCGGCGGCGATTATCCTGGATGATGCAGATATCCCCGCAGCTGTCAAAGGGACCGTAGCAGGATGTTTCCTCAATTCCGGCCAGACATGCAACGCCCTTTCAAGGATGCTCGTCCCCGAGCATCTCTATGAACATGCCGCATGGCTGGCGGTCGAGGCTGCCAGAAGCTATCTGGTCGGCGATCCACTGGCCGAACAGACCCGGCTGGGGCCTCTCGTTTCTGCGCGGCAGCGGGAAAGGGTCAGGGATTATATCCGCAGGGGACTCACCGAAGGGGCGGATATCCTCTGTGGCGGTCCGGAAGCGCCCGAAGGGCTCTATTTCGGCTATTTTATAAAACCTACCATCTTCGGCAACGTCCGCTCCGATATGACCATCGCACGGGAAGAGATCTTCGGGCCGGTTCTTACCATAATTAAATACAAAGACGAGGAAGACGCCGTGCGTATTGCCAATGACACCATCTACGGCTTGGCAGGAGCGGTATGGTCTGGGGACGAGGAAAGGGCCAAGCGGGTGGCTCGGCGAATGCAGACAGGACAGGTCGATATCAACGGAGGGTGCTTCAATATTCACACTCCTTTTGGCGGCCGCAAACAGTCGGGCTACGGCTGTGAACTGGGGAGGTATGGATTGGAAGAATATCTTGCGGTCAAAGCACTCCAGTTCAAATAACATAACCGAGACCTCCGAAGTTTCAAAAGCTTCTGAGGTCTTCCTATATAATACACCCCATTCAGTAACACCCCCGAATCAATAATCCCCTTGCAGTTAAATAAATTATAGGTTATCTTAAGAAAAATTATAGAATTTTGATTTATCCGCGGCATTGCTTATGTAATTGCCGTTTTTTAGCGTTTTACGTGGTCTAAGCAAACCCCTGAAGACGTGGAATTCGTGAACATATGCCGAGTGCGAGCCGAAAGCCTACAGTTACATTACTTCGTGAAGAATTGTCCTTTTGTCTGAAAGAGAGGGAAGCCGCTCCAAAAACTTTAAGGGAACAGGCAGCCTGTGACGGCAACCATGCCGATGAATTAGCGATAAATGCCGTATTGGGGTATCTCCGGGGTGATAGTAATATGACGGGGCTATCCCCAGGCGATTTTCTGAGATTCGGTTGCTATTGTCGTATGGATTTTTACAGGATGCTCTCCCTCGTTGTGAAAGGGGAGTGGGAGTGGTATGTTTCGCAGCGCCTGCCTGCCGGGGAACGCCTGGAGGATGTTGTCGGTGAAGGGCTTGCGAGGATCAGGGAGCTCTCCAGCGGGTTCAGCCTGGCCATGGAGAAGGGCGTTGACGGAGTGGGCCTCTACCAGCTTTTTGAAACCCATGGCCACCTTGCCAGCAAAAGCGGTTACGATGAAAACGACTTTCGGGACCTTGTAAGGCACTTGATTCTTGCGGATGTACACCTGTTTGCCGGGCGCAGTCCGGAACTGGTGAATTTCGTTGCCGGTGAGGAGTCTCAACGGGCCGTACTGAAAGGGGTATCGCCGGACGCCGCGGAAGAGTTCTGGAAAAAGAAACGGGTCTGGATCGAGCTGGAGAACGAGGTTGAAGGTCTTCTTTTGAAGCTCGAGGAGCAGACCCTCAGGAACCGGAAGGTACAGAGGAAATGGATGGCCACCTTCGGTCATATCTACATCCCCCTGTTGGAGTCCGAATACTGCTTCTCTTCATTTACTTATCGCATCCGCTGCAAGGAAGAGGACCCTCTCCTGACCATGGAGGATTTAGAGGTTCTGGAAGAGGAGAACCGCCAGGTCGAGGAAGCACATCTGGCACGGCTTAAGAAGAATGGTCGGGCTAAAAGGAAGGACCTTCCCGGTCCGGGGGGAATACCTCTCGACGATGAAGAATTGGAAGATTATGAAAAGGAATGCAAGAAGCTCCTGAGAAAGATATGGCGCCTTACCCATCCCGACACGATCGAGCGGGAAAAGTTCACCCCGGAGCAGAAGAAAAAACTTCGTGCCTATTTTGAGGAGGCAGTGCCTTTCCAGGATGGGGGAAGCCTGGAAGATGAGGAGATAGCTCTTACAATGCGTTCCCTGGAAACGCTGAAAGACCTCCTAATAAAGGTGGAGGCCGTCTGGAAGAGTATGGGGCTAGATTGCAATGAGCACGCTGTTATCCAGGGAGAAACGCTTGCGGAACAGGTGGCTTGGCTGGATTCGCGTATAAACGCCCTTGAAGATGAGGCAGGACAGGTCAGGGCGGAGATTATGGCTGCCGTCAATGACCCGGAATCCCTGGAAATGGAGGCTTGTCTGGCCTCGCCCGAGCAAATCGCCCGGATAATCGAAGAGATGTCGGCCAAACTGACAAGTTTCGAAGAACAGATCCCGCTCCTCAAACAGAGGCTCCAGGAGCTCTTCGGAAAAGAAGATATTGCATGAGCAAAGATCTTACCATATTTCCGGGAAAGGGGCGGGAACTCTCCACCACGCTGGGGGCGCTGAATATCGCCGTTCCCGTCAAGAAAGTGGTGCACAGGATCGGGGGGCATACCGCCGGGATCGGTTCCCTGGCGGTCAGTGCTGACGGGAAACACGTGCTGACGGGGAGTGCGGATCGGACGGCGATACTCTGGGACATGAACAGTGGAGCTTCACTGGCATCATTTGTTGGGCACGGAGCAGAGGTCAAATCTGTAGCATTCAGCCCCGATGGTAGGTATCTTGCTACCGGCGGTGGGGACCATCTGGCTATAGTGTGGGACGCCGTAACCTGTGAAAGGGTTAAGACGCTGGCTGGGCACACTTCCTGGGTCCGTTCCGTGGTCTTCAGCCCCGATAACAGATATCTGGCCACGGGGAGTGGCGACCACCGGACCATGATCTGGGATATAGCCACCGGAGCCAGGGTTCGCTCCTTTGATACAGGTGCCAACATTTCAGCCGTAACATTCAGTCCCGATGGGAAATTTCTGGCAACAGGGGGATGGGACAAAACAGCGACGCTCTGGGAGAAAGGGAGCGGTCTGCGGGTCATGACCTTTAGCGGTCATGCCAGAGAGGTTAGGTCCGTGGCTTTTGCCCCAGACGGCAGGTCCCTGGCTACGGGGAGCGGAGACAGGACCGTTGCGCTCTGGGATACTGCAAGCGGAATAAAGACTATGACTTTTACCGGCCACTCTTCCCCGGTTACTTGTGTTGTATTCAGACCGGATGGGAAGCAAATCTTGAGCGGAAGCCTGGACGGGACGATTCTCCTCTGGAATACGGAAACCGGTCAGCAAACACAGTCTCACGCAGCTCATGATGGAGAAGTTAAGGCTGTGGCATTCACCCCCGATGGTGAGCATTATCTGACGGCAGGGGGAGATGGTAGGGCGTTTGTCTGGGTAGCTGGTACCGGAGAAAGGGACCGGGAATTTTCCGGGCACACGGCCGCTGTGGACTCCATGGCGGTGGACCCTACGGGTAACAGGCTGATGACGGTTCATGCGGGCGGCAACGCGACAATCTGGGATATTGCAAATGGCGGCAGGGAGATGTCAATAGTCGGTGGTTCCGCAGGCATTACGGCGATCGCCCTGGGTCCGGATGGAAACATGGCAGCGATCGGGAGCGCAGATGCAACAATAATCGTTCGGGAAATCGATACCAACAGGGTTGTCGGTTCTTATGCCGGTCACACCTTGCGGATTACCGCGCTTGCCTTCAGCCGCGACGGGAAATGGCTGGCAAGCGGCGGGCTGGACAGCGAGGTCTTCATCCATGAAGTGGAAGGAGGGGAAAGAATCGGCCCTTTGTCCGGGCACAGGTTTTGGATACGCACAGTTAATTTCAGTCAGGATGGAAAATGGCTGGCGACCGGCAGCACCGATAAGGCCGTCATTGTATGGGATGCGGCAAGCGGGCGAAGGCTCTTTGCCTTTAAGGCGCACCGTTTCCCTGTTTCCTCGGTTGCCTTCAGTCCGGATGGGAAATGGCTGGCGACCGGAGGTTGTGACAAAAGAACGCTGATCTGGGACATGGCAACCGGCGGCAGAATCATAGACCTGCTGGAACATGAGGCCGACGTTTCAGCGGTAGTGGCAAGCGCTGATGGGGAGCATCTATTGACTGCAAGCGCAGACGGCACGGTCATCCTCTGGGAAATGAGAAGCGGAGCGGTTGTCATGAGGTATCAGGGAGGCAATAGCCAGTTCACATCGGCTGCGTTCAGCCAGGATGAACGGATTGTTGTGGCGGGAAGCACCGATGGGCAGGTGCGGTTTTGGGATAGGGAAACAGGTGAACTCCTGGCCACTCTCCACAATCTGGATGCCGGCTTTCTCTGGACCGCCCCACCTGATGACGCAGCCGTTTCCGGATGGCTCTGGACGGACCGCCCCGCTATTGTCCATGTTCTCCGCTGCAATGAAGACGGAACTAACCCGGAAGCTCTGGCTGTTGATGCCCCGGAGCGCTCTGTACACCTGGAGCTATATAATCGTAAGGAGATGGTTATGTGCCGCCTGAATAATCCGGAAAAATATCATCGGGAAGTTGAGAGAATTGTCGGCACACTCCAGGCCAATTGGCTTGAGACTTATGGCGCTAGGCTGAAGAACAAACAGCTTGGTCATAAGGAGACAGAAGACTGATTAGATTCAAGCATTATATATTTTGGCTATGGTCTCAGGCTTGTCGTTCCCGTTTCCTTCTCAACGATCCGGTAGACCTCCATGAGGGGAATCCCCTTGTCACAGGCAATGCGCCGGCATTCCTCGTATTCTGGAGCTACCCGGACGATCCTCTCCCCCTCCCTGAGCACCTTTACCTTCATACTTCCCAATGACGTGACTCGCTCTTCTATGGACCGCTCCAATTTAAAGCGTCTGGCCGGATAGTAGCGGACGCCGATGGCTGTCGATTCGGTTAGGATGATGCGGGCGAGCTCATCGAGCTTGTCCGTCGGAGAAACAACAGTAAGCCTTACCCCCGGGCGATTTTTCTTCATCTGGATGGGGGTGTGCCCCACATCGAGGGCGCCGGCCGTTAAAAGCAGCTCCATGAGAAACCCGAATACTTCGGGGTTCATGTCATCGATATGGGTTTCCATAACGTAGATTTCGTCATGGTCAAAGGTCATGCTGACCTCCTTTGAGTTTGCTGTGCTGATGATCGTGCAGGGGCGGGATATTGCCATGGGAATGTTCGTGCCGATGCCAGGGGTAGTGTAGGTGGGCGTGGGCGTAAGGGCGCTCGCTTATGAGATTTGCCCGCAAAAGGAGATCGAGGTCGGCGAGGATGACCGCAGGCTTCCCCTCGGCGGCAATGCGGTGCTCCTCGGAGATGACGACAACCCGCGTCGCTATTTCATCCACCATGGATAGGTCGTGAGTGGCGGTGATGATAGTCTTTCCCCCCTTGGCAAGCTCGGTGATGAGATCAACGAGCCAGCGCTGGGTGCGGGGGTCGAGCCCGTTGGTCGGCTCGTCGAGAAGGAGCACCTCTGGATTCATGGCCAGCACGGAGGCAATGGCCACCCTTTTTTTCTCCCCTCCCGACAGATGCAAAGGTGAGCGGTCGGCCAAGTGCTCAATGCCGAGCATCTGCAGAAGCTCTTCCACACGTTCCCTCACCTCTGGTTCGGGCATTTCGAGCTGCAACGGCCCGAATGCCAGCTCCTCAAAAACGGTAGGGCAGAAGAGCTGGATGTCCGAGTGCTGGAAAATAAAACCGACGCGGCTGCGGAAGAAGCGTCGGAAATCATTCTTTTCAAGTAGCGCCTCGTCAAGAACCTCGCCGAAAGCGCGGATTTCCCCGCTGGCCGGGAAAATCAGGCCGTTTAGGAGCTTAAGCATGGTCGATTTGCCGCAGCCGTTTGCCCCGAGAAACACCACTGACTCTCCGGCGTGGATTTCCAGGTCAATACCGCCAAGGGCGGGAAATCTCTTTAGGTAGCTGTACGTTACGTCGGTCAAGCGAAATAATGGCATGATAAAAACCTTTTTACCAGGTGGCGATGCGGTGATCAACACTCACCAGCACACAGCAGAAGAGAAGCGCCAGCGCACAGCAGACGTAGTCAAATGACCCCGGTTTAGGGAGGGCGAGGGCTGCAAACTCGCCGGTGAATCCTCGTGAAAGCATGGCGTCGTGAACGTCCTGGCTCATCTGAAAGGATTTCCTGAAAAGGTAACCGATCCGTCCGGCCACCCAACGCTGTTCTCCGCCGGTTGACAGATAGCGTACAGTTCTACTTTTTCTAGCCATATGCATGTCGGTTACGATCCCCACGAGCAGAAAGATATAACGGTAGGCCATGGCCACGATCAGAACGAAGAGAGCCGGGACTTTCAGGCCGCGCAGTGCCATAAACAGACGATGCCAGGAGGTCGTAAGGGTAAGGAGAACTGCCAGGGCCACGGAGGCCGCCACTCTCCCTACAAAGAGGAGGGCGCTCCGCACCCCCTCGCGGGTCACGGCGATCTCAGCCGGAATATGGTAAGGACCAAATGTGTGGGGGGCGTGAAGCCTGATCATTACCCACAACGGGGTGCCGGGAGTGACCAGGTTAAGTAGCGCCGGCAAAATGATGAGCATCGCGAAAATGGGGACGAACAGCCAGACCCTTTTTAGAAAAAACGGGATCTCGATCAGGGAAGCAGCGGCGAAGATAAGGGTGAGGAGGTAGACCCCCCACACGAGCCAGGGAGACCGGCACAGGCTTACGGCTACAATCAGGGTGAGGATAATGATCAACTTGCAGCGGGGCTCAATGCGCTGGAGAAGACCCGCCCTGCCTGAATAGGAGTCGGTGAGCACCGTTTCCTCGAGAAATAAGGCGCTACCCTGGATGGTCTTTTCCAAGAAACTTTTGCTTCCCCCCTTCGTGGCATTGGCACGGGGCTGGCGCTCCGGGTTTGCCTGCTTAAGCCAGGAGGGTATCATTTGGGCTCCTTCTCTGCGAAATACCTGCTCCAGAGACGGATGCATAGAAAGATCGCGGCAATCCCGATAAGCGCCGAGCCGATGTAGGCCAGGCTCTTCAAGATTATTCCCGAACTCCCCCCCCCGACGAACGAATAATTCTGGAAAGGCGCCTGCCAAAGGCCGGCGATCTTCCGCATTCCGGATGGGAGATACCCCAGCGTTCTTTCCAGCGACGCGGCGTCCCATTCCCCCCAGGCGTCTTTAGACTTGAAGGCAGCGGGGAGAATGATCCCCAGGGGGGAAAGTAGGGCCAGCATGGCGAGCCCCAGCCAGAACTTGCCGATGGTCCCTTCCTTTTCTTCGCTGTTTCCCAGGTGCAATAGCAGCAGTTCTGGGTCCCTTTTCTGGACATAGCTGATGACCAGGGCGGTGACAGCAGCTTCCACGAAGCCGAACACCAGAAGGTGCCCCAGGGTCATGGCTGGAATGGCAACGGCAAGGGAGTATGGCGCATAAAGCGGATGACCGTCGGCGCCGGTCGCCAACAACGGTTGGATGCCGAACTGGATGGCGGCATAAAGCGCCGCCACGTTCAAGGCGAGATAACCGGCCACCGCCCCGGCAATGCAGCGCCTGATGGAAGTGAGGGAGGTGTTGCCGGCGATGATTTTGTAGCTGTAATACCCTACGAAAGGCATGACCACGGCCATGTTAAAGCAGTTGGCGCCAATGGCAGTGAGCCCTCCGTCACCGAAGAGGAACGCCTGAATGATTATCGCTATGGAAACCGCTACGCAGGCGGCCCAAGGACCTAGCAGAATGGCGACTATGACCGCGCCGACGGCATGGCCGCTCGTCCCTCCAGGGACTGGAAAGTTGAACATCATTATCACGAAGGAAAAGGCTGCGCCCAGAGCAAGGAGCGGTACATGCCGGGAGCGGAGGGTTTTTTTTACCTTACGGGCTGCGATAGCCAAGATGGGAATGGTGACCCCGTAAAGGGGTATATAGGTCTGGGGTGAAAGGTAACCGTCTGGAATATGCATGATCTCCCTCCCGATCGAACCTTTAACCTATGTTCATCGGCGCGCTGATGGCACGCAACCTGAGATACTCACACCCTGGTCGCACGAAAACTATATCCGTAACACCAGTTCCTAGTCAAGCAATAAATTACGTGATAATAATCTTGCTAATTTTTTCTGCTTTGTTAGATTTCCGGCACTCACATATACGAGGGGGGGGGGACTCTCACGGAGAAAATCGTCAGAGCCGAATACTGGCGCCCGATTCAAGGAAGGCCATGGACATCAGCGGTTTTACCTCTAACACCGCAACTTAAAGATGTTAATGCTGTTTTCTAAATTGAGCCCACCTCCCGGAATCGACAGTTGTAATGTGAAAAAGTGTATTTAAATCATTTTGATTTTTTCTTGATTTCTATGGTAAGTGTAATTAATACTAAATTTTGAAGAAGGACTATAATCAACATGACGTCGCTTAAACCTGCTCATGAGCCGCCGCTCAGGGCGTTTCCCAGTAAGCTGTTCATCGAAACCACCACACGCTGCAATCTTGGTTGCATTATGTGCGTCAAGCAGACCCAGGGGGCCGGCATGATCGAGGGGGATATTTCTCCTGCAACTTTTGCTGCTCTTACGCCCGTTTTTCCGCATCTCGAAGCGCTGGTTTTAAATGGCGTCGGCGAACCGCTTATCCATCCCGGCTTGGAGGATTTCATCCGCCTAGCGAGGAGCTCCATGCCGGCGGAAGGCTGGGTCGGATTCCAGTCCAACGGCCTCCTCCTCACCGACCACAGAGCGCTCTCTCTGGTTGAGGCCGGCCTCGATAAAATCTGTCTTTCCATCGATGCGGCATCACCTGCAATGTTCCGCAACGTAAGGGAGGGTGGTGAACTTTTGGCGATCAACCGTGCCTTTGCCGCCATGGCCGCGGCCAAGAAGCGCTTAAGCAGGCCGGAACTCCAGGTAGGGATAGAATTCGTGGCGATGCGGAGCAACCTTGGGGAACTTCCCGCAACACTTCGCTTCGCAGCTCAGCATGGCGCCTCCTTTGCCATTGTGACCCATCTTCTGCCATACGATGAACCGCATGCGGCCGAAGCTGCCTACGATACCTGCACAGATGAGGCTTTAGCTCTGTTCAACAGGTGCAAGGCGGCAGCGGAAAGGGAGGGGCTTGATATCTACAGCTATCTCGAGGCACGCTGGAGGTTCACAAAAAATCCTGGAGAAGAGAAGATCGTGGCACTTGTGGAGGCAATGAAGTGCGAGGCGGAAAAACACGGCATATTTATTGACATGAAAAAGCTCCTCAGAATGGAAACAAGCAAGTCTGAGGAGGTTGCCGCAGTGTTTGCTGAAGCCCGGACGGTTGCCGAGAAGGTAGGGCTCGACCTCCGTCTCCCCGAAGTCGCCCCTAGTGAGAAACGCCGCTGCAATTTTGTAGAAGAAGGGGGGGCTTTCGTATCCTGGGAAGGGAACGTCTCTCCCTGCTATTTCCTCTGGCACCGTTATCTTTGCTTTGCCAGCGGCTGGGCGCAGCAGGTGCAGCCCAAGGTATTCGGGAACATTAAAGAACGGGGAATCCTGGATATTTGGAACGACCCCGCATTCCGCTCTTTCAGGCAAAATGTATGTACCTACGATTATCCGGTATGTTCCAGTTGTACTCTCGCTCCCTGTGATTATGTCCAGACCGAAGAATTCGAACAGGACTGCCATATCGGGAATACCCCCTGCGGCGCATGTCTTTGGTGTATGGGTGTGTTCCAATGTCTCCGCTAAGACAGAAAATAACTTTACATATATTTCCTTTCCCTTCTTATTAACCTTGTCTTTTATCGCATTGAGGAAACTGGGGCACATATTGTCGCACAGGAGGCCCTTTTTAACAGGCGAGAGTCTGAGGAACTCGCCGGATCGTAACGACCAGTGTCCCTGTGGGAGCGGTGCAAGGTACATGAAATGCTGTGGTAAATGATTCACCTCATGGACTATCAGGCGTGCATGAAAGGACTGGGCTATAGTTATTGCCTTCTGGTAAAATAGATATTGTTAGGCGGCCCCCATCACCATGAAGCAAACAAATAAATCTGAAACCCCAGTAGAGCGCCTATCCGGTTCAGTCGAACGAGTCACCTTCCACAGCGAGGAATCCGGCTTCTGTTTCCTCCGTGCGAAGGTTAAGGGCCAGCGGGACTTGATTACCGTTGTCGGCTCAGCTGCTTCTATCACACCTGGTGAGTATATTGAATGCGTAGGATTTTGGCACAACGACCGTACCCATGGCCTTCAGTTCAAGGCGAACCAACTCAAAATTGTTCCTCCAAGCACCCTCGAAGGAATCGAGAAATACCTTGGCTCTGGAATGGTCAAGGGAATCGGCCCACACTTTGCCAAAGTTCTTGTAAAGGCTTTCAAGGAGAACGTCTTCACCGTCATCGAATCAGAACCGGAAAAGCTGCTAACTCTCCCCGGAATCGGCAAGAAGAGGATGGAGAAAGTCACATCCGCCTGGGCCGAGCAGAAGGTCATTCGCGAAATAATGGTTTTCCTGCAGTCCCACGGTATCGGAACCGGCCGGGCGGTCAGAATTTATAAGACCTACGGAGAGGAATCCATAATAAAGGTCACAGGAAACCCCTACCGATTGGCATTGGATATCCACGGAATCGGCTTCAAGACGGCAGACACGCTTGCAATGAAACTTGGTATCGCTCCAGACTCTCTTATTCGGGCACAAGCCGGAGTACGGCACGTTCTTCAGGAAATTGCCGACGACGGTCACTGTGCAGCGCCATGGGAAACTCTTGTGGGGGAAGCGTCAAAGTTGCTGGAAATTGACGATAGCATACTCAATGAGGCTATTCACGCGGAGATAGCAGAAGGAAACCTGGTTCAGGAAGATATCAACGGGAAAACTTGCCTGTTCCTCACCCCGCTTCAGCGAGCAGAATCAGGAACCGCAACGAGTATCCTGAGGCTCCTCCAGGGAAGACCGCCTTGGGGAAACATCGACGCCGACAAGGCAATACCATGGGTGGAAGGTAAAACCGGTTTGACTCTTTCCGAGTCGCAGCGGGACGCCCTTAAATTGGCTCTCTTAAGCAAGGTTGTTGTTATAACTGGAGGCCCCGGCGTCGGGAAGACCACCCTGGTTAACAGCATACTCCTGACCATCAGGGCAAAACATATGGTGGTTACTTTATGCGCTCCGACCGGTCGAGCTGCAAAGCGTCTCACCGAATCGACAGGCATCGAGGCGAAAACGATTCACCGGTTGCTGGAATTTGACCCCAAATCATTCGGCTTCAAAAGGGGACGGGATAATCAACTGGAGACGGATTTGGTTGTCATTGATGAATCATCCATGGTGGATATCGCACTCATGAATAAATTGCTGGCGGCAATACCCGACAAAGCATCTCTCATGATTGTCGGAGACGTGGACCAGCTCCCATCAGTAGGGCCAGGGGCTGTACTAGCAGACACTATAGAATCCGGAAAAGTCCCCACGGTTAGGCTCACCGAGATATTCAGACAGGCAGCAACTTCCCGTATCATTATGAACGCCCATCGAATCAACAAGGGGGAGATGCCTCTGAAGAGCGAAGGTGAGCGAAGGTGCAAAGCTGTCCGACTTCTACTTCATACCGGCTAACACCCCAGAAGAGATTCATGATAAGCTCATACAGATAGTAACCGAGCGTATCCCGAAACGGTTTGGTCTTCACCCCATAAAAGACGTGCAGGTTCTAACACCAATGAACAGGGGAGGACTCGGTGCCCACTCGTTGAATACAGAATTGCAGAAGGTCTTGAATGAAAATGGAGAACCGAAGGTAACTCGGTTCGGAACCATCTTTGCTCTTGGCGACAAGGTTATCCAGACGGTCAACAACTATGACAATGAGGTCTTCAACGGCGATATCGGGCAGATAACCGAGATGGACGAGGAAGAGGGGTTGCAGAAGGTTGACTATGATGGCAGGACGGTAGAATACGAGTTCGGGGATCTGGACGAAGTGTTACTCGCTTATGCCACCAGCATCCACAAAAGCCAGGGTTCGGAATATCCAGCTGTAGTCATTCCGTTGGCCATGCAGCACTATACTTTGCTTGAGCGGAACCTGATCTATACTGCAGTTACCAGGGGAAAGAATCTGGTTACGATTATCGGCCAACCTAAAGCATTGGCCATGGCCGTCAAGAACCGAAAGTCCAACAGACGACTGACAAAGCTGGCTTTAAGAATAACTACGGCTAGCTGAAAGTTAAATTGATATGGCAAACACTTGGGTAACGGACATAACCCACTTCCTGGATGAAGAAGGGAAAATCGTATCGGAACCGTCACAGGCGAGGAAAATAGCCGAATACTTTGCTGCAATCATTGTTATGGCTTCATACCCCGACCCAGAATATCCGCCTGAGTACCGGGTATCTTGCCGACGAAGACCAAGCCGGAAGCCATGTCTTGACGAGATTGTTGGTTTTGTCGACTTGGAAACTGATGATATTGTGTGGATGTGCCCGGCTTGTGGAGACCGTGGTTTTATAAGCCACTGGAGGGGTACAATATGGGATATGAGTGAGGCTGAGGGGTTCCACTGAAATTCAAGGCGTATGAATCCGGTTTTAATACTTCATAGATGATGTCGATAAGGGGAGCTTTATGAACAATGTAACTGAAATTAAATGGTTATCAGAACCTGAAGAAAAAGATTTTCCGGCAGCAGAGTCTTATCTTTCCCTGTTATACGAAAGTCAGCAGGTTAAAGGCATTGTGGCTAAGCTACGAATGCAAACAATGACTAAATTCAAGGCTAAGGATATTTTCAGGGCATCCGGTCTATCTCTCTTAGGGGTCAGCAACACCCATGTTGAAAAGGACCGAAAAAAGATACTCGATGGCAAACAGCTTTCGCCAATTCTCCTGGTTAGGGACCAGAAAAACGGGAAAGTTATCATTGTGGACGGTTATCATCGAATGTGTGCGGTTTATTCGTTCAACGAAGATGAATTGATTCCTTGCAAAATAGTTTGAATACCGCAAATGAGGTGCCACTCAGATCATTTCCGGCATTCTTGCAACCAAATCCCAGACAGTCCTTCAATAATATGATGTATGTTCAGCATGTTAAAAGAACCTGACGAATTGGCATGGCATGTGCTTTTAATCATCAGTAGATCACAATTTTACTTTGGAGGAAATAATAATGAAAAAAGTTCTGTCCACACTCGTTGCTGCTCTTGTCGCTGTTTCTTTCGCTGGCATCGTGTTCGCTCAGGAAGCCCCGGCTCCGGCTGCTGCTCCGGCTGCTCCTGCCGCTGGTGAAATGAAGAAAGAAGAGAAAAAGCCTGTCAAGAAACAAAAGAAAGCCAAAAAAGCGAAAAAAGCCAAGAAGACCGTGAAGAAAGAAGCAGCTCCTGCAGCTCCTGCAGCTCCTGCAGCTCCTGCTGCAGCTCCGGCAGCGAAGTAATTTCCCCATTATGGCATGAAAAAGGCCGCGTCTTCGGACGCGGCTTTTTTTGTGATTTCACCAACAAGGGTGTAATGGAATAATTCGACACCCAAGTACGGACGTTTAACCCTATAGATTCCACCGGAATTTCTAGCTGAGGTTTTTGGTCTCATCGGGCTACCGGCATGCCCAACTAGGTACAACATAGCTCCGAGACAGCTGGTGGCTGTCATTCGTCAAAATGGCAATCCTCAGAATCGGCTAGGCATGTTGTCTGGGGTCTCATTCCTTCGTGGGCTAAAACAATTCCATCGACGACTATATGATTAATGCCGGGTGTGAGACAGTTGCCGAGAAACCAGCTTTTATTCATGCAGTTAAATACCAGCGCTGCGTTGTTCCTTTTTTGTATGGTTGCATGAAGGTAAGGTCAAAAACCTCTTTATGACAGGCTGAAGGATGGTTCTCCGATGGCTTACGCCGACCTTTGGGTTCATGGGAATCCCCGGAAGGGGAGGTAATCGAATCCTGTACCACCACTTCTAATAAGCTCATAGAACCCTCCACGAGCCCACACCGGTTATTCTCCAGCTCAGGAATACGATATTGGCTCGACCACGAAATGAACGCCCCGGAGAAGCTTAAGTGCTACTATCAGCCATATCCTGCCGACTTGATGGAGATTTATTAGTTGTCGCTGCAAGTACGCTCGCCAGAAAGCGATTCTCCAGGACTTATAAAAACCAGTGGGAGAACTATGAGCACACTCATGGAACAAAAATCATCGACTGAAGAAATAAGGAAACGATTTGACAATGATGTAGAACGGTTCTCGGATCTTGAGACTGGGCAGTCCGCAACAATTGACGCCCCACTTGTGATGGAATTAATTTCCCAGGCTGCAGTAGCATGCACATCAAACATCCGCAGGGTTCTTGATATCGGTTGTGGGGCAGGAAACAATACCCTTAAATTGCTCCAAAATACCTCTCCATTTGATTGTGACCTGGTTGACCTGAGTCAGCCCATGCTTGATAAAGCATATACTCGTATTAACGAGGTCAACACCGGCAAAATCAGAACCTACCAAGGCGATTTCAGAACCGTCGAATTACCGGAAGCTGGATTTGATGTCATAATTGCCGCTGCTGTTTTGCATCACCTGCGGGATGACGATGACTGGGAAACAGCATTCCGAAAAATCTACTGGCTTACTGCACCCTGTGGCAGTGTTTGGATAACAGATTTGGTTTCCCATGAATCTGAACAGATTCAGGCCATGATGTGGGCACGCTATGGGGAATATCTTCAATCTCTCGGGGGAGAAGAGTACCGGGTAAAGGTCTACACTTACATCGACAAGGAAGACTCGCCCAGGTCAGTCACTTACCAACTGAATCTTCTGCAGAAGGTTGGCTTTGCCCAGGTTGAGCTATTACACAAGAACTCTTGCTTTGCAGCATTTGGAGCAGTAAAAGGTCTTGAACATAAAAAGTTGTAACCAATGGAAAATACAGATTGCGACGCTATACTCTTATAATTACATAATTACATGATGTTATAATTTTACATAAACTGCGAAAGTTGAGGTTCTAATATACGTAGGTACATTTTCTATTTCCTACCATTAACCGGGATCTGCTAACTGAGATAATAGTGATAACTCGCCTGAGTACCTATGTCTTGGCGATATTTACCCTCATCCCCATGAATACAAGGATTATTCCCTGTAACCTTCCTTAAGGGAACGGCGTCTTAAACAAAAAGAAAAGTAAGACCGCCTTGATGTTTATGGAATTGAAATTATTTTGATGTAGAAAGCTAGGGCCACAGCTTACGCTTTCTGCCTATGCCGTCAAAAATGAGGAGGTAAGAAAACAATGGGAGTTGTGAAAAAACTTACATTATTTGTATTGCTGCTAGTTTTGTGCGGCTGTGCGACTCTCCCAACGGGGCCGAGCGTAAACGTGCTGCCAGCACAAGGAAAGTCTTTTGATACATTCCGAACTGAAGATGCGACCTGTAGGCAGTGGGCGGAACAGCAGATTGGGATGTCGACTCAACAGACCTACGATAAAAATGTTGCAACTGGAGCAGTTGCGGGCACGGCAATAGGGGCAGGGCTGGGTGCGGCCGTTGGCGCAGCCTCTGGCCACGCTGGAGCGGGTGCCGCTATCGGTGCCGCAAGCGGTCTACTCGTTGGTACTGCAGCAGGCTCCGACTCAGGCCGGGTCTATGGCATGGAGGCCCAGCGCAGATATGATAATGCCTATGTCCAGTGCATGTATTCCTATGGGAATCAGGTGCCTGGATCCCGCCCTCGTGTGGTAGCCACGCCTCCTCAACCCGTAGTAGCCGCACCTCCGCCACCTCCGCCAGATGTCATGGCTCAAGCAGATGTACCACCACCTCCGCCCGACGTGTTGCCAGACCCAGGACAATACCCATCTCCGCCAGAGGTTTATGTTGATGAAGCGCCTCAGTTCATATATTCGCCTGCACTCAATCTGTATGTTGCAGTCGGAGTTCCTTATGACCTGATTTATACCGGGAGTGGTTACTTCTACTTTTACGGTGGGCATTGGTATCGTGGACCGTATTACAACGGACCATGGGTATTTGCTACCAGGAGATATTTCCCACCGGTCTTACTCAAGTTTGGAATTGACAAAATTCGATATTATCGTGACGTAGAGTTCAGGCGATATCAGCACGATAGAGCGCATTATAAAGGACGATTCTATCATCCCGGATATCGTGGTGAAAGACGGAAATAGTGCGCAAAGAAAAACATCGGTAAGGTAGCCGGTGATAAGAACACCAAACGCGGAAACAGGTCATGCTGTCCGTGTTTTTGTTTTTCAGCTTTCGAACCGATATCCAGTCCCTGCCACAGAGTTTATCGTAACCCCCATTGTTTGCTGTCTAAGAACACGTATCTTAAAAACTATTTCAACAGAGGTCAACACGATGTAAAAAACCGTAACATATGTCAAAAGCGTAATAATGGTAAGTGCAAAAGGTAGTGCATACAGTCAGAATTTACTATTTTAAGTGATAGGGGAGGGGGGTAATTGACTTGGATTGTGGATGACTGCCCTAAAATTGCACTAAATACGTTTTGAGGATATGAAAAAAGCTTCACGGGAAAACCCGTAAAGCCCTTATTCATGCTTGGTGCCGGAGGCCGGGGTCGAACCGGCATGCCCTCGCGGGCGCTGGATTTTGAGTCCAGTGCGTCTACCAATTTCACCACTCCGGCGAATGTTACGGGATTATAACCAATGCCCGGTTACTGGTCAAGTGGAAATGGCTCACGTCAAAAAATGATTGACACCCCTTTTGGGTTTTGTTATAAAGGAGAATCTTGAATGGGGCTGTAGCTCAGTTGGGAGAGCGCTTGAATGGCATTCAAGAGGCCGTCGGTTCGATTCCGTCCAGCTCCACCAAAAAAATCAAGGGTTTAGGCAATTGCCTAAACCCTCTTTTTATTAGTTTCATGTCTAAAGTAACATCTCAGGTCACCTATTGAATAAACCGGTCATTAATTTTGCAATCTCCGAAAATTGGGGAGACCCCTCAAGGCAATTTCATTTTGCCGACGTAGAAGGATTTTTATCCTCCGCAAGGTAATGACTAGTTAAATCAGTAAATCCACCGTAAAGGTCGGGATCATTATTGTCTTTTCGAGCAGCGGCAATATACTGCTTAATCTCTTTGTTTTGCCACGTGGCCTCAACATCATACGAAAATGCGTCATAGGCCATATCCTCTGAAATAAGTTTATACTCTCTCAATTGATTAAGTAATTCCCACTCCAAGTAAAAATGAATCAATTCCAATGTCAGAGTATTTTCTCTTGTGTTTTAATAAAGGTGAATTGAGTATATATGACGCCAATAAGTTCTTTATAGCTATTTTGGCTATTTCCGAGTTGATAGTTAAAATCTATCATCAACTTTGCTGCTTCGATTTTCTTGTAAGTGTTAAGCTGCCAAAGAGCACTACGAAAACGTCGAGCACAAGCACAATATTCGTGATGTGCTGGTGAAAGTCCTTTAGAATAGTTAAAAATATCTTTAGAGTGTTCACATCGCGCGCCTTCATTTTATCTGCCTTCATATGTTTCAGCAACCCGGAGTCTTGGAATTAAGTCCCTTCAATACCACAATTCCCAACCAGTTTAAAACACTCTTTGCATGCTGGCCAGAATTACCACGAGCGTTGACCTGCAGGCGCCGTTATTGATCAGGTCCCTGCGTTCCTGATCCTGGTAATAAACCGCTTTCGTTGAGGCTGGTCACCTTGAACCGTTTATCAGACGATTCACTCTGCGAAATGTGCTTCATTCGGTCTGATCACTAGGAGCAACATTCCCGGCCCCTGAGAATCGCCTGTGAATTGTCAGGGTGATTACGAGCCCCACCAGACATCCTGCGGCGACTGACAACACACGCTCCAGTGCTTTGTCCCATAAGTGAGCTTCGGTGCTTGGAGCCAGCGTAATGATGGTTACCGCAGCCAGCGCCGTGCGACTGGCATTCATGATACGAAACAGAAAACAAACCGTGATCGTGAGGCAATATGCAAAAGAGATGGTGACGATATGAGGAAGTCCTCCCAGCAGGCACAACAAAGTAGAAACTCCCCCGACCAGATTAGCTGCGATGCGCGTAAGAGCAAATGGCAGAGCTTCCTTGGCGTCGGGCGACAACACCAAAACTGCGGAAATCAGGCACCAAGTGATATCGGGGTAGTGAAATAGGTACGAAAGGAAATAGATCAAACCCGCCGAGGCGATGCACTTCGTTATATAGAGCAGTAGATTTTTATATGTATCTTTCATGTTTGCATGTTTGCTCTGCAGAAAGGAGAATCATCCCTCCTTGTTTCAATAACACAGGTGCTTGTAAATAAGAACCTTCAATACCACAATTCCCAACCAGTGAAAAGAATTCTCTGCATTCTGGCCAGGAAATGGATGGAGACGCCAATATCGCCCAGGCATCCTCCCGGCTCTACCTTCGCCTTTGTCATTCTTTGCGAAAAATAATCAAAATATTATTCCTTTGTCCTGGTTCCAATTAGATTGCGGATCTTCCGCAAAAAACTCTCCAACAATATTATTAATTTTAACAAATCCCGCTCATTTCCCCTTTGCCGATGGAATTGAACGACCCCTCCAGTTGCGTTAGAAGTATACCCTATAATCCCTTGCAAGGTTCATTCACAAGGCATGGTGGTTCATTCCAAATTGATGTCTAACTCGTAACTTATTTCAGAATGTTATGAAATATTCTTATTGACTTATTCTCTAATTTCTCCAATTGCTTTGTGCGGGCCAAATAATTTCAGGAGGGAGGTGAGGGGAATGGATCCATCAAAGGTTCCAGTAGAACATCGAGCGTTGACGCATCGGATCAACCGAATACTGGCGAAGGATCACAGGCTGCTAGTGAAATCACGCAGCCGTGGAGAAAAGGGAAATCTGGGGGATTGGTATATCGTAAACGCTAACACGAACTGTGTCACAGCTTCCAAATGTGACATCGAGGAGCTGGGGCGGGAAATGGGCGAGTTAAAGCATCATGAGTATCTTGTTGAAGGCTAAATATCAAATTTCCAAGGGGGGGCAACATGAATTGACGCAATGGAAGGGATTATTTCGAAGATCAGAAAACTGAAATACTTTTGTGATCACTACGAGGAAATAGCGCTTTTTTGCCAGGTTCGACTTCGGCCCAGACCGGTCCACCGTGGCGCCCGGTACAGGACAAGGACAATTACAGCCACAGTATATACAAAAGCCACTCTGTATAGGTGGCTTTATTTGGCGTATGCTCTATCTTGAATTTGTTCAATGCGGCAAAGAAAAAATAGCACTCATCTATGCCGTTTGAATGAATGTCGCAATTCAGCTGGGCTTTGAGTCGCAACGGGACAGAAACAAGGGTAATCACCAGGGCCAAGAGAAAAATGCCTATCAATTAAAAACAGTAACATCAGTTCAAAAAAATCTCATGGTGGCTTTAGAAACCGGATCAGGACCCGGAAACTGCCGGGCCGGTTTTCCCCGCCGCGTTTAAGGCTTGCAGTATTGCATCGGTTAAATCGACTTTTTCATCCAAGTATAACATGCTGTCATTTTTGACAAAGATGAAGAGGTACCCTTTCTTCCGGCCATAATCCTGAACAACTTTGATAATATCTCCGGCAATCTGCTTGGTCAGTTCGGCGTTCTCTGCCTGGATCTCTTCCTTGGCTTTCTCGACGAATTGCTGATATTCCTGGAGCCTCTGCTCGTAAACCTTTTCCTTGGTGCTCCTCTCCCTCTCCGATAGAAGCACGCTCTGCTTCTCCAGTTCCGTCTTCAGCTTGTTCAATTCATCTTCCCGGGAGTTCTTCTCCTTTTCAGCCTTCCTCGCCTTCATGTCAAGTTGCCCCTTGGCCTTTTTGCCGGCATCGGAAAGGATCAGGATCTTCTGAACATCCACAGAACCTAATTTCGCCTCACCGGCAGCGAGCGCCGAAGAAGCGAGTGCGAGGGACAATGCAAGCATGCAAACCGTAACAATCTGTTTCATGGGATTCTCCTTTGGTTTTGGAATACTCAATGCACATAAAAGGTAAATGAAACCACATTAAACGCAAATCGTTGGTGGATCTGACCTAGAAAGCTGAAAAGTATCGCAGGATAGCTCCATGGCGCCTTTGGTGACGACGCGATGCTTTCCCGTTCGGAACCGCGCAAAACCTTGAGGAGCCGGTCATCTTGAGCGCCCGTAAATTCGTCTATGTGATCTCCTGGCTGTGCCAGGAAACTATTCAATGGTCGATTCGGGGAATGCCGTAGAGTTCTCCTGCCTCCTTAAGGATAATAAGCCGCTCATGGCTGTGAGTAATGAAGGCCCCGAGCTGCATGTGCAGGTCTACCAAAGCCTCTGTCGAGATATAGTCGGTTCAGCCTGATTATTTTCACCTCTATGTCAGATTTTTAGTCGAATGCAACTAAGAAAAAACCTTGCATAAAAGAATGGTAAAGCAGACTACAGTGGATGCGAGTGGTCTCCAATGCCATAGTCCAGTCATCCAACCATTTATATCATTTGCAAGAACGTTTGCCTTTTTGCCTATGTGCTCTAAACGGAAAAATACTTATTCGAATGTTCATTTTTAAATCATGTCACTGTCCTGAGTAGTTGCTGCAGTCAGGTAAATAAAGATGGCACTACCCAAACCAACAAATTTAAATACCGGCGGCGACGAGGCCAGCGATATTGCAGATTTGTGATTTTACATTACATTTTGTTCTTGTATTTTCTCCAGCATTTTTAATTGATCTGCTCGCAAGAAATTTATGAAATAACCAAAAAGTTCTAAATATCGTCCGCTATGGTTAGTTAAAATCGACAACGTTGTGTCTCCATGTAAGGACAAAACCGTGTTTCTTTAAATAGATTATTGCGGTTCAGGCCCGCTTACGACCTGAACAAATCCTGTGGGCTTGATCCATCTCGCAAAAGCAGACCTCACTTGAGTCGCTGTAATATTCTGATAATTGATTGCAGCACGAATGGGTTCATTCAGAGGCAAATCCATCTGTGAAAGGACAAGAATTCCCAGAGCTATGCTTTTTATACTGGTCGTAGATAACAGCAGTTGGTGAACCAGAAGGTTTTTTGCCTGCAAAAGTTCTTCTGAATTCACAAGATTCGTAGACATCTCTGACAGATCCCGCCCAATGATTGACCGCGCTTTTGTTACATTCTTTGGGTCGCACCCATAAAATACCCCGAATGTTGAGCGTGTTTTCCCAGCATGGAGGAACGCTTCAACAGTATAGACCAAACCGCTTTTTTCGCGGAGATCCTGATAGAGCCTCGTTGCGTAAAACGCTCCAGTAATAACATGAATACCTACTTGTAAAGGATAATAGTCAGGATGAGAACGGGTCAGGCCAACTGTCTCGGCAAGTCTCACCTCATCCTGTACCCGGCTCTTGTCGGGAACAACCACAGATGTTGGTTTATTTTCGGAGACCGGCTGAAACTCAGTTTCCGGTTTTGGACCCTTTGTATGCCAACCGCCGAAATATTTTTCTATAACTAATTTTGCTATTGTAGGTTCAATGTTTCCAATGATCACTATAGTTGTAAGGTCAGGCCGGAAAACTGTCTTGTAATAGCCCTGCACATCTTCAAGCGTGAGTTTGGAGACAGATTCCGGCTTAGCAAAACGAAGTGCCGGATCATTTTTAGGGTAGAGTGCCTCACTGAGCTTCCGTCCTGAAAGCCAGTTTGGGCTTTTCTCCCTGCCGGCAAGTAATGAAGCGGTTTCTTTCTGCACAACCTTGAAGGCATTCTCCGAAAGTGCAGGATTAATCAGATTATCAGCTACGAGTGCAACCCCTCGCTCAAAATGCTCTTTCAGAACATTGAGTGAAAAATCCGCACCTGCAGAGCCATCAGCGGCAATTTCATCCAAGGCGGTCTGAAAGGCTAGGCGGTCCAAACTCTTGCTCCCATAAGAGAAGAGGCCATCGAGTACCTCTGCTGCCCCTTCCTTCCCCTGCGGCGTTTCGAGTTCGGGGTTATTTTTGACATGTCCGTACATACTTACTGTATTACTAGTTGTTGAAGGCTTGATTATGAGACGCAGTCCGTTTTTTAGATACACCTCGAATGGTTCTTCTTTGGTTGCAGTAATAGAAGGAGGTCTGGTGACATTTTTTGCCCATGAGGGTAGGTTGACATGCTTTACCTGCTTGGGTTTAAATGATTCATTCGTACGGCTGAACCCTTTGGACTCTATAGGCTTTCCAGACAGTCGTGGAGTCATTACCGCAGTTATGGCTGTATCATTGATCAAATAGTCACGGGCGACACGGTTGACGTCTTCAACAGTAACCCTCCTGATCGCGTTTATGTCGTCATCAGGTGAAGAACGCCCCTCCAAGGCAAGGGCTTGTGACCATATTGAGGCCAATCCTTCAATCGAGTTTTTTTGAAACTCTGTCTGGGCAATCTCATGGCGTTTGGAGGCTTCTACCAGTTCTTTCGGTACGCCCTTTATTGCATAGTCTTGGATGATCTTCTTAATGGCAGCAACCAATGGGTGCCCGTCTTCCCCTTGAGGAAAAGCAGCCAATGCATAGCCTGAACCCGTTTCAGACATTGCATTACTGTCAAAGCCGGCAAAAAGTGCCTTGCCATCCGGAACCAGCGCATAGAGGTTTGCACGCTGGCTTGCCAGGACATCGGCTAATACCTGCCCGGCTGCATAATCACTGCTCACGAAACCAGGCAAGCGGTATGCGACCAGAGCTAGTCCATATGACAAATCAGAGTCGAGATCAAACGCGGAATGTTTAAGGGGAGGAAGGTTAATCGGAGCGCGTTTGGGAAGTATCTTTTGAGGAATTGACCCAAAAAGGCGCTTGACCATCGCCAAGGTGCGGTCCGGGTCTACATTACCTGCAATAACCAGGATTGCATTGTTTGGAGCGTACCAGTCATCATAAAATTTCTTTAACATTGCTCCGGTAGTTTTATCGAAAGACGAGACTGTACCAAGGGCATCATGTTCATATGGGGTTCCTACAAAGAGCTTACCTGACAGATGGGTGATGAGGATATACTCCGGGTTGGAAAGATCCTGAACAACCTCCTGCTCAATCGCTCCGCGCTCTTCCTTCCAAAGTTTTTCAGTATCCAGGATCCCCCTCATTCTTACGGCTTCAACATGAAGAGCTGTTTCCAGATCTTCGGCGGGTACGGTAAAGAAATATTTAGTCAAAGTCTGCTGAGTTTGAGCATTGAATTTCCCGCCCATGGCGGCAATTATGGATGACAGCTGATCTGATGTAAGGCCAGGACTGCCACGAAACATCATGTGCTCCTGGGCATGGGCCATTCCTGGAAAGCCCGGAGGAGCTTCATTTGAACCAGCGAGATAGTTAACCTGGGTCGTGACAACAGGAGCAAGGGAATTATGCACAATGACTACCCGAAGGCCATTTTCCAAGGTAGCCTTGCTGATCTCTGAGGCTAAAGCAGAGTGGCTAGCGAAAAACAGAACTATTATGAGAGCAAGAAAAAAACAAACATATCGTTTACTAAAATGCATATAATCTCCATGAAGACCGATACTTCCTATTGCGTTATTGATGATTGCAAGTCATTATTTCATGCAGGTATGACGAATCTGGAAGAGTTTTCAGCTTACTGATCACCGCATGACATATAAGCCGATAATCAGCGGATACATGAGAGTGCCTACAGAAACACTGGTCATTGTTGCAGCCCGAATTTATAACAATTTTTCTCATTAAGCAGTGACACAGATGGTGACATCTCACGAAACGGTGGTGCCGGACTGAATGCTTTCGGAGCTGGTGCTGGAACTGCTGGATCGTCCACTACAGCATTATGGTGGTGGATCGCCCCCTAAATTACCACTATGTCTGTCTTCATCTTCGCAAAAGTGACACGGTGCCTGTCAGATTTCCCGTGTGGAATGCCTGTGCCAGGGCCTAACCTTGCCGGTTTATTTTACATTTTTATCTGGCAATCCTGCTTTCTTTCCTTCAAGTTTTGTGCGTAAAAGTGCTGTTATACCTGCAATTACCAGCAAGAATAGAGTATCTTCAGCAACATTCAGATAATTAACAAAAGTTAAATCCTTATATGCTGCATAAGCAACACAAAATCTTACAAAGCCGCTAAAGACTGCCACGGTCATACCAAAACGTACTCCTGTGAACCAGGAACCCAGCACAACGGGAATCATGTAAAAAATGATAATCGAGTAATCTCCGGTCCTATAGTCAATAACACCAAGGAGAAAGACGAGCAGCAAATCTGCCCCTACCCAAAACCATTTGGGCAGCCTAGCCTTAAAAATTCCCGTATACAGCATAATGTCAAGGCCCTCTTTCCCGCAACTTCTCCTTGTGCGCAGCTATCATCTGCTCATATTTTATGACTTGCTGGGGCGAAAGAATTGCCCTGATTTTTACCTGGGCCTTCTCTGTGACTGCTTCTATTTGTGGACGAATCTGACTACGGGCTCCTTTTATATTTTCCTGGGTCTCATGAACTATCGCCCTGACCTGTTCCTCTTGCCGGTCATCTAGGTCCAGCTTATGGTCAAGGCGACTCACTATGACTTCTTCCCTGGCCTGAACTTTGCTATTAAGGATAGATTCAAAACGGTAATTGTATAACAGATGAGTTACCAGGACCCCGCACAGAATGCCGAGGAAGAATACGATCACTACGCCGGTGACAATTGGCCTGCTTTTTTTCATTTTAGCCTCCGGCAAGTGGGGTTGTTGTCAGGTATTCTTTAAAGCCAATTAGTAAACAATCCGGACAGAACATTCTCGGGTGTGAGGACTGCGCGAAGTTGCTTAACCATTTGTGCACGCTGTACGGATAAACCCGCCTTTATGCCGGCAACCTTTGCTGCTTGGGCGCGAATGGCAGACTTGTCGGCACTCCCTGACTGGATAAGAGTTCTCAGTTCTCTCTTCGCGTTTATCAATTTGATAAAGATCGGTTTAACCAGTGGCTGGTCCTTTTTAAATACTTCCTCCATCTGGGCTTTTTGTTGATCGGAAAGATTGAGCTTGGTGGCAAATCCTGCGAAACGTTCGTGGTGACCCCAATTGTGCAGTTGCTCTTTATGATTGCAGCAACAGTCGCAGTGATGGTGCTGATGTTTGAAGTCGCAGCACTGTTGTTCCTGCTCCTGTGCTTGTGCATGCACTTTTCCGGAATCAGCTTGAGCAAATGTATTTCCGCTAACCGTAATCAAGGCTAATCCCACAAATGTTACGAGCACCCGATGGTTTTCTTAATTTTTGTTCTCCGTGGAGTAGCTATTTTTTTTAAAGACGATGACTCTGTGTAGAAGGTTACATAAAATTCTCGAATAGTTGTCAATAGGAACCCTTAAAGTTTCGCTCCTTTTAGCTGTTGACCAAATTACCGGTGCAAACCCCTCCCTTCGGCCATGGGGTGAGCCGGGAAATTTGATGCAATAGTTATGTAATTGTTGTATAGTTTATACATGTCAGAATTCAAGATCATCTGTTAATACAAAAATAATATTGTATAGTCATGCAAATATCACGTAGTGTGGTCTCCTAAATACGCCGTCCCGTGCTTATAGATTGAGTATATGTACGCCTAAAAATTATCATAAGAGAAGTTGACATTTAGACTGGTTGAGAGATCATTGAAATGGAGATAATGCCGGATCATCTCCACTTCTTGTCGAGGTGGATCCTCCGTTCGGTGTTCATCGCCTGGTCAAACTCCTGGATGGGACTCTTCGCATACCCTTCGGAGTGAATTTCCGTGGGTTCTGCTTTTAGAACCCACTGGTTTTATCCATGGGGAGGTTCAGAATCAAAATCAAAATCTATGTGATATCTCTATATCGTTGGTTTTCTCCCATATTGCCCACCTTTTCTTGGTTTTATCTCACAAAACTATTTTTCCCAACAAATGGAGGACAATCTTAATATTGTTGCCCAAGGCTTTTCATTCTACCTTACCAAAATCTACGCAGAGAGGTGGTTAACCGTCATGAAGCGGAGTCTCCAATTTGGGTTGTTTTATTTCTGCCTCCAACATAACAATTTTAGTGGCTCCTTTTGTCTAAAGTCGAAGTCATGGAGTGGCAAATGAAAAATATTCTGATCACAGTATATGCAGCACTCCTCGCTTTGGGTATTTTTGCAGCGCATACTGCAATGGCCAACAGTGACCAGTATTCTCCTCCTAACGAGATGGTACAGAGTAATGATACCCCATTTACAGCGGAGGAGCTGGATGAATTACTAGCACCCATTGCGCTATACCCTGATCCGCTGATCGCCCAGATACTCCCTGCAGCGACTTTTATCGATCAGATCGATTTAGCGACGCGCTATGTCAGGCAGTACGGGAAATCAGCCCAGATCGATGACCAGCCTTGGGATGTGAGTGTTAAGGCAATAGCCCACTATCCCGACCTGCTCTTGATGATGGACCAGAAGTATGATTGGACTGTATCTTTGGGGCAGGCTTACGTTAATCAGCAGCAGGATGTGATGGACGCGATCCAGCGTTTACGTGCAGAGGCTGAAGCTGAGGGCAATCTCGTTTCAACTCCTGAGCAGCAGGTGGTCGACGAAGGAGGGGTTATCAGTATTGACCCGGCCGAACCCGATTTAATTTATGTTCCCCAGTATGATCCATTTGCGGTTTACGTTGAAGCCTCGTCACCGGGGTATGGGTTCATAACCTTTGGCATCGGATTCACGATCGGTGCCTGGCTGAACCGCGATTGCGACTGGCATGGGCGCCGTGTATATTACCATGGTTGGCAAGGCGGGGGCTGGATCAGCCGTGCCCGCCCGCATATCACCGTACAGAACAATGTCTACATCAACAACAGAAGCATCGCAGTCAATATCAACAAAAAGGTAATACAATTCAATACAGTGCGCTACCGCGAGGAGATTAATCGTAACGTGCAGCTCCGCAGTGAACGCACCGGCCACACAACGTCTCCGGCCAGAGCTAAACAGGCCGGTCCGGTCTCGCCTGGAACCCCACCGCCGGTACGTCCTAATATAACAAACGTGTACCGTGGCCGTGACATCCAGAATTCACAACCAGTGTCGCAAATGGGTTATGGCGGTTACGGTAGCAGCAAGGAAGCGACAGTGTACAGCGAACGCGGCCAGACCAGCAGGCAAAATATGCAACAATCCACTCGACCGGCTCCGGCACAACACCAGGCAGTTTCCGTCGGCAAGCCTGTCCAAAGGCCTGCATCTCAGCAAGCTCCCCGCCAAGCACCGGCTGGCGGAGGAAAACAGCATCAGCATTAGTTATAGCCTATTGGCGTCAATGGGTGTGCATCCAGAGTGCCAGTCTTGATCAAGAAAGGGACACAGCGTATGATGAAAGATATTCGGAGATTCATGTTCTGTGGCATTGGATTGTGTTTTATGTGTGCCATGCTACTGGGAATTGCGGCGTTTCCGGCTGTCAGCTTCGCCACTCAGCCTGAGACTGGGCAGCGAGTTTTTTCCTCGCCTGAAGAGGCCCGACAAGCTTTACTCAGTGCCGTTAAGCAAAAAGACCATGAGGCACTGAGAAAGATTTTTGGCCCGGTTGCCAGTGAGCTTGAACCAGGCGATCCGGTGGAACAGGCCACTGAATTTAACCACTTTGCCAGCCACTTGTTGGAAGGAACCGAACTTGTCAAAGAGGGAGAGGCCAAGGCAATCCTAGTTATCGGCTCCCAAAAATGGCCTTTCCCCGTGCCTATCGTTAAAAAAGGCGACTCCTGGCTTTTTGATACGGAACAGGGGCGTGAGGAGATCCTCAACCGTCGCATAGGCCATAACGAACTGTTTGCCATTAATGTCTGTCGAGCTTATGTGGAGGCACAGGGTGAATATTACAGCATGCCGGAACCGGATAGTGAACAAATACCGAAATATGCCCAGCACATGATCAGCCATCCGGGTAAAAAGGATGGGCTATACTGGCCAACGACAGCCGGTGAGAAAGAGAGCCCACTCGGTCCGCTGGTCGCTAAAGCGAAGGAAGAGGGGTACATGCAAAAGCGCAAAGAGGGCGAGCGCGGCCCACGGCCTTTCCATGGCTACTATTTCCGGATTCTCAAAAGGCAGGGATCAAGAGCCCCAGGCGGGAAGTTCAGCTATGTCATCAACGGCAACATGGTGGCAGGTTATGCGCTGGTCGCCTACCCTGACCGGTGGGGGATCTCGGGGGTGATGACTTTCATCGTGAACCAGCGGGGCAGGGTGTACGAGAAGAACTTGGGGCCGAAAACTGAAGAGATTGCTCGCACGATGAAGACCTATAATCCAGACCTGACCTGGAAGCTGGTTGACCAGTAACCTTCGAGTTTGTGAATAATTCGATGATATGCCTAATTATGCGTTGTTGCAACCTGGGCCTTTTGTAAGTAATAGAAATGCATATCTCTGCTGGAGCCATCATTTTTCAGTCGGTCCGGCCCGATTGTCCTCACCTAATTTAAGTTGTTTCATGCACTGGCAGCCCAGAAGGAATGCAAGATATTGGAACGACATCTGCAGGCAGATCACGTCCACATGATAATAGAAATCCCACCGAAGTACCCCGTGTCACAGGTAATAGGGTTCATGAAGGGGGAAAGTGCAATCAAGATTGGGCATACATACCTTGGGCAAAGAAAGAACTTTACTGAGATGCACTGTCGGGCGCGAGGCTTCTTTGTTACAACTGTGGGTGCAGATGAAGAAACCAGTACGTGCATACATCCAGAAGAAAGAGACATAGGGCAAGCGCCTGGAATAATTGTAGCTATTGAACAACGGGTGACCACCCTTAGGTGGTCAGAAAAATAATTTGTCCCCCCTTGGGCTGTCCACGGCTTTCTAGCCTCCTGCTTTGCATGAGATGAATCACTTCCGCATTTATTCATGAGGTGGTCCCAATTACTCTCTCTTGTTTCCAAACAGTTTAACTTTTCTTCTACAGTTCAAGCAGGTTCGCTTGGTGTAACTAGCTGTAATTACGTAGCCGCTCTTTGAAAAAATCGCAAAAAGTGCCTTTTTGTAGTGCCAAGGAATGTGGCTGTTAAGGCTTGT